>Ga0208032_1000021_pt1 | contig 196642 bp, 194 predicted proteins | sample MalvirAntarct_66_FD_184254 | JGI IMG/M metagenome (GOLD analysis project Ga0208032, IMG submission 184254) | Marine viral communities from the Global Malaspina Expedition - Malaspina viral metaG Antarct_66 (SPAdes) (version 2) | ecosystem: Environmental > Aquatic > Marine > Oceanic | place... | reverse complement strand
CGTAATAAAGTACACGTAAACGTTGGTACAATTGGTCACGTTGACCATGGTAAGACGACGTTGACAGCAGCACTGACGCGCGTGTGTGCAGAAGTTTGGGGTGGTGAGGCGCGTGCATTCGATATGATCGATAACGCACCGGAAGAGCGTGAGCGTGGTATTACGATCTCCACGGCACACGTTGAGTATGACTCTCCAGAGCGTCACTATGCGCACGTTGACTGCCCAGGGCACGCCGACTACGTAAAAAACATGATTACCGGTGCGGCGCAGATGGATGGCGCTATCCTGGTATGTTCGGCTGCTGATGGCCCCATGCCGCAGACGCGAGAGCACATCCTGCTGTCACGTCAGGTAGGCGTTCCTTACATCGTTGTGTTCATGAACAAAGCGGACATGGTAGACGATGCTGAGCTGCTGGAGCTGGTTGAGATGGAAATCCGTGAGCTGTTGGACGCTTACGACTTCCCTGGCGATGACACGCCAATCATCATCGGTTCTGCTCTGATGGCACTGAACGGTGAAGATGACAACGAGCTGGGTACAACAGCGGTCAAGAAGCTGGTAGAAACACTGGACAGCTACATTCCAGAGCCTGAGCGTGACATCGATCGTCCGTTCCTGTTGCCAATTGAGGACGTGTTCTCAATCTCTGGTCGTGGTACGGTTGTGACAGGTCGTGTTGAGCGCGGTATTGTCAAAGTTGGTGAAGAGATCGAGATTGTTGGTCTGAAAGACACCACAAAGACGACCTGTACAGGTGTTGAGATGTTCCGCAAGCTGCTCGACGAAGGTCGTGCGGGCGAGAACGTAGGTGTTCTGCTGCGTGGTACTAAGCGTGAAGATGTTGAGCGTGGTCAGGTTCTGGCCAAGCCGGGTTCAATCACGCCGCACATTCACTTTGAAGGTGAAGTGTACGTACTGAGCAAAGATGAAGGTGGTCGTCACACGCCATTCTTCAAAGGTTATCGTCCACAGTTCTACTTCCGTACAACTGACGTGACTGGTGCTGTAGAGCTGCCAGAAGGCGTTGAGATGGTGATGCCAGGTGACAACCTGAAGTTCAAAGTCACGCTGATTGCACCAATCGCAATGGACGAAGGTCTGCGATTCGCGATCCGTGAAGGTGGTCGTACCGTGGGTGCCGGCGTGGTATCCAAGATCATCGAGTAAGGACGTTAGTCTCGAAAAGAGGCGGCTCGAGTACGAGTCGCCTCTCTTTTGTTGGAAAAGTGCAGAAAAGCACGAAAAACCAGCAGATATGGAAACCTTTGCTTGACATTAAAAGGGTGCGGCCTTAGAATTCCGCTTCCTTTTTTCCAGTACCTGCAATGTCTGCAGGTGTTGAGCAAGAAAGTTATTGATTAATTTAAGTGTTTTGGAGAGCAGACTCGATGCAAAATCAGCGTATCAGAATTCGGCTGAAAGCCTTTGATCATCGGCTGATTGATCAGTCTACTCAGGAAATTGTCGATACTGCCAAGCGTACCGGTGCGCAGGTTAAGGGTCCTATCCCTCTGCCTACCAACAAGGAACGCTACACGATTCTGGTCTCGCCACACGTCAACAAAGACGCGCGTGATCAGTACGAAATCCGAACGCACAAGCGCCTTTTGGATATCGTAGAGCCAACAGAGAAAACAGTGGATGCATTGATGAAACTGGATCTGGCGGCAGGCGTGGAAGTGCAGATCAGTCTTGGGTAAGGGCTGAGTCATCCAGAATTTTGTGTTAGGCCGGGTTTGTAGATAGAGCGAGAATGGTTCAGTAATGGTTCGAATCTGAAACAACTGATAACAGCTGGCTTGGTGGAGCTAATAAAGGCTCCCGGGCAAACATGGTGTAATGCGATAGCAGCCATAGCGGGTTAAAGCCCCGTACACGATGAGGTTCAAAAAATGTCGATTGGATTGGTCGGTCGAAAAAGCGGCATGACCCGTATTTTTACTGAAACTGGTGAATCTGTACCGGTGACAGTAGTTGAGGTCAGCCCCAACAGAATCACTCAGTTGAAAACTGAAGAAGTTGACGGCTATAGTGCTATTCAGGTGACTGCGGGTGAGCGCAAAGCTTCTCGCGTAAGCAAGTCACTTGCTGGGCATTTTTCCAAAGCTGGCACTGAAGCAGGTGATGGTCTTTGGGAATTCCGTGTGGCTCAGAGCGATTGCGGCGAATTAGCGCCGGGTGCTGAGTTGACGGTAACTCTCTTTGAAGCAGGTCAGAAAGTAGATGTGACCGGTACCTCTAAAGGTAAAGGCTTCGCAGGTGCGGTTAAGCGCCACAACTTCCGTACACAGGATGCAACACACGGTAACTCTCTATCTCACCGTGCGCCTGGTTCTATTGGTCAGTGTCAAACGCCTGGGCGTGTCTGGAAAGGCAAGCGCATGGCTGGTCACATGGGTGATGTGCGTACCACAACGCAGTCACTGGAAATTGTGCGGGTAGACGCTGATAACAACCTCCTGTTGGTTAAAGGGGCTATTCCCGGCGCAACGGGTTCGCACGTTATCGTGCGTCCGTCTGTAAAGTCTTCCGGGTCCAAGGGGTAAGCACTGATGGAATTGAATCTTTCAAAGCCAGGTAGTCAGGCTGGAGCAGGAACTGTTTCAGTATCCGATGAGACCTTTGGCAAAGAATTTAACGAAGCGCTGGTACATCAGGTGGTTGTAACCTACCTGGCTGGTGCTCGTCAGGGAACGGTTAAGCAAAAGACGCGTTCTGAAGTCGCTGGTGGTGGTCGTAAGCCTTGGCGCCAAAAAGGCAGTGGTCGTGCCCGTGCCGGTACAACACGCGGTCCTATCTGGCGTTCAGGTGGCGTAACATTCGCCGCTCGCCCTCAGGATCACAGCAAAAAACTGAACCGGAAGATGTATCGCGGCGCCATGCGCAGCATTCTGTCTGAGCTTGCTCGTCAGGAGCGTCTGGTTGTGGTTGAGCAGTTTGCTGTTGATTCGCACAAAACGAAAGAGTTGTCAGTAAAGCTGAAAGAGTTTGCTTTAGACAACGTGCTGATCGTGGCGGAAGAGATCGCAGAAAACCTGTACCTGGCAGCGCGCAATCTGCGTGATGTTGATGTGCTGGATGTTGCTGGTCTGGATCCGGTTAGCCTGATCGGTTTCGAGAAGGTGCTGATAACTGTTCCTGCGCTGAAAAAGGTTGAGGAGATGTTGTCATGAACCAACAGAGACTGTATTCGGTAATCGTTGGGCCTCACGTGTCTGAAAAGGCAGCGTTGATGGCAGAAGCCAACAATCAGGTTGCTTTCCGTGTTGCGCTGGACGCGACCAAGCAGGAGATTCGCGAAGCTGTTGAAACCCTGTTCAAGGTCTCAGTCGAAGAAGTGCAGGTGTTGAACGTTAAGGGTAAAACCAAGCGTACAGCGCGCGGCAAGCTGAGAAAGAAATCTAATTGGAAAAAGGCTTATGTCAAGGTCGCGGAAGGTCAGGAAATTGACTTCGCGGAACTGGCGTAAGGAAGGGTCACGGTTATGGCAGTAGTTAAATGTAAACCCACTTCGCCTGGTCGCCGCTTTGTCGTCAAGATTGTTAATCCTGATCTGCACAAAGGCGAGCCTTATGCTGGCCTGGTGGCGTCAAAGTCAAAGACTGGTGGCCGAAATAATGCTGGTCGTATCACGCGCCGTCATGCCGGTGGTGGTCATAAGCAAAAGTACCGCATTATTGATTTCCGTCGTAACAAAGACGGTGTGCCAGCCAAAGTAGAGCGTCTGGAGTACGATCCCAATCGTACTGCCAATATTGCACTGCTTCTGTATGCTGATGGTGAGCGTCGCTACATAATCGCGCCTGCCAAAATTCAGGCTGGCGATGTTCTGCACTCAGGAAACGAAGCGCCAATCAAAACAGGTAACTGTTTGCCTCTGCGTAATATCCCGCTGGGTAGCACGGTTCACTGTGTTGAACTGAAGCCTGGTAAAGGTGCTCAGCTGGCTCGAAGCGCTGGCGGATCTGTGCAGTTGGTTGCGAAAGAAGGCAACAATGTCACGCTGCGACTGAGGTCGGGTGAGACGCGTAAAGTGCAGGCAGACTGTCGTGCTACGTTGGGTGAAGTATCCAACTCAGAGCACAGTTTGCGTTCGCTGGGTAAAGCTGGTGCGAAACGCTGGCGTGGTATTCGCCCAACGGTTCGTGGTGTTGCCATGAACCCGGTTGATCACCCACACGGTGGTGGTGAAGGTCGTACCGCGGGTGGTCGTCATCCAGTATCGCCTTGGGGTAAGCCGACGAAAGGCTACAAGACCCGCACTAACAAGCGTACTACCAAGATGATCGTACGTCGCAGAAATGCAAGCCGATAAGGCCTGACTACAGAGGATTTTAAAAGTGCCACGTTCACTGAAAAAAGGTCCATTTATTGACCTTCATTTAATGAAAAAAGTTCAGGCAGCACGGGATGCCAACGATAAGCGTCCGATTAAAACCTGGTCGCGTCGTTCCATGGTTTCTCCGGATATGCTTGGGCTGACAATAGCCGTGCACAACGGCAAGCAGCATGTGCCTGTGTTTGTTTCTGAAGACATGGTAGGTCACAAGCTGGGTGAATTCGCCTTGACTCGTAACTACCGTGGTCACGCGGCTGATAAGAAAGCCAAGCGCTGATAAACGGGGAGAATAGAGATGGAAGTTGTAGCTAAATTGCGCGGCGCTCGGCTCTCTGCCCAGAAGGCGAGATTGGTAGCCGATCAGATTCGCGGAAAAGGTGTAGAGGAAGCCCTGCAGTTGCTGACATTCAGCACCAAAAAGGGTGCTCACATTGTCAAGAAGGTGCTGGATTCTGCCATTGCCAATGCTGAACATAATGAAGGCGCCGATGTGGATGAGTTGCGTGTTTCCACAATCTTCGTCGATGAAGGTATGACCATGAAGCGAATCATGCCACGTGCTAAAGGCCGTGCCGATCGCATCCTGAAGCGTACCTGCCATATCACAGTTAAAGTAGCCGATAAGTAGGAGATTAGGATGGGTCAGAAAGTACATCCAACCGGAATTCGGCTTGGTATAGTTAAGAAGCACACTTCAGTCTGGTTTGCTGAAGGTAAAGATTATGCTGAGCATTTGCTTGTTGATTTGCAGGTGCGTGATTACATCCGCAAGCAGCTTGCCAATGCGTCTGTTTCACGTGTCGATATCGAGCGTCCTGCGCAATCTGCCAAAATCACAATTCACACGGCTCGTCCGGGTATCGTGATTGGTAAGAAGGGCGAAGATGTAGAGAAGCTGCGTAATATACTGTCTGCAAAGATGGGTGTTCCGGTTCACATCAATATCGAAGAAATTCGCAAGCCTGACCTGGACGCACAGCTGGTTGCCGATAGCGTTTCACAGCAACTGGAGCGTCGAGTCATGTTCCGCCGTGCCATGAAGCGCGCAGTTCAAAACGCGATGCGTCAAGGCGCGGAAGGTATCAAGATTCAGGTAGGTGGTCGTCTTGGTGGTGCCGAGATCGCGCGCTCTGAGTGGTACCGTGAAGGTCGAGTGCCTCTGCACACATTGCGAGCTGATATTGATTACGCAACGTCCGAGGCAAGCACAACTTACGGAATTATTGGCGTTAAGGTCTGGATCTTCAAAGGCGAAGTTCTTGACCTGAAGGAAGCCCCGGCGGCTCCGCAGAAAGCGTCCAAGTAGAGGGTAGGCCAAGATGTTACAACCAAAACGTACCAAATTCAGAAAGGTGCAGAAAGGCAGAAATCGTGGCCTGGCTCACCGTGGTAGTAAAGTTGATTTCGGTGAATACGGACTGAAGGCTCTGGGTCGTGGACGCTTGACAGCTCGCCAGATTGAGGCAGCTCGTCGTGCCATGACACGTCACGTAAAACGTGGCGGCAAGATCTGGATCCGTGTTTTCCCGGACAAGCCGATTACTCAGAAGCCTCTTGAGGTTCGTCAGGGTAAAGGTAAAGGTAGCGTGGAATATTGGGTGGCACAAATCCAGCCAGGTCGCGTGATGTTCGAGATTGAAGGTGTTGAAGAAGGCCTCGCGCGTGAAGCGTTTGAGTTGGCAGCGTCCAAACTGCCTTTTGAGACAGCGTTTGTTAAACGGACGGTGATGTGATGAAAGCCAGTGAATTGCGTGAAAAGTCAGTAGAAGAACTGAGCGAGCAGCTCAATGGCCTGTATCGTGATCAGTTCAATACCCGAATTCAAAAGCGAACCGGTCAACTGGGTCAGACTCATCTGCTCAGCGCGATGAAAAATGATATCGCCCGGATTAAGACCATCATTACTGAGAAGCAGAAGAGCGGGTCCTGATTATGTCGCTGAATGAAACAAAGACCGAAACAATCGCTCGTACCGTAACCGGCAAGGTCGTCAGTGCCAAGATGGACAAGTCCATCGTAGTGCTGGTTGAGCGTCGGGTGAAACACCCCGTATACGGAAAATTTATTACACGTTCATCTAAAGTGCATGCGCACGATGCGAATAATGAGTGCAAATCAGGTGATCGCGTAACAGTTAAGGAAGTCAGTCCGATTTCAAAGACCAAGACTTGGACTTTGGTATCGATCGATGAGCGCGCGACGCAAATTTGATCACTGGCAATAAATAGGTTTCTGGCGCCTTGCGGCGTTGTTGCTAAAGCGACAGTTTAAGGGTTCGGAGAGAATCGATGATTCAGGTACAGTCATATTTAGATGTGGCAGACAACAGTGGTGCCAAGCGAGTAATGTGCATCAAGGTACTCGGTGGTTCACACCGTCGTTATGCTCGCATCGGGGATGTCATCAAAGTGACAGTTAAAGAAGCGATTCCCCGAGGCAAGGTAAAGAAAGGTCAGGTGCTGTCTGCTCTGGTCGTTCGTACCAAGAAAGGTGTTCGCAGAAGTGATGGGTCTCTCATCAAGTTCGACGATAACGCTGCGATACTTCTCAACAACCAGCAGGCGCCAATCGGGACGCGTGTCTTCGGGCCGGTGACTCGTGAACTTCGTAATGAGAAGTTTATGCGAATCATCTCCCTGGCTCCTGAAGTGCTGTGATAGATATCGAGGCTGCGGAATATGCGTAAGATTAAGACAAATGACGAAATTATCGTCGTCACAGGCAAAGACAAAGGTAAACGCGGAACAGTGAATCGACTGATCGGCGAAAACAAAGTCATTGTCAGTGGAATCAACATGGTAAAACGGCACACCAAGCCAAACCCGAATGCCGGGATTGCTGGTGGTATCGTCGAGAAGGAAGCGCCGCTGGATATTTCCAATGTCGCAATCTTCAATCCGGAGACCAATAAAGCGGATCGCGTAGGTTTTCTGGTAGAAGACGGCAAGAAACAGCGCGTGTACAAATCCACAAATAAAGTTATTGATTAACGGAAACCAGGTCGCCAACATGGCTCAGTTAAAAGAATTTTACAGAAGTGACGTAGTGCCTGCGCTGACTAAACAGTTCGGGTTCGACAATCCAATGCGTGTCCCTCGCATTACGAAAGTGGTGCTGAACATGGGTGTCGGTGAGGCAGTTGGCGACAAGAAGTTGCTGGAAAATGCCGTTGCTGACCTGACCAAGATCAGTGGCCAGAAGCCAATTATTACTAAAGCCCGCAAATCAATCGCTGGCTTTAAAATTCGTGCCGGATGGCCGATTGGCTGCAAAGTAACACTGCGTGGCGCACGCATGTATGAGTTCCTGGATCGTCTGGTAAACATTTCGATTCCACGTACTCGTGACTTCCGCGGTTTGAACCCGAAAGCATTTGACGGTCGCGGCAACTACGCAATGGGTGTGAATGAGCAGATCATTTTCCCTGAAATCGAGTTTGATAAAGTCGATAAACTGCGTGGTCTGGATATTACGGTGACAACAACAGCGGAAAACGACGATGAAGGTCGTGCACTGTTGAGCGCAATGCGCTTCCCGTTCCGATCAATGCCTGGTAAAGCGGCTAGCAAGGAGTCCTGAGATGGCTAAGAGTTCAATGGTAGCGCGCGAAGAAAAGCGTACGCGCACAGTTGCTAAATATGCTGAAAAGCGTGCAGCACTGAAAGCGATTATTGCGGATGTCAACGCGAGTGAAGACGACAAGTGGCAGGCGCAGATCAAACTGCAAAAACTGCCTCGGGATGCAAGCCCGGTTCGTCAGCAGAAGCGCTGCCGTATCACCGGACGTCCTCACGGCGTCTATCGTAAGTTTGGTATTTGTCGCCATAAGCTGCGTGAAGCAGCCATGCGTGGTGATGTACCTGGTCTCACTAAGGCCAGCTGGTAAGCGGAGAATAGATTATGAGTATGTCAGATCCTATTGCTGATCTGCTGACGCGCATCAGGAATGCACAGATGGCCAGCTTGCCGCAAGTGAGCGCACCGTCCTCTAAACTGAAAGTTGCAATTTGCAACGTGCTGTTAGATGAAGGCTATATTAAGAGCTACCAGGTTCAGGAAGAAGGTGCTCACAACACATTGGTAGTCGACCTGAAATATTTTCAGGGAGCCCCGGTTATTGAAGAGATCAAGCGTGTAAGTAAGCCTGGTCTGCGTCAGTACAAAGGTAAAGACGAATTGCCAAAAAACCGTCAGGGACTGGGTACTGTCATCGTGTCGACTAACAAAGGCGTAATGACAGACAAGCAGGCTCGTGCCGCCGGTATCGGCGGGGAAGTTCTGTGTACGGTATTCTGATACACGAGATTCTTGAGAACAGTATATAGAGCACGATTATGTCCAGAGTAGCAAACAGCCCGATTACACTGCCTAAAGGCGTGGAAACCACAATTGCCGGTAATTCGGTAACGGTTAAAGGCAGCAAAGGTACCCTGAATCTGGATCTGCACGATAACGTACAGATTTCAGAGGAAGATGGCGTACTGCGTGTCGCGTCCAAGAATGCGTCGCGTGATGGCACGGCAATGGCAGGTACCTTCCGCGCACTTATCAACAACATGGTTGTCGGTGTCAGCACCGGTTTCGAACGCAAGCTGCAACTGCTTGGCGTTGGTTATCGAGCCAAGGCACAAGGCAACACGCTGAATATCGTTGTCGGTTATTCGCACCCGATTGATTATCCGTTACCCAAGGGTGTAACAGCTGAAACACCTTCGCAGACAGAAATTGTTCTGTCCTCAGCAGACAAACAGTTGCTGGGTCAGGTGGCATCAGAAATTCGTGCGTTCCGTCCACCGGAGCCTTACAAAGGTAAGGGCATTCGCTATGCAGACGAGAACGTTTACAGAAAAGAAGCGAAGAAAAAGTAAGGCGTGACATTATGAACGTAAAGAAGCAGGCTCGTATCCGTCGCGCACGACGTGCCCGGGCAAAGATTAATGAGCTCGGCGTAAACAGACTGTGCGTTTATCGTACTCCTCGCCACATGTATGCGCAGATCATCGCGCCAACAGGCGGTGAAATTCTCGTAGCTGCATCGACAGTCGAGAAAGAGCAGCGTGGTAGTACAACCGGCAATATCGAAGCAGCCAGCAAAATCGGTGCTTTGATTGCTGAGCGCGCCAAAGAAGCGGGCATCAGCAAAGTAGCGTTTGATCGCTCCGGTTTTAACTACCACGGTCGTGTGAAAGCACTAGCTGACGCAGCACGTGAAGGCGGCTTGGAATTTTAAGGGTTTAAGACTATGGCACTGAGAGACGAGGCGAAAAAGAACGAAGAAGGTTTGCAGGAGAAACTGATCCAGGTAAACCGTGTCGCCAAAGTGGTTAAGGGTGGTCGAATTTTCGCCTTTACTGCGCTGACAGCAGTCGGTGACGGAAATGGACGCGTTGGTTTTGGTCGTGGCAAGGCTCGTGAAGTCCCACTGGCTATCCAGAAAGCAATGGAAGCGGCTCGCCGTAACATGATTTCTGTATCACTGGACGGCAATACGCTGGAGTATCCAGTAAAAGCGCGCCACGGTGCATCAAAGATCTACATGCAGCCTGCATCAGAAGGTACTGGTATTATTGCTGGTGGCGCGATGCGTGCAGTTCTTGAACTGGCAGGTATTCAGAATGTTCTGGCCAAATGTTACGGATCTACAAATCCTGTAAACGTGGTCAATGCAACATTCAATGGCCTGAGAGACATGCGTTCGGCTGACAGCGTTGCAGCTAAACGTGGCAAGACACTTGAAGATATCCTGGGTTAACAGTTATGGCGGATAAAACAGTTAAAGTAACACTGGTTCGCAGCCCGATCGGTACGATGGCTCGCCATCGTGAGTGCCTGAAAGGCTTGGGACTGCGTCGTATGCACCAGACAGTTGAGCTGCAGGATACCCCCGCGGTACGCGGCATCATCAACAAAATCAGCTATATGCTGCAGGTTGAGGGTTAATACATGCAATTGAATACGTTGAGTCCGGCACCCGGAAGCACTCACTCCTCCAAACGCGTAGGTCGCGGCATTGGTAGCGGTTGGGGCAAAACTTGTGGTACCGGTCATAAAGGTCAGAAATCACGTAGCGGCGGAACAGTTCGTCCGGGTTTCGAAGGCGGTCAGATGCCTTTGCAGCGTCGTTTACCAAAATATGGCTTTTCGTCGCGTGTAGGTCGCACTACTGACGAGATCCGTACAGGTGAATTGAACTCACTGGATGTTGACGTTATCGATATGGCAGCACTGAAAGCAGCAAACCTGATCACCGCTAACATCAAGCGTGTCAAGGTTATGCTTTCTGGTGAGATCACTCGCCCGGTTACAGTCGAGGGCCTGCGTGTCACCAAAGGTGCGCGTGCAGCCATCGAAGCAGCTGGCGGGAAAGTAGTAGATCCGGTTGCGGCCGACACTGCTAAGAAGTAAGCAAACGTCATCGAATCCTCATAACTGAGGCGGCAGGTAAATAATGGCAAAGCGACCGAATATGGCAGCAGGTGAAGGAATCGGAGCGGGCCTTGGAGAATTGAAGGCACGTCTGCTGTTCCTGTTGTTCGCCATCTTTGTATATCGGATTGGTACGCATATTCCTGTGCCTGGTATCGACCCGGCACAGCTGACAGCGTTATTCAACCAGAATGAGGGAACCTTCCTCGGCATGTTCAACATGTTTTCTGGTGGTGCGCTGGAGCGTATGAGTATCGTTGCGCTGGGTATCATGCCTTATATCTCTGCGTCGATCATTATGCAGCTATTGACTGCTGTAAACCCGCAACTTGCGCAATTGAAAAAAGAAGGCGAGTCGGGGCGACGCAAGATTACACAGTACACACGTTATGGTGCGCTGTTGCTGGCACTGGTTCAGGGTACTGGCATGGTGGTTGGTCTGTTGGCCCCCATGGCATACAATCCCGGCCCCGTATTCACGTTCACGGCTGTTGTCTCACTAGTGACGGGTGCCATGTTCATGATGTGGCTGGGTGAGCAGATCACAGAGCGGGGTGTCGGTAACGGTATCTCAATGTTGATCTTTGCCGGTATTGTCACAGGCTTACCAGGTGCAATTGGTAACTCCCTGTCACAGGCGTATGAAGGTCAGATCAGTGGTTTGCTGCTGTTTGTCGTGGCTATTATTGCAGTCGTTGTTATCGCAGGTATTGTCTTTATTGAACGAGGCCAGCGAAGAATTACGGTCAATTACGCCAAGCGTCAGCAAGGCAATAAACTGTACCAGGCACAATCAAGCCATTTGCCGCTTAAGGTAAACATGGCAGGTGTGATTCCGGCAATTTTTGCTTCAAGCATTTTGTTGTTCCCGGCATCCATCGGTCAGTGGTTTGGTCAAAGTGATAACGCGGCATGGCTTCAGGACTTTGCATTGCTGATCGGTCCGGGGCAGCCACTGTATATCATTATCTTTAGTGCCATGGTTATTTTCTTCTGCTTCTTCTACACCGCCTTGGTGTTCAACCCGAAGGACGTGGCAGATAACCTGAAGCGCTCTGGCGCTTTCATTCCCGGTATTCGCCCGGGAGAGCAAACAGCACGCTACATTGATAGCGTACTGACACGACTGACAATGTTTGGCGCGATTTACATTACGATAGTATGTCTGTTGCCAAATTTCTTCCAGATGATGGCAAACGTGCCATTTAACCTGGGCGGAACAGCACTGTTGATCGTCGTGGTTGTGAGTATGGACTTCATGTCTCAGGTTCAATCTCATCTGATGTCGCATCAGTATGATTCCTTGATGAAGAAGTCGAATCTGGGCAGTTTCGGTCGCGGCCGATAACGTTTTGAGCAAAAATCGTGTGGGCAGCCCAGGCTGCTGACATCGAATGGAGAACATAAAGTGAAAGTCAGAACCTCAGTAAAAAAGATTTGCCGTAAGTGCAAAGTCATTAAGCGTAATCGTGTGGTTCGCGTCATTTGTGATGCCGAGCCTAGACACAAACAGCGCCAGGGCTAAGCCTCTGGTTGATTTTTAGAACGCCAGGGTATATCCTTTGCGCCCCTGATTTTGGGGTCGGAGCACTGGTGCACGATTAATTAGAGAGATTGGAGTTTAACTATGGCACGTATTGCCGGTGTCAACATACCAGACAACAAGCACCTGGTTATTTCCCTGAGTTACATTTACGGGGTAGGCGCCACGCGAGCAAAATTAATTTGTGATCGCGCGGGAATTGAGCCGTCCATGAAGACCAGTGAGCTGTCTACTGAGCAACTGGACACCGTGCGTGCAGAAGTTGGCAAATTCACGGTTGAAGGTGATCTGCGTCGAGAAGTATCCATGAGCATCAAGCGATTGATGGACCTGGGTTGTTTCCGTGGAATCCGTCACCGTCGCTCTCTGCCGGTTCGCGGCCAGCGCACTAAAACTAATGCTCGTACCCGTAAAGGGCCGCGCAAGCCAATTCGTAAATAACAGGTGAGTTCAGGAATTTTCTATGGCAAAGCCAGCAGCTAAAGCAGCTCCGAAGAAGAAGGCGCGCAAGTCAGTCATCGATGGTATCGCGTTTATTCACGCGTCTTTCAACAATACCATCATTACGATCACTGATCGCCAAGGTAATGCATTAAGTTGGGCAACCTCCGGTGGCTCCGGCTTCCGTGGTTCTCGTAAAAGTACGCCGTTCGCTGCCCAGGTGGCTGCGGAGCGTGCCGGTAAGAGTGCAATTGAATTGTATGGTCTTAAGAACGTTGACGTTAAAGTCAATGGTCCTGGCCCAGGTCGCGAATCTGCCGTACGTGCATTAAACGGTTGTGGACTGAAAGTTGGTGTGATCACTGACGTAACACCAATTCCACACAACGGCTGTCGTCCTCCCAAGAAACGTCGCGTATAAGTCGGCGTTCTTGGTTAATTATTATTCGGAACAGTATTTGAGTGTAACGGCCAACGGTCGTGAACTAAAAACAGGAGTCATCGTATGGCCCGTTATCTAGGCCCCAAGTGTAAACTTTCTCGTCGCGAAGGAACTGACCTCTTTCTGAAGAGTGGTGTTCGTCCGCTGGACAGCAAGTGTAAGGCGGAGACAATCCCCGGTCAGCACGGTCAGCGTCGTGGTCGTTTGTCAGACTATGGTGTACAGCTGCGTGAGAAGCAAAAAGTACGTCGTATCTACGGGGTGTTAGAGCGTCAATTCAGAACTTATTACAAGGAAGCTGCACGTCGTAAAGGCGCGACAGGTGAGAACCTGCTGCAACTGCTTGAGTCTCGTCTGGATAACGTAGTTTACCGTATGGGTTTTGGTTCCACTCGTGCGGAATCCCGTCAACTGGTATCGCACAAGGCGATCCTGGTCAATGGTAGTGTCGTTAATGTGCCTTCTTATCAGTTGGCAGAAGGTGATGTGGTCTCAATTCGTGAAAAGGCCAAGCAGCAGTTGCGCATCAAGTCTGCATTAGAGCTTGCAGGCCAGCGAACTCCGGCCGATTGGGTTTCCGTCAATGCAGGCAAGCTGGAAGGCCAGTTTAACCGCAAACCAGAGCGTGCTGATCTTTCAGCAGATATTAACGAAAACCTGATCGTCGAGCTTTACTCCAAATAATCGGTAGTGAGGGGCAAGGCGCAGTACATGCTTTGCCGGACAACCGTACGAAGGACTAAAGTTTCACATTACCGGGCTAATTGTTAAGGGTGACCCCATGCAGATTTCGTTGTCAGATTTTCTTACACCACAATTGATTAAGGTTGAAGAGTTTGACAAGTATCATTCAAAAGTGGTGCTTGAACCTCTGGAGCGTGGCTTCGGCCATACACTGGGGAACGCGTTACGTCGAATTCTCCTGTCTTCCATGCCAGGATGTGCAGTAGAAGAAGTAGAAATTGACGGCGTTGTGCACGAATACAGCAGCATCGAAGGCGTCCGTGAAGACGTCATTGAAATTCTGCTGAACCTGAAAGGTGTAGCGATTGTCCTGAATGGTCAGGATGAAGCTGTACTGACAGTCAATAAGAAAGGTCCAGGTGAAGTGACCGCTGGCGATATCGTTGGCGATCATAATGTAGAGATCGTTAATCCGGAACATGTGATAGCCAACCTGAATGCTGCCGGTGAATTGAATATGCGCCTGACTGTACGCAGCGGCCGTGGCTATGTGCCTGCAGATGCGCGTCAGCGTGATGACGATGAATCGCGCGCTGTTGGCCGTCTGATGCTGGATGCGACTTACAGCCCGGTTCTGAGCGTTGCCTACAATGTTGAAAGCACTCGTGTTGAACAGCGTACCGACCTGGATAAACTGATCCTGGATCTGCGTACCAACGGTACGATCGATCCTGAAGAGGCGATTCGTCGCGCAGCAACGATTCTGCAGCATCAGCTGGCCGTGTTTGTTGATCTGCAAAGCCAGGAAGCTGCAGCACCGGAAGAGCCTGAAGATGAAATTGATCCAATTCTGCTGCGTCCGGTTGATGACCTGGAGTTGACAGTACGCTCAGCTAACTGTCTGAAAGCGGAAGATATCTACTACATTGGCGATCTGATTCAACGCACAGAAGTTGAGTTGCTGAAGACACCAAACCTGGGTAAAAAGTCGCTGACTGAAATCAAAGACGTATTGGCTACTCGTGGCCTGTCATTAGGTTTGCGACTTGAAAACTGGCCTCCAGCCAGTCTTCGTACAGAAGAAAAGTCGAATTAATTAACTGCCTGTCAGCCGTGAGGCTGCTGTTGGAATAGGAATTGAGATATGCGTCATCGTCATAGTGGACGTAAACTGAACAGAAATTCAGCGCACCGTAAGGCCATGTTTCGTAACATGACAGCGTCACTGGTGGAGCATGAAGTTATCAAAACAACTGTCGCAAAAGCGAAAGAGCTGCGCACAGTCGCTGAGCCTTTGATTACACTGGCGAAGACAGACAGCGTTGCTAATCGTCGACTGGCCTTTAGCCGACTGCGCAGCAAAGAAGCCGTTGGGAAATTGTTTGATGATCTGGGTCCTCGTTACCAGGCACGCCCAGGTGGCTACCTCCGTATCCTCAAATGCGGTGTTCGAGCCGGTGACAAAGCCCCAATGGCTTATGTTGAACTGGTAGATCGACCAGAAGCAGCTGACGCAGAGAACGCAGAGGATTAATATCCTGTCCTGCGCATAAGCTGGTGCTAACAGCTTGCTAAAGAACACAAAAAATGCCGGGTTAGCCCGGCTTTTTTGTGCCTGTTTGGTTCTCGTTGAAGTGTGGTATTGTCGGTCTGGCAGTAGTTTTAATACCCGATTGCATTAAGGAGTCGAGTTCATGGAAATTCGTTCGTTTTACCCTCAGCCTCGATTATTGATGGGGCCTGGACCTTCTGATGTGTCTGATCGGGTACTGTCTGCTTTATCCCGCCCGACTATCGGACATCTTGATCCGGATTTCATTTTTTTAATGGATGAGATCAAGCTACTACTTCAGTATGCCTTTCAAACCAACAATGCCCTGACCCTTCCTGTTTCAGCCCCGGGGTCGGCGGGTATGGAAACCGTATTCGTAAACCTTATTGAGCCAGGGGACAAAGTTGTCGTCTGCCGCAATGGGGCCTTTGGCGAGCGTATGCGTGAGAATGTCGTACGTTGTGGCGGGCACGCAGTTATGGTCGATAGCAAATGGGGTGAAGCTGTTCAACTGGATCAACTGGAGAGGGCACTGGATGACAATCCTGATGCCGTAGCCGTTGCGGCTGTTCATGCTGAAACGTCCACTGGTGTTTGCAGTGATGTTCAAGCTATCGCGACACTCGCTGATAAGCATAACTGCCTGTCCATTATCGATGCTGTCACGTCACTTGGCGGAATTCCTGTCAAAGTTGATGAGTGGGGTATCGATGCGATTTATTCCGGTACGCAAAAGTGTTTGTCTTGTGTGCCCGGTTTATCTCCTGTCAGTTTTAGCGATAAAGCGGTTCAGCGGATTACAGCACGCAAACACCCGGTACAAAGCTGGTTTCTTGATCTCAACCTGGTGATTGGTTATTGGGGCAAGGGAAGCCAGACCGGTGGAAAGCGCAGTTACCACCATACCGCACCAGTTAACAATCTTTATGCGTTACATGAGTCGCTGCTGATGCTCAAAGAAGAAACGCTGTCTGCTTCCTGGCAGAGGCACCAGTTAAACCACCAGGCGCTTAAAGCCGGTATTGAATGCCTGGGCTTGAGTTTTGCCGTCTCTGCTGATGTGCGACTACCCCAGCTTAATACCATTAATGTGCCAGAAGGTGTCAACGAAGCACAATTACGCCAGCAATTACTGAATGACTGGCAGATAGAAATCGGCGCTGGCCTGGGAGATTTAGCCGGAAAGGTTTGGCGAATCGGCTTGATGGGGCACAGTGCCAGTCAGCCGAAAGTGCTTACCCTGATAAGTGCGTTGGCTGCCTGCCTGGTCGCACAAGGGAGGAGTGTGGACTCACTCGCAGCTGTGAAGTCAGCAACAAAGGTCTATGAAAGCGCAGGCAATTAATGCCTATCGTGGCCTTTGCTTCTACTGGTTGTTGTGTCGTGCTGCTATCAGGCTGAATATCAACAACGGCCACAACCCTACATGGATGAATACATCTGCTGTATTAAATATGTAATGCCAAAAAGGAATGCCGCGTACATCAATGAAATCGACCACGCTTCCGTAAACCAGACGGTCGAGCACGTTGCTAAAGCCGCCACCAGCGACAAAACCAAAGCAGATATATTCGTAGCGTTGCAGTGAACTGCTGCGCCACAGGTATACGGCCAGCCCTGTCAGCAGGGCAAAGCTGAATACTGCAAAGAGCCAGCCTTTGCCCTGTGCCATACCAAACACGCCCCCCAGGTTCCGTATGTGTGTGAAATAAAGGGACGGATCGAGTACAGCAACAGAATTGCCTAAAGGTATGTTCTCATTTATCAGGTAACTGCTGGCTTGTGACGCCAGTAAAACCAGCAAGGCGATGCCGGCAAACAACAGCATGGACGCTCTGCGTTGCTTCAGGTCCGTGGTTTTTCCCTGGACTGGAGAGTTTGAATTAGCTTGCTGGCTCACGTGATACCACTCAATTTTTGTATTCGCGTGTTTAACGTAAATTTGTCAGCCAGCAAGCTTATCTAATCATCCTTCAGAGTGCATCAAAAAATGCACGCAATCTGGCAGCATTCTTGCCCACATCACTCATACCGACTCGTGAGGTGGAGCGGGCGTCAAGATAAGTGGTCTCTCCGGACTCTCGAATACGGATAACAACATCATCTTTGAAGCGGAACCAGAAGGTGGTTGCTGTTGCTTCAATACGCCCTTCTTCGGGTTCTGCTGCAACGATTTCCCAGCCTTGATCCCTGGCAGCAGCCAGTGCGCGATTAAAGACCACATCAGCAGGCTCATCAAAGGTCTGGGTGACGATATCCGGGTAGGCCTCGCGCTGCATCGCTGCCTGACGTTCAGGTGTCATTTCACCCCAGTTGCCATAATCAGTGGTATTGCTGTCTGAGCCACGCAGTGGCATTACCGCGACAAACTCTGGTGGGTTGTCGAGGTCAGTTGTAATGTCATGGATCGGAGGAATGGTGACGCCTTCCCCAGGCAGGTAGGAGTTCGGTATGTACCAGGCAATCACAGCGAGCAGGGTGGAAGCCAGCGTGATGCCCAGCATTTTACCCTGGCCATCCAGGTTGCGGGAGCGTCCTGTCAGGAACACAGCAATTGCGCTGATAACACAAAGAGCAATGATCCAGAGCACCAGCGGCTGGGCCATACGGAGAATGGTGAAACCCAGCCGGAAGTCCCAGAAACCGGCCCAGACACCAAGTGGTGCGAGAAGGGCAAAAAGAGCCAGCCCGATACCGGCGATACCGGATAACCTGACCAGAATAGAGAGCATTTTAGGTGTATTTGTTGTTTGCTCGTTCATGCGTTGTCTTCCTGAGAAATGAGGTGAGTGTATGGTTGATCAGCGTAGGTCAATATCGTTCGCTTGCCAAGCTCGTTTATCCGGATTTTACTTAGCGAGCAGTTATGCATACGAGGCGGATGCCACAACTGGTTTAATGGCCTTTGTTCAATGGCACATAGCACCGATTTTATCCATGCGCCGTGACTGACGATGGCGATATGTTGGTGACCGTTATCATCCAGAATTTCTTGCAGCCGTGTGATTGCCCGCTGTTGTAACTCCTTGAACGTTTCTGCGCCATCAACCTGAAATTGATCCGGAGAATGCCAGAAAGCGTCAAATTGAGCCTGGTTGTCACGACGAATATCATCATAGAGTCTCCCTTCCCAGGTTCCCATCCGTATTTCACGCAGCCGGTCGCAATACGTGATTGCCATATTGCGGGCACCAAATGCCAGGTCAGCGGTTTCTCGTGTTCTCAGGCTGCTGCTGCAATAAATGCTGTCCAGGTGCTGCTCTGCCATTCGAAGTCCTAGCTCCTGCGCTTGCTGGCGCCCCTGTTCTGTCAGACGAGACTCCTGCTGCCCTTGCGCGCGCCGCTCCCGGTTCCAGTCAGTTTCTCCGTGCCTGAGTAAATAGATATACCTTGTTGTTGCTGTCATAGGCTGTTCAAGATCCTCTGCCATGCTGGCTCCGTGTTCGCGCGATGGCATCCAGCCAGCGGTTATAGTGATGGTCACGCCAATCTTTGTCTTTTGTCGGGGTAAAAGCCCGGTCCTGTTGCCACAAGGATTCAATATCCCCCAGGCTGTTAAACAGCCCACAGTGCAACCCGGCCAGGAATGCGGCCCCCAGAGCGGTAGTTTCAGTAATTTTTGGCCGTGACACTTCGCAGCCCAGCAAGTCTGCCAGGTTCTGCAGCATCAGGTTATTGGCGCTCATGCCACCATCGACCCGTAATGTGGTTGGACGTAGGCCGTCAGACTCCATTGCCTTTTGCAGATCTTTGGTCTGGAAGCAGACGGACATCAGTGCGGCAGCGACCAGTTCGGGAATACCCGCATCACGTGTAAGACCATAAATGGCGGCTCGCGCATCTGCGTCCCACCAGGGGGCGCCAAGGCCAGTAAAAGCAGGCACCATCATCACAGGCAAACCGGGCTGGGCTTGCCGGGCCAGGGCTTCACTTTGGGCCGTGTCGTCAAACAGGCGTAATTTGTCACGCAGCCACTGCATTGTGGCGCCGGCCATGAAAATACTTCCCTCCAGTGCGTAACTGGTTTTTCCCTGCAGACGATAGGCAACGGTTGTGAGCAGGCGGTGATCGGACTGTATGGCTTTCTCTCCGGTATTCATCAGCAAAAAACTGCCAGTCCCATAAGTAGACTTGGTCATGCCGGTCGAGAGGCAGCCTTGCCCGACTGTCGCCGATTGCTGGTCACCAATCATGGCGGTAATGGGTATCTTACGGCCAAACAGTCTGGCATCCGTAGAGCCGAAGTCGTCGGCACTGTTTTTCACTTCTGGCAGAATGCTGTCAGGGATATTAAACCGGGACAGTAACTCATCATCCCAGTTTTGCGTGTGAATATTGAAAAGCATGGTGCGTGAGGCGTTACTGGCATCAGTCGCATGCACTTTGCCACCGGTCAGGTGCCAGAGCAGAAAGCAATCGACAGTGCCGAAAGCCAGATTGCCAGCTTCTGCCTCTTCGCGTGCACCAGGTACATTTTCCAGCAGCCAGGCCAGTTTACTGGCTGAAAAATACGGATCAGGCAACAAGCCGGTTTTCTCCTGAATCCAGTCAGGATTACCTTCAGCGATCAGGTTGCGCTGTAAATTGTCACAGAACTCAGCTGTGCGTCTGTCTTGCCATACGATAGCGCGATGCACAGCCTTGCCAGTTTTGCGGTGCCATAACACAGTGGTCTCTCGTTGATTGGTAATACCAATAGCGGCGATACTGCCAACATCAAGGTCGGCACGGCTAATGGCGTCCTGGCAGCTGCGCAGTGTCGTATGCCAGATATCCTCGGGCTCGTGTTCTACCCACCCGTCTGCCGGGTAATGCTGCTCGTAGGCGTAGCGGCCGATAGCGATAGCTTCGCCTGTGGTAGCGAACAAAATTGCGCGGCTGCTGGTCGTTCCCTGGTCAATTGCCAGCAAGTACTTTTCCATATGCCCTCCCTTTATTCTGGCGCTTATTATTGTTGAGGTACTTCAGGATCTGTTCACAGGCCCTAAGGTGGTGCATAGCATAGTACAACAAATCAAAAGCGGTTTAATCCTAACCCGATACAGGTATTGACTGGAAAGGTGTTGTCAATGTTGGCATTATTGGGTCAATAACAATATTCACCGTAGTAGACATGGAACCTGACTGGGTATGACAAATCGAGTTCCCTCGCAGATGCGATGGCAAATACTTTATCTGGTTGCCGCGTTTTTTTTTCATGCCCTGATTGTGTATTGGGCTACAACGCGACAGCAGGAACGCCTGCATTTTGAAAACGGTTGGCTGGAGAACCTCCAGGTTCTGTATCTGGCACTGGCAGCAGCGGTGTTTGCCGTGAACGGAAAAGTTACGGTTGATCGCCATCGCGTGCTGTTTTACTGGCTATCAATGGTTTCTCTGCTTTTTATTATCAGGGAGGTAGAGTTTGGTGATCTTGCGATTCCTGCCTGGATGAAATTTATGTTGGCTGGGGCAGGGCGGGCAGTATTTTATGTTATTGCCATCGCATTGTTCATAACAATGTGCAGACAGTTTCGCGAATATTGGTGTAACCGTAGATTTTATCTGCACTCGTCACTGTTCTGGTATCTGGCAGCGAGTGGCTTTTTTCTGTTGGCTTTTAGTTTGACATTGGATCGTCAGGTTTTCGACATTACTCATTATCAACTGTTGGAAGAAGCCTCTGAAGCCATCGCTTATGTACTGTGGTTGGGTGCAGCACTATTCGGGTCTTTCGGGATAAAGCGAAGCTACCCGTTTTCGGCAATACAGAAACATTACCGTTCTGGTGACAATGGTCTGGAATTACCATTCCAGTTTGATGCTGGATTTCAGCCACCTCAGAAGCATAATCGCTAAATAAAATGTAGATGGTTATCTTGGAGACAGGTATATGGCAGGGTTCAGACAGCTCCACGAGCGATTTGGCCAGGAAGATGCGTGCTCGGATCTATTGGTTATTGGCGGTGGCATCAATGGTGCAGGTATCGCTGCTGATGCCAGTGGACGTGGATTGTCGGTGGTATTAGTGGATGGTGACGACTGGGGACATGCGACGTCCTCTGCCAGCACCAAGCTGATTCACGGTGGCCTCAGATATCTGGAGCAATGGCAGTTCAGGATGGTGAGAGAGTCGCTGCAGGAGCGCCGCATTCTTATGGAGGCTGCCCCGCACATTGTGGAACCATTAGAGTTTCACCTGGTGCATTCGCCAGAGATGCGTCCTTTCTGGATGATCTGGCTGGGTATGAAACTCTATGACACTTTAGCTGGGAGCAGCGCGTTACCGGCTTCTTCTGCGCTTCGTTTTAATCATGAAAATTCAGCATTGAAACCTCAGTACACCAAAGGGTTCAGTTATTTTGACTGCCGGGTGGATGATGCCCGCCTGGTTCTGGAAAACGTGAAACAGGCACAATCAAGAGGTGCTTGTGTTGCCAGCCGGACAAAATGTACCGGCTTGTCCGCCTTGCCTGATGGAACAGGCTGGAAGGCCGAGTTGACCTGTCAGCAAAGTGGCCAAACCTCTTCTATAAAGACTAAATGTGTTATCAATGCCACTGGCCCCTGGGCCAGCTACATTGATGACATGGCCGGGTTGAATGCCGGGCAAAAAGCCAGGTTAAGGTTGGTCAAAGGGTCTCATATTGTTGTGCCTGCTTTGTATAAAGGAGATCAGGCCTATCTGTTACAGCTGCGCGATGGGCGGATTATTTTTACCATACCCTATCAGGATAACTTCACCATGATCGGTACGACTGATGAAGAAATCGGTGGTGATCCAGGTGATGCCAGAATCAGTGCGGCGGAAGTCACCTACCTCTGCGAGGCAGTGTCCGAATATTTTACAAACGCACCGGTTGCAAGTGATGTGGTTTGGCAATTTGCAGGTGTCCGTCCACTGGAGCAGTCGGGAGATGGATCAGAGAATGCCAGCCAGGTTTCCAGGGACTATCGGCTCAGTCTTGCATCCACACCGGCCCCATTGTTATCTGTGTATGGTGGTAAGTTAACCAGTTACCGTGCGTTAGCCGAAGCTGCGATGGATACCCTGGGAGACGTTTTTCCTCAAATGACAGAGTCATGGACGAGCACAGCATCGCTGCCAGGTGCACCCAAGGGTGAGGGTACGTTGGTATTATTGAAGGAATCCCTGCAAGCCGCATTTCCTGTGATTGAGCCTGGCGTCATTACGCGCTGGCTGGCCAATTATGGGGCTCAGGCGGTAAAGGTGATGGATTATGCAAGCAAAGGCAGCAACGGTCTGCTCGAGGCCGGGCCATTGGTAGGCCCGGGCCTCTATAAAGCAGAACTGGATTTTTTGATAAACGAAGAGTGGGCTGAAACGGCAGAGGATGTTCTCTGGCGCAGAAGTAAACTGGGTCTGCATTGGACTGATACTGATGTTCTTGCTTTAACAGAGTACCTGCGTCAGTAGATGGTGAATTTGTGAACGATTCTGTTCATGCTTGCAGCCAGACCTGCTGAACCCAGTGCCAGATTGAGTCCCACTCTGACTCGCCGTTGGCGTCAGGCCCCAGGTCTTGCCCATCCCAATACTGGACCTTTCCGTCCGGGTCGATGCAGTAAAAGCCTTCCCCATAAGCGCATACGGGCAATAAATGTCGGGGCATGCCAACGTTCCAGGCCTGTGCGGCGACATCAGGAAGGAAAGTGTGAGAACGTTCATCCGTCACTGTAACCGGCTCAAGCGCTCCGTAAACAACGTCACTGACTTCCAGCAAGTAAACTCGCATGTCTGCTGGTATCGACATGTAAAGCTGCTCTTCAATTTCTACCAGTAAGTCTTCGTCCGGTAATTCCAGTGTCACTGATACGGGTTCATTACACTCGCGTAACTGTTCGATAATGTCTTCCACGAAAGTTTATAGCTCCTTTGTTACTACTCGTTTTTACGACTTAAGGTTTATTGCTATTGGTCTGAGATCGGTTTTCTGAAACGCAGCAAAAACTGGCTGGTTTGCCGGTTTAGCATGGGGTCGAAAATGGATCGCACGGGATTATCTGTTGCGACCTCAAGCAAAGCACTTTCTGCATCCGGAATAAAGCCGGCATCGTTTACCACCGATATTGCAGTATCAGACGGCATTCTGTGCAGGCGGCGATTGTTTAATTCAATCTGCCCGTGATGGTCTATCACGCCCAGTATGCCGCCAGGGCGCAATGTCTGGAAAAGAGTCGCCAATAGCTCACTGGCACGCTGCGGGCTGCTATTGTAATAGTCATGCAGTATTTGTGATAGCAAAATGAAATCAACCGATTCGGGAGCAAGCGACATATCGTCTACTGGGCGATCTATGCGCACAACATTATTTAGGTTCCCGGCTGCAATTTTTTGAGCCAAAGCGTCACTCTGGGTGATATCGCTGCGGTCTTCATCAAACCTGAGTGCCCTGGGAGAATTCTGAGCCAGCACTGTTCCTTCCGGGCCAACAGCCTTTGATAAAACATAAGTGAAATATCCGCCGGCGGCGTAAACATCCAGCGCAGTCATGCCGGGCTCTAGTCGGAGAAACTGAAGTACCTGTAAAGGTTTACGCTGCTCATCCCGCACCCGGTCTGCAATGTCCCGCTCTGTGCTGTTTAAGGTGTCTGCCAGTGAGGCAATGTCGAGTTGCGGTTGTGCCGCGACGGAGTGCATAACCATTGCTGTAAGGGCCAGGACTGGCAGCCATATTCGCTCTTGCATGACCAAGGCCCAATGCCGGTATTTCTCCATAGTCTGTTCTCTTTAGCCGCTGTGAGGTTTCGTTTTCCTGGTTGCTCGCTCATAATAGCGAATTTGTTGCAGTTTTAACCATGAAAGGGGGCGGTATGAGCTTATTGCCAGCTATTATTCGGGAAACAGGGAAAAAAGGCACCATTGATGCTGCCGTTATCTGGCTGCACGGCCTGGGGGCTGATGGCAGTGATTTTCTGCCTGTTATCCCTGAATTGGGGTTGCCGGATGATTTGGCTATACGTTTCATCTTTCCTAACGCGCCGAGTATCCCTGTCACCATTAATCAGGGCTTCCGAATGCCGGCCTGGTATGACATTCGAGAAATGGCCATTGATCGAAAAGTTGATGAGCAGCAACTTCGACAATCAGCTGCTGAAGTCCATAAATTTGTTGATGCGCAAATTGCCGAAGGCGTTGCAGCGGAACGGATCATCCTGGCAGGGTTCTCCCAGGGGGGAGCCGTGGTGTTGGAAGCCGGTCTAAGCTGTGAACACAAACTGGGAGGTGTTTTGTCGCTTTCCAGTTACTTCCCAACGGTTGATTCGGTGATTCCCAGTGATCAAAACCGGGCTCTGCCGGTTCGGGTCTGCCATGGCAGTGCTGATCCTGTTGTGCCGGAAAGCCTGGGCAGGAAAGCTGTGGCTGACCTGGAAAGGCTGGGTTATACAGTGGAATACAGTCATTATCCGATGCAGCACGCTGTTTGCCCCCAGGAAATTAACGATATTTCACAATGGCTACAATCCAGGCTTGGCTGATACTTTATCCGGAATATCCAATCCCTCTGGCCATAAGGTAGGCCAGCGGTGGGATAGCCAGGAATATCGCCAGGGCGATTTTTTGCACCCAACCCAGCCACCGTGGCAATTGCGCTGGCAGGGAAGAGCGCAACATACATCGTCGAATCGTGACGATCTGAACGACCAGGAGCAGAGCAAAGAGCATAAATATGCCTAGTTTGGCATGAAAGACGGCATTGTGGCTGTAGAATTCAGCGGGTTTGCCAATTGCCAGCCAAAGCGTCAGCCCGCTGGCCAAGACAAAAAGCAGACAGGCAAGCTTGAGATAATACACCTTAAGTAATTGCGCAGCGGATTGCCGGTCAAACTCTGCTGAGGCAGCTGGCAAAACGATTAAGGTGCCAATGAACATCGCCAGCACTGAGAGAAGATGAAAGCTACTTATGATGGCCTCAGGCATTCTTACGCTCCGCTCTGGCCTAACCAGTTGCTAAATTGGCCTGATCGAATTGCAGCGTGAGTTTCGGTATATCCGCCGACGGACTGTCTGGCGACAAAAACCTGAGGCAATGTGCGGCTGCCGGTCAGTTGCTGCAATTCCTGTCGTAGTCTCCGGTGTTCAGCTTCGATGGCGAATTCACCGCGATCCAGCTCATATTCCTGAAAAGGAACCTTGATTTGCTGTAGAAGCTGTTTGACCGCCTGGCAGTAGCTGCACCAGGAGAGGCTGAAGACGGTCACTGGCGCCTCGTGGGAGGTCAGCAGTTCGGCAATGGATAATGGCGGTTGGTTTGGCTGGTGAATATCCTGGTTCATGTTAAATCAGAGGTTCCCTGGCATCAAAATGGCGCTGATTATGGCATAATTCGCTGCTGAATAAGAATGGACTGAATTTTCATTGCGGAAACCGGATAGATGAAAGAGCAAAATACCCGTCTTGACCTCACTTTACTGGATGACCCGTCATTTGCGTCGCTGGGGCTGAGGGAGCGTAAAAAGCTGCTTCGGTTGAAGCGCATCGTCTCGGCTGCCCGGGAATTGTTCATGAAGAAAGGGTTTTCCAGTACAACTATTCAGAATATCGCCGCTGAGGCTGATGTCGGGCTGGGTACCTTATATCTCTATGCAAAGAGCAAGGAAGACTTGCTCGTCATGGTGTTCAAAAGTGACATCATCGGCATGATTGAGGAGTCCTACGCGCAAATCGACCCGGAAGCACCATTCCTGGATCAGTTAATGGTCTTTTTCGAGTGCCACATTCGTTATCACGGACATGATAAGTCGCTATCGCGCACCGTGCTGAAAGAATTGTCTTTTTCGATTACCGAACAGCGTCGGGAAGATATTGATCAAATTACCCGGCGTACCTATGGTAAGTTGATTAAACTGATTGAAGCTGCCAGAAAGTCTGGCAGACTCGAAAAAGACCTGTACACAGGGACTGCTGCCTGGAGTTCATTTGCCTTGTATTATCATCTGTTGCAAGGCTATCTCTGTGATTTTCACGATGAGGCAGAGTTTCGCAAGAGCCTGCGCAACGGGTTGTCTGTCATCTTCTCCTGAAACCTCTGTTACCCGCCAGTTAGCTGTTCTGAAGTATCAATAGCCGCTGTAAACCTTGGGTGATTTTATGCAAACTGGCGCACCAGCTCTGCGCTTCATCGCAATGTTTCCCTTGCTGCTCATTTTATGACTTTCGTCATTTGACTTTGCTTGCAGGAGTGCTACGATCAAAATATGAATGCACTCACTTTTAGCGGGTTCTGAAACTACCGTTCGTTCACTATCAGGCATTCAAAGATGTTGCAGTTTAGCTGAGCGAGCTATTATTCAATGATCTTTGGTGAGCCAGCTCAGGCACCTTGGGGGATCTATGACTTTGCACAGACATGATAAAAAAAGAACCGTGCGCGGGGCCTTGATAGCCGTCGCTACAGCAGCAGCGCTAACGCTGACGAGTCCGGTTGTGGCAGAAAACAAGCGTGTTGGCGATTTTTCTCTGCTGGACCAGGCTGGTTATTTCCATCACATGGCCTGGTACGATAACCACAAGGCTATCGCGTTCCTGGTTCACGGGGTTGATGAGCCTGATACCCAGGCCGCGTTGAACTCATATTCAGAAATGAAAGCTGCCTATGAAGACCAGGGCATTTTGTTCATGATGATTAACCCGCTTGGCGAGGACAGGGACGCGGTTGCCAGTGATGTCGCTTCGCTTGGTATTGATATGCCTGTCCTGATTGATGATGTGCAGGTAGTCTCAGAGGACATGGGTATTGAGCATTTTGGTGAGGCGGTCATTTACGACCCCGAAGCATTCACTGTGCTTTATCGTGGTGACGCTGCAGACGGACTGGCATCGGCCCTCGAAGCAGTTGCCAACGATACCGAGGTCCAGCAACCACTGGTTGCCACACAAGGTGCTGCTGTGACTTATACCCAGCGGCCAAATAGCAATCTTTCTTACGAGAACGATGTGGCACCGATCATTGCTGAGAACTGTGCAAGCTGTCACCGTGAAGGTGGCATTGCACCGTTTGCGCTGGATAGCCACGCCATGGTTCAGGGTTGGAGCCCTATGATCCGCGAAGTGCTGATGACCAAGCGAATGCCACCCGGACAGATTGATCCGCATGTTGGTGATTTTGACAACAGCTATGTTGTGCCGTTTGAAGATCAGCGCAAAGTGCTGGACTGGATTGCCGCCGGTTCACAAAAAGATGGCAGCACGGATCCGCTTGCTATGCTGGAATGGCCTGAAACTGACTGGGCATTCGGAGAGCCGGATTACATTATTGACATTCCCGAGCAGGAAGTACCCGCTACCGGTGTTCTGGATTACCGTTACGCGATGATCCCGATTAATCTGCCGGAAGGTGAGGATCGTTATGTGCGTGCCAGTCAGTATTTGCCGGGAGACCGGACGGTTCTGCACCATACCTTGAATGCGTTGTTCCGTCCCGGTGAGCGCCCCAATGGTAATGGTTTTGTGACTCCGCCCGATCCTAATCTGGCACATATTACACCTTACATTCCAGGTGCCGCCCCTGCTGTGGAGAAGCCCAACACAGGAGGGTTGCTGGAGCATGGTTCAACCCTGGCCATCCAGTTGCACTACACTACGACAGGCCGTGAAACGACAGATAACAGCCAGATTGGTTTGTGGTTCTATCCAGAGGATGAAGTGCCAATGGAGCGTCGAACCGGTGAATGTGCCTGCATCTTTACGCCAGGCTGGACCAATATTCCGCCATATGATCCCAACTTTGAACAGCAAACCTCAATCCTGATCCCGGACGATGCATACCTGGAAAGCTTCCTGCCACACATGCATTTCAGGGGTAAATACATGCGTTTCGAAGCGCATCTGCCTGACGGAACAGTTGAGCCGCTGATCAATATCGCTAACTATAACTACAACTGGCAGATGGAATATCGACTGGAAGACCCGATTATGGTGCCCGGTGGGACCCGCATAGTCGTCACAGCTGCCTTCGACAACTCGGAGCAGAACAAGGCCAACCCAGACCCTTCACGATCTGTGCCTTGGGGCGACCAGAGCTGGGATGAAATGTTCTTTGGCCAGGTTTACTACAAGTTTGTGGATCAGAGCCGGTATCACGCAGAGGCGGAATCCAGTGATGTCGAAGCAAATCTGGTAAGTAGTAACCAGTAACCTGATCAGGTCAAAATTTTCAGGCATAAAAAAACCGGGGCTCTCCCGGTTTTTTTATGCCTGTATGATACGTCCACTCACATGCCAGGGAATTGCACTTATCATAATTGCTGGGTCAGCCAGTGAGCGAACTGACGATCTCCTATAAACTGATCATTCAGACTGGCCTTATAGTCGCTGTCTGCTAGCACAAACTGCTGACTTCTGGCTGCAGAGGGCGTCACACCAAACTCTCGTTTAAATATTCGGTTAAAAGAGCTGGGATCATTGAATCCCCATAAGCTGGCAATTTGTGTGATTGACAGATGAGCCATGTTTTTATCAGACAGATTGCTGAGAACCCGGCTTAGTCGCTGTTGGCGTATGTACTGTTGAATACCACCAAGCGGAGCACAAACACGGTAGAGAGTGGATCGTGATATTCGTAACGCCTGGGCTATTGAGTCAGGGGTCAGAGTGTCCCGGTTCAGGTGCTGGTTAATATAGCGTTTGATTGTAATCAGGCTGCCTGCCACGGCAGCGTCAGGGAACGTTTCAAAATCCTGGTGGTTCAGATCCAGTGTTGACGCCAGTAACTCCATAGTAGGTTGCGTTAACGTAGAAGCTTGCGGCAACGTCATTGCTGGCGCCTGTTCATGTAACGACATGAGGTAGCTGCGCAGAATAATGGCTCTGGGTTCCTCCGCCGGAATAATCATGCCGTGCAAAGAGTCTGGATCAGCGACCATCGGCTCCAGTAAAGTGCGTGGAACCCAAAGCGTAAAATTCTTAAGTGCGCTGGTTCTGGAATGTATTTTTCGGGATGCATCCAAAACAAGTATGTCGCCGGGTTGAACCAGAGTACTGCTTTCTGTGTCGCTGAAAAGGCATTTTCCTTGGATGTAAAACTGTACAAGAAAGTGGTCGACGCCATTGCGTGCTGCATCTAGCGGTGAGCGCAACCATGTCGTGGCGACCGTGCTGCAGATCGATGTGACCAGGGAGCCTAGATGATAACTTTCAATATCTGCAAAAAAAGGGGTTGATGCAGTGGGTTTATCCGGCTGGGCGTCAAAAATGAAACGGGTGCTGTCGCGCCAGATTTCGATTTTCTCGTCGTCATTATCCAGTCCTGCGGTTGAAAAAAAAGAATGCTCGACTGTCTGAACTGCTTCGGAAATAGAGGTGCCAGATAGAGTTTGTTGCTCGCCAGTGTGCTCTTTCATGGTGCCACCTTCGAGTGATTTTTTTGGTTGACTGGAATAGTACTGTTTGCCTGTGGGGCAGAGCAATTGGCTCGGCAATAATGATTTGTAACAGACTCGTACAGTTAAATAACGCCTGAATGTGCTATGCTGCATTTCTGGTTTAATTAATAGAGTACTGATATGTCAGGGGTTTTTATGATTTTTCGGCAGATTTTATTGAAATCAGTCATGGTCTTGGTGCTATTGGGTGGAACGGCTGTTAACACCTTCGCACAGCAAGAGGAGGAACTGCCGGTCGGGTTGCAAACAGAGTCGTTTTACAGCCCGGCAGTTGATCGTGAAATGAAGTATGACATTGTACTGCCGCCTGATTATGAAACTTCAGACCGCCGCTATCCAGTGCTTTACTTGCTGCATGGATACATGCAGAACTATACCGTCTGGGGGCGTAACCTGGGTGCAGCTTTCTATGCACGTGATATCGGAGAGCTGATTGTGGTCATGCCTGATGCGGGGAATAGCTGGTATGTGAACTATGCTCAGAGTGAAGCAGGTCAGGTCAATAACTGGGAAGATCACATCATAAAAGATGTCATCGGGCATGTTGATGAAAATTTTCGCACCGAAGCTCGGCGTGAAGGCCGGGCAATAGGTGGCTTGTCGATGGGCGGGTTTGGTGCCATGTCACTGGCACTGCGTCACCCTGAGATGTTTGTTTCGGTTTCGAGCACCAGCGGCGCATTATCGTATGCCCGTGATCGTGCTGCCGATATTGCGGCGGGGGCACCGCCGCCTGCCAGAAGGAGCGCCGAAGACTCGCCAGAGATGGCAAGAGCGGACGCTTTTATTTCCCGTATTATCGATATACCCGGGTTCAGCACACAGGATGAACGCAACCCTGAAGGTACCGATTTCACCACAGTGGCCCAGGCTGAGTCATATGACCCTTTTAAAATCATCTATGAAGTGCCAAAGGCTGAGCTGCCTCATATTTATGTTGATGGCGGTCTTCAGGATGGTCTGCTGAATTCTGCCAGGGAGTTTATTCAGATATTGCTGTTAAATGATGTGCCCTTCGTCTACATGCAGGACCAGGGCCGTCACAATTCAGAGTACTGGCGGCGCTCGGTTGGACACTTCATGAACTTGCAGAATGAGGTGATGCAGCGGGCGCTGGATAATCGACCGTGACTCCCCCTGTGGAGCCTGTATTAAAGATATCGCAACTGGTCAGCCGTGTTAGTGCCAATACGGTGTTGCGAGTTAGCGATTTGACTATTGGACTTGGTCAGCACTGGGTTATCTATGGGCAAAATGGATCCGGTAAGAGCCTTCTTGCCGCATACCTGCTGGGACAACTGCCACTGGGCCGGCACCGTCTCTGGCAGGCGCCGACCTTAAAAGGACGCATAGCATGCGTTTCTTTTGATGAGCAGCAACAGTTAACCGCCGCCGATCGCCGGCATGATATTAGTGAGTACAGTGTCTCCGCGCATGATGAAGGCACTCGGGTATGTGACTTGCTGAGCTTGACTGGTACTCCTGGCAATGATCAAAAGCACTTGATTTCGGCATTGGGTATCGACGATTTACTGGAGCAGGGGATTCGTTTTCTGTCTTCCGGGCAACTGCGCCGTGTCATGATAGCCAGAGCGATCAGCCTTAAGCCCGTTGTGTTAATACTCGATAGTCCCCTGGACAGTATCGATGCGGTCAGTGCTGCCACCATACAAATGACACTGACAAACTGGATGGGGCCTGACAAGGCCTTGATCGAGCTGTCCCGGTCAATCGATGAGTCAGTGCCGGGTTGTACCCACATGGCTTTGATGTCTGATTGCGAGGTGGTGGCGACGGGCTTATTTACAGACATACATCGAAGCAGTCAGTTGCGAGAATTGAGCGGTGCCGTATTACCGGCACCGATGCCAATACCTGAGCCTGATGCTGAAACGTCAATGCACACGCCGGATGAAGTGATCCGGTTAGCAGGAGTCAGTGCCAGCTACGGAACGAAATTGGTGATCGACCGGCTGGATTGGCTTGTGCGCCGAGGTCAGCATGTACTGATAGACGGCCCGAACGGCTGTGGCAAGTCAACGCTGCTATCTATCCTCACCGGGGAAAACAATTTTGCCTACGGGCAGTCGATCTGGCTGTTTGGGCAACCATGGGGCAGCGGGCAGTCAGTCTGGGATATCAAAAAACATTTCGGGGTTGTGTCGAATCACCTGCACCTGTCTTATGGGAAAGGGTGGTCGGTGCTTGATGTGGTCTGTAGTGGCTTTGCCGACACCATGGGGTTTTATGGTCAGCGTCGAGCCAGTCAGCAGCGTCTGGCCAACGCCTGGCTGAGTGCAGTGCATTCGCAGCACCTTGCCGATAGTGCTTTTGATCAGCTTAGTTTTGGCCAGCAGAAGCTGATCCTGCTGGCCCGTTCGCTGGTGAAAACGCCTCCGTTGCTGATACTTGATGAGCCTTTGGTGGGCCTGGATGACTACCATCGCAGGCTGTTGCTGTCATTGCTGGCGCGAATCGCGCAGCAAAACCATACTCAGCTGCTTTATGTCTCTCACACAGTCAATGAGAGGCCGGCTTTTTTGAACCGGCGACTCACATACCTCGGTGCTGGACGCTGGCAGTCAGCGGATTTAAAGCCTCAAGTCTGAACCTGTGAATCAATCGTGTTACCAGGGTGCCCCAGCAATACTGCTGTCCCCCGGTACAAACAGGCGTGCCATATCCGGAGCCTGGTGCAGGCGCGTAATCGTCAACAATACACCTGGAACATCCAGTAAATCATAATCACTGAATTCCAACCTGCCTGAAATACGAGCTTCACGCATCTGCACGCGACCATCTTCCAGGAACGTCATATACTGATATCGCTCACCATATTCCCCCCAGTTGGCTGAGATCATTTCCTGGCCAACTTGCCCCAGCAGATTATCGACGGGATAAAACCAGCGTTCTCCTGCACTGCCAGCCAGATAGGTGATGATATGCCCTGTCGGGTAGTACCAGGCTTCATTGACCGTCCAGAAACTGTAGGTCGCCGGGTTGCCATTGGGCCACAGCAGTGTATTACCACCCCGTCCCCAGTTATAAGCCATGACCTGGCCATTAGGGTAGTAAACCGTACCTCGACTGCCAGGGCGTTCAATGAATATTTGGCCATTGGGAAAATACCAAGGGGATTCTGCCAAATCCCTTGAGATCAGTCTGCCGTTATCATACCGGTTCTCAAACTGGATCTCTTCATTGAAATGCACCGACTGGCACGCTAGCTGGTTCATGGCAACCAGGTGATTTTGTGTCTCCTGTAACGTCGCCAGATTGTCATGGTTGGCAGGTAAAATAAGGTTGATAGCTGTCATTTTCGCCATCAGCTCCAGCGTGGCACAGGCCGACTGACGCTGATCATTGTCGCTGATGTCAGCCAATGAACTGGCTGAAAAGAGCATAAAAGCAAGCAGCGTAGAGATTCGTAAGTTGTTGATAGTCATGCCGACACCTCCATTTTTTAGCGGCTGGTGCCAGCTTCTCACCCTGCAGCTGAATCCCGCCTGAATGTGGCCTTCTTCGCAAAAATCTGAATTGTCATAAAGCTGTCAAGATCCCCGTCGCACAATAACGCCCCGAAACGGTATGACAACCAAAACCCAAATATCAGAACCGGTATCTATCAAGGAGTGTTCTAGAACATGAATATCAAGTCACTTTTCGGCCTTAGCCTTCTGGCAGCAGCTATCACCGCCTGTGATGGTGGTGGTGTGACATTGGCGCCGTCTAACAATGTTGAAAACTCTAATAACACTACTAACAATGGTGGTGATAATGGCGACAGCGGCTCTACTGAAAACCCTTGTGCCAGCTACACGGTTTCTGGTCAGGTTATCCAGGGAGCATTCTCTGGTGGTAATTGCACCTACTCAAACACATTCGTTAGCGACACTCGCCCTCTGACTGAAGATCTGGTGATTAACGCACTGGAAAATGACGGTCTGCATATCTTTGAGGACAGCCTGTTTGTTGGTGAAGATGTTAATGCTAACTCAGTTGCTCAGGGTGTACGTATTCCACAAGACGGTGAAGGTCCCAAGCTGACAATTGGCGCTGGCTCTAAAATCGCTTTCTTTAACTCTGAAGATTATGTGCGTATTTCACGTGGTTCTCGCATTATCGCGGAAGGTACTCGTAACAACCCAATCATTTTCTCCGCGGTTGCAGACCTGCGTGATGGTTCAGCAACTGAGGCAGATCGAGGCCTTTGGGGCGGTATGCAAATTAATGGTAACGGTCTGACTAACAAATGTACCGATGCTGACCGCCAGGCAACAGCTAATAACCCGCATAGCTGCAACGTGACTGCAGAAGGTCGCCCTGCCACATACGGTGGTAACAACAATGCTGAAAACTCTGGTGTTCTGCGCTACGTACAGATTCGTCATGCCGGCTTCGAAGTGGTTGATGGTGATGAGTTGAACGGTCTGACACTGAACGCAGTGGGTTCTGGAACAACACTGGAAAATGTTCAAGTCTATACGACGCAAGACGACGGCTTCGAAATGTTCGGTGGTGCAGTTGATCTGAAAAATGTCGTTGCAGTCAACGTTGGTGACGACTCACTGGACTTTTCAGAGGGCTGGACAGGTGATGTGCAATTTGCACTGATCGTTCAGACTTCTGGTTCTAACCGTTGCATCGAAGCTGATAATACAGGTGATTCTCAGCCTGACAACATTGCGCCTTATACCAAAGGCCGTGTTTCCAATATGACTTGTATCACATCTAACGTTGATACTAACGAAGGCACAGCACCTAGCTCCAAAGGTGATGCTGAAGGTCCTCTGTATCGCGAAGGATCTTACTTCGAACTTTATAACTCCATCATCACTTCAAACGCTGATGGTATGTCCAGCAACGAGTGTCTGGAAGTGACAAGTGATCAGACAATCGCTGGCATGAACTCAGGTATTTCTGCTGCATCAGGCAACATCATTGCTTGTACTGAAGCGTTGAAGAGTTCTGAAATTGACCTGCCTGCTTTCTGGGCTAACGGCAATGCAGTTGTAGAAAATTCTGCCAACCTGCCTGCGAATGTCATCGAAGGTCTGAGTTCCAGCAACAAGACTGCGTATGTCACTGCTTCAAACCTGCAAGACGCCAATGGTGCTGCCATCAATGTTCAGGTGTTCGATGTGACAACACTGGAAGATAGTTTTGCCGCTGACGCTGCCCCTGCAGTCGGAAGTGCTGGTAGCAGCTCCTTCTACGAGTCAGTTGATTTTGTCGGTGCAGTAAAAGCCGGTAACGACTGGGTTTCAGGCTGGACAACTGGCCTGTAAGACAGTCACAGAAGCATTGCAGTAAGTGCTGACCTGGCGGGGGTAAGACCAACATTTTGGGCTTATCCCCGTTCGGGTTATCAAAGCGAACAAAACAGACAGGTTGAGATGATGAAAAATCTGGAAAAGTTGAAGAAACGCAGTCTGGCCAAAGCAGTGGCCCTTGTTGTTGCCGGTAGCGCGGCGATACCCCTCAGTGGACAAGCTCAGGAGAACGACGAAGCGCAGACCGCACCACAAATCGAAGAAGTTGTGGTAATGGGCAGACTTCGTGATGCTGCCAGATCGCTTGTCATGGAAAGAATTGAGCAGCCATTTGCTGCTGAAGTGGTTGGTATTGAACAGATTTCCAGAGCAGGTGACTCTGATGTTGCCATGGCTCTGCGGCGTGTCACGGGTCTGACGCTGGTTGACGGGAAGTATATTTACGTTCGTGGTCTGGGTGAACGATATTCCAGTGCGACACTGAACGGCGCTGAGATTCCTTCACCGGAACTGAGCCGAAATGTTATCCCGATGGATTACATACCAGCTTCGATTCTTGAGTCAGTGAAAATCCACAAGGCGTACTCGGCAGACCAGCCTGCTGCATTTGGTGGTGGTAATGTTGATATTCGCACCAAGGGAACACCAACTGAACTGGTCTTCAATGTGTCAGTGGGTGCTGGCTGGAATACGGAGAATTCAGGTGATGGCCTGACAAACCTGGGTGATCAGGGTGATATGCCTTCTCCTATTATGACAGCAATCAATAAGTACCAGGGCGACATTCGTCCAGCCAATATTACGCGTTTTGAATACCCTTCAGCGACTACACCGACCGCTGAGCAACTGGCTGAAGGCGAGCGCATTAACAAAGAGTTAATGTTATCGTTAAATCGAGACATCAATATTGAATCCGAAACATCACTTGATCCGGATCGCAATGCATCGATTACAGCCGGTAACGCTTTCTTTATTACCGATGATATTACCGTTGGTGCCCTGGCAAATGTATCTGTAGGTGAATCAAGCAGGAACTCTGATCAGTTCGAACAGAACTTCAGTAATCCTGATGAAAGTTACAGAAACATCACACGTACGTTTACCAATGAGAGCATGACCGCAGCATTAAACCTGAGTGTTGACTATCAGGAGCGGCATAGCATTGCGACAAACAGCTATGTGCTGCAGGACGATGAAGATCAATCTTCTCTGGTACTAGGGTTTAACCCTGACTTTCAGCAAGCCAGTGGTCGGCAGCGTAAAACTAACGTAGCCCGGATGGAAAAGCGTGAGCTGGTAGTTAACCAGGTAATTGGTTCGCATCAGTTTGAACGTTATGACCTGGAAGCAATTCCCTACCTGCCGGTGCCTGAGTTTATTACCAGTGTCAACGCTGACTGGTTCTACTCACTGGCGACAGCCAGTACTGAAGTACCAAATGCAAGTTCAGTACAATCAACTAACCTGTTAGACCCGGCAACCAATCAGTTGCTGTCGAGCCAGGTGAACATAGGTTCAACGGCACAGTTCAACTTCCTCAACCTGGAAGATGAAGTGGAAAGCTGGGGATATAAGGTCGATACAGATTTCGATCTGGGCTTTACCAATGGCACGTTAAGCGGTGGTTATACTTATAGCGAGAAAGCACGTGAATACTATGGTTATACGGCTAATATCGTTACCAGTGCAACCGATCGCCTGGGTGATCCCTGGGAAGTATTCGGCGATGACAACCTCTCAGATCCGGAAAATGACTTCTTTTTAAACATGGGGTCTAATTTCGGTACAGAGAGTTATATTGCCGGCGAAACCAAGATGGCTGCCTTTGGCTCTGTTGACGCTTATCTGACAGACAGCTGGCGCGTATCAGGTGGTGTGCGTTGGGAAGATTTCACTCGCGGTGTATTACCTCTGAACCTGCTTGATTTCAAAGGTGACTCACTGCAAGCCATTATGGACCAGTTGCAAGACCCGAATCAGACACTGGCCGTTCGGAATGATGATTTGTACCCTTCTGCTGCGTTGACGTACATCAATGACGGGCTGTTTGGTACCGATAACTTTCAGGTACGGTTGGGTTACGGCCGCACGGTTGTGCGACCTGATCTACGCGAGTTCGCAGACATCCAGTTCATTGATCCTGAGTTGAATGACCGGGTTCAGGGTAACCCAAGCCTGCGTTTTTCGGATGTGGATCACTTGGACCTGCGTACTGAACTGTTCTACGAGAATGGTGATAACCTGACTGTGTCACTGTTCTACAAAGACATTACTAACCCGATTGAACGTGTCGAACGTCCTGGTCCGCAGGATGCACGCTTGCTCAGTTTTGATAACGCACTGTCCGGTGAAGTTTACGGCGTAGAATTTGAAGGCATGAAAAATATCGGTGCCGGATTCTTCTTAAGTGGTAACCTGGTATTGAGTGATTCAGAGCTTCAGTTTGATGCCTCTAGCTCACAAACCAGTCTGACCCGTCGCCTGACAGGTCATTCTGAGTATGTGGTTAACACTCAGTTGGGATATGACTCTGAGAACGGTATGCACTCGGCTTCGCTGCTGTATAACGTGTTTGGCGAACGTGTATTCTTTGGTGGTCGTAACTCGTCACCTGATGCTTTTGAGTCTCCTTTCCATTCATTGGACCTGACTTATTCGTTCTTCCCGACCGATCACATCACGCTGCGTTTGCGAGCGCAGAATATCCTGGATGAGAACCGCGAATTCACCCAGGGTGATGTTGATATCATCGATGTCGAGACCGGGTCTCGTTTGCGTTTTGATCTGCAGTGGAACCTTTAAACGCTTTGTTTAACAGGGTGAGATCGCTACTGGACAATGGACGAATCACAGCGCTGCTGGCAGTTGTATTAACAACTGCCATGCTGGCGCTGTCGGCCGTTCAGCTGTCTGATATTTTCTGGCGACTGATGTTGCCGGTTGCCGCTGTTGAAATCTCCGGAAACAATCTGGTTGAGGTTGATCGTGGTCGTCGTAACGGCGCGGTAGACAATGTTGATCTGGCGAGCGTCAGTGATGCATTGCGTTTCGACAGTCAGACTGATCTGAATAATATTTCTCCGATTAATGCTACAGAAACGCAGCTGGCGCTGGTTCTGCATGGCACTATTGTTGCCAGTGACAATGTACATTCGCGTGCGATCATTTCTTCGCAGGATTCACAATCAGTATTCCGACCCGGTGATGCCATTTCGGACAGCAGTCGCGTTAACCTGATTGCTGTGCATGAAACTTATGTCCTGCTGGATAACCAAGGTGTCACGGAAACGCTGCGCATTATCCCCAACGAAGAAGAGGCCGCTTCTGCTTTAAACACTGGCCAGGCTGAATTAATCGCAAACACGGCTGCATCCGACTCTTCAGCTTTAAGTGAGCTGGCATCCAGGCCCGTTGCCGAATGGCTGCGAATTCGTTTCGTCAATCGTGATGATGGTGTTCAAGGCTTGCAGGTGCGGCATGGCAGCCGTGTCGATATGCTCAGATCAATTGGTATTGAGCTGGGTGATGTTATTACGGCCGTTGATGGCCAATCCATTCAATCTCCGGCCCAACTGGCTGGACTTCAGGAAAAAATGACGACTTCGGGCAGCTTTACGCTGCAGATTCATCGTGCTGGTACGATGATCGATCTGGACGTTAATCCTGAGGCATTTCGTTAAACTTCACTGAGATAAGTCATGTTGAAAAGAACATTCCTGCCCCAACTGTTCCTTGTCGCTGTCATCAAAATGTCATCTGGCGCCACCGTTGCGCAAGAGATTATCACATGGACACCAAACTTCCGTGACAGCGATATTATGGAAGTCATTCGTGTTGTTCAGGATGTGACAGGTAAGACCATGGTGGTTGATCCGCGGGTGACCGGCACCATTACAGTGATGAGCAATCAGGCAGTCGATGCCGATTCCTATTATGATATTTTTCTCAGAGCATTGGACCTGGCGGGGTTTACTGCTGTTGAAACAGAGCCCGGCCTGGTCAGCATTCTCCCCTCTCAGGAAGCGCGATCAGCCGCGTTACCGATTGGTCAGTCTGTACAAGGCGGCCGTGGTCAGAATAGTGGCTATGTCACCGAAACCATTCGGCTGGACAATATCGCTGTCAATGATGTGTTGCCGGTATTACGTCCACTGGTTTCGCAAAGCAATGGACAAATGTCTGCGTTTCCTGACGGTAACATGCTGTTGCTGGTTGATACGGCATCCAATGTTCGCCGCATCCGGGAAGTACTGGCTCAGCTGGACCAGGGCGTAGCGCCAGAAACCGAGATAGTCTCACTCAAGTTTGCAATTGCGACGGACGTGGTCGAACTGGTTCGTGAAATGCAGCAAGGCCGTCGTTCCACCCCTGCTGAAGAAGGCAGCGTCAACCGCCTTGGCATCAATGCCGACCCTCGCACCAACAGTGTACTGATCAGTGGCAGTGCACGTCAGCGTGAACAGTTGCGGACATTGGTTGAGCAACTGGATCGGCCACGGGAACAGACCGGAAATACACGCGTTGTTTACCTGGAGTATGCCAATGCAGAGCGTTTGGCTGGCGTGCTCGGTCAGGTGGTTGAGAATACCTTCAACCTCAACCAGGGCGAAAACAGCGGCGGCAACAACAGTTCTGTTAGGCAGGCCAGTATTGAGGCAGATCCCGATAACAACGCCCTGATTATCACTGCTGACATGGATATCATCGAGTCGCTGATGGATGTCGTACACCGACTGGATATTCAGCGAGCACAAGTGCTGGTTGAAGCGATTATTGTCGAAATCAATGATGATACCGGCCAGAACCTGGGTATCCAGTGGCTGTTTCGGGATGACAGCGGGGCCTTTGCCAGTAGCTTTGAAGCAGGCAATAACCTGACTCAACTGGGTCAGATTGCAGAAGGCGCCTTGAATGAGGATCGTGAGGAGGGCTTAACCAGCCTCGCCGCCGGTTTGGCCGCGACAGCAGGCCAAACGATAGGTATCGGGCGTATCGGCAGCAGCAATGACCTGCTGGCACTGGTCGATATGCTGCAGGCCACTTCGGGTGCCAATATTCTTTCTACTCCAAATATCTTAACAACGGATAATTCAGAAGCGGTTATAACAGTTGGTGAAAATGTACCCTTTGTCACCGGTTCCTATACTGGCGCTAACAGCAACGGTAATGTCGATAATCCGTTCCAGACCATCACACGAGAAAATGTGGGTACTACACTGCGCGTTACCCCTCATGTGAACCAGGGCAATAATGTCGCCCTGGATATCAACCAGGAAATCTCGAGTATTTCCCAGAGAGCGGGCGCAGTGGACCTGATTACCAATGAACGCAAGATAGAAACACGCGTTACCGTAGCGGATGGGGAAATTGTTGTCCTGGGTGGCCTGATTCGCGACAACATTATTCAGAGCGAATCAAAAATACCTCTGTTGGGAGATGTGCCTGGCCTGGGCCGCCTGTTCCGTTCAAATTCCAGTTCAGTGCAAAAAACCAATTTGCTGGTCTTTATCCGTCCGACCATTTTGCGCGATGACCTCGCTTTGCGCGGCGCGACTGCAGAAAAGTACCAGCAGATCCGGAACCAGCAGATCCAGCAACAATCCCAGCGCAACATCCTGCTGGACAGTCTGGATATGCCGGTTTTACCTGAGTGGTCGTCGCAGTTGCCAACGGAAAACAGCAATGATGACACGGGCGCAGAACGTACAGCGGGAGATAACAATGAGTGAGGTAGCCCGACTGCTTCCTTATGATTTTGCCAATAGTCACGGTGTGCTTTTGGACAATGGTGATATTTACTATCGCCGGAGGCCGGATGTGTCATTACTGGCAGAGCTTAACCGGGTGATTAAAACGGATTTTTCCCTTCAGGCAATCAGTGAGCAGGATTTCCAGGCACGGTTGGCCTCGCTTTACCAAAGTGGAGCCGATGCCGCACAGCGTGCTGCTGATGAAATGGGTGACGAAGACGATCTCGCCAGTTTGATGGATGAGATTCCTTCAAATAGTGACCTGTTGTCAGATGCTGATAATGCGCCAGTGATTCGCCTGATTAACGCGCTGCTTGCGCAGGCTGTGCGTGAGAAAGCTTCTGATGTGCATATTGAACCTTTTGAGAACCAGCTGTTTGTTCGCTTTCGTGTAGATGGTGTGCTTCGGGATGTTCTGTCCCCCAAGCCAGAACTGGGCAAAGTGCTGGTTTCGCGATTGAAAGTGATGGCCAAGCTGGATATTGCCGAGAAGCGCCTGCCACAGGATGGCCGCATTCGCGTCAAACTGGCGGGCCATCAGGTGGATATTCGTATGTCGACCATACCGTCGTCATTTGGTGAGCGGGTCGTACTGCGTATTCTTGATCAGTCTGCGGGTCAACTGACCCTGGATCAACTGGATATGCCGGAGGCTGTATATCGGCATTACGCCAATGCCCTGGCCAGGCCACACGGCATTGTTCTGGTTACCGGGCCCACAGGGTCGGGCAAAACCACAACTTTGTATGCCGGATTACAGCAGATCAATGAGCGTCAGCGCAACATTATGACCATCGAAGATCCAGTGGAATATGTGTTGCAGGGTATTGGTCAGACGCAGGTTAACGCGCGTGTGGATATGACGTTTGCGCGAGGGTTGCGGGCTATTTTACGACAGGACCCTGATGTCGTAATGGTTGGTGAAATACGTGACCGGGAGACGGCAGAGATTGCTGTCCAGGCTTCTTTAACGGGTCATTTGGTACTTTCAACGTTGCATACCAATACCGCCATTGGTGCCATGATGAGGCTGCAGGATATGGGGGTGGAGCCCTTCCTTTTAGCCTCAAGTGTGCAGGTCATCATTGCCCAGCGCCTGGTCAGGCGTTTGTGCCAGGCGTGCCGTCAGCCGGTTCACATTGATACGGCTGCCAGCCAATTGACGGGGCTGCCTGAAGGCGAGGTCGTTTATCAGGCGCAAGGCTGCGATGTCTGCAACGGCAGTGGTTATAAAGGACGAACCGGTATTTATGAGGTACTGGTGATCAACGATGATATTCGTCGCATGATCCACCAGGGCGCTGAGGAACAGGAAATGCTTGGCGTACTCCGTCACCAGCATGACAGCATTGAAGCGCATGGCAGGCAGCGGATTTTGTCAGGCGAAACCAGCATTGACGAGGTGCTTCGGGTGAGTGCCTTGCAAGGAGCAGAACATGGGGGCCTATAGTTACCAGGCCCTGGATGCCCAGGGCAAAAAAATCAAAGGTGTTCTTGAGGCGGATACCGACCGCGATGCGCGACAGCAGCTTCGTGCCAAACAGCTTAAACCGATTTCGATCAGCAGTAAAAAGTCAGGTTCAGCAGCGAATACTTCACAGTTTAGCCTGTGGCGCGGGCAAAAGCTCAGTACGGCGCAATTGTCTCTTTTTAGTCGACAGCTGGCTTCCCTGGTCCAGTCTGGTATGCCGCTGGATGAAGCACTGCATATTTGCGCACGTCAAACCACGCAGCACCGCGTGCAGCGTCTGGTCTCTGAGCTGCGGTCGCGGGTGCTGGAAGGTCGTACCCTGGCGCAGGCCATGAGTGAACACCCGCTGGCGTTTAATCGCATGTATTGTGCAATGGTAAAAGCAGGCGAAACTGCCGGACACCTGGGTGAAGTCCTGGAGCGCCTGGCAATTCACACTGAAACCGGACATCAGTCACAGCAGAAATTGCAGAATGCTCTCGTTTATCCCCTGGTGCTGTTTGGTGTCAGTGTTGCTGTTGTGATGCTACTGATGAGTTTTGTGGTGCCCAGGCTGGTGTCACTGTTTTCCGCCTCTGACCGGGTTTTGCCGCCCTTGACCCGTGCCTTGATTACCGTGAGTGAATTTCTGACCAGTACGGGATTCCTGGTGCTTATTCTGTCTCTGGTTGCCATGTGGATGGGCTTTTTATTCTGGTTGAGACAGCCGGGCCAACGGCAGAAATGGCATCGACTGTTACTGAAGATACCTGGTTTAAACAGTTACTGGCGACAAGTGGACAGCACGCGTTTTGCTTCAACCTTATCCATCCTGCTCAACAGTGGCGTACCCTTGCTGGATGCCTTGCGCATCGCTTCCCAGGTATTGGATAACGTAGCACTTCAGGAGCAGGCCGATAATGTGGCAGCCAAGGTGCAGGAGGGGGCAGGTTTTAGCCGGAGCCTGGCACAATCCGCTGCCTTTCCGCCGTTGCTGGTCCAAATGGCAGCCAACGGTGAAGCTAACGGCACCCTGGCTGAACAACTGGGTTATGCGGCCAGTAACCAGGAAAGAGAATTAAATTTACGCATGGCAACGTTGATGACGCTGTTAGAGCCATTAACGATTGTCATTATGGGTGGCGTCGTCACCTTGATCATGCTGGCGGTACTGCTGCCGGTTTTTGATATCAATAGCCTGATTTAAAGTCCTGGGCAGGCGACATGACAGCAATACCAGGCGAATAGATTAGACAAATACATCAGCCAAACACGAGAGAAAACAGGTGAAAGCAATGCAGGTTCAGATGAAACGTCACAGACAGTCCGCTGGCTTCAGTTTGATTGAAATCATGGTAGTCCTGGTAATTATGGGACTGCTGATCAGTATCCTGGCACCCAATGTGCTGGGTCGGGCAGATGAGGCCCGCGTACAGAAAGTATTTGCCGATTTCAGTGCGATCGAAACGTCGCTACGAATGTATCGCCTGGATAATTATGACTACCCCACTAGTGAGCAGGGGTTGAGTGCCTTGATTGAGCGCCCGAGGATGGAGCCGGTTCCCGCTAACTGGAAATCAGATGGTTATCTTGAATCATTGCCTGTCGATCCGTGGGGGCGCGAGTATCTGTATTTGAGTCCTGGGCAGCAGGGCGCTGTGGATATTTTCACCTATGGTGCCGATGGTGTGCGCGGTGGTGAGGGGCAAAACAGCGATTACGGTAACTGGCAGCAACAGGAAAACCTGTAGGGAAGCCCTTGATGTATGACGTCACTCTCAAGCCCTCTCCAGCCACAGCAATGCAAGGGTTCAGCCTGATTGAATTGCTGGTCGTGCTGATGATAGTGGGTTTGATGAGCAGTCTGGTGATCGTTACGCTGCCAGGCGCCGGGAGTACCGGTCGGCCAGGTGAAAAGGAAGCCGGGCAACTGGCTGGGCTGTTTCGTCTTGGCAGCGCTGAGGCGGTGATCCGGGCAACGCCCATGGCGCTGTCTGTCCAGCGTGAAGAGAGCCGCAGTGGCAGGGTTTCTCTGCATTGGCTGACATGGCAGGAAGGTCGCTGGAGTGCGGCTGACATGAAAGTGTTTCCGATACCGGAAAATGTGGATATGCAGTGGCGAAAACCTCAGCAACGGCAGACAGCTGACATGTCCAATATGACTGATATGGTGCCGGATGTAGTATTTTACCCGACAGGAGAAATGACAGATTTCGAGATTCAACTGGGGGATATGACGGTTCAGCTTGATCGTTTCGGAAAGGTTCTGGTCAGCGCGGAAAGCAGTATTAGTGCAACAGGCCCGGGAGTTTAAAGTGATCGTTCGCAGCAGAGCCAGACAGCCGTCGCCGAGGCAATTCAAACTGCACCCATCGTCACCTGGCTTTTCATTAGTGGAAGTGATGGTAGCCATGTTGATTATTGGTATTGCGTTACCGGCGCTGATGTTTCAGCTGGGGACACAGATGGATAGTGCCCAGCGATTACGGGACCAGACCATTGCGGGTTGGGTGGCTCAGGACAGGCTGTTGCAAATGCGTATTGAAGCAGCCTCGGGGAGCCTGTATCGCCCGGGTATTTATAACGGCGTCGAACAACAGGCGGACCGTAACTGGCACTGGCAGATGGAAGTGGCGACGACAGCAGTGCCTGGGCTTTATCGATACGATGTTCAAGTCGCCAGTGCTGAAAACCCGGCTGAATCTCTGGTCACTTTTATGGACTACCTCGCTGCGGTGCCATCAGCTCAGCGTAATATCACTGCAGGGCAGCAGGGGGATACATGAGTTCACGTATGGTGCGAACAGCAGACCAACGTGGTTCACAGGGATTTACCTTGATTGAATTGCTGATCGCTATGTCGTTGACAGCCTTGATCGGTGTCTTGGCAGTACGATTTTTGGGCGCGGCAATGGATGCCGAAGCGCGTTCCGCCACACTGCTCGAGGACGTCAATGCGGTGGAGCAGGTTTGGCAGTTATTGGCCAGTGACCTGGAGCAGATTGCCATGCACACATTGAATCAGCCCGCTGTAGGCAATGATGTGTTTGCCGCCTTGGTCAGCGAACAGTCATCGCCAGCATTGGTGGGAGGCCCTGGACGAAGGGCTGTGCTGGATCAGGCAACCGGGCTGACGGGCGGACTGTTACTGTTTAATCGCCATGGCTGGGATAACCCATTACAGGAAGCCAGGTCTGAGGTGCAGCGGGTGCTTTATCGTCTGGCAGATAACACCTTGATACGTGATTACTGGCAGGAGAATAACCAGCGCTATTCAGCGCCGCCGGAGGGAAGCCTGCATTTGCTGTCCTCTGTGCGTGATATAGAAATCCAGTTCCTGCCTGCATTACCTGATGGTAACTCAGCGTTGAACTGGCGATCTGACTGGCCAGCGGCTGATATGAGCACTGTCACGAAGAGCGACCAGGACTCAGTATCAGAAGAGGAAGCAGGAGATGCACCGCAGATTCTGGATGCACGGCCAAGGGCAGTAGCCATCACTCTGGAAACGGAAGCATTAGGACGCGTGCAGCGATTGTTTGCATTACCTGGTATATAAATGATCGGTAAAATAGCGGATGAATAACCACACTCAACAAATCATGCCTGCTATCGCGTTGGGGCATAAGCGACAGCAAGGCAGCGCCTTGATTCTGGCGATGATGGTTGCCGCCTGGGTGGCCATTATGGCGGTGAATATGGCGGAAGATTTTCGTGTTGACAGTCGCCTGGCAGAGGGGCGCTCTCTGCAATCCCGTACGGCGGGTTACCTGCACGGTGCTGAGTCCCTGGTTGCCGGTGTGTTATGGGCTGATGTGCTGAAGGACCAAAGTGCTGAAGGTGACCGGGTTGATCATGCCGCTGAGGACTGGGCAATGGCCAGTACGACACTGCCGACAGATACAGGGTTTGTTCGGGTTGATTTAAGCGATGCGCAGGGGAAATTCAATATCAACAGTCTGTCCCGCATTGATGAAGATTTCTACGATGCATCACTACCGCTGGTGGAGCGTTTAACCGCAGAGCAGAAAATGTTCATCCGGTTGCTGAGGCTGGTGCAGCCAACCATGACCATGACCCAGGCCCAGCAATTACTTGAAGCAGTGATAGACTGGATTGATGAAGATGATAACGTCAGTGATCAGGGTGGTGCCGAGTCGCTGTATTATACCTCACAAGCCGTGTCGAGGAACCCGGCGAACCGTCTCATTGGTGATCTCAGCGAACTGCAGTCAGTCAGGTATATGAATCGGGACATACTGGCGTTACTGCGCCCTTACCTGGTCGCACTGCCTGCGGTGACGCCGGTGAATATCAATACGGCACTTCCCCTTGTCTTACAGGCCATGAATAGTGACAGCACCCTGGAGCCTGCCAGTGATGCATACCGATTGTCACTGCAGCGTTCCCGCGAAGAGTCGCCGTTCGGAACCGTCGCAGAGGCACTGAGCAACGCCGGTTTTCAGGAGGCGGTCGAGCTGTCGAATGCGTTGTCCGTTAACAGCCATTACTTTATGGCGCAGGTTGATTTAGAAGCCGGGCAACAGCAACGGCATGCCAGCTTATTGTTTTACCGTAATGACAGTGGTGTTTCGGTTGTCCGGAAACAACGCAGTCAGTTTTGCTGCCGCGCCAACGACGCGGTAAGGAATCCAATGTGAAAGTCAGTTCAGCGATCATAAAACCATTGCACCGTGATGAGTCAGGTGCCAGTTATCTCTGGCAATGCCTGGACAATAACAATCGGGCAGTGGGGGATGTTAAAACCGGTACAGCCAGGCAGATTGGTCAATATCTGAATGGCAAAGCGGGCATATTGCTTTTCGATGCCAGTGATGTAGTCGACAGCCGTGTCAAGGTCTCACAAAAACAACAAAAACAGCTCTCACAACTGTTGGCATTTGAGATTGAGCCGCAGCTTGCCAGCGATATTACGCAACTGCATATTGCTGGGCATGTGGTGGCAGGTGAAGACGTTGCCGTCGCCCACCTCGACCGCTCCTTGATGGTGGCAGCTGTTAATGATCTGGAGGCTGCCGGTGTTGCGATAAAACACTGCTACAGTGAGGGACACTTGTTAAATGCCCGGCCCGATCATTGGTTGCTGGTGCATAATCCGGTAACGGATGCTCTGACCTGTTGCTGGGGAGAGAACCGCTACTGTGCAGTAAAATCATCCCAGGCAACTATGTTAATCGACACCTTGCTCAGTGGCTGCGAACAACCGGGAAATATATCTGTGTTGACCACTTCGACTGAGGACGCGGTGCCCATCAAAGCAATGCTCGACCAGAAAACGACAGCAAGGATTCAGCTGGAAACCGGAGAGCATGTAAGCTGGCAATGGATGTCACTGGAGGAGCCGGTCCGCGCTGTCGACCTGCGCCAGGGAGAATTTCAGGCGCCGGTTCGATGGGGGCAAAAAATCGGCTGGCTACGTATGCCTGCGCTGGCCGCAGCATTGGCATTGACGACGTATATTGTTGCTACTGCCTTGTCGACGTATCAGGCGAATCGACAGTTTGAGGCATTACAGCTGGCCATTGAAGACAGTTATCGCCAGGCAATGCCACAAGGAGTCCTGGTTGATGCAGCACAACAGCTTCGCAGCCAGTTGGCGCAATTGACAGGCAGCCCGGAAGGTGCAGGGTTGTTATCAATACTGGATCAGGTGGCACCTGCCCTTGCGGACATCCAAGGTATCAGGGTACAGCGTCTTAACTACAGCGCAGGTCGGCAAGAGTTGAGCCTGTCAGTCAGTGCACTGAGTAACGAAGACATTCTTTCGTTCAACGACGCACTGAATGCAGCGGGCCTGAATGCCAGAACACAAAATATCACGCGACAAGGGGAAAGCCACCTCGCGCAATTTGTCATTTTTGCAACGGGGGTATCATGAGAGGTTTAATAGGCAAGAGATTGCAAGACTGGTATCAGGCACGCCCTGCCCGGGAACAATGGTTACTGGCTGCCGGTCTGCTGGTCATTGTCGCCTGGGCAATCTGGTTTGGCGTTATTAGCCCGCTGCATCAGGCAAACAGCCTGGCACACTCTCGAGTGTCCGCTGCGCAGCAATCGTTGCTGGAAGTGCGTGAGCTGAGCCAGCAACTGATTGCTGCCAGATCACAGCAACCGGCGTCAAGCGGGCGGCAGAGTGGTGGTCTGGCCCAATGGGTTTACCGGACGTCAGAGCAGAATAATGTGGCACTGGCTTCTCTGGATTTGTCAGCAGATGGTATGTCAGCCAACCTCAGGACAGAAACCCTGAGCCTTAGGGATGCATTGGAGTGGCTGTACGACATGGAGTCAGAGAGCCTGGCCAGGATTGATAATGTGGCATTGAATCCAGTAGCAGAAACCGACATGGATAATGCGGTTGTTGCGGCACTGAGTTTGCGCTGGCGCTAGTGAATAGTGCACGAACAAGGCCGGATAATTAATGGAAGTGAAAAATATGCGTGTTAACCGATCGTTAAAAGTCAGCCTCATTGGTTTACTGCTGATGTTCCTGGTTAGCCTGGTCGTACTGATGCCTGCCAGGCTGGGGCAGGTGATCGCCCTGCCTGAACATATCACTGTCGGTAACTGGTCAGGCAGTATCTGGCAGGGCCGTGCCGGGCATATTGCGATGAATAACAGGCAGGGACAAGTGTTGCTGGAAGGGCGTCTGGATTGGGATTTACAACTAGGGTCATTGCTGCAAGGGAAACTGTGCACCTTGTTTTATGTTGAAGAGTCGGGTCTGGCTAAGTCTCAGGCACATAGCATGGCCGCACAGGCTCAGGGACAGGCGTGCTGGGCAGATGGCACGGTTTCATTGCATGATGTGAGTTTCGCTCTGCCTGCTGAACGTATGCTGTATAACGCAGACATGTCACTGTCCGGTCTGATCCAGGGCCGGCTCCATTCACTTGAGTGGCAATTGCCTGCGAATGGCGTTCAGCAACGCATTGCAGTCTCCGGTGAGGGACAATGGCGTGATATCGATCTGACAGTGCCGGGGATGACGGCATTACGCCAGGTAGACTGGCCGAATATTCCTTTTATCATTTCTTCACCAGATCCTGGCAGCTTCCAGCTCCAGGCTGAGTTTGGCACCGGGGAGACCGTATCAGATCCTGTGAAAGACGGGTGGCCGGTTGCAGCGCTCTCAGTCAATTTGAACGTGACCATGAACGGAGCTTACCAGACAGAGATCCTGTTATTGCCAGATGAGCGTATTGATCAGGAACTGGATAACTGGCTGGCTATGCTGGCAGAGGAAGGTAGCGGTGATTTTGCTGGCGGTTATCGCTATTTTATCGCGTCGCCTTAATGGCAATATGATTTTCCGCCAGGGCTGAGCGTAACTGTTTAGCGATAACCAGGGCTTCAGGCGAGTCACCGTGCAGGCAAAGTGAGTCAGCCTGAACCGTTATGGTCTGGCCCTCCAGTGTGGTGACTGACTGATCTTCAATAAGCTGCAATGCCTGTTTGACCGCTGTTGCCGAATCGCGGATCGTGGCCCCTGCCTGTGAACGACTGACTAACGTTCCGTCAGCCTGGTAGCGACGGTCAATGAATGCCTCTGCGATAAACGGTATATTCATTGCGTTGCAAGCCCTGGCGACAGCACTGCCTGCCAATCCCATTACGGCCAGGGAGTCGTTAAAATCAATGACCCACTGACAGAAATTTCTGGCGAGTTTTTCATCACCTGCCATGTCATTATAAAGTGCACCGTGCGCTTTTACGTAGCGCAGTTCAGCGCCTGAATCTTTTGCCAGCTGATCAATATGATTTAATTGTTCAAAAACAGAATCGGCTAGCGATGACAGAGATATCGCCAGGCTTTTTCGGCCCATATTTTCCCGGTCGGGGTAGGAAGGGTGAGCACCAATGACAACGTCATACTTCTTGGCAAAACGGATAGCGTCGTTGATGGCAGTGTCATCCCCCGCGTGGGCACCACAGCTGATATTCGCAGAACTGACAATGGCCAGAATGGCTTCATCATAAGGACTGCCTTCACCCAGATCCGCGTTCAGGTCGATTGCCTGACTGTGAGTTGAGGTGTTTTTCATAGGCTGTCTTCTACACCCAGTTGTTTCGCCAGGCGTTGCATGTATTGCTGTCTGGCTGAATGTTGACCTTGCGCCTCAGCGATACTGACGGGCACAAACGTAATGATTTGTCCGGGTTGCAAATACGCCAGTTGCCAGAGATCGGCACTAATGACGCTGGCAATACAAGGATAGCCGCCGGTCGTTTGGGCGTCAGCGGCCAGTAAAATGATCTGTTCTCCGCCCGGTACCTGAATCATCCCCGGCAACACACCAGCAGACAGCCGGTTAGCTTCTGACGGGGTATCCAGTTGGCTGCCATCGAGCCGGATGCCGGTTCGGCTCAGGTTGTGACTGATTTTCCACGGGTGATACCAGAAGGCTTGCTGGCACTCTTCCGAAAAAGCGTTGATATCCAGGCCCGGTACCGCACGTAATCGGCCATCGACCTGCCAGGGTCTGACGCCATGACCACAGGCCTCGGTGTTAATGTTTGCCTGGCCAACCTTTATGACATCGTTCCGTTGTAGTGGACGCCCCTCGACGCCACCGAAGCGATTCACCAGATCGGTACTGCGTGCATGCAACTTGACCGGAACGTCAACGCCTCCGGCAATTGCCAGGTAGGCCCGACCACCTGGTTCCCGGGTGGCAGGCAAGGAGACTGTACTGCCCGCCGGGATGTTATGGGCAAACCCGCACGACAAGTCGCTTTCATTACCGTCTGAATCACAGCGTCTGGCCTGATAGTCATGCCCTGTCAGTGCAATCCGATGAGACTGATGGAACTGCAGTGTTAAGGGGGCAGTCACAATCTCCAGCCCCGCCAGATTAGCCGGGTTGCCCACCAGCCAGTTGGCGATGCTCAGTGCATAAGGGTCCATTGCACCACATTGAGGGATACCAAGGTGGCGTAAACCGGTTCGCCCTAAATCCTGGACGGTCAGCAAAGGTGAGGCCTTTATAATTTCAATCATGGCAGGGCACTACCTTCATCCCACTGTGGAATGAAACAGATTTGATCGCCTGGTTGCAAATAAGTCGGAGATGCAGAATCCGGGTTAAACAGGCTCAGGCGGGTGTGACCAATAATGTGCCAGCCGCCTGGTGAATCTGCAGGGTAAACACCCGTTGAGGTGCCACCGATAGCCACGGAGCCGGCGCGGATCCGGTTGCGGGGTGTTTTGCGCCGGGGTATGGCGAGGCGGTTATCCAGTCCGCTGAGATAAGCAAACCCCGGCATAAACCCAAGCGCACTGACTGTATAACAGGCAGTACTGTGACAATTTATGATGTCCTGCTCGCTCATGCCGCAATGGCTGGCGACAGCAGCCAGGTCGGGGCCATACTCGCCACCGTAATAGACCGGAATCTCGACTTGCCGCGATTTACGTTGCGTGTTTGTCTGGCTGCCCCAATGCTGTTCGGCTTCTTTCAGGACGCGCCGGGCGCTATGTCCATCATTAAGTACAATTAGCAGTGAGCCAGGCGCAGGCACCAGGTCCGTCAGAAGCTCGGCAACCGGGCTCTGACGTAATGTATTTGCCAGGTCGATAATACGCATCTGTAACTGATCTGCGCTGATGCTGCCTGCTTTGGGGTTCAGCCGCGGTTCAGCGAATGACAGTAGAATGGCATTCTCGGTTGCAAAATTGATACTGGGCTCTGGTATGCTCATAAAGGCAATGTAATGCAGAATGGCAAAGAGTCAAGCGCCGCCTTATGTCATTGTCAGTATCAAGCGGCCTGGAGGGCTTAGCAGGTTAAGTGGCTAAGCCCGGTAAGCAAGCGTTGTAGGTAAGCGTGGTAAGTAAACCATGAAAGGCCGGAACTCGTGGTTCGGGTTAATCATGTATGCTTTTTAGCTGTTATTGGGAGATTCATCATGAACACTGTTTCGACAATTGCAATACGCCAGCAAAATCAGCCGGTATATCTGGCCCTGGCGCTTCTTGTCATGCTGGTATTGGCACTGGCACCCGGTGCTGCCAAAGCACAGAACACGGAATTGTTACCGGAGGGGCAAACGCTAATACGCCTGTCTGTGAGTGAAACCCGCTCGGTTGAGCAGGACTTGCTGGTGGCACAGTTGCGGGTTGAGAAAGAAGACCGGGATGCAACGCTGCTGCAAAATGCTATCAACCAGATGATGACTGCAGCGCTGGATCAGGTGGATGCTGCTGCGATCTCTGACCTGGATGTGGAAACGGGTTACTACAGTGTCTATCAGACTAACCGGCAGCCCCAGGGCGGCAGAGCCGACCAGGTTTGGCGTGGCACGCAAAGCCTGACGCTGCAGTCCAGGTCGGCAGCCGATATTCTCGCTCTGGTTGGCGAACTGCAGGGCGCTGGCTTGATATTGGGCAACCTGTCTTACCAGGTCAGTGATGAGCTGGCCCGGGATGTCAGGGACTCATTGCTTGAAACTGCACTTAATAGCGCGAGAATGCAGGCCGAACGTATTGCTGAGGCGCTGGGTAAAGATAAGGTGGACATGGCGATTGTTGACCTGGATGACATCTCCCGGGGCGGCCAGCCAGTGGCCATAATGATGCGAGCGGAATCTTCTGCTGGTCTCGACGTAGCAACTCCGGCAGCGCGGGCTGGCGAGAGTGAAGTCAGTCTCACTGTCAGGGTTCAGGCCGTCGCCAAGTAGCAACAATTTGCAAAATTTCGAGCGAACGTTCTTGATTTGCCGGTGCGGGCTGCTTATTCTCGGACATGAATAACAATAATCATGCTCCGAGAATGAGGCCCGCCGATGAGATCTGACAGCAGTCGCTTAGCGCCAGAATTACTACCCCTTCCTACCTTGTCATCGCCCATCCAAAAAATGCTGGGCACCTTTCGCTCGTCATTCAAACTGTGTTTATTACCAGGTGTATTCATGCTGGTTGCCTGCAGCGGTGAGAGCCAGCCAGATTCAGTTGCCAGTTCACCTGCCCTTAATCAGGAGGCCAGTGTTGCAGGACCTGCGTTCCAGGCTGTTGATGCCGCGCGTATAGAACAGGCTGACGCGGCCCCGGAAGAGTGGTTGAGTCACGGGCGCACTTATTCAGAACAGCGCAACAGCCCGCTGGATCAGATCAATCGTAATAATGTGTCTGACCTGGGGCTGGCCTGGGATTTTGAACTGGATACCGACCGTGGCCAGGAATCAACACCACTGGTGATCGATGGCGTGGTTTATTTCACTTCCGCCTGGAGCAAAGCCTATGCGGTTGATGCCCGAACCGGCGATATGATCTGGCAGTTCGACCCGGAAGTGCCGGGTGAAAAGGCGGCGGATGCCTGTTGCGATGTGGTGAACCGCGGACTCGCTGCCTGGGGGGATGCTGTTTACCTGGGCACACTGGATGGGCGTCTGATTGCCATTGACCGGCAAACGGGCGAGGAACTGTGGTCAGTCATGACGGTGGACCCGGATAAACGCTACACCATCACGGGTGCCCCCCGTGTTGTTGATGGCAAGGTCATCATTGGCAATGGTGGTGGAGAGCTGGGTGTGCGCGGATATATTACGGCTTATGATGCTGATACCGGGGAGCAGGCCTGGCGTTTCTATACGGTTCCGGGTAACCCGGCAGACGGTTTTGAAAATGTAGCGATGGAAATGGCGGCAGAAACCTGGTCTGGCGAATGGTGGGCCATCGGTGGGGGCGGCACGGTCTGGGATTCCATGGCCTATGACCCTGAACTGGATCTGCTATATATCGGTGTCGGTAATGGCAGTCCCTGGAACCATCAACTGCGTTCCAATGGTGAGGGCGACAACCTGTTCTTGTCTTCCATCGTGGCACTGCGTCCGGACACAGGCGAATATGTCTGGCATTTCCAGACCACGCCTGCCGAATCCTGGGATTACACCGCGACACAGCACATGATTCTGGCTGACATTGAAATCAATGGCCGCATGCGTGAGGTCATCATGCAGGCACCTAAAAATGGTTTCTTTTATGTTATCGACAGACGCACTGGTGAGTTTATATCCGGAGATAACTACGTAGATGTTAACTGGGCCAGTGGACTGGATCCGGCCACAGGGCGACCGATTGAATCCGAAATTGTCCGTTATCAGCGCGACCCGGCACTTGTGATACCCGGGCCATTAGGGGCTCATAATTGGTATCCGATGTCATTTGATCCCCAAACTCAACTGGTTTTCCTGCCGGCGCAAAATACATCCTATGTCTATGCACCGGCTGATGAAGTCACTGATCAGGCCGTAGGCTGGAACCTGGGACTGGGAGCTGCCATGGCGGAGCCTGCCAACATGGCTGATCAGGGCATGATCATGGACCAGGCGCCGGCTTCCTTGCTGGCCTGGGACCCGGCAGCCCAGCAGGCTCGCTGGCGCGTGGATTACGATGTGTTGGGCAACAGTGGCCTGCTTTCCACCGGAGGTGGACTGGTTTTTCAGGGTTCAGCCGATGGGGTATTCCATGCTTACCGTACTGACAATGGCGAAGAGCTTTGGTCGCATGAGGTCGGTGATGCCATTCTTGGAGGCCCGGTCTCTTACGAACTGGATGGTGAGCAGTATGTGCTGGCGCTGGCGGGGCAGGGTGGCGCAATCCCGTTGACAATGGGTCTGACTTCCGGGAATTACCCCAGGCAGCGCAATGGCCGCCTGATGGCGTTTAAACTCAATGGTGAGGCCAGTTTGCCTGACCATCAGCAGGAGTCGCTGATTCCACTGGACCTGGAAGGGGTGAGCAGTGCTGGCAACCCCCTGTTGGGTGAAGCTATGTACGGAGCCTACTGTTCTGTGTGTCATGGCCCGGTTGCTTTGAGCGCAGGCCCGATCCCCGATCTGCGATATAGCCCGATGATTCTCAGTGAAGAGGGTTTCGCGGCGATTGTGCTTGAAGGGGCGCTGCAGGAGCAGGGTATGCCTGCCTTTGCCGCTGATATTGGTGCGACTCAGGTTGAAGGCATCCGGGCCTATTTGCTGCAACGCGCCGCATCCGTATCAGAGTGATGATCAGGCACGTGAACCGGTACGCTTCGGTTTACTAAGCATCGCAGGGGGCAGGCTGCTTTATCGAGTTAACAAGTGCTAGCCTGCCTTGCGGTTGCTGTCTGTACCTTCGAGATACTGGGCCAGGTATTGGCCGGTGTAGGAGCCTGGCGTGGCAGCGACGTCTTCCGGTGTCCCTTCAACCAGGATTCGACCGCCACCACTGCCACCTTCCGGCCCCAGGTCAACGATCCAGTCAGCCGTTTTAATCACATCCAGATTATGTTCAATCACCACGATAGTGTTGCCTTGGTCACGTAATTTGTGGAGCACGGCCAGTAACTGGCGAATGTCTTCGAAGTGCAGGCCGGTGGTGGGCTCGTCCAGAATGTAAAGTGTTTGGCCGGTATCCCGTTTGGACAGCTCTCTGGCCAGCTTGACACGTTGGGCTTCACCACCGGACAAGGTGGTAGCCGATTGCCCCAGGCAAAGGTATGTCAGGCCAACGTCAATCAGTGTCTGCAATTTGCGGGCAATCACCGGCACCGGGTCGAAAAATTCCCTGGCTTCCTCGATGGTCATATCAAGGACTTCTGCTATATTTCTGCCTTTGTAACGCACTTCCAGCGTTTCACGATTGTAGCGCTTGCCATGGCAGACATCGCAGGCCACATAGACGTCAGGTAAAAAGTGCATTTCCACTTTAACCACGCCGTCGCCCTGGCAGGCTTCGCAACGCCCTCCTTTGACATTGAAGCTGAAACGTCCCGGACCATAGCCGCGAGAGCGGGCTTCCTGTGTGCCGGCGAAGATTTCTCGTACCGCAGTGAACAGACCGGTATATGTCGCCGGATTGGAGCGGGGGGTACGGCCAATCGGGCTTTGGTCGATATCAACAACCTTGTCCAGTTGCTGCATCCCTTCAACTTTCTGATAGGGGGCCGCATCTAACGTGACGGCACCATTTAATTCCCGGGCAGCAATCGGGTAGAGCGTGCCGTTAACCAGCGTCGATTTGCCCGACCCGGACACACCGGTAACACAGGTCAGCAGGCCCAGAGGAATGCTGAGGTCTACTGACTGCAGGTTATTGCCCCTTGCGCCGACAATTTTTACGACTTTTTTGTTGCCGGGGTGAGGGTTGCGCTCCGGCACCAGAATCCGGCGCTTATTGCTAAGGTACTGGCCAGTCAGTGACTCCGGGCAGGCGATCAAGTCATCAACGGACCCCTGGGCGACGATATGACCGCCGTGAACACCGGCACCAGGGCCGATATCAATGATGTGGTCAGCGTGCCGGATGGCATCTTCATCGTGCTCAACCACGATCACAGTGTTGCCCAGGTCCCGCAAGTGGAACAGGGTTTTTAGCAATCGGTCGTTGTCACGCTGGTGCAGGCCGATGGAAGGTTCATCCAGGATGTACATCACACCAACCAGGCCGGCTCCAATCTGCGATGCCAGTCTGATGCGCTGTGCTTCGCCACCGGAGAGCGTGTCAGCACTGCGGCTCAGGGTCAGATAGTTGAGCCCCACATCAATGAGAAATTTAAGGCGCTGCTGGAGTTCTTTGAGAATTTTGTCAGCAATCTCTGCACGGGAACCGCTCAACGTCAGGCTGTCGAAATACGCCTTGGCTTGCTCAATGGTCATGGCGCTGACAGAGGGCAGTGATACGTTATTGATAAAAACGTGTCTTGCGTCGGCACACAGCCGCGTACCCTCACAGGAAGGGCAGGCATGCACACTCAGAAAGCGGGCGAGGTCTTCTCGTACTGCCTGGGATTCTGTTTCATGGTAGCGGCGTTGCATATTGGGCAGGATGCCTTCAAAGGCGTGGCGCCTGACAGTTGTATCACCCCGGTCATTGGCAAACTCAAAATCAATGATTTTGCCGCCACTGCCATTAAGAATGACGTCCTGGTGTTGCTTGCTCAACTCGCAGAAAGGAGTCTCCACGGCAAAACCGTAATGTCTGGCCAATGAACTGAGCATCTGGAAATAATAGAAATTGCGACGATCCCAGCCCCGAATCGCACCTTCAGCCAGGGATAAGGTGTCGTCGACAATAATACGGTCGACATCAAATGACTGTGAAACCCCCAAACCATCACAGGTTGGGCAGGCACCCGCCGGGTTGTTGAATGAAAACAGCCGCGGTTCCAGCTCTTTGATACTGTGTCCGCAGGTCGGGCAAGCGAAGCGCGATGAAAAGGTCAGCTCCTCCCTGTCATCATCCATGAAGGCAATTGAGGCTACGCCATCACTTAACATCAGCGCGGTTTCCAGGCTTTCGGCCAGGCGCTGTTCAATGCCGTCGCGCACTTTCAGGCGGTCGACTACCGCTTCGATAGTGTGTTTCTTGTTTTTGTCCAGGCTGCCGACTTCAACCAGTTCACTGACCTGGCCATCGACACGGACACGAATAAAGCCGTCACTCTGCAAGGACTGGAAAACACCGATATGTTCTCCTTTACGAGCCTGAATGACCGGTGCCAGAATCATGATTTTGCTGCCTTCCGGCAACCCCATTATCTGATCAACCATCTGGCTGACAGTCTGTGCCTGTAGTGGCAGATCATGGTCAGGGCAGCGCGGTTCACCGGCACGGGCATAGAGCAAACGCAAATAATCGTAGATCTCGGTGATGGTGCCCACAGTTGAACGCGGGTTGTGCGATGTTGATTTCTGTTCAATGGAAATGGCCGGCGACAGCCCTTCAATGTGGTCAATTTCCGGTTTGTCCATCATCGACAAAAACTGTCGGGCATAGGTCGACAACGACTCCACGTAGCGTCGCTGGCCTTCCGCATACAACGTATCGAATGCCAGTGATGATTTGCCGGAGCCGGAAAGACCGGTAACCACGACGAGCTTGTCGCGGGGTATATCCAGGTTAACGTTTTTCAGGTTATGGGTGCGGGCACCCCTGATACTGATGTTGTCCATGCCGATCCAGACCAATAAAAACACACCATTATGAGGAATATTGTCCGCTATCGCAAAGAGTCATTCTCTTAGCGCTAGGGACTATCTGCGAGATTGGCAGTTTCGTGCTATGCTTGATAAGAATATTGAGAACAGCCAATTTAAGGAGATAACAAGGTGGCGAGTCGCGGCGTAAACAAGGTGATTCTGGTCGGTAATGTTGGGCGGGATCCGGAAACGCGTTACATGCCCAGTGGCGGGGCAGTCTGTAACCTGGCGCTGGCAACCAGCGAGACCTGGAAGGACAAAAACACGGGTCAGAACCAGGAAAGAACCGAATGGCACCGTATTGTCTTTTTCAATCGCTTGGCAGAAATTGTCAATGAGTATGTCCGCAAAGGCAGCAAGTTGTATATTGAAGGCAGCCTGCGCACCCGTTCCTGGGAGCAGGACGGCATCAAGCGTTATGCGACCGAAATTGTTGCCAATGAAATGCAGATGCTGGATTCTCGAGGCGGTGCATCCAATGACAACTATAGTGGCATGAACCAGGACATGAATCAGGATATGTCACAGCAATCCCAGTCGTCCGGTCAATCCGGTGGCGGCCAGCCCAACCAGAGTGGTGGCCAGCAGCGTCCAAGTGATTTCGACAATTTTGACGACGACATTCCCTTTTAATTCTCACATACCATTTTTACAAGCAGGCCTGGGATATAGTCAGTGAAACTGATGATCATTGGCGCCGATTCAGCAATCGGCAACGAACTCAAACAATTGCTGGAAGAACGAGGGGTTGAATGGCTGGCACCTGACCCCGCAGCGGTAAATGCTGATGATCCCCTGGGTACTGCGCGCGTGATCACGCAAGCGGAACCCGACCAGGTCATTAATCTGGCGTCATACCTGCCGGATCAGCACGACGCTATTTTTCAGGCGGAAAAATACCCTGATGAGTGCGCTGCCATTAATCATCGCCTGCCGGAACTGCTGGCCCAGGTTTGTGATCATCTGAATATTCCGCTGATTCATCTGTCTACAGCCTACGTTTTCGGTGGTGAGAAAAAGCTTGCCTATAACGAGCAGGATGCCGTCAAGCCGGAAGGTATTTTCGGTGAGACAGCTGTCGCTGGTGAACAGGCTGTTGCGGAGACGGCTAAACATATCATTCTTCGTTGCGGTTGGCAGTTTGGGCCTGGTAAATCCCAGTGGCTGGATCGCTGGTTGGATGAACTGCGTTCCGAGGAAGGACAGGTAACGGTAACCCGGGGCAAAATGTCTCCAACGCCGCTGGAGGATATTGCTCGTGTGATTATGGCGATTTCTCTGCAGGTCGATTGTCAGGCAGATGTCTGGGGCACTTATCATTACTGTGCACTGGAACCAATGCGACAAAGCGAGTTTGTTCAGCAAATGGTCAAGTACGCGGCGCAGCATGATGAAAGTATTTATCGTTTGCTGGATCACCTGACGATCAATTTGCAGCGGGTGGAAGCCCCTCTGGTTAGCAATGCTACGTTGAATACCAAACGCATCTTCGAAACTTTCGGCATAAAACAACGCTCCTGGCATGGCAGCCTGCAACGGATGTTGAAGGCCTCATTGTCCAAATCAGCCTCGTCAGCGGGAGAGTGATTCATGTCTTCCCGCGCCGCCTTACTCTCTTTGGAGCAAGCACGTCGCCAGTTATTGGCCAGCATAGCGCCTTTGACTGATACAGAAATGGTATCACTGGCCAGCGCACTGGACAGGGTTGCTGCAGCTGATATCGCTGCGAGTATACCGGTTCCGCCCTGGGATAATGCGGCGATGGATGGATATGCGCTACGCCGGGCAGACCTTGAACAGACACCAACCTTGCCAGTGAGCCAGCGCGTTGCTGCCGGTATGCAACCCGACCCCTTGCAGCCAGGTACTGCCGCCAGAATCTTCACTGGCGCTCCGGTACCAGACCATGCCGATACGGTGGTCATGCAGGAAAACTGTGAGCAACAAAACGGTCAGGTGACTGTGGTTCAGTTGCCAGAGCGCGGTGAGAACATTCGCCGACAGGGTAGTGATATTAGCGCGGGCAGCAAGCTGATTGAGAAAGGGCAGCGGCTGGGGCCATTCCAGCTGGGCCTGCTGGCATCCACTGGTATTGATCAGGTTCCTGTTGTTGCCAAACCCAAAGTTGCCCTCTTAATGACAGGCGATGAATTGGTTGAACCCGGTTTGACGCTGACACCGGGCAAGATTTTTAACAGCAATCAATATGTCATTCAGGCTTTGTGTCAGCGCATGGGTATCGACGTCGTCGCGTCTGATCATGTTGTAGACTCTCTGGACGCAACAGTATCTGCACTGTCGCAAGCAGCAGAAAAAGCCAATGTCATTATCACCATGGGCGGCGTCTCTGCCGGTGAAGAAGATCATGTAAAGGATGCTGTGTCCCGGGAGGGGGAGTTGCTGCTTTGGAAACTGGCCATCAAACCCGGCAAGCCATTTGCCTTTGGACGGTTTGCGGACAGTCATTTTTTCGGACTGCCAGGGAACCCGGTTTCTGCGGTCGTTACCCTACTGCTATTGGTCAGGCCAGCGTTGCTTAAATTGATGGGGGCTGCTGAAACAGACTGGCCCGAGCGCTGGGTCGAGGCCGGGTTTTCCAGGGATCAGGTCAGTGATCGCGAAGAGTATTTGCGAGTCAGCCTGAAATCTACTCCTGAAGGAGATGTTGTGCAGCCATTTTCCCGGCAAAGCTCCGGGGTTCTGTCTTCGCTGGGACAGTCAGACGGGTTGGCAGTGATTCCCAAAGGGAACAAAGTCAAGAAAGGAGATCGCTTGAGATTCCTGGCGTTTAATGCCATATTTTAGCGGCCCAATTCCTCATAACCTGTGTTGCAACTGTTATGCACGTACTCTCAGCGTTTCCCAGCTTCTCGCGTATCATCGCATCCTGTATTCTGCCTGTTTGCTTCCTGGCTGCCTGCCAAAGCCAAGCACCTCAGACCCGGCCAGTTGAAACGGTCCAGCTAGAGCCGGAGGAGCAGCCCAGCATGGCTAACCAGGAGCAGGCGCGTCGGGACCGGGAGGATGCAGAACGCCACCGGCAGTATGTCGCCGATATTTTATATGACGGTATGCGAGCTCTTCGAGAAGACCGCTTGACGACACCTGTTGAGGATAGTGCGTTCCATTACTTCAATCGTGCTTTTGCACTGGACCCGGGTAATCAGGTTGCGCTTGATGGGTTGCAGGATATCGTCGCCCGTTATTTGCAGTTAACGGAGAAAGCTGCCAGGCAAGGACATTTTGCAACTGCTGAGCAGTTCCTGGATCGGGCGATGATGGTCGACCCTGACGCTGAGGGCATTGATGTCGCAGCGCAGAACCTGCAGTTGGAACGGGAACGCACGCACAGTGTGCACCGTTTCGAGTTTGCCGGGGTCCGTACTCAGCAGCCGGCTGTCGCTGACAGCTTGCGCCAGATTGCCAGTACAGTATCCGAGATCAACGCCTTTGTACTCATCACTGCGCCTAGCGATGAAATGGGACGCTGGATGTATTCTCAGGTACAAAGCGGCATGGTTAACAGCCGGATCCGGGCAGACATCGAGATTGGCGAGCAATCCAGTGTCAGATTGGTTGTTCAATAAAGCCTTTTCGTTCATCAAGTTGTTACATTGATTCCCTAAGATACACCTGACTGGCATGCACGGATTGATGAGTGCAGTGTTTATGCCTTGTTCATCTGGGTGAGTTGTTGACCCAGTGAACCGTATTGCTGGTTTTCTTCCCGCATATTTATGGCTTTCAGATTGCAGAGATCTGAAAGCCTTTTTTTTGCGCCAGGCATAGTGCAGTTGCCCCGAAAACACTTCAAGCAAGGCACATAGGCAGGGCATCACTCCACATTCCGTAGCCAGTCAGACCACGCTTTGCCTAGCGGTCTTCACCCGCAATCGCAGCCGAACTGTTTGAGCCGTCAGGCGAGTTTTCGGCTGCTGGGTGAAAGGCCGTTAGGCAGTGGTCGGCTTCGGAATGTGGAGTGATGCCCTGCTCGTCGCTAGAGTACGAGCACGGACTGTTTGAAGCCGACAGGCTGAGTTTCCGCCCGCCGAGCGGCAGGCGAGGTGCTGTGGTCGTCTGCAACCTGATCGATGATGACCTGACCGCTCCCCAACCGAGTTTTCGGCTGCCGGATGAAAGGCCGCTAGGCAGTGGTCGGCTTCGGAATATGGAGTGATGCCCTGCTCGCCGACTGGACAATATCCAGACTCTGCTTTAGTCTGCCTGACTGACTCCCACAAATAAAAAAATCAGACATGTTTAAACGCTTGCTTTCGTTGCTCTTCCCGGCAAATACAGCCGACCGGTCCGGCTCCTCTTCGGTATCCTCTTATTCACTGAGTCAACGTATCGGCCTGGTGGCAGGTCCTTTGATGTTCCTGTTGACGTTGCTGTTTTTTACGCCAGCAGACTTAAGTCCTGAAGGCCGGGCCGTGTTGGCAACCACAATCTGGGTTGCTATCTGGTGGATGACCGAAGCGGTGCCGATCCCGGCGGCCTCACTTCTGCCGATTGTGCTGTTACCCATAACCGGAGCGCTGGACAACAGCGCCGTCACTTCAGCTTACGGCAACGATATCATTTACCTGTTTCTGGGGGGCTTTTTCATCGCTACAGCAATGGAGAAGTGGAGTCTTCACCGTCGTATCGCCCTGGCTATCATTGCTTTTGTCGGCACCAGTACACAACGTATCCTGTTGGGTTTTATGCTGGCGACAGCCTTTCTTTCCATGTGGGTGTCAAACACTGCTTCTGTGATGATGATGGTGCCAATGGCCATGGCGATATCAAGCCAGGTCGCTGCGGCCTTAAAAGACCGGCCTGAAGCGGTTGATATACCGGTATTTGAAAAAGCGCTTTTGTTTGGCGTGGGGTATGCTGGCACTATTGGTGGCCTGGGCACACTGATCGGTACACCGCCCAATATTATATTGGCAGCGCAGGCGCGCGAATTATTCGGTTTTGAAATCAGCTTCGCCAGTTGGATGTTGATCGGTGTACCGATGGTGGCAGTGTTGCTATTAATCGCCTGGGTTTATCTGGGACGCTACGCATTCCGAATGTCGATCACTGGATTGCCCGGTGGACGCGAGATGATCAGCAAGGAACGAGAGGCATTAGGCCCCATCGGACCGGAAGAGAAAGCCGTATCCTGCGTGTTTACTCTGGCGGCATTTTTCTGGATTACCCGCTCTTTCATCTGGGTCAATGTGTTCCCGGAAATTACTGATGGTATGGTTGCCATAGCTGCTTCAGTCGCACTGTTTTTGATTCCGGCAAAGCAAGCGGATTCGCCGCGAGTGCTGAACTGGGTAGACTCAAAAAATATCCCCTGGGGCATACTGTTGCTGTTTGGTGGTGGCCTGGCGATTGCCACCGGCTTTCGTGTCACCGGTCTGTCAGACTGGATGGGTAACCAGTTAACAGTGCTGGACGGTTTGCCGGTCATCCTGGTAATTGCCCTGGCCAGTCTGCTGATCCTGTTCTTGACGGAAATCACCTCAAATACTGCCACTGCTACCATGATTGTACCGGTGGTGGCTTCCCTGGCACTGGCGCTCAATCTGCACCCGTTTGCTTTGATGATCCCTTGTGCAATGGCTGCAAACTGTGCATTTATGCTGCCGGTTGGCACGCCACCGAATGCCATCATCTTTGCAACAGAGAGGTTGCGGATGACAGAAATGATGCGGGTGGGTTTTTTATTAAACCTGACTGCAGCGGCACTGATCACCCTCGCGGTCTACTTCCTTGTGCCTCCTTTGTGGAATCTCAGCCTGGATGTTATCCCCCCCGCGTTTCAGCTTTAGATCAGCAGGCATCAGAGCTTGCCTGCTGTTCTCACCGGACGCACACGACCTGTTATCCATCAGAAAAGCGTCGCTACGTAGCTTGCAAGGGTTATTTAGTTTGGTATATATTGGTAGTCGTTATATTGCTGGGTATATATAGAGGCAGGGGATATAGATGCAGAGGGTAGATGAGGGTAGGGGTAATGAGCGAACGTCGTTCCCAGGCTGACCGACGAGCTTCTTCGGGTCGGCGAGCCTCAGAAAAGTCTGATAACACAGCTGGTTTTGCAAATGCTGCCATCGCTGTCTGTGACGAATTGGGCAAGCTCACAGCTCCTCTGCTGCTCCAACTGGACGGCGGCGATATTTCGCCACGCCGTCTTTCTCTTCTTGCTGCTATCGGGGAATTAGGCTCGATAAGCGCAGCAGCAAAATATGTTGGTATGACATACAAGGCTGCCTGGGATGCTGTGGACGCCATGAATAACCTGGCAGGCGTTGTGCTGATTGCTGCTAAACACGGCGGCAAAGGTGGTGGTGGTGCAGAATTGACTGAAGCCGGTAAACGGCTGGTTGGCGACATCAACAATATCCGCGATTTGCAAAATCGAATGCTGGCGCTGGTGGCCGCCGAAGGGGCTGATGAATCGCTCTGGCACAGCCTAAAAACAATCAGGCGAATGAACATGAGAAGCAGTGCAAGAAATATCCTGAGTGGCACCATTGAGTCGGTTGACGTGGGTGCCGTTAATACCGCGATTACCCTCAGGCTTATTGGTGATGATCGTCTTGTTGCGACTTGTACGCAAGAGAGTGTGCGGGCGATGTCACTAACACCCGGTGACAGGGTTGAAGCCTTGATCAAAGCGAGTTGGGTATTGCTGGCTGATGGTGTTGATGGCGCGTCAACAACGGCAGATAACAGCCTCACAGGTAAAGTCAGCCGTGTAACAGATGGCGCCGTCAATGCTGAAGTCAGCCTGCAACTGGAAGGAGGCAATACGCTGACTGCAATAGTGACGATGGATAGTGTCAAAAAGCTGGATATCAAACCGGGAAGGATACTGACGGCGCTGATCAATGCTTCCAGTATTATTATTCACCATGGAGATTCAGAGTGATGTGTCAGCTCCGTACACTCATTGGCATATTGCTGGCGCAGGTTTTTTGCTTTTCTTTCGCCAGTGCCGGGGACGCGACTGTTGCCGCTGCTTCCTCTTTGCGACCGACACTTGATCGCCTGGTTGAGGCCTTCGAACAGTCACACCCCGGTGATCATGTCATTCTGGTGTATGGCTCATCTGGCCGGTTAACGACCCAGATTCTCCACGGTGCACCATTTGATGTGTTTATGGCGGCCAATACTGAGTTCCCGGAGCAAATTGCTGAATCGCAACCAGAGACTTCGGTGCCCAGGCTATACGCCGCGGGACAGCTTGTGATGTGGAGCGCCAGTCGTGATGCCAGAGAAATTGGCTGGCAAGGGTTGCTGAAGCCTGAGGTGCGTCGTATAGCCATTGCCCAGCCGGATGTTGCACCTTATGGTCAGAGAGCCAGGGAGGCGTTGATTCACTATGGTATCTGGGACCAGGTGCAGGATAAACTGGTCTATGGGGAAAGTGTGTCTCAGACAGCCAGAATGGCACTAAGCGGCGCTGCTGATGTCGCCCTGTTGGCTGCTTCGCTGGCGAATCAGGAAGCGATGCAGCAACAGCCTTATATGCGTGTTGATGCCACAAGCCACCTGCCTTTGAATCAATCCATGGTAGTCACAGCACGCGGTCAGTCCAATCCGGTTGCTGCTGCCTTTTCACAGTTTGTAATGTCCTCGCAAGCGCAGTCTATTCTTTCAAGTGCCGGTTTTCTGTCTGCCAGGCAGGTCGGGCAGCAAACGCCCGCCGAGCTGGCTGAGTAAGCGGGACACATGTCTGACTTCTTTGCATTCACTCCAGCAGACTGGCAGGCGATCTGGCTAACGTTGAAGCTGTGCTTCATCACCACGCTATTGCTCATGTTGTTGGCAACCCCGCTGGCCTGGTGGCTGGCACGCGGAGGCAGCTGGTTTCATACCGTAGTTCAGTCTTTGGTGGCGCTTCCGCTCGTACTGCCGCCGACTGTGCTTGGGTTTTATTTGCTGATTTTGCTGGGGCCGCAAGGCTGGATCGGTCAAACCCTGGAAAGTATGGGGCTGAACCACCTGGCTTTCAGCTTTAACGGTATCGTGGTGGCCTCATTGATCTATTCCCTGCCTTTTGCTGTTCAGCCGCTGCAAGATGCTTTTGGCCGACTAGGGCATCGACCGCTGGAAGTTGCGGCATCCCTGGGAGCCTCACCAATGGATCGGTTGCTGACGGTTGTGTTTCCCCTGTGTCGCGGCGGATTGGTGACTGCAGCCACATTAAGCTTCGCTCATACCATGGGGGAATTTGGTGTCATTCTGATGCTGGGTGGCTCGATCCCTGGGGAAACCAGAGTGTTATCGGTGATGATCTATGATTATGCTGAAGCACTGGATTTTCAGAATGCTCACCGGCTGTCGCTGCTGATGCTGGTATTTTCTTTCCTGATCCTGGTGGCTGTCTATGGCAGGCAGCGCCGTTTCAGTCTGTTTGCTCAACGGAATGTGAACTCATGAGTCTGAATGTTTCCGTTAACTGGCAGCGGGATGCCTTTTGTTTGCAGTTGGCCCAGAGTTTCCCCAGCAAAGGGGTGACGGCTCTGTATGGCCCCTCAGGTTGTGGTAAAACCAGTCTGCTGCGTATTGTGGCCGGGCTGGAAAGAGGTGCCATGTCCAATGTCTCATTTAATGGTGTCGACTGGCAGAATGAAAGTCTCTGTGTGCCACTTGAAAAGCGGCGAATCGGTCTTGTTTTTCAGGAGGCGAGTTTGTTGCCTCACCTGGATGTCAGGGCAAACCTGGAGTATGGCTGGCGCCGAACAAAGCCAGCACAACGACGTTTGGCGCCGGAAGAAATCTACCGGATGCTGGCGCTGGAGTCTTTGTTGCAACACAGAACCGACCAGTTGTCGGGTGGCCAGCGTCAGCGCGTGGCTCTTGGGCGTGCGCTGATGACCAGCCCTGATCTGTTGTTACTTGATGAGCCACTTGCTGCTCTTGATGCTGTTGCCAAACGCCAGATACTGCCTTATCTGGCCCGGGTCGTCCGGGACACAGAGACACCGACATTGCTGGTGACTCACTCAACCGATGAAGTACTGCGACTGGCTGATCACATCGGGTTTATGGAGAATGGATCGGTTGCCCCGGTAGTCAGGCTTGCTGAAGCACTGCAAGACCCGTCTTCCCCGCTGTTTGCAGATGAAGGGGCTGTGTCGGTATTACAGGGGCAGTTTGTGATCGAAGGCAACGGTGGCTGGGGCATGTTCTCTACCACCTCGTACCACCTTCATGTCAGAAGCTCGCCTGAGTACATGTCTTTACACTCAGGTTCGACAGCATTCCAAAACCACCGCCTGCAGATCTATGCCCGTGATGTCAGTATTGCATTAACAGACCCGACTCAGATCAGTATTCAAAACCACCTCGCTGCGAAGATTAGCGGTTTGACTGAAAAGGACGATGGGTTAGTGCTGGTCAGGCTGACTTTAGCGGATGGTCAACTGTTGATGGCAGAGCTGACGTCGGCATCTGTGTCACGGCTGGGCCTGATACTCGGGATGCCAGTCTGGGCGCTTGTGAAATCTGCAGCCTTGTTACAATAAAGTCAGAAGCACCTGAGTCGAGTGGCCTGTACACACCCGTTCGCTATGCAGACTGGTTACAAGTCTTGTCTGGGGATGGGTTGCGGCTCTGGTGGCAGCCCTCTCCAGCGGCCTCCCTGCCGCCTCTGGTGATTGATACTTATCTGGAACAAATGAGTTGTGGTGTTGGGATTGTAAATATACAAGGTGTTGTGAAAGATCAAGAAGATGAGGCATTTCGCGCCTGTCATCGGCTGGCAACTGGCAGTTTGCGAGAGCTACCTGGAGTGCAGATGCAATTTTCGTCACAGCCGTGGCTCGATTACTGCTCCCGGATGCGTTAGTGTTTCGGATCAGAGTTGAAACCAGCGGCATTTTGATGCATGTTTGCGCGCCAGATTAATTCGAAAGCCTTGGATAACATTAAGGAATCAAGATGAAAGCAAAGAAGATAACAGATGATTTTTCTGTAGCAGAACAGTTGCTACCGGATGATGTGGATGAAATGGCTGCCGCTGGCTATAAAACGATTATCTGTAATCGACCCGACGGGGAAAGCTTTGATCAGCCTATCCGCGCTGAAATACAGGCGGTTGCCGAAGAGCACGAGATCGACTTCCGTTATATTCCTGTGGTATCGGGCCAGTTAAATCTGGAAGATATCGCCAAATTTACTGAGGCACTGGATGACGCTGAACGTCCTATTCTGGCGTACTGCCGCAGTGGCACTCGCTCCATTCAGCTGTGGGGGCTGGCTAACGGTTTGAAAGGCATGGCACCTGAAGAAATTGTGAAGCTTGGTGCTGAGCACGGCTACGACTTGCGTGGTGTAGCAGGGTGGCTGGCTCAGCAGTCAGAATAGTCAATCACTGACTGTGAGCCCTGAAGTCACCGGACTTGATACATGGCCGCTAAGGTCGTTCCACCGCTATCGCAACACCCTGGCCGCCACCAATACATAAGGTGGCCAGGCCTTTCCTTGCTTCGCGTTGCTGCATGGCATGAATCAGGGTAACAAGTACCCGGCACCCGGAAGCACCTATCGGGTGTCCCAATGCAATCGCGCCGCCGTTGACGTTGACCTTGTCCATGTCCCAGCCAGTCTCTTTGGCAACCGCCAGCGACTGCGCGGCGAAGGCTTCGTTAGCCTCTATCAGATCAATATCCTGTAATTGCCACTGAGCTTTTTCCAGACAACGTCTGGTTGCTGATACCGGGCCGATACCCATGATGGCCGGGTCGACACCAGCACTGGACCAGGCGCGTATGGTGGCCAATGGCACCAGCCCGTGCTGCTCGGCAACGTCCCGGCGGCAGACCAGCACCATGGCGGCACCGTCATTAATACCGGAGGCATTACCCGCTGTGACACTGCCGTCAGCCTTGAATGCCGGGCGCAGCCTGGCAAGCGATTCGGCGGTTGTGCCAGCGCGAATCCCTTCATCCTGGTCGACCATGATGGGGTCAGACTTGCGCTGGGGAACCGCGATGGGCACGATTTCTTCTGCAAATGCCCCTCTGGAAGCAGCCTCGCTGGCTTTCTGCTGGGAGGCTGCTGCGAAGGCGTCCTGTGCTTCCCGGCTTATGCTGTATTGGTCAGCCAGGTTTTCGGCGGTGATACCCATGTGATAGTCATTAAACGCATCCCAAAGCCCGTCACCGATCATCGAGTCCACAGCCTGCCAGTGTCCCATACGCTGGCCTTGGCGAGAGTGGGGGAGAACGTGCGCCGACTGGCTCATCGACTCCATACCGCCAGCGATGACCAGATTGGCATCCCCCTGGGCAATAGCTTGTGCCGCCAGGTGGACAGCCTTGAGTCCGGATCCACAAACCTTATTGATCGTCATTGCTGGTGTGGCCTGGTCCAATCCACTGTTAATGGTGACCTGGCGCGCGGTATTCTGGCCACAGCCCGCGGTCAGTACATGGCCCAGTATGACCTCATCAACTGCTGAAGCATTAATTCCGGTTTTTTTGATCAGGGCCTGCATGACCTGAGTCGCAATTTCAACCGCAGAAAGCGAAGACAAACTGCCCTGAAATGTGCCTATCGGGCTGCGAGCGGCGGCAGCAATGACGATATCTGTCATGATGTTATCCTTTAATTTGTCCTTGAATCCATGGCAACCCGGGGTGTCCCCCGGTTACAAACCGGCGACTAGCCGCGGTTAACCCGGTTATCTATCAGTGCCTGTACGACTGAAGGGTCAGCCAGCGTTGTGGTATCCCCCAGTTGCTCCGTTTCATTGGCGGCAATTTTGCGCAGGATGCGGCGCATAATTTTACCGGAACGGGTTTTCGGCAATCCGGGTGCAAACTGGATGATCTCAGGTTTAGCAAAAGATCCGATTTCAGATGCGACGAAACGGACCAGTTCGGCGTTCAGTTCATCTGAGTCTTCCACTCCTGCCATTAACGTCACGTAGGCGTAGATGGCACTGCCTTTGATATCATGGGGATATCCCACGACAGCCGCTTCGGCAACTTGCGGGTGCAAGACCAGTGCGCTTTCAATTTCGGCAGTCCCCAGACGGTGTCCTGAGACATTGATAACATCATCAACACGACCGATTATCCAATAATCACCGTCAGCATCACGTTCAGCGCTGTCACCGGTGAAGTAATAGCCGGGGTAAGCACTGAAGTAGGTGTCAATACAGCGCTGATGATCGCCATATACAGAGCGGATCTGGCCTGGCCAGCTTTGCGATATCACCAGGTTACCTTTGCCTGCCCCTTCAACAACCTGGCCTTCTGCATCGACTAACTCTGGTTTAACGCCAAAGAAAGGTCTGGTCGCGGATCCGGGTTTCAGGTCAGTGACGCCAGCGATGGGCGTAATCATCATGCCGCTGGTTTCAGTTTGCCACCAGGTATCGACAATCGGGCAGCGACCATCGCCGACCACGCGGTGATACCATTCCCAGGCTTCCGGGTTGATGGGTTCGCCAACTGAGCCCAGCACTCGCAGGGAGCTGCGTTGATAACGTTTGACGGGTTCATCACCCTGGCCCATCAGCGCACGGAGTGCGGTCGGTGCCGTATAGAAAATATTGACCCGGTGTTTGTCGATGACCTGCCAGAATCGCGAGGCATCAGGGTAAGTGGGTACACCCTCGAAGACCAGAGAGGTGGCACCATTGCAAAGTGGGCCGTAGACGATGTAGCTGTGTCCCGTCACCCAGCCTACATCAGCGGTGCACCAGTAAATTTCCCCTTCGCGGTAATCAAATACATAACGGTGCGTCATGGCAACCTGGAGCAAGTAGCCGGCAGTGGTATGCATGACGCCTTTGGGTTTGCCGGTTGAGCCTGACGTATAGAGGATAAACAGGGGGTCTTCGGAGTCCATCGGTTCAGCCGGACAATCCGTGCTGGCCGAAGCTACCGCCTCCTGGTACCAGATGTCACGCTCTTCATGCCAGTCGATATCAGCTGCAGTATGTTTAACCACTACTACTGTCGCTACGTCAGGGCAGCCTGCCAGCGCTGTATCGACATTGCTTTTCAAGGGGATACGCTTGCCGCCGCGGACGCCTTCATCGGCGGTGATGACAGCCGAGCAGGCTGAATCAAGAATACGGTCACGTATGGAGTCGGGAGAGAAGCCACCGAATACCACCGAGTGAATGGCACCAATGCGGGCACATGCCAGCATGGCATAGACGGCTTCGGGAATCATGGGCATGTAAATGCAGACCCGATCGCCTTTTTTAATTCCCCGGGATTTCAGTACATTAGCGAAGCGACAGACCGCTTCGTGCAACGCCTGATAAGTAATAGTGTCACTGGTGTCCGGCTCATCGCCCTCCCAGATCAAGGCAACCTGATCAGCGCGGGTGGGCAGGTGCCGATCAACACAGTTGTAACAGACATTAAGTTTGCCCCCCGCAAACCACTTGACGTCTGCCTTACTGAAATCACCGCTGACTACTGTGTCCCAGGGTTCAATGAAATCGATGAAGGCTTTTGCCTGGTCTGCCCAGAAGGTTTCGGGCGCCTCAATAGAGGCGTTATACATCGCCTCATAGGCTTCTTTGTCAATAAGACTGTGCGATTGAGGTTCAGCCGGGTAAACATGCTTTTCTGACATACTGCTCTCCTAAACTCTGATCCTGTTATCAAATTGGGCGACTTGTTACCATATTGTCAATTAAACGTGTTTTGCCGACGAATGCGGCAAGCAATAACACGCAATGATCAGCTGCAGCCAGCTCATCGTCGGTTAACTCAGTCATCGGCTGTAGTGTCTGATAATGGCATATCCGGAAATAGTCCATACGAATGCCGTGAGACTCCCAGTACTGACAACTGTTGTTTTCCAGTGATGAAAAGTTGTTATTACCTTGCCGGATGTCAGAGGCGACTAGCGAAAGCTGGCGATACAGGTGACGGGCGGTTTCTATTTGTGATGCTGTCAGGTAGCCATTGCGAGAGCTCAATGCCAGTCCATGCTGGTCACGGACGGTGGGGACGCCATGCAGGGTAATGTTGAAACACTGATCCGCGACCATTTTGCGGATCACCTGGAACTGCTGATAGTCTTTCAGGCCGAACAGAGCGTGATCCGGTTGAACCATGTGGAACAGTTTACTGACCACGGTGGTAACACCGTCGAAATGTCCTGGTCGGCTGGCGCCACAATGGCGGGCAGAGATGCCGGGAACATGGACCACGGTCTGTTCCTGCAACCCCTCCGGATAAACCTCGGATACGGTCGGTGCAAAAAGCACATCACAGTTGGCAGCTGTGAGTCGCTGGCTGTCCTGCGCGAGTGTCCGGGGGTAGGCATCCAGATCCTCACCTGCGCCAAACTGCATGGGGTTGACGAAAATGGAGCATACTGTGATGTCGGCAAGTCGCCTAGCCTGGTCTACCAGATTGATGTGTCCGTCGTGCAGGTTGCCCATGGTAGGTACCAGAGCAATGGTTTGCCCAGACTGACGATAACTGGTTAGTGTTGAGCGAAGCTCGTTGATGGTATGGATTGTTTGCATGACATCAGTTGAAGCTGTGCTCGGGGCCGGGGAAACGGCCTTCCCGGACATCCTCGGCATAATTCTGAATGGCGCGGGTAATATCGCCTTCCGTGCCGGCCAGGAAGTTCTTGACGAACTTCGGGCGTATGGGTGAGATACCGAGTATATCGTGTAGAACCAGAACCTGGCCGGTCGTATGCGGCCCGGCACCTATGCCAATAACCGGAATGTTAAGCGCCTCTGTGATGCGTTTTGCCAGAGAAGTTGGTACACACTCCAGTAGCACCATGCTGGCGCCTGCATTCTCAAGTGCCAGGGCATCCTGGTACATTGTTTCGGCCTGTTTATCAGCTCGCCCCTGTACCATGTAGCCGCCAATCTGATTGATTGACTGAGGTGTCAGTCCCAGGTGTACACACACAGGAATGCCTCGCTCCGCCAACAGCCGGGTGGAGCTGGCCAGCCAGGCGCCACCTTCCAGTTTGACCATTTCCGCGCCCGCCCGCATCAATGAGGCGGCGTTGTCCAGCGTTTCACTGTCGGTGGAATAGCTCATGAAAGGCATATCAGCCATGATAAAAGCGCGGCTGTTACCACGTTTGACGCAGGCGACATGGTAAACCATGTCCTGCATGGTGACGGGCAGGGTACTGTCATGGCCCTGCAGGACCATGCCCAGCGAGTCGCCAACCAGTATGACTTCGACATCGGCCTGGTTCAGTATTTGCGTGAAACAGGCGTCATAGGCTGTCAGGCTGGCGAATTTCTTGCCTTCGGCATGTAATTTGTTAAGTGTGCTGAGCGTAATGTGTGCTCGCGACGATTGTACACTCATAGTGCTCCCCCAATCAGAAATCGCAGCTTAGCGTGCGATCCGTTTTACAGCAAGGTTGGCTTGGGATTGAAGTACTGCACACCATGCAGGCCAGACAGGATTTGTTGAAGCAGTTGCTCATAGTCTGAGTCATTACCTACCAGATCAATCTCGCTGCTGTTAACGATCAGCAAAGGGGATTTGTCGTAGTAGTGGAAAAACTCGGTATAGGCGTTGTTGAGATTCTCCAGGTAGTCGGCAGTGATGGTCTGTTCCGCAGCAATACCACGTTTCTGGATGCGTTCCAGCAGGATCGGGGTTGGTGCCTGTAAGAAAATGACCAGATCCGGCGTGGGCGCGTCAATCGTCAGATGATCGTAAACATTGTTATAAATGCCAAACTCATCAGGATCCAGGTTCATACGGGCAAACAGCCTGTCTTTGTCGATCAGAAAATCAGCCACCCGTACCGGTTCAAACAGGTCATCCTGCTTCAATTCCTGTAGCTGACGGGCACGCTGAAACAGGAAAAACAGCTGAGTTGCCAGAGCATGCTGTTGTGGATTTCTGTAGAACCGCTCAAGAAAGGGATTCTCTTCCGGTCTCTCAAGTACCAGATCATAGTTGAAGCTGTCTGCCAGGCGGCGTGTCAGGCTGGTTTTGCCAACCCCTATCGGACCTTCAACAGCAATGTATCTTGGAAGTGTGGTCACGCCTTGCCGGTCTCCTGGGGTTTTTTGCGACGTCGTCGCTTGTTTTTCTTCTTGCCAGCGGGCGGTACCAACTGCTCCATCATAGCGCGCTGGCCGGCATTGTCGCAGGCTTGAAACGCTGTCCACCATTGCCCTGCCTGGGCGGTATCCTCGCCGGCTTCCTCACGTAATACGAGGAAGTCGTAGGCTGCCCGGAATTTGGGATGTGAGTACACACTTTCCACCTGTTTGGCAGAACGGGGTGCTAGTCGCCATTGTAGCTCCCAAATTTCGCGCATCATGGCCGTCAACCGCTTGGGAATGGCGGTAAACTTCAGCTGCTCCACAATGGCCTGGGAAGCGGCTTGCTGCAGTATTGGCATTGGGGGACGACCACTGTTGTTGTGCAATTGCGCAAGTTGCTGATGCAGGGCAGGCCAAAGCAGGGCGGCATACATGAATGCAGGGGTAATTGACTTGCCTTGTGATAGCCGCAAGTCAGTGTTACTCATCGCTTTTTCCAGTATGCGGGCATGAACCGGTTTGGCCTGGTCCAATGCTTCCAGAGCAGGTTTAAACAGATAGTCGGCCAGGTCATACTCTCTCAGCATACTGAAAGTCTGCTGAGCCTTACCTGTGGTGAAGAGTTTGACGGTTTCATCGAACAGGCGTGCAGAGGAGATGGAGGCGAGTAATGGCGCCAGTTCTTTAATCGGGGCTTTGGTCGCAGACTCTATCTCGAAACCAAGCTTGGAAGCCAGCCTGACCGCTCTGAGCAAACGTACTGGATCCTCGCGGTAGCGCACCGCAGGATCGCCTATCATGCGGATCTGGCGAGCCTCTATGTCCGCCAGCCCGTCAACGAAGTCGAGCAGCGCAAACCCTTTTGTCGTGTAGTAAATCGCGTTGACGCTAAAGTCCCGGCGTATGGCATCTTCGTCGATCTTGCCATAAACGTTATCGCGCAGAATCATGCCGCTGGCAGCATGCGCTGAATCAAGGTGTTTAATGGACTTTCGATCCTGGTCTTCTGTCAGGGGCTCGGTGTCATGGTGGGCGCGAAAGGTCGTTACCTCAATAATCTCTCGGCCAAACCGGACGTGAACAATTTTGAAGCGGCGGCCAATGATGCGTGCGTTTCTGAAAACAGACTTTACCTGCTCGGGCGTTGCATCGGTAGAGATATCAAAGTCTTTCGGGTGGCCACCAAGCAGCAAATCTCGGACCCCACCACCGACCAGGAAGGCCTGATAGCCTGCATCACCGAGGCGATATAGTACTTTCAGCGCGGCAGGGGAGATATCCCGGCGGGAAATATTGTGTGCATCACGTTTAACAATACTGACGTCTGCTGGTGTAATACTGGCCAGATCCTGGGGCGAGAGCGTAAAACCGTCAGCAGGGGAGTTGCCATCTTGGGGTTTCTTTGCCGTCGATTTGCGTTGCTGGCGCTGACCCTGTTTGGCTGGTCGGGGTGTGTAGTCGGTTTCAGCGGGTTTTTCAGCATTCTTCGCTGGCGCCGAGACTGTTGATTTGCCTAGGAAAAGTTTGGCAATTCGCTTCAGCATTGTAACTCTGGTTTCCATTTTGACATAGGGGTATACCTGACAAGGTTGCTGATACCGACAATAGCGGATTTCAGGCAACAAAATAAGTGCCAGATATCAAAAGGGTAATAATACACTGAAGTTGCGGGAGTTTGCAGGTGGAAATGTTCTGGGGGGTGACTCGACCCCCCCGCAAGGAAGGTATGTATTGTTTTTATTGTTATATATTGTTGTTTTTGTTTGGGCGGCACCACATTAAGTGCCTTGCTAATATACAGTGTTCATAGTTGCCGGAAGTCCCGGTCTGTTCTATGCGCCTGATTGGTTATTGTTATTTTTTTTGTGCACCGACGTTGGATGCCATTGTTTTTATTATCAGAGGTTATTTTTATTGTGTCTTGTTATTGTTATTGAACGTATATAATGCACTTACCGTGCCAGAATTAGTAAATTGTTTATTAACAGTAACTTAGTGTTTTTACTAGTCCATTTAAACTAGGCCATTTGTCTAATGTGTTACCAAATTGCCCTATAGTTATGGGTAGATGGGTATCGGTAACAGTTTATGCCTGTTTTTTCTTTCGCGGCAGACCAAATCGTTGACGTCTTTCCCAGAGACATTTGCGGCTGATCCCCAGCTTCTTTGCCAACTGGGTTTCGTTCATTTGATCCTGATGTTCCAATACAAATTTCTGGAAGTAATCTTCTAATGATAGCTCTTCTGAAGGGACGCTGGCCTCGAGTGATTCAGCGCTGGTCTGATCCCGTTCAGTCAGCGGTCGAATGGTTTTTTTGTTATTCAGGTCGATGGCGAGTAGCTCCGGACCAATTTTATCGCTTTCAGCCAGAACCACGGCTCTTTCAATGGCGTTTTCCAGCTCTCGCACATTACCTGGCCACGGATAGGTGGAAATGGCCTGTGTCGCGCCCTCTGTAAAGTTCAGCAATGGTGATTTCAGGCGCTTACAGGTGCGCTCAAGTATCGCGTCAGCCAGTTCCAGTATGTCGTTACCGCGTTCTTTCAGAGGTGGTAACAGCAGTGCCATAACATTGATCCGGTAATACAGGTCTTCACGAAAGTCACCATCGATGACCAGCTGTTTCAGGTCCCGGTGAGTGGCGGCAACCAGACGCACATCGACTTTTCTTGACTGCACTGAGCCGACTTTACGTATTTCGCTCTCCTGCAGGACGCGTAACAGGCGAGCCTGTGCATCCAGGGGTAATTCTCCGATCTCATCCAGGAATAACGTGCTGTTGTTGGCAGCTTCGACCAGGCCGGTTCTGTTGGCTGTTGCTCCGGTAAAGGCGCCCTTTTCATGGCCGAACAGTTCCGATTCGATGAGGTTTTCGGGAATGGCGGCACAATTGACAGAAATCATCTCTTCTTCGCGGCGGTCACTGAGGTCGTGGATTGCACGTGCCACCAGTTCCTTGCCGGTACCGGATTCGCCATTGATCAAAACGGTGGAGTTGGTCATGGCGACTTTACGGATTCGGCGAAACAGCTCCATCATTTGCGGACAGCTGCCAATCATGCCAGGTACGGGCGGCTCATCAGGTAAATCGTGCGGCGCGGTTGCTGGTGCGCTGTCTGAGGGCCTTGCTTCCTTAGCCTTTGATGCATGATCTTCGATGATGCGGGCGACAGCCTGAAGCATTTCTTCGTGTTCAAAGGGTTTGGGGATGTAATCAACCGCTCCCAGCTTCATGGCATCAATGGCCGAGCGCAAGCTTGAGTAGCTTGTCATGATCAGCACCGGCGTCCGCGTTTCCTTGATAATATCAGTACCCGGCGCACCCGGTAGTCTCAGGTCGCTGACGATGATATCGAAAGTCTCTTTCTTTAAAATCGCTGCAGCATCTTTGACCGAACCGGCTTCACTGACCACGTAATCATGACGCTCGAGCAACCGGCGCAGGGCCGTGCGAATCACTTGTTCATCTTCAACTACCAGAACTCTATGCGGTACCGTCATAATATACTCTGCAACATCAGATCAATTTTTCAGACTCAGGCTAAGCCTTCTCAGGGGAGTCGCGTAAAACACTGTCATCTTCCTTTGCTTCATAGGCAGGGAAGCTCAGGGTAACGCGTGTGCCCGGATTCTGCTTCCGTTCAGAAGCCAGCATTATATCAATATGTCCATTAAGGTTTTCAACCAGGCTGTACACTAATGAAAGGCCCAGGCCTGTTCCTTCGCCTGGTTCCTTTGTTGTGAAAAAAGGTTCAAACACCCGATCCCTGATAGTTTCCGGAATACCGCTGCCCTCATCGCTGACAGACACCTGTACGGAGGCAGCGATATGTTCGCACTGTATTGTTATTGTGCTTTCTTCCGGGCTGGCGTCGCGGGCATTGTTGATTAGATTGACCAGGATCTGCAGGAGTTGCTGTGAATCACCTTTCAGCCTGGCATTCGCCTCACACTGTACATCAAACTGCATGTGTTTGCCTTTCCTGTTCAGCTTGACGAGTGTGATTGCTTCATCAATGCACTCAGCTACGTGAACCACTTCCATTCTCTGTTCGGAGCGGTTGTTGGAGCCGCTGTGGGCGAAATTGACCAGGGACTGCACAATACGTGATGTGCGGTCAGTCTGCTCAATGATTTGCCGAGCCATATTGCGCAATTCATCGTTGCTGGTTTCATCGCGGATATTCTGTGCCAGGCAAGCGATTCCGGTGATAGGGTTACCGATTTCGTGAGCGACCCCGGCTGCGAGGCGTCCGATAGATGCGAGTCGCTCGCTGTGAGCCAGTTCTTCTTCCAGTAACTCTGTGTCCGTCAGATCCTCAAGCAGGATGATCACGCCATCATGTCGAACCCTTGGGCTGTCCGATTTTTCAATGACAGCTTTGTGCAGGCTGATAAAGCGTTTGTTGCCTTTGATGTTTACGGTGACTTTGTGCTGATGCGGCGCATCGTTGTCACGGAATTTGTATAACATGCTGTGCCAGGGTTCTCCGATCTCCGACAGATGGAGTCCCGCTGCTTCATCACTGGGTGTACCGGTCATGTCTGCCATCGCATGGTTCCACATGATTATCTGGTCATCCGGGCCTAATGAGCAGACACCCAGGGGCAGGTCCAACAAAATTTGCCGGTGGTAACGTCGCAGGTTGTCCAGGTCGGCAGCCATACCGGACAGGTTACTGCGGTAGGCTTCGATTCGGGTTTCGATTGCTGCCAGGTCTGAAGCGCCTGGTTCGCTGTCTGCGGTATACGGCAGAAACCGGTCGATCAGGTCATGGGCAATGGCCGGGCCAAGCAGTCCTGACAGGTTCGCCTCCAGACGTCCACGCAACAGGCGTAACGACTTGGGGCGGTGATCATTACTTTCCATATTCAGGTCGCGAAGCGCCTGCATGACCTCGCGGGTCGCTGTTCTTTCCCCCAGGGGTTTGGTTAGCTGGCGAATGAACTCTTCCGGAGAGCCTGCCGTCAGGCGGGCACGGTGTTGTCGGCGGAGGTTGTCGACAGAGCAGATGTCAGCAGAAATACGCTCTTCATTGGAGCTTTGTGACAGGAATGATACGACCATGAAGGTCAGTACGTTGCACAGCAGTGAGATCGCACTCACCTCGCGTGTGCTCAGGTCCCAGGCCGGTATCAGGTCAATGCCACTGGATACTGGCAGGAACAGGAATATTAGCCAGATGCTGGTGCCGACTGCCAGCCCCGACATAAATCCGACCTTATTACCACGTGGCCAATACAGCAGAGCGATTATCGCAGGCAGAAACTGCAGGCTGCCGATCAGACCAATGTTGCTGACAGCCCGGATATTCTGACTGTCGTTAGGCAGATAATAGAAGAGAAAGCCGCCCCAGATAAGTGCTGCGATCAGCAGTCGTCTTTTCCATAACAGCCAGCGGTAAATGTCCTGTCGGGCAGTGGGTTGCCAGATGGGCAGAATCAAGTGGTTCAGGCACATGGTGGAGAGCGACAGGGTGATAACAATCATCAGGCCACTGGCTGCTGACAAGCCACCAATAAAACCAATCAAGGAAAATACCGGTGCTCCAAGGTCATATCCCAGTGTGATCTGGAAATACTCAATGGCAAACTGACTGTTGATGCTGAGTGCAGCCCATAAGATAGGTAACACCGGCAGACCCAGCAGCAGAAAGTAAAAGGGCAGTCCCCAGCTGGCAGTGTTCAGTGCTCGCGGGTGGTTGTTTTCATGGAAGATAATATAAAACATGTGCGGGGTTGCCACGGCTGCGGTAAAGAAAATCAGTGCCGTCACGTGGTAGGTGCCAGGTGGAGCTGGTTCTTTGAGGCGCTGTAGTAACTCTGGCTGTGTATTGAGCCAGGCTTCCATTTCGGCAAAGCCGCCAAAGCCTTTGTATACTGCAAAAAAGCCCAGGACCAACAAGGCCAGCAACTTCACCACAGACTCAAAAGCAATGGTGACGACCAGTCCTTCATGCCGTTCCCGGCCTGAGCCTTTTCCGGTACCAAAGAATATGGAGAACAGCGTAATCATGATACAGAAAACCACTGCCATGATGGTTTCTGAGGAGTCTGGCGCCAGCAGTCGAACGGTGTTGGCAACGGCCTGGATTTGTAGCGACAGCAGCGGCATAACGCCCATCAGCATGACCAGGGTGGTGATTGTGCCTGCCCACGGACTGCGATAGCGAAATGCCAACAGGTCAGCCAGAGAGCTTAACTGGAAGTTTTTGGTCAGGTTCAGAATCGGGCGCAGCAATAGTGGCGACAACAGAAAAGCCAGCGATATGCCGATAAAGGGCGCCAGATAACCAAAGCCGTCACGGTAAGCGCTGCCAGTCGATGCATAATAAGACCAGACGCTGGCAAATACCCCTAACGAAAGCACATAGACAACAGGGTGGTGGACCACTTTTTCTGGAATCCAGCCACGGTCTGTGATGTAAGCGATAGCGAACAGTACACAAAGGTAGCCGGCACCAACGGCAAAAATGGTACTTAATTCAAAGTTCATCTGAATTGTTCTCCCGGTATGCCCATGCGGCAACTGCTATGACGCTGATACATATAACAAAGGGACGATACCAGGCGCCATCGACGGCCAGTGCCCAGTCCATGCTGAGCAGGAAAATGAGATACGAGAATGTCAGCATCATCAATGTCGATGGTGGGATGTACATGGCTGTCAGCCCTCTTGCTGAAGGTCAGCTAAGTCAGATGAAACGGGGATAGTATCCAATTTAGGTACCTTCTGCACATCCCAGTGATGAATTGCCCATGTCAGGATATGATCAGTAGTGTCATTGGCGATGTCATGCGGTGGCGGATGCCCCAAAGCCATCAGTGCCTCTGTTAAACAGCGGTTGATCTGGTTTTCGGGCAAAGCCGGGGCAAAGTGTTGTTTGCTCAGTTTCTGCCCCAGGCGATTAACGGCAACGGGAATATGGGCATAATGCGGTATTGGGAAGCCCAGTTGCGATTGCAGGTAAATCTGCCTTGGGGTTGAGTCCAGCAAGTCGACGCCTCTGACAACGTGCGTGATATCCTGCCAGGCATCATCAACGACAACCGCTAGCTGATAAGCGGTTAATCGATCCCGGCGCCTGATCACAAAATCGCCGCAGGCCTGTTGCAAATTTTGTTGATACGAGCCCTGGATTGCGTCTTCGAAGCTGATGCATTGATCGGTCACTCGCAATCGCAATGCATTACCCTGGTCAGGCAGGTTCATTGTGCGGCAGTGACTGTCATAAACTCCCTTTAGCTCACGGATACGCTGCCTTGGGCAGGCGCAGTGAAAACACAGGCGTTGCCCGGTCAGTGCAGCAATTGCTTCATCGTAAGCAGCCTGTCGCTGGCTCTGATAGACAACATCGCCATCCCAGTACAAGTGAAAGGCTTCGAGCGTGTGAAGTATAAGGTCAGCCGTGCCAGGAGGTTCTCTGGCAGGATCGAGGTCTTCCATGCGAACCAGCCAGGTTCCTTGCCGGGACCTGGCATCGAGAAAGCTGGCCAGTGCTGCGAGCAAAGAACCAAAATGCAGCGGCCCACTGGGCGATGGTGCGAAACGACCTGTATAGGTTTTATCAACACTCATCGCCAAGCCGGAATGCGCTTATCAGGCGCCCCACTGCTTTTCGCGGATTTCGTCTAGCGTTTTGCAGTCGATGCATTTATCAGCAGTCGGGCGTGCTTCAAGTCGTCGGATGCCAATTTCGATGCCACATGACTCGCAGTAACCGTAGTCATCCTGAGCAATCTTTTCGATAGTGGAATCGATTTTTTTGATTAGCTTGCGTTCTCTGTCGCGGGTACGCAACTCAAGGCTGAACTCTTCTTCCTGTGTGGCTCTGTCGGCTGGGTCCGGGTAATTGGCAGCGTCGTCCTGCAGGTGGTGTACCGTACGGTCGACTTCTTCCATTAACTGGTTACGCCAGGTGCGCAAAATGAGCTTGAAGTGCTCCTTTTGCGCTTCGTTCATATATTCTTCGCCTTTTTTGGCTTTATAAGGCGTGAAATTTTTCAGTACAGATGCGCTGTCAGTGACAGGAATGTCTTGCTTCTTGGACATGGTTAACCAGGCCTCTTACCCTCCAGGGTTTACGGAACTCTGTGAAAAGCGGCAATAATATGCCTTGTTTGTCACAGAATTTTGACTCTTCAACTGCGGCACAATCCTGCGTGCCTGCTTACAAATGTCAATCCGAGCCAGCATCGCCAGAGTTTGGCATTTATGTGTCCGTCTCGGCAAGCGCAGTAAGCTACCAGATAATTTACGCGCACGCTAGAAAAAATGTTATGTTGCGCTCTGGTATTTGGTTCTCAAATCTAAGTTGTTGAATTAAAGGTAGTTTAATAATGCGCATAGCGAACCGAGCGAAAAGGGTCAACCCTTTCAGGGTGATGGATGTCATGGCTCGGGCCCAGGCAAGAGAAGCGGCAGGGCTGCCTGTTATTCACCTGGAAGTGGGTGAGCCGGATTTTGGTACCTGTGAAGCAATCAGGGCGGCGGGTATAGCTGCCTTGCAATCAGGTCAAACAGCCTATACCGGTGCTACAGGTTTACCGGAGCTTCGTGAACGTATCGCCGCATTTTATGCGGCGCACCATGGTGTCACGGTCGACCCGTCGCGGATTATTATTACACCGGGCGCCAGTGGGGCGTTAGTGTTGCTGTCGCAGCTATTATTATCGCCTGGCGATGAAGTATTGATGCCAGATCCATCCTACCCCTGCAATCGTAATTTTGTCACTTTGGCTGGTGCCAGCACAACGTTGTTACCTATGGCGGGAAGTGGACGAGCCGCTCCCGATATTGAGCAGCTCAATGCCCACCTGCAAACCGGCAATCACTCGAACAAGAATACAACCCTGGCTGGTTTGTGGTTGGCGTCACCGGTTAACCCAACGGGTGCAATCATTTCCAAAGAAGAGATGCACGACCTGGCCGGCTGGTGTCGAAAACATAACTGCCACTTGCTGATGGATGAAATTTATCATGGTCTTGATTTCCGTGTTTCTCAGGGGGCTTGTCAGCGGATGGGAGATTTACCCAGTGTGCTAACGGTTGATGCCGAGGCGCTGGTCGTCAACAGCTTTTCGAAATATTTTGGCATGACAGGGTGGCGTATTGGCTGGATGGTGTTGCCAGAGAACCTGGTGGAAAGAGCCACTGTTCTGGCGCAGAACCTGTTTATATCAGCATCGACACCGGCGCAATATGCCGCTCTGCGCGCCTTTGACAGTGATGTCATTGATCAGTTGGAAGTTCAGCGTCAGGTGTTTCGGCAGCGTCGGGATTTTCTGCGCGAGGCCTTACCGTCTGCTGGCCTGGAACTGGCCTGGCAACCAGATGGCGCTTTTTACTGTTATGTGGATATCAGTCGTTACGATAACGACTGTGAGCGTTTTTGCGGCAGAATACTGGACCAGTACGGTGTGGCAATTACGCCTGGGACTGACTTTGGTGATAATCAGGCCAATCGGTATGCGCGTATTGCATACACCCGACCGGTGGAGGAATTGGAGAGCGCTGTTGAACAAATCACCCAGGCTCTCCAGGCCATCAGGGTCTAGGAAACCTGCAGGCCGGGTTCAGATACGCCCCAGCGACTGTATCAGCGCTTCATCGACCATGAGCATGCCATTACCTGTCTCAAACGGTATGGGACGCAGCGACTTCCCTTTACAAGGGCCGTGAACGCACAAGCCATCCTCGACGTTGAATAAAGCACCGTGCGTTGCGCACTGTATAAAAACGCCATCAGGGTCCAGGAATTCATCTTCCAGCCATTCCAGCGGCGTACCCAGGTGTGGGCAGCAGTTGTAATAAACGTGCAGTTGATCATCTTTGCGTACAGCGAACAGGCTTTTGTTACCGATATCAAACCCTTTTGCCCGTCCTTCAGCAATTTCATCCAGCATGCAAAGTTGAATCATATGACTCCTTGTTTTTTCTTTCAGCTCTGTCTGTCAGCTTAATGCCTGCGAAAAATCGGCCAGCAGATCATCTATGTCCTCAATACCGACTGATAACCTTATCAAGTTGTCGCTGACGCCCATGGAAGCTCTGCGCTCTGGCCCCATTTCATAGAAAATAGTATGTGCGACCGGGATGGCCAGCGTTCGTGTATCTCCCAGGTTGCTGGAAGACACAACATGTTCAAGGTTGTTGAGGAAATCAAAACAATCAATGGACGCATCCAGGTCTATGCTCATCAAGGCACCGGGGTGGCGAAATAAAGTACGCGCGCGCTGGTGTTGCGGGTGCGAGAGCAGCCCTGGGTAATTGACTTTCGCTATCGAGGGGTGCTCGTGAAAAAAATCTGCCAGTTTCTGAGCATTAAAACAGGCTCGGTCCATACGCAGTGCCAGTGTTTCTGATCCGACTGCCAGGTGGTGAGCCGCTTCCGGGCCCAGTGTGGCACCGAAATCCCTGAGGCCTTTTTTACGCACCTGGGTTAACCCCCAAGAAGAGGCGTCACCTTTTTTGTAGGTGTCCAGAATATTGTCAAAAGATGCCCAGTCAAAGGTGCCGGTATCCGTCAGCACGCCTCCCAGGGCGTTGCCGTGACCGCCAATATATTTGGTCAGGGAATTGACGACAAAGTTGGCACCGACGGTCGCTGGCCGGAACAACCAGGGAGATGTCATGGTGTTGTCGACAACATAGATCAAACCATGGCTGGCACAAAGTGCACCAATGCCAGCAAGGTCAGCCACTTGTGTGACCGGGTTGGCAATGGTTTCCGTGAACACCAGTCTGGTGTTTTCCTGAATCGCCGCTGCAACCTGATCGGCATCCGTGCTGTCAACAAAGGTAACCTCAATGCCCAGTCTCGTGAAGGTATTGAGCAGACTGTTGGTGTTGCCAAACAGGAAAGAGCTGGAGATCAGATGGTCGCCTGCCTTCAGCAATGAAAAAATCAAGGAACCGATCGCGGCCATGCCAGTGGCAAAAGCGACACTGGCGACACCATTTTCCATTTGAGTGATTTTATCCTGCAGCGCATTGACTGTCGGGTTCTGTTGCCGTCCGTAATTAAATCCGCTTTTTTTGCCCTGGAATACCGCCGCCAGTTCACGGGCATCGTCATACTCAAATGCCACTGATGTGTGGATTGGTTTGTGCAAGACGCCATGTTCCGGCTTGCCCTGACGGTCGGCATGCAGGTTTGCTGTGTTGAAGCCGGGTGGCTGCTTCTTGCTCATGATTTATTCCTGTGGCTGTCTCTCTGGTGCTTCCTGATACAAAGGAAGTGCGTCGATCATGGTTTCAATTTCTTGCAGTCGCTGTTGATAGACAGGGCTGTTGCGATCAATAAACGATTCTGCAAAATCCGATTCACTAAGTCCGTCCGCATCGGTTCTGGGTCGCGGCAACAGTTGCGACTCTTCTGTTAATGTCTGCATATAGGACTGTAACCATAAGGCTGAGTCCTGGTTATGCACGGCTATCTCACCGAGCCGAACGCCTGCGAGGTTAGCTGCCAGGTCGCTAAAGCTAAAGCCAGAACGCAAGCGCGCATCATACACTTCTTTGCTATTTGCCAAAACCTCAGCAACATCCGGGTTGGTAGACGCAGCCATGGCCGCCGAGTTGATGAAATGCTGGCTCAGGTCTTCCCGGCGGTAAAGTGAGGTCCTGATCGCGGGCAGGGTGGGTGTTTCCACCGATACCGATGAGGACAGGGCCTGGGTTAGTGGTGTATCAGTCACAAACAAGGACATTGCTTGCAGCAGGGCACGGTTTTCCTGTGCTGCATCGTCATGACTGCGCTGGGCAGCAAATGCGAACAGCTCGGGCAGCAGCGTCACCAGTGAGATTCGTCGCTGACCTTCCAGAGATGAGGTTATGAGATTGATTTGACGGACATACTCAACAATGCGTTGCTGGCCTTCAGGGGGTACCAGCATTTGCTGGCTGTAGGTGCGTATTTGCTCAAGGGTTTCCGGTTCCCATTGTACTTTCAGGTACAGCCGGTCGTTTCTCAACTGGTAATCTTTAATATTGGTGCGCAGAGAGGCCAGTTCCTGGCTTGCCGGGCTGGCTGCCTGTAAACGGAATCCTGCCAGTTTTTCGACTGAACGTTGCACGATCAATGGCACAGGCAACTGTCCGAAGTGCAGGCTTTGTAACTGGGCTCTGCCATCCTGTTGCGCGAAGCGGGCCCGGATGTTCAGATAAAAATCCACTGGGCCTAATGACTGGGGGATGGCGAGCCGGGTATTGGCTGTGTCTTCGTCAATGGTAAAGCGGATTGCTGAACCTTTGAGCGTCTGTATCTGTTGCAAGGCAAAATTAGTGAGTAGATTTAGTGAGTCGGAGTCCAGGCTCAGGTCGCTTTCCGACTGCTGCCCATAAGCCGGACTGTTATCGGCGATGATCTGTTCGATTTCCCTGATTTCTGCTGTATCAAAAGGTGCTAGACTTTCGACACTGGGCTGAGTGTCAAAAATAGCGACAACCAGCACTGTCAGCACGATGAGTGGTATCAGCAGCAGGGTGCGCTTCGATGTTAGGTATGTTGCCATAGGATGTTGAATATTCGGGTACCAAACGGTCGACAGCGATGCGCAGGAATTATAAAGTATGTGCGACGAAAAATAGAGTCAGACTGGGGATATGAGGGTGAAAATTCGCCAATTGGTGACAGAAAGCATGGGAAAGAGCCAGATTAATCAAATGCTCAAGCCTCGGTTATGGTTGGCACAAAACATGGCGGCTCGCCAGACAAGGTTCGGTATGGCCCTGGTTTCTGCCTTGGTGTTGGCATCCTGTGCCGGTACTCAGTCCGACGTTGGGCCATCCGCGTCACAAACTCAGGCTGCTGAAACGATGCAGGCGCAGGTGGAGCAGGCTGAGGCAGAGCGTATGGCGGCAGAAGAGGCTCGACAACAAGCTGAGAGACGGGAAAGAGTCCTGCAGGCTGAAGTTGACCGCCTGGCCCGTGAGGAGGCAGCTGCAGAAGCTGCCAGAGAACAGGCCGAGCGTGAGGCGGCACAGGCGCGGCGTGAGGCAGAGGAGCGTCGGCGCAGGCAACAAGCCCGTGCCGAACAGGAAGCCCGAATCGCTGCCCAGGAAGAAAGAATTAACGAACTGGAGACGCAGATTGCTTCCTATGATGCCATGATTGCTGAGCAGGAAGAGACCAATGCACGTTTACGTGATGCGGTGATGGCAGCAGAAGACCTGCTTCGGGCGCTGAATGTTGAGCAAGAGAAATATGACAACGTAGATACCAGTGGTGAGCCGATAGCGCCACTGAACAAGGCCCGTTTATCTGAACTTGAGTCTCGAACGAACCAGTTGATTAACGCAGCACAATCCCGGTCTCAGTGACAGAACCATACGCACGACTGGCTAGTAGTGAATTGGCAGGCGTCTAGTAGATCGGCAGGCGTTCAAAGTGGTACATCAACCATTGCTGGCGCATCACCGTATCTTGTGAGTCGGCATCTTGCCAGTAGGACTGCACACTGCGGACACACTGAAAAATCCGGAAAGAGCGCGTATCCTCAATGATGAGTCCCCGTACTGAGGGGTTCAGCGTGTAATTTGAAATCTCGACCAGCTTCCAGTCTTCATCCATGGTGTTGCTGACACACTCGTTGCCGTTCAACAGGTCAACATAGGGGAGTTGTGTATCCGCCCAGCCATGAGCAGGGATTTCCAGGTCAAGTTCTATCTCGGTATCTGACATGGAGCCAGATTCGTCCGCAAATACCACTTTTTCAAGCCGGTAAGCAGAGTCGCCCTCATTGTGGGCAATAATTTGCAAGCCGGCATTGCTGTTCATATACCAGGCGGCGGAATAGATAGCATACTTCACCGGGTGCTCAAAACTGCGCTGAGCCTGGGTCAGCGGGTCAGATGAACTGTCAGCGGTATCCTCCAGCGATGCGGGCTCTTCAGCTGCAACATTGCCAGCACATAAACATAAGCTGAACAGACCGGACAGCAATACTGCACTCCAGCTGGCTTGCCTGTTAACGCAAGGCGCGTTTGTATCCGAATATGTCATGACAGCAGTTTTCATAATCATGCCAATCTTGCAGTCGTTGATGAACACCATAAATCAGATATTCATGGTGTCGAATAACTGAGTTCAGTATACCTGAAATAAACGACAGATTCGCCACTTCAGCAGACAGTCCTTCAAACAAAGGCTGACTGTAAGCGATAATGACAAAAAGTCATTCTGGGAGAAAGTATTTTGAGTCATTTGGCGGGTATATCGCATATTGTCTGCATAGCATCGGGGAAAGGAGGGGTCGGTAAATCAACTACCGCCACCAATCTGGCGGTTGCCTTGCAGCAGTCAGGGTTTCGGGTGGGCTTGCTGGATGCTGATATTTATGGCCCCAGTTTGCCTGCAATGCTGGGCGTTCCTGAAGGCACCCGACCCACTGTGGTCGACAAGAAGGAAATTGAGCCTATTATGGCGCACGGGCTGGCCACGGCTTCTATCGGCTACCTGGCTGATCGTGATACCGCGATGGTCTGGCGTGCGCCAATGATAGTGGGTGCTTTTCAGCAGATATTGACACAAACCCGCTGGGGGGAGCTGGACTTTCTCATTGTCGACTTGCCGCCGGGCACCGGTGATATCCAGTTAAGTCTTTCTCAGCAGGTCCGTTTGACGGGAGCGGTTATTGTTACCACGCCGCAGGATATTGCCTTGCTGGATGCAGAAAAAGCGATACGGATGTTCGAAAAAGTCAGTGTGCCGGTATTGGGTGTGATCGAGAATATGAGCCTGCATGTTTGCAGTGAATGCGGACATGAATCGCATATTTTTGGCGAAGGCGGTGGAGAGTTGCTGGCTGCCAGATACGGGGCCGAGGTGATTGGGCATTTGCCGTTGGATGTCAGTATTCGCCATCAAGGCGATGCCGGCACCCCTGTTGTGTTGGCGGCGCCGGAAAGTCATGCGGCACGCTGTTACAGGGATGCTGCTGCGGCATTGGTCGGTCAGGTTGAGCGGCTAGCGTCAACAGGCCAGCAAAAAGGGCCAAATCTGCATATCAGTGATGACTGAGTATCGGTTTGGCCCTGTCGGGTAGTACCGGCTTAGCGGTCCCCGGGGGTCCGTATACTGTCTACCAGCTCCCGGATGTGTTGCGGTGGTGCCGCATATAGCCTGCAAACAATCAATGCCACGAGCATGTTCAATAACATCCCCAGCGCACCGATTCCTTCGGGTGATATCCCGAATAACCAGTGTTCGGCTGAGTTGGATTCTGGGGCAATGAGTTTGAAGTAGGCAATATAGCCTGAAGTAAACAGGAAGCCGGCCACCATGCCTGATATTGCGCCTTGCCGGTTCATGCGTTGAAAAAAGATACCGGTAACGATGGCCGGGAAGAAAGACGCTGCTGCCAGGCCAAAGGCAAAGGCGACGACTTCGGCGACAAAGCCTGGCGGGTTTATGCCGAAGTAACCTGCTATCAGGATCGCAATGAATATGGCAATGCGGGCAAAGAGCAGCTCCTGTTTTTCTGTAATTCCCGGCATCAGGCTGCGTTTGAGTAAATCATGGGAGACTGCCGTCGAAATCACCAGCAGCAGCCCGGCAGCCGTCGACAAGGCAGCTGCCAGAGCACCAGCGGCGACAAGCGCAATGACCCAGTCGGGCAATCCGGCAATCTCCGGGTTGGCCAGGACCATAATATCCCGGTTCACGGTGAGCTCATTGGTGGACGCATCACCGGTATATTGCACCGCCCCGTCCCCGTTCAGGTCACTGAACTGGATCAACCCTGTCTGCTCCCAGGTGTAAAACCACTCCGGTAGTGCCTGATATTCCGTGTTGCTGACAGTGGTCAGCAAATTGGTTTTTGCGAAGGCCGCAATTGCGGGTGCCGTAGTATATAAAAGGGCAATAAAGATCAGGGCGTATGCGGCTGATTTGCGGGCTGCTCGCACACCCGGCACGGTGAAGAAGCGAATAATCACATGCGGCAGGCCAGCGGTGCCAAACATCAGCGCAGCGGTGATGAAAAAGACATCCTGGGTGCTTCGTTGTCCTTCGGTATACGGAGCCAGCCCCAGCTCGGCGCTAAGGTTGTCCAGCCTGTCCAGCAAATAGCCGCCGCCATAATCGGCGTTCAGCTCAGACCCAAATCCAAGTTGTGGAATCGGGTTGCCGGTCATCATCATGGAAATAAAAATAGCAGGAACCAGGTAGGCAAATATCAGTACGCAATATTGTGCGACCTGCGTATAGGTAATGCCTTTCATGCCGCCCAGCACGGCGTAAAAAAATACGATACCCATGCCGATAAAGACACCAGTTGTGATGTCGACTTCAAGGAAGCGTGAGAACACAATCCCGGCTCCCTGCATCTGTCCGCAGACATAGACGAAAGAGACGGTAATGGCACAGACCACAGCGACGAGCCTGGCGCTGCGGGAGTAATAACGGTCACCGATAAAGTCGGGTACCGTGTACTGACCAAATTTACGCAAGTAGGGGGCAAGCAACAAAGCCAGCAATACATAACCACCGGTCCAGCCCATCAGGTAAAAAGAGCCGTCTCTCCCAAGAAAGGAAATCAGTCCTGCCATAGAGATGAACGAGGCCGCTGACATCCAGTCAGCAGCCGTGGCCATGCCATTGGCCAGCGGGGAAACACCGCTGCCGGCAACATAAAAATCGTTGGTGGAACCGGCCCGAGACCAGATGGCAATGCCGATATAGAGTCCAAAAGAGAGAGCAACAAACAGGTAGGTCCAAAGCTGTACAGTCATCATTCACGACCCCCTGTGATTTCAGAGTCGTCGCCAGCGTCATTACTACTGTCTTCAGGGCTTTGTTCAGGCGATGAGGGATGGTGGTCGCGGTACTGGCTGTCAAGCTTGTCCATGGCTTTGACATACACAAGAATCAGCGCAATGAAGACGTAAATGGCGCCTTGTTGTGCGATCCAGAACCCCAGTTTAAAACCACCGATACGGATGTTGTCGAGCCAGTCTGCTAAAACAATGCCGCAGAGATAGGAAATGAAAAACCAGATGGAGAGCAATATCATCAATAAGCGGATGTTGGCCCGCCAGTATTCACGTGCATACTTATCCTGCATACCCGAGTCCTCATTTTTATTATTGGCTCGATAGTAGCACTGGCCAGTTCCGGCTGGCTACCAGCGACAGATATTTAAAGACAGTCGGGTCTTGCTGGGCGTTTAATGGTCTGCAGGGGGCGATGATGGTAGCGGCGTGTAACGATGCTTGCTACGTGTAACTGAGGTGAGCCAGGCGGTCCTCGCGCATCAGGTGTGGCAGGGCATTGAATGAGGAAAGCTGATATCCGCGCTGATTGAAAAACAGCTGATGGTACCCGGTGTTGCGTGTCTGCATGTTTAAATCGATCATCTTTTCCACATCACATCCAAGGATTTGTGAAACCGCCAGTGCCATTGCCCCGCCAGAACTGACGACCAGGACGTTCTCATGTGCTTCGTTAGCGATGATGGTGTTCATGGCATCTGCGACTCGTTGATTGAAGTCAGGCCAGGTTTCCAGCCCTTGCTGTCTGGCGAAACACGAGGCGGTATCCTCAGCACTGGCGTGAAGTTCTCCGGCTGACCAGGCCAGGATGGCTTGCCGTAGCATTTGAAAGAAAAGTTTACCGCCGTGTCGTGTGGAGGGCAGTTCAATGCCAGCCGCATGGCAGTAAACGGATGCAACAGTTTTGAAGTCAAATTCATTGAAACCGGGGTCTGTGGATACAGGCAGATCCTGCCGGGCTCCCCGCAAAAGATGTTTGGCAGTATCTTGCTGTCGCTGCAATGTCCCGGTTACCACCCGGTCGAAATTCAGTGACAGTGATTGAAAGTATTCCCCCAGCCAATACGCCTGTTGTTCGCCTAACCTGGAAAGTTCATCATAGTTGGCTTTACCAAAAGATGCCTGACCGTGTCTGACCAAGTACAGTTGTCCCATTTCCCTTCCTGATTTTGAAATCACTCGTATTATACGTTTGTATTATTCTGTAAATTCATTACTATTCATAGGAATAATAGTAAAAAAATCATGAAGATTGATTGTCGAGGTGTGTTCTGAAAAAGCTGGATTTAAATCTGTTCCTGGTATTCGACACCATCTATAAGGAACGCAATCTGACCGAGGCTGCCAAGATCCTGGCGATCACTCAGCCAGCAGTGAGCAATGCATTGTCGCGGTTACGCCGGGTCTTCAATGATGAGTTATTTGTCCGTACTTCCAAAGGCATGTTACCCACCCCGGTTGCCGACGGAATAGCCCAGAATGTCACCATGGCGCTAGGCATGCTGAACGCCAGTGTGCTCGAGCGAGAGGAATTCGTACCCACGCAGGCGGAACGTACTTATCACTTCAGTATGACGGATCTGGCAGAGGCTGTGCTGCTGCCCCGACTGTTTCCGTATTTTGAAAAGCACGCTCCGGGGCTGGGTTTGCAAAGCTACTACACCAAACGCCATGAACTGGTCAGAGCATTGGCGCGTGGAGAGCTGGATTTTGCGATCGATGTTCCCCTCATTGAGGATTCCCAGATTGCTCACCAGTCTCTCATGCGTGATCAGTATGTCTGTGCCACCCGACCAGATCATCCCTTGAGTGGCGATCAACTGACGCTGGAGAGCTATCTTGAGTATCCCCATATTCATGTTTCCAGCCGTCGTAAAGGGCTCGGTCAGGTAGATATGGCACTTTTAAGGCAGCAACAGGAAAGGAAAATTCAACTGCGTGTGCAGCACTATCGTGTGGCAACAGAGGTGTTACGGGAAACAGACCTGATTCTGACAGCCCCTCGTTTTCTCGCTGAACAGTTTGAGCTGTCAATACAGCCGCTGCCCTTTGATATGCCGCCGCTGGACTTGCACCTTTACTGGCATCGTCAGTCAGACAGTGATCCCTCTCATCGCTGGTTGCGAGAAACATTGCTGCGGCTGTTTCCAGGTAACCGCCCAGTTGCTGACGGGGAATAGAGCCGTTCAGCTTAGAGGAAAGAGCCGCTCAGCTTAAAGGGTGTAACCAGGGGGAAATCAGGTGTTGATGTGTTCGCCAAGGTAGTTAAGCAGCTGGCGTCGCGATTTCTTCACGGCATCGTCACTGCCGGTCTCACTGGATAGCTGCTGTTGGTGGCGCCTGACCAGCTGCCGCAACGGCTGCCTCTCTGCATTGGGAAATGCGGATAAGAAAGATTCAATGGTGTCGCCGTCACCTTCGCTTAAGCGAAGGCACCAGCGTTCGATTTCCCGGCTTCTGCCTGCCTGTCTGGCGTCCGGCGTTAACAAGCGATCGAGTTCGCCTCTTATCGCATCATGGTCTTCATGACGCATGACTTTGCCAATGAACTGTAACTGTCGGCGTTTGGCCTCATTACGGTTGGGCAGGCGGTGATAGGTTGAGATCGCTTCGCGTAACGTGTCTGACAATGGCATTTTTTGCAAGTGAGCCGGTTTGAGTTTCAGCAAGTCTTCACCGAGCGTTTGCAGTGCTGTCATCTGGCGTTTGCGCTCAGATTTGCTCTCGGGTAATGCATCTGTGTTGTCATCTATTGGCATGGCGTTCCCTGCTTTACTCATCTTCATCGAAACGGTTGTTAACCAGGTTGACGATGGCATCAAATGCTGCCTGTTCATCATGACCGTCAACGGTGATTTTTAACTCGGTCCCTTTACTGGCAGCGAGCATCATCAACGATAATATGCTGTGCGCATCAACCATTTTGTCCTGACCAATCTGCACTTTACTGTCAAAGTGACCCGCAACTTTGACAAGCTTCGATGCAGCGCGGGCATGCAGTCCCGCCTTGTTGCAGATGGTGATGCTGGCTTCAATCATGATGTGTTACCGTTTCTTTGTTGGAGAGCTCTCGGTGCATGACCTGCAAATTGATTATTTTATCGGCAAATGCCTGTTGTAACTGTTCGCATAAAAACACGGATCGATGTTGTCCACCGGTGCAGCCAATGGCGATGGTCATATAGCTGCGATTGCTGGCCTCATACTGCGGTAACCAGCGCTGGAGAAAACGCTTGATGTCATCAAGCATGCTGATGACCTCTGGCTGCACAGACAGGAAGTCCTTGACGGGTTTATCCAGGCCAGTGAACGGTTTTAGTTCGGCATCCCAGTAAGGGTTGGGCAGGCAGCGGGCATCGAAGACAATATCCGCATCCACCGGCACGCCATTCTTGAAGCCAAAAGACTCAAACATCACAGACAGTGACGATGACGTTCTGTTTATCAGTCTGGCCCGAATCAGTTCCCGTAACTGGTGGACAGACATGTGGCTGGTGTCGGTGGACAGCCCGGCAAGCACGGCGATAGGTTCCAGTAATTCTCGCTCACGATTGATTGCTTCGCGCAGACCGATTGTTTCAGTGGTTAGCGGGTGCCGTCGGCGGCTGGCGCTGAAGCGGCGAATCAGTGTCGCATCACTGGCATCCAGGTAAACAACTTCCGCATCCAACTCTGATGAGCGCAGTTCATGGACAATCGCCGGGACTTTACGCAAATCATCCGGGATGTTTCTGGCATCTATGCTGACCGCAATTCTTGATACATCCAGGTCACCTGAGCTGATACGCTTGATAAAAGCAGGCAGCAGGCTGGCAGGCAGATTGTCGATGCAATAATAGCCATGGTCCTCAAGCATGTTGAGGGCAGTGCTTTTTCCGGAGCCGGATCGCCCGCTGATAATGAGTAGTTTCACGTTTGATCGCTAAGTGCTATTGCCGTATCGAAAAGCGCTTCATTGCTGGTCTGCGCCCTGAGTTTGTGACAATAGCTGTCATTATGGAAGAGGTGCGCAAGCTCACTGAGAACACGTAAGTGTTCATCCGTCTCTTCGGCAGGAACGATCAGGACAAACAACAGGTCAACCTGTTGTGAGTCAACCGCATCAAAATCAATACCTTGGTCCAGGGTAACCAGTGCGCCGGTAATCCGGTCACAGGTACCTACCCGGCAATGAGGAATGGCAATGCCGTTGCCAATACCGGTACTGCCGAGCTGCTCTCTGGCCAATAATGCCGTATAGATGGCATCCGGTGTTAATGATGGCGTGAATGCGGCGATATGCTCACTGATCGTGGTGAGGAATCGTTTTTTGCTGACGCCAGGCAGTTTGCAAAACGTGCGCTCCGGCGTAAGTATCGAGTTGAGTTGCATGGAATATTCCTGTAGTCGTGCGATCAATATTCTAGTGACTTGTCAGATGACTGACAATCACACGCGGAGCATATTGTCGCTAGACCAGTTTCTTTCTTTCGTTTGAGGGTGGTATATGCAGCGACTCGCGATATTTTGCAATGGTTCGTCGGGCCACCTTGATTTCCTGCTCTGCCAGTAAGGCAGCGATTTTGCTGTCGCTAAGCGGTTTGCGCGGATTTTCCGCTGCCACCAGCTTTTTGATGAATGCACGAATCGCCGTTGAAGAACACTCACCTCCGCCAGCCATACTGACATGGCTCGAGAAGAAATACTTCAGTTCAAAGATGCCACGCGGAGTGTGCATGTATTTTTGAGTTGTCACACGAGAAATTGTCGATTCGTGCATCTCCACGGCTTCGGCGATATCGTGTAGGACCAATGGTTTCATGGCTTCTTCGCCGTGCTCGAGGAATTCCTGTTGGTGTTCCACGATGCGACTGGCCACTTTGAGCAGTGTTTCATTGCGGCTTTGCAGACTTTTGATAAACCAGCGGGCTTCCTGCAGATTATCTTTCAGGTAGTTGTTTTCCGTGGAATTATCCGAGCGTTTTACCAATGCCGCATAATCAGGGTTGATACGCAGTTTGGGGGCTGTTTCCGGGTTCAGTTCAACACGCCAGCGGCCACTGCGTTTGTCTTTGAGAACCACCACATCCGGGATTACGTAGCTGGCGGTTGAAGGTGCTATTTCTGAGCCCGGCCTTGGGTTCAGCCTTTCTATCACAGCAATGGCATCCCGTAACTGCGGTTCTTTCAGTCGGGTTTGGCGCATGATCTGGGTGTAATCTCTGCCGCCTAATGCCTGCAGGTGGTCTTTGACAATCATGCGCGCATGCACAATGGCATCAGTCTGCAATTCCGCAGGAATATGGTTAAGCTGGATCAATAAGCATTCGCTGAGATCCCGGTAGGCGACGCCAAGCGGGTCAAACTGCTGAATACGGTGCAGGACAGCAAGGACTTCATCAAGCTCCAGCTCTTCAAAATCATTCTGTAGACCTTCAAAAATAGATTCTGCACTAATGGAAAGTTTGCCATTGGCATCAATGGCATCAATGATCGACATCCCGATGACCCGGTCAGTATCTGACATGGGGGTCAGGTTCAGTTGCCAGCTCAGGTGGTCCTGCAGTGATTCGATCGCTGAGTCCTGGGATTCAAAATCATTGTCGCTATCGGCAGGCATGCCAGTGGAATAAGTGCTCTGGTAAATATCATCCCAACTGGTGTCGACGGAAAGTTGCTCAGGTATGTTGTTGTCATCCCAGCTGTTTTCCGGATCGCTGTCGTTGCTGCTGTAATCACTGTTGCTGCCGCTGTCTTCATGCATGGCAGTGGCATTGTCGTTCTCTGCTGAACGCGTTTGTTCCGTCTCGCGTGACTCATTCGCGGAGTTGTCGTTACTGCGCTCGTCGCTGTTACTTTCTGCGCTGTGCTGGCTGTCATCGCCGTCAAAGTTTTCATCAACTTCCAGCATGGGATTGGTTTCGAGTGCTTCGTGAATCTCGTTTTGAAGATCCAGCGTCGACAGTTGCAGCAAACGAATCGCCTGCTGCAATTGCGGTGTCATCGTGAGCTGTTGCCCAAGTTTTAGCTGTAGGGATACTTTCATAGTGTTACTGCATTCTAGAGTGTTGCTGCAGGCTCAAGCAGAATTAGCGTCATTTTTGCAAGCAAACATCATGCCGTTCATTGAGGGAATTTGCAATATGCGGATTGAGGTCAACATACCAATCAGGCAGCCTCAAATTTGAAAGTGCTTGCCAAGGTAGACTTCGCGAACCTTTTCGTTGTCCAGAATCTGTGCCGAGGTACCTTCGGCAATGATGCCGCCTTCACTGACAATATAGGCTTTTTCGCAAATATCCAATGTTTCACGCACATTATGGTCGGTTAGCAGGACACCGATATTGCGTTGGCGCAAATGTTCAATGATTGATTTGATATCGCTGACGGAAATCGGGTCGACACCAGCAAAAGGCTCATCCAGCAGGATAAACTGCGGATCTGTTGCCAGCGCCCGTGCAATCTCAGTTCGGCGTCGCTCGCCACCAGACAGACTCATACCTTTGTTGTTGCGAATGTGAGCAATATGGAACTCCTGAATCAGGCTTTCCAGTTTGTCTTTTTTCTCATCTTTATTCAGGTCTTTGCGCATCTCCAGAATGGCCATGATGTTTTGTTCCACGGTCAGGTTCCGGAAAATGGACGAGTCCTGGGGCAGATAACCCAGGCCAAGTTTGGCTCGGGCATGAATAGGGAGGCCGGTCACAGGGGTGTCGTTGATCTGAATCTGTCCGCGGTCGGCATGAACCAGTCCGACAATCATGTAAAAACAGGTCGTTTTGCCGGCGCCATTGGGTCCCAGCAAGCCGACAATCTGGCCGCTGTTGACCGATATCGACACATCGCGGACAACTTGTCGGCCTTTGTAAGATTTGGCCAGGTGTGAGGCGCTAAGCTGATTCATTCGCTCTCAACCGATATCTCGTCAGAGGGTGCAAACACGCCGCTGCAGGGACCAGGGGAATCTGATGCGCCGGTTTCAACAATGTGTTTAATCATGGCGCACTGCAGCGCTGTTCTGCCCCGGTTGAAATTGGCATCGCCGATAAATTCAACCACTGAGTATAATGTCTGTTCGGCTTCAGCTGGTGCAGGCTCGTTGTAGTAGACAATGCTGTTACTGAATCCAGTGATGTTATCCGCTGCCTCTGTTGATTCGCGAGAGAATCGGGCGGGTTCACCCTCAACGGTGACCTTGATCAGATCGCCGGAGGCGGCATCTTGTTCAACACGCGCCATATTACCCAGAATTTCCACTGCACCCTGCTTTATCTGGACATTGCCGCGCAATGTGGTGACTCTTGTGGTGCCGACGGTTTCCAGACTGCTGCCACCGTCTGCGCTGAAAAAGATGTCACTACTCTCATCCTGTGCCACTGACAGTGAGGGCAGGCATAATTGACTGACAAACAATAGGCGCATCAGGTTACGGAAAAGGCTGCGCTGAACCTTGCCTGACGCGTGACGGTTAAAGTTTGTCCCGAGAAATTCGACCTTCGACATTCGCAAGAAAATCCAGTTGGTTAGCGGCATAGTTTGCTGTCATACCGGTGGCACGTTGAAACATGCCGTTGCCTTGAACCTGTACATCAGCCTGAGTATGTAATTGTCTGTCTTCGGGGCGGATGATCAGCCATTCTGTGTTTAGTTGAATGTCATCTTCCGCGCCGAGTTCGTGCCTAATTTGTACAGCATTGTCCAAATCAAGCTGTTCAATTGACTGACTTGAGGCACCGGGCTGAATTCTGCCTGATACCGCTGATATATTCCAGCGCTCCAGCCCCTGTTCGAAAATGGTGACGACGGGTAAATCCAGTTCTGTCACGCCATTGGTGTAGCTTTGTTGAGACTCGGCGGTCAGGGTGTAATGCAAAAAGCCATTTTGATCATAGATGCGGGTACTGACGCCGTCGCCAAAACTTTCGTAGGCCGCCACCGAGCCAGGTAATGACTCGTCGTCAACTACTGTTGATGTGGTTACGCCAACGTTGCGAACCAGTAGCCAGAAAATCAGGATGGCCGGAGCCAGTGCAAGCAGCCACACCTTGAGGGGCTGATTGAGAAATTGTTCAGGAAGATGTCTGCGTATCAACATGAGCGATCCGTATAATGCCGGATAATATCGTCATACTGATTCTGGCTCTGGAGCAGCCAGTCAGCAAGTTCCCTGACTGCACCATGGCCGCCTGGTCGTTCGGTACACAAATGGGCGTGATGCTTCAGGCTCTGATGAGCGTTGGGAACCGTGATGGCCAGTGCGCAGTTGCACATAATCGTGAGATCCGGCAAGTCGTCACCCATGCAAGCGATCTGGTCGACTGACAGGTTATCGTTTTCAAGTAATTCCTGAAGTGCCTGCCACTTGTCTTCCCGTCCGGTTTGCAAGCGGCTGATACCCAGGTTTTGCGCTCTGAGCTGTAATGCTGCACTGCGTCGTCCGCTAATAATCACCACTTCAATGCCGCATTGCTGCAGCAGTTTGATACCGTGACCATCAAGGGTGTTGAATACCTTCAGGGACTCACCCTGTTCAGAGAAATACAGGCGCCCGTCTGTCAATACACCGTCTACATCAAGCACCAGCATGCGAATCTGTTTGCCTAGTTCGTCTACTGAGCTGTGTGGCTGTAAATATCTCATAGGGTTACCGCTTATCAGATGACGTTTGCCTGGAGTAAGTCATGCATACGAATGACACCATTCAAAGCACCTGAGTCGTCAACAACAATCAGTGTGTAGATCCGGTTTTCCTCCATCAGTCGTGCAGCTTCCGTCGCCATTGCTTGTGGGCTGACGGTTTTGCCATGATGGGTCATGACAGAGTCGACCTGTGTTTGCATGATGTCACAGCCTGCATCCAGAGCCCGTCGTAAATCACCGTCTGTGAATACGCCCTGGAGGTGGCCGCTGGCGTCAGTGATGGTCGTCATGCCCAGCCCTTTTGCGCTGATCTCATACAGAGCATCTTTAAGCAGAGTGCCAGGCGTGACACTGGGTATTTCATCCCCTTGGTGCATCAGGTCCTTGACCTTCAGTAACAACCTTCTGCCGAGCCGGCCACCCGGATGAGAAAAGGCAAAATCTTCTTCAGTGAAACCGCGTGCTTCCAGCAGAGCCATAGCCAGTGCGTCTCCCATCACCAGGGCTGCTGTGGTGCTTGATGTAGGGGCCTGGCCAAGTGGGCACGCTTCCTGGCTGACACTGACGTCCAGATTGGCATCAGCCGTCTCTGCAAGGACGGACGCCGGGTTGCCAGTCAAGGTAATGAACGGAACCCCTTTACGTTTAAGCAAGGGCAGAATGTTCATCAGCTCTTCGGTGGTGCCGGAGTTTGATAGAGCCAGAACCACGTCCTTGTCGGTAATCATACCCAGGTCGCCGTGGCTTGCCTCGGCCGGGTGGACAAACATGGCAGGCGTGCCTGTGCTGGAGAGTGTAGCCGCGATCTTGCGGGCAATATGCCCGGATTTGCCCATGCCGGTGACGACAATACGGCCTTCGCAGGCCAGAATCAGCTCGCAGGCATGAATAAAACTCTGGTCCAGCCTGTCGTTCAGATCGGCTATGCATTGGTGCTCAATGGCGATTGTTCGCCTGGCACTGTCGATAAGCGTCTTTTTGTCTGTCATTAATGATCCGGGATGCGTTAAACCTGACCGTACATTATGCCGAACCAGGCGAAATAAATCAGCAGAAACAAGATGCCGGCCATACGCCCGATGGGTTTTTGCTGCCTGATTGCCGGATAGCAGAAGATTACCAGAAGTACAGTCAGTACCATCATTGCAGAAATGTCTCGCTGCAACAGCTGCGGATTGAAGGGGCCCGGCGCAAGGAGTCCGGGAAAGGGCAGGACAACCAGGATGTTCATTATATTTGAGCCAATAATGTTGCCAATGGCCAGTGCGTGATGACCGCGAAGTGCACAGGTGACTGTTGCCGCCAGTTCGGGAAGACTGGTGCCCAGTGCCACCAGTGTCAGGCCAATGATGCCTGAGGATACGCCAAGAAAATCAGCGACTGATATGGCGGACTCAACCAGGTATTCAGCGCTGACAATCAGTAGCAACAAGCCGAATAACAGCCAGAATGCTGCTTTGGGGGTGCTGACATTAACGGGTATTTCTTCTTCATCTTCACTGGGCAGCGTGCTGTGTTTGCGGCTACGGAATAAGCGGTAGACAAAAAACGTTATCAGCACAATCAGGATCAGCGCGTCCATGGCTGCCAGTTGATAGTCAAGCAGCAGCACTGCGCAAGTTACGCTGACCAGCATCAGGGCAGGCAGCTCTTTATGGAGTAGCGAGGGTGGTGGTGTCAGCGGTTTGATAATTAGTGCGACTGCCAGTGCCACGCCGATGTTAAAGATATTTGAGCCGATAGCATTGCCGATAGCGAGTTCGGGTTCATCTTCCAGCGCAGAGGCTGCCGAGGAGAATATCTCCGGCGCAGACGTGCCGAAGGCGACAATGGTCAGGCCGATCACCAGTGGTGGAATACCCACGTTACGGGCAAATGCTGATGCGCCATAGACAAATTTGTCGGCACCCCAGATCAGGCCGACGAAGCCCAGGCAGATAATGACAATATCAAACAACATATAGTATCAGTGTTACAACTTGACTCATTTTTGAGCGCCCATTAGAGCGAAGGTACATGAGCCTTTGCAAGTAGTAATTTATTGAAATGGGTAATTAAGGTACACTGACGCTCCTGAACAGGAGTTGTCAGCAACTCAATGTAGCTGTCGTCGGAGGCAATTATGACAAAGCAGTTTTATCAGTTTTTTTTAGCGGTACTGGCCGGGTTGTTGCTCAGTGCAACCGCTCATGCCCAAAGTGGTAATGGCCCGTCTGCTGTGGAGGCCGCCGAGCAGTCAGTTACGGATTTACTGCAGCGGGTCAGGGACTTGCGGCCTTACTTCGATTCTGAGCCGGAAAGGTATTATGAAGGCATTGAAGAAGAAGTGACGAAGTTCGTGGATTTCCGGGAAGTGGCGCGGGGCGTCATGGCCCGGTACTCACAAATGGCGACAGATGAACAGCTTGAAGCGTTTGGTGACAAGCTGCGCGAGACGCTGACCCGCTTTTATGGTTCAGCATTGGTTGAGTACGGTGGCCAGGAACTGACCTATCTGCCGTCAGAAGAGGCTCCTGAGGATCCTGATGCGCCGACAACGGTACGTATGCAGGTCAATGCCAGTGGCTCTCAAATCGAGCTGCGTTACGCGCTGTTTAAAAATGATGCGGGTGAGTGGAAGCTCCGTAATCTGTATGTCGGAGGCATTAACCTGCGCCGTCAGTATTACACCCAGTTTGCAGCCCTGATGGCACGACACAATAACGATATCGACCAGGTTATTGAGGCGTGGCAGTAAGCAAGAGCCCAGTTTGGTCAGCCTTCTGATCAGCAGAAGGCTGAAGATCAGAAAACACAGGTTAGAGGAAAATAGATGAGTGTGGATGCACAGCAATTAAATGACGAACTGAGTGGGGTCTTATCAGACTGCCAGGTGAGTGTAGAAGGTGGTGGCGGTAAATTCCTGGTGACTGTCATTGGTGATGTGTTTGCCGGACTCAATGCTGTCAAACGTCAGCAACTGGTTTATCAACACCTGAATCCGCATATCCAGTCCGGCGCTGTCCATGCCGTCTCTATGCAACTGCATACCCCGGAGGAAGCTGCTCAGCATTAATGAGCAGCTTCTTGCTTCAGACCCGCCATCGTCCGCAATTCGCAGGCGGATAACCAGCAGACAGGAAAATTCATGGATAAATTAGCGATTCAGGGTGGAGTCCGCCTGAGTGGTGAAATTCGCGCAGCGGGTGCCAAAAACTCTGCTTTGCCTATTTTGGCGGCAACATTACTGACGGATGACGCGGTACAGGTGAGAAATGTCCCCCACCTGTACGACGTCACTACCATGTTGGAGCTGCTCGGTAGTATGGGCATTGAGCCGGTAGTGGATGCCGAGCTGAATGTCGAGGTCAAAAGCGGCTCAGTCACAGACTGTAGTGCCCCGTATGCCTTGGTCAAAACCATGCGTGCTTCCATTCTGGTACTTGGCCCGTTGCTGGCGCATTTCGGTCGTGCCGAAGTGGCCTTGCCCGGAGGTTGTGCGATAGGCAGCAGACCGGTCAATTTGCATATTAGCGCCCTGGAAAAAATGGGTGCTGATATCGTTGTTGAAGACGGTTATATCAAAGCCAGTGTCCCGGGTCGACTTAAAGGCGCGCATATTTTTATGGATATGTGCACCGTCACTGGTACAGAAAATATATTAATGGCTGCCACGCTGGCGGATGGTCAGACCATTATTGAGAATGCTGCCAAAGAGCCTGAAATTGTCGATCTGGCGAATTGCCTGATTGCGATGGGCGCTGATATCAAAGGGCAGGGTACCGATACACTGATTATCAACGGTAAAGAGCGGCTGCACGGTTGTACTTATTCCGTCATGCCTGACCGAATTGAGACCGGTACCTACCTGATTGCTGCAGCTGCCACCCGGGGCAGTATTCGCATCAAGGATACCTGCCCGGATACGCTGGAAGCAGTATTGCTCAAGCTTGAAGAAGCCGGCGCCGTTATTCGCACAGGTAAGGATTGGATTGAGCTGGACATGCAGGGCAAGCGACCCAAAGCGGTGTCTTTACGAACAGCCCCTTATCCAGCCTTTCCAACGGATATGCAGGCACAATTCATGGCGCTGAATGCCATCGCTGAAGGCGTGGGCATTGTGACTGAAACCGTATTTGAAAACCGTTTTATGCACGTACATGAAATGAACCGTATGGGGGCTTCGATGAAAGTCCAGGGTAATACTGTCACCATTACCGGCGTAGAGCAGTTAAAAGGAGCGCCGGTCATGGCAACAGATTTGCGTGCTTCTGCCAGTCTCGTGATTGCCGGGCTGGTGGCGGATAATGAAACTGTCGTCGATCGGATTTATCATATCGACCGTGGTTATGAGTGTATTGAAGAAAAAATGCGATTGCTTGGTGCCAAAATCAGGCGCTTGCCATAAGGGAGTAAAGCATGGCCCAGACAACACCTCTGGTTCTTGCCCTGACTAAGGGGCGTATCCTGCAGGAAACGTTGCCGCTACTGGAGCAGGCCGGTATTAAACTGGCCGAAGACCATACGACAAGCCGTAAACTGATCTTTGATACCAATCGGCCTGATTTGCGTATCATGATTGTTCGCGGATCGGACGTGCCAACTTATGTTGAGTTTGGCAGCGCTGATCTGGGTGTGGTCGGTAAAGACCTGTTAATGGAATACGGTGAAGGCGCTTTCTATGAGCCGCTGGATCTGGGGATTTCCCGCTGCCGCTTAATGACGGCGGCGCCAAAAGGTGCAGAGGCACCGGCAGGACGAGTCAAGGTGGCGAGTAAATTCGTCAATATTGCCCGGCGTTATTTTGCTGAGCAGGGTATCCAGACGGAAATTATCAAACTTAATGGTGCGCTTGAACTGGCGCCATCGATGGGGTTGGCTGACTGGATTGTGGACATTGTCGACAGTGGTAATACCCTGCGTGCAAATGGCATGGAACCACTGGAGCTGATTGCTGATATCAGTTCCCGGTTAATCGTCAATAAAGCCTCCATGAAAACCAAGCATGCGGCAGTCACAGCGTTGACAGAGCAAATCAAAGCTGCCGTCGCTGGTAGCCAGGCGGAGTGATTAAGGTCGTTCAAGATGACTAACGAATTCAAGATAAGACGCATGTCGACCACCGAGGCCGGTTTCGATAGTGAACTGGCTGATTTGCTGAATCGTCGTATGATTGAAGAACAGTCGCTGAGTGAAACAGTGGCCTCAATTCTGGCTGATGTCCGCCAGAATGGTGATTCAGCCGTTGTTGCCTACACACAAAAGTTTGATCGGCGTAATGATGTGTCTTCGATGGCACAGTTAACGGTGACCCAGGCGCAGTTACAGGCGGCACTGGCAGCATTGCCGGAGGATCTGTCACACGCTTTACACCTGGCGGCTGAACGGATACGACGCTATCACGAACACCAGAAGCAACCATCCTGGCAATATGAGGAAGAGGACGGATCTGTCTACGGTCAGCATGTTGTGGCACTGGAGAGGGTGGGGATTTATGTACCCGGTGGCAAGGCTAACTATCCTTCTTCCGTGTTAATGAACGCGATTCCTGCCAAAGTCGCTGGAGTCGAGCAAGTCATTATGGTGGTGCCAACTCCCTACCAGGGAGATGACGGTGGCGAGGGGCAACTGATATTTGCTGCTGCCGCTGTGGCCGGTGTTGACCAGGTTTATACCCTGGGTGGAGCACAGGCTGTGGGAGCGCTGGCGTTTGGTACTGAGACAGTGCCGCGTGTCGACAAAATTGTCGGCCCGGGCAACGTTTTCGTCACGGCTGCGAAAAAACAGGTTTTCGGTGAGGTCGGTATCGATATGGTAGCCGGCCCATCCGAGTTAACGGTGGTTTGTGATGGGCATACCGATCCCGATTGGATCGCAATGGATCTGTTCTCTCAGGCTGAACATGATGAGCAGGCGCAATCTATTCTGATCAGTCCGAATGCAGCGTTTCTCGATCAGGTTGCTGCCAGTATTGCTCGGTTGTTACCAAAGATGGAGCGTCGGAACATCATTGCAACATCGCTTCGCGACCGCGGCGCATTGATACTGGTTGAAAATGACCAGCAGGCCCTGGATGTTTGTAATCAGATAGCGCCTGAGCACCTGGAACTCTCAGTGGCTGACCCCCAGCAATGGCTACCGGGCGTAAAGCATGCCGGTGCGATTTTTCTGGGGCGTCATACCCCGGAAGCCCTGGGTGATTATTGCGCGGGACCTTGCCATGTCCTGCCAACCTCCGGAACGGCACGCTTCTTTTCGCCGCTGGGTGTTTATGATTTCCAGAAGCGCAGCTCCATCATTCAATGCTCTCCGGAAGGTGCGGCGGCGTTGGCGCCGGTCGCTGAGACGCTGGCGACCAATGAACGCCTGCAGGCGCACGCATTATCTGCCGCCTGGCGAATACCGGGCCGGGAAAAACTTTAGGCAGGTGTTGTTAGTCTCCTGGTCAGTTGCAGCGCGCGCCTTAACCAGGGTGCTAATCGTTATTACGCAGGATTGAGCTGCTGCTCTGCCCGGCGTTGAACTGTGTTCGGTATTGGGCAGTCCCGCTGCCCAGTGTGACTGTCTGATCCATGTAACGGCCATTTCGATACAATTGGAGAACGACAGTCTGACCGGGCAGTTTGCGGTTAATCTGCTCGATGGCGCCGATGACACTATCAATCGTCCGGCCATCAATCTGGACCATCACGTCGCCAGCCTGGATGCCGGCATTGGCCGCCGGGCTGCCTTCAGTGACCTGTTCAACCAATAACCCATGAATATCCGGGGTGCCAAAGAAGGTCTGGCTGCTCTCTTCTGTTAAAAGTTCGCCTGTTATTACACCAAGATAGCCCGGCGTCACCTGGCCGTGTTCGATTAACTGTTCTGCCACGATCATGGCCTTGTTAACCGGAACGGCAAAACCGATACCATCGGAGCCACCTGATTCCGAGTAGATGAAGGAGTTGATGCCGATCAGTTTGCCCTCGGCATTGATCAGTGCGCCCCCAGAATTACCATAATTCATGGCAGCATCAGTCTGGATATATTCAACCACGGGTAAACCATCACGGGGAATGCCGAGTGCGCTGACAATGCCGCGGGAAACGGATTTCTGGTTCATCAGATCCCGGCGCGGGTAGCCGATCGTCAATACGGTATCACCAACCTTAATATGGTCTGAGGTACCTACGGGAATCGCGGGGGGGAAAGTGTCTCCGTCTACTTTCAGCAGTGCCAGATCTGTTGCTGCATCAGAGCCGACTAATTCTGCTCGACCTGTGACAGTCCCCTGGTTGCCATCATTGAAATGGACTTCAATCTCTTCTGCGCCTTCGATAACATGCAGTGCTGTCAGGATGTGGCCTTCGTTGGTCACGGCAACGCCAGACCCAAGGCTGTCCCAAAGACGCTCAGAGGGAATATCCTGTAACAGTTCCCGCAAGGCAGAGGGCAACTCTTCGGTAGGAGGCAGCTGTATCTGCTCACGAATGGTCGAATGAATGCTGACGACCGAAGGAGCTGCCATGGCGATGGCAGAAGCATAGGAGCTGGCAGTATTGGTGTTTGTTGTCATTGCCTGAGGCTGCCGCTCTATCGCGGTCGCAAGCTGGCTGACCTCAGAAGATAGCTGGCTGATCTGCTGGTATTGGAACATGACCAGTGCGATGAGCACACCACTCAGTACTGGCCAGCCTGTAATCTGCAAAAGGTTTTTCATAGTTGACGCATTATGCGAATTATTTGCATTAATGTGAAGGTAACACACAGGAAATAAATGATGACAGTATTACGAGATGATCTCGTCAAACAATTAAGTCGCATGTTGCGCGTAGACCAGTTTAATGATTATTGTCCGAATGGGCTGCAAGTGGAGGGGGCCGGTACGGTTCGTCGCATTATCAGCGGGGTTACCGCCAGCCAGGCACTGATCGAAGCGGCTATTGAACGCCAGGCTGATACGGTACTGGTTCATCATGGGTATTTCTGGAAAGGCGAACCTGCAGCAGTGGCTGGCATGAAGAAACAGCGACTGAAATTACTGCTGGAGCATGATATCAATCTGCTGGCCTACCACTTGCCGCTGGATGCGCATGCTGAGTTTGGCAATAACGTTCAGTTGGCGCGGGTGCTCGACTTGCCGGTCAGCGGGGAGTTGATGAAACAGAATAACCAGGTCATGGGGTTGTTTGCAGACCTGGACGAAGCGATCTCTGGCGAACAACTGGCAAGTCGCCTGCATGAGAAGCTGGGACGTCAGGCATTGCACATTGCCCCGTCGGCGAATAAGACCATTAAGCGTATTGCCTGGTGCACCGGTGGGGCACAGTCATATATTCATCGTGCCGTGGACATTGGCGCAGATGCCTATATTTCCGGTGAGGTGTCAGAACCCACCTTTCATACTGCACGGGAACTGGGTATTCATTACTATGCAGCGGGCCACCATGCGACTGAGCGCTATGGTGCTAAAGCGTTAGGCGAGTGGCTGGCTGCTGAATATGACCTGGTGCATGAGTTTGTCGATATTGATAACCCGGTTTAACGCCGGGGACCTGCTAACAGGCTTGCTGGCCCCCTGAATCGACAAAGCCCGCCTGACATCTTGGTATGCTGTCAGATGGGCTTTGGGGTAATGTGACTTGAGGTTGGTCTGCGCCAGTGTTAGCGAGCGTTGAGGATGCCGGTCTCTTGCATCAGTTCAACCACTTTGTCCAGACAGTCTTCAACCGACAAGGCATCAGTATCCAGCTCCAGTGCGACATTTTCTGGCGGTGCGTAAGGGAAAGAGATGCCCGGTATATCGGCTGAACCCGTTGCTTCAGCTGCCGCATAAATACCACTGGGGTCACGTTGCTGACACACCTCGATTGGTGGGTTCAGATAGATGATGTGGCAGTTGTCCTTGCCGATCACACTGATCGCATGCTCACGCGAATCCGGGTTTGGTGCCACAAAAGCTGCGCAGCAAATCAGGCCCGAGTCATTGATGAAGCGTGCCACGTGTGCACTGCGGCGCAAGTTCTCGGCACGGCCTTCGGCATCATGTGGCAAGTCTTTGCTGATGCCCAGGCGCATCGCCTTGCCATCCAGCACAGTGCTTACCCGCCCCAGGTCAAACAGTCGGCGCTCAAGCCCGTGTGCCAGTGTTGATTTGCCCGACCCGGATACACCGATGAACATCACTGTGGCTGGCTTCTGGCCATAACGTGCGGCCCGCTCTTCACGTGTCACGTGTGTTGTGCTGCTGCGGTTGCGACGTTTCTTGGTGGTCGCATCAGAGGAAATCATGCCGCCGCCAACAGTGACGTTGCTGAGACGATCAATGACGATAAAGGAGCCGGTATTACGATTTTTGGTATAGGCGTCAACGCAGACGGGTTGGTCGACACTGATTTCACAAACACCAATCTCGTTCAGTTCCAGAGACGGTGAAGGGTTCTCAGCCAGCGTATTGACATCAATCTGGTGCTTGATGGCATTGATGCGTCCGCTGACCGTCTTGCCAGCCAGTTTAAAGTCATACAATTTGCCGGGTAGCAGGGGCTCTTCTATCATCCAGACAACAGTTGCCTCAAACTCATCGGTTACGGCAGGCTGGTTGTCGCGATGAACGATCATGTCGCCACGGCTGACATCAATCTCATCTTCCAGGGTTAACGTTATCGCCATATCAGAGAAAGCCAGTTCCAGCTCTTCTTCATAAGTCACAATGGACTTGACCCGGCTTTTCTTGCGAGAAGGCAGGACGATGATTTCGTCGCCCTTGCGTACAACCCCTGAGGCGATAGTGCCGCAGAAGCCACGGAAGTTCAGGTTGGGGCGGTTAACGTACTGAACCGGCAGGCGGAAATCCTGGTAGTTTTTGTCTTCTGCCAGCTCCACATTTTCCAGCAGCCACATCAGGGTAGGGCCGTCGTACCACTCCATGTTAGTGCTGTTGTTTACGACGTTGTCGCCGTCTAGTGCCGACATTGGAATAAAGTGAAATTCGGCGTCAGGCAGGTTTTTCCTGAACTCCAGGTAGTCTTTTTTGATCTCTTCGAACCGCTCTTCGCTGTAATCAACCAGGTCCATCTTGTTGACAGCAACAACGATGTGGCGGATGCCAAGCAATGAAGTGATGAAGCTATGGCGTCTTGTCTGTACCTGCACACCGTGCCGGGCATCAATCAGTATGACGGCCAGATCACAAGTTGATGCCCCGGTTGCCATGTTGCGTGTGTATTGCTCATGCCCGGGGGTGTCGGCAATGATGAACTTGCGTTTGGAGGTTGAGAAATAGCGGTAGGCCACGTCAATCGTGATGCCTTGCTCACGCTCAGCTTGCAGACCGTCCACCAGCAAGGCCAGGTCAATCTTGTCGCCTGTGGTACCGACTTTCTGGCTGTCTTTCTGAATGGCAGCCAATTGATCTTCGTAGATCATTTTGGAGTCGTGAAGCAGGCGCCCGATTAACGTGCTTTTGCCGTCATCCACACTGCCACAGGTCAGGAATCGCAGCAGTTCCTTGCGCTCGTGCTGGGCCAGGTAGGCCGTGATATCTGTGCTGATCAATTCTGATTGGTGTGACATGATTAAAAATATCCTTTGCGTTTCTTTTCTTCCATTGAACCGGCCTGGTCTGAGTCAATGAGGCGGCCCTGGCGCTCCGAACTGGTCGTCAGCAACATTTCCTGAATAATTTCAGGCAATGTGGTGGCTTTGGACTCGACGGCGCCGGTTAATGGGTAACAGCCCAGGGTGCGGAAACGCACCATTTTGTTCTCTACTTTGGTTTCCGGGGTAATCGGCATGCGATCGTCATCAACCATGATGTCAACGCCATCCATGTTGACGACCGGACGCTCCTTGGCAAAGTACAGTGGCACGATATCGATATCGTTCAGGTAGATGTACTGCCATATATCCAGCTCAGTCCAGTTGGAAAGCGGGAAGACCCGGATACTCTCACCTTTGTTAATCTTGCCGTTATAGATGTTCCACAGTTCGGGGCGCTGGTTCTTGGGGTCCCAGGAATGGTTCTTGTCGCGGAATGAGAACACCCGTTCCTTGGCCCGGGATTTCTCTTCGTCGCGTCGTCCCCCGCCAAATGCCGCGTCGAACTTATGCATGTTCAAGGCCTGGCGCAGCGCCTGGGTCTTCATGATGTCGGTATGCTTTTCGCTGCCATGAGTGAATGGCCCGATCCCGGCATCGATACCTTCCTGATTTTTGTGAACGATCAGGTCGAGGCCCAGCTTTTCCATCTGGTCATCACGAAACTGGATCATTTCCTTGAATTTCCAGGTGGTATCGACGTGCATTAAGGGGAACGGCGGACGGCCTGGATAAAATGCCTTCATTGCCAGGTGGAGCATGACCGAAGAGTCTTTACCAATTGAATAAAGCATGACAGGGTTGTCGAACTGAGCCGCGACCTCCCGGATGATATGTATGCTTTCCGCTTCGAGTTGCTTAAGATGAGTCAGGTTGTAGTCGGCCATTTATCATTCCCATAGACTGAAAAACCGCCCAGCTTCCTGCTGAGCGGTATGCAGTAAATTACTTGTCGATTGGCAGTTGAGAGCTACTGCTTTTTGTCAGTGGTGCTGGCGTCGGAATTGCTGTCGCTTTCCTTGTCGCTGTCAGCATCGCTGTTGTTGTCGCTTTCACTTTCGCTGCTGTTCTGTTTCTCGTTTGCACTGTCATCCTGGTTCTGGTCTTCGTGCTTTTCTTTCTCAAGACCGAACTCTTCGGAAAGTGCGCCAGGACCAGAGGACTTTTTCGGAGCATAGTCTTTAGGCTGCTCTATGCTATCGCTGCCCTTGGCCTTGGTGTTTGTTGCATCAACATTAGAGCTGTCTTCATCCGAGGCAAACATCTTTTGCTCACCGGCAGGAAGTAGTTTGCTCGCGACATCTTCTGTGCACAGATTCTGAGCACCGCTGGCGAGATGCTGGTAGACATCACGGTAGCTTTCGGTCATCTGGTGAACCAGTTCTGCAGTTGTGTTGAAATGCTCACTTACCTGATCCCGATACACTGCCTGATCGCGTTGTAGATCTTGCAGTCTGTTCTCAAGCTCGTTGACTCGTGCCGGATTGTCGCCCTTGATAATTCGCGCCAATAGCAAGCCTGCAGCCAGTCCGACCGCCAAGCACGTGATACCTGTCAACCAAATCATAGAAGTACCTTCTGCTTTTATTAATGAGTGCTTTGTGATTAACCGCCAATGGTGTTTCTGTATTAGCGATTCGCGATTCTATCATGAAGTGGGGAGCATGTAGAGACGCGAAAAAGAAGGTCGGAATTATCTGTGGCTGATCTGGTATAGCGGGGCTGAGTGGCATAAAATGCGCGGCACTTGAAACACAGGAACTCTGGGATGTTGCAGGATACTTTGGCTCTTCGACCCCGGCAGCGTTATGAGAATGACCTGGCCAGCGGTCGCATTCAGAAAGATAAAGCGCAGGCGGCAGCGATTGCTTATCTTGACTCGCTTTATGTGCAGCTGAATCAGGCGCCTTCCTCCCCAGGCTGGCTGGGGCGAGTCAGGGCCGCGCTGCCATCGTGGCTGTCAGGGCCGGTTGAGTCAGCGTCGCCGCAAGGATGTTATTTTTATGGCGGAGTTGGCAGAGGTAAAACTTATGTTATGGACCTGTTCTATGACAGCCTGCCATTCGAACACAAGCAGCGCACCCACTTTCATCGCTTTATGCAGCAGGTTCACGCCGGATTGAAAGCGCACAAAGGTAGCAAGGATCCACTGGAGCGTGTGGCGGATGCTATTGCTGATCAGGCGCGAGTGCTTTGCTTTGATGAATTCTTTGTGTCGGATATCGGTGATGCCATGATTCTTGCGGGGTTGCTGGGGCGTTTGTTTGAGCGAGGCGTTGTTCTTGTGGCGACGTCAAATATCCACCCGGATAAACTCTACGAAAACGGATTGCAGCGACAACGGTTTTTGCCGGCTATTGAGCTGGTAAAGACGCATACCCGGGTTTTTGAGCTGGACGGCGGGGTTGATTACCGGCTTCGCACGCTGGAGCAGGCGCCATTGTATTTCTCGCCCCTGGGTGATGACTCGGAGGCTGCTTTGCAGGGAGCTTTTGAAAACCTGGCCACGGATCAGTTGCGTTGCCGCCGAGATGTTGAGATCGAGGTGCTGGGGCGTCAGGTGCCTGCCAGAATGGAATCCGACGGAGTGGTCTGGTTTGATTTTGAAGTGCTTTGCGGTGGTACACGCAGTGCATTTGACTATATTGAGCTGGCGCGCGAGTACCATACTTTGCTGCTGTCCGGGGTTCCGCAGCTGGCAGCAGCCAACGATGATAAGGCAAGAAGATTTGTGAGTTTGGTCGATGAGCTGTATGATCGCCACGTAAAGTTATTGCTGTCGGCAGAGGTCGAACTGCGTGCCTTATATATAGGTGACGACCTGGCGTTTGTATTTGAGCGCACCCAGAGTCGTTTGCTGGAGATGCAGTCCAGAGACTATCTGGCGTTGGAGCACAGACCATAGCGGAATCACGATACTGGTGGTTGCTGCAATCAGTAATATTGTCCATAAAAATACTTGATGTTCTTGGGGCGCTTCTGTAAACTTCGCGCTCCCTGAAGATAATGCTCGTTCGGTGACGTTTAAAATGAAAACTTTTAGTGCAAAGCCACAGAATGTTGAACACAACTGGCTGTTGATAGATGCGGAAGATAAGACGCTGGGTCGACTGGCGACGGAAATCGCAACTCGCCTGCGTGGAAAACACAAGCCAGAATACACGCCTCACGTGGATACCGGCGACTTCGTCGTGGTAGTGAACGCTGAAAAAGTTCGCGTGACCGGCAATAAAGCATCTGACAAGATGTATCATCGTCATTCCGGTCACCCGGGTGGCCTGAAATCTTTCAGCTTTGAAAAGCTGATCGATCGCTCTCCAGAGCGCGTACTCAAGCTTGCTGTTAAAGGTATGCTGCCTCGTACGCCACTGGGTCGAGCCATGTTTAAAAAGCTTAAAGTGTATGCCGGTACTGAGCATCCACACGCGGCGCAGCAGCCACAGGCGCTGCAACTGTAAGAATTTAACGAGGTCCTCGGAATCCCTATGTCAACAACTCAATACTATGGCACTGGCAGACGTAAAACTGCCACCGCTCGTGTGTTCATCCAGAAAGGAACGGGCGCAATTACTGTTAACAATCGTACGCTGGATACATTCTTTGGCCGTGAAGTGGCGCAAATGATTGTAAAACAGCCGCTGGAATTGCTGGAACTGAGCGATCAGTTTGATATCAAAGTGACCGTTAACGGTGGTGGCAGCTTTGGCCAGGCGGGCGCAATTCGTCATGGTCTGACGCGGGCGCTGATTGCCTATGATGAGGAATTCCGTTCACCGCTGCGTAAAGCTGGTTTTGTAACGCGTGATGCGCGTGCAGTTGAGCGTAAGAAGATCGGTTTGCGTAAAGCACGTAAGCGTCCTCAGTTCTCCAAGCGTTAATTTTTGGGGAGCGACCTCGTTTATTGAGGTTACTTCCTGTTTGGAAAACAGCTATTTTGGCTGGATTCTGAAAAAAGCGCCCCTGATTTGTCAGGCGGCGCTTTTTTTATGTCTTTTTGAAAAAATAAATTCTTATTTATTTCAGTGGGTTAAGTGTTTTGGTGGGATATCAGTGCTTGAAAAATCTCGCTAAATTAACTACCATTCCGCCCGCTTGCCGGTTTGCGCCTTTCTATTGCTGTTCTTAAATCAAAATAATGATTGGAGCAGCTCACCTCTACATAACGGGGCAGGATGTGACTGTCTTCGTTTTTGGAGGCCATCTTAGCGCACCCTAGCAGCACAAGCAGATTTCCCCGCATCAGATCATCCTGTTCTGAAGGCGGGCGCAATTCTTTAAGACAGACGACAAAGCTCAGGAGATTACACGGTGAGTGAAGACGGTACTGATTCTGGCCGCAGGCGGTTTTTGTTGGGGTCGACCTCGGTCGTAGGGGCAGCCGGTGTGGTGGGTGCGGTAGTACCTTTCGTCGGTTCCTGGAACCCAAGCGCAAAGGCACGTGCGGCAGGTGCTCCAGTCAGGGTGGACGTAAGTCGCCTTGAAGAGGGCAGCATTTTGGGACCCATTCCAGCCTGGCGCGGCAGACCCATTTTCGTAGTCAAGCGTAGCCAGGAAGCGCTCGATGCACTTCCTACTATTACGGATCAGTTGCAAGATCCGGATTCCACGCAGCCGGAACAACCGGAATATGCGCAGAACGCTTACCGATCACGTGAGCCGGATGTGCTGGTTCTGATCGGTCTGTGTCCTCACCTCTTTTGTTCTCCGACACCTCGTCTGGAGATCCGGCCAGAGCCGTTTGAGGCTAACTGGAAAGGTGGTTTCTTCTGCCCGTGTCACGGGTCCAAGTTCGACATGGCTGGCCGTGTTTATAACAACTCGCCTGCTTCTCGAAATATGGAAGTGCCTCCGCATTACTATGAATCCGAGAATATTCTGGTGATTGGTGAAGACGAGGGAAGTGCATAATGAGCGATACAAAGAAACAAGGCTGGATCGTGTCATCACTCGTCGGCCTCCGCGACTGGACAAATGATCGTTTACCGATCGTGACAGCGTGGGAAAAACACATGAGCAAGTACTACGCACCCAAGAATTTCAACTTCTGGTATTTCTTTGGCGTGTTGTCCCTGGTAGTGCTGGTTATCCAGCTGGTTTCAGGTATTGTCCTGACCATGCACTACACGAATAGTGCTGAAGGTGCATTTGCGTCTGTTGAATACATCATGCGCGATGTCGAGTTTGGGTGGCTTATCCGTTATATTCACTCAACGGGTGCGTCCGCATTCTTTATTGTTGTCTACCTGCATATGTTCCGGGGTCTGATGTACGGTTCGTACAAGAAGCCGCGTGAACTGATCTGGGTATTTGGTATGGCCATTTACCTGATCCTGATGATGGAAGGCTTCATGGGTTACGTACTGCCCTGGGGACAGATGTCCTACTGGGGTGCGAACGTAATCGTATCACTGGTTGGTGCCATTCCGGTTATTGGTGAAGACCTGCTGGTTTGGGTACGTGGTGACTTCCTGATTTCAGGCGCGACGCTGAACCGCTTCTTTGCCTTGCACGTGGTGGCATTGCCAATCGTCTTGATTGCTTTGGTTGTTCTTCACTTGCTGGCACTGCACGAAGTGGGTTCTAACAACCCTGATGGTATTGAGATCAAGAAGAACAAGGATGAGAACGGTATCCCGAAAGACGGTATTCCTTTCCACCCTTACTACACAGTTCACGACCTGGTCGGCATCTGTGTCTTCTTCTTCGTATTCTGCGGCATCCTGTTCTTTGCGCCTGAGATGGGCGGCTACTTCCTTGAGCCACCAAACTTCCAGGAAGCGAACCCGCTGGTGACGCCGGAACACGTTCCGCCGGTCTGGTACTTCACGCCATTTTATTCAATGCTGCGTGCGGTCACTGTGCCTTTGTTCGGTATCGATGCGAAGTTCTGGGGTATGATCGTGATGTTTGGTGCGATTGCCATCCTGTTTGTGTTGCCATGGCTTGACCGCAGCCCGGTTAAATCCATTCGCTACAAAGGCTGGTACAGTCGTATTGCTCTGCTGATCTTCACAGCATCATTCCTGATCCTGGGGTACCTGGGTACCGTAGGCACCAGTGCGGGACGCACTGCACTTGCGCAATTCTGTACAGTGCTGTACTTCCTCTACTTCTTCATGATGCCTTGGTACACCAAGAAGGAAGATACGTTCCCTGAGCCTGAGCGTGTGACTGGTCGCTGGATCACCGGCAAGCAGTTACTGATAACCCTGGCTCTGCTGGCTGCACTGATTCTGCTGCCGCTTAAAGCGGTTGGTGCTGAATCACATAATGTGCATCTGGATGAAGTGGAAACGGATCTGCGTGACGAAGCGTCACTGCAGCGCGGCTTTTCGACTTACATGAACTATTGTCATGGTTGTCACGCATTGCAGTACGCCCGTTATGAGCGTACTGCCAATGACCTGAACATCCCGCTGGATCTGGTCATGGATAACCTGCTGATTGGCGATCACTCTACGGGTGACCTGATGAGCAATGCCATGCAGCCCGAGGACGGCAATAACTGGTTCGGTAAAGTGCCGCCAGATTTGACGTTGATTGGTCGTATCCGTAGTCCAGAGTGGTTGTATACTTATCTGCGTTCTTTCTACGTGGATGAAAGCCGCCCCTGGGGTGTGAATAACTCGGTATTCCCTAACGTGGGTATGCCGAATGTGATGCACGGATTGCAAGGTGATGTGATTTGTACAAACGCAGAAGAAGCTGCTTCACCTGACGAATGTCATCTTGAGCACGTTGCCGGTACTGGTGACCTGTCTCCGGAAGAGTTTGATACGGTTGTAGCGGATCTGGTGAATTTCCTGTACTACATTGGTGAGCCTGTGCGTCTGAAGCGCCAGTCTATCGGTGTGTACGTACTGGGCTTCATCGCTATCCTGTTTGTTTTGGTACTGTTGCTGAACCGAGACTACTGGCGTCGTATTCACTAATCGACGTTAACCACTGTAAGGGATTGATTGAGGACAGATTATATGGGTGTGGTATCAAAACGCTCTTCCATGACGTTTTATTCGGATGGCAATAGTCAATACAGTCATCGTGTCCGCATTGTGCTTGCGGAAAAAGGTGTGACTGTTGACACGATTAGCGTAGATCCGGAGAACCCGCCCGAAGATCTGCTGTCACTCAACCCTTACGGTAGTTTGCCTACCCTGGTTGACCGGGATCTGGTGCTGTATGAAGCCAACATCATGATGGAGTATCTTGATGAGCGTTTCCCGCATCCACCGCTGTTTCCGGTTTATCCGGTCGCGCGTGCGCAGAGCCGTTTATGGATGTATCGCATACAGCGTGACTGGTGTGTTCTGGTTGATAAATTAGTGGCAGGTGAAGGCAGTGCTGCCCAGCAGGACAAAATTCGCAAAGAGCTTCGCGAAAGCCTGACGTCAATTGCGCCAATTTTCGCGGAGAAGCCCTTCTTTATGAGCGATGAGTTCACCATTGTGGATTGTTGCGTTGCTCCTATCCTGTGGCGTCTGCAATCATTGGGGATTGAGTTGGGTAACCAGAAAGCGCTTCAGCCATTGCTGCAGTATCGAGCTCGTCTGTTCAGCCGGGACTCAATTCGCAGTAGTCTTTCTGAGCAGGAAAAGGAAATGGTGTAAGGGTGGCAGGATGAGTATGACTTCAAGTCGTCCCTATCTGCTAAGCGCCTTATACGAGTGGATTCTGGATAATGAATGCACGCCTTATATTGTCGTAAATGCGTATGCTGACCAGGTTTCTGTGCCTCAGGAATACGTGAAAGACGGGCAGATTATTCTCAATATTTCTCCCTCAGCTGTGCATGGTTTGCAAATGGGCCAGGAGGCAGTGGAGTTCAGCGGTCGTTTTGCTGGCATCCCCACTCCCGTGTATGTGCCTGTTCAGGCTGTCATGGGTATCTACGCCCGGGAGAACGGGCAGGGTATGGTATTTGAAACTGAAATGCCGACGCCGCCTCCGGATGGTGGCAGTGATGACTCTGATTCGGTTGAGAAACCTGGCAAACCAGGGGCTGATAAACCTGCTCCTGCGCCTGCCAAGCGCCCCTCTTTAAGAGTGGTAAAATAGTTTTCTATCCGTTACCGGCCTGAAGGTTTTAGTCAGGCCGGTAATGAATACTCAGTCAGCGTTTACCTTGTGTCTGTATTGGCGTTACAGGTATTCGAATACGCTGACAACTCTGGCAACACCGCCCACGTTCCGGGTCAGCTGTACCGCTCGCTCACCCTCACTTCGATTCACTATCCCCATCAGAAATATAGCGCCATTGTTGGCGATGACCTGCATCCTGTTGGAGTTAATATCATCATTGGCAGCCAGTTGCGTTCGCACTTTTGTTGCCAGCCAGGTGTCATTGCTCCTGGAAAGCAGGCTGCGGCTGCCTGCGATTTCCAGCTCGTTATGAACACGGCGAATGTGCACGCTGGCAGCAGCAGCAATCTCGGCAGCTTGCTGTTTCAGGGCCTCTGATTGAACCTGGCCAACCAGCAGCACGATGCCGTTGTGGCTGGTGACATTAAAGCTGGCATCCCTGAACGCCGGCTGTTGTGATTGCATGTTGACCCTGACCTTGGTTTCGATGGACTGATCTTCAACAACGGTCCCGGCTGTGCGTATATAAGGGTCTTCACGTAAACCTTCATCCCCGGTGGTCTGGGTCAATATGGTTGAGCAACTGGTCAGTGCCAGAGAGAGGCTAAAGAAAGTGAGAAATTTGCGAATCACGATGCATCTCCAAAAATTTGTATATCAATTAAATCACATAATGTGTGAGTTGTAGCCAAATGCATTTCCTGGATTTCATGGCTGACACTGCCAATGACCTGGATCTCTATGCTGTTTTCACATAGCAAGCTTCCGAGTGATGTACTTAGGGCACTGTTAAACAATACCACAGGAATACCCCGATCAGTTGCCGTTTCAATTGCTTCACGGCAGCTAGGTGTTTCGTCATTAGCACTATATAGCACAAGAATGTCCGGTGGCTGCACCAGGGTTCTGATCAGGGCAGACCAGGTGTTGCGCTGTGAAAACTCCGATACTGCTGCGCTGTAAGTTACTGAGTCTGCGTTGAGAGAAATGGCGGGCAGGCCAGGTCTTTCCCGGTCAAACCGGGTCATCAGTAATGCTGCCAGGTATTGGGCAATTGACGTCGAGCCGGCCAGGCCCAGTGTCGCTACTTTTCCACCTTGCAACAGGCTGTCTCCTATCAGGTGTGCAGCGTCAATTAACTGATCCTGCACGGCATGCATTGAGCGGTCCAGTATGTCCTTGCGTTGTGCCAACTTGTCAGCAAAATAACTGGATTGATTCATACGGTTCCATACTGATTAACGAATGAGGATGACTAATATTCTACTTCAGTTAAGCGCGTACTGGCGATTATGCTGATATGGCATTACGGACCCAGTTAATCCTTTCGGGTTGACACCCGCCGTCTATACCAATGAAATCAATGCGGCTACTGACTTTTTCGGTAAGCTTGTAACGGTGAAGGTAATGCCTGGCGGTCCGGACAATTCGCTTCATTTTGACAGGAGTTATACTTTCCTGGGGTGAGACAAACCCGGCATCGCTACGAAAGCGAACTTCCACGAAAACCAGCGTTTTCTTGTCATTCATGATGAGGTCGATCTCACCGTAGCGGCAATGGTAATTGCGTGTTATCAGCGTCAGGCCGTTGCGGCATAAATAGTCAATTGCCAGGCTTTCAAATTCAGTGCCAGCAGCGCGTCTGGATGTCGGTGGAATCGGGTGCTTCACTGTTCGGTGTTTGTTTCACTGATCAATACTGGCTGACCTTCTGCAAATAAAGCGGGCAGTAATTGCCTGGAAATCCTGCCAGATTCGTCCATGCGTAATGTCCCGGTAGCGCCTTGCAGACTAACACCCGGAAAATTATCCAGTTGTGCCAGCCGGTCAAGCAAACGAAAGCTGTCTATGCCCATGGCGCGTAACCGCATGATGGTGCTGTTGCCCTCGTCAGGCCACATGCTCTGGGCATCCGGTTTTAATTCGTCTGAGTCCCGTAACAGCCAGGGGGCGTCTACGAATACTGTGTCGTTCAGGTCCCGATTGGCACCTGGTGTAGCGTTACCATCATAAATAGAGGGTAAAGCATATATGGGAACATCGCCGGCATAATGAAACGCGAAGGTTGGTAACAACTGTTTGCCTTCTGCTGGTGTTGCTTGCAAAAACAGTAAGTCGATATCCTGGCGTCGTCTTGGAATGGATATCATGCTGTCGCGAGGTAGTGTCGACAACAAGGCGTCCGCACGCGCTTCGCTGCGTTCTATATGCATAAGCTGACGGATGGTATCCGAATAACTGCTGGCGTCGCGAAAAGTCGCGCTGGACAGCACTTTTCCGCCCAGCGATTGCCATTGCTGGGTAAAGCTGTCGCGTATTCTCGTATAATTTGCTCCATCTCTGGCCAGAACAGCTGCCTGACTGTGCCCTGCTTGCCTGGCCAGCGATGTAAGTTGTGCGATTTCATCTTCAGGTGCAAGGCCGTATTGGTAAAGGTCTCTCGGGATGACGTCACCATCATCGAGATAGTTCAATGCCAGAGTGGGCGTTGGCAAAGAGTTCATGCTCTGCAATTGTCTGACCAGCTCTTTATCCAGTGGGCCAATAATCAGGTCTGCACCAGTGCTGACAGCCTGCTGGTATAGTGGGCTGATCTCACGCGTTTGTGATGTGTCAAAAATTTCTACAGCTGGTAAAGGTTGCGACTGGCCTGCCGCATGATAATACGCCAGCATGAAACCATCGCTGATAGCCTGGCCGACGACATTCTCCATCGGCAGTAACAGGGCGACTTTCTGGGGGCGTTGTTGTTGCAGGTTAACCACATAAGCAATAGCTGAAGGCAACTGGCTTGCAGCCGGGTGAGCATTCCATAGCGCTTGCCAGCGTTCGACGGCTTCTACCTGTTCATCGATATTGTTTTGATAGCGATTAACGATGTTTGTAAGCTCCAGCCAGCCCCGCAGTTCATAGCTGTCAATAATGTCAGCTTCCGCGTTCAGAGCGCCGTCCGGCGCAGAGGACAGGATTTCCCATATCTGGTTGGCCCGGCGCTGAGCGGCATTGGTGGTTGTTGCCAGTGGTGTTGAGGTAATCGCTTTTGCTGCCGCCAGGGGTTGCTGCTGTGCCAGGTAAATCCGTGCGATTGTCTGCCCTGCTTGTCTTCGTAAATCGGAAAACTCTGTGGGCAGGTTTTGAAAAACCGGATCAGTAAGAGAAACAAGAGCTCGCTGGTTGTCATTTTGCATGAGCGCAATTTCAGCTTTTGCGAGCAGCACATTAGCCAGCAGGTTATTTTCAATCTGATCAGTTGGTATGTCGTCAAGAATCGCTGCAGCAGTATCCGTGTCGCCGTTTTCCAAAGCCAGGCGACTTGCCTGGGTTCGCAAAACAATGGCATCTTCTGTCGATGCTGTCATGGCCTGCTGCAGTTGCGAGTTGATCCGTGACTCATACGAGTCCGGTTGTGGCTCGGTGGCAGGTTGTTGATCAAGTGGGGCCTGGGGGGGTGACGCGCAGCCAATTAGCAGGCATGTAGACAGCAAGAGTGACCCGTAAACCGCTCTCTTGCGATTGTTGCATTGCATGACATTACCTTTGATCAATCGTATATAGAAATCATAGCAGGCAGAACAGGGGAGTGCGACTGTTGGTATGCCTGGTAATGCGGTAAGTTCTTGCCTACTCTCTTTAAGGCTGGGTAACATGCGCCTTTGGTGTTGAGGTGGTGTAATGAGTGGCAGTGACGCAGGAGAGCAACCGTTTGGAGGTGATGGCATGCAAACGACACATGCACCGTTGCCGGAAGAAAATGTGAGCCTGTCTCCCGGTCTTTATGTGGTGGCAACGCCACTGGGGAACCTGGCTGATATCAGTCGTCGTGCCCTGGATGTTTTGAGCAGTGCAACCGTAATTGCTGCTGAAGACACGAGGCACAGCGCCAGATTGTTGCAACACTACCAGATCAGGGCAGAGACGGTCTCCTGCCATGAGTTTACGTCAGAGGGCAAGATTCAGTACCTGCTGTCTCGTATGCAGGCGGGCGATTCTATTGCACTGATATCGGATGCAGGAACGCCGCTGATTTCAGACCCCGGGTATGTGCTGGTGGCGGCTTGTCATCGCCTGGGGTTGCCCGTTCATCCGGTGCCAGGTGCTTGTGCAGCGATAGCTGCATTGAGTGTTGCAGGATTGCCTAGTCACAATTTCCGTTTTGAGGGATTTCTTCCTGCCAAGCCAGGTAATCGTAAAAAGGCTTTAAAGTCGCTGGCCGGTGAAACGGCAACCATGATTTTTTATGAAGCGCCGCACCGTGTCATGGCATGCGTTGAGGATTTAGTTGAGGTTTTTGGTGGTGATCGTGAAATGACCGTTTGCCGGGAGTTGACCAAGCGCTGGGAAACGGTGAGATGTGCTACTGCTGAAAGTATCGCAGAGTGGATGAAAGCAGACAGTAACCAACAGCGTGGAGAGTTTGTGCTAGTGGTTGCGGGGATGGCACCTGCTGATACTGGTGACGAAATATCAGATGAGGTCCGGCATATGTTGACCGTGCTTGTGGATTGCATGCCAGTCAGTCAGGCAGCGGCTGTGGCGGCCAAGATATCAGGGTTGAAGAAGAATCAGCTCTATCAAATAGCGTTAAGGATGCAGGGTGGCGCTGAATAAATGGCTGACGTTGTTGTTTTCGCTGAAAAAGCTTGTGTTTCCAGGCGAACTCTCATAATCTTGCTGCGAGCTGGCCAGGCAGTCGCTGCCCGGTTGCTGGTTTTGCGCAGTTTTGCGTGAATTCGGCACCAGGTGGAGGAAAGTCCGGGCTCCAAAGAGCAAAGCGCCAGGTAACGCCTGGGGGGTGAAAGCCCACGGAAAGTGCAGCAGAGAGTAGACCGCCTAAGCGCATAGCGCCGGTAAGGGTGAAAGGGTGCGGTAAGAGCGCACCGCGCGACTGGTAACAGTTCGTGGCATGGTAAACCCCGCTTGGAGCAAGGCCAAATAGGGACCCTTCGGTGTGGCTCGCACTGGGTCCGGGTAGGCTGCTTGAGGTTGATAGTGATATCAATCCCAGATGAATGACTGTCCCAGACAGAACCCGGCTTATCGGCCAGCTCGATTTTTTTCAGACTCGTTCAGAGTGCTTTTTTTCTTTCGTATTCCTCTCAAAATTCAGCCTAACATCACAATTTACTTTAAGTTGTTGATCTAGGTTTATGAAACTGTTTTTGTTTCCTCTTCTTCTTAAGTTGGGATCTCAAGGATTCCGATTTTTCCCTGAAATTTCATAAGCTTCGGCGTCTCAAAAAGTGCAAATAGTACTTGCGTTGATCTATTTCTGTGCATATAGTGTCGAAATGTGGAGTTTAGTGGGTAATAGTGTTGCAAAATGGCAGAGCGGGCGATGAAGTAAGCCTGTTGCTATTAACAACCCGGAGTGGGATCAGTGTTCAGAGGCGTCAACACAATCAATATCGATGCAAAAGGGCGTATGGCTTTGCCTGCGCGCTATCGCGATATGTTGACTGACAAATACGCTGGACACCTTGTGGCGACGGTGGATTTCTCTGGCCAGTGCCTGCTCCTTTACCCTATCGATGAGTGGGAAGTTATCCAGCAAAAAGTTGAGGCGCTATCCAGTTTTGATGCGGCCAGTCGACGCGTACAGCGTATGTTGATAGGTCATGCGCACGATTTGGAAATGGATGCCAGTGGCCGGGTGCTGTTGCCGCAGATTTTGCGCGGCAGGGCAAACCTGGAAAAACATGTTGCGCTGGTTGGACAGGGTATGAAGTTTGAAATATGGAACGAGGAAACCTGGGTTAAGAATGCTGACGATTGGTTTGACAGTGATGCAGAAACCGTTGAACTGCCTGCCGAACTTATGAACCTTTCGTTATAAACGCAGTGCCAAAAGCCGGAGCCGGTGCGAAATGACTGCATTGCAGAAACATGAAACTGTTTTGTTGAAACCTGCTGTTGATCAGCTGGTATCAGATAGCAGCGGCATTTATATCGATGGCACGTATGGCCGGGGCGGGCACTCACGAGAAATCCTTAGCAGGTTGTCAGAAAACGGGCAGTTACTGGGTATTGATAAAGATCCGAGGGCAATTGAGTCAGCTCGTGAACTTGCAGCCAGTGATGCCCGTTTTTCGGTTAAGCAATGTTCGTTTGCCGGGATCGGTGATGAACTGCGATCAAGAGACTGGTTAGGCAAACTTGATGGCGTGCTGCTTGATCTGGGAGTTTCATCGCCGCAACTGGATGAAGCAGAGCGTGGTTTCAGTTTTACCCAGGATGGGCCGCTGGACATGCGGATGAACCCCCAGGATGGGGTGTCAGCTTCAGAGTGGATCATGAATGCAGCTGAATCCGAAATTGCAGATGTGCTTTATCACTTTGGTGAGGAGCGCTTTTCCCGGCGAATTGCTAAAGCCATTGTGAAAGCCAGGGCAGAGCAACGCATAACACGCACCTTGCAGTTGGCGGAAATAGTGAAAGAGGCCAACCCGGCCTGGGAACGGCATAAGCATCCGGCGACACGAGCGTTTCAGGCTATAAGGATCCACGTTAACAACGAGCTGTCAGATGTCACTGCATTGCTGGAACAGGTTATCAGTTGGTTGCGTCCAGGCGGTCGGCTGGTGGTGATCAGTTTTCATTCACTGGAGGATCGAATAGTTAAGCAGTTCATTCGTCGTCATAGCCAGGGTGAACCAATACCGAGAGGTGTTCCTATTATGGATGAAGAGCGTCAGGTATCGCTTAAAAAGATTGGCAAAGCGATTATGCCTGAACGAGAAGAAACCACTGTTAACCCAAGGGCAAGAAGTGCAGTTATGAGGGTGGCAGAAAAAAAGTAAGCCAGGGTCTGGCAAGTAAACGGATTGCTGAAAACAGCAATACGCAATGAGTAAGAATAATCGCTCCAGGATGGGCAAAAGATGGCAGGCACAACACCACATAACAAGCAGCGAACTGAGCGCGCTACCGTGCTGCGCTGGTTGCTGCTGGGCGCCCGTCAGAATCTGACATTATTCGTTATGCTGATGGCTGTGATGGTGAGCGCAACAGCGATCGTATTAGTTAGTTTTGAAAGTCGCCTGGCCTTTCAAGAGCTCCAGCAGGAACTGGAGTTGAAAAACGACATGGAAGTGAAGTGGGGGCAACTGCTCATTGAGCAAAGCACTTTCGGTGTTGATGACAGAATCGAACGAAAAGCCAGTGAAGAACTGGATATGAAAGTTCCTGACTGGTCCAACGTTGTGGTGGTGCAACCATGAGCCAGGATAAATCAGAAGAAATTATTGGTATTTGGCGTTTGACGCTGGTGCGGATCTGCCTGCTTCTGGCTGTTGTTGCTGTGTTGTGGAAACTTGCCTCGCTGATTCTGCTGGAGAGGGATTTTCTTCAGGGCCAGGGGGATGCCAGAACAGTCAGAACAGAGCCTCTGGTTGCTCATCGCGGTATGATTACCGATCGCAATGGCGAGCCCCTGGCAATCAGTACACCAGTAAAATCAATCTGGGTTAATCCCCGACAAATTGCTGATAAGCCAGCAGAGATTACCCGACTGGCGGACGCATTATCGCTTGATGCAGAAAGTCTGATTTCAAGTGTGCAAAGTAACGCTGGTCGGGAATTCATGTATGTCGAGCGCAGAATGCCACCTGCGGATGCAGATGCAGTTCTGGGTCTCGATATCGATGGCGTATATGCCCGCCAGGAATACCAGCGTTATTATCCTCAGGCAGAAGTCACTGCGCATGCGCTTGGTTTTAGTAATATCGATGATATTGGCCAGGAAGGCCTGGAGCTTGCTTATGATGAGTGGCTGAAAGGCATCCCCGGCAGCAAGCAGGTTGTAAAAGATCGTCGCGGAAAAATTGTCAGGGAACTGGACACCCTGGAAAGTGCACAGCCAGGCAATTCGCTCGCGTTGAGTCTCGACTTCCAGTTACAGAATCTGGCATACCGAGAATTGAAAGAAGCCTATATATACAGGCAGGCTCGCTCTGCGTCTGCTGTTGTTCTCAAAGCTGGAACGGGCGAAGTTCTGGCAATGGTCAACCAGCCTTCATTCAACCCTCATAATCGTAGCAACATCTCTGATTTTGGTGCGCTACGTAACCGTGCCATCACTGATTTATTTGAACCCGGTTCAACGCTTAAAACCTTCACTGCGATCGCCGCCATAGAGTCTGGTCGGTACACGCCCGGCACAATGATCAATACTTCTCCGGGAAGAATGCGGGTTGGTCGTGACTGGGTTTCCGACCGAGGACAGGACTTTGGCGAAATTTCCCTGGAAGAGATGCTGGTGAACTCCAGTAATGTCGCCTCAGCAAAAATTGCGCTTGATCTTGGGCATGAAGCGTTGCGGGATGTGCTGCTGCGTGTGGGGTTTGGTGAAAATCCGGCTAGTGGTTTTCCTGGGGAAAGGGCAGGTGTCATGCCAAATCACAGGGTCTGGCATGACATAGAGGTGGCAACACTCTCGTTCGGTTACGGTATGTCTACATCTGCCTTGCAGCTTGCTCAGGCATATTCGGTTATTGCTAATGATGGTTTAAAAGTGCCTGTTACCTTTCTCAAAAATGGCAATGAAATGGATGGTGCAGCTGCTCCGCAACGAGTCATTGATGAAGATGTGGTTGCTCAGGTTACCGGCATGTTAAAAGCTGTGGTTGATCCAGAGCAAGGTGGTGGTGATAGCGCAGCCGTACCTTTTTACAGCATTGCCGGGAAAACCGGTACAGCCAGGGTGGTCGGTGCAAATGGTTACGACTCCCGCCTCCATAATTCAATGTTTGCAGGTTTTATACCGGCAGATGATCCGGAAATTATCGTTGTCATTGTAATAAATGAACCCCAGGGAAGAGAACAGTACGGTGGCCAGGTAGCTGCACCGGTGTTTGCTCGTATAGCGGCAGGTGCCATGAGGTTAATGGATGTTACACCTGATCGGGTTTCCCCTGAGAATGTCATGACACTAACAGCGAGGTGAGCGTGACAACAGTGTGCTCGACATTACGAATGACAGAACTTAGCACCTTGCTGGAGCCATCCCTCAATCAGGCCCTGGTGGATATGGGGTGCCCGGATATTGAGATCACAGGCATCGTCCAGGATAGCCGTCAGGTTCGTGAAGGTAATCTGTATCTGGCATTGTTTGGCCGCCATCATGACGCCAGGGATTATGTGCCAGCAGCCATTTCTTCAGGCGCTGCAGCGGTTATCGTGCAGGCAGGTGGTGATTGGGAAACTCATTACCGTGATAGCAGTGGTATTCCGGTTCTGGTAGTCGATGATTTAAGAACAAAGATCGGGGTGATGGCTTCGCGTTATTATGGTTGCCCCTCAGAAAAAATGTCTGTTATCGGGATCACGGGTACTAATGGCAAAACCAGCTGCACTCAGTTCGTGGCTCAGATTTTGTCCGGACTGGGCAAGCAATGCGGTGTAGTAGGAACGATGGGAGCAGGTATTTACCCTGCATTATCTGATACTGGCTATACGACTCCTGATGCGATTGCGTTACAGGCCTGTCTGTCAGAACTTTCTGGTGCAGGTGCCGGTTATGTTGCAATGGAAGTTTCATCGCAAGGGTTGCATCAATACCGAACTGCAGGAACAAAAACTGATATTGCTGTATTCACCAATCTGACCCGCGACCATATCGACTATCACGGCAGTATGGAGGCTTATGCTGCATGCAAGCGCCGGTTGTTTGAGCAAACAGAGCTTAAGACGGGAATTGTAAATGCCGACGATCAGTATGCAGTGATGATGCTCGACGCATTACCTCGAACGGCCAACAGTTTGACTTACAGCATGGCCAGCCAGCGGGCAGACATATATGCCAGCAGTCTGAGTTTTGATACCAGTGGTTACCAGGCAACTGTGGTAACGCCCTGGGGAGAGACTGAGCTGAAAGGTAAACTGCTGGGTGCATTTAATTTCAGTAATGTTCTGACCAGCCTGGCAACGGTGATGAGTCTGGGGGAAAAGTTTTCTCTGGCAGAAGTTGCCACGCAGATAGAATCGCTGTTGCCAGTAACAGGTCGGATGGAGCTTGTTGGTACGTGTGATGGCGTTGCTGCTGTTGTTGATTATGCACATACACCAGCAGGCCTGGAGTGTGCGTTACAGGCTGTTCGTCAACATGCACGCGGCCAGGTCTGGTGTGTGTTTGGCTGTGGTGGTGATCGTGACAATGGCAAGCGTCCCATGATGGCTGAGGTTGCTGAACGGTATGCGACCCAGATTGTGGTCACTGATGATAATCCGAGGATGGAAGACCCGGATCAGATCATTACGCAAATTATGCGAGGCTTTTCTTCTGACAAATCTGTCGTGGTTCAGCGTGACAGATCTCTCGCAATTGATCATGCCATTCAACAGGCAAAATCGGGGGATGTTGTCCTGATTGCAGGGAAAGGGCATGAGACATATCAGGATGTAGCTGGTAAACGCAGTGTCTTTAGTGATGCTGCACAGGCGCGATTGGCTATTCGCCGCAGGGAGGTTGCCAATGATCTCTGAGTTGAAACTTTCTGAATTGCAATCAGTTATGCCAGCACATTTACATGGCAGGGATGTGGTGTTCAATAAAGTCAGCACAGACTCCCGTTCACTTTCAGCAGGTGATTTGTTTGTTGCCTTGCAGGGGGATAACTTCGATGGCAACCAGTTCGCTGAGCAGGCTGTATCAAGCGGTGCATGTGGCCTGATTGTCAGCCAGTTGCAACCTGGTCTTGATGTGCCCCAGTTGCAGGTTGGCAATACTGAGAAAGCACTGGGCTGGTTGGGTTATCTGAACCGCAAACAATCGCGAGCAATCGTTGTTGCGTTAACTGGATCACAGGGTAAAACGTCTGTGAAAGAAATGACACAGCGCATTCTTTCAGAAGAGTTCAGTACTCACTATACGAAAGGAAATTTGAATAATACGGTTGGTGCGCCGTTAACGCTGTTGGCAATGGATGCGCATCACGAGCGAGCCGTGATTGAGTTAGGTGCCAACAGCGCTGGTGAAATTGCCTGGACAGCAATGTTGACTGACCCTGAGGTTGTACTAATCAATAATGCATCAGAAACACACCTGGAAGGGTTCGGAAGCCTGCTCGGGGTTGTCGAAGCGAAAGGAGAAATTATCGATTCTGCTGAGTCGACAAAAGTCGTTGTGCTCAATGCTGATGACCCAAGTGTGGAAGTCTGGAAGACAAGAGCCGGACAGAGAACTGTTGTGTTGTTCTCAATAGATGAATCGAAAGCGGGGGCGGTTGATTACCTGGCAACGCAACTGGAGTGCTCAGGAGGGGAGTCCCGGTTTGTCCTGCGCGGCCCTGAAGGTCTGGAAATATCGTGTTTATTGCCCCTGCCTGGTTCTCATAATGTCGCTAATGCAGTTGCCGCTGCTTCCTTGGCATTGTCTGCTGGCGCCACAGCACGTTCAGTACAACTTGCACTGTCTAGAATGAAGGCGGTGAAAGGCCGGCTTAGTGATGTATCTGGCTGTGGAGGCTGCACTCTTATTGATGACAGCTATAACGCCAGCCCCAATTCATTTCGAGCAGCTATCGATGTACTGGTGAGTAGCGCCGACGAAAAAGGAAAAACCTCAATACTTATCATGGGTGACATGGCGGAAATGGGGGGTGAAGCAGAACTGGCTCATCGCCGTGTGGGCGAATACGCAAAAGCCGCTGGTGTTGCTGAGGTGTGGGCAACAGGTTTGCTTAGTAAACAAGCAATCGATTCTTTCGGTCATGGCGGGCAATGGTTTGAAAGTCGCCAGTCATTGATTGATTTTGCCATCAATAGCCTGGATACAAATAAAGTTGCATTGGTTAAAGGTTCTCGTAGTGCTGCGATGGATACCGTGGTTACTGCATTAAAAACAGAGGGGGCCTGCTGATGTTGGTCTTGTTATCCGAGTATTTGGCACAGTTCTATAGCGGTTTCACCGTGTTTCAGTACATTACTGTCAGAACCATCATGGGTGTGTTGACAGCGTTGATTGTCGCCCTGATGGTTGGTCCCTGGATGATACGTCGATTGAGTATCCGTCAGATTGGTCAGGTGGTGCGTGATGATGGCCCGGAAAGTCATTTGTCCAAAGCTGGCACGCCAACAATGGGCGGAGCCCTGATTCTGGTTGGTATCGCTTTAAGCACAATCTTATGGGCTGATCTGCGCAACCCTTATGTCTGGGTATCGTTAGCCGTGACACTGTCTTTTGGAGCAGTTGGCTGGGTAGATGATTACCGCAAAGTGTTCCGTAAGGATCCTACCGGACTTCCTGCTCGCTGGAAGTACTTCTGGCAATCTGCTATCGGTCTGACAGCAGCTGTTTATTTGTACATGACGGCAACAGACCCCGTACAGACGTCCTACATTATCCCTTTCTTTAAAGATGTCTCTCTCGATGTCGGGATTCTGTATGTGGTTGTCAGCTATTTTGTCATTGTGGGTAGCAGTAACGCCGTCAACCTGACAGATGGTCTGGACGGTCTGGCTATTCTGCCAACCGTGATGGTCGGTGGCGCACTCGGTATTATTGCGTACCTGGTTGGCCACGCTGAATTCTCTGCCTACCTGAATATTCCGTTTGTAACGGGAGCGGGTGAGCTGGTTATTTTCTGCGGGGCAATCGTGGGGGCTGGGCTTGGTTTCCTTTGGTTCAACACCTATCCGGCCCAGGTATTCATGGGTGATGTGGGAGCGTTGGCACTTGGTGCTGCGTTGGGAATCGTAGCCGTCATTGCCAGGCATGAAATTGTTCTTTTCATTATGGGTGGCATCTTTGTGATGGAAACCGTGTCAGTGATTTTGCAGGTTGCTTCCTACAAGTTGACCAAGAAGCGTATTTTTCGCATGGCACCTATTCACCACCACTTTGAACTTAAAGGGTGGCCTGAGCCACGCGTAATTGTTCGGTTCTGGATTATCACGGTCATGCTGGTTCTGTTTGGCTTGGCGACACTGAAATTACGTTGACCTTAAAGTAAGTATAGGCATCTACATGGTAACAAGGCAGGGAAGACAGCAGTACAAAGTCATTGTCGGTCTGGGATCGACAGGGCTTTCCTGTGCGCGTTTTTTCCATGCTCAGGGCATTCCCTTCCGGGTAGTGGATAGTCGGTTTAGCCCACCATGTCTTGCCACATTAGAAGTCGAGTTTCCATTTGTAGATGTTGAGCTGGGCGGCTTTTCGGAAGAGACCTTACTTTCTGCAGATGAACTGGTGGTGAGTCCGGGTGTCAGTCTGGCAACACCGGAGATTGCAAAGGCAATTAATTCGGGTATTCCTGTTACCGGTGATATCGATATTTTTCGTCGTTATTGCAAACAGCCACTTGTTGCCATAACAGGTTCCAATGGTAAAAGCACAGTGGTGACGCTGCTTGCGGAAATGGCGCAACGTGCCGGCCTGAATATGGGTGTTGGTGGCAACCTGGACGGAAGAGCCAGTATGCCAGCACTGGATATGCTGAGTAGTGAGGAGCGTGAAATATATCTGCTGGAGTTATCTTCTTTCCAGCTGGAAACAACACAGCATTTAAATGCTGATATTGCCGCTATTCTGAATATCAGTGAAGACCATATGGACCGCTACGAGTCCATGCATGAATACAGGCAAGCCAAGCTGAGAATTTTTGATGGCTGTAAAACAGCTGTTGTGAATCGTAATGACGAGTCCACTCTGCCACCTGGGACTTTTGGTGGTGAGGTGATCAGCATCGGATTTGATATTCCCCTGAGTAATGAATTCGGTATCAGAGTCCTGGAAGAGCGTGAGTGGCTGGTTAAAGGTGAAGACTGCTTAATTGCACTGGATGAAATGAAACTGGTTGGTCGGCACAATGTCGCCAATGCCATGGTTGCGCTGGCTGTTGCGATGCAAATTGGTATTCCTTTGGTTTACGCCGTGGAGACTTTAAAACAGTTTCAGGGGCTGCCGCACCGTTGTCAATGGGTTCGATCTTTACGTGGTGTTGATTACTATAATGACTCTAAAGGTACCAATGTAAGTGCCACGTGTCAGGCTATTGCCGGTGTGGCTGAAAAAATTCAGGGTGATGTTTATCTCATAGCAGGTGGGCTGGCTAAAGAGGCAGATTTCGGGCCGTTGGTTCCATTGCTGAGAAATTATGTCAGTCGCGTTGTGCTTATAGGTCGTGATCGCCAGCTTATCGCAGATGCTATTGCAGATGCTGTCGCCACTGAATTTGCCGAGTCTCTGGAAGAGGCCATTAGTACATGCAGGGAACTTGCCATTGCTGGAGATGCTGTGCTGCTTTCTCCTGCATGTGCGAGTCAGGACATGTTTAAAGATTTTGCCCACCGTGGACGTGTGTTCGTCGCAACAACGGAGGGCCTGCAATGACAGTTATTGCCAGAAAAGCCCATGGTGCTGTTCGGGTGGACAGAGAGCAGAGCATCAATCATCGCCCCAATATCCTGCTGGTTTGCACCATAGTGCTGATGGGTATCGGTCTGGTCATGATGACATCGGCCTCTACAGAAATTGCCAATAGTACTTACGGCGATCCGCTCTACTTCTTTAAACGGCAGTTGTTTTTCATGTGTCTGGGTGTGTTTTGCATGCTTGCGACAGCGCATGTGGACATGGCTCTCTGGTATCGGGCGAGTGCTGTGCTACTCATTCTCGCCATAGTGCTATTGGTTCTAGTGCTGATTCCAGGTGTGGGCACGGTTGTAAATGGCAGCGCCAGATGGATTGACTTGAAAGTATATCGCCTGCAGCCATCTGAAATGTGTAAGTTGTTTATGGTGCTCTATATATCAGCTTATCTGCACAGGCGCAGGGATGAGTTACATGCCAGTTGGGCCGGGTTTATTAAACCTATGGTTATTCTGGCGGCCTGTATTGTGCTGTTGCACTTTGAGCCAGATCACGGAGCAATGGTCATTCTGATGACGACGGTGTTCACCATGCTTTTTCTGGCTGGCGCCAGGTTACACCGCTTCATGCTGATCGTGATGGTTTGTTTTGCAGCGGTGGTTGGTCTGGCAGTCATGAAACCTTACGTAATCACACGTCTCACATCATTCCTGAACCCCTGGGCTGAGCAGTATGTTTATGGTGAAGGGTATCAATTGACGCAGGCGCTCATCGCGTTCGGTCGGGGAGAATGGTTAGGTATGGGGCTGGGTAACAGTTTGCAGAAACTGTATTTCCTGCCTGAAGCTCATACTGACTTTGTTCTCTCAATTGTCGCAGAAGAATTGGGGCTGGCCGGAGTGCTTCTGGTGCTGGTGGTCTTCAGTGTGCTGATTGCCAAAGGTTTACAGCTGGGTCGTACCGCAGAGCGGGCAGGGTTACAGTTTCATGGCTGTGTCGCATATGGCATTTCTATGGTTTTTGCCACTCAGGTTTTTATCAATTTTGGTGTCAACACAGGACTGCTGCCAACCAAAGGCTTAACGCTGCCATTTTTAAGTTACGGGGGTAACAGTTTATTGATATGCAGCGTCATGATGGGTGTGTTGCTGCGCATTGAATATGAATTAAACAACCCGGTTCCAGAGAAGGAGGACGTGGCATGACGGAAAAAAGCGTTCTCATCATGGCTGCAGGAACTGGCGGGCACATTTTTCCGGCGTTGGCAGTGGCTGAAAAACTGCAGCAAAAAGGTTTCCGGATTGATTGGCTCGGTACTCCCTCGGGAATGGAAAACCGTGTGCTTGGCGACACGTCTATCAAAGTGCATCAGTTGCCGGTAAACGGTCTGCGCGGTAAGGGGAAACTGGCATTATTGAAGGCGCCGTTCATGTTGTTTCGCTCTTTGCTGGCTGCCATCGCAGTGGTGCGGGAAGTGAAACCTTGCTGCGTATTGGGTATGGGCGGTTATGTGGCCGGTCCGGGGGGGATTGCCGCCTGGTTGCTTGGATGCCCGCTACTGTTACATGAGCAAAATGCAGTTGCTGGTACCACAAACCGTTTGCTTGCACCATTTGCTAAGCAAATCATGACGACATACCCGGATACATTCTCTGGCAAAAACAAGGGGAAAGCGACTGTTACACAAACAGGTAATCCCGTGCGCAGTGGTATTAAGCGCCAGTTGCAATCTACCAACCAGGAACCGACCGATACCACTATTTTGCCTATAAAGGTTCTGGTGATTGGAGGAAGTCAAGGTGCCGCAGCCATCAACCAGGCAGTCGCTGAAATGGCTTGTCGGGTGTCAGCTGAAAATATGACTATCTGGCACCAGGCAGGACGGGGAAAAGTACAGAACGTTCAAGAAGTATTGGCTGAGGCGGGTGTAGAGGAAGGTAGTGTTAGGGTTGTCGAGTTTATTGATGATATGCCGGCAGCGTACGCCTGGGCAGATATTGTTATTTGTCGGGCAGGCGCAGGCACCCTGGCAGAGATAACAGTTGCTGGGTTGCCATCGGTATTAATCCCGTACCCCTACGCAACTGATGATCATCAGCGAGTTAATGCTGAACAACTGCAGAAAGCCGGTGCAGCTGAAATGCTATTGCAATCAGAGCTCAGTAGCGAGGTATTGCAATCGGTGATGGAAACGTTAATGAAGGATGCTGGAAAGCGGCTCAGTATGGCAGAAGCAGCCAGATCTGCTGCATTCCCGGATGCCGCTGAGAATGTCGCACAGGCATGTGAGGAGTATTGTAATGGCCGCTGATCAATCCAACTATTATCAGGTGCCCGAAATGCGGCGCATTAAAGCCATACATTTTATCGGCATTGGTGGTGCCGGCATGTGTGGTATTGCTGAGGTATTGTTGAACCAGGGATACATAATCAGTGGTTCAGATATAAAAGCATCGCCGGTCACAGAAAGATTGGTAGGTATGGGCGCAGAGGTGTTTATTGGTCATGCCAGTGACAACGTTGCAAAAGCCGATGTGGTTGTCTATAGCAGTGCTGTGAAAACTGATAACCCTGAGATGTTGGCAGCAAAAGAGAAGGGTTTGCCTATTATTCCGCGTGCAGAAATGCTCTCCGAATTGATGCGATATCGTCACGCTGTGGCAATTGCCGGCACGCATGGAAAGACAACGACTACGAGTCTGGTTGCATCCATTTTTGCTGAAGCTGACCTGGCGCCTACGTTTGTGATTGGCGGGCGGCTGAATAGTGCTGGTGCCAATGCAGGTTTAGGGGAGAGTCGCTATCTGGTTTGTGAGGCTGACGAAAGTGACGTCTCCTTCCTGCACCTTCAACCAATGGTTGCAGTAGTAACAAATATTGAAGCGGATCATATGGGCTCTTATGACAACGACTTCGAAAAGATGAAGCGTTATTACATAGAGTTTCTGCACAATCTGCCTTTTTATGGTTTGGCTGTACTTTGTATCGATGATCCTGTTGTTCGTGAAATTATGCCTCGAATTTCCAGGCCGATTATTACCTATGGTTATTCTGAGGATGCCGACTATCAAATCAAGGACTGGAAACAAAAGCGTCAGAACACATCGTTCGTTGTTAAGCGACCTGATGGGCTGCCTGACCTGAGTATCAGTCTCTCTATTCCGGGGCGACACAACGCGTTAAATGCAACAGCGGCCATTGCTGTCGCCACCGATGAAGGTATTTCTGACCAAGCTATCGGCGATGCGCTGGTACAGTTCGAAGGCGTTGGACGAAGGTTTGATATTCAGGGTGAGTTTCCTGTCAATGGTGGCGGCAAGGTTCTGCTGCTGGATGACTATGGACACCATCCCAGTGAAGTGGCTGCAACCATTAATGCACTTCGTCAGGGTTGGCCTGATGCCCGTGTCGTTATGATTTATCAGCCGCACCGGTATTCCCGCACCAAAGATCTCTATGATGACTTTGTCCAGGTGCTCTCTGATGTGGATGTGCTGCTGATGCTGGAAGTGTATGCCGCAGGAGAGTCGCCTATCCCTGGTGCAGATGCCCGGAGTCTGTGCAGAAGCATACGCATGCGAGGCAAGGTTGATCCGGTACTGGTGCGTGAAAACGATGATGTTGTTAGTGTGCTTCAGGATCTGGTTGCTGACGGGGATATAGTTATTACACAGGGAGCTGGCAGTGTTGGCGCTCTGGCTCGGCAGATTGTAGAGCGAGGATTTTTGGCATGAAGGTCAAGAAAGCAGTTTTCCATGATGCTCCTGAAAAATACGGCCGTGTGGCGGTACTTTTAGGTGGTGATTCAGCGGAAAGAGAGGTTTCACTGTTAAGCGGTGAAGCTGTACTGCAAGGCTTGCTTGGTATGGGGGTTGATGCATTTGCGATTGATGCCGGTAAGGATCTCATCGATCGGCTTCAGTCCGAAAAAATCGACCGTGTCTTTAATGTTTTACATGGTCGGGGCGGTGAAGATGGTGTCCTGCAGGGGCTGCTTGAGTACATGGGAATCCCATATACAGGAAGCGGAGTGCTGGCTTCTGCATTGGCGATGGATAAGGTCAAAACCAAGTTGATCTGGCAGCAACATGGTCTGCCAACGCCCGGGTTCAGTGCCTTAATGGTAGATACAGATTTCGAACGATTGATAGCAGAACTTGAATCCGTTGTTGTTAAGCCCTCCAGGGAGGGATCAAGTATTGGTATGTCGATAGTTGATGATGCCGTGGCGCTTGAAAATGCCTTTGCAACGGCGTCGGAATATGATGCTGATGTCATGGCTGAGCAGCGCATAGTCGGTCCTGAGTTTACAGTCCCGTTTATTGGCGATCAGGTGCTTCCTGCCATTCAATTACAGACTACGCATCAATTCTACGACTACGACGCGAAGTACATCGCGGATGATACGCAATACCTGTGTCCGGCACCTTTGAGCGAAGCCAAACAGATTGAACTGGAACATATCTGTCGCCAGGCGTTTACCACAATTGGTGCGAGCGGCTGGGGCAGGATTGACGTTATGCAGGATGACAGTGGACGGTTCTGGTTGCTGGAGTTGAATACAGTGCCCGGTATGACAAGCCATAGCCTGGTGCCCATTTCTGCCAAGGTGGCGGGACTTGAGTTTGGCGACCTGGTGTTAAAAATTCTGGATACAAGTCTGGAGAAACTAGCCTGATGTCAGCGAAAAAACGACCAACATTCAGTGCTTACAGCAGTAGTGAAAATGTCCCTGTGGATTTTGGTCCTATCAGAGCTGGTGGTCGTGTGGGTGGTAACAGTGTTGATGTTGACAATGAAAGCAGAGAGTCCACCGCTAAAAGCAAGCGTGGACGTGTGTTTTTAGTTGCTGTTGCGTTGCTTGGTTGCCTGGCAATAGCGGTTAATCATTATCGTGGAATTATTGCTGACCGCATAGCGATGATGGGTGATCAACTGAACTTGCCGGAATGGCGAAGCTTGAATTTGCCTGACATGCCAAGGCCAACAATCAATCGTGAAATCAGCACAGTACGATTTGCGTCTCCATTGGATAAAGTCACTGAGACAGAAATCCGGGAAATGCTGGCTCCATACACTGAGTCAGGTTTTCTTGGTGCAGATGTGCAGGACTTAAGGGATGAGTTGCAATCGAACCCATGGATTTCCAGAGCCAGTGTTCGTCGTGTCTGGCCTGATATTCTCGAATTGAGTTTGCAGGAAGAACAGCCTGTTGCACGGTGGGGGGCAAGTGCCTTAATCAATATCGATGGCGAGATTTTTGAAGCACCGGCACGGGGAGAAGAGCAGTCTCTGCCCATGATGTCTGGGCCGGAAGGTAGCGAAGAGCTGGTGCAGGAAATGTATATGAGCTTCCAGCAAATGCTGGGTGCTATTGGCAAGTCGCTTGGTCAATTAGCCCTGAGTGACAGGGGAAGCTGGACGCTGACAACTGATGAAGGGCTGGTCATAAAGCTGGGCCGCACAGAGGCTGAGCAGAGACTGGCGCGTTTTACACGATTGTACCAACAGGGGTTGAGTGAACGCCTGGTCCAGGCAGAGGCTATTGATTTGAGATATGCCAATGGATTTTCAGTTAGTAATAAAGAGACTGGCGACGCATCTGTCGCCAGTCGTTGAGCAGGTGTGAGATATGAGCGCTGCAGATAACACGAATATGATTGTCGGTCTGGATATCGGCACCTCGAAAGTGGTGGCGATAGTCGGCGAGGTCAAGGAAGACGGTAACCTGAATATCGTCGGTATCGGCAGTCACCGTTCCCGGGGGCTGAAGAAAGGGACCGTCGTTAATATTGAGTCGACGGTTGAATCCATTCAGCGAGCGGTGGAAGAAGCTGAGTTGATGGCAGGTTGCCGAATTCATTCTGTCTATGCCGGTATTGCAGGCAGTCATATTCGCAGTATGAATTCGCATGGCATTGTTGCGATACGAGACCGTGAAGTCAGCCGTGCCGATATTGACCGGGTCATTGATGCCGCCCAGGCGGTAGCAATACCTGCTGATCAGCGTGTGCTTCACATTTTACCGCAGGAATACATTATTGATTCACAGGAAGGTGTTAAAGAACCGCTGGGTATGTCGGGAGTCAGGCTGGAAGCCAAAGTCCACCTGGTGACTTGTGCCATCAATGCAGTACAAAACATTGAGAAATGTATAAAACGTTGCGGCTTGCATACCGAGGAAATTATTCTCGAACAGTTGGCATCCAGCTATTCGGTTCTGACCGACGACGAGAAAGAACTTGGCGTCTGTATGGTGGATATAGGTGGTGGTACTACTGATATAGCTGTATTTACAGAGGGCGCCATACGTCACACAGGTGTGATTCCGGTTGCCGGTGATCAGGTGACCAACGATATCGCTATGGCTTTACGAACGCCAACAGATAATGCCGATGAAATCAAAATTAAATATGCCTGCGCGCTGACACAGCTTGCCAATGAAGGCGAGATGATCAAAGTTCCCGGTGTGGGAGATCGCCCGCCGCGTGAGTTGTCGCGCCAGGCGTTGGCAGAAGTCGTGGAGCCGCGTTACGACGAACTGTTTACGATGATCAAGGCAGAACTGCAGCGCAGTGGCTACGAGAACTTGATGGCTGCCGGTATTGTGCTGACCGGTGGTACCAGCAAGATGGAAGGTGTCATTGAATTGGCAGAGGAAATCTTCCATATGCCCGTACGTCTGGGGATGCCTACCAGTGTGAAAGGGTTGTCAGATATTGTCCGCAACCCGATCTATTCAACGGGAGTAGGTTTATTGATGTACGGAATGAAACAGCACCGGCATCGTGATGGGAGTCATGACCCGGTCTCAGTGAAAGAAACGAAAATCAGCGTCGTCAGTCGCGTAAAAAACTGGTTTAAGAACAATTTTTAATCCTTGTAACAATTACATGAAGCAGTAAGGGGGCCATATGTTTGAGCTATTAGATAGTGTTCCGCAAAGCGCAGTAATAAAAGTGGTAGGTGTTGGCGGCGGCGGCGGCAATGCTGTACGTCATATGATTAACAATCAGGTCGATGGTGTAGATTTTGTCTGCGCTAATACCGATGCACAGGCGTTGAAAGATGTGCACGCCAAAACATTGCTGCAACTTGGCAATGCGGTCACCAAGGGGTTGGGGGCCGGTGCGAATCCGGAAGTGGGTCGCCAGGCCGCACTGGAAGACCGGGATGAGATCGCAGAGATCCTGTCGGGTGCTGATATGGTATTTATCACCGCTGGCATGGGAGGAGGCACAGGTACTGGTGGTGCTCCCATCTTTGCTGAAGTGGCGCGAGAGCTGGGTATTCTGACTGTTGCGGTTGTCACCAAGCCGTTTCCGTTTGAAGGTAAAAAACGCTCTTTGATCGCTGAGCAGGGTATTGAGGAACTGAGTCAGCATGTCGACTCACTGATCACTATCCCAAATGAGAAATTACTGGCAGTACTGGGTAAGCAGGCATCATTGCTGGAAGCATTTAAAGCGGCGAACGATGTCTTGCTTGGGGCAGTAAAAGGCATTGCTGATCTGATTATTCGCCCCGGTATGATTAACGTCGACTTTGCGGATGTTCGTACAGTTATGTCAGAAATGGGCATGGCCATGATGGGTACTGGTGACGCGACTGGCGAGACACGCGCTCGTGATGCCGCAGAAGCCGCTATTCGCAGCCCGTTACTGGAAGACGTAAACCTGCATGGTGCACGCGGTATTCTGGTGAACATCACAGCAGGCGAGAATCTGTCGCTGGGCGAGTTCTCCGAAGTGGGTGATACGATTGCAGAATTTGCTTCTGATGATGCCACGGTGGTGGTTGGTACGGTGATTGATCCTGAAATGACGGATGAGATCCGTGTCACAGTTGTGGCAACCGGTCTGGGTGAGGTTATCTCAGCTGAGCAGCGTCCGCCACAAACCATGGAGCAACCTCGCGCGGTGGCCAGCCAGTCATCAACGCCGTCGGCCAAGCCTGAGAGCGCGCCTTTCCGCACGCCAAACCGTCCTGCTCCGGCAGAGCGCCCGGCAGCTGCAGCGCGCACCAGAGGCATGACAACAGGCAGCAGCGGCCATACTGTACAAAGCGGCAGTCTGGCACGGGCTGTAGGAGCAGAAGAAGGCATGGATTATCTGGATATTCCGGCTTTCCTGCGCCGGCAGGCTGATTAAACGCCTGAAAACCAGACACCGGTACCTGGGTTGGCCCCCGGAAGGTACCGGTTTGTCTGGAATTTTGTTATGATTCAGCGAAATCACCTCAGTGGATTCAACATCTGACATGTTAAAACAGCGTACGCTTAAAAATATCATTCGTGCCACTGGCGTTGGCCTGCATACGGGACAAAAAGTCTATCTGACATTGCGCCCGGCGCCGGTCAATACCGGGATCATATTTGTTCGTACTGATATTGACAGCCGACCGGAAATTCCGGCTCAGGCACACCTTGTGGGCGATACCACGCTGTCGACAGCTCTGATAAAGGACGGTGTCCGGGTTTCTACCATTGAGCACCTGATGTCAGCACTGTCAGGTCTTGGTATTGATAACGCCTATGTTGAGATCAGTTCGGCTGAAGTGCCGATTATGGATGGTAGCGCGGGTCCGTTTGTTTTCCTCATACAATCAGCAGGTATTGAAGAGCAGGATGCTGCCAAAGAGTTTATTCGCGTTCTGAAACCCATTTCCATTCAGGATGGTGACAAAACGGTCAGTCTGGAGCCTTTTGACGGCTTTAAGGTCAGCTATACACTGCTGTATGATCACCCGGTTTATCGTCGTTACACCAAGTCGGCGACTATCGATTTTTCCAGTACATCATTTGTCAAAGAAGTCAGTCGCGCCCGTACTTTTGGGTTCATGCATGAGTTCGAAGAGTTACGGAACCGTAACCTGGCATTAGGTGCCAGCATGGACAATGCGATTGCTGTCGGTGATTACAAGGTGCTGAATGAAGACGGATTACGTTATGAAGACGAATTCGTTAAGCATAAAATTCTGGACTCCATTGGCGACCTTTATCTGCTCGGACACAGTCTGCTGGGTGAATTCAAAGGTTATAAATCGGGTCATGCACTGAATAATGCTATCCTACGCAAGCTTCATGACACGCCGGACGCCTGGGAACGGGTCAGCTTTGACTCTGAGTCAAATGTACCAATTGCCTATCTCAAACCTGTACTGGCAGCCTGATCTGGAAGCACGCTCGATCATTACTGGCATGTTGGTAAATGAAATTAACCCTGGTCAATAAACGCGACGGCAACAGCAGCACTTTCGTCATCAAAGGATGGTTGCGAGGGCTGCTGTCCTTGTGTTTGCTTGGTGCTCCCGTTGCTTTTGGCTGTTTTGGCTTTCAGGTCGCCTGGAGTGACAGCCCGGCCGCGCAGATTGCAGGCCGGGTATCAGGAACTCACGAGGGAGACAGCCCGACGGATAACCTGTCTTCTCTGGTAGAGATTACCACCCAGCGCGCTGCAACAGACCAACAAGCCGTTCTGTTCTATAGATTGCCAGACAGGCTATTAACTCATACCGCAGACCTGTCCTTCAGGCACCGGGTTCGTATGGTGACTGCAGGCTCACCTGTTGCCCTCTACAAATATGGCCGGGCCATGGATCCTGCCGCTTACTCCTCTACCACGCTAAGTTGATTCATTGGCACCACAACCGGCACCGGTTGTGATTTGCTCAATTTCCTTGCATCTGTCCAAATTGTCCCCATATCTGGTTGGATGCGCCTTAAATGAATCAAGAAATGCGAATAAGAGAACCCGTATGAGCGCCACAATGTTAAGCAAGATTTTCGGCAGCAGTAATTCCCGGAAACTTAAAAAACTTCGCCGTATTGTTAAAAAAATCAACGACCAGGAGAACTCGCTGGAGTCACTCTCCGATGCTGAGTTAGGAGCAAAGACGGTTGATTTTCGTGCTCGCTTTGAGCAGGGAGAGTCTCTCGATAGCATACTGCCTGAAGCCTTCGCGGTTGTGCGTGAAGCCAGTAAACGCGTCATGGGCATGCGTCACTTCGATGTGCAGATGATCGGTGGCATGGTGTTGCATAGTGGTGATATAGCGGAAATGAAGACAGGTGAGGGTAAAACGCTGGTAGCGACCCTGCCTGCTTACCTAAATGGCCTGACCGGGAAAGGTGTGCACATTGTCACGGTTAATGACTACCTTGCCAGTCGTGACGCCAACTGGATGCGTCCACTGTATGAGTTTCTGGGCCTGAAGGTCGGTGTCATTGTCGCGGGACAGGCGCCGCAAGACAAGCGCCAGGCCTACGAGGCCGATATTACTTACGGTACCAACAACGAGTTCGGCTTTGACTATCTGCGCGATAACATGGCCTTCCGCATGGAAGACAAGTATCAGCGTGAATTGAATTTTGCCATTGTCGATGAAGTTGACTCCATTCTGATTGATGAAGCCAGAACACCACTGATTATTTCCGGCGCAGCGCAAGACAGTTCAAAGCTCTACATGGCAATCAACGGCCTGGTAGACAAGCTGGAAAAGGGTGAGACACCAGCTGAAAAATCAGGCATGCCGCTGGAGCGGGATGAGCGCGTTGAAACCGGCCATTTCTTTGTTGATGAAAAGGCCAGACAGGTAGAGCTGACGGAAGCGGGTCACGAATACCTGGAGCGTTTGCTGTCGGAGCAGCAGCTACTCAAGGAAGGTGACAGCCTCTATGCAGCATCCAATCTGGGACTGTTGCATCACATTCAGTCTGCCCTGAAAGCGCACTACCTGTTTAATAAAGATGTCGAGTATATCGTCAAAGATGGCAAAGTGGTGCTGATTGACGAGCACACGGGCCGGACCATGGAAGGCCGCCGTCTGTCGGAGGGTTTGCACCAGGCGATTGAAGCGAAAGAAGGCCTGCAGATCCAGAGTGAAAGCCAGACAATGGCTTCTACGACTTTCCAGAATTTCTTCCGGCTTTACGCCACCCTTTCCGGTATGACCGGTACAGCAGATACGGAAGCATTTGAATTTAAACAGATTTATGACCTTGATGTGGTTGTCATTCCGCCCAACAAGCCAATGCAACGCAGGGACATGAACGACCTGGTCTTCCTTTCCATGGAGGAAAAGTTCGAGGCAATTGTCCGTGATATCAAAGAGTTCAGCGAAAAAGGTGCGCCTATCCTGGTGGGTACGGCATCGATTGAAACGTCCGAGATACTTTCAGCATTTTTGCGTAAAGAAAAGATTGCCCATGAAGTGCTGAATGCTAAATTCCACCAAAAAGAAGCTCAAATTGTCGCTCAGGCAGGCCGGCCTGGTGCCGTCACCATTGCCACAAACATGGCCGGTCGTGGCACGGATATTGTCCTGGGCGGTAACTGGGAAGCCGAACTGGCTGAGCAGGGCGAGGTTACCGATACAGAGGTTGAGACGCTGAAAGCCGCCTGGCAGCAACGTCATGATCAGGTACTGGAAGCGGGCGGCCTGCATATTATCGGTACGGAACGCCACGAATCGCGTCGTATTGATAACCAGCTGCGCGGTCGTTCCGGTCGGCAGGGTGATCCGGGTTATTCTCGTTTCTACCTGTCTCTGGAAGACAACCTGATGCGGATCTTTGCTTCTGACCGTGTTAAAGGCTTCATGCAGAAACTCGGCATGGAGCGTGGTGAAGCCATTGAACACGGCATGGTGAGCAAGTCCATTGAAAAAGCCCAGCGCAAGGTGGAAGGCAGAAACTTCGATATTCGTAAACAGTTGTTGGAATACGATAATGTCGCGAATGACCAGCGAACCATTATCTATCAGCAGCGTAATGAGGTGATGGCCAGCGATGATGTCAGTGAACTGATTGGCAATATGCGTGAAGAAGTGGCCGATGATCTGATCAGTGCACATATCCCGCCACAAAGTATCTTTGAGCAATGGGACGTGCCAGGGCTGGAGAAAACCCTGGAAGCGGAATTCGGTATTGAAACGCCGATTGGGCAGTGGCTGGAAGAGGACGAGAAGCTCTACGAAGAAACACTGCGCGAAAAGATTAAACAGTATCTTGATGGTGCTTATCAGCAGAAGCGAGAACTGGTTGGCAGTAAGATGGCACTATTGGAAAAGCAGATCCTGCTGCAAATTCTCGATACACTTTGGAAAGAGCACCTGGCAGCGATGGACCAGTTACGTCAGGGGATTTTCCTGCGCGGTTATGCTGGCAAGAACCCCAAGCAGGAGTACAAGCGCGAAGCGTTTAATCTTTTCCAGGATTTGCTGTCACGACTTCAGCATGATGTTATCCGCTTCCTCAGTCACGTGAAAGTTCGTTCGCCAGAAGAGATCGAGGCGATAGAAAAAGCGCGTGAAGCTGAGCGGGCGAGTGAAAAAATCCAGTATAAACACGACGAGGCTTCTGCCATGCCCGAAAGTGGTGACAATGCCTCCACTCAAGGGCAGCAGCAACCGGCCAGTGGGGAGAATAAAGCTCCCTTCGTTCGCAATGACCGCAAGGTCGGCCGCAACGATCCTTGTCCATGTGGTTCCGGGAAAAAGTATAAACAGTGCTGTGGCCAGATTAAATAATATCAACAGACCAGACTGTAACTAACTCAGGCAGTAATTAAGGCGCACAGACTTTGCCAAGTCTGGCTTTAAAGGGATTGGAGAGTAATATCATGGCAACAGGAACAGGTGATTTTGGCGTGTTAAGCGCAGTTGAAGGTATCAGACTGTCTTCAGTGGAAGCTGGGGTGCGCTATCAGAATCGCCGTGATGTTGTGGTTGTGGAAATTGCTGAAGGCAGCACAGTAGCTGGGGTTTACACCCTTAATGCGTTTTGTGCTGCACCAGTAAAAATTGCTCGCCAGCATTTAAGTGACAACCAGGGAAAATGTCGCTACTGGCTGATAAATACTGGTAATGCCAATGCCGGCACAGGTAAGCAGGGAGCCGTAGATGCACTAGCCTGCTGCCAGTCGCTGGCCGAACTGGCGGGCTGTGATCCCAGTGAAGTGCTGCCTTTTTCAACTGGCGTTATTGGGGAGCGTTTACCGGCCGGTAGAATAACCGCTGCCCTGCCCGGAGCATTGGAACAGTTGCAGCCAGACAACTGGCTGTCGGCAGCGAAAGGTATTCTGACAACGGATACACGCCCTAAAGGTCTGACGCGCACCTTGCAGCTTAATGGTCGGACTGTGACTATCACCGGTATCAGCAAAGGCGCTGGCATGATCAAGCCGAACATGGCGACCATGCTGGCTTATGTTGCCACGGACTTAAGCGTGGATTATGCACAGCTTCAGGCATTACTGAGTGATGCTGTGTCTCAGTCATTCAATCGCATTACTGTGGATGGCGATACCTCTACCAATGATTGTTGTATGTTGGCGGCGACCGGCCGGGCTGGTGTTGCGTTCACTGAGTTGAGTGATAGTGATAAAGCTCAGTTTCGGGGAGCGCTGAATGAGGTGCTGCAGTCACTCGCCATTCAGATCATTGAAGATGCTGAAGGTGCCAGCAAGTTCGTTACTATTGATGTCTCCGGTGGTGAAACATCAAAAGAATGCCTTCAGGTAGCCTATGCGGTTGCTGAGTCGCCTTTGGTCAAGACCGCCCTGACAGCATCAGACCCGAACTGGGGCCGGATTCTTGCCGCTGTCGGTCGCGCGGGCGTGCCAGCTCTGGATGTTGATAGCGTTTCCGTGTCTCTGGATGCCGTTCCCCTGGTTGAACGAGGCCAGTTGTCGGCGGATTACTCCGAAGAGAAAGGTCAGGCTGTTATGAATCAGGAAGCAATTACCATCAGCATTGATCTGGGGCGTGGTGATGCAAAAGAGCGTGTCTGGACCTCAGACCTGTCAGAAGAATATGTCCGCATTAACGCCTCTTACCGAAGTTAAACGGCGCCCCGGGTATTGCCTGAGGTCTGTGAATAGAGCACGGTGAAAAACGATCGCCGACAAGAGTTCGATAAAAAAGCGAATGAAGGTTTAGCGATATAAGCTGATACCGGCAATACCATAGGCAGCAGACTGCCGCGCCAGATGATAATCCTGCTGAGAGAGCCCGCCCATAGCGAAGCATGGCATCATGCCAGTCTTGGCAATTGCCGCAAATGCACGCCAACCCATGCCCGGGTTCTCCGGGTGACTGGTGCTGCTGGCTACCGGTGAGGCGATCACGAAGTCCATGCCTTTGTCGACTGCCAACTGGTACTCCTGCTGATTGTGACATGAAGCGCCAATGGTTATGTTCTCAAGCAAGGGAGGACGTTGCTCAGACATAGCTGCCAGCACCTGTTTATTGGCATAGTACCCCCATCCGGGTAATCCCAGGCCCAGCACTTTTTCTCGAAGGGCTTCCAGTTCTGCGATGCTCTGCAAGCTGACGTCGAGATCAATCAGTAACGGGCGGTTGCGAGTGCTGCTTATTAAAAAATCTTTTGTTTTTTGCAGATACTGAGATGGGGTTGACCCTGTTATGGCGCGCAACCGTAACCAGCATTGTGGCGGTAACGCAGAAAACCCGGCTATAACTGATGGCCAGTCTTGCTCAGCATCATGGCTGTTATTGATGATAGCTATGTTCCTGGGTAAACGCGCAGCCCGGACAATGGCCTGATTGGCGGCCGGGAAAATGCCAGGATCCATTTCACTGGCTGCCAGCCATTGCAAGGGTTGGCCTTCCAGCCCAATCGGCTTGCCTGAGAAGCGGGTGACCTCTCTGACTTCAAGAAACACATGACGGTCCGGGTAGCAGTGCCGGATCTGGCACAATGGCTGATCATGTTTAACCTCGATACCCAGCTCTTCTTTTAATTCCCTGGCCAGAGCGGTAGAGACATTCTCCCCCTGCTCCACTTTGCCTCCGGGGAATTCCCACTTGCCGCCCTGGTGTTGCTGACTGTTACGCCTGGCGATGAGGATTTCATCTGAATCGTTTCTAATGACACCCACAGCGACATGTAGCACTTTAAGCTTATTGATAGCTGTCATTGCGTGCCTGGTTGGTAATAGCTTCCATCAGTACTTCCGGGTCAGCAGGGTCGCCCGGAATCGCGTTTTTCTCGCTGGCCCATTCACCAAAATCGATCAGCTTGCACCGCTCAGAACAAAAAGGCCGGTACTGATTCTCTTGTTTCCATTCGACTATTTCCTGACATGTCGGGCAGTTCACGCGAGTGATGTTCTCAGGCATTAAATAACTCCAGATACGCCTTGTGCTGCAACTTGACCGCCTGGGTCAATGCATCGAGTGAATTATCGTTAACAATTATATCATCGGCCAGCGACAGTCTGTCTTTTCGTGACATTTGAGTCCTGATGATGGACTCCACCTGCTCTGGTGTAGAGTCGTCCCTGATGGTGGTACGGGCAACCTGTTGCTGCTCCGGAGTGTCGACCAGTAGCACTCGCTGGCACCATTGATGCTGTCCGGATTCAAGTAAAAGCGCAGAAACCAGAATAGTGTATGTCGATTGGCTCTGCTGGATTTGACGCATCGTTTCCTTTCGAATTAAAGGATGTAGCAAAGCCTCAAGCCATTGCTTTTCTTCGGGGCTGGTAAAAATGATTTCACGTAGCGCCTGCCGATCCAGTGCCCCGTTAGCTTGCAGCACATTGTCACTGCCAAAATGCCCGGCAATCCGGGTCAGCGCCTGAGTGCCGGGCTCGACGACCTGGCGGGCGATCACATCGGTGTCAACGACAGTGATTCCCAGGTCGGCGAAGGTGTCGCTGACAGTTGTTTTACCACTGCCGATACCGCCCGTGAGACCTACCACCGGGGGGTGTAACTGTTCGGTCGTTGTTTTATTTTCTGTTTGCATCTCAGGTCAGTACGGAAAGGTACCACTGGTTTAGTTGTGGTCCCCAGATTAAAGCAATGAAGCCAGCGGTGGCCAGGCAGGGGCCGAACGGCATCGGGCGATTTTTATCACGACCGGCCAGGATAATCAGAGCGATACCGATCACGGCGCCTGCCAGTGAAGACAGAATGATGATGCCTAAAAGGGACTGCCACCCTAACCAGGCCCCCAGTGCTGCCAGCAGCTTAAAGTCGCCGAAGCCCATCCCTTCGCGGCCGGTCAGCAGGCGAAAAGTCCAGTAAACCGACCATAAACTTAAGTATCCAAAAACTGCACCCAGTACTGCCTCCTGGGCAGTTGTGCCTATGCCGTATGGAGTAACACTCAGGGCCAGCCCAAGCCAAAGTAGTGGCATGGTCATGTTGTCTGGCAGTAACTGATGGTCCAGGTCAATCATGGTCAGTGATATCAGGATCCAGGTTAGTATTAGCGCAGCCAGGCAGGCCGGTGTGGCGCCAAAACGCCAGGCGACCAGTCCGGAAAGCAGGGCTGTTGCTATTTCGACAGTCGGGTAACGCCAGTGGATGGGTGTTTTACAGCCGGCACACTTTCCTTTTAACAGGATATAACTGACCACCGGAACATTCTGCCAGGGTCGGATGGGTTTATTGCAACCGGGGCAATGAGAGGGCGGGTTGGCCAGGTTGAACACCTTGTGATCAGGTACCGGGTCTGTCAGTTTCAGTGACTCAGCGCTGCGTTCCAGAAATTCACAGCATTGTTGCTGCCAGTCCCGCTGGAGCATGATTGGAACCCGGTGAATGACAACGTTCAGAAAGCTGCCTGTTAATAAACCCAGCACAGTCACTAAAGTTATGGTCAGTGGCTGCGATCCCTGGAGCACCTCAATGAATGTCATATTACGCTTCCGAGCTGAAAAATGGGTAGATAAACGGCAAGCATCATTAAGCCGGCCATGGCACAAAGCAGTGTCATCAGTGCAGGTTCCAGCAGGCTGGTCAAGGTCTGAACTCCTGACTGGTGACGCTGCTTGTACAGTTGATTGGCACGCGCAAACATCCCCTCAAGCTGCCCTGATTCTTCACCGATATGAATCAACTGGGCAATCATAACCGGAAAATGGCTGTTGAGGCGAATAGCCTCCGTCAATGATGAACCGGACTCAACCTGCTTCGCCAGATCCAGTAAACTCTGTTCAAAGCAGATGTTCAGGCTTGTCGGCGCGGCAAGGCGCAATGCGTCCGGCAAAGGGATGCCTGCTTCCAGGACCAGTGCCATGGTGGCTGAGATTCGCATCATGATACCGTCCCTGTGTATCTGTCCGCAAAATGGCAACAGCATCTTCAGTCTGGCTGCAAACCACAACCAGCGGCAGCTACGTTTGCTCAATAGGATAAAAAATGACATTGAAGCTGTGACCACTGCGGCAGTGGTCACAGCATACTGCTGGCTAAACTCAGAAAAAGTCAGCATGCAACGGGTCAGGTAGGGCAGCTCGGCACCGAACTGGGCAAAGCTGCTGGCAAATTGCGGCATAACCCAGTTCAGCATCAAAATGAGTACCGCAAGCATGGCAATGAGCGTAATCATAGGATATCGAAGTGCCTGGCGCGTTGTGTTTCTCAGCCTTTGTTCTGCTGACAGGTGCGTTGATAGCTGCTTCAGGCAGGTGGGAAGCCGACCGGATGCTTCGCCAGCGCCAACGATAGCTATAGCCATCAGTGGTAACTGAAAAGGGGCAGATTTAAGGGCTGACTGCAGTGTATCTCCACGATTGATGGCGGGTTCGAGGTGATTGAGTATTGTCTCAAGTGGCTTGGGTTGCCGGTTGGTGAGACTGATCTCTATAGCCTGTGATAAAGGGATGCCGGATGATAAGAGGGTACTTAGGTTGGTGATTAACCTGATGCATTGCTGGAGCGGCAGTTTTGCTCCGGGTGAGGTACCCGGTGACTGAGTGCGCCGCATACCGGCCTTGCTGTATTGAGGTTTGATTGCTGTGGCTGCGATTCCCGATTTGTAAAGACGCAGCCTCGCATCATCCAGTGAGTTAGCCTCAATGGTACCGCTGTCACTGTCATGAGTTTGCCAATAAAATAATGTCATGCCTGCCCGTATCTGATGACTATATATCCTGTTATAGCTGATTTACGTTATCTGACGATTCCTGGAGGTAGGGCGCTATTTCCTGGAAAGTGGTAAGCCCCTGCAGCCAGGCTTTCTCTGCAGCCTGCGACAACGTGGAGTGAATGTTGCGAGTACAACACTGGCGAAGATCACTGAGTGGGCGGTTATCTGCCAGGGATTGATTTAGCTCAGCTGTGACGGGCAGTATCTCAAAGATGGCGATACGACCAGCGTAACCGTTATGGCAGGCGCTGCAGCCAACCGCTGTAAAACAATTGTGTGTTGACCTATCCTGGCGGGACTCTTTCTGCTTGGGCTCTTCCTGGTCTGGTTCTGTCGCCGGGCCACTGCTACTGATATCACCCGGGAGTGGTTTTTTGCAGTGGCGGCACAATTTTCTTAACAGGCGTTGCGCAATGATCAGCGTTAGTGTGTCGCTTAAATTGTATGGAGCAATGCCCAGGTTGATTAACCTGATCAGGCTTTCTGTGCAACCATTGGTGTGCAAAGTGGATAGCATCAGATGCCCGGTCTGTGCAGCTTTGATTGCCGTATCAGCGGTTTCCCGGTCGCGAATTTCCCCTAGCATCACAATATCCGGGTCTTGTCTCAACATGGATTTAATGGCGTGCTGGAAAGTCATTTTGGAGGTTGCAGAAACGGCAATCTGGTTAATTCCAGGTAAATCAATCTCAATAGGATCTTCCAGTGTCATCAGGTTTTGTGATGGCTGGTTTAACTGGTTCAGCATCGCGTATAGCGTTTGCGTTTTGCCGCTTCCGGTGGGCCCTGTCACCAGCACCAGACCCTGGTGACGTGAAATGGCCTTCCGGGTCTGATGTAACTGTTTTTCACTGAGACCCAGGTGAGCCATCGCAAGCACGGCACCGGCAGCACTCTGGATTCTTATCACTGCCTTTTCACCCCAGGCAGTTGGCAGGGTGCTGAGTCGCATATTGATGTTGCCACTACCGGGCTGCTGGATAGTCAGCCGTCCATCCTGGGGCTGACGTCGCTCCGTGATATCGAGCTGTGCCAGTACCTTCAGGCGTGAGATAAGTTGCTTGTGTATGGTGCTGGATACCGTATCGTGCTGCTGAAGCTGGCCATCTACGCGAAAGCGTATCCGTGACTGGTGCTGAAAAACTTCCAGGTGAATGTCACTGGCTTTTTGTCGCACAGCCATGGCAATGATGTTGTTCAGCAGTTTCACGGCAGGCGCGTGTTCATTATCTGGTTCACTGATGTCGCTGCTATCTGGTTTGTCAGTAGGCCCGTTGGCTAGTGTCGATAATGACAGGCTGTGGTTTGTCTGTGCGGCTGACAAACCAGAACTGTCGGTGGTCACTTCATCATTTCCGCAACAGGACTGCTGAAAGGTTCCTTCGTCAGTCAGTAACGTAAGTGGCAATTTGTCTGTTGCCTTGGTTGAACTGTTCAACTGGTTTGGCCGGGTGAGCAACTGCACACCACCGGTCGGGCTACGTAATATAGCCTGTTGTTCATTCTGGCTGATTTCCAGTTCGCATTTTGATTGCTCCAGGGCGATTAACTCAGGAGCTATCCAGGGAATGCCGAGCGCGATGGATAGGCACTGGTTTAAAGCGGGACGACGTTCCGGAAAATACTCTGCCAGCGCTGTCAGTGAGTGATCCGGAGCAATAGCAGCATTATCAAGGAACTGAGCCAATTCCGGTTGACTGAGCCAGCCCTGGGATATAAGTGATTGGTAAAGTGCCTGCATGTCAGTTTATTAATAAGTGGAGCTGTTGAGTATTGTATTTGGCATATAGCAGAGGATGACCTGGGCTGCTATATATCAACTGCACGCCATGGACAGGCGTGAAAATCATCACTGCCAGGGAGGGCAAAAAAATGAGGGTGCAGTCGAGCATCAAGCTAACCATGTCTGGATTTACATTAATGGAAGTCATGATGGTTGTGGCAATTGTAGGCATATTGGCTGCCGTAGCTTTGCCTTCATATCAGTCTTATGCAGATCGCGCGGCATACGCCGATGTGGTGTCAGCAGCCGTTCCGGCCCGGACCGAGGTCGACCTTTGTGTTCAGATTCGAGGCGCTGATGAATGTAATGCGATACCGGCTCAACCAGGGTGGTCTGTATCCGAAATGGTAAATAATGTCAGCATAGATATGGAGGATGAGAACTTTCTGGTCACCGTTGTACCTAGCGACACTCGAGCCGGGATAGACGGTGAAGACACTTATGTGTTGCGAGGTGTGCCGCAGGGTGGTTCCTTGCAGTGGGGTGTAGACGAGGCATCAGGTTGTTTGGCGGCCAGTTTGTGTTGATCAGGACTGGTTAGTCAGGTTGACTATGCCAGCGGCGGGTTTTTTGCTACATTAACGCCTCACAAATTATCGCCAACCCGTTCAGCCATGGTTCAGGCTATTTTTCTTACACTGACCATGTCGAAAAAAAGACGGTAACTCCATTGAGGTAAAGGCACTGTTGGTGCCGGAGTAGCAAATATGAAAAAGATCAGAATGCCATTTTTGTCAGCAATGACGTTAGGTGTTGCTATTGCAGCGTGTTCAAGTGTATCTGCACAGCCAGAGACCATTCTGGATGGTGTCTACACAGAGGAACAGGCAGAGCTGGGTCAACCGATTTACGAACAGCGTTGCTCTGCTTGCCATAATGCGGATTTTTACGCAAATAGCTTTAACAATCGCAATAGCCAACCACTGGCTTATCTGTTCGAGGAAATTCTGGTAAATATGCCAGCGGATATGCCCAGTTCATTGATGGATCATGAGTATGAGCAAGTTTTGGCACATATTCTGTCTCTGGTTGGCTACCCTGCTGGCGATCAGGAACTGAACTACGCGAATGGAACAATGTTCGAAATTCAGATCGCGCCACCGCCAGAATCCTGATAAATCAGAGTTTTATACATACCAGACCGGGCACTTTTGCCCGGTCTGTCTGTTTTACCTCCCCCTTTTTTTCACTTGGGACCGGCTTTTTTCCTGCGGCGACACCCGAGTCTAGGCATTAAAGCGCATTGACAGATCTATGGCTTTGAGGTGTTTGGTCAGAGCGCCAATTGATATGTAGTCCACGCCTGTTGCTGCCAGCGAAGGTAATCTTTTTGCATTAACATTACCGGAAACCTCGATCTTGCAGGGGTGTTTGTGGCTCTTATTCAATTTCACTGCTTCGGCAATATCAGCGATGGAAAATTCATCCAGCATTATGATGTCTGCGCCATGTGATAAAGCCTGCTTGAACTCTGCTAACGACTCCACTTCAATTTCTAGTGGTTTGTCAGCTGCAATTTCCCTTGCTTTTCTTATTGCGGCGGCAATGGAGCCACAGGCATGAATATGATTTTCCTTGATCAGAAAGGCGTCAAACAGGCCTGTTCTGTGGTTGTGGCAACCGCCAGTACGAACAGCATATTTTTGTGCCATCCTGAGGCCGGGCAGGGTTTTGCGTGTATCCAGTATTCTGACAGTTGAGTTGCCAACCAGTTTGGCAAAACTGTTGGCGTGGGTTGCTGTACCAGAAAGAGTTTGCAAAAAGTTGAGCATACTGCGCTCAGCAGTCAGGAGTTGCCTGGCATTGCCTTGAAGATTGGCAATGACTGAGCCTGCAGGCACGCTGTCTCCGTCACTAAACTGCCATTGGCAGCTTACTTCCGGGGCGATTTGCCGTAATACTTCATCTGCCCATGCGGTTCCACAGAGTATGGCGGCCTCTTTCGCGATGATGGTCGCGGACATTTGATTGTCAGCTGCAACCAGCATGGCTGTTATGTCTCCATCTCCCACATCCTCTGCTAATGCAATACGAACAGTCTGGGCGATATCAGCGGGCAGGTTTACAACGTTTTCAGACATAATTTTTCCGGAATATCCATGTACATCAATGTTATACTGAGCAGCTATAATACTATAGTAAGGGAGTGAAAGTGGGGCCGATTAGTAATCATTGGCTACAGGGTGTGCAACGGTGTGAATCGCCAAATCACAGTGATCGGCCAGCCGATACTCAACCCTGGCTGCTGGTCATCCATAATATCAGCTTGCCGCCCGGTGAGTATGGTGGAGACTGGATTCTTGATCTTTTCAGTAATTGTCTGGACCCAGATTTTCACCCCTACTTTGAGGGTATTGCTGATCTAAAGGTTTCGGCACATGCATTGATCAGAAGGGATGGCGCCGTTGTGCAGTTCGTTCCTTTCGACAAGAAAGCCTGGCATGCTGGGCAATCCAGTTATGAAGGGGTTGCCAGCTGTAATGATTTTTCCATTGGTGTCGAACTGGAAGGGTGTGATACAGATTCTTTTACCGATGCGCAGTATACGACGCTTGCGGAGCTGACGCGCTGCCTTTTCACTTATTATCCGACACTTAGCCCGGAACATATTGCGGGTCATAGTGATATTGCTCCCGGCCGTAAAACTGACCCCGGCCCGTATTTTGACTGGGCACGTTATAAGGCGGCAGTAGTATGACTTTTTTCTGCGTAATCGTGGCCTTGCTGGTGAATTATTTCTGGCAACGTGAAGATGCCCGGTCTATGGACCGGCAAGTACTGAAGTGGCAATCCTGGGTACTCGAGCGGGTTGGTCAAAAGTCTGATCAGCTGTCGGTTTTACTCACCATTATGATCTGTGCCGGTTTTCCTGCGTTAGTGCTCATTAGTGCCTTGCTCTTGCTGGATGGGATTGCGTTTGGGGTATTGACCTTGCTACTGCATATCTTCGTGCTGGTGCTGGCGCTGTCTGGGGAGGATGTTCGAGGTATCCTGCTGGGCAGTATGCAGTATTGTCGCACGGGCGCGGTGGCGGCAGCCAGGCGACATGCACATAAGTGCCTGGAGCGACTATCGGTAAGGCCAGCAGAAAGTACAGAAAGTACAGAAAGTACAGAAGGTGCAGAAGGTGCAGAAGGGGAAGATTGGGCCCGCCTGCTGGTCAAAGCGGCTTTAGGGCAAGTTTTGAGGCGGCTCTATGTTGTTGTTTTCTGGTATTTAATAGCGGGGCCGGTAGCAGTCGTGGTGTATGCCCAGTGTTTGTTTCTCTGGCAGGGGCAGGCAGCCGGGGCTGCAGGTGTTGACCTTGAATGGGCTGACATGTTGCGAAATACGGCAGAACGGATTATCGCCATAATCGAATGGCTGCCCATTCGATTGCTCATGGTCTTCTTTGCGTTGGCGGGTCACTTCAGCGAAGCCTGGTCAGAAATGGCCGATGAGCAATTCTGGACGCTGGATGTCAGGCAGGGTGAGTTGCTACTATACCGTGTTGCTGTCGCAGCTACAGGTGTGTCGAAAGACAAGTCACGCGATAATGATGATACTGATTGCCCGGAGTTGCTCTCTGCTGTCGCTGATTTATTGCACCGGACACAGTTTGTTGGTATCGCGATTGTGGCGCTCTACATTCTTGTAGTTTAACTACAAAACAGGTGTGTGTGGCTTGAGCATTTGCTAAATTTGCGATAGTATCCCCGACACAATGTAATTAAATTACAAACTGTATCAAACAACTGACAGCTGTAGCGCTGATTTCTGCGACATACATGTAGCCCATTGTTACTGGTTTCATGCCAGTGGCTAAATTTGTGGTGTACGTTCTTATGCCGTACCGACATTCTTTGTCAGCGCCGGTTCATCCAGTTGTCAACCAATCATAATCAACAGAAACAGAACTGACGCTTATGACCGATCTTCACGACGATTTGAATCCTACTGAAACAGAAGAGTGGCTGGATGCCCTGGGTGCTGTAATTGAGCACGAGGGAAGTGACAGAGCCCACTACTTGTTAAAAAGCTTATCTGATAAAGCTGCACGTCTGACACAGAAGTTACCGATTTCTGCTGTGACAACGCCGTATCGCAACACGATCTCGCCGCAAGACGAAGATCGTATGCCGGGCGACATGTTCATGGAGCGCCAGATTCGTGGCATCATTCGCTGGAATGCCTTGATTACTGTTATGCGGGCCAACCAGGATAATTCAGATCTGGGGGGGCATATTTCTTCATTCGCCTCTTCCGCCACACTTTACGATGTGGGCTTCAACTATTTCTTTCGGGGCCCGACCGAGAATCATGGTGGTGACCTGATTTTATTCCAGGGACACGTGTCCCCTGGTATTTATGCGCGATCTTATCTCGAAGGCCGAATCTCTGAAGAGCAGCTGGACAACTTCCGTCGTGAAGTCGATGGTGGTGGCCTGTCATCATACCCACACCCCTGGCTGATGCCTGATTACTGGCAGTTCCCAACCGTATCGATGGGTCTGGGGCCGCTGCAGGCCATCTATCAGGCGCACGTTATGAAGTACCTGTCAGCCCGCGAAATGCTGGATGCCGGTGACCGTAAGGTTTGGGCATTCCTGGGTGACGGTGAGATGGATGAACCCGAATCACTGGGTGCTATCAGCAAGGCCGGTCGTGAAGGCCTGGATAACCTGATTTTCGTGATCAACTGTAACCTGCAGCGCCTGGATGGTCCGGTGCGCGGTAACGGTAAAATTATCCAGGAACTGGAAGGCGCCTTCCGCGGTGCCGGCTGGAATGTGATCAAGGTCATTTGGGGCCGTCACTGGGACCAGCTGCTGCAAGCTGATACAGACGGTATCCTGCAAGCGCGCATGGACGAAGTCTGTGACGGTGAGTATCAGAACTACTGGGGTCGTGGTGGCGCTTACACGCGTGAGCACTTCTTCGGCAAAAGCCCTGAGCTGCTGAAAATGGTCGAGCATTTGTCAGATGATGACATTATGGCGCTGAACCGTGGTGGTCACGATCCATTTAAAATGTATGCTGCTTACAAAGAAGCAACCACCAATGCCAATGGTAAGCCGACGGTTATCCTGGCGAAAACCGTTAAAGGTTATGCGTTTGGTTCTTCTGCAGAAGCACAGAATGCCGCACACCAGACCAAAAAACTGGATATTGAGTCGCTGAAGCGCTTCCGTGATCGTTTCAATATTCCGATTCCTGATGACAAACTCGAAGACCTGCCTTATTACCGTCCTGATGAAGATTCACTGGAAATGCGCTACATGCGTAAGATCCGTGATCAGCTGGGTGGTCAGGTGCCACATCGCCGCGCACAAAGCCATGCCTTGCCCGTGCCGGATGTGTCCGCATTTGACGCGCAACTTAAAGGTACGGGTGAGCGTGAAATCTCTACCACAATGGCTTTTGTGCGCATGCTGAACACCTTGTGCAAAGACAAGGAAATCGGTAAGCGAATCGTGCCGATTGTACCGGATGAAGCACGTACGTTTGGTATGGAAGGCATGTTCCGTCAGTTGGGTATCTACTCGGCTGTGGGTCAGCTGTACGATCCTGCTGACTCGAATCAGGTCATGTATTACCGTGAAGACAAGAAAGGACAGATGCTGGAAGAAGGCATCAGTGAAGCAGGTGCGTTCTCAACCTGGCTGGCGGCAGCAACGTCATACAGCGTCAACGATTACCCGCTGATTCCATTCTACATCTACTACTCCATGTTCGGCTTCCAGCGCATTGGCGATCTGGCATGGGCAGCAGGTGACTCACAGGCGCGTGGCTTCCTGATTGGTGCCACGGCTGGTCGTACTACGCTGAACGGTGAAGGTCTGCAGCACCAGGATGGCCACAGCCACTTGTTGTCATCGACCATCCCTAACTGTGTCAGCTACGACCCGACTTATGCCTTTGAGCTGGCAGTGATTGTTCAGGACGGTTTGCGTCGTATGTACCACGACAAAGAGTCGGTGTACTACTACATCACCACCATGAACGAAAACTATGTTCACCCTGAAATGCCAAAAGGCGTTGAACAGGACATCATTAACGGCATGTACTTGCTGGAAGACAGCAAGTCCAAAGACTACAAAGTGACTGGCAAGGCAGCTGCTAAAGATGCGGTACGTCTGCTGGGTAGCGGCACTATCCTGCGTGAAGTGCGTAAAGCGGCGGAGATTCTGCGGGACACATACAAAGTGCCTGTTGATGTGTACAGCGTAACCAGTTTCAACGAGTTGCGCCGTGACGGTCTGGATGTGGTTCGCTGGAATATGCTGAATCCGGGCAAGAAAGCGAAAGTTCCGCATGCCACTAAATGCCTGTCCGGCGGACAAGGCCCGGTTGTGGCAGCAACAGATTATATGCGCCTGTTCGCAGATCAGATCCGTGAATATGTCCCGGCGTCCTATCGGGTACTGGGTACGGATGGCTTTGGCCGCAGTGATACTCGCCAGAACCTGCGTCGCTTCTTTGAGGTGAATAGCAGCTACATTGTACTGGCTGCGCTGACAGAGCTGCATGACAAAGGTGATATCACCAAAGCAGTGCTGACCAAAGCGATCAAAGAACTGGGAATTGATTCCGACAAGCCGAACCCACTGACAGTATAAGTCGGTTGGGATTGAGTTGAACGATAATATCAGGAGCATTTCAAGGTGCCTGTAGAAAACATTAAAGTCCCGGATCTAGGGGATTCAAGTGACGTAGAGGTCATCGAAATTCTGGTCAATGAGGGAGATAGCGTTCAGGAGAACGATTCCTTGTTGGTACTGGAAAGTGATAAAGCTGCGATGGAGATCCCGTCACCGAAAAGTGGTGTGATCAAGAAGATTCTGGTGAAAGTAGGTGATCAGGTTAACGAAGGTCACGAAATTTTCGCCATGGACATCGAAGGCGGTTCAGAAGAAGCCCCTGCGGAAGAAAAGGAAGAAGCATCAGCAGAAAGCGAAAGCGCGGCTGATGAACCCGCTTCTGAAGCGGATTCCTCTGATAGCGAGCCTGCAGCTGAAGCTGGAGCGACCAGCGTTGAAACGATCAAAGTGCCGGATATCGGTGGCGACAGCGATGTCGAGATCATTGAAGTGCATGTGGCTGTTGGTGACGAAATCAGTGCAGAAGATGCATTGATTACCCTGGAGTCAGACAAGGCAGCAATGGATGTACCTTCTCCGAAAGGTGGTGTGGTCAAATCACTGAAAATCAAAGTCGGTGACAAGGTCTCGGAAGGTTCCGACATTATCGAACTGGAAGTTCAGGGCGCGGCACCAGCACCTGCAGCTGAAAAACCGGCCAAGGCCAGCCAGTCTTCGGCTCCGGCAGCAGACAAAAAAGCGGCGCCGGCCAAAGAAGAGCCCAGCCTGGCAGCAAAACAGGAAGCGTTCGCTGAAGAAGCGGCTGCTAATAAGGGGTCGCGTATTTACGCTGGCCCAGCAGTGCGCAAACTGGCCCGTGAGCTGGGTGTTGATCTGACACAGGTCAATGGCACTGGCTCGCGCGGACGCATTCAGAAAGAAGATATTCATGAATTCGTTAAGGCGCGTATCAACGCCCCGGCAACGGCGACTGTTTCAGGTGGTGGAGCGGGTATTCCTTCCGTTGCCGATATCGACTTCAGTCAGTTCGGTGAAGTTGAAGAAGTGGCTATGTCCAAGCTGCACAAGGTCACCGCCGCTAACATGCATCGAAACTGGCTGAACGTTCCGGCGGTTGCCCAGTTTAACGAAGCGGATGTGACTGACCTGGAAGATTTCCGTAACGCACAGCGTAAGGTTGCAGAGAAGAAAGGTGTTAAATTGACACCACTGCCATTCCTGCTGAAAGCCTGTGCCAAAGTGCTGCAGGAATACCCACAGTTCAATGTGTCGCTGCATTCTTCCGGTGAGAAACTGATCCAGAAGAAATACATTCATATAGGCGTAGCGGTCGCGACACCGGCCGGTCTGATGGTTCCCGTTATTCGGGATGTCGATAAAAAAGATGTATGGCAACTGGCTGCCGAAATGGCCGAGCTGGGTGAAAAAGCCAAATCCCGTCGATTGACCAAGGATGACATGCAGGGTGCCTGCTTTACCATTTCCAGCCTCGGTGCACTGGGCGGCACCGGCTTTACGCCAATCGTCAATGCGCCGGAAGTTGGTATTCTGGGTGTTTCCAAGACACAGGTGAAGCCGGTTTATATCAACAATGAGTTTGTGCCGCGTCAGATGCTGCCGTTCTCACTGTGCTATGACCACCGTGCTGTGAACGGCGTCGATGCCGGTATGTTTGCAACTCGCCTAGCCGAGCTGCTCAGCGACATCCGCTTGCTGATGATGTAAACCATTGTCAGAGACGAACTTTGGTTCGTAAGAGCAAAAAAAGGTCGGCATTTGCCGACCTTTTTTTTGCCCACAAAACCCCAGACACCAACGCTCACGGCACAAGGACATGGCATCACACCACGCATCGTAGCCAGTGAGGCCACGCTTTGCCTGGCACTCCTCACCCGAAAGAGCAGCCGAACTGTTTGAGACGTCAGGCGAGTTTTCGGCTGCCGGGTGAGGAATGCCAGGCAGTGGTCGGCTGCGGTGCGTGGTGTGATGCCCTGACCGTCGCTCGACAGTCTGAAGCCGTCAGGCTGAGTTTCCGCCCGCCGAGTGTCGCCCGGGGAGCTGTGGTCGTCTGCAACCGGAACTATGCTGACCTGATCGTTCTCACTAGCAGGAAAAGTGTCAGTATTTACCGACACTTTTCCTGTTTTCAGCGTGTTTTAGTCGTCACGTCCAGCATGTTCACGAGCTTTTTGCAGGTTGCGCTCTGTGCTGCCAGAGATGCCAGCATCACCCCAGTAGCCTACCGTTGGGAAACGGAAACCCTGGTCCAGACGTGCTTCAATATCCCCCTCGTTAGTGGTGATACCGCAAGGTACATCATGTTTCACACAAAGCTTGGCCACTTTATCGATGGCTTCCTGAACTTCTGGTGAGTTGCCTGGCAGGCCCATATTGAACGAAAGGTCAGCTGGGCCAACAAAGATGGCACCAACGCCAGGTGTTGTCATGATCGCTTCTGCGTTGTTAACACCTTCTTCTGACTCAATTTGCATGACAGCCAGCAGGTCGCCGTTCTCGTTCAGCGGCCATGTGTCAGCACGTTGTATGTAATCACGAGCACCCCAGTACCATGCAGCAACGCTGGGAGAGACGCCACGTACACCTTTAGGCTCTGCAATCTCTGAGCCGCGTGGTTGCGGGTAACGCATGGCTTTTACCGCACGCTCAGCTTCTTCAGCCGTTTCAACGTATGGGAACATGATGCCGAATGCACCGATGTCCAGAATCTGTTTTACCAGCCATTCCGGATCGTTGCGGCCGTTGGCAGGCAAGCGCACGATTGGAGTGGTACGCATCTGGAGGTGGCCTTGTTGAGCGATGGCTGTTTTGTCAGTCATACCCAGCAGGAACTCCTGCAACTTTTCCATATCCCAGGCAGTATGTTCCATATCGATTAGGATGTAGTCCAGACCAGAACGGGCCAGGCCGCGGGCATTGGCCAGAGAAAAATTGCCGGTAAATAAACCGAACGCAGGGTCACCTTTTTCAAAGGTTTCAATCGTGCGGTTCAGATGATCGCTGTCCTGAGCTGATACGTTTGTCGCTGCCAGTCCGGTTGCAGCCAACACTGAGAAAAGTGCCGCGAGGTACTTCTTTTTCATTACGAATTCCTTCTTCAATACTGCTGTAAAGTTTTGTAAAAAATTGATATAGCAAGGAATTTATTGTTCTTATTGGTTGGCAGAGGTTAAACCAGCAACTGCTAATTATCAATTCAATTCCAATGAGTACACTTTGGGTAATTGGAACAAAGCCAGCAGTGGCGGGGTGGGTCATCCGGCTCAGGTTTGATACTTGGGTTTGATAGGAGTACCGATAGTGTATCGATGTTGGCAAATAGACTAACCAGGAAAGAAAACGGGATAATCTGTATCTGTTTGGGCTTGCCTGACCGGGTGCCCATAAACGTCGCTGAGGGATGATTCACTGAGAATATCGTCGCGAAGGCCAAACAGGTAGCTGCCATCGGTATTCAGCAATAGAACCTTATCAGCAAAACGAGCGGCCAGATTCATATCGTGTGTCGCGAAAATCATGGCCTTTGCCATGCTTTTGATATGCTGGTGCAGTAAGGTCATCAAGCTGATCTGGTGAGCAATATCGAGGTGATTGCCGGGTTCATCAAGCAGGTATAAGTCAGGATCCTGAGCCAACAACATGGCGATGGCCAGGCGTTGTCTCTCTCCGCCAGAAAGTGACTCAACGTCTCGCGCGGACATCCCGGATAAATCAGTCACACTTAGCGCCTTGGCTACAATGTTTCTGTCCTGTTCGGAGTCCGATTTCCAGAACCGGGAGTGAGGCAGGCGACCCAGCATGGCAAAGTCATCAACACGGCTGGGCATCTCATCTTTTACCTGTTGTAAGAGCAGGCCAACACGCTGTGCAACCCCCCGTCCGGTCCATTTCGATAGTGCTTGCCCAGAAAGGTGGATCTCACCGTGATCTGCCTGATGAAGACCTTGTAAGGTGTGAAGCAGGGTCGACTTGCCACTGCCATTCTGGCCCAGAATGGCAATTGACTGCCCGGGGTAAACAGTGAGGTTTAATTGCTGGCAGAGGGTTTTGTTCTGCTGGCTGATACACAGGTCCTGCGTCTGAAACAAAGGTGGTTGGCTAGTCGTCATTGGCTGGCCCCTCTGTGGTGTGCTGGTAGCCCTGTCGGTAGTTCAGCATAAACAGAAAAATGGGCACACCAATGACTGCGGTAAGGACACCAACCGGCAACTGCTGCGGTGCCAGCATGGTTCTCGCCAGACAGTCTGCCAAAGTCAAAAATGCAGCACCAAGTAAAGCGGATGCAGGAATCAGCCAGCGGTGATCCTGGATGCCTGCCAGTCTCAGCAGGTGAGGAATGATCAAACCCACAAAACCCACAGAGCCGGCAATGACCACAGAAGTAGCTGTCATGGCAGAGGCCAGTAAAAACAGAGCCAGGTTTAAACCCCGAACAGGCACTCCCAGTGTGCGCGCCAACAGCTCACCTCTTGCCAATGTATTAAGTGCCCTGGCCTGACTCAATAAAATGGCGAGACAGATAAAAAGAAAGGCAAAGTGCCACAGGCTGATTCGACTCTGGCTGAGATCCCCCATTAACCAGAACAGCATGGACTGCACGGTGCTTGCCGTGCTGGTGGTCAGCAAGACATTGATCACTGCGCCCCAGCCAGCGGAAACTACAACACCGGTCAGCAGCAGACGTTGCGAGGACCATTGCTGCCCTCTGGCTGCTAATCCGAATACCAGGAATATAGAAATAATAGCGCCAGCTAGCGCAGATTGGGTCAACCAGATACCGCTGGCACCCAGGCTCAGTGCGGTCAGCGCGCCAACCGCGGATCCGCCTGAGACGCCGAGTATATAGGGGTCGGCTAACGGGTTACGGAGTAGAACCTGCATGATAACGCCAGAAAGCGCCAGCATGGCGCCACAAATAATGGCCGACAGTGTTCGGGGCAGGCGAATATCATGGATGATCTGGGCGTTCACTGAATCATCAGGCGAGAACAGGACCGAAAAAATATCACTGACAGGAACAGCGTAGCTGCCGCTTAGCAGTGACGTCATGACGGCCGCCACCAGCACAATGCAGAGCAAAACCAGGCTATACAAAGGTGGTATTGTCTTCAATGGCAGTTCCTGTGAATTGAACCTGAGACCTGGCAGCAATGCGGCCGTGTCGATAGTGATGAATTGGGGAAAGAACTTATCTTATCACAGCATGATGGTTGGTTATGCTGCGCAAAACCGCCTGATTATGCGGGCAGGGTAAATTGGCCCGGGCTGCCAGCTCACAAAGGTAACCATTGAACTCTTCAATTTCGGTGATTCTCCCTGCTTGTACATCTTGCCAGGTGGAAGACCAGTTTGTCGCAGTTGCCAGCAATATTTTCCGGACATAGGGGTACAAAGCCATATTCAGACGGTCAGTTTGTGTGAGCACCGTTTCGGTCTCGGAACAAAGCGATACCAAGTCCTGGTGAGCGGAAGGCCGTGTCAGTAATGCTCCGTTCTGGCAGTCATGGATAACCGTTAATCCGTTGATGACACAATTGGCCGCAAACTTTTGCCAGAGGCGTTTTTCCATATCCTCTGTGTGTTTAAGATTCATCGACTTTGTCAGTGCCGCCGGGAAGGTAGAGCGACTCAAATGTCTGCTGTATTCAGGGTTCACTGTTTGCAAGGGTCCGAAAAAAGTTTGCCCCGATCCGGCATGTACGACATGAAAGCGATGTTTCAGCCAGGCACCATGACTGGTTGTCATGCTCAATACCCGGATTCCCGTCATATTCTGCAGGGCAAGGTGATTGCGTATGCCATTCTGGAGTAAACAGATTGTCGAGTTGTGATCCAGCCAGGGTAATACTGACCTCAGTGCCTCTTCCGTGTCGAATGCTTTTGTGGTTACCAACAGGTTGGAAACCGGGTAATTCAGCTGTGCTGCCGAGGTGGCCTTCAAGTTGAAGGGTGTGGCTTCTCCCTGTGCTGACTCAACAACGACCTGTCCAGTAAACGAAGCCAGGGCATCATTGTCACGCAGTATCAGAGTCACGTTTGGCGTATGACCGGTTTGAATGAAAGATTCAGCCAGTCTGGCTGCCCAGAGGCAGCCCATCGCGCCAGCACCGAGTACATGCCAGTGATGTTGCCCGGGGCTATCAGTCGGCTGTTCCGGGTCATTTGCCAGTTGCTCAGGGCTAACCGTCATTAGGTACCCGTTTGCGATTTTGGAGTTGGGTGGCTGCGATTTTTGTCATCATGATGGTAGTATTACTCAATTACCTGTTTGCCGGAAAGTATGAGGTCGATCATGCCATCATTTGATGTAGTGTCTGAAATTGAATTAGCTGAGGTTCGTAACGCCGTGGACCAGGCGAATCGTGAAATTGGTACCCGATTTGACTTTAAAGGGGTTGATGCGTCATTTGAATTAAATGATGCGCAAATCACGGTGTCAGCTGAAGCGGAATTTCAGGTTCAGCAGATGCTGGATATCCTGCGCAATAAGCTGATCAAGCGCAACATTGATATCAAAAGCATGCAGGAAGGTGACATTGTCGAGTCAGGCAAGAAAGCCAGTATGGATGTCACCATGCAGCAAGGGATTGATACGGATATTGCGCGCGCCATGGTCAAAAAGATCAAGGCCTCAGGTGTCAAAGTACAGGCAGCGATCCAGGGCGATAAGGTCCGGGTGACAGGTAAGAAACGCGATGATTTGCAGGCAGTGATTGCTCACCTGAAAGACAGTGATTTCGATATTCCGCTGCAATACAATAATTTCCGGGACTGAATGAAGTATTCTGAGACGGGGCAGCGTAAGGCTGAAACCATTCGCGAAAGCCTGCAGCAACTCAAAGATAAACGCTTCCTGGCCATTTTTCTGCTGGGCTTTTGCAGTGGTTTCCCATGGGTTTTGCATGGCTCGGTGCTGACGCTCTGGATGCAGGAAGAAGGCCTGTCTCGTTCCGCTATTGGTTTCATTGGTGCGGTTGCTACCGTTTATGCGATTAACTGGCTTTGGGCGCCGCTGATTGACCGTGTGCGCTTGCCCTGGCTGCATCGCAGGCTGGGGCAACGCCGGAGCTGGATTGTCTTTACGCTGGCCGGCATAGCGCTGGCCCTGCTGGCAATCAGCACAGGTGATCCGGGAGAAAGCCTCCCCCTGATCAGTCTCTGTGCTTTGATGATTGCGATACTGTCGGCCAGCCAGGATATTGCTGTCGATGCCTACCGGATCAATATATTTCACGTCGATGAGATGGATGCCAAAATGCCCTTTGCCGCAGCTGTCACAACGACAGGGTGGTGGGCTGGTTATGGCTTTATCGGTGGTGCGATTGCTGTGGCATTGGGTGGCGAAACCATTGGACTGCCCTGGCCGGATGTTTACCGGGTACTGGCGTTCTTCTATGTGATTCTGATCGTTTGTGTAGTGATGATTGCCGAACCTGCGGTGGAAGGATCAGCAGCGGTTGTGTCGTCATCAGCGAGAGCTGACCACGATGAAACCCGCCACGACAGTGAGCAGGCGGCAGCGGGTAGCGTGACTGCACCGGATGCGAGAGCAACACCCGTTGATGTTACCGCTGCAGCACCGGCACCGGGTAAACAGTCCGTTGGTGTACTGGCGTTTCTTCAGGATCTGGTCGTAGCACCTTTCAGCGAGTTCTTTAAGCGTTGTGGTCTGAAGCTGGCGCTGTCCATCTTGCTGTTATTGCTGGTTTTCCGGCTGGGTGACGCGATGCTGGGCCGCATGTCGCTGGTATTCTATGTGGAAATTGGTTTCAGCCGCGACCAGATTGCGTTCTTCCAAAAATTCTTTGGCGGCATCGTGACGGCGATCTTTTGTCTGGGCGGGGCACTGATCAATACCCGCTTCGGCGTGATTCGTGGCCTGTTGGTCGGTGGTTCAGCCATGGCTTTGACCAACCTGATGTTTGCGCTCCTGGCCGTGACCGGCCCGAGTGTCCCAGTTTTATTGTCCGCGCTGGTGCTGGATAACTTTACCGGTGCCTTCGCGACCGTGGCTTTCATTTCCTTTATTTCCTACTTCACCAGTCGGACCTATACAGGCACCCAGTATGCACTGATGTCATCCGTCTCCAATTTCGGGCGCACCACACTGGCCGCTGGCAGTGGTTTCATCGTTGACAGTCTGGACGGTAACTGGGCACTGTTCTTTATTATGACCAGTCTGATGGTCATCCCCGGTCTGTTGATGCTGGGCTGGATAGGGCGCCAGATTGAAACTTATGACCAGACACGACACACTAAAACCGCATCTTGAACCGTGCAAAATCCATCGCACGCCTCTACCGGCGTGCACGACAGCAGGATAACTCATGAGAATTCCCTTTCTTGCCTTTGTACTGATCCCCATGGCAGAGCTGTATCTGTTATTCACTGTAGCGGACTGGATCGGCGGTTTTACAACCCTGGCGCTGGTCATTCTGACTGCGGCTGTCGGGCTTTCTGTGTTACGGGTTCAGGGTTTTGCGACGTTGATGCGGGCCAATCAACGGATGGCTCAGGGCCAGGTGCCCGGGCAGGAAATCGTTGAAGGTATGATGCTCGCCATTGCCGGAGCTTTGTTGCTTACACCTGGCTTGATCACTGACACGGTTGGGTTCGCCTTACTGACGCCGCTGATTCGTCGCAAGCTGGCTCAACAGGCCATGAAGAAAGGATCTTTTTTCTTTATGGGCGGTGGCGGCCAGTTTCGTGCAGGCGGTGGTTTTGGTGCTGGCGGTCCATTTGGCCAGGGTTCCGGCGGCCGGGGAAATACCATCGATGGCGAGGTGGTGGATCGTGATGATATTGACCCTGATCGTGGTCTGAACGGCGACACTGCTGACAAGGATGAGCCCGGTTCTTCCGGCAGGCACTGACACTGTTATTTTTGCAAAAAAATTTACTCTCCACTATTGAAATCCCATTTGCAGCCCCCATCTAGGCAGACACTGGATATTTTTACCGGCGGTCAGGCGTAATGCCGGGCAGCCACTATTTAACATTGATCAACTAACTTTCAGTCAGGAGAGTAAGAAGAATGAATATTCGACCTTTGCAAGACCGCGTTGTCGTCCGACGCAAGGAAGAAGAAACCAAAACTGCTGGTGGCATTGTGCTGCCTGGCTCAGCCGCTGAAAAGCCGGCTCAGGGTGAGGTACTTGCTGTAGGTCCGGGTCGCGTGATGGAAAACGGCGACAAGCGCCCGGTAGATGTCAACGTCGGCGACACAGTCGTGTTCGGCAAGTATGCCAGCAACACCGTCAAAATCGGTGACGAAGAGCTGCTGATCCTGAGCGAAAACGAAATCTTTGGTGTTATCGAAGGTTAATCTTCGCTTGGCAAACCATCTAATTCATTTGTTCAACGTTAGGAATACAGGACGAAATAATCATGGCTAAAGACGTAAAATTCGGTGATCCGGCTCGCCAGAAACTGCTCAAAGGTGTCAACCTGCTGGCAGATGCGGTAAAAGTCACTTTGGGCCCTAAAGGCCGCAATGTAGTACTGGATAAATCTTTTGGCGCACCGACTGTGACGAAAGACGGCGTATCCGTGGCAAAAGAGATTGAACTGGAAGACAAGTTCGAGAACATGGGCGCGCAGATGGTCAAGGAAGTCGCTTCCCAGACCTCTGATGTCGCTGGTGACGGTACCACAACGGCAACAGTACTGGCTCAGGCTATCCTGAACGAAGGCCTGAAATCGGTTGCTGCCGGCATGAACCCGATGGATCTCAAGCGCGGTATCGACAAAGCGGTTAAAGCGCTGGTTGAAGAAATTGGCACACTGTCTACACCTTGTACAGATTCCAAAGCGATCGCCCAGGTCGGCACAATTTCTGCCAACTCTGACAGCGAAGTGGGAAAAATCATCGCAGAAGCGATGGAGAAAGTCGGTAAAGAAGGTGTTATCACGGTTGAAGAAGGTTCCGGTTTCGATAACGAACTGGACGTTGTGGAAGGTATGCAGTTTGATCGCGGTTACCTGTCACCATACTTCATCAACAACCAGGACAACATGAGCGCAGAGCTGGAAAACCCTTACCTGCTGCTGGTTGACAAGAAAATCTCCAACATTCGCGAATTGCTGCCTCTGCTGGAAAGCGTAGCCAAGTCCAGCCGTCCGCTGCTGATTATTGCCGAAGACGTGGAAGGTGAAGCGCTGGCGACACTGATTGTTAACAACATGCGCGGTATTGTGAAAGTCGCTGCGGCCAAGGCGCCTGGATTTGGCGATCGTCGTAAAGCCATGCTGGAAGACATCGCTATTCTGACTGGCGGTACTGTCATCTCTGAAGAAGTGGGTCTGAACCTGGAGCAAGCCGAACTGGCTCACCTGGGTAGTGCCAAGACAGTCACGCTGTCTAAAGAAAACACTGTCATCGTAGACGGTGCAGGCGATGGCAAAGCGATCGAAGGTCGCGTGGCGCAGATTCGCAAGCAGATCGAAGACACGTCTTCAGATTACGACAAGGAAAAACTGCAAGAGCGAGTTGCCAAGCTGGCTGGTGGTGTTGCGGTCATCAAAGTCGGTGCTGGCACTGAAATGGAAATGAAAGAGAAGAAAGCACGTGTTGAAGACGCGCTGCACTCCACTCGCGCTGCGGTTGAAGAAGGCGTTGTTCCTGGTGGTGGTGTTGCTCTGGTTCGTGCTCTGCAGAAGATCGAAGGCAACATCTCTGGTGACAACGATGACCAGAACGTGGGTATCGCACTGTTGCTGCGTGCTGTGACTGCACCGCTGCGTCAGATCGTGCGTAACGCTGGTGAAGAGCCTTCAGTGGTGCTGGACAAAGTGAAGTCGGCCACTGGTAACCAGGGCTACAACGCGGCCACTGGAGAATATGTCGACATGCTGGAAGCCGGTATCATTGATCCGGCGAAAGTGACTCGCAGCGCATTGCAGGCTGCTGGTTCTGTTGCCGGCCTGATGATTACGACCGAGTGCATGATCACTGAAATCCCGGAAGAGAAGTCCGGCGGTGCCCCTGATATGGGTGGCATGGGCGGTATGGGCGGCATGGGTGGCATGGGCATGATGTAAGCCCATCACCTGTCCGGCTCGCCGGACGGCACAAATATTTGTGCTTCGAACAGGGGAAGGTCTCAGGACCTTCCCCTTTTTCGTTATGAATCAGTGACAAGTTGTACGGATGTATTTTGAGTGGGCGTGAATAATCGGTATAATCTCCGTTTTTTCTTTGCGCGAGGTTTCGCCGATGAGCACGCCGACAGGCCCGCTGGTAGGGGTCATCATGGGGTCAAAGTCAGATTGGGCCACCATGAGTCACACTGCCGATATGTTGGAAAAACTGGGTATCCCACACGAAGTTAAAGTCGTGTCTGCTCACCGTACGCCTGATTTGCTGTTCAGCTACGCGGAAACAGCGGCCGAGCGCGGCATTGAAGTGATTATTGCTGGTGCTGGTGGCGCCGCTCATTTGCCGGGTATGTGTGCCTCCAAGACACATTTGCCGGTGCTGGGCGTTCCTGTGCAGTCGTCCATGCTTTCCGGTGTGGACTCGCTGCTATCCATTGTCCAGATGCCTGCGGGTGTTGCCGTGGCAACATTGGCGATCGGTCGGGCAGGCGCTATTAACGCAGCGTTGCTCTCTGGCAGTATACTGGGTGGTAAATATCCAGATATCGCCAACGCTGTCACTTCTTTTCGTGAGAACCAGACCCAAACGATTCTGGACAACCCTGACCCGACACAGGCATGAATACCATGAAAATCGGTGTAATTGGTGGTGGGCAACTGGGGCGCATGCTGGCGCTGGCCGGAACCCCACTGGGCATGGAGTTTGTTTTTCTCGACCCTGCCCCTGATGCCTGTGCTGCCGCATTGGGTACCCATATCTGTGCCGACTACCAGGATCACGAGCACTTGCAGCAATTGGCGCAGCAGGTCGATCTGATCACCTTTGAGTTTGAGAATGTCCCGGCTGAGACCGTGGCGTTTCTTTCGCAGCTGGTGCCGGTCTACCCCATGGCGAAAGCACTGCGAGTTGCCCGTGACCGCTTGACTGAAAAGTCACTGTTCCAGGACCTGGGTATTCCGGTAGCGCCTTTTGCAAACATTGACTCCCAGGATGACCTGGAATCGGCAGTGGATACCATTGGCCTGCCTGCGGTATTGAAAACACGCACGCTGGGTTATGACGGTAAAGGTCAGCGCATTCTCAAAACGCGTGAAGATGTTGCGGGCACTTTCGATGAATTAGGTGGCGTGCCCTGTATTCTGGAAACCTTCGTCAAATTCTCGGGTGAAGTTTCTGTGATCGCGGTTCGTGGCCGTGACGGTGAAACCGTCAGTTACCCCCTGTCTCACAATGTGCATACGGACGGCATTCTGCGTGTCGCCAGAGCCAGTGATAACCACCCCCTGCAAAATAAAGCGGAAGACTACGTAGGCCGGGTACTCGATCACCTTGAGTATGTTGGTGTGCTGGCGTTTGAGTTTTTTGAAGTGGGTGATGAACTCTATGCCAATGAGGTAGCACCTCGGGTTCACAATAGTGGTCACTGGACCATTGAGGGAGCGCAGTGCAGCCAGTTTGAGAACCATCTTCGTGCCATAGCCGGTCTGCCTCTGGGTTCGACTGCCAAAGTCGCAGAAAGTGCTATGATCAATTTCATTGGTGAAGTGCCTCCCCTGGCAATGCTGATGGAGGAGCGCGATGCGCATATCCATCATTATGGCAAAGCGTTTAAATCGGGTCGCAAAGTCGGTCACCTCACGTTGTTAGCGGAGTCGTCTGAAGCACTGGGTCAGCGTTTGGCCGAACTGCAGGAAAAAGGCATCGGCACCCCCAGCTGAGTTGTCAGCAGCCATTTTTGGTGAAGAGCCCGTGCTCAACGAGCAACATGACACTCTCGCGATTGCTGATGCCCTGACGTGTTCAACGCATTCAGAATTCGGATTTGAGACCATGCTCACAAGACATCACATCAGAAAACGATCCATTGCATCACGGTTATGCAGTTGGTACCTGAAACGGCGCTTCAAACCGATACTGGCTAATGAGTCGTTTGATCCCATTCGGTTTCGCAAAGCGATTGATCAACAAATGGCGAGGTCGGGCGTCGCTTCCGGCGTCAGTATCGACACTGTTGATTCACCGGTTAAAGGACAATGGTTGACGCCAAAAAATGCCGATGGCCATGGCTGCATTCTTTACTGTCATGGCGGCGGATACCTGTTTGGGTCGGCAGAGGCCTATCAGTCCTTTACTTCCCGCCTCGCTGCAGCAAGTGGAATGCGGGTTTTCTCCCTTGAGTACCGGTTGGCACCAGAACATCGTTACCCGGCGGCGGCAGAAGATGTTCTGCAGGCCTGGCAGTACCTGGTGAATAACCACGACCCGGAACGCATTGTCGTGATGGGGGACTCCGCAGGCGGCGGGCTGGCATTATCCCTGTTGTCGCAACTGACGAAATCGACATTGCCGATGCCGGCTGCTGCACTGGTACTGTCTCCTTATGCGGATCTGTTGGTGACCGGCAGTTCCGTTGATGCCAATGAGCGGCATTGTGCCATGTTTACTGCTGCTGGTATTCGCCGGGCAGCGGCGGGCTACCTGGATGGGGCTGACGGGGCTGAACCGGCAGCATCTCCCATGTATGCCGACTTCAAAGGGTTCCCGCCATTACAGATCTACATCAGCAGCAGTGAGGTGCTGCGTGATGATGGTATGCGTGTGGCTGAGCGCGCTGCTGCAGCGGATGTGCCGGTTTCATTGCATATCTGGGACAATCAGCCGCATGTCTGGCCATTGTTTCTACCCTGGCTTCCTGAGGCCAGGCAGACCTTGAAAGAGATGGCACAGTTTGCCAGGCAGCATGCAGGTCGGGTAGTCACCTGACAGCTGCCTCACAGTCATTTAACAGCCATTTAACTTCCCAGGTCAGCCTCTCTGAGAACAATTTCAACCCGCCGGTTGGTTGCTCTGGCGGTGCTGCTATCGTTTGCTGTCAAGGGTTGTGAGTCGGCATAAGCGACTGCCCGCATGTTGGCGGGGTCTAGGCCATCATCATCAAGAAACCTGAGCACTGCTAATGAGCGGGCACTGGACAACTCCCAGTTGGATGGAAACTGGGCAGTGTTGATGGGCAGATCATCAGTGTGACCTTCAATGGATAGCTGGCCCGAGAAATCGGTGAGAATCGGTGTCAATTCTTTCAATAGCATCATGCCTGCATAGCGAAGCTCGGCATTACCACTGAAAAAAAGCAGGCTGTCGTCGATGCGCAAGGTGAGCTCCTGTGTGCCGGGGCTGGCATCGATACCAATTTCGGCGATGGTGCTAAGTGTACTGGCAATATCGGCAAGCTCCTGGTTTAACCCCCCTGTGTCCGGCTCATTAGAGAGTGATCTGCGCGCCTGCTGATCCAGGTTGTCGGCAAGCGAATCGCTGTCGACAGAACTGTTATAAGTATCAACTACACTGTTACTGGCTGGGAGCACTGAGCGGCTGCCATCAAGCAAGCCGTCGCCAGGTGCTGCAGCAGCTGGCGCAATCTGTATATCCGTTATCGACGCGTTTGCAGCCATCGTATCGCCCTCGTCAAGGCCGCCGGTTTCTGTTTCCGGTCTGGGGATGTCTTCGGTTTTAGGTTCTGACATTGCCAGGAGCAGAACAAAGAAGGCGATCAGCAACGTCATAACATCCAGATAGCTCATCATCCAGGCTTCGCCTTCACCTTCCTCCACTGGTGAGTCGTCATCCAGCAAGTCAATTTCGTAGCGATTGCTCATGCACGTTTTGCCTTTCTGGCGGGAGTTTGGGCTGCAAACATGCCTTTATCCCGAATCTCGTCATCGTATGAAGCGGCAAATGACTGCAGTGTGTCTTCGATAAAGGATGGTGGGCGGCGTTTGCTCATCATGGTGACACCCTCCATGACCATGTTCATGGCAATCAGTCGTTCTTCGGTACGCCGCTCAAGCTTGACAGCAATAGGCTTGAACAGGCCATTGCCCAGCAGAACCCCATAGAATGTTGTCAGCAGTGCCACAGCCATCTGTGGACCAATCAGATCCAGGCTGCCGGCATCCATAACGGCCAGCATGTTAACCAGCCCGACCAACGTACCAATCATGCCAAAGGCTGCGGAATAGGTGGACATGGTGCGGAAAATGCTGGCCTCTGCGCGCTCCCTGGCTTTCAGGCGCGAGATACGCCAGCGCATACTGTCTATGATTTCCTGTTCATCGGTGTTGGCAATCACCAACTGCACCCCGTTGCGAAGGAAAGGGTTACGAGTTTTGGCCAGCGCGTCATCAACATCTTTGATGCTGCCCTGAAACCAGAGTCGTGAAATCTCCACCAGTTCCTTAATGTCGTCACGCGTATACGTGTTCTCGCGACGAAAAACCAGTCCGACCAGGCGGACAACCCGGATCACCTCTTTCATGGGGTAACTGATAAATGTCGCTGCCAGGGTGCCTGCAATCACAATAGACAAGCCTGGTAAATTGATAAACGCAGCGGGGGATTCCGCGGAAAAAAACAACACACTGGCCAGTAATGCCACGCTGGCGAGCATACCGATAACGGTGGACGGATTCATACGACAACCAATATTCAGAGTTTGACGTGTGGGTTATCGGCGGTGAGGAGAGGAACTTGATGGACCAAATACCAAAGCAGGGAGGCTGGATGGCTAAAATGTGAAGCAGGTATACAGAATACCAAAATACAGTGAAGTGAGAGGCAATGCCGCAGCAGTTCACCGCTGCGGCGCCCGTTAGGTCATTAAGCTTACGCTGAAGCCAGTGCGTCGTTAGCCTGGTCCCAGTTGACCAGGTTATCCAGGAAGCTTGCCAGGAAGTCAGGGCGACGGTTCTGGTAGTCCAGGTAGTATGCATGCTCCCAAACGTCGCAGACCAGCAGTGGCGTGGCACCCGCAGTCAGAGGCGTTTCTGCGTTGGCGGTTTTGACGACTTTCAGTGTGCCACCGTCAAGTACCAGCCAGACCCAGCCGCTACCGAACTGGCCAATGCCGTTATTGACGAACTCATCGCGGAATTTGTCGTAGCTGCCGAAATCATCGTTGATCTTGTCGGCAATCGCACCTGTCGGCGCACCGCCGCCATTCGGCTTCATGCTGACCCAGAACAGGTTGTGGTTATAAACCTGGGCGACATTGTTAAACAGTGGACCACCCACTTTTGCCGCTTCTTTAACCAGGTCTTCGAGGTTGTCAGCATCGATACCGGCGTCCGCCAGCAACTCGTTACCTTTAACCACGTATGTGTTGTGGTGTTTGCCATGGTGGAAGCTGAATGTCTCAGCAGACATGTGAGGTTCCAGCGCATTGGCAGCGTAGGGAAGTTCAGGCAGTTCTAGTTTCATAACATCCTCGTTAATTTACTATGGCTAACGTCCAATTGGCCTTTTTCAGGACATGGCTTGTTGAGGAAGGAGCATAAATCACAACGTCGGGTGATTCAAGATAGAAGGCATGATACTGGCTGTCTGAAGCCTTTCGGGAGCCGCTGTGCAGACACCGTGAAATGGTGTTTTGCTGAATGTGTTATCTATGACTACAATACAGCCTTTCAACCAGTAATTTGTGCCGGGGAAGTATGCATGCGTGACAATGACGAGCTAGGCGATGATATTCCGTCGATGGTACCAGATCGAGATGAAGTCGTTTCCCGACAAAAAGCGCGTCGCCAGCCTGACCTGGTAAAACCAACCCGTTACGAGGAGGTCGTAAAGGTTAGCACCTGGCCAGTTCGTATCATGCTGGGCTTACTGGTGCTGGCGGTTGGCGGGATAAGCTATTATGGCTTCACGCTGCATGAGGAGACGCTGGACGATCTTGCCCAGGCAAACAATCGCATTGCTGATCTGGAAGGGCGTCTGGCATTGGTAGGCAATAGTGCTGAAGAAACCACCGGCAACCTCATCGAGCGGCTGGATTTCAACTTCTCGGAAATTGATAAGCTTTGGGCGGCTCGCAATGCCACTAACAGTGATGTAGACGACCTGACGGGGCGTGTCGCCAATGTAGAAAACCGCTCCCAGGAGAATCAGACCACAATAGAGGAAACCAATGTCCGTCTGGTTGAAAGCACCAATATTGCTGAGGGTAATCGCCAGGACATCGCTTCACTGCGCACGGAATCTGAGCGCCTGGCCCAGCGCCTGAACACACTGAACGGTCAGGTGCAGAACCTGCAGGGCGTGGCCCAGGAACTGGTCAACCTGCAGGCAACCATCAGTACGGCTGAAAACGCCTCCGGCGGCCTGAATGAGCGACTGATGCGTGTCGAAGAGGCAGTTGAGGCGATCGATGCCTACCGAATGCAGGTCAATCAGACCATGCAGCGTCTGCAGCAACAGATTGAGGGTATGCAATAAGGCAGGGAATTGCTGAAAAATAGGCCTGACATTCCCAAAACAGGGCGGTATAATGCCGCCCTCTTCAAAGAGCGGACGTGGTGGAATTGGTAGACACGCTGGATTTAGGTTCCAGTGCCGCAAGGTGTGAGAGTTCGAGTCTCTCCGTCCGCACCAGATTTTCTTATCTTGATTCCCATCCCTACACTAGCATCCTTATTCACAAAATCAGGGAAACAGAATAAAAGATATCCCAGCTGAATCGTCCGTATCATTCCTTGTTGAAAAAGTCTCTCTGTCACACTGTGGGAACTGTTCCGTCATCGATAACATATTCAGTTCCTGTGATGGATGCCGCGCGGGGAGAAACCAGAAATGTTATCAAATCGGCGACTTCCTGAGGTGTGGATGGACGACCAATAGGGATACCGCCAAGGGAGTCCATGATGATCTTCTTTCCTCCCTCATAATCAGTGCCTGCCTGTTCAGCCAGGCGCTCGGCAAGTCGGACGGCAGCATCCGTCTCGATCCAACCGGGTGAGACACGCAGTACTCGAATACCTTGCGGTGACACTTCTTTGGACAGGCTTTTGCTATACGTTGACAACGCGGCTTTTGCAGCGGCGTAAGCAGTAGTCGACTCCGGCAGTGGCAATACATTCTGAATAGAAGTGACATGTATGATCACTCCGGAGCCCTGGGAAATCATCGAAGGGAGCAAGGCTCTGTCCAGGCGTACGGCGGGCATCAGGTTTTGATTGAGTGTGGCTTCCCACTCCCTATCATTCAGGTTTATAAAGCCTCCTCCAGGTGCACTGGATCCACCGAGGACATTAACGATGATATCAATGCCACCCAGGCGATCCATAACTGATTCTGCAACATCCCGACAACCATCTGCAGTAGTCAGATCGCCAGCGATGTAACTAACGCCTTCCGGCGCGACCTCAGGCACAGAGCGCGCTGTCGCGATAACCCTTGCTCCTGCGCCATGCAAAGACTCAACTACGGCGGCCCCCACGCCTTTTGTGCCTCCAGTCACAAGTGCTCGGTGACCATTGATATCTAGATTAAAGCTCATGGTTTGATCTCCAGATATGCAATCTTGTCCTCTTCCAGGCCAAAGAAGTAGCGAAGATCAATAGGGCTGCCTGGAAAATCACCAGTCAGTTTGCTGGTTACAACGGTTTTACTATCTAGGTTCTCGCAGGCAAAAGGCACACTCTCATAGGTAAATTTTGTGGTTACATCTGATTTCCATTTCCTGATTGCGTCTTGGCCGTTATAGGTTTGTTTTTCATCGATTACGATGGCATTTTTAGCAAATAACTCGGCAATATCATTGCCGGCATCGCTGTCAGCTGAAAAGTAATTTTCAATTAGTTTTGGAAGTTTGATAGACATGAGGAGGCTTGAGGGTAAATGGAAACTGGTGATTCTGTTTCATCTTTTCGGAGGGAAGCTACTCCGGTTCTCAGAGCTCGAAAGAGCGATTCCAGCTATTACTCAGAAAATGCTGATTCAACAACTTCGCCAAATGGAGGCCGATGGTGTTGTTCGGCGCATAGTTCACCATCAAGTGCCGCCAAAGGTGGAATACGGATTAACTGATTGGGGACAGGCCTTATGTCCAGCTCTTGATGCAATATTGAAATGGGCTGATTTGCGTGAGGAAATGAATAATTCAGAAACTTAACTGCACTTGGGGAGACATGGAGCTTTGTTGCATTATTACATTCCAATAATCAAGCGCATTGAATAAATTGCTCAATGTTTCTCTCTCCAACTGCACTATCAAATTTATGGTTTAATAGCCGTGGCATAAACGGCTATATCTGCCGGGTTCATACCTAACTGCCGGGCCAGACTCTGCCAGCCTTTCAAGGCAATCGATACTTCATTCAGGATCGCTAGAGCCTGCTTGTTCTTCAAAGCAAAATATGGGGCGGCACTCAGAGCCTGGTCAACGTCTGCATCAGGGCCAGCATCAGATATCCACGTTGAGAGTTCGCGCGTTTTTTCTGAGGCAGGCACTGGATTTAAATCGTAGGCGGGTGATAAGCGCCACTTGTCCTCACCGTCATACAGGAATCCGTGGTTACGCAAGTGATCATCAAGGTTGCCAATCAGCACGCTGAAAATAATTCTTCGCCAAAGCTCGTGAAGGTCTGCCTTGGGTTCACTTGAATACATACGAATACATTCGGCGATATCGATATAAGTGGCTTCATCACCATCACTCAGGCCCAGCAGGCTCATTGCTGATAAAAACGGGATGCGCTGGCTTTTGTGCCTGTCAAACCGTGAAATAAGAGCCACAGGTCGTCCCGCCACATCTTGTAATTTTGCGTCGGCAACCTGCATTCCTGCCCGTTTTGCTAATTTCATCGCTAGCACTTCACCGTGAGGAATGCTGCGATCATCATCAGGCTTGGGGAATTTGGCAATGGCAAGTAAGCCCTCATTATCTACGACGGCTGATTTGGGTCTTGCTCCACCGAGTGGGGAGCCTTCATTTAGCAGCAGTCGTAAATCATCGGCAGTCTCTGTATTTGTCTGGACGGCGTCGGCCGCATTCATTAATGCAGGTAATTGGATTAAAGGAGGTACACGGTACGGACCAATGTTGTGATCGAACGAGTTCTCGTGCTCGCGTTTATATCGTAGTGCTCCTATGCGTGTTCGATCGTTGATAGCAAGCAGGTAGTCAATTTCAGAGAGCGCACGGTTTTCGCCAGCTTTGCGAAATGCGCGTTTTATCAATTGTTGCCCCCAGCGGTCTGGTGCAGTGTCACGCAAAGCGCCGGGTAGCGCTGACTTGCTGGAAGAGGTATAAAATGGCTGGCGATCCAAAGGCAGGTTCGCAGGGTCAATAGCAAATGCCTGGGGATGCTTGAGCCATTTTTCAGTGTACTCAAATACCGAACTTTGACTGTTTCGTTTGGCAATATAACGGCACCGGCCGACCAGTGTTGTCTCCGTATCCCCCTGATCATTATTCAGGTCAACATAGATTTCGAGAGTATCAGTCATGATGCTGAACCTTTACTACCCGTGTTTCGTTTATGGGTAGTAGACGCTCTTCGTCCAGAGTGTACTTTTCTCGGGAGCCGGTCTTCCTCAATATCGAGTCCTAGCGTGTCGATTCTACGGTCAGCCAGGTCACCCAGGCCTTCGGCAAGGCCTAGAATCGCAAGCACCGTGGCATATATCCCCATCGAAACAGAAGGATCTCCTTTTTCAACTTTGTACAGTGTCCCTCTGCTGATGAATGCTCTCTCAGCCATAGATACTGTGGATATGCGGCGCTTCTTGCGTGCAACTGCAATGTCTCCCCCTAGTTTGACAAGGGACTGTCGAGCCATTCTTGGTAAGGTTTGAGTTGCCTGGGTTTTCATATTTGTCTTATATAGTGATCTTTATATTGACATATGTTCATAATATAAGACATATAATCTCTTGTTGCCAGATATTATGTACGGGTTCGCTGATTATCTACATAAGAGGGGGGGAGAGTTCGAGTCTCTCCGTCTGAAGCTTAGCCGGATGCTCCTGCCTGTGGTCTGGCCCCGGGGGACCGGGCTGTTTAGCAATACAAGGCTGGCCGGTATTAAGGAGAAAACGGGTTGTGTCGTGAAAGATACCAGCTGACAAGACCGCCTGTTACCAGTGATATGCCACCATTGAGATAGTAAAACAGCGTGAAGAGGGGTAATTGAAACCATTGCCCGGGGTTGAGCAGGAGTGAGAAGCTGGCATTATCATTTATCAGGATGGCTGTAACCCACCATAAAAACGTACCACCCAAGCTCGAGGCCAGTACAGTCCATACGCCAATTTCAGCAACTTCCCAGGTTTTTAGCGAACTGCGTTTTAGTCGTGGTGTGACAAGGTATGCCAGTCCGGCGGCAAAGGGGAGCTGAAACAATGCCAGCTTGAGGCTAAACAAAACTCCACCATAGCGGTGCCAACCGGAAGCAGGGCCATCTATGAACAGTGCTCCCACCAGTGCCGACAGTAGAATTTGTGCAAACGGCAACAAGCAGAATCCTGCCAGAATAAACTGATTTTCAGTCAGAGAAATGCGTTGCTGCGGTATCGTTATTATCATTAAAGCCAGTCTTTGCACTATTAAGGGGAGTTAGCGGGAATAGAATCGATTCTATCCGGTCTTTCCTGTAGGTTAATGAATCGGCGGGCAATGCGCAAATCTGAGCCTGGTATCGCGAAAACATCAAAGAATGAAGTAAGGGACGTACATGCGAAAAATAGGATTGATGCTGCTTATCTTTCTGGTAGTGGCAGTTTTCTTTGCACTGGATCTGAGAAGTTATCTGACCCTGCAAGGGATGCAGGATGCGTTGGGAGAGTTCTCCCGCTGGCGTGATACATCACCTTACCTGGTCAGTGGCATCTTCTTTGTTATTTATGTCGCTGTGACAGCCCTGTCATTGCCCGGCGCGGCTATATTGACGCTGGCTGCGGGTGCCTTATTCGGCCTGGGGTGGGGGCTGGTGCTGGTTTCTTTCGCCAGCAGCATTGGGGCAACACTGGCGTTTCTGGTATCCCGGTTTATTTTACGTGATACCGTCCAGCAGCGCTTCGGGGGGCGGCTAAAGACCATAAACGCCGGTGTCGAGCGAGAAGGTGCTTTCTATTTGTTTGCCTTGCGTTTGGTGCCACTGTTTCCGTTTTTCCTGATTAATCTGCTGATGGGACTGACCCCGCTGAAAACACGCACGTTCTACTGGGTCAGCCAGTTGGGCATGCTGCCGGGAACTGCCGTTTACATTAATGCTGGCACTCAGCTGGGCAGCCTTGAATCCCTGAGCGGCATCATGTCACCATCCTTGCTGTTATCATTTGCGCTACTTGGCACGTTTCCATTGATCGCCAAGAAATTACTGGCTGTGATTAACCGGCGTCGCGTCTATGCCGGTTTTAAAAAGCCTCGTCAGTATGACCGCAACCTGGTAGTCATTGGTGCCGGTTCAGGCGGTCTGGTTGCATCCTATATTGCTGCCACCGTGAAAGCCAAGGTCACATTGGTGGAGGCGAACAAGATGGGAGGCGACTGCCTAAACTATGGTTGTGTGCCAAGCAAGGCTCTGATCAAGTCTGCCAAAGTGGCTCATCAGATGCATAATGCTGAGCGATTTGGCTTACAGGGCAATACGCCAACTTTTGATTTCAAAAAGCTGACCGGTCGCATCGAGCAGGTGATCAAGGAGATAGAACCCCATGACAGTGTCGAACGTTATACCGGGCTCGGAGTCGATGTGGTGCAGGGGTATGCCAGGTTGGTTGATCCCTGGACAGTAGAGATAGACCGTGCCGATGGTGAGAAGCAACGCCTGACCTCGCGCGCTATCGTGCTCGCTACGGGAGCAAGCCCTGTGGTGCCGCCATTGCCCGGGCTGGAAGAAACCGGTTATGTCACCAGTGATACGCTATGGGAAGCGCTGTCTGCCTTGCAAGAGCTGCCAGAGCGTATTGTTGTGTTGGGTGGCGGTCCAATAGGTTGTGAGCTGTCGCAAAGTTTCGCTCGGCTAGGTGCCAAGGTTACCCAGGTTGAAATGTCAGATCGTTTAATGGGGCGTGAGGATGATGACGTTTCATCGTTTGTGGCGTCCTCTCTGACAAGTGATGGGGTTACTGTGCTCGTTGAACACAAAGCGGTGCGCTGTGAACAGGTGGATGATAAAAAGCAGATTATCGTGGAGCAAGGTGGGGTAGAGGCTGCTCTGGAATATGACATGCTGATCTGTGCGGTGGGACGAAAGGCCAGATTAAAAGGCTATGGCCTGGAGTCTTTGGGTATTGACACCGATAAGCCACTTCAGACCAATGAATTCCTGGAAACCCGGTTCCCGAACATCTACGCCTGTGGCGATCTCATTGGCCCATACCAGTTCACGCACGTTGCCTCGCATCAGGCCTGGTATGCATCAGTGAATGCACTGTTCGGGCAATTTAAAAAATTCAAAGCGGATTATCGCGTGATTCCTCGTACCACCTTTACGGATCCGGAGGTTTCCCGTGTCGGGTTAAGTGAGCGCGAAGCAAAGGAACAGGAAATAGCGTATGAAGTCACCCGTTATGGAATAGACGATCTGGATAGGGCGATTGCAGAAACGGCAGCTCATGGATTTGTCAAAGTGCTGACCTCACCAGGAAAAGACAACATCCTGGGGGTGACCATTGTCGGGGAGCACAGCGCTGAGACCATGAGTGAGTTTGTTCTGGCGATGAAACACGGCCTGGGTCTCAACAAATTGCTAGGCACCATCCACACCTATCCGACCTGGGCTGAGGCCAACAAATACGCTGCTGGTGAGTGGAAGAGAAATCATGCACCTGAGAAACTGCTCTCACTGGTGGAAAAGTTTCATGCCTGGCGAAGGAAGTGACCTGTTTGCCATTGGCGGGGGAATCTGTTCGTGCTCTGTCTGAAAGTTTGTCAGTAAAGTTCTGTCAATAAAGTTGTGCAGCCAGGGGCTAGCCTGGCTGCACAGCATCTTTGTTAGAAACGTCCTTTCAGACCAAACGCAAAAGTAGGGCCGTACTCTTCCAGTTGCAGGGTATAGCCTTTTGATCCCTGGTACAGCTCCAGCGGTTCGTCCGTTAGGTTGATCAATTGCGCAACCAGTTCAATCTGTTGACTGAAACGATACGATGCCGTCAGGTCTACCTGGGTATGTGAGGCGACATAAATGTCGAAATCACGATCGTCACCGACTTCATCCAGCATCTCGCCACGGTAAGTGGCACTCAGGCGGGTACTGAATTGCTCGTTTTCGTAGCCGATGAAAATATTGCCAGATTCTTCGGCGGCTGCTGGCAGCATGAAATCTTCACCATTACGTTCGGCCAGTGTCAGTTCGGTATCCAGTACCGACAGGTTTGCGCCTGCCAGTAATCCGGTTAATACCGGGTCAATGATTTCCAGACCTTGTTGAACATTAAACTCAAACCCTTTTACGGATGCCTTGGTGCCATTGACCGGCTGGGTCACATCATAACCCGCGTAGACTGGATTATTTCTGGACGTAAATTCCACAATATAATCATCAATGTCTTTGTAGAAGACACCCGCTGATACCACACCCGTCTCACCGTAGTACCAGTCAGCCAGCAAGTCGAAGTTGGCAGAGGTGTAAGGGTCCAGGTCCGGGTTGCCTGCTTCGATTTCCAGGTCTTCCCGATTAACGAAGGAGCGGGGTGAAATGTCGCCGAAGGAAGGACGGGCAATGGTATTGCTCCATGCAGCTCGAATCACCAGGTCGTCGGTGGGTTCGTAGCGCAGGTGCAGACCTGGCAGGAAATTGGAATAGCTTGAGTCTACACGCCGTGGGTTAATACTCAGGTTGCCATCGACATCATAGACCACTTCATTACCCAGCGCGCTATAGTCGGTTTGCTCGATTCGGCCACCGGCAATGATCTGCATGTTTTGCATTTCCCAGGTGCCCATCAGGTAAGCTGCGGTAACATCTTCTTCCGCCTGATAGTCCTGTGAGAGTGACAGTTCATTGTTCTCGTCAACATCCTGGGGGCGCTGTGAGAACGATGAGCGGTCATTACTGAAATACCCCATAAACTGATCAGCACTGATGCCATCGCCCATGTCGGCGAGTCCGTGTGACCAAGGCGCCATACTGTAGTCAGCCAGATTCAGGTCGGGTACATCTCTCAGTTCAATTTCGTCAACATTGGAGTCTTTTTCCTTGAAACGTCCGTCCAGACCGGCTTTCAGCGTCAGGTTCTGAATGCCAAAGGCATAGGGAACTTCCATGTTAACGGCAAAGTTGACATCTTTGTCGTCCACCCAGATCGGTTCCAGTACGACGCGGTCGAGCTCATAGTTGCTGTTGACCAGGTGTTCACGTGTCACTGTGTCGCCATTGCGAATCGTGAATGAAGGCAGATCGCCGCCAATCAAGACATCGGCGTTCAAGGCGTCCCCTGTTTTTTCGAAGCGCCCCTCTTTCTCATCCAGTACGCGCTCTTTGGTATCAGAGATGCCCACATTGTAATCCAGGCGCCACTGATTGAAGTCATGCTCGCCACCGAGATTCAAGGCCATGGTGTCCTGGTTCTTGGTGCGGTAACGAATGCGGCGACGGAAGCCATCTTCGGGTATGTCCGAGTAAACAGCAGCGGAACCATCAAAGCTGCTCAGATCACCATCTTCAAAGGCATAAATCGTGCGTTGGCGTGATTCTGCGTCCTGGAACTCACTGTAAACGGCCGAGGCAAAGTAGCGAGTGGACTCATCTGGGCGCAGTTCCAGGTTCAGGTTGGCGCCAGTACGTTCACGGGTCAGCGCATACTTGCGTTCCTGCAATTCGATAACAGACAGCACGTCATTGCCATTAAAATCCAGCAAATCGTATGCGCCTTCCACGTTATCGGATTCCATCTGGCGCTCAGTGTAATTCAGGCCAAAGGTCACACCCAGGTTGTCCATGCCACCAAACGCGTCATAAGTGTCGCTGAAATCCACCTGACCTTTCGGGCTGGTTTCGCCACTCAGTTAGTTATAAGACGCTTCAGCACGGTAAGTAAACTGTTGCCCGTCCCGATCAAACGCCGAAGCAGAGCGTACATTCACGGCGCCACCGATGGCGTCACCCGGCATGTCTGGAGTTGGGACCTTGGTCACTTCCAGCAAGTCAACGGAACCTGTTGGAATGACATCCAGAGGGACTGCACGCGATTCATCTTCTGGCGTACCGATACGCATGCCGTTAATGGTGACCGTGCTCAGGCCCGCATCAATACCACGCACGCTGACGAAGCGGCCTTCACCCTGGTCACGGGAAATTGAAATACCGGGCAGACGCTGCAGGGATTCGGCGACGTTCTGATCAACGAACTGTCCCATGTCGTCTGCAGCAATGAAATTCGTGATCGAGTCGGCACTGCGGTACTCGTCCAGGGCTTTGTTCTGGGCAGCACGCTGGCCATAGACGACAATTTCTTCCATATCACTGGATTGTGCCAGAGCGCTAGTGCTGGCACTGACTGCCATTATGGCGAGCAATAGCTTGCGAGGCATAAATTTGTGGGAATTATGCATTGGTAAACTCCGAAAACATTGAATGTGTGAATCGTTGTTGTTATCGGGGTAGCATGCTATGACGTTGTAGTGACGATTTGATGTAACTGGGGTGACAAGTGAGTGACAGGTAGGTGACAGCGGCATGTCGTCTGGCGACCAATATAGGTTGCCAGACAGTGATGCTGTCAGACAATAACAAACTGTCCCATCATGCCATTGTCTTCATGTTCAAGAATGTGACAGTGAAACATAAAGGGAATATGTGGGTTGGATTCGCCGCTGAATCGGGCGATGACCCGCACCCGGCCGAAAGGTGGCACTCGCACCGTGTCTTTGTAACCACGTTCATCTTCGCCCGGGGGTTCACCGTTCCTGTCCAGAATCTGAAAATGTACTTTATGGATATGGAAGGGGTGCATCATGGGGGAGTCATTGGTGATTTCCCAGATTTCAGTGGTACCTGCAACGATACTGGCTTCAATGAAATTCATGTCCATCATACGGCCGTTTATACGGTGCTTGCCGCCGCCCCAGCCGCCTCGTTCGCGCCGGGCCCCCGGACCGCCACCGCGTTTACCACCATTGCCCTGACCTTCGCCCATTTGCATGGCGATCAGACGATGATAGCTGGCATCCTGTTCCGGTAACCAATCAATGTCATTCAGTTGCGCCGGTAACGCTGGCGCCGCTGGCACCGCCGCGGCAGGAGGGATGATGGTCAGCACGTCAAACGCCTGCGTGTCCAGCTCACGCATCAGGTCGCTCAATAAACCGAAGTGCGCCTGATAAGTCGATGGCACCGGCAGGTTGACCAGTGTAAAGGGTTGCGTTGACAGGGTGTCCACCACTATCTCCGCCCTTTCACCGGGGCTTAACATCAGTGTTTCCAGCGTCAGGGGTTTTTCAATCAGACTCAGGTCGGTTGCGATCAGGTCAAAGTGACGGCCATCGCTGAATGCCAGGGTGAATGCCCGGGCGTTAGCTGCATTGAGCAGGCGCAGGCGAACTCGACCGGTAGTGGCAATGAATGTGGGGCTAATGACGCCATTGACCACCATGACGTCGCCACGCATGCCGACCATGTGATCGTCCATCCGGTCCGGGTATGAGAGCTGCCCTTGATCATCAAACAGCCGGTCCTGCAGGATCAGTGGTATATCATCCACCCCGTAGTCCCGGGGCAGAGGCAGCGAGCGGTGATGCTCATCATCGACGATCAACAGGCCCGCCAGACCATGATAAACCTGGCGACCGGTCTGGTGCATCATGTGCGAGTGGTACCAGCAGGTAGCCGCTGGATTTTTAACCGTGTAACGGGCAGTCCAGGCATTACCGGGCTGAATAATCTGGTAAGGGCCGCCATCTTCTTCAGCAGGGAGATCCATACCATGCCAGTGCAAGGTAGTGGCCTCGGAAAGGTCGTTCTGCACATGGATATGCACCTGTTCGTGCTGACGCACCTGCAGGGTCGGGCCCAGGTAGCTGCCATTCAACCCCATGGTGGCTGTGGGCTGGCCGGGATAGAATTCGGTTTCCCCGTGCCTGGCTCTCAAGTAATAATGGAAACCGTCAGCTTGCGCTTCGCCTGAGATCAACTCGGGAATAGGCAAGGGGCGAAAACTGGTCTGTGACCAGTCACCGGCATCAGACGCCCAAAGCGGCGACGTAGCCAACAGGCCAGCGCCTAAGGCGGTATGCTGGAGAAACTGACGACGTGAGCTGTGAGACAAACTTCGAATCCTGTGATTGATTGTCGATTTCGGCTAAGCTGTTTGACCTGAAAGGCAGTGAGATTCATTCAAGACATTATAGCGTGAGAAGAAATCAATGGCGAAGTCAGTAATTCCAGTGTCATTGGTACTGGGCAGTGGCGGGGCGCGTGGCCTTGCTCATATTGGTGTTATCCGGGCCCTGGAAGAAGCCGGTGTGTTTGAGGTGCGTTCGGTCAGCGGGTCCTCAGTCGGCGCCTTGATCGGTGCCATGTATGCAGCTGGCAAGCTGGATGAATACGAGGAATGGGTGCGAACCCTGACTACCAGAGACATCTGGGGGTTACTGGATTTTTCCTTTACCTGGTCAGGACTGTTCAAGGGTGACAAGCTCATGAGCAAAATGCAAGAGATGCTGGGTGATGTGCTGATTGAGGACTTGCCGGTTGCTTTCACGGCAGTGGCAACCGATGTTGACCGGCGTCGGGAAGTCTGGCTGGATCGCGGTTCGCTTTATGAGGCCGTGCGTGCATCCATTGCCATCCCTGGTTTTTTTACGCCAGTCGTGCGTGATAATTGTGTTCTTGTAGATGGCGGTTTGCTCAGCCCCTTGCCGATAGCACCTGTGCAAAGAAGTGGTGCGGAAAAAATGATAGTGGTTTCTCTCAATGGTCAGGAGGAAGCCGAATGGCTGGCCAAAGATCGTCAAGATGAAACGCCTGCTGTGGATATTGAACAGCTGGAAGCCGGTGAAGCCAGGTTACAGGGGTTCAGTCCAGATTCGGGGGCGCAAGGTAAAGCTGTGCCGCAGACAGCAGCAACATTGCCTCAGGCCGAGGTTAGCAACGGGTCTACATCCTGGTTCCGTCGCATGCTGTTGGAGGCGCGCGGCCAGTTGGGGTTCAGCAGTGAGGAAGGTGAGCAGGCTGACTCAGCGCTGGAAATCATGACCAAATCACTGGATTCCATGCAGGACCGTATTGCACGACATCAGTTGGCAGCCTATCAGCCGGATTCGTTGATTGAAATTTCGGTCAATTCCTGCGGCATGCTGGACTTTCATCGGGGTGAAGAAATGATCGCTCTCGGTCATCAACAGGCTAAGAAAGTGATTCTGGAAGCAGTAAACGGTTCAGTTAAGCCATGAGTGACAGCAATTCAGACAACAATTCAGACAAGAGAAAACAAAGTGAGAAATCACCGGGCAGCCTCGTTTCTGGGTGGTTGGCGCGCGGCAAAGCGGCTTTGAGTAAAAAATCTTCACAGGTAAACCGTCAATCCGGTTGCCAGTCCGGGCAATTACCCTCTAGTCAAAAGGTCGACGCCTTCTTGCAGAAAGCGGATCAGACCCGTGCTGTTGCCGCCGTCCGGGAGAAACAGCCAGCTGGCCGTCTGATCTTTGCGCTGGATGCTACAGCCTCCCGTGAAGCGACCTGGGACCAAGCATCGCAGTTGCAGGCCGAGATGTTCCTGGCGGTACAGAATCTGGACGCGGGTCAGCACCAACTTGCCGTGCAGCTTTGCTATTTCAAAGGCTATGCCGGTTTCTATCGCACAGACTGGTTTCGTGATTCGGCACCGCTGCTGAAAGTGATGGGCAAAATGCGTTGTGAGGCAGGCATCACCAAAATTGAACGTGTCCTGTCACACATCCAGACTGAAACACGGAAAAACAAGGTTCAGGCGGCTGTTTATATCGGTGACTGCATGGAGGAGAACCCCGATCGTCTGATACAAAAAGCCGGTGAACTTCGCTTGCTGGGTGTACCATTATTTATATTTCAGGAAGGCGCAGAGCCATCAGCAAAATCCTGTTTTCAACGTATGGCTGATGTGTCAGGTGGCGCCTATGCCAGTTTTGATAACAGCAGTGCTGATCAATTACGCGATTTGCTGAAAGCCGTGGCAATTTACGCCGGTGGAGGTTTGTCAGCTTTACAGCAGTTCAGTCAGATAGCACACCCAGCCGTGGCGCGTCTCAGTCATCAACTGGGGGGCAAGTCGTGATTGTCCTGATTCGTCTATTATTGCCAGCGCTGCTACTGGTGCTTGGGTGGTTTGGCCTGAAGCGATTAAAGCAGCATTACAACCTCAACGGACAGCAGTTCACCTGGCTGGTCATGCTGTCCGGCGTTGCTGCTGTCGTGCTCATATTGATTGTACTGGGGCGTCTGCCTATTCAAGCGATTATGGCGCCAATCGCCTTTCTGGCCACTTTTGCCATGCGTCATGCGCACTGGCTGATACAGCTGCTGAGTGTGTGGCGATCCCGCCGTGGTGGTGCCACACGAGTCGGAGGCAGTGGTGAAAGCGCTGGTGAAGGGGAGTCGGGTATTAAAACAGCCTGGTTGAGTATGACGCTTGATCACCGCACGGCAGATATGGATGGCACGGTGCGCCAGGGGCAATTTGAGAGCAGGCAACTCTCTTCCATGGACTTGCCTGAACTGGTGGCACTGGCGACAGAGTGCCGCGATGACAGCGACTCGTTGCAATTGCTGGAGGCGTATCTGGACAGGCGTTTTCCTCAGTGGCGGGAGCAATACGAGGATGTTGCTGGCGCCAATGGCAACGCGGGTCACTCCTCTGGCGCAAATGGCAGAGAAAACCACCGCCGGTCCGGTCTGGATAATGCAGGTATGACAGAGGCGCTGGCGTTGGAAATCCTCGGTTTGCAACGTGGCGCTGAGCGCAAAGCCATCACAGAGGCTCACCGACGCCTGATGCAGAAGCTGCATCCGGACCGTGGTGGCTCAGACTATCTGGCCAAACGCATCAACGAAGCGCGAGACTATTTGCTGGGCCATTTGTGACGAGCTGATGGGTCGCCCAGTCCAACTGATTCCTTTATTGCGGCTATTTAACGTTATCACGTCTGGCAAACCGAACAACGCAGGTTGATTCATCGGCCGGAGTTGTTGACCAGATCACCCACGACCTGTGAAACATAGTCAGCACCTTTGAGGATTTCCATCACGATGCTCTCTGCCTCGGATACCAGCTCAGCATTGCTGGCAGCTTGTTCTGCAACCTCTGTCATGTTCTCCCTGGCTTTATTCACTAGTCCAGAATTCTTCTCAACAATCCCGTTGATTTCTTCGGTGGATGTCGTGGTTCTGCTGGCCAGTGTCCTGACTTCATCGGCTACTACCGCAAACCCGCGACCATGCTCACCTGCCCTGGCGGCTTCAATAGCAGCATTTAGCGCCAACAGGTTGGTTTGATCAGCAATTGACTTAATGGTTGTGACAATTTGAGCAATGTCAGTTGATTGCACACTTAACTCTTTGACCAACGCCATTGACTGCTGAATATCAGCGGTCATTTTTGCAGAGTTAATCGAATTTTCTTTGAGAACGACAGCGCCCCGTTCGGAAACTTGTGCGGTTTCTATGGAGGTACTATGAGCGACTTCAGCGGCCTTCTGAACGGCTTGCTGATGGTTTATTCTCTCCGTCACATCACTTGCTATTTTTACCACTTTGATAACTTTGCCAAAACTGTCAAATACAGGGTTGTAATTTGCCTGGATCCATACCGGGCTACCCAGTTTGCTTTGGCGGCAGAAAAGGCCGCTTTTGACTTCGCCCTGACGCAGGTCATGCCAAAAATCGGGGTTGTCTTTATAAAACTCGGGAAAGCAGAAAGTGTCATGGTCCAGACCAACGATTTGATCCAGCGTCTGGTAGCCCAGTGCCTGGATAAAATTACTGTTGGCGGTAATCACTTTTCCGTCAGGTGTAAATTCAATGACGGCATTCGATCGGTGAATGGCATTAATTAAGGCTGTGTTACTAACTGACTGTTCATGGCTGCCTGTGACATCGTTGGCAATCTTGAGAATGCTGGTGACGACTCCGTTTTCCATGACAGGGATGTATGTCGCTTCCAGCCAAATGGTCACGCCATTTTTGTGTTTTCGAAGGAATTTACCGCGTTGCACCTGGCCTTGACCGAGACTGACCCAAAACTGTTTGTACTCGGCTGACTGGTAGGTGTCCTCATGGCAAAATAATCGGTGGTGCTGGCCTTGAACTTCGTTCGCTATGTAGCCAACGCAATCCAAAAACAGTGCACTGGCACCCAGGATAGTACCGTCAGGAGTGAAATAAATCGTCGCGCAGGAGTTATCAATGCTTCGGCTTTGAGATAGCAGTTTGCTTTGACTGGCTTCACAAGCCTTCAATCGAGCTGTTAATTCGCTTTTGCCTTTCTGTCTAAAAATCATGTTGATATACCAGCTCAGTGTTAGAACAAGGAAAATAAAAAATAAACACGAATTTGTTCATTATCAGTATCTATCTGAAAGTCAGGGGCGCCTATAAAGTTAGCGGACGTAAACTGAAATAATTTAATAAAATTAGTAAGTTATGACATTTCAGCTAAGCTCCTGGAAGCGTTTGTCACAGTAAAATCGAGACAATTGTCACGGTTATTGATGACGGCACCGTGGTACATAAATCAGCCCGGGTTTTCTGCAAGCAAAATATACGTAAGAGCTTAAAGGTTTAGATCACCGCTAATGAAGATTTCTGACATTTAGAGAGGGCGTGTAGGGGCGTGTAGGTATGCGGGTATAAAGGAGGAGGGTGTGGGAGGAAGAAAGGAGTTGATGAGCCAGTCAGAAAAGGTTCATGACTGGCTCGTCGCATACCAGGGTTGATACAAAACGTTGATGGGATTATTTCTTTTTGTTGAGAAACGCCTGCATGATGGCCTGGGCTTCGTCAGATTGAAGCAAACGGGCAAACTGCAACAACTCAGCCTGTATGGTGTCGCTCATCGGCGAAGACTGGTTACGCTTGATTAGCGCCTTGCTGGTCTGTACAGCATCCGCTGGCAGGCGTGACAGCTCGACAGCCTTGTTCATGGCGTATGCCAGATAGTCTGCTGTCGGTTGTACTTCATTGACGATACCGTACTCCTGGGCCTTGCTGGCAGAGAAGCGTTCACCCAGTAATAGCAGCTCTGAGGCGCGCTGGTGACCCATTATGGCTGGCAGCAAGCTGCTGGAGCCGGCTTCGGGGCAAAGGCCCAGGCGTGTGAAAGGAAGCTGGAAGTAGGCATCATCAGCCGCATACACCAGATCACAATGCAGCAGCATGGTAGTACCGATGCCGATAGCCAGACCGCCCACCGCGGCGATAACCGGGGTGCTGGCACCCGCAATGGCTTTCATGAAGCTTACCGATGGGCGCTCTGTGCCAGCATCCTTGGTCGTGACGAAATCATTCACGTCATTGCCGCTGGTGAAACAGTCTTCGGTACCGCGCAGCAGAATCACGTTGACTGATTTGTCCTTATCCGCCGCCAGAATGCCTTGTGCCAGTGCCTGGTACATGGTCTGCGTCAGCGCGTTTTTCTTTTCCGGACGCTGAATCTGGATAACAAAGACACCCTCTTGCTGGGTGTAGACGATATGGCTGTCGGGTGATTCGATCATGTCGGTATACCTGGGTTCGAAATCAAGAAGCATTCGATTGTAGATCAGGTTTGTAGTTAATGATAGGGGGATCCGTCCTCTACATTGGCAGGGTCCGTCAAAATACCTGCAATCATTTTTCGAGTCTCTTTAGTGAGCAGGCCGCAGCGCGTTAATGCACTGGCAAGATGTTTCCTTCTGCTCAAAACTCTGAGTGGAAGCTTTCGTCGACAAACCCTGAGGTGTTGTTTTAAGCGTCGTTCACACCACCCTTCCTGTATGGCAATTTTTGCTAGTAAAAAATCACTCTCAGAAAGTGCCATTAGTTTCTCCAGAACGTATCTTAGGCGTAATTTCAGATCCTCGGTGCTGAGGTTCTTATGTAGTGATTTTAACCAGTGTGCACCAGAGCCAATGTGTCGCGCTTCTTCACGGAGAATAAGGCCCAGGGCGTCTTTTAACACCGTTATCGAGGTGTCTTCTCTGACCTCTTGGAATTTCGAGATTGCCATACTTTCCAGAATTACCTGACATGCCAGGCATTTAAAGTCGGGGCGTGTGTCATTCAGTATTGAATTGGCAAAGCTGGTTAGTGCAGGGCTGGGTGGTGTAATAGGGAGATGATATTGACTTGTATACTGTGTAAAAAAATCCAAATGTCTTGCTTCGTCGCTGACCTGGGCGCTTGCTGCCATTTTTGCAGCAAATGACGGTGCTTCATTGACTAATTGTGCTGCAACCAGCATAGCGATTTGCTCGCCATGAAGAAGCTCACTTATTTCCATGGAATGACATTGCCAGTACAGGTCATGCTTTTTCTTTTCAGATAGTACTTCAAATTCCGGAAATCCTGCCAGGGGGAATGCTCCACCAATGTATGGGTTTTTGATGCAACTGCTTTGATCCTTCCACTTTAGATCGAGTTTGGGGCTCCAGGCTTGATTGCAAGCGCTGTTATAAATTTTCCTTAACCTGGGCTGGTGAATGAAAGACCAGTCCAGTGAGCCAGTAATTTGTACATTAAAAACTGAGTTTTTAGTGTTGTGATCCATAACCTGATTCCTTCCTTGGATGTTAAAAGTATTTATAGCTGTAATTTTCAATCTTGCAGGGATCAATAATTAAAATGTGAACTCGGACACATTTATTTTTGAAATGAACAAGACAATGAGCAATGTCAAAAGATACCTGCTTAACTAACTTGAGGTGAACACGGTGGCGTGAGGTGAAGAAATGAGATATGAAAACCTGGCAGAGATGTTTGAGTCACAATGTCAGGAAATAGGCCATAAGCGTCTTTATGTATTTTATGACAAACGACTTCGTATAAAAAATACACTGACAGCAGTCGAGTTACTTGAAAAGTCCCGAAACACTGCCAGACAGATAGCTGCACTGTCTCCAGTGAAAAATTTTAATATCAGCGGGCGAGTAGTTTTTTTGAGTTTTTCATCGGTGTCAGATTTTATTATTGCATTCTGGGCTGTAGTAATATCCGGAGGAATACCATCGCCGATACCGGTAAAAATGGCAAAAAATGTGGGGAGACTGAATAAAGCCTTATCTTACAGTAGCGCAGTTCTTTTAATAAGAGATACGAAGTCCCCGGACAAAAATATCGATACACTTTCAGTGGCATTTTCAGATTTATGCAAAATCCAGGAAGCTGTCACTGACAATATAGTTTCAAGGCAGAAAACTAAAGATATTGCATTGTTGCAACACTCTTCTGGGTCAACATCAGAGCCAAAACCAATAGCACTGTCTAACGGAAATGTGCTGCATAACCTGGATAGAATTGCCAGGAGTTTTTCCATATCTGAAAGTGATGTGGGTGCTTCCTGGCTTCCGCATTACCATGATATGGGGTTGATTGGACATATACTGGTTCCCTTGTTCAGCGGAATTGAAAACCACTTTATTTCTCCTGTCACTTTTTCGATAAGTCCAATATCCTGGCTTACACTTATTTCGAAAACCAGAGCTACGATCAGTGGTGCGCCAAACTTTGCGTATCAATACTGTTATGAATATATAAAAAAGAATCGCAATAAAAATGAATTGGAGCTGTCAAGTTGGAGGGTTGCCTATTCTGGGGCTGAATGTATTTCCTTGCAAACATTAAAGCACTTTTCATCTGCCTTATCTGGGACGGGATTTTCTGCTGATAATTATTACCCCTGTTACGGATTGGCAGAATCAACATTAATGGTGAGCTGCAGAAAGGGGATAAGGACTTGTCAGTTGGATCCAAAGAAACATAAAAAATATGTTTCAGTGGGGGTGGTTTGCCCTGATGAAATTACCGTCACCAGGGAAGATGGGGCAGTATGCTCTGAAAGGGAAATCGGACAGATTATTATTCACTCACCTTCCGTTACAGAGTTTTCTGAACAAAGCGCTGTTAATACAGGGGATGTCGGATTTATCTCCGACTGTGAACTTTATGTGGTTGGCAGGCAGGTAAATGTTGTTAAGTACCATGGTGAAAAGGTGTATCTTGAAGAAGTTGAGTTGCTGCTTGATCAGAAACTCGCTGAACATGGAGTAAAAAGGAGCATCGTTATCCAGGCTGATGACACTGATTCTCAGTATATTGTGTTGATAGAGTCCAATACTAAAATAATTATCAGTATTAGCAAAGAAATAAGCCAAATAATTTCTCATGTGATTTCAGAATATTTAGGCGACTCAAGTTACAAGGTCGTAACTGTTGCCAGAGGTGGGGTGCTTACAACATCCAGTGGGAAACCGGACAGAAAACAGAATCGACAATTAATGATAGGTAAAGCAAAAGCTGAGTACTGCCGAAAAATCCAAGCAGAATGAAAAAATATTGGGGGTTAAAATGAATGCAGAAAAGTTTGTTGTTGATCTTGTTGTGAAGAAATGCAGCGGTGCTAATCATGCCGATATCAATTGTGACTCATCACTATCCAGTCTGCCTCTGGGGTCATTGAAAGTGTTAGAAATTGTTCATGAGATTGAATCGAAGTACGCAATTGATATTGATGAAAAGCAGTTGTTTGAAATAGAAAAAGTGGGCGATCTTGTTAACCTGGTTTCTGGGGTGGGTAGTGAATAAAGACTTGGTCGCGGCATGTAAGGAAGTGAATGAGATGATAGGAAAAATGCCTTTGAGTTTGGTAATGAATGCATTTGATATATCAACCTCAATGCCAGCTATAACAATAATGCGTGACGAGTTCATGATTCAACTGACCTGTCGTCAGAATACTCTTTCGGATGATGAGATTAATGAGTCGATCAATAGCATAGAAGCGATTGTTTGTGAGCTAACAAAGTATAAGCTTTCCTGGTTAGACAGACTATCAGTCTATTGCAGAGCGTATGTTCAGTCATATTCGGTGTTTTTCAAGATAGTGTAAGCGCCAATAAACCAGCATCTACATTCGGTTCGTAAGATTGCCCACACTGTAGTGGCATAGTGAATTTGGCCACCTAATCAGAGCTGCTATGATAGCAGCCATAGCAAATTAGGTGACAAAATGACAAAGAAGAAAGGCCCCAATTTCAGCCCTGAATTCAGGCTCGAAACAGCACAGTTGGTTATCGATCAAGGTTACAGTCATCAGGAAGCTGCTGATGCGATGGGAGTGGGTTACTCAACGATTGGTAAGTGGGTAAGGCAACTTCGCGCAGAGCGCTCAGGCACCACTGCTCAGTGCACCCCGATCAGTGATGAGCAAAGAGAAATACGAGAGCTAAAGAAACGGGTTGAACGGCTTGAATTAGAAAAGGATATTTTAAAAAAGGCTTCAGCTCTGTTGATGTCGGACTCCATGAAACACTCTCGATAGTTGAGAGACTGAGTCAGAGCGATAAGCGCCGTTATACGGTAAAAATATTGTGCGAGGTATTGGATGTCCACCGCAGCACGTTCAAGTATTGGCAAAAGCGGGATAAACGTATCAACCCGGAAACCGTCAAATTGCATAGTTTAGTGCGAACTGCCCACCGGTTGAGTCAAGGCTCAGCTGGTGCCAGAACTATCGCTGATATAGTCACCAACGACGAGTCGCACCCAGTCAGTTTATCTCGATATCGGTGTTTTTCAAGATAGTTGACACCTTTTTCTTCACGCGGCCTGTTTCTCCGCACTGATAATCTGATCGTCTCTTTCCGGATTCAAACACACTGCTCCGACCGGCGTACAGTTCCTGGTTGGTCGACTACCCCAAC
>Ga0208032_1000019_pt1 | contig 224878 bp, 195 predicted proteins | sample MalvirAntarct_66_FD_184254 | JGI IMG/M metagenome (GOLD analysis project Ga0208032, IMG submission 184254) | Marine viral communities from the Global Malaspina Expedition - Malaspina viral metaG Antarct_66 (SPAdes) (version 2) | ecosystem: Environmental > Aquatic > Marine > Oceanic | place... | reverse complement strand
GCAAGCTTTTTTTCAAGAATTTTTTCTCTCAATCCAACTTGCTGCCTTGAGGTCGGTCCCGTTTAATCACGTTCTCGTCTCAAGGGCGCGCATTATGCCACAGAATCTGATTACCGCAAGCATAATCTGCAAATTTTTTCGGGTTTGTTATGAAAGAGTCACACTCCGGCAAAAGTCAACAGATGGAACATCTTTTTACCGCGTTTCAGGAGTACATATTTGCCAAATAACGCCTGTTCACTTGTCAGCTGCGCTTCCAGGTCATCACACTTTTCACCATTGATAGCGACAGCGTTATTTGAAATGAATTCACGCGCCACACGATTCGACTTGGCGAGCCCGGTACTGACGAGCGCATCGACTAACCCCGACTTACTCTCTTCTATATATGTACCAGGCAAGCCGTCCAGGCGAAGCTGCTCAAAATCCGACTCAGTCAGGTGACTTAACTCTCCTGAGAACAACGCCTCACTAATACGCTGCGATGCATCGAGCCCTTCCTGGCCATGTACAAGCCTCGTCACTTCTGTCGCCAAGACACCCTGAGCCTGAGGCCGACCTTGTGCTGCCTTATCCTCTTCTTCAATACGAGCAATCTCGGACGGCTCCAGGAAAGTGAAGTAATGCAGAAATTTATACACATCGGCATCAGCCGTATTCAGCCAGAACTGATAAAACGCATAAGGCGATGTCTTTTTAGGATCCAGCCAGACAGTACCCGTTTCCGTCTTACCGAACTTCTGCCCATCCGCCTTGGTCACCAAGGGAACAGTCAAACCAAAAGTCTGTCCCTTATATAGGCGACGCGAAAGATCGATACCACCAGTGATGTTTCCCCACTGATCACTCCCCCCCACCTGCAAGGTACATTCGTGACGATGATATAGCTCGGCAAAATCGTACGACTGCAGAATCATGTAACTGAATTCGGTAAATGAAATACCCGAACCTTCACGATCGATGCGCTGCTTTACTGATTCTTTCTGAATCATGGCATTGACTGAAAAGTGCTTGCCAACCTCTCGCAAAAAATCAATCACGTTAAGCGACTTGATCCAGTCCAGGTTATTCACCACGGACGCAGACGTATCACCACAGTCAAAATCAAGAAATTGCGACAGCTGCCCCTGCAGCCTGTCAACCCATCCTCCAATCACCTCGGCTGAGTTTAATTGTCGCTCAGCAGCTTTAAAACTGGGATCACCAATCATACCGGTAGCACCACCAACCAAAGCAATCGGTTTATGTCCGGCCAGTTGAAACCGGCGAAGAACTAAAAGCGGAACCAGGTGTCCAATATGCAGACTGTCAGCTGTCGGATCGAAGCCGCTATAAAGAGTACGGCTGCCACCGGATAAGTGCTCGCGCAACTCATCTCCTGATGTGGTTTGTGCAATAAGCCCTCTGGACTCGAGATCCGATATGATATCGACGTTAGATTCTGACATGTCTAAAGGTTCCATCTGGTTTCGATTTATAACGATCGCGCATTCTACACCAATGCGCTGAATTTAACTTGACCTGATCAGTAAATGCATTAAGATGCTTTGGGTGCGTCCCGCTGACCAGCGATTTCAAGGCGCAATAATATATCGTATCAAAACACCGTTTTTTCATTTATGTCGTAATAGCAAGTCTATTGCAGCACCCGAGATATTTAATAAGAACATCCATGGATTTGATCAGCAAAGCTCGCCATTTTATCGCGTCACACTACCCTCGCAAACACCTACTCGCCGTCAGTGCCCTTGGCATTTTACTGACAGGCGTTGCTCTTTACCCTGAGCAAAATGCCAGAGGTGACCGCCTAAATGATGCGGATAGCCTGGTAAATGCCGATTTTCCCAATCAAATCAATACCAGTCCCGATTCCTTGGACCCCGTCACAGCAAGCACTAACAGCGCCGCCAACACACCAGACCTCGAAAACGCAACCCCTGACAGTACCCTGCCCCAGTGGTCCGATCTAACGGTCAGCTCCGGCGATACGCTATCCGCGATGTTTTCAGAGGTCGGACTGAGCGCAACCGAACTGTATCGTGTTGTAAACAGCTCCGAAGAAGCCAACATTCTCAACCGCCTTTATCCAGGCAATGAATTGAGCTTCCATATTTCCGAACCAGGCCAGTTAGACGCTTTAAAAGTCATGACATCGCCACTGGAAGGTTTTTTGTTTACTCGCCTCGATGATACGTATGAAGCGACACCAATAGTCATTGAACCCGAAGTACGCCAGGTACAAAAACACGGTCAAATTGCAGCCAGCCTGTTCCTGGCGGCTGATCAGGCAGAAATCCCGGCGGGCGTCATTATGGAAATGGCTGACATTTTCGGCGGCGTCATCGACTTCCTGCTGGACCCACGTGAAGGCGATCAATTCAGCCTCATTTATGAGGAAAAGTACCTTAATGATGAGCGGGTAGGTACCGGTGAGATCATTGGTGCACAATTTATTAACCGGGGACGCGAATACCTGGCACTGCGTTACCAGAACGAAGCTGGCCAAGTTGGTTACTTCAGTCCGGCAGGTGAAAGCATGCAAAGGGCCTTCTTGCGCAATCCGCTGGATGTCTTCCGCATCAGCTCAAACTTCAACCCGAACCGTCGCCACCCAGTACTTAACACCATTCGGGCGCACAAAGGCACCGACTATGCAGCGCCAACCGGAACACCCATCCGGGCGACAGCAGATGGCACTGTAACCTGGGCCGCCCGCAATGGGTCTTTTGGCAACCTGGTTGTCATCAAGCACCATGGCGCGTTCGAAACCAAATACGCTCACCTTAACGCCTATGCCAACGGTGTTAAAAAAGGCAGCCGTATTCAGCAAGGCCAGATAATCGGTTACGTGGGATCAACCGGCTCAGCAACAGGCCCTCATTTACATTATGAGTTTCTTATAAACGGCGTGCATAAAAACCCGCGCACTGTCGTCGACCAGCTTCCGCAGGTTGTCTCACTGGAAGAAGCCGAAATGGAAAGATTCAGATCCAGTACGATGCCCATCATCGAACAGTTTGCGCAGGCGAATCCCCGGCAGCCTCTGCTGACTATGGCAAGTCAATGACAGCCAGTGCCGGTACCGGATCTTTCTTTATCGGCTTGATCTCTGGGACCAGCATGGACGGCATTGACGCCGCACTGATTCAATTACACCGTGACGCTCAACCTGAAATCATTTCCACCCTGGCAACACCGTATTCGCAAGAATTAAGCGAAGCGTTAGCCAGGTTATGCTTGAACCAGACAATTAAACCCAGCCAACTGGGTGCCATCAACATTCAGGTAGGCAGGGCATTTGCGCAAGCAGCCCTCAACCTGCTCTCAGCAAACAACCTGACAACCTCTGATATCACTGCCATTGGCAGCCATGGTCAAACCGTCTGGCATGAACCTGACTCTGACACGCCATTTACCATGCAACTGGGCGATCCCAACACTATTGCACATCTGACTGGCATAACGACTGTTGCAGATTTCCGTGGCAGGGATATGGCCGCAGGTGGCCAGGGTGCTCCACTTGCACCATTGTTTCACCAGCACTGTTTTTACCACCCAGATAATCAGGCGGCTATCGTCAATATCGGCGGGATAGCGAACCTGACTACCCTCGCCGATCAGAAACAAGACTGCCCAAGCGGCTTCGATACCGGGCCCGGCAATGTCTTGATGGACTGCTGGATTAATCACTGCCAGCAACGTGCTTACGATCATAATGGTGACTGGGCGAGACAGGGGGAGGTGATTCCATCGCTGTTATCGCACATGCTCCAGGAACCTTATTTACAATTACCTGCGCCAAAAAGTACAGGCAGGGAACTGTTCAACCTGGTATGGATTCAAGAGGTATTGCAGGCTTCCACCAGCATCAGTCAGACAGAAGCACAAAGCCAGGCCAATATACAGCGTACATTGCTGGAGTTGACAGCCGTGACCATCTGCCAGGCTTTTGAGTCACAAATAGAAAACCAGGGGAAGGCAAAATACCCCCAACTGGCAGTTTGCGGCGGCGGTGCACACAATCCGCTGTTGATGGATCGGTTAGCGGCCTTACTGCCCAAGGTGGAAGTTTGCTCTACTCGAGTACTCGGGATTGACTCTGACTGGGTTGAAGCCGGAACCTTTGCCTGGCTGGCCAGCGAAACACTGAAAGGTCGGCGGTTTAACAACCAGAGGCTGACTGGTGCTCAAGGAAATATCATACTGGGTGGCATTTATACAGCGTAAAGCTGTAGCCCTCAAACTAAACGCTGAGCACTACAGTCCTGCGGACATCAGATCGAAAACGAAGCACCACAGCCGCAGGTTGTGGTGGCCATCGGATTGTTAACAACGAAGCGAGCACCTTCCAGGTTTTCCACGTAATCAACTTTAGCGCCTACCAGATACTGATAGCTCAGCGGATCCACCAGCAATGTGGCACCATGGCGATCTATGACAGTGTCCTCATCGGAGACAGACTCGTCGAATCGAAAACCATATTGAAAACCAGAGCAGCCGCCGCCCGTCACATAGACACGCAATTTCAGAGCAGGCTTACCCTCCTCTTCAATCAGGGTTTTAACTTTTTCAGCGGCATTATCGCTTAAATCGATAATAACCGGATCGTGGGTCTGAACTGCTGACATAATTATAGATACTTCCTTATGGTAGTAACGCTACCACATCAAGGCCTGCCGTCTCAGTCAGGCCGAACATCAGATTCATATTCTGCACGGCCTGGCCAGAAGCACCTTTTACCAGGTTATCAATGACTGACAGAACCACAATTTTCTGGCTTTCAGGCAAATAGTGGACTGCTATCTGGCACCGGTTCGAGCCACGCACATTCCGCGTTGCCGGTTCACTTCCCGCCGGCAAGACGTCGACAAAAGGTGAATCGGCATAGCGCGACTCAAACAGAGCCTGCAACTGCTCCTGACTCACCTCTGCAATCGGGCTTGCGTACAGCGTAGCATGAATGCCTCGAATCATCGGTGTCAAATGCGGGATAAAAGTCAATCCAACATCCTTACCGCTAAATTTCGTTAAACCCTGCCGAATTTCCGGCAGGTGCCTATGCCCAGCCACAGCATAAGCCTTCATGGATTCGCTGGATTCACACAGCAGACTCCCCACAGCTGCCTTGCGACCAGCTCCACTAACACCGGACTTACAGTCGGCTATCAAGCTGCTGGTATCAATTAACCCTGCCTCAAGCAAAGGCAAATAACCAAGCTGCACCGCTGTCGGATAACAACCCGGCACCGCGATCAGCTTGGCATCAGTGATACTTTCGTGATTCACTTCCGGCAGACCGTATACAGCTTGATCAATCAATTCCGGGCAGGTATGGGCTGTCTTGTACCACGCTTCCCAAACCGCCTGGTCCTGCAAGCGAAAATCAGCTGACAAATCTATCACCCGCACACCACGTGCCAGTAATTCAGACGCCGTATTCATAGCAACCGTATGAGGGGTGGCATAAAAGACCACATCACATGCCGCCAGCGTCTCCGTATCAGGCTCAGTAAAAACAACATCCAGGTAACCACGCAAGTTCGGAAATACGTCTGCAACAGGCGTCCCTGAAAGTTCACGGGAAGTAACAACCTCGATGCTGACATCCTTGCGTGGCGCCAGCAATCTCATCAGCTCAACCCCTGTATACCCGGTAGCCCCGATAATTCCTGCCTTAATCACTCACTTTCTCCTAAACTTAGGCTCCTGGCCTGGATTTCAAATCTATGATGTCATTCATCATCAATAATGCGGCTATTTTAGCATTTTTCAAGCACCAACGCCGACAACCTTGCTGTACCTGTGGAATTCACAACGGCATAATACACGTCATACCAACGATGATAATCATCGCAATACCAAATACTGATAAATACTGATGGATGCGAGCCTGATATGAGCTGGATTCTAGCCTTTCACCTGATTTCTGTTATTTGCTGGTTTGCTGGCATATTTTATTTACCACGCCTCTTTGTCTACCATGCCATGAGCGAAGACCAGATCAGCAAGGATCGTTTTGTGATTATGGAGCGTAAGCTATACCGCGGCATCATGACGCCTTCTGCCATTGCGACCATCATCTTTGGTGCCTGGCTTATTGCCACAGCCCCTGATTATTACCTGCCAATGGGTTGGCTACATGCCAAATTATTGCTGGTCGCACTGGTTGTTGTGTATCACATTGTCTGTGGCGTCCACATGAAAAAGCTCAAGGAGGGCCGCAACACGCATGGCCATGTGTATTTCCGGGTTTTTAATGAGCTTCCTGTATTCGCGCTGATCGCCATTGTCATCCTGGCTGTTGTGAAACCATTCTGATGATTGATAAAACCGCACCACCAGCGATTCTTTGCATCAGCGGGCTTGACCCAAGTGGCGGAGCTGGCATTCAGGCCGACATCACGGCCATTCAGCGGCTCAAGTGTCACAGCCTGCCGATCATCACATCACTGACCGACCAGGATACCCGCAACGTCAAATCCTGCCACCCGGTTAATGCAGAAATTCTCAAGGCGCAACTGGCTACCATCATGGATGACTGCCAACCTGCAGCCATTAAGTTGGGGCTGATCGACCATATTGATACCATTGGGGTCATAGCCGAGTTTCTGGCTGAACACCCCTCCATACCCGTGATAGCAGACCCCGTACTGGGTGCCAGTGGCGGTTATAATTTCAGTGGTGACGACCTGGTTGACGCCTATTGCCAACGCCTTTTATCGCTATGCACCATCTTGACACCCAACATCAAAGAGTTGCATCGGCTAGCACCGAGCACAGATGACGAAAGCGCGGCAAAGCAACTGGCTGAGCGGGGCTGCAAGCAAATCCTGGTAACTCGGGGGGATGACAGCGACGAACTGGTGACGAATACGCTTTATACCAGCAACGGTTTACTGACACAGTGGCAATGGCCCCGCCTGCCCGGCATATTTCATGGCAGTGGCTGCACCTTGGCGTCTGCCATCGCTGCCTATGTTGGTCTTGGCTACCATATTGAAGAGGCCTGTTTTCGTGGCCAGCAATACACACAACAGGCTTTATCCGGCGCTTACCGAATTGGCCAGGGTCAGTTAGTGCCTAACCGCTAACGCAACACTCAGCCGGGTTTGTTACTATAGCCCTTTTCACCACTGATCAGGCAATGAATTCAAACGACAGTCAAAACGTGCATGCAGCCTACAGTGCAGCATTGCATGGTCTTTACGCAATAACCGACCCCAAGTTACTGCCTGGTGAAACATTACTCAGTGGTGTCGCACTGGCAATTGCTGGTGGCGCCAAAGTCATTCAGTATCGTAACAAGACGGCAACTGTCGCCAGACAGCAGGAGGAAGCAACAGCCTTGCGCAAACTCTGCCACCAGCACAATGTTATCTTTCTCGTTAATGATGATGTGCAGCTTTGCCTGAAAAGCGGAGCCGATGGCGTTCACCTTGGTCAGCAAGACGGCAAACTGGCAGATGCCCGGCACAGACTTGGCAGCGAAGCCATTATTGGCGTGACCTGCCATGATAGCGAGACAATGGTTTCAACGGCAGAGAGAGCAGGCGCAGACTATGTCGCCTTGGGCCGCTTTTTCCCGTCACAGACCAAACCGGAAGCACCTGCTGCCAGTATTGCAATACTGAAACAGATTCGCCAGCAAACCTCCCTGCCCATTGTCGCTATTGGCGGGATCACAGAGAACAATGGCCGGCAATTGATCAGCGCCGGCGCAGACATGCTGGCAGTCATACACGGGGTATTCGGGCAGAAAAACATTCGCCAGCACGCCTCTGCCCTGCATGACCTGTTCGGGCAGGCAAACGAACCCAAAGATACAACGCTACATACGACTTCACGTGATTGAAACGGAGAGAACATGACGCAAGAACAAGCTGCATATCGCACTAACCAGTCCGCCAACCTGTTTGAACGCGCCCAAAAGGTTATCCCCGGCGGCGTCAATTCTCCAGTACGCGCGTTCCGCGGTGTTGGTGGTACGCCATTATTCTTCAACCATGGCGAAGGCGCATGGATTACTGACGAAGACGGGAACCGGTACATTGATTACATCGGCGCATGGGGGCCATTGATCCTCGGGCATAGAGATCCTGGCGTCATTGCTGCCCTGGAAGCACAACTGAAAAATGGCCTTGGTTACGGTGCATCCACTGAAGGAGAAGTGGTCATAGCCGAAACCATCTGCAAACTGGTGCCTTCCATAAAAAAAGTGAGACTCGTCACCTCAGGCACTGAAGCAACCATGAGTGCAATCCGGGTAGCCAGAGGCTATATCAAACGTGACAAAGTCCTCAAGTTCGAAGGTTGTTACCATGGTCATGTGGACGGGTTGCTGGTCAAAGCAGGCTCTGGCGCACTGACATTAGGTGAACCAGACTCCTCAGGTGTTCCGAAATCATACACCGACCAGACCTTTGTCTTACCCTACAATGACACCGACGCCTTAAAAGCCCTGTTTCAAAAACACGGTGATGAGATCGCTTGCGCCATCGTTGAACCGGTTGCAGGCAATATGAACCTCGTCCCACCACGCCCCGAGTTCCTGGCCACTCTTCGTGAAGTCTGCACACAGTCCGGAAGCGTCTTGATTTTTGACGAAGTCATGACCGGGTTCCGAACCGCATTAGGCGGCGCGCAATCAATTTATGGCATTACTCCGGACCTGACCACACTTGGCAAGGTCATTGGCGGGGGCCTTCCAATCGGCGCATTTGGCGGTAAAGCAGAAATCATGGACTGCATCGCCCCGCTGGGCTCCGTTTACCAGGCAGGCACCCTGGCAGGCAGTCCTCTGGCGGTTGCCGCGGGCCAGGCCATGTTGGATGCCATACAGAAACCCGGCTTTTACGAATCCCTGACCGAGCGAACTGAACAGTTGACCCGCGGCTTACAGGCAGCGGCTGACAAAGCCGGCATCCCCTTTACCACCAACCAGGTTGGAGGCATGTTTGGCTGCTTCTTTACCGAGCAAAAAGACATACACCGGTTTGATCAGGTCATGTCCTGCGACGCTGAACGTTTCAAACAGTACTTCCATCTTATGCTGCAAAACCAGGTGAACCTGGCCCCGTCAGCATTTGAAGCAGGCTTTGTATCAGCCGCGCACGGAGACAACGAAATAGAATTAACTATCGCGGCGGCCCACAAAGCATTTGCGGCGCTGTAACACTCATTAACAAGGAACAGCAACAATGAGCCAGATTGATGTATACGGAATTGGCAATGCACTGGTCGATACTGAGTTTGAAGTGGATGACAGTTTTTTTGAGGAAGCGGGCATTCAGAAAGGCTTCATGACGTTGATTGAGGAAGAGCAGCAGAAAAATATTCTGAGTATGCTTTCAGCTAACTACCCGGTGAAAAAGAAAGCTGGTGGCGGCTCGGCCGCAAATACACTTTATGCCATCAGCCAGTTTGGTGGTCATGCTTTCTATGCCTGTCGCGTCGCTGGGGATGAGACGGGTGATTACTACCTGTCCGAGCTGGGTGACCACAACATCCGCACCAACCAGACCGACAGCAAGCCAAACGGCAATACCGGTCAGTGTCTGGTCATGGTAACACCTGATGCTGAGCGCACCATGTTGACTCACCTGGGTGTGTCTTCTGATGTATCGGTCGCCGACCTGGATCTGGATATCGCTACCACTGCAAAATACGTGTACATGGAAGGTTATCTGGTCAGTTCCGATTCAGCGCGCCAAGCCGTACTGACCCTTAAACAGGCAGCAAGAGACGCCGGCATTCCAGTAGCATTCACGTTTTCAGATCCAGCCATGGTGGAGTACTTCAAAGACGGCGTAAAAGAAGTCATGGATGGCGGTGTTGACCTTTTGTTCTGCAACGAGCAGGAAGCTTGTATCTGGGCTGAAACGGACGACTTCTCCGCAGCTTGCGAAATGCTGAAAAAAAGCGCCACGCAATTTGTCGTCACCCGAGGCGCAAAAGGCGCCCTGCTGTTTGACGGCCAGTCTTATATTCAGATCCCTGGCAACAAAGTCACGGCCGTCGATACCAACGGTGCGGGTGATATGTTCGCCGGCGCCTTTCTTTACGGCCTGACTCAAGGCATGGGCTTTGAACAATCCGGAAGACTGGCCAGTTTTGCGTCCGCTACTGTCGTCACGTCATTTGGTCCGAGATTGACGCCTGATGAACACACATCATTACTGCAACAGTTTTCATAATTTTCTTGCTATAAAAAATACCCCCGCAACTTGAAGGTTGCGGGGGTATTTTTTAACAAAGCTTTAATTTGATCTGTGAGGCTCTGCTACCTTTGGAGTAAATCAGGCTCGCAGGTCGTCGACGAATTTTTTGACACCGTCGAACCAGCTGCTCTTCTTCGGTGACTGTTTATTGCCTTCATTGTCGCCGATGGTCTGAAATTCCTGCAGCAGCTCTTTCTGACGTTTGGTCAATTTCACTGGCGTTTCCAGTGCCACACGACACAGCAGGTCACCTGGGCCGCCACCGCGTACTGACGTCACGCCTTTACCACGCAAACGGAACAGTTTGCCGGTTTGTGTCTCCGCCGGAATCTTCAGCTTGACACGGCCATCCAGTGTTGGCACTTCCAATTCACCACCAAGAGCCGCATCGACAAAGCTAATCGGAATTTCGCAATGCAGGTCACGCCCATCTCTGACAAACAGTTTGTGAGGGCGAATGTGAACCTGAACATACAAATCGCCGGCTGGTCCACCCTGGCTACCTGCCTGTCCTTCGCCGGTCAGGCGGATACGATCGCCATCATCAACGCCGGCAGGCACTTTGACTGAGAGAGTCTTCTGCTCCTCAACCTGGCCACGGCCATGACAACTGCCACAAGGATCTTTAATCTGCTTACCGCTACCGTGACAGCGCGGACAGGCTTGCTGCACAGAGAAAAAGCCCTGTTGCATCCTTACCTGCCCCATACCATTACAGGTGGAACAAGTGATCGGGGCAGAGCCCTTCTTGGCCCCACTGCCATCACAGGTTTCACAAGAAACAGTCGTCGGTATACGAATCTTGACGGTGGTGCCTCGTACGGCTTCCTCCAGATCAAGTTCCAGGTTGTAGCGTAAGTCAGCGCCTTTCCGCACGCCACTGCGACCACCCCGGCCACCACCACCGAAGATATCACCAAAGATATCGCCAAAGATGTCACCAAAGTCGCCAGCGCCATGGCCACCTGCCTGGCCTTCCATTCCCGCATGACCGTATTGGTCGTAACGAGCTTTTTTGTTTGCATCAGAAAGTACCTCGAAAGCCTCATTGGCTTCTTTAAAGCGGTCTTCTGATGCTTTGTCTCCCGGGTTACGATCCGGGTGGTGTTTCATGGCAACGCGCCGGTAAGCTTTCTTGATGTCAGCTTCCGACGCGTCACGACTTACACCGAGCACTTCATAGTAGTCTCGTTTTGACATGTTAAGTCAGCCAGTCTGTATTATTTGTCATCCTTCACTTCTTCGAACTCAGCGTCTACGGCATCATCAGCACTACCAGACTCGCTACCTGCTGCTGCATCATCTGCGGCACCCGCAGCATCACCGGCACCACCTTGCTCAGCATACATTTTCTGAGCCAGACCAGAGGACGCTTCAGTCAGCTCTTTGGTCTTCGCTTCGATTTGCTCAAGGTCACCAGCTTTCAGCGCTTCTTCCAGTTCAGTGATCGCTGATTCGATCTTCTCTTTCTCATCAGCTTCCACTTTGTCAGCCGCATCGGTCAACGTCTTGCGTGTCGCATGGATGAGGCCATCTGCAGTGTTGCGAGCGGTTACCAGTTGCTCAAACTTTTTGTCGTCCGCAGCGTGGGCTTCAGCATCCTTCACCATACGATCAATTTCTTCATCCGACAGACCGCTTGATGCCTTGATGACAATGGACTGCTCCTTGCCAGTCGCCTTGTCCTTCGCAGACACATTCAAAATACCGTTGGCATCCAGGTCAAAGGCAACTTCAATCTGAGGCATGCCGCGCGGCGCTGGCGGGATATCAGCCAGGTCAAAGCGGCCAAGCGACTTGTTCTGACCCGCCTGCTTACGCTCACCCTGTACCACGTGAATGGTCACAGCGGTCTGATTGTCGTCCGCAGTAGAGAATACCTGTGTTTTCTTGGTGGGGATGGTTGTGTTCTTGTCGATCAACACGCTGGTCACACCACCTAACGTTTCAATACCCAGAGACAGCGGCGTAACGTCCAGCAACAGCACGTCGTTAACATCACCGGCCAGTACCGCAGCCTGAATGGATGCACCCAGAGCAACGGCTTCGTCAGGGTTTACATCACGACGCGACTCTTTGCCAAAGAACTCCGCGACTTTCTTCTGTACCAATGGCATACGTGTCTGACCACCGACAAGAATAACGTCGTTAATCTTGCCTGTATCCAGGCCAGCATCCTGCAGGGCAACACGAACAGGCTCCAGCGTCCGATCAACCAGATCTTCCACCAGGGATTCAAATTTGGCGCGTGTCAGCTTTTGCACCAAATGCTTCGGACCAGACGCATCTGCCGTGATATAAGGCAGGTTAACTTCTGTTTGCTGGGCGGAAGACAGTTCAATCTTGGCTTTCTCTGCGGCTTCTTTCAAACGCTGCAGTGCCAGCGGATCGCTCTTCAGATCCATGCCGCTTTCTTTGTGGAACTCGTCAGCCAGGTAGTCAATCAGACGCAGGTCGAAGTCTTCACCACCCAGGAATGTGTCACCGTTGGTGCTCAGCACCTCGAAGGTGTGCTCACCATCGGTCTCAGCGATTTCGATGATCGAGATATCGAAAGTACCACCACCCAGGTCAAACACAGCAATCGTGCTGTCACCTGACTTCTTGTCCATACCATAAGCCAGGGCGGCTGCCGTCGGCTCATTGATGATACGTTTCACTTCCAGGCCAGCAATACGACCTGCGTCTTTAGTCGCCTGACGCTGGGAATCATTAAAATATGCCGGCACAGTTACGACTGCCTCGGTGACTTCCTCACCCAGGTACTCTTCTGCCGTTTTCTTCATTTTCTTCAGAACCTGAGCAGAGATCTGGGGAGGAGACATGTCCTCACCGTTCACTTGCACCCAGGCATCACCATTATCGGCCTTTGTGATTTTGTAAGGCACCATTTTGATGTCTTTCTGAACCACTTCGTCCTGGAACTGACGACCGATCAATCGCTTGATCGCAAACAGGGTGTTTTCCGGGTTAGTCACTGCCTGGCGTTTTGCCGGCTGACCAACCAGGGTTTCGCCGTCTTTCGTGTAGGCAATAATGGAGGGGGTTGTGCGATCACCCTCAGCATTTTCAATTACCTTGGCCTTACCACCTTCCATGATTGCGACACAGGAGTTGGTCGTACCCAGGTCAATACCAATAATTTTACCCATAATATCCTCTCCGTTTATCCGGCACCGGCAAAGTCAAATGCCAGCCGGCGATAAAATATTCAATCTTGTCTTCTATATAAGTTCGTTTTTCGTAAATTCAAGGCTGGCGATGAATTCAAGCACTGGTATTCACGTTATTACCTTGTGCCGGGCCATCCGCAGGCCCTTTTGACACCATCACCATCGCAGGGCGAAGCACCCTGCCGTTGAGCGAGTAGCCTTTCTGCATCACAGCAACCACAGAGTTGGGTTCAGCGGTATCGCTCTCGACCAGACTCATTGCCTGGTGGAATTGCGGATCAAAGGGCTCACCCGTTGGATCAAGCGCCTCTACGTTGGATTTTTTCAGGCAGTCAAGGAAGCTCTTCAATGTCAGCTCAACCCCTTCCCGCAGTGCCACCACCTGCTCATCATTGCCCGTCGCTGCCTGCAAGGCGCGCTCAAGGTTGTCAATGACCGGCAACAACTCAGAAATCAATTTCTCCTGGCCGTACTTGTGTGCCTTTTCCACATCCTGCTCAGCACGGCGCCTGATATTCTGGACTTCCGCATGCAATCGCAGGACTTCATTCTGCTTCTCTGCCAATTCGGCCTCAGTTGCAGCCAATTTGCCTGCCATGTCCAACTCAGCCTCACCGGCAGACTCACCAGTTTCCGGGCTATCATCACCAGCATTGGCGTCGCCTGCTGCTGTCTCAGCTTCTTGTTGATCTTCGCTAACCTCTTCAAAAGAGGGGCTTTCTGTATTTTGCTCTTCTGCTTCAGGTCGCTTTGTCGATTCTTCGCTCATAGTCCAATTACCTTCAAACCGATGTTTCTTGCCACTGTGTGCTGAATATGGGGACGGCATGCTATGATTCAAGTGTTAATTTCAGTATTTTTCACAACACCCCAACCGCTCTTCTTCAGAACGGCAAACGGACATTGCAGACAGGCTAGATCGACTAGCCAGATCGACTGGATAGGCTGGTGAGAACAACATGCTCAGACACCTGACGATAAAGAATATAGCAATCGCTGAATCTCTGGACATTGAATTTCAGCCTGGTTTGACGGTGCTTACCGGTGAAACCGGAGCAGGTAAATCCATTATTCTAGGTGCCATGGGCCTGATCCTCGGAGACCGGGCTGACCGTGACGTGGTCAGAAGTGGCGCCAGCAAAGCCGACATCAGCGCTGAATTTGACATCAGCCGCCTGCCTCAGGCCATTAACTGGCTCATTTCACAGGAATTACTGGAAGAGAACGATGTTGCCGCCCCCTGCCTCATCCGGCGCACAGTCAGCGCTGATGGCCGCTCCCGCGCCTGGATCAACGGTAGCCAGATGACCCTGCAAGCACTGTCTGCGTTCGGAAAGCTGCTGATGGACATTCATAGCCAGCATGAGCACCACTCTCTACTGCAAAGAGCGACCCAACTACGGCTGCTCGACGGTTATGCCGGTCTAACCAGCGATAGCGCCTCACTACAGACGTTGAGTGATCAAATCCGGCAAATTCAGCGAGATCTGGATGAGCGCCAGCAGCAGCAAAAAGAGAAACAGGCACAGCTAGAACTGGTCAGCTACCAGTTGGAAGAACTGCAGAACCTGGAACTTGAAACCGGCGAAGTGGTAAAACTGGAAACGGAACTAGAGCAACTTGATAGCGCCGAAGACCGCATACGCACCCTAAGCGGGTTGATCAACCTGTGCCAGGAGAGCGAAGAAGGGAATCTTTGCCAGATGCTGCAACTGGCTAACCAGCAGATCCAGAGCATCAATGAAACCGGGCTGTCCTCCAGTCAGGAGCTGCTTGCCACCGCCTTAATCAACGTTGAGGAAGCCAGCAGCGAACTCAGGCAGCACCTGGACAAAATCGAAGTCGATCCGGAACGGCTGGATATGATCAATCAACGTCTTGCCGACATACAGAAACTGGCTCGTAAACACAAAGTCGGCACCAGTGATCTGCCACACCTGCAAACAGAGCTGGAAGCAGAGCTGGCTCAAGGCATTGAACTGGACCAGTCCCTGACCAGCATGCAACAAGAGCTGGAGAAGCTGAAAGAAGAGTGGCAAAAACGGGCTGCCGGCATCAGTAAACAGCGCCGCAAGGCTGCTAAGTCATTGTCCAGGGACATTAACGCTCAGTTGGCTGAACTAGCCATGCCCGATGCCAGGCTGAGCATTGTATTTACTGACATTGATGCGGAGCGGGCCAGTGGACTGGGGCTTGAGCAAGCGGAATACTACATTGCCACCAACACCGGTCAGGCGGCAAAACCACTTAGCAAAATAGCTTCGGGCGGCGAATTATCGAGAATCAGTCTGGCTATTCAGGTCATTACAGCCAAAACCACGCAAACGCCAACCCTGGTGTTTGACGAGGTGGATGTCGGTATAGGCGGAGCAGTGGCTCGAACCGTGGGCAAGCTGCTACGACAACTGGGTGAGCGGAGTCAGATTCTGTGTGTTACCCACCAGGCGCTGGTCGCCGGTCAGGCACACCAGCACTTACATGTCAGCAAGAACACCAGTGCCGGACAAACCTTGTCGCAAGTGAACACCCTCTGCAAGCAGGAAAGACTGGAGGAGGTTGCACGAATGCTGGGCGGGGAAACAGATAATCAAGGGAACCCCAGCGAAGAATCTCTGGCCCATGCCAGAGAGGTCACGCTGGAGCAATCAGGTTAAGATAACCTTAACCTGGGCGTACCGCGGTCACTAGCTGGCTTTCTGGCAATCTCCGCAGATACCATAGAGATACAGCGAGTGATCGGTAATTTCAAAGCCGTATTCAGCAGCAATTTTGTCCTGACGTTCTTCGATGATTTCATCAAAAAACTCTTCAACTTTGCCACATTTGTTGCAGACGATATGGTCGTGGTGCTCCACTGTGTGGAGTTCAAAGACCGAATGACCGCCTTCAAAACGGTGGCGCATTACCAGGCCCGCAGACTCAAACTGGGTCAGTACCCGATAGACTGTTGCCAACCCTACTTCTTCACCCTGGTCAATCAGCGCTTTGTACACATCTTCGGCGCTGAGATGCCGGGTCTCAGAATTTTCCAGCAATTGCAGAATTTTCACCCGAGGCAGTGTGACCTTCAGGCCGGCTTTTCTTAGTTCCTGATTCTCCGAAGACATAATCCTTCTCTGATCGTTGTTAGATGGTTCGATTGAATGGATAGGCTGATAACTTCATGGTAAAACAGGTAAGCTGTTTTACCCATGTATCCGGCTAGGGTATTATGCACACTAATGTCACATGATGAAAGCAACTGAAGCTCAACTATGATGAATTTACTAGGCAAACAAGGCGCTCCGCGTATTCTTTCTTGCGCGGCGGCATGTTTACTCGCGCTAACGCTTGGCGCCTGCTCCTCCATACCTGTACCCAACTTTCCCGGCGTTTACAAGATACCAATTGCGCAGGGCAACATCATCACCCAGGAGATGATAGACCAGCTTGAGCCAGGCATGACCCGTCGCCAGGTCATTTATGTCATGGGGACTCCGCTGGTACGTGACCCATATAACCAGGATCGCTGGGACTATGTCTTCAACTACCAGCCAGGCGGTGAAGAACGTGGCCAGGAACGTATCAGCCTGCATTTCGAAAACGACGCCCTGACACGTTTTGAAGGTGATTTCGAGCCGGCTGAAGGTGCGGCATGGTACAGCGTTAGCCAGGATACCGCAGAAGCCTCTGATACTGACGCCAGTTGATACCCCCTTATGGAAGCAACAATCAGTAAAACCATAGAGAAAGCCCACGACATCTGTCAGCAACAAGGGGCGCGCCTGACTGAGAAGCGCAAACGGGTACTTTCAGTGGTCCTGACAGCACCCGGCCCACTCTCTGCTTATGAAGTCGCAGACCTATACCGTGAACGCTTTGACCAGTCCCTCTCCGTAATGTCTGTTTACCGAATGCTGAATTTTTTGAAAGACAATGAGCTGGTTCACCGGCTTGAGACGACAAACCAGTATCTGCCCTGTTCACACATCAGTTGTCGTCACCCACACGAAATCCCACAGTTCCTCATCTGTGACAAATGCCGGAATGTCAGTGAAATCGGTATTCGACGCGAGGTATTACAGGAACTTAGTGCCAATATCGAAGGCAGTGGCTTCAAACTGGCCGAACAGCAACTGGAGTTTCACGGCCTTTGCGAGCAATGCCAGTCCTCATGAACGCCAGTGATACATCAAACCTTTTTTGAGCTTGACGTATCACTTTCAGTATATCGCAACCGTATCAGGATATTATAAAGACACCGCCGGCAATTGCTGGGAGCGGCTCATCTGCTCCAGTGTCGACATCCCTGGATTGAACTCCCGGTGACAGGTTTCACAGGTTTGAATCAACTGCCCGCCGGCACGAACCATTAACTCAGTATTACGCGCTTTGACAGCATTCAGGGCACGAGCTCCGTCTTCGCTCAACTGTGTAGCCAGGGCTCGCCACCGCGGGTTGCCAGCATGCTCGGCATCCATGCTACCGGTACCCGGAACGGTCAGCAAAGTGCCACCTACCTGAATCTGAAACGTCGCCCGCTCCAGCTCACGCCAGTCCCTGTCTGTCTGAGGGTTATTCCAGGTAGCCGCCCAATAGGGGTCTGCAGCCAGATTGACCAATGAAACCATGATTTCCTCATGGCTGACAGGCAAACGTTCGACAGTTTGCGAGGTTGTCGTTTCACCACCACCGCAGGCACTTAGCATCAGTGCCGACAAAACTGCCACGGTCATTGGTCTGCCATGCTTCGCTATGGTTTGTTTCAGGTCAATCATTGTCAGCTCCTGTTATTGTTTTTGATCATGCAGTGTCTTAATCGTATGCGCAAGCCATGCTAAAGACAACTGCGGAAATGAACTCATGTTTTATCACATCCGTGCCATGACGCAAAAGTAGCACAACAATGTGATCAGACAGTGACGGTCAGTTGGCGAACTGCCGTGCGAAAGCCCGCAAATCATCAACGCCAAGCACATCATGTGCACTGAGCGTGAGGTCTTGTCGCTCAATATGCCCTAGCTGCGAATTAAGATCCTGCAAATGTATCTCTTCCTGTGCCTTTCTTTCTGCGAGAAAACCCGTCAGACCCTCTGCCGGCAAACGCTTGTTAACAACCAGTCCAGCCACATCAACTCCGGTTCGTTTGAGTTGTTTGGCCAGCTCAATACTTTCCAGCACCGGAAGTCGCTCTGCTGCCAGTACTATCACGAAACCACTGTAGTTCTGGTCCAGTAACTTTTCTCTCAGGTTGGCAAATCGCTGTTTACGGCGATTCAATATACGACGAATTTTACTTTCCCGGTCTTCATCATGCGCTGCCGGCTCAGCTCCAAGCATGTTATTGCCCACTGAACGGTCCTTGCCAAGCGTATTCAAAACAGCAGTGAACTTATCCGCTTTTTCTCTACGCTTTATCAATCCTTCAGTCCATACGGACATCATTTCCGGAAGAGCCATCAACCGGGCAGTGTGTCCCGAAGGCGCAGTATCGAAAATCACCAGATCATAGTCATCATGCTGCTCTACCACCTCAGCAATTCTCTCCAGCATCGCTGCTTCCTGCATGCCGGGTGCTTCACGAGACAATTCTATATGCTTATCCACTTCTCCCGCCATACCCGCAGGCATCAACCGGCGCAATGCAGAAGAAACTTCCTGCAGGTGGGACTCCACCGTCTTCTCCGGATCCAGCTCCATTCCATCGAGACCTGGCGCCAGGCGTACCGCTTTGGGGCCAATTTTACGCCCAAACAGATGACCGAGATTGTGAGCAGGGTCAGTGGAAACCAGCAAGACTCGCTTGCCGGCATCAGCCATTGCCAGGGCAGTCGCCGACGAGACCGTTGTTTTGCCCACACCGCCTTTACCACCAAAGAAAAGCACGCTGCGTTGTGACGCCAGACTTAACAGCATGAGATATGATCCAAAGGGGACTTTTCCATACCCATGCGATGGTGCCAATCATGGAAACGGTCATAAACCACCGGCAGTAATTCCATTGTGTAATAGGTCGCAGGATTCGGGACTCCGAGTGACTCTGAAAACACCATCAGCATAAACAAATCATCTTCCTCTCGCTGAGCTCTCGCGAAAGACTGCCGGTATGGAGCCACATAAAATTCTTTAACACCTCTTTCCACTTTACGCCAGAACTGCCCTGCCCTGGCGATAGCAGATAATTCTTCAGGTTGACTATCATCTGAATCTGTCATTGTTCCCGACTCCTACTCTGGGGCACGCTAATCTTATTGGGCTATCTCATACAGCACTATGAACGGCGCTTTTTGGCACGCTGCAGTCGCGCCTGTTTTGGATCAATCAACAGAGGCCGGTAAATCTCCAGCCGATCTCCTGATTTTACTTCATATTGCGCTGGCAAAGGACGACTGCGACCGTCCAGCAAACTGGCAAAGACACCCACTTTCAACTCATCTGCATCCAGTTCAGGATGATCACTGAGTATCTGGCTCTCCTGGATGGCCCCCATTGCCGTAGTACCAGGCTGAACTACCACCTTTCTGACATCCTGTTTCTCAGGCAGCGCATAGACTACGCTGACAGCAATACCCGACATATTATCCAGCACCTGATCAGCCATAGACTTTTCGTGCCCGCTCAACCAGCGCATCCACAAGGTTATTCGCCGAGTGCTGAAACAGCTTTTCCATTGCTGCACCCAGCATGCCACCCGCCCAGTCAAACTTCATGTCCAGGCTGACTTTGCAAGCCGTATCCGACAACGGGCGGAATCGCCAGGTGGCATCAAAATGCCGGAAGGGTCCATCCAGCAAGGTCATATACATTGCTGTTGGCGCTTCAAGCTGGTTTTGTGTGGTGAAACTGTATTTCAAGCCAGCCTTCCCCAGTGTCAGTCGCCCAGTAAGCAGCGCATCGGTTCTTTCCAGCACCTCGGCATTAATACATCCCTGCATAAATTCCGGGTAATGCTCTATGTCATTCACCAGGGCAAACATCTGCTCAGCAGAATATTCTACCAGCGCACTTCTCTCTATCGTCACCATATCAACTAAATTTCATGTCCGGCTATTTCGATGTATTTCAGAGCCTACAGGGCACCGGTTATCAGGCTGACCAGGTCCACTGCAAAGTACTTAGCCGCCACAGAGTTTATAAACACGAACAGTAACACAACCGGCACAAAGGTCCGCAGTGAAAAGCTCAGGTAACGCTGTAAGACCGACCCCTTAAAAGTGGCATCACCATCAGTCAACTCATCAACAAAGCCCTCTTTCCAGCGAGTCGCACACAGCATACAGGCGAACAGACCAACCAACGGCAGAATGACTTCAGAGAAAGTATCAGCAATCAGATCGAACAGGGATTTGGTGCCACCACCATAATCAATGAACGATGTCAGCCCGGGTGACATGCCAAACGACAGTGAAGCGAGCAAAGCGCAAACTGTCACGGCAACGGCCTGTACCAGCACCGCTTTTTTCCGCGAAAAGTTCCATTCGTCGATCATGTAGGAAATAGGGATTTCCAGGATGGAGACCAGGGAAGTCAAAGCGGCAAAAAATACCAGCGCAAAAAACACCGCTGCTGCCAGACTGGCACCGAAATAGCCTACTCCATCCTGCATGGACAGAAATATCTGTGGCAAGTAGGTAAAAATCAGGCCGACACTGCTGGTCGAGAGATCGTCAGGGTTGGTTTCCGGGTTAAAAGCGAAAATGGCTGGCAGAATCAGCAAGCCAGCCATGAAAGCGACCGACGTATCGGCGATAGCGACCATTTTCCCGGAACCGACGATATGATCATTTTTATTAAAGTATGAGCCATAGGTAATCATGATGCCCATGCCCAGCGAAAGTGAGAAGAATGCCTGGTTCAGCGCTGCATTAATCACCCCACCGTTAAAACGACTGAAATCAGGGATCAGATAGTAGCTGACCCCGAGACCCGCATCATCCAGTGTCAGCACGAAAGCGATCAAACCGATCAGCATCACCGCCAATGTCGGCATCAGCACGCGAGCCAGGCGTTCAATACCGCCCTTTACCCCACCCAGCAATACACCAAACACCACCACCTGCAGCAAAATAAACCAGGGGAAGATACCAGGGGAGCCGGTCATTTCCGGGAAGGCCGATGCCGTGGCCAGCATATCCAGGCCACCGGTAACGGTGCGGAACAGGAAAATCAGAATCCAGATAGTCACGACGGTATAAAATACCGCAATCATAAATGGCGTCAGAATGGCCAGCATGCCTGCCAATTGCCAGCCTTGTGAACCACCCGACAATGCCGTGAATGCGCCTACGGGATTTCGACGGGTATGGCGCCCAATGGCAATCTCAGCCAGCAGCACCGGGAAGCAGATTAAAGCCACAAACAGCAGGTAAACCAGTAAAAAAACAGCCCCTCCATTTTTGGAGGCCATTACCGGAAAGGCAACCAGGTTACCCAAACCGACAGCTGAACCCGCCGCTGCCAGCACAAACCCCAAACGCGAACTGAACTGACCGCGATCAATAGCCATACGCTTCCCTCTTATTATCAATCCGCCGATTCTAGCAATGCGAAAAATAGACGGTCAATTTGAGTATATCCTATGTATTCCCTGTATAATGCCCGGTTATGGCAAAATCCAAGAAATCAAAAACTCCAGACAATACCATTGTTCGCAATAAAAAGGCGCAGCACGAATTCTTTATTGAAGACAGTTTTGAGGCCGGCATTGCGCTTGAAGGGTGGGAAGTGAAGGCGCTGCGCGAAAAGAAAGTGCAGCTGGTGGACAGCTATGTCCTGCTCAAAGATGGTGAAGCATTCCTGCTTGGCTGCCGGATCAACCCGCTCGAGACCAGCAGCACCCATGTTATTGCCGACCCTGACCGGACGCGAAAACTGCTGCTTCACAAGAAAGAACTGGCACGCCTGTTTTCCAGCGTGCAGCAAAAAGGTCATGCCTGCGTCGCGACTACCCTTTACTGGAAGAACCACCTGGTAAAGTGCAAAATTGCGCTGGCCAAGGGCAAGAAAGACCATGACAAGCGCGCCACAGTGAAAGACCGCGAGTGGAATATCGAAAAGAACCGTGTACTGCGCCAGCACAATCGCTAACAGCCTTGCGCCCGCGGTTGCTGCACTCAGTCTATAGCGTCCTCCTCAGTCGCACAGGGATCGTCAATCAGTGAACATTGCAAAAAACCGGCCTTTAAAAGTCGCCATTTTTGACTGGGACGGCACAGTCGTCGACTCGGTCGAGCACATCACAGATTGCCTCCACTTTGCCGCCACACATATTGGCCTGCCTGCACTTGCGCGGGAGCAGTACCGGAATATCATCGGCCTGGGGCTTGTGGAAGCATTGCGCAGCCTGTATCCCCAAATCACTCAGGACCAGATGCAAAGCATGAGAAATGCCTACAGTAAGCATTTCATGGCCACATCAGCGTCTCACCAACGCGCTTTCCACGGCATTCCGGATCTTCTGCAAACATTAAAAGATGCTGGCATTTACTGCGCCGTTGCCACTGGGAAAAGCCGTAAAGGGCTGAACCTGGCGCTGGAGTCATCCCGCCTGTCTGGCCACTTTGATCTGACCCGATGCGCTGACGAAACACGCTCCAAACCTGACCCGGCAATGCTAAATGAAATCCTGACTGAGCTGGACTTGCCGCCCTGCGCAGCGATCATGATCGGCGACACCAGTTACGACCTGGAAATGGCGCAACGCATTGATATGCCAGCCATAGGCGTCAAGTGGGGCGTGCACCCGCCAGAGACTCTGAGCGCTTTTTCGCCGATAGCGATTGTGGATTCTGCCAGCGAACTTGCTCAAACACTGCATGCACGGATCGCCACAGATAATTAGATCGTCCCACTATGTCTCTGCCAGGGTCTGCCAGGCCGTCCCTCACCCGCCAGCACAGACGCTGCAGTTCGAGTGCAATTACTTAGTGGCTTTCCTCCTTCTGTGCTACACTGTTACTGTGTTATAACAAATAGCACATTACCTGGGGCTGATTTGGATTCGACGCCGATATCAAACTCCAAGGTGCATGTCGAGAGGGTATAGACTCTCGTAAATCAATCTATGCAACTTATATAGTTGCCAACGACGAAAACTACGCTCTCGCAGCCTAAATAGAGCTGTGAGCGATTGCCACCGGGATGCCTGTAAACCAGTGATCGCAATCGTCATATAGAACAGGATCGCTAGCTAAGCGCGCCTGGCGCGAAGCGGTTAAAACTTACCAGGCTCGCCCGTAGACACCCTGCCCGTCGGGTCGTCAAGGGTTAACTGAATAGACGACGCTAAGCATGTAGATCCGAGGACAGCGGATTGGCGGACGCGGGTTCAACTCCCGCCAGCTCCACCAGTTAAAAAAGAAAAGGGGTACCATTTGGTACCCCTTTTCTTTTTCCATCCTTTTGTAACTCTGACCAGCGCTGGGCTCAATTTGCCACTCATTAGACCTTCCCGGCACAAACCAGTAAGGTATAAAGACTAACTCAGACAAATCATAATAGATCACACAAGAGAGGCGCTTGAACTCCCGCATGGCAAATGACGCAACAGAGAATACCGAGGCAATGCCCGGCCAGATCGAGACTGATTACACGATTGGCCAGGACAACCTGAAAGGAAAAATTGCTGGTGTGCGGTTCGATATCCACAACCCGGTATTTGTTATTTCTGCCATCGCCATAGTCCTGTTTGTGTTCTACACACTGCTTTTTCCCAACCAGGCTGAGTCGCTTTTTCAGGCCATGTTCAACCTCGCGACCCAGCAATTTGACTGGTACTTTCTGACAGCAGTCAACATCATCGTGATCTTTGCGCTGTTTCTGGTGTTTTCCCCCTACGGCAAGATTCGTATTGGCGGCCCCGACGCGACTCCGGATCACTCATACCCGAGCTGGCTGGCCCTGTTATTTTCAGCCGGTGTCGGTATTGGTCTGATGTACTACGGCGTCGCCGAGCCAATGACACATTTTTCCAACGCGCTGTCAGGTGAAATCACAGAAAATGGTACTCGGATAGATGTAGCACCACTGGGCGGTGCCGCAGGTGACACAAACGAGGCACTGCGCATAGGTATGGCTTCTGCCATTTACCACTGGTCATTACACGCCTGGGCGGTATATGGCATGGTCGCATTGTCGCTGGCCATCTTCTGTTATAACAAAGGTCTGCCGCTCTCCATCCGGTCTGCTTTCTACCCCTTACTGGGTGATCGTGTCTGGGGCTTCTGGGGCAATGTCATCGACACTATCGCAGTTTTTGCCACACTCTTCGGCCTGGCTACCTCACTGGGCCTGGGGGCCGCCCAGGCTAACGCCGGATTGAATGAACTGTTCGGTGTCCCCATCAGCACAACCACGGAAGTGCTGCTCATTCTTGGCATCACTGCCATTGCCATGGTATCCGTCCTCAGAGGCCTGGAGGGCGGGGTCAAAGTCCTATCTGAAATCAACATGAGTGCGGCTGTTCTGCTGGCGTTATTCGTTCTCGTCACTGGCCCCACACTTTATCTGCTGACGTTTTTTTGGGACAGCCTGATGGCCTCCGGGCAATACATGATCCCACTGTCCAATCCTTTTGGCCGTGAAGATGTCAACTTCAGCCAGGACTGGACTGCCTTTTACTGGGCCTGGTGGATTTCCTGGTCTCCCTTCGTTGGCATGTTTATCGCGCGTGTCAGTCGGGGACGCACCGTGAGAGAGTTTTTAATTTGCGTGATGATCGTGCCAACCCTGGCTTGTGCAGCCTGGATGGCTATTTTTGGGGGTGCGGCTTTTCACCAGCTACTGGAACAAGGCCATAGTGCAGTACAGGAAGCCGCTTTGCCGCTTCAGCTATTCAAAATGCTCGGGGAGTTACCACTGGCCTCGATCACATCCTTCATTGGCATTGTGCTGGTCATCATTTTCTTTGTCACATCTTCAGACTCGGGTTCACTGGTCATCGATACCATCACCGCCGGGGGAAAGGTTGAGTCGCCCACGCCGCAGCGTGTGTTCTGGTGCATTTTCGAGGGTGCAGTTGCCATTGCATTGCTGCTGGGGGGAGGACTGGCCTCACTGCAGTCCATGGTGTTATCCACGGGTATTCTGTTCACGGCAGTGGTACTGATCATGTGCTGGAGCCTGCTCAAAGGATTACAGATGGAACCTGAAACACCCCCAACGTAGCAGAGAAGATGAAGGCCGGAAGAGTGAATATGCCAAGGTCAGCGCAAAAAAGGAGCAGCGTAAAAGCAGTTCATTCCTGCTTTTCAGCAGCATCCTTTTCTACTGTTTGGTTCCCTGCCTCTTCTACAGATTCTACCTCTGTCTCTTCAGTTTCCGGAATCTCTTCAACAATCAAAGACAACCGCTCCGTTTCATGATCGACATGAATGGGCTCCAACTCCGGCAGCGACTTGCTGACTTTCGCAGATAGCTGACCAAAGCGCTCGACTTTGCCGATCAACCCCTGCTTACCTGCCAGAGCCGTCACGGTGCCATTAAACTGGTTGCTCACGGTATTCAGCGTATTGCCCAGCTTGTGCAGACGCTCAGCCACCGTACAAACCTGATTGTAGATATCACCGGCCTTTTCACTGATCTCCCGCGCTTCCGCATTGCTGCGCTCCATCATCCACAGATTGGAGACGGTTCGAAGGATAGGAATCAGCGTGGTATGTGAGACCAGGACAATATTTTTGGAGTAGCCAAATTCGAATAAGCTTTTGTCGGCCTTGAGTACTTCAATATAAGCTGGTTCGATTGGCATAAACATCAACACGAAACTCGGGCTGCGCATACCCACCAGGTTGGTATAGTCTTTTGAGGCAAGGTCATTGATATGCTGCCGCACCGCTTTCAGGTGCCGTGCCATGGCGACTTGATACGCCTCTGGAGACTCTGCATTCACCGCTTCATCGTAGGCATTCAACGAGACTTTGCTGTCGATAATGATTTGTTTGCCATCCGGCAGTTTAACCAGGTAATCAGTTTGCTTGCGCTTGCCCTCTTTATCTTTAAATGAGGATTGTACTTCGTAGTGCGCGTCTTCTATCAGACCACTCATTTCCAGTGTGCGACGTAGCTGTGCCTCACCCCAGGCACCGCGCTGCTGGGAGTCGCCTTTCAGTGCAGAAGTCAGGTTGCTGGCTTCTTTACTCATGGCCAGCCCGACATCCAGCACTTTGCGAATCTCTGCATTGAGATTGGTGGACTCTTTGGTAGAAGCGTCATGTACTTCATTCACACGCTTCTGGAACTCGGAAATTTGCTCACGGAAGGGCTTGAGCAAGTGATCAATGCTCGACTGACTGGTTTGCGTAAACGTTTTCCCTTTTTCTTCAAAAATCTTGTTGGCAAGATTTTCAAATTCCTTGGTCAGGGATTGGCGGGTATCGCTGAGTTGTTGCAGTTGCTGCTCAAAATGTTCTTCTTTGCGCTCCAGTGTCGTTCTGAGCTCCGTATGGTCATTGCTTAATGACTGATAACGTGCCTGCAACTGCTGGAACGCATCAACCTGACTTGCCAGCCGATCTCGCAGATCCCGGGCCTGTTCGCCCAGCGAACGAGCATCAACCTTCGCCGCTTCAAACTGCTTTTCAGCCGCATGTTGCTGCTCACGCGTCCGGTCCAGCCTTTGTTCCAGTTCCTGCCGTATTTGACGGTTCTCGGTGAGCTCGTCGGACAGCCGCTGAACCGTATCTTGAGCACTACCGAGCCTGGCTTCCAGTTGAGCCGTTTTACGGCTTTGCACCAGGACACCGACAACGATCCCGGCCAGTACACTGATAACGGTTGCAATAATTAACGTCATATCCATGGTTTTCTATACACTCAAAATAGGCTGGCGATGCTCACCACATCAGGTCGTCGGGTACCACATAATCTTTATAGGGGTCATCTGCTTCAGGCTGATCACTCCCTTTTTCAGCCCGAAACACCACAACCGAGACATCACGCGCCAGCAGTTTTTCGGCCACTTCGGCAGGCACCAGCACAAAGCGGTTCCTGTCACGGCATATCGTCAGCACACCCGCTGCCAGCTTGTCCTGATCTTTCTTGCTGACATACACCTGCTTGACTTTCTTGGTCACTTTGCCGTCTATCGTCTGGGTTTCCGTAAAGTTAAAACGAATATCACCTTCCGGGCGTGTGCCATGTGTTTCCAACATCTGGCGAATATCTGCCTGCAGCGCTTTTTGTTTTTCAGCAGCCTGGCGTTGTAAATTGAGCTGTCGGTCACGCTCCGCTTTTTCTGCACGTTGTTGTGCAATTCTAGCCTGAGCGTCATTGCTTCCCTGTGCAGCTTTGCCAGCTTTACTCTGCTTTTGTTGCTTGGCCTGCTTGCGCTGTGCTTTTTGTGCGTCTTTGACTTTTTTCTGGTCGACCAGACCTGCTTTCAGCAGTTGATCTGCGAGTGATTTACCCATTTGTTATGTACCTGATGACTGTCAGTGCAATATTAATTCAGGCCAAGCTGAATATTGAAACAGGTGCCCAGCTTTTCGTCGGATGTTACCGACATATGCCCAAGATGGTGCTCTGTGACAATGAAGTAAGGATAAGACAGTCGCTGTTCCACCGGGCAAGCTTCTGCCTCTTCTGTCGAAGCGAAGAACGGCTCAAAGATACAAACCTGCGCCACCGGGCTCAAAGGCTGCCCCTGATGCGCTACTTTGATCCACATAGAGTCGAAAAAGCGGCCAATCTCCACATGGATTCGTGGCTGCTCATCATTTTTGTTGTTTTTCTCTTTCAATGCGTAGAAAGCGCTGCGCAGCAAACGCGTAAAAACCTGAATCAGCTCGGCCGGATAACAGGATACCTGCGGCAGATCAGTATCGTAGTGCCGGTCTATCTCCACATCACGAAACGCCAGCTCATCGGCATCGGCAAAAAGCTCGGTTGCCAGGGCAATGCTGGTCTCCATCAGCTCAGTCACATCCGCCTGTCGTTTGGTATCACCCGGGCTGGCTGACAAGTCCAGCAGGTGCTGGGAAATGGCTGTCGCCTGTTGTGCACTTTGCTGGATAGCCTCAACCTCTTTCAGCAACTGAGCTTTGACATCACCCAGTTCGACCGCCTCTATTTTCCGTTGCGAGTCAGAGACACGCTGAAAGATAGTACTGATAGGGCGGTTCAGGTCATAAGCCATCGCTGAAGCCAGCTCACCCAGCGCTGACAGTTTATCCCGCTCAGCCACCTTGTTTTCGGCATTGACCTGCTTGGTAATATCAGAAATCAGAATAATCAGCCCCGTCTCATCCCTGTCTTTCAGGCGGTACAGAGTGAGATCGTAGCTGTATTGCCCAGGCTGGGTATGCTTGAAATTCTGCGGCTTGTCGCTCTCGAGCACATCCCGGACCTGGTTCTCGTCCAGCGTAATCGCAGGGTAAGCCTTCCACAGGTTCTGACCCAGCACATCATCAACCAGACGACCGGTGACGTCTTCTGCCGTTTTATTCCACTGCGTGACCTCCATCTGATCATTAATACCAATCAGCATCACAGGCATGGAATTCACAATACGGGAAATGTAGGCCTCGCGTTTGCGAAGCTGTTCCGCTGTTTTTTGCAGCACTTCAGTTCGCTGTGCTACCCGCTCTTCCAGCGTAGCTTTGATTTCCTTAAGCGCACGATTCGACTTGCCAGCTCGCAAATTCGCTCGAATCAGGAAAAAAAGCACCACCAAAAGAATGATAATTAACAGACTGGCACTGGTATTGGCGATGTATTGCCAGTTGGTGCGACCATCCTCATAACGAAAGACAGCAAAAATATCAGCATATGCGTTTAAGCTGATGCCAAGCAAAGTGACCAGGGCCAGGAGCTGCTTCATGAAACCATTCCTAGTTAAAACAACGTATTGACGATGAAATTCATGGCCTAATCCGACAACCATGACATAAACCCGGATTGTAACATGACTCAGTTACCATCCCGAGCAATCCAGGTCATCGCCAAGGCTTACAGGGCCACTCCACTGACCCAGGGTCTTTAACCCGCCCCTAACAACAAGACAGGCTTGAACTCCTGAGGTTCCGCGAAGTCCAGCTTAAATATCCAGACCCTCAAAATCACTGGCGTCATGACGTTCTGGCAGTTGCCGGTTTTCATCACCCCAGGTTTTATTAACCACGACACCACGGCGCACGGCTGGCCTTTGATTTAGTTGGTCCGCCCATCGGCGAACGTGCTGATAGGTAGTCACATCAAGGAATTTTTCAGCGTTATAAAGCTTGCCCTGAGCCAGTTGCCCGTACCAGGGCCAGATGGCCATATCAGCAATGGTATATGCACTGCCCGCAACATATTCCGATTTGGCCAATTGACGATCCAGCACATCCAGCTGGCGCTTGACCTCCATGGTGTAGCGATCAATGGGATACTGCCATTTCTCTGGTGCATACGCATAAAAATGACCGAAGCCCCCACCCAGATAAGGAGCACTGCCCATTAACCAGTGCAACCAGGCATTACATTGCGCCCGAGGCCTTGCCTCTGCAGGGAAAAACTCAGCAAACTTTTCGGCAAGATACGTCAAGATGGCACCTGACTCAAAAACAGCCAACGGCGCAGCTTTATCACTTTGATCCACCAGTGCCGGAATCTTTGAATTCGGGTTGATGTCGACAAACCCGCTACTGAATTGCTCTCCTTCAGTGATACGGATCAAGTGCGCATCATATTCAGCGCCGCTGTGCCCTTTTGCCAGCAATTCTTCCAACATTATGGTGACTTTTACGCCATTTGGCGTAGCCAGCGAGTAAAGCTGCAATGGGTGACTGCCTGTCGGCAACGCTTTCTCATGAGTCGCGCCGGCAATCGGACGGTTAATAGAGGCAAACTGCCCACCGCTTTCTCCCTGCCATTGCCAGACCTCTGGGGGTGTATATATGGCACCACTGGGTTCACTCATGTTGGGCTCCTTTATTTCAACAACAGCATAAATTCGGATACGGAACTGGAGTCTACGTCGGCGCTCTGGTGAGCGCAAACACCTTTCCCTCCCCCTCTCAATCACCTTTGCTTAGAACTAAGCTTATGACTATGCTCATGACTTTCAGCTGTCCCACTTACTGCATTTCTGCGTTATCATCAGGCCATCTTAACCCACCCCAATGATCAGAGAGAGCAGCTATGGAACATCGTTATATTGGACGCAGCGGACTGCGAGTCAGCCCGATTTGCATGGGCACTATGAGCTTTGGTAGCTGGAGTGATGAAAAAGAATCCTTCCGTATCCTGGATATAGCCTACGAACGAGGCATCAACTTTTACGATACCGCTGAAGTTTACCCCGTCCCCCCCAGAGCTGAGACAGTTGGAGACACAGAAACCATATTTGGCAAGTGGATCAAGCAAAAGAACAGGGATTCACTGATTATCGCGACAAAAGTCGCTGGCGCTGCATCCGGGTGGTTTGTACCGCCAATCCGGGCAGGTCTGACCGCGATTGACCGTCACCATATCGAGCGAGCAGTTGAAGGCAGCCTGAAACGCCTGGGCCTCGATTATATCGACTTGTATCAGGTGCACTGGCCCGATACGGTTGTGCCGATTGAAGAGTCCATGGAAGCACTCGACAGGCTGGTTGAGTCCGGTAAAGTGCGTTACCTGGGCACCTCCAATGATGACGCATACGGTCTGACCAAAGCCAATACCGTCGCCAAATACGAAGGGCTTGCCCGCTTTGAGTCAATCCAGAACAACTTCTCACTGTTGAACCGCCGTTTCCTGGACGAACTGGCCAAAGTCTGCCGCCAGGAAAAGGTCTCTCTGCTACCTTATTCACCTATTGGGGGCGGCGTGTTGAGCGGCAAATATAACGGCGGACAGGTACCTGCCAACAGCCGTTTTGGTGAATACCTTGAATTGGACAACCCACGTCAGCGGGCAATGGCTGACCGCTTTGTCAATCCCGGCACACTGGCGTCAACCGAAAAATATGTCGAAATCGCCAGGCAGGCTGGCATGTCGCCTGTCACACTGGCCACCGCCTGGAGCATGAACTTTGATTTCGTGGCATCCACCATCATTGGTGCCCGCACAGCTGATCAACTGGATGAATCACTGGCTGCGCTTGATGTCACACTGTCTGACGAGGTCCTGTCGGCTTGCAATGCCGTTCATAAAGAGTTCCCTTATCCGATGGGTTAAAGAATCATTTTGCCTCGAAGGGGTGGTTGTTTAATTCCATACCGCCCCTTTTCCAGCTATGATCCGGTAAGAGACAGGATAACCAAAAGAAATCATGTTGCTAAAGCTGTACCAGAAAATCAGAAGAAATATTCGTGAAGACGGGTTAATCGTAGACAGCTCTTCGTTTCTGGTTAACGCCATGATTCGCTGTATTGACTTCGACAGGCCGATCCGGGTGCTGGAAATAGGCAGTGGCCGAGGCGCTTTCACCAGCCAGCTATTGCAGCGATTAGACAGAGAATCACACCTTGATATCTGTGAAATCAAGCAAGAATACAACCCCTATATCGAGTCGTTGATCGAGCAGCACCCCGACAAATCAGTCGTACTGCATAACTGTTGTGTAACCACCCTGCTATCACGCCCCAACCACTATGATTTCGTTCTGTCTTCTTTGCCGTTGAAGAATTTTGAAGACAGCCATAGCGACAATGCTTTCCTGAATCAAATCATCAAAGGTGTCCAGCACAGCCTGGTCAATAACGGCACCTACCTGCAGTATCAGTATTTTCGCAGCAACCAGAAAGATATTGAGCGGATATTTGGCAAGGCCATGGATGAGGTCAGCTTTATCCCGCTGAACATTCTGCCCGCTTTTGTTTATCAGATCCGCAAACAAGCTGCTGCACTGCAAACGCCCGTAACAATGCCAGTCAACACTTCACGTATCGCCTGATATGACAGAAAAGCCATATCTGAGCAGAAAGAACCAACAGCCAAACCTGGATCGTGTCCATCGCATCGCGCTGTTCGGTTGGGCGGTATTGATAACCTCCTGCCTGTATTTTTATTTTTTCCACCCGGACCTTTTCTCACCCCAGCAGATCCGCAACTACTTCAGTGATAATCTGTACCTGGGGCTATTCGTTTACTTTATTATCTCCACGTTGCGTGGCTTTACTCTCATCCCGTCAACACCGATTGTGCTGGCCGGCGTTCTGGTATTTCCGCCGTTGCCGTTGTGGGTAGTCAATCAATTAGCCGTTTACAGCTCCTCCGCCATTGTCTACCTCATGGCACGGGAATTTCAGTTTGATAAATTCTTTCACCAACGTTACCCGCAACAAATCGAAAAGTTGACCAGGCTTTTACAGCAGCGGGAATTGCTGGTGATCTCGGTCTGGGGATTTGCGCCTTTCGTGCCAACAGACATGATTGTTTATGTTTGCAGCATATTACGCATAAGACTGTGGAAAACCCTGCTGGGAGTCTCGATTGGGGAAGGGATCATTTGTGCCATCTACATATTTGGCGGCAGCACCGGTATGAACTGGTTTCTTGATCTGGCACCAAACCTGTAATGCTAACCCGAGATGTCAGACCACCCGTCCAGCACCATCTGTCGAATCGCAGCAATGGCTGCTTCATCATTTTGCACATAGGCTGATTTCAATACTGCCTCAGCATCCACTCCGCTAACACTTGGTAACCCGCTTCGACGATAATAAAACCTGACCTGAAGCTGGTCTGCACCAGGTTCTTCAATCAATGTTTTACTCTCTGCGTGCATCGCCTCTGTCCGGCCATCAATCAGTGTCTGAATTTCCATATCCGGATACAACGTTACCTGGTCCCGTAACTCCATCGCACCTGCTTTTATGACACGGATAAATCCCTGGTCATGCTCCTGTTCAATCTCACTTTCCAGCCCCTGGCTGAAATGGCCGGGATGCCTTGCACGATATACCAATCCCTGCCACAGGGATTCGCGACTAATCCACTCCCGAGGTTTATCTGGTGAGTTAATGTGTATCACATGCTCAAATTCGATCATTTCCAGTCGTGCCATCTGAACTGAATAACTCCTGCTGTGTCCTTTTTGCAATGAAACCTGTATAGGTGAAATGTTATTAAACGCCAGACCTTGATCTCGTTCAAGCTTGCAGGCTTTTTTTCACAACTCTCATTGACCTGACACGCATTACTATGTAAAAAATCTCTATAGAGGTAATCACACATAAGTAAAAATGCGTCCGCAACAATGTCATGGCTGACGATTGTTCACACGGGCTGGAAACAGCGTATTAACAACAATGATAAATGAACAGCACCGGCGCTCGAACTCAGCTTACATCGGCCGACGGCTTCAACAGCCCGGGTGCCATAATACAGGCGCACGACAATGACACAGACTATTCATATTTGTGTGTTCTCACAGCATCAATTAAGTGCGCAGGCTTATGCATCTTTATTGCATCACAATGATTTGCCAATGCATGCCAGCGCAGTGCATTTTGACCCGGACAAAACCATTAGGCAGCAACTCTGTACCCCTGCAGACATTCTGCTAATAGAGCTGGATACCATTGAGCAACCCCGAATGCTCAAACAACTTAATGATGAATCACTCCCGCCATCTTTGGTTATCAGCTCAAGAACAGATCAGACCTTTGCCGATGCCCTGATGGCATATGGTGCAAATGGCATCATTCACAAAAACGAGCCTGTTGCATTGTTGACTAAAGCAATAATGCGCGTTGCTGAAGGCGAACTGTGGCTGGACCGAGCGGCGACCGGAAGAATCTTCCAGAAAATGGCCAGAAGCCGTATCGATAATGAAGCGAGTGCTGACCTGCAAAAGTTATCGACCCTGACCCGCAAAGAAAGGACCATCACTACCCTGGTTGGAGAACAACCCTCAGCTTCTGGCCAGTCTTTGGCAGAACAGTTGAATATTAGTGAGCATACTTTACGTAATCATCTTAGTAACATATACGCCAAACTTTCCATTAGCGGCAGAGTAGAGCTTTATGCTTTTGCGCAGAAGAACAGTCATCATTTCCCCGGCAGCGGTTCTGAGCATAGCGTATAAGTTTAACTCCAGCCTCTTTACCCAGGCAGCAGACGACTTGCTATTATTAACCCCATTATCACCACAGGGAAAATCACGCTTATGTCGATCTGGAAAAAACAACCGATACTAGAGAGCCTCGCCCGCAACGCTGAAAATACAGCTGTTGCCCGACTGGGAATAGAGTACACGGAAGTGGGCGACGACTACCTGCGTGCCCGCATGCCTGTTGATGAACGCACGGTGCAACCTTTTGGCATATTACATGGCGGTGCGTCTGTGCTGCTGGCCGAAACACTAGGTAGTGTCGCTGCGAACCACTGCCTGATTCGAGATAATCTGATGGCAGTCGGCCTGGACATCAACGCTAATCACATCAGGCCTGTACCGGCCGGCCAGCATGTATATGGTACTGCTACCGCCGTGCACATCGGCGCAACAACGCAAGTTTGGCAAATCAATATTACCAACGATAAAGATAAACTGGTATGCGCGTCGCGAATTACCATGGCCATCGTTCCTCGCCGCTAACCCTGTGCTTTTTGTTGAATCCCGCCAGCGGCTCGGTTATTGTAAAACCTCGTGCCGGAAGGGCTTGAACAGTCGAGGAATGTCATGGAAGCGCTGGTAACAACACTGAACAACATCATCTGGAGCCCGGCGCTTGTCGTTCTTTGCCTTGGAGCCGGCCTGTTCTACTCGATACTGACGCGCTTTGCTCAGCTCAGACATTTCAGGGAGATGTGGCGCCTTCTTTTCAATGGATCAGAATCTCCTGAAGGCATTTCTTCTTTTCAGGCGCTGGCTGTCTCGCTCTCGGGTCGAGTGGGAGTCGGTAATATTGCCGGCGTTGCCGCCGCTATCGGATTTGGTGGCCCAGGCGCAGTGTTCTGGATGTGGACCGTTGCCTTCCTGGGCGCCAGCACGGCATATGTAGAATCCACACTCAGCCAGCTCTACAAAGTAGAAGAGGATGGGCAATATCGGGGCGGCCCGGCCTATTATTTCGAACGTTGCCTGGGGCAGCGCTGGCTCGCCATGCTGTTCGCGGCATCAGCCATTATCTCCTGCGGCCTCTTCCTTCCTGGCGTTCAGGCGAATGCAGTCGGAAACGCTGTCACCCAAGTGTTTGGCGAGGGCTCCATGGTTGTCACTGACTTCGGCGAGGTCGGTACCAATAAGCTGGTTGCCCTGGCAGTGATCCTGATGGTATTGGCCTTCATTATCTTTGGCGGCATCAAGCGTATTGCTCACTTCACCCAGATCATCGTGCCCTTCATGGCATTGGGTTACATGATTATGGCCTTGATCATCGTATTTGTGAACTTTGATCAGATTCCCGGTATTTTTACGCTGATTATCACCGATGCCTTCACAGCTCAGGCCGGCATGGGTGCAGCCGTAGGCTGGGGTGTCAGAAGAGGCATCTACTCAAATGAGGCTGGTCAGGGTACTGGCCCCCATGCCGCTGCGGCAGCCGAAGTAGAACATCCTGCTCAACAAGGTCTGGTACAGGCCTTCTCTGTTTATGTCGATACGCTATTTGTCTGCACGGCAACCGCCTTTATGATCCTGATCACCAAGCAATATAATATTCAGGGCACACTGCCCGACGGCCAGTTCATATTACAGAATGTCGCCCCTGAGACAGTCATCTCCTCAGCAGCATTCACGCAATTAGCACTCAACAGTGTATTCGGGGCTTTTGGGCAGGCTTTTGTTGGTGTGTCGCTGTTCTTTTTTGCGTTCACCACTATCCTGGCTTATTACTATATTGCCGAAACCAATACCGCCTATCTCAACCGATATTTCAACCTGCGAATTTCCCAGACCCTGGTCAAAATGCTCATCATGCTGATGGTAGCCTATGGCATGGTCAATAATGCCGGGTATATCTGGACTATTGGTGATATCGGTGTTGGTTTAATGGCCTGGATCAATATCCTGGGCATTCTGGCCATATTTTTCATCTCCGGACCAGCCATTACCTGCTTACGCGATTACGAAGAGCAGCGACGCCTGGGCACACCCATTCATTTTGACCCTGTCAGACTGGGTATCCGCAATGCAACTTTCTGGGAGAAACGCCGCTCACTCGAAGTTGAGCTGGCTGAAGAGCAGGCAAGCGAAGCAACGCATCATTGAGCGACACTGAGATAACTTTTAATGCCGTCCAGCAGCATTTGCACAGAAACTGAAATCAGGATCATCCCCATCAGTCGCTCAACTGCCTTCAGCCCTCTGGCGCCCAAGACATTATAAAGCTGCTGCGACAGCAGCAGTATCACCGCCGATACGCCCCAGGCAGCTGACATGGCAATCAACCAATCGACACTGCGATCAGGGCCGGTTTCAGCCAAAAGCACTAGCGTCGCCAATACTGAAGGTCCGGCAATCAAAGGCATTGCCAAAGGTACGATCAAGGGCTCATCCGTATCTTCATCATCGCCCATAATCCCGCCACGTGAAGGGAATATCATGCGTATGGCAATAATCATCAATACCAGGCCACCACCAATGGATATAGCCTCTCGTGACAACCCCAGCAGTCCCAGCAATGCGGGTCCGGCAAACAGGAAAACCAGCATTAGGCCATAGGCAATCAGCAGTTCTCGCAACAACACTTTTCGCCGCCGCGAATGGTTAACCCGCGACAAAACGCTTAGAAAGATGGGAATATTACCCAAAGGGTCCATGATCAGGAAAAGCGTCAGCGCTGCGGCGAAGGTTTCCAAAAGACAGAACTCCAGTGTTTAAACAAAAAGAAAGAATCAGCGAGCTAGCCTGATTAAAAAGACGCTGCAAAGATCAGGTCGCGTGCGATTACTTGTTCCCTAACCATAGCGCAGCAAATTCCGGACGTCCACGCACATTAAATTTGCGGTAAACCTGGGTGACATAGCCGTGTGTGGTAGCCTTGGTCCAACCCAGTTTTTCAGCAATCTCCAGCTCGGACTTGCCTGATAACAACCCTTTTACGACTCGCCTCTCTGAGGCTGTAATGGGGCTATCCGCAACAAGCAAACCATAACTCAACATCAACTGACGATGAAACCATTTCACCCCGCGCAATGCCATTGCCATAAAACGTTTATCTTCCTGAGTGAATGGTTTCTCCCCAGCCCCACGCTGGACACAAAAATACGACTCACAGTCATCATTAACCGGAATAATGCACCACATGGAGTCTGCCAGCCCCATTGCCTGGTAACTGTCATGGTACTCATCAGACACAAGGTACTCATCAGAAACGTGCTCCGCCAGAGTGACCACACGGAAACGACCCGCCTGCCTGACGTGATTGCGTGTTGATTCACTGATATCTCCATTGTTCAGAGCCCGCACCTTTCGCTTGACCAACTTTACCAGCGGCTCAGGTTTATAGAGGTGGTGAGTAGCAGCCGGTCGCCACCCCAGCAATGGATCTTTCTTATCCCGCTGACTTATTCGCACTGCAGCGAGCCAGTAGGCATTTTTACATCCCAATTGCTGACAAAGGATTCGTAGCAAAAGGGTCAGGGCCTGGTCAGTATTGGCAACCTCGAAATCAGCTAGCCGATCCCAGATTCGGGCAACCGATTCAAAGTCAGGGGGCATGAGGTTTTCAGTCATTTCGTGCATGTTATTAAGTCTGCTCTGCCTATCCATGGTATCAAGGTGTTAAGCTTAACTTCCAATGATCACTGTCGCCATAGCACCTCGATAAGGTGACGGTGATCACAAGAAATGCAAGAAACTGATAAAAATTCCCACACCACATCTTAAACTGGTATGATGCCGTCCATGCAACAGACTAGCCACACCACAAATTTGCAAAGCAGCAATCACAACCTACAGAGCGAGCCGCCCCTGGTCGTAGACCTGGACGGCACACTGATCTTTACTGATATGTTGCACGAAAGCACATTAAAAGCTTTCCGGGACACGCCATGGATTTTATTTCTCCTGCCTGCCTGGTTGCTAAACGGTCGCGCCAACCTGAAAGAGAAGCTGGCACAGCGCACACCGATCGCTCCGGATGTACTTCCTTACAACCAGGAGCTGATTACCTGGCTTCAGTCACAACGAGAACAAGGCAGGCAACTGATCCTTTGTACGGCCTCTGATCAGCGCATTGCTCACGCGATTGCGGAACACCTGGACCTCTTCGATGATGTGATTGTCAGCGACGGTTCAACTAACCTCTCAGGGGAAAACAAGGCACGCGCCCTGGCAGAAAAGTTTGATGAGACCGGTTTTGACTATGTTGGTGATTCCATCAAAGACCTCCCGGTCTGGGCGAAAGCTCGCCAGGCCATTGTGGTCAATGCCTCCGCAGAAACCCGGGCAAAAGCGAATGCCACAGCGAATGTTGTCAGCGAATTCCCTTCTCCTGTGAAGACCTGGCGAACCTGGGTGCACACTGTCCGAGCGCATCAGTGGTTAAAAAACCTGCTATTGTTTGTCCCTATGCTGGCGGCTCACCAATGGCAGTCCCTGCACACCTGGGGCCAGTTAGTTGTTGCTTTTGTCGCATTTTGCCTTTGCGCCTCAGCAGTCTACATCACCAATGACCTGTTCGACCTGGAGAGTGACAGGCGTCACCCCAGGAAAAAACACCGCCCCTTCGCCTCAGGCACTGTCCCGGCCTGGAAAGGCGTTATCACCATTCCGATTCTGATAGGCGTCAGTGTACTGACAGCTGCCTCAGTCAGTATGGCTTTTCTGGGTTGGCTGGGCGTATATTTCCTGCTGACCTGCAGCTATTCGTTTGTCTTAAAACGGATCGCCATTATCGACTGCATTGCACTGGCCATGCTATACACCTTGCGAGTGATAGCCGGTGCCGCGGCAGCCAACACCGAAGTGACCTTCTGGCTGCTCACTGAGTCTGTGTTCCTGTTCCTGTCACTTGCATTTCTCAAACGCTACGCAGAACTCCGCCTCCAGTCCGACAGCGGCCAGTCTCATGCGCACGGTCGCGGTTACTCCACCGCTGATACCTTGCTGGTTCAGAACCTGGGGCTTTGTGCCGGCATGATAGCCACGTTGGTGCTGGCCCTGTACCTGAACAGTGAAGCGGTTCAGCAACTGTACACCCATGTCCTGCTGGTGTGGGCGGCCATTCCCTTTTTATTGTTCTGGATCAGCTGGATGTGGCTACAAGCCTGCCGAGGCAATATGCACGACGACCCTCTGGTATTTGCTGTTAAAGACGGCGTCAGTCTGCTCACGGGAGCCGGATTCATGCTGGTGCTTGTTCTGGCTGTGGTTATCCCATGAGCCAATTGCAATCCTGGGGCCGGTTGAGCCAGGCCGAACACCATACAGTCGCCCTGAGCAGCCAAAGCCTGGGGAAGCAGATCATGTCCACCTCACCCGGAATTTGCTACGGTATGGGACGCAGTTATGGCGACAGCTGCCTCAATCCCGGTGGCACAGCATGGCTAACCAGAAACCTCGACCGGCTGATCAGCCTGGATACCAAAACCGCAACGCTGCATTGCGAAAGCGGGGCTCTGCTCGAAGATATACAGCGCCTGCTACTCCCGCGCGGCTGGCTGCTGCCTGTGACGCCTGGTACGCAGAAAATTACAGTCGGTGGTGCTATTGCCAATGATGTACACGGTAAAAACCATCATGTATTCGGTACGTTTGGTGAGAATGTCACTGCTCTTACATTGCAACGCACTGACGGCGAGACACTAACTTGCTCCCCTGACGGTGAAAACCCGGACTGGTTCCAGGCAACGGTGGGAGGCCTGGGCCTGACCGGTGTCATCACATCCGCCGTGTTAAAACTTCGACCGGTAACAGGGCCATGGCTGACAGCAGAGACCATACCCTACCAGTCACTCAGCGATTTTTTTACGCTGTCCCGCACATCAGAATCAGACTGGGAACATACCGTGTCCTGGTTCGATTGCCTGTCCGGTAATCAACCGCGTGGCATTTTCTTACGTGCCAATCACAACCAGCAACCGTTCAAACCTGAGCCAGATAAAAAGCGTCAACTGTCTTTCCCTGTTGTTCCGCCTGTATCATTAGTAAACAGGTTAACGTTGAAACCGTTTAATACAGCGTACTACTGGCTGAACAAACGTAAAGCAGGTATCAGCACAGTTCACTATGAACCGTTCTCCTATCCATTGGATGCCATTTCTCACTGGAACCGAATGTATGGCCCCAAAGGGTTTTATCAGTATCAATGCGTCATCCCTCCGGCAGTCAGCCAGGATGCGGTTGGCGAATTATTGTCGATATTGCGAAAGTACCGTCAGGGCTCCTTCCTGGCCGTACTGAAAACATTCTCGGACAGAAAACCCGCCGGACTGCTCAGTTTCCCTAAAAGCGGCACCACCCTGGCGCTGGACTTTCCCAATCGTGGTCAGAAAACCACTGCGTTACTCGACGCGATGGACAGCGTTGTATCCAGGGCCAACGGCCGCCTTTACCCTGCCAAGGACGCACGCATGAGTGCTGCCATGTTTCAACAGGGTTACCCTGAGCTTGCTCGCTTCCAGGCATATCGAGACCCCGGCATCACCTCTGCGTTTTCTGCCCGGACCATTGACTGTTAACGGATGCAAGGATTTCAGCTTATGAGCCAGCCCTCAACCAGCCACAGACCCAATATCATTATTATTGGTGCCACTTCCGCAATGGCGGAGCAATGTGCACGGATCTGGGTCTCTCGTCAGGCCTGTAATCTGTTGTTGATAGGGCGCAATACGGAAGCGCTGAGCAGCATCAAGGCGGACCTGCAAGTGAGAAGCCCAGAGTCAGTGATTGATGTACAAATGTCAGCGATGGAATACGCTGAGGAGATACAAGCACTCACAGAACAAGCACTGACGGACCGTCAACCCGACACCGTTTTAATTGCTCATGGCACACTACCGGATCAGCAGCAATGTCAGGATGATATTAAGCAAGCGGAACAGGCCGTGCGAATCAATGGCCTTTCCCCCGTCTTGCTGGCAGAAGCATTCATCAAGCAAATGCTGGAGAACAACAAAGGTACTTTGGCAGTGATCGGCTCGGTGGCTGGCGACCGTGGTCGAAAGTCCAACTATGTATACGGGGCCGCAAAAGGTCTGGTGACACGCTACCTTGAAGGGCTACAGCACCGACTTGCCGGCAGTCATGTCAGTGTCGTTATCATCAAACCGGGTCCGACCGACACTCCGATGACAGCTCATTTAAAAGCAGCAGGTCAAAAAATGGCTACCAGCCAAGCTGTGGCAGCAGACATTGTCAGTGCTATTGATCACAAAAAACCGGTTTGTTACACACCCGGTAAATGGGCATTAATCATGCTCGTTATCCGGAACCTGCCACGTTTTATTTTCAACAAGATGGATATCTAGCAGCTATGGATCGGCAACTGTTTCGCTCTGGAAAAACCTGGATGGCAGTGTTTGCCATATTGATGTTTTTGCTGGCCATTGCTGGAGGGGTTCATAGTTACTCACCCGTACCTTACTGGGACATGTGGGACGGTACCCTAAACTTCTATTTGCAAATAACGGAGGGTAATAGCGCACTTTGGCTTGCTCAGCATAATGAACACCGCATCCTGCTATCACGCATATTGTTCTGGCTGGACTATGCCATTTTTGATGGGCTGAGTTACTTTCTGATTACCATCAATTATGTATTGATGGCGTTTGCCATTTTTATGTTTTGGAGGTTCAGTAAACTCCAGTACCGCACAAACCCAGATTTAAAACCCGAGCACGCGAGCAGCGTACTGATCTTCTCCCTCTTTATCCTTGCCTGGCTTAGCCAGTGGATGCAATGGGAAAATCTTGCCTGGGGATTCCAAAGCCAATTTTTCCTTGCCCAAAGTTTACCTCTCGCTGCTTTTTATTGCCTGGCCGCTTCAGCCAGTAACAACCACGCATGGCCTTATTTTTGTGCTTCAATCATTCTGGGAGCGCTGAGCCTGTTCACGATGGCCAATGGTGTGCTGGCACTTCCATTGTTAACTGTGGCCGCCATTTTCATGCGCGCAGGTTGGTTACGCTCAGGAATACTGGTAGCAAGCACGATACTAGGAGTAGTGCTCTACTTCGGCGAATACCACTCCCCTGACAACCATGCCTCCATCACCGATACTCTTCGCTATCAACCCTTACAGCTTTTACAATATGTGGTTCTATATCTGGGCTCACCTTTTTTTGCATTAGCTGGAGAAGGACGAAACGGCCTGCTTGCTGCCGGACTCAGTGGAAGTATTTTGGTATTGCTGAGTTTACTGCGATTAATGATAGAACTCAGGGCGTATCGCACCAACCCAGTAACCCTTGCCTTACTCGGTTATCTGCTTTATCTGGGTGGAACCGCGGTAGGCACCGGAACAGGCCGTGTCGTTTTCGGTGTTGCACAAGCTGTTTCATTTCGCTATACCACACCTGCACTGATGGCCTGGGCTGCTTTGCTACTGCTTTATCTGCCTACCTTATCCATGTTTGCAAGAAGAAATAAAAAGGTAGCAACAGCGGGAGTGGTATTAATATGTGCACTGCTTTTCTGGCGCCAGCTACCTGCGCTACAGCCTCAGCATCAAAAAATCTTTGACCGACAGGTTGCCGCATTAGCCTTAGAGCTGAGTGTAGCCGATGCTCAACAAATTAATCATGTCTATGTCATGAACGCTGGCCTGCTAAGTATTGCTGAAAAGGCCACGGCGTTGGATCTGACCGTTTTTGATCAATACCCTTTGCAAGACCTGCGGGAAAAGTGGGCGGGACGCTTTGCCCCGCCTTCTGATATCCCAGAATGCCAGGGAGCCCTGGACAGTTTGGAGACAATTGAGCGGGAACCTGACGCACTGCGTATCAGTGGCTGGATTTTTAATCCTGCGGAAGAAAGTGTGCCTTCACGCGTTATTGTTTCGGATCGGCTTGGACGAATTGTTGGTTTTGCACTAACAGGCCAGCCCCGCCCGGACGTCGAAGCGGCAGTTCATGATTCCGCTGGACTATCGGGATTCAGAGGCTATATCAAGCCAGCAGACCCGGGCTCCGTGCTTGCGTTTTATGGTGAACAAAGTCAATGCACCATGAATATCACACTGCCGGGCGGAGAATAATGCAAATGGCAACTTTTATTAATAATCATTGCAATTGAATATGTCTGACAAAATACAAGAACAGGGAAAGTCACACATGAAAATCGTCCTGCCTGGCGGCGCCGGGCTGGTCGGCCAGAATCTCTGCGCCAGACTCAGCCGACGTGGTTACACGAACATTCATGTGATCGACAAACATCAGAGCAACCTGACCACTCTCAAAAAAGTCCAGCCCGATATCCACTGCCATTTCGCGGACCTGGCCGAACCGGGACAGTGGCAGCAGCTTATCAGTGACGCGGATGTGGTTGTCATGCTCCAGGCACAGATTGGTGGCCTGGACTACCAGGACTTTGAGCGCAACAATGTGCAGGCTAGCCAGTATATTCTTGATACGATTCATGAGTCGACGCAGCCCCCCTACCTGGTTCATATCAGTTCCAGCGTGGTTGAATCAGTTGCCGACGATTTTTACTCCAGAAGCAAACGCAGGCAGGAGCAGCTAGTGCTGGACAGTGGTATCGCCTGCCCGATTCTCAGGCCGACGCTGATGTTTGGCTGGTTCGATCGCAAACACCTGGGGTGGCTGTCCCGGTTCATGCAAAAAGTGCCAATTTTCCCCATTCCCGGTCATGGTCGCTATATCAGGCAGCCGCTATACGTTGGTGACTTCTGCGACATTATCATTGCCTGTATGGAGCAGCGTGACTTCCATGAGATATACAATATCTCAGGTCAGGAGCATATCGATTACATCGACATGATTCGTCAGATACGCCGCTGCATCGGCGCACGCTGCCTGATTACCAAAATTCCCTATGGCTTGTTCCATCGACTGCTAGCAACATGGGCTGTGTTTGACCGCAACCCACCCTTTACCACGCAGCAGTTAGCGGCACTGGTGGCGCGGGATGAATTCGAGATTATTGATTGGCCAGGCATCTTCGGGGTAACAGCCACCCCCTATGCCACGGCAATTGAAGAAACCTTTCATGACCCGAAGTACGGTCAGATCAAGTTGGAGTTTTAAATGAAAGTAGCGGTACTCGGCGCCGGCCCAATGGGCCTGGCTGCCGCCTATCAACTTGCCCGTGACGGGCACCAGGTGACGCTCTACGAAGCAGACGACCGTCTGGGTGGAATGAGCGCCAGCTTTGATTTTAATGGCATTGATATTGAGCGTTATTACCACTTCCACTGCACCTCTGATGCCGGTTTACTGGAACTGCTTGAAGAGCTGGACCTAAGCGAAAAAATGCAGTGGACAGAAACCCGCATGGGCTACTGGTATCGCAATAAAATACAGGACTGGGGCAACCCCATAGCACTGTTAAGGTTTGACGGGCTGAGCCTGATGGCAAAAATCCGCTATGGGCTGCATGCCTTCCTCAGCACCAAGCGCAAAGACTGGCGACCGCTAGATCAGTTGAATGCCAAAACCTGGATACAGCGCTGGATCGGCCAGGAAGCCTGGGATGTTTGCTGGCAGACATTATTTGATTACAAGTTCTATCAGTATGCTGATAACCTGTCCGCAGCATGGATATGGAGTCGCATCCAGCGTGTCGGTCGATCCCGATACAGCATGATGAGAGAAAAGCTCGGCTACCTGGAAGGAGGCTCTGAGACAATTTTACAGGCGATGGCAGAGCAGATCCGGAAAAACGGCGGGGACATTCATCTGTCACGACCTGTTCAGGAAATCGTGATTGAATCAGGCCGGCTATGTGGTTTACGTACAGCAAATGAGACGGTGGAAGCTTACGACAAGGTGATCAGCACCATTCCTTTGCCTTTCATTGCCCAACTTGCTCCTGGATTATCCCAAGTCACCCGGGAGCAGTATCAGGCATTGCCCAATATTGCTGTTGCCTGTGTCATTGCCAAACTCGCACGCCCATTAACTGACAAGTTCTGGCTTAACATCAATGATCCTGACATGGATATCCCAGGCCTGGTGGAATACACTAATCTGCGTCCCATGGGATACGATCATATTGTTTATGTACCCTTTTATATGCCAGCAGAGCACCCGGAATACCAAAAATCCAATGAGCATTTCAGAGAAAAAGTACTCGGTTACTTCCTGAGAATTAACCCTGAACTCACAAAAAGTGAAGTACTTGACCTGAAAGTCAGCCGCTATCGATTCGCTCAACCCGTCTGTCGCCCCGGATTCATGAGTGACTTACCGGATTACCGCACCGAAATCCCCGGCTTGTGGATTGCAGACACATCCTACTACTACCCGCATGACCGGGGTATTTCTGAAAGCATCGACTTCGGCAGGAAACTGGCCAGAGAGTCAGTGCAATGATGCGGCTGTTCTGGTCAAGGCAGTTCCTGGCCTTTCTGCTGACAGGCGGCATTGCCGCGCTGGTGAACTTTTTTAGCCGCATCGTTTACAGCCAGTGGATGGGATTCTCGTCAGCTGTCATTGCCGCTTATCTGAGCGGCATGGTGACAGCTTTTATACTGGCCAGGTTGCTGGTGTTTCAAGGCAGTACGCAAACACTTTATCGTTCAATCCTGTTTTTTACCCTCGTCAACTTGCTCGCCATCGTACAAACCTGGGCGGTCAGCCTGTGGATGCTGCACCAGGTTCTGCCAGCACTGGCTGTCACGCATTTCACACCTGAAATTGCACACGCCTGTGGTATTATCGTGCCCGTTTTTACCAGTTACCTTGGTCACAAGTTCTGGTCTTTTAAAAGCTGATAAAGCTGTCTGAAATTATCGAGACTGTCGCAGGAGAAATTGCATGTTGTTACCTGTCGTTGCCATTCTGGTAGGACTGGTTGTTCTGGTATGGAGTGCCGACCGTTTCGTCAATGGCGCCGCTAACACAGCAAAACATTTCTCCCTGCCCAGCCTGTTAATCGGTATCCTGATCATCGGCTTCGGCACTTCGGCTCCTGAGCTGGTGGTATCTGTACTGGCAGCCAGCCAGGGTAATCCCGGGATTGCACTGGGCAATGCCTTCGGCTCCAACATCAGCAACATCGCGCTGATTCTCGGTACCACAGCCGTGCTGGCACCAATTGCCGTCACCTCAGACATCCTGCGCCGCACCCTGCCCATGCTGACACTGGCTACGCTCGCCATTGCTGCCGTGCTCTGGAATCTGGCGATCAGTCGCGGCAATGCCGTTTTCCTGCTTATTCTGTTCATCATCATCATGGGCTGGACCATCAGACAGAGCCTCAAAGACCAAAAAAGAGGCAAGCAGGATGAGCTGGGTATCGAAGTGGATCAGGAGTATTCGAACCTGATGCCACTGGGCCGGTCCATCTTCTGGGTAGTGGTCGGTCTTATTATGCTTATCGCCAGCTCCCGGGCTCTGGTATGGGGCGCCGTGAGTGTTGCTCAAAGCCTTGGCGTCAGCGATCTGGTGATAGGTCTGACCATTGTTGCCGTCGGTACCTCTCTACCCGAACTTGCCTCATCGATCATTGCCGCCCGCAAAGGTGAACATGATATGGCCGTCGGCAACATCCTGGGTTCAAACCTGTTCAATACGTTGGCAGTTGTCGGCCTGGCCGGGGTGATTCAGCCCCTGAATGTTGAGGCGACGGTGTTGTACCGTGATGTCGGCCTGATGCTCGGGCTGACCGCTTCACTCTTCCTGTTTGGTTTCGGCTTCAAGGGCAAACAGGGTCGTATCAATCGCTGGGAAGGCGGCATTCTGATTCTGGTCTATTTGTTATACACTGGATGGCTGGTAAGCTCCTTGCTCACAGGCTGAAGACAACAGTCAGGTCAGGCAGCTAGCCATCATATTACGCTCTTATGATAGCCAATTGACCGGGGAATAATAATAATCATGTCTTCCTGCCTGCTTGCCGACTCGCGCGGCAAGGTATCTATCCGTATCGCCACCATTTGCATAGCACTCTTGCTGTGTTTGCTCACTGCCGCATCCTTCGCACAAACGCCTTTTACACGAGTCGTCGATGAGTCCATGCTTAAACGGGTATTCCCCCAGGCTGAACACTTCAGCGAAAAAACCGGGGAACCGCCAGTCATCCGCGCCTATGGCGAAGTTAGCAGCAACAGCAGTGAGCCTGAATTACTAGGTTACGCGTTTCAGACCTCCGACTACCCTCCCGAGGAAATAGGTTACAGCTCGACGATTGATGTCCTGGTCGGCCTTGATACCAACGCCACGATCAATGCTGTTTTCGTCCTGGACTACAATGAGTCGTTTCGCTCCAGCCGCGGTGACTTCCTCGATACCCCGACATTCCAGCCACAGTTCCGCGGCAAATCGCTGCAGGAAGAGTTTCGGGTCGGTCGGGATGTTGATGGTGTTTCAAGGGCCACGATCACCAGTTGGGCAACGACACGCGGAATCTATAATGCAGCAAGAGAAGTGGCCTCTGTTTACCTGCCTGAAAGTGGCATTCGCTCCCTGAATGACAGCATGGAAAACGTACGCGCTCAACTCAACCCCATGAGCTGGGAAGAAATGATTGCAGCCGACCTGGTGCAGCAGGGCACGCTGGACTATGCAGATGGCACCGCCCTGACTTTGTCATTGACTTACATGGGGGACGAGGTATTGGGTGACATACTGGTTGGCAGTGAAGCCTATTCCCAGGCAGAGCGTGCTGCCAGCAGCCGTTTTGACCAGGGCAAGCTGTTCCTGGTGGGAATCTCCGGCGATGCCTCGGACCCCTTCAGACAGGAGCGACTGAGTATCCGTCAGGGCGATGCCATTTTCGATCTGGATCGTCGACAATCCGTCTACGCTGGCTCAGCAGATGCCGGCAAGCTTAACGGTAAAGGCAATTTCTCGGTCGCCATGGTATTGCCAGACACCCTGGACCTCGCTCAACCCTTCTCCGTTTCCTATGATCCTGAAAACGAGCTGTCCCCGCTTGTGATAGACGTCAGCATTAGCGGTGTTCAGAGAAATCTTGCTCTGGGAGAACCCGTACCTTCACCGTTTTCGGCACCGCTAACCTCTGATAATGACTGGTCACGGCTGGTTCCATTGAGTATTTTGCTTGTACTGGTCATGGTGGCTTTCTGGCGCAAAAGTGCGCCATTGCGTTGGGTAGCATTGAGCGCAACGCTGGTGTGGCTGGGGTTTATTGATGGTGGCTTCCTGTCTGTCTCACATATCATCAATGGCATGAATCAGGGGGTTTCACTTTTCACCGGCAACAGCGCTCTGCTCCTGATAGTCGCCTTCACAATCATCACAACTGTGATCTGGGGGCGTGTATTTTGTTCCTCAGTCTGCCCCTTTGGGGCATTGCAGGACATTATCAGCTACCTGACTCCCAAAAAATGGCAGCGCACAGTGCCAGCCTGGATTCACGACAGAGCTATCTGGCTGAAGTACCTGATTCTGGCATTACTGATGGTTATGGCTGTGGTATACAGTCAGATCAGTATCTTCCAGTATTTTGAGCCGTTTGGCACACTGTTCTTCTACAGTTCTTCCGTGTTGCTTTGGGCAATACTGGCGTTGATATTAATTGCCTGTATTCCTGTAAAACGATTCTATTGTCGATATGTATGTCCGCTGGGAGCTTCCCTGGGCGTACTTTCATTGATCAGCATCTCTCGAATTAAACGTGTTGAGCAATGCAGTGTCTGTAAAGTTTGTGAGCATAGCTGTCCAACAGGTGCTATCCGAAAAGAGAAAGTGGATTTCAAGGAATGCGTTCGTTGTGATATCTGTGAAAGCAAACTGATCCAGAAAGCCGGGGTTTGCAAACACAGTGTCGACAGCTTGATAGACAGAGGCGTCATCGTTCGTGGTGGCTAACCTGTCATTTCGCCCAATAAAAAGGCCGCTTCAAGCGGCCTTTTTATTATGGCGCAAATGATTTATCAGAACGTGCCATTTATCTTGATTGATACCACTCTGGCAGCATCCGTACAGTAGTCCTCAATCTCGGTGATTGCGGCTGTATCGATGCGTCCGTTATAGCGCTCACGTATACGGCATTGATCATTGTTAGTCGCATTACGTGCATCAAAACGGATACGGATATCATTTCGGGTAACAAACTCGAGGAATGCGGTAACGTTCGGATCGCCATACATACTTTCGACGTTATTGACATCGTAGCGCTCAATGTTACCTTCGAAACGGTTATTCCAGTTCAAGCCATAATTAATACGCCAGGATGGAATATCGTGACGGAAACCAAGCTGCAGACGGCCACGTTCAAAATTCTCGAAGCGACGAGTCTCACCTGTGAAGGGGTCCTCAATTTCTGAGTCACGGACACGCAGGCTGGATGTCAGTAGCAGGTTAGGCATGTTGATCATGTTCATCCGCACGCTACCATTGAGCTCCAGACCCCACATATCACCATCACCAATATTACCATTGGCTGACTGCAGGTTTGAACTTCCCGGCGGAGTGACATCAATACGCTCAATCACATCCAGGTGGCGCATGTACCAGACCATACCGTCGATAACACCACCATCGTTTGGCAGGCGATACTCGCCGCCCAGGTTCAAACGCCAGACTTGCTCCTGGCTCAGGTTAGCATTGCCCGCCATGGTGTTGTTGTCATCGTCGCGCGTATCACTGGATGCCACAAAGTCAGAAAAGCTAAGCTGCAATACACGTTTTGCCAACGTAGCCCGAAGCTGAACATCAGGACGAACATCCCAGCGCAAATCAAATGAAGGCTTAACAAAACTGAACTCACGTTTGTTAAATACATCCCCGGTTTGGGTAATTTCAGAAGCCTCATAAACAAACTGGCTTTCCAGTGCCAGCGTCGGGCTTAACTGCCAGTTGTGAAACAGGAACGGCTCATAGCGAATTTCTTCGACAACCGAGTCAGCAAGACTCAGGTTCACAGGCGTTAGGCCACCATGATTATCACTGGCTGGCCCCGAACCTGGCTGGCCGAGTCGCAAACTGGAGTCGAGGGTTGTCTGTGCGCGCTCCACACCAAACTCAATATCCTGACCATCAAACAAGCCCATGGAATAGGAGGTGCGGACAATTTGCTCTTCTTGTGTGGAGTCAGAACCGACAAACAGATTCTTCTCTTCAGAACCATCAGATTGCAGCACAAACCGTTCACGCTCGCTATTGTCGACTTCCTCACTGGCAATAAAGAGAAGCTTGAACAAGTGATCGTTGTCGAATCTCAACTCATAGTCACCACCGATTTCCCAGTTATGGTCATCTGACGGTGTTTCTTCCCGCTCTATGCGCGTACTGGGCGCACTACCCGTCAAATCAGTGATGCTACGGTCTATATCTACCGTGTTGTCATGATTTTCAAACAGCAGATTCAAACGCGCACTGCTACTATCTGTTATCAGATAAGAGAGATTTGCAGAAACAATTTTGGAATACTGGTCACGAACCCGCTCTTCTTTAATTCTGTCATTGGGTGAACCATCAGCAAGGATACTGTTTTCCCAGCTCGGCCGATAATCGTGCCGGGGTTCCAGTTCTGCACTCAATAAATAATTGAAGCTCCCCTCAGTGCCATTGACCGAAAATTTACCACCGGGCTGAACATGACCATCCATGTAACGGTCAGTATTCACTTCATAAGCATAGGTGCGACTGGCCAGTGCTTCTGTCAGAACAATATTGACGACCTGATCGCCACGCACGTCCAGGTCTGCTGATGTACCACGAATCAATTCAATATGACGAACTTTATCGGCAGCGATTCGTTGTAACTGGCTGTTGGCTTCGTTGCTTTTACCTGCAACCCGCTTGCCATCAATCAGAATCTGGTTGCCACCACCACCACCCAGGCCACGTCCGCTGTTATTGCTGGCAAAGTTGCCACCAGTAGCAGAACCCACACCTGGAATCCGGTTCAGCATGTCCAGCGCCGTGACTGGCGCCCACTGTTCGAAGTATTCGGCAGAATAGACAACGGTGGAGTCGTTTTCATTGGTTTGCTGTGCATGACTTAACACAGAAGCAGAGGCTAGCAGCCCTGAAACCACCAGGGCCGAGGTAAATACAGACAATCTCATGGAACGTGACTCATTATTATTTGAATAAACCGATAAAAATAGGCGAAAACGCCTATTCAGGCAAACGCGAAACCGGCTGTTTTTGTCATTATTTGCAACAAATGCTATCAGGGCGATCGAGAAAAGCGATTAGACGCATAAAAAGCACTGCTTATCGCACCGGCATTGCCTTACCCGGGTGATTCCAATACTGCGCTTATTCGGTCTCTATGATGCCCAGCCGAATCGCCTCAAGTGTCACTTCTGAGCGATTGGACACGCCCAGTTTGGCATAAACACTTTTGACATAGCCTTTTACCGTATCAGCGGATAACGAGAGAAGGTCTGCTGCCTCATCTACACTGTAACCTTTAGCGATCAGGCAAAGCACCTCCTCTTCCCTGGGAGTGAGTCGCACCTCACGCCGGGCATTGCCTTTATTATTAAAATGATTGATCAGACGCTGGGACGATGCCGGGGACAAAGGCGGCTGATCCTTACGGATACCCTGTAAATAGCTGACGATCCGGTCTCTATCCTGATCTTTGAGGATGTACCCTCTGGCACCGGCCTTCAGCGCGGTGAACAGGTTTCGGTCGTCATCATAGATTGTGGCGACCACGACATAACAGTCAGGCTGCTCATTCTGTAAGGTTCGGATAACATCCAGGCCACTGCCATCAGGCAGCCCCAGATCCACCAGCGCCATGCTGAGTTCATAGAGAGGGATTTTCTCCATCGCCTGCGCCAGCGTTCCCGCTTCTACGACACTCAGTTCGCTGAACGCTGTCTTCACACAGGTGGTCAGCCACTGCCGAGTTTCCGGATTATCCTCGACCACTAGCGCAAACGCGTTGTCTGTCGACCACATCGAGTTGACTCCATTAGCAAACCCTCAAAACTGGTAATACCCAAAACCATGACATCATTGCAATTTTGGCCAGACTGTAGACAATGCATAAATGAATGTATACCCCCAGATTGAGGGGAACACGCAACATCAAGAATAATATTACCCGGAACTGTCCCGCAGTGCGCCCATCCCGTATTTATATTTGTTTCTCTCTAACACTTTGGGCTCTCGCCTTTTGTGGTTTTACAACAGCCCAATCACAATCCGATGTGATCAACCAGAGCGACATTATCGAGTTGACCCAGGCACAACTGACAACAGGGGCTGACTCCAGTGTCTCAGAGATCTCAGGCCTGGATAGCAACTGGCGGGAAATCACGTTACCACTGATGAGTGGCGACCTGAACCCGGATGAGCTGGCACATATCTCAGGTGGAGGCAGTCTGTGGTTGCGCCTAATACTCCCGGAAAACGCTTTTGCAACAGATAACACACAGGCCTTGTTCCTGTGGCGTTACAACCGGGCACTGACTGTTTATTTCAACCGCACCGAGATCGCAGGCAATGGCTTTCGCAATAACCGAACCACTATTGCCTGGAATCATCCCCTGTTAGCCATTATCCCGGCACAACAAGACAGCCCCAACGAAGTGCTCATTGAGCTTCATGGTTCTTCCTGGGGAGCCAATCTGGCCCCTGTCATTCTGGGCCCGGCCAATGAGTTACAGAAGCGTTATGAGTCACGTTTGTTTATGCAGGTTGAAATCAATCGCATCCTGCTGGCCTTTGCGTTCACCGTTGGTACCTTTACGCTACTGCTGTGGATGATGCGCCGCAAGGATCCCATTTATTTATGGTTCAGCGGGGTGTGTTTCAGTTGGGCTTTCGCGGCATCGCATACGGTCATACTGTACAACCCCTTCTCATTTGAAACCTGGATCCCTCTGGTTCACAGTGCCATGGACATTTGTACTTTGTGCCTTTATGGATTTCTTGGCCGACTGGCCAGTGTCAGAATTCCCGGCCGGGAGCGGCTATTCGTGGCCTGGACAGTCCTGGCTGTACTGACCCACAACCTGATCCCATTGCAGTGGTTCTGGATCAGCGCCTACCTGATTCACCTGGTCGGCGTTCTGGTGCTTGCCCTGGTAATGGCGCGCGTAGCGGGAATGGCGATTCGTTCCCGTCAAACAGAATCAATTATCGTAACAACCGCTGTTTCCGCACAGGTAGTGCTGTTCGCTTTGAATGCCTTCCAGATGTTTTTCGGGGACGGTTCAGGCTGGGACAGAACACTGAATTTCGGGCATTTCGGGATACCTGTGTTGTTGCTGGTCTTCGCCTGGGTGTTGCTGAGACGGTTCTCGCAAGCACTGGATACAGCAGAAATCCTGAATAAGGATCTGGAGAAGAAAGTCGCGGAAAGTCGCAAGATCATCACGCAAAGTTTCGAAGAGCGACGCAAGCTTGAGCTGTCAGAAGCCGCTTCTTCTGAAAGGATGCGTATCTACCGGGACTTACATGATGATGTAGGCTCAAGGCTGCTGTCGATCATTCACGCTGACCCGGGAAATCCGGTAGCCAATATGGCGCGCGCAACACTGGAGAGTCTTCGTCAGACTGTCTCCAAAGCCAATACACCAGACCAGCCACTGGCAACATTGCTCGCCGACATTCGTGAAGAGTCAGCACTGCGGCTGGAAGGTTCCGGGCACCAGTTTCACTGGCAACAACAGCCGGGAAACTACCAGGTTGTTGTTGCCAGTGAAACAGCGTTTAATGTGAACCGAATCTGTAAAGAACTGGTCAGCAACATTATCAGGCATGCTCAGGCCAGTCATGTCACCTTTAACGTGACGCATAACGAAGATGCCATCAGCATTGAAGTCAGGGATAACGGCTGTGGACTTGATGAGGAGGCAGCGCCTGGCAACGGACTACAGCACTTGCGTTCAAGGGCGGAAGAAATCCAGGCAGATATCGAGTGGCACGGCTCGGCGAATGGAACGATTACACGCCTTTACTTCTGGTGCCACGCCCGAGGCAACAGACAACAGGTCAACCCGACAACAGAACAATAAAACGCTCAACCAACAAACTGTCATCATACAGGGGGATACATATGATGAAGCTTTACGAAACGCGTGTCGCACCGAACCCACGGCGGGTCAGGGTATTCATCGCAGAAAAGGGTCTGACGGAGCAGGTAGAGTATATTGAAGTCAACTTGCAGGCCGGTGAAAACCTGACACCAGAATTTCGACAGCGAAACCCCATGAAAAAGGTGCCAGTACTTGAACTGGAAGATGGCACCTGTATTTCCGAGACCATGGCGATTTGCCGATATCTGGAAGCGGCCTACCCGGAAACACCCAGACTGCTGGGGGAAAGTGCCAAAGAGATTGCCCTGATTGAGCAATGGAACCGCTGGATAGATTTTTTCTACATGATGCCAACAGGTATGGCATTTCAGCACCTGACGGGGTATTTCAAAGACCGCATGACCCCCAATCAGGCATGGGGCGAAGCCTGCAAATCTGATGCTGAAAAATTCTTTGCCTTCCTCGATCAGCAACTTGAAGGTCGACGTTTTTTGTGCGGAGAACAGTTCACCGCTGCCGATATCAGCGCAGTGTGTGTGCTGGATTTCAACAAGGTGATTCAGCAGAAGATACAGGATGATCAGAGCAACCTGCTGGCCTGGTATGAACGGGTCAATCAGCGTCCATCAATAACTGCCTGAATTATTTTCCTGTTCCACCAGGCGCCGGGCTCTTGCCAGAGCCCGGTACCAGCGTCGCTGCGGGCTTGGCAGGTTAGGTGGCCGAATCGTGAGCATGCTCTGCTGGGGTCCGCCATCATCAGCCTGATACTGACTCAATATATCCAGGACCGATTGCCTGGCACCATAAGTCTGAAACAGGAACTGGCAAGCCGTATCGCTCAGATTAACCCGGTAATGCCTGACCAGAGCCACGGCCAGGTGCTCTGCTGCCTGGCTGCTATCTTCTTCCACATCATTTGCCATCGCCTCCCCGAGACGTCGTTTCTCACTGGCACTCATGCCTGGCTCAAGATCTCCCAGGTAGCTGGCTAACGTTGCACCGATACCCCGCTGGACTTCGGGTAAGGACAGGTGGATATAGGGCTCCAGCGCCAGAGCTACCTCAATAGCCAGCTGACGGGCACCATCAAACGTCAGAGGGTTTTCCTGACCGCTTCTGCGCTCAAACAGGTTTTTATTTTCATGCGTTTCCAGGTGCTGCGAGCGCATGTAGCGGGTCAAGTGAGTCGCGACTTCCTTACGCTCATCTTCATCCAGTGTGATGACTTTTTCACGAATATGGATACCACGACCACGCGGCCCGATTTTTAATTCCTCCATATCAGGCTGCAGCTCATCAAGCAGAGTATTCCAGTTTTCTGCTGCCTCAAGGAACTCGGCATGATACTCACCGATCCGGCGGTAAGACTCCAGCGCCTCACGGTACAGGCTCAGCGCATTTGTCATATACTCTGCCTGCTGTCTCAATTCAGCCGAGATACCCGGATCACCGTTTTCTGCGCTCTCGACAAGACTGAACAATTCATCTGCCAACTGATCAATCGTAGTGCCCACACGCTCACTCAGCACGCCAGCCCCAACACCTTCCGGCACATCCTCATACCCCAGCGCATCTATCTCTACCAGCCAGGAAGCCAGACCACGAATACGGTTGCTGGCAGCAGCCTGAGCGATACGGTACCGGCTCCGTTTGCGCTCCATGCGATCCAGTGCCTTGGCCAGACGCCAGCGCCCGCGGTAATCAAAAATCAGCAAAGGGATTTCACGGCCATTGATTAATTCAAAAGCCAGCACCAACATGGATTCAACGTCCTGCATGGTGATCAGCAACAAATTATCCTGCTCGATGGCTGCCAGTACACGCGAAATGAAATGCTCCGTTCTGGGCACCCCATGGCGAAGCCGGGCAATATCTCCGCTGTAACGCATCTTTAGTGAGTCCAGAATTTGCGGTGCAATCTCCAGCTCGGAGACTACGTCATTAAACATCCCGTCGTACTGCTGATGCATGTCTCCGATACGCGAAAACAGTCCCGCCCTGCGATAACTGTCTATTTTAGCGAGGACACGACCAAAAGATTTATTCCCCGTAATGGAAGTGGTGGCACTGATCACTGCAGAGGTGGGCAAGTTAACCCGCATTAACAGTTGCTGGGCCGCTTCCCGTTCCCGGGTCTCCCCATCCATTGTCTGAATCAACAGATCACGCGAAGAAAGAATCAAGTCGCCCAGTTTATCAACTGCTTCATCTACATGTCGTTGCGCTCTTTCCGAGGTATATCCCCAGACACTGTCATACACAACCTTCGCGATCAGACCAAGCAAACCGCTGCACACAGTGAAAGTGATAAAGTAAATCAGTTGCTGGGTTGTCGGGGCTTGCCCATAGGCAATGAAATAGCCTCCATACAACCCCAGGCCAGTAACCGGGCCTGCCGTCCAGGCAATACCTAATAAGCTGCGCGATACTCTCACCCGGCGTACACTCCGGGCCAACTGATCAATTCGCTCAGTATCGTCCCGGTTTAACTGTATACCGTTTCGCGGTGGCCTTGGGCGGCCAGACCAGGATTGGCGTAGATGAAACCAGCGTTCAAGCACAACTACCTCTGTTTCTTGAAATTCGGGCGTTAAAAGTTGTTAACGGCGTCTCGGAGTATACAGGCATCACCCGGCGACGACGACTCTGATCAGGCTATCTGTAAATTGACTTGAGACCTGACATCGCCTATTGTGCACGCGCCTCAGGTGCTCCCTGCACTTAAATACAGGGAGTGAAACGGGAAGTCGGTGCTGCCCAGCAAGTCATGCTGTGACAAATTCCGACGCTGCCCCCGCAACGGTAAGCAGGAAGACGTTGACTGTTAATCCACTGTTCCTAGAACGGGAAGGAAGTCAACGACCGTGACTCTGTCACGTCCCTGCAAGCCCGGAGACCGGCCTGAAGCTTCAGATGCACTGTCCAGCAACGCCTGCAAAGCAAAGCTGTTCAGTTCGCATATACAACCACAGACCGTGCATTCGGGTGAGAACGCACCGGGAGAAACAACATGAAAACACAGTTCATGCTGTCAGCACTGACAGCATCGTTACTGGCCATGCAGGCCAGCGCACAATCCCCTGCAAATCAACAATCGCTTACTACCGTTATCGTCAATGCAAACCGCATTGCCCAGCCATACAGCGATGTTATGAAATCAGTCACTGTGATTGATCGCGAGACATTGATTGCCAGCGCCGCACCGGATATGTTCAGCGTCCTGCAGGCGGTACCTGGCCTGCAGCTGGCCCGTACCGGTCTGATGGGAGCACAAACCAGTCTATTTACACGTGGAGCTGAATCTGACCACACACTGGTGTTGCTGGACGGCGTCCGCATCAATACGGCCAGTGAAGGTGCCGCGAGACTGGAAAATATTCCACTGTCACAGGTAGAGCGTATTGAAGTGACCAGAGGGCCTCAATCCAGTCTCTACGGCGCTGATGCGATTGGCGGCATCATTCATATCTATACGAGTCAACAAACAGCACCAGATTCACCGGCTTTGACGGGTGATATCAGTGCGGGTGCAGGCACTGAAGCCTCCCGCTCCGCCCAGGCGAACGTAACCCTCACGCAAAGCAACACTGAACTGGACCTCAGCCTGTCTCACAATGAGACTGATGGTATCCGCCCTCGTAATGAGCCCCAATCAGCGCAGGATAAATCGCCGTATGAGAACACAGCCTGGTCTGCTCGTCTGACCCAACAACTCAATGGCGATTCCCGCCTCTGGGCCAGCGTCCTGGAAAGCGATGCCGAATACACCTTCGATGGCGGAGAAAGCGAAAACATTTCCCGCACCGTTACTGGCGGTGCCCGGTTTGAGTTCAACAACCTGTTCACCTCTCAGGTACAGGTCAGCCGTTTTAAAGACGACAACCTGTATCAACAGTTCTCTCCCACAGAGAGCACCACAACCAGAACCAGCGTGCAGTGGCAAAATGAACTCAGCTGGAACGAAAACAGCGAATCCGTACTCGGCCTGGACACTGACCGTGAGAAACTGGTGTATGTTGCCAGCGGTGCTGTCCAGAACGAAGAACGCCGTGATAATGAAGCCGTGTTTGCACTGCACTCGCAGACTTTCGGCGCAAATCAACTGAGCCTGTCGTTACGTTATGACGATAATGAGCAGTTCGGGGATTTCACTACCGGACGCCTGGCTTTGGGCAGAGACATCGGCGAGCAAAGCAACATCTGGATTGCTGCAGGTAACGCTTTTAAAGCACCCAATCTGATTGATCTTTATGTGGATTTCCCTCAGTTCTTCTTTTATGCCAACCCGGCATTGCAGCCCGAGGAATCAAAAAATACCGAGCTGGGTATCAGCACCGTCCTGGCCAATACCTCCTTGCAGGCGACGATCTATAATAATCGCCTGTCAAACCTGATTGACAGCAATGCCACCTTTGACAGCCTGACCAATATCAGCCGTGCCGAAATCAGCGGCGTGGAATTAACGGCCAACCGCGCTATAGCCAACTGGAACGCGCAAGCCTCAATCACATTGATGGATCATGAAAACAAAGCAACGGGAGAATCGCTGCTCCGCCGTGCAGATGAACAGGCCAACCTCAGGTTACGCCGTGAATTCCAGCAGTTGAGCCTGCTGTTTGACTGGCTCTGGGTGGGCGAGCGAGCCGACCTGGACCCCGTGACTTTCGCCCGTTCCAGCGTCGACAGCTACAACAAGCTCGACATTGTCGCAAACTGGCAGTTTGGTGAAGCACTCAACGCGCAACTGCGTATCGGTAACGCGCTGGACGAGGACTACGAAGTCGTTGATGGCTACAATACGCTGGGCCGCAACGCTATGCTGAAACTGCGCTATCAATTCTAGAAACTGTTAACAGCCTCGGCCAGGCATCAACCTGACCGGCTCGATGAAGGTTCATAACACTGGCGCTGACCGAGCACATGCTCAGTTGCCGCCAGTGTTATGAACTCATGCAGACACATCGCGTAATTGCACGCCCAGAATACTACCCGCCAATCCGGCCACACCGAGCACCACCATTGCCATCACCGAAGAGAATGCGGCGACAGAAGCAATAACACCGCCCACCACCAGCAACAGAAAACCAATTACGGTGTTGCTGACCGCAACATATGCCGTCCGTTGATTGCCCGTGGCCATGTCGACCAGATATGTCTTGCGGCCAAGCCTGACCCCGGCATGACTGACTCCCAACATAAAAAATGCAAGGGGATAAACGACAAAAGCCATCTGTTGCGTCATACCAGACACAGCCAATGATGCCACTGCCAGGGTTGTCAAAGATGCAATAGCACAGGCAATGGCAAACACAGTTCGACTCAAGTGGTCCGCCCAACGCCCCCAAAGCGGTGAGCTACACAACCCGGCGAAGCCCTCCACTGCAATCAATAGCCCAAGCAGGCCAGCCGTGGATCCCAGGTCATTGCTGGCCAGGCTGACATAGAACGGTGCCGCCAGGCCTGACCCCATGGCCAATGCCCGCGCTATAACAAAACGTCGAAATGGACGATCCCGCTGCAATAATGTGAGGTTATCAACAGCTGCCTTCCACCCGTCCTTACCGCCTGCTGTTTCACCGGGAAACTCACGGATACGGGCATAAGCCACTACAGCAATAAACCAGAACAGCGCAGCCAGTGCCAGCAGCCCCAGATACAGTGCTATATCATTGCTTTGACCTTTGGTTGACAGCCACAGCCCTACTGACATGCTTGCCAGGCCAGCGACTGCACTGATCCAGCCTGATAAACGCCCGCGGCGCGTCTTGGGGATGGTTTTGCCCAGCACATCTTTATATGCGACCGAGCAAACCGCACGGGCAAGACTGAAGACAATCAGCAAACCAAGAATCGTCAGGCCTGCCAATGCCCCCTCCAGCAAACTGACCGACACCATCATCGCTAACAGGCAGAGCCCCTGAATGAGCCCACCGGTCACCCAAAACCATTTCCGGATCCGGTGCTGACGCACCCAGGCCCCGATCCATAATTGCGGCATCATTGCGCCTGATTCCCGGATAGGCACCAAAAAACTTAGCATCCAGGCAGGCGCACCAACCTGTACCAGAATCCAGGGAAGCGTGGTTTTGGCACTGGCGAGCTTGTCAGCCAGTGAGCTGCAGGTATTGGCCACCATGGTTGCCAAAAAATTACCGGGCGTTTCCTGGCAGGCCTCGTCACTGATTTCTTTGCAAACCCGACCCTCATCGTCATTTGCAAGTCGCTCGTAAACCTGTGCCTGCCAGTTTTTCTGGTTTTGATTATTCATGATGAAAATCATAGCCCTCCGGCCGCATGACAACAAGCCGACGAGGGACAACTTATACAATATATTTTATGGTAATGATAATTATTACCATTTACATTATCATTTTGCTGATTTACTATTCTCTTTCACCTGTAAAGCCAACAGCCATGACGCCCGAGCGCTTTAATAAACAGACCAGGAGGATACCAGCCATGCAAATGACTGAAACAGCAAAGCAGCACCATCAAACCAATGATAACACCAGCCGCATTGATCATTACCTGCGATCCGAGGACCTGTTTCAACACGGCAGGACCATAGATATCGGCCATAACGGTCAAACTTATACGTTACGGCTGACGGCTGCCAACAAACTGATTCTGACTAAATGATGTTGAGGAATTCACTCATGGAAATCGTCCGCGGGCTGTCCATTGCTACATTCGTGCTTCTCATGGGTGGGCAGGGACTGAAAGCCAATGAACCCCAACCTGCTGGCCAGACAGATGGCGTGGCAACAGAAAACCGTTTTGGCGTCCTCGTCATGGCACATGGAGGTTCTCCGCAGTGGAACGAAGGCGTGATGCAGTCACTTGCACCACTGCAGAACCAGTATCCTGTGGAGGTTGCTTTCGGCATGGCTGATGCCTACTCATTACAGCAAGCAGTCAATCGGCTGGAGTCACATGGTGTGACTGACATCGGTGTGGTTCGTCTATTTATCAGCGGAGAAAGCTGGTATGAACGCACGCGTCAAATCCTGGGGATGGAACCAGGTGCACCCGCCAGGATTAACGCCGATGCACATAGCATGCATCACGACGGTGGTTCTCACGGAATGCGGATGGAGTTCTGGCAAGTAGAAAGCCAGGCTCGATTCGCCATGACCCAGGACGGATTGGCCGATGCCAGGGAAATGGCGGATGTACTCTTTGCCCGGGCGCAGAGGTTGAGTCAGAACCCAAAACAGGAAGATGTTGTAGTGCTGGCTCACGGCCCAGGTGATGATGCAGAAAACCAGCGCTGGATTGACAAAATCAGTGCCAGGGCCCAGCGATTAAGGGAGGAAGGCGGCTATCATGATGTCTTTGTCACCACCTTGCGCGAAGACTGGCCGGAAAAACGCGAAGCTGCCCAACAGGAACTCAGGGCATACATCGCAGCCAGCGAAAACAGTGGTCGGCAGGTGCTGGTGATTCCTTACCGTGTCCATGGGTTTGGTCCATACGAGGATGTCCTGGCAGGCCTGGATTATCAGACTGATGGAACGGGCCTGGTGCCACATCCGGCTGTTACACGGTGGGTGGAATCGCAAGCAGCACTGTTGCGATCTGACAGCCCTGTGCTCAGCAATGTCATGCAGTAGTCAGTCAGACAAGGAAAAGCTGCTGGCTGCAAGAAACAAAACGCCAGCTATCCTTTCCCGGACAGTTGGGGCAGGATAGCTGGCGTTTTGTCATACACGGTAATTTTTCAGTAGTGCCGTGCTTATTCTTTTGCAGCAACCGGTGTCTGGAAATAGTTCTCTGGCGTAAACACATCCACTTCAATCGCTGCCAGCGCAGCCTCTTCTGCTTCTTTCACGCGCACAGCCTCTCGTGGCGTCAGCACTTTACGCTGCACAGCTTCATCTACCACCTCAAACTCCAGCCCGCGTGGTAGCTCACGGCTCTTCTGTGCATCACGAATCCGGCCCAGCAGAGGTTGCACATCATTGTGCAGACGGAATGCCTTCATCAAGCGCCCCATACCAGGCTGGTCATCATCAATCGGCGCCGTGTCACTGGTCAGGCGACGGAACTGTTCATCAAACTTCTGGACAGTGGCTGCTGCCGGCGCAATCAGTTTGTCTGAAGGGCCGCGTGACAAAGGGTTGAGTCGCAAGAACAAAGCAGATGGCCCTTTCAACCACCAACCAACGACCGGAACATCGAAGTTGGCATGGATACCTTCAAACGCTTCCTGAATTCGAGCCAGCGCATATTCACAGCTGTACTGAAGTAAGGGCAAGTCTTCTTGTTTACTGCCTTCCGCCTTGAATCGGCGCAGGGCCGAAAAAGCCAGCACCTGCCAGGTCAGCGCATCAGCAAAGCGGCCGCCCAGATTACCCCGCGCCTTCAACTTGCTGCCAACCAGGTACAGGGCCAGGTCCGCCAGTAATGCGTAGCGGGAAGAGGCCCAGGCCAAGCGGCGGTAATACGTCGCAACAGCTCCTGACTCAGGGCTGCCAGCACTGAAGCCCCGGCTGATGCCGCGAATCTTGCTGCGAACAAAATTTGTACCGGTATGCATCAGCCAACCCAGGAGTTTTTTGCGGAAGGCAGTCGCATCATTTTCTTCAACTGCCTTGACCATCGGCAACGCATAAGGATGACAACGAGTGGCACCCTGACCAAAGGTGATCAGCGTCCGGGTCATGATATTGGCACCCTCCACCGTAATACTCACAGGGGCACTGGCATAACCACCGCCCAGGATATTATTTGGCCCTTGCATGACACCGGCACCTGAGAAAACATCCATGCCATCTATCAACACTTTCTGTCCGTATTCTGTGCTGGCGTATTTCAACAGCGCCGATACCACCGGTGGCTGTTCGCCAGCATCCAGTGCAGAACAGGAATAAACCCTGGCACCTTCAAACAGATAGGTAAAGGCAGCAATACGGGCCACTTTCTCCTGCACCCCTTCCATCAAACCAATAGGGATGCCGAACTGGTGACGAATGACTGAATACGCCCCGGTCGCCGCAGCGGTCAGCTTCATGCCGCCAATCGCACCGGCAGGCAATGAAACGGCACGGCCACCTGCCAGCTGTTCCATCAGCATGCGCCAGCCCTGGCCGGCATAGTCAGGTCCGCCAATAATCTGATCAACAGACACTTCCACGTCCTTGCCAATAATCGGGCCATTATAGAAACTCAGCCCGATCGGCATATGGTGATCACCATTCTCCAGTCCTTTGGTGCCTTTGTGGAGCATGACCACCGTAATACCCGGGTATTCGCCTTTGCCAAGCAGGTTGTCCGGGTCGTGCATCTGAAACGCCAGGGAGATCAGATTGGAAACCGGAGCCAGAGTGATATACCGCTTGCGGAAATTCAGGCGAATCTTTACCTCACCCGACGCATCTTTGTACACCACCCCTTCAGCACGGATAGAAGCTGCATCTGAGCCAGCGGTCGGTTCAGTCAGACCAAAGCACGGCACGTATTCACCACTGGCCAGCTTGGGCAGATAAGCACGCTTCTGTTCATCCGTGCCATAGTGATTCAGCAGTTCGGCAGCGCCCAGTGAGTTAGGGATGACCACAAATGTACCAACGGCCGGGTTGTAGGAGTTGACCTTGGCCATAATGGTTGAAATCGCCAGTGTGGAGAAACCCTTACCACCATATTCCTTGGGAATCAGCATTCCCATGAATCCCTGGTCCTTAATATATTGAATGATGTTCTCTGGCACCTGGCGGCTGCTGATGACATCGTAATGATCAATCATCCGACACAGTGTTTCGGTGGGGCCATCAATAAACGCCTGCTCCTCATCACTGGGTTTGCTGTAGGGCTCCTTCAGCATCGATTTGAAATCAGGGTTGCCGGAAAATATCTGCCCGTCAATCCAGACCGTACCAGCTTCCAATGCCTGGCGCTCCGTATCCGAGATACGCGGCAGTACATTGTTATCACGCATAAACTTCATTAAAGCGGCAAACATGAAAAATCTCCTGTCGGATTCACTACGGTCGTTCAAGCATTAACTCAAACCAGCCTCTTGCTGGATTGTACGCGCTAAATTAGTATTCGTCTTTATGAATGCATTCATTTTTTATTCATAGTAATAATCAATGCGTTATGATGCAAGCAAAAGCATACTATCCCTGTTACACCAACGGATTGATGACAAAAATATGCCATTTGTCTGCTGACAACGCCTGAGGCACAATGAAGCCACTCTATCTTGTCATTGAGAGGAAGTCATGACGAAGCAAAGCCACGCTACAGATGGAAACAACGATTTCGCACTGCCAGCATTACAGCACTGGCGCCTGCAAATAGACCACGATCAGATACTGTTCGCCTCCCTGGACAGGGCGAACGAAACTGTCAACGCCTTATCACGTGCAGTTCTCGAAGAGTTCGAACAAATCCTGGACTACGTAGAGGATCGCCCGCCCAAAGGGCTGGTTATCATGTCTGCAAAAAAAACCGGTTTTATCTACGGTGCTGACGTCAACGACTTTGAAGGCTTTGAAGAGGCCGCTCACGTCACTAAAGAGATCCGGCGTGTGCATGGTATGTTCCGTCGTCTCGAAGTGCTGTCGTTTCCGACAGTGGCGGCCATTGAAGGGTTCTGTCTTGGCGGTGGACTCGAATTGGCACTGGCCTGCCGCTACCGCATTGCCAAAAATACCAACCAGACCAAACTGGGCTTTCCGGAAGTGCAGCTCGGGATTTTCCCCGGGTTCGGCGGATCTGCCAGGTCAGTGCAACGCATTGGCGGATTGAAAGCCATGGAGCTGATGTTGAGCTCCAGACAGGTCTCTGCCAGTAAAGCCCGCTCTATTGGCCTGATCGACAAACTGATCGGACGGCATGAATCACTGACCTGGGCAGCCCGGCATATCATCCTGAAAGGCGGTAAAGCGCACAAACCGGGACTACTGGCACGACTCAGCAACTCAGGCCCTGTTCGCCCTTTCCTGGCCTCTCAAATACGCAAACAGACCAAGCGTAAAGTAAAGCCAGAGTTCTACCCTGCCCCCTTCAAACTGATCGACACCTGGGAGCAGTTCGGCAATTACCCACACGGCATGATGCAGGCAGAAGCCGATGCGGTAGGCAGACTGATGGTCGGATCGACAGCAAAAGGACTGCGACGGGTATTTCATCTGATGGAACTGCTGAAGTCCCAGGGCAAACAGACAGACTTTAAGGCTCGACACGTTCATGTCATCGGCGCTGGTGTTATGGGAGGTGACATTGCTGCCTGGTGCGCACTGCGTGGGCTGAGTGTCAGCCTGCAGGACCGGGAAATGAAATTTATACAACCAGCGATTAAACGGGCGCACGCACTTTTCAAACGAAAACTGCGCGACCCCCTGAAAGTAAAAGCGGCAATTACCCGCTTGCAGGCCGACCCCAACGGGCAGCTGGTAAGCCGATCGGATGTGGTAATCGAGGCAATTTTCGAAGATCGCGACGCCAAAACAGCACTTTTCCAATCACTCGAACCGAACCTCAAAGCCGGCGCGGTGTTGGCAACCAACACATCAGCTATTCCACTGGAAGAACTGGCCGCAGGCCTGAAGCAGCCGGAGCGACTGATTGGCCTGCACTTCTTTAACCCGGTTGCGCAAATGCCTCTGGTTGAAGTGGTTAAAGGGCGTAAATCCAGTGACGAAATGCTGGATCGCGGAGCGGCCTTTTGCCGCCAGATCAGTCGGTTCCCGCTGCCTGTAAAAAGCAGCCCAGGGTTCCTGGTCAACCGCGTTCTGGCTCCTTACATGATGAAGGCCCTGCAAATGCACAGAGAAGGCACCTCGGCAGAAGCGCTGGATGCAGCGGCAGAAAAATTTGGCATGCCAATGGGACCGGTAGAGCTGGCTGATACAGTCGGCCTTGATGTCTGCCTGATGGTGACAGATGTCCTCCATAAAGGCAGCGAAGTCGACCAACTAATCGAAAACCCTGACCGGGCATTTGTTGAACAGCATGTTAATAAAGGTAACCTGGGCAAAAAAAGCGGCAAGGGATTTTATACCTGGCGTAACGGCAAGCCCGTGAAATACCCGCCTAACCTCAGTGGCTATGACCTCGACTCCATTGGTGAATCGTTGATGAGCGCCTATCATCAAGAATGCCAGGCTGCGCTCAAAGACAAGGTCGTCAAAGATGCCGACCTGGCTGATGCCGGCATGATATTTGGTACCGGCTTCCCACCGTTTCGGGGTGGACCATTACACTATTTCAGTCAGACAGCTGCAGTAAGCAGTCATAGCGATCAATCGGAGGTGGCAGCCAATGTCTGAGTCTAACGTAACCGTACACAAGAAAGTCCGAAAGGTGGTAATTGCCGGCAGCGCCCGCATTCCTTTCTGTCGCTCCAATACATTTTATGCAGAACTCAGCAATCTGGACATGCTGTCTGACACACTGCAACAGCTAAGCAAGCGCTGCAATCTCGCCGGCAAGAAAATTGACGATGTAGTTGCCGGCGCCGTCACTACACACAGCAAAGATTTTAACCTGACTCGTGAAGCCATCCTGAGCACTGACTTGTCACCAGCGACACCTGGCACGACATTACAGATGGCCTGCGGAACCTCACTACAGGCAGCTTTGATGATTGCCGGACGTATTGCCTCTGGCGATATTGATTGCGGTATTGCTGCAGGTACCGATACGGCCAGTGATGCACCGGTTGTCTTCCCCCGGAAATTCGCCAGGCGCATGATCAAGCTCAGCCAGGCGTGCTCATTAAAAGATCGCCTCAAGACTTTATCAGGCTTCTCACTCAAGGAACTAACGCCCAAAGCGCCTGTTAACGCAGAGCCCCGAACCGGCTTGTCCATGGGGCAACATTGCGAGCTGATGGCCAGGGAATGGGGTATTACCCGGCACGAGCAGGACGAACTGGCACTACAAAGCCATCGCAAAGCCAGTGCTGCCTATGACAGTGGTTTCTTTGATGCCCAGGTTGGCCCTTATCAGGGGATTCTCAGCGATACCAATATCCGCGCCGACAGCAGCATGGAGAAGCTGGGTTCTCTACGACCGGCGTTTGACCGTAAGCATGGCACTTTAACAGCAGGTAACAGCACACCATTAACAGATGGTGCTGCCGCGGTGCTGCTGTGCAGTGAATCCTGGGCAAAAGAAAACGGACTCCCTATTCTGGCTTACTTGAATGGTGGTCGCAGCAGTGCTGTCGACTTTGTTGGTGGTGAAGGCCTTCTGATGGCACCAACACTGGCAGTTAGTGAACTGCTGCAAAAACAAGGGCTGACTCTCCAGGATTTTGATGTTTATGAAATCCATGAGGCATTTGCGGCCCAGGCACTTTGCACCTTGAAAGCCTGGGAAGATCCCGACTTCTGCCGGAGCAAACTAGGCCTGGAAGAACCTCTGGGGAGCATCGACCGGGAGCGCATGAATATCAAAGGGGGTTCACTGGCATTCGGCCACCCCTTCGCTGCGACCGGGGCACGCATTCTTGGTGGGCTGGCTGAAATTCTGGAAGAACGGGGCAAGGGCCGCGGGCTCATTTCCATCTGTACAGCGGGCGGTATGGGAGTCGCAGCAGTGGTGGAAAAGCCATAGCATAGCCCTTCAAGCTCACTAAACTTGCTGACTAACTGAGCTCTCTTACAAACTGGTTTACTTACTGTCAGCTTGAACCATTCATCGCCATTCACCCTGCCACAGCGTGGACGGCGATGAATCAACTCTTCATAAATCAGATATTAACGCTTCTGCTGAGCGCGACGAACAATGTCAGCTGACATCAGTGCGGTCAGGTTGAGAATGCCACGTCCGGATACCGACGGAATCAGGATATGCGCCGGCTTTTCCATACCATTAAGGAAAGGTCCGATCAATCGGCCATTGGTGAATGATCGCAACATACCCAGGGTAATGCTCGCGGCATCCATGTTAGGCATAATCAATACATTCGCCCGACCTTTGATGTTGGCGCCTTCAAAAACCGAATCACGCAAGTCCTGGTTCAATGCCGTCAGCGCATGCATTTCCCCATCAATCTGCACATCAGGTAATTCATTCCGTAATCTGTCTGCTGCCCGTTTCATCTTTAAGGCAGACTCATCTTCATAGGTCCCAAAATTGGAATGCGAAACCAGCGCCACCACCGGCTCGATATCAAAACCTTGCTGGACAAAGTGAATCGCATCTTTGGCAATATCCACAATACCGTCTTCATCCGGATTCACATTGACAAATGGGTCAGCCAGAAACAGCGGACCATCATCCAGCAGCAGCACACAAATAGAAGAAAGCCGACCTTCAGTATTGGTCGAGCGGATAATGGGGCGAATATCACGCAGGTGCGTATCGAAGCGGCCTACTTTGCCGCAAACCATACCATCGGCCTCACCCAGCGACACCATTGCCGCCGCCAGAATAGTTGAGTTGTTTAACACGGCAGACCGTGCCGCATCTGCGGCAACGCCAGAGCGGCCAACAGACTGATGATAATGCTGCCAGTACCGGTCGTGGAGATCAGCCTGTTCAGCATTAAAAACAGTGAAGTCCTTACCAGGCTCTAAACGCAGCCCCATGGCCTGCATTTTTTCTTCAATAACATTTTGTCTGCCGATCAAAATAGGCCGGGCAACACCTTCATCAACAATCGCCTGCATCGATAACAGGACATCATCATTTTCGCCTTCTGCATAAACAATTTTTGCCGGGTGTTTTTTTGCTACATTAATATTTGGCTGCATAAACAGGCGACTGCTGTTCACATAGTCACTTAATTTGTGACGATAGGCCTCAAGGTCTTCGATCGGTCTCGTTGCCGCTCCACTTTCCATTGCCGCCTTAACAACGGCAAGTGGCACCTCTTCAATAAGACGTGGATCAAACGGTTTCGGGATCAGGTATTCACGTCCAAACTTCAACTCTTCATCAATATAAGCTTTGGCAACCGCTTCAGACACCTCTCGCATAGCCAAATTAGCAATCGCTTTAACGGCTGCCCGCTTCATGGCATCGTTGATATGGGTCGCCCCACAGTCCAGTGCCCCACGGAAAATGAAAGGGAAACAAAGCACGTTATTGACCTGGTTGGGATAATCCGAGCGTCCCGTGGCCAGAATCGCATCAGGTCGTGCCGCTTTGGCATCTTCCGGCATGATTTCGGGAATCGGGTTGGACATGGCGAGGATTAGAGGATCCCTGGCCATCGTTTTCACCACCTCAGCATTGAGCACCCCTGGACCTGACAGCCCAAGAAAAAGGTCTGCATCAACAATGGCATCCTCAATGGTGCGATCATCAGTTTCAACGGCAAACTTTTCTTTCCAGGGATTCATGCCTGCTTCACGGCCTTGATAGATGACCCCGTTGCGGTCGAGCATTCGCACATTTTCTTTTTTCACGCCCATGCTCAGTAACAACTCTACACAAGCGATACTGGCAGCCCCGGCACCAGAGGCAACCAGCTTGATCTCTTCAAAGGACTTATTGACCAGACGCAAACCGTTATATACCGCTGCAGCTGCAACAATGGCTGTGCCATGCTGATCATCATGGAACACCGGGATGTTCATGATCTCAGTCAGTTTACGCTCGACCAGAAAACACTCCGGTGCCTTGATATCTTCCAGATTAATGCCGCCAAATGTCGGCTCAAGAGAGGCGATGATATCAACCAGTTTATCGACATCCGTTTCATTAATTTCAATATCAAACACATCAATATCAGCAAACTTTTTGAACAGTACCGCTTTACCTTCCATGACCGGTTTGGCTGCCAGAGGCCCGATATTACCCAGACCTAAAACCGCCGTACCATTGGAAATCACTGCTACCAGATTGCCCCGGGCCGTCAGGTTTGCTGCCTGCCTGGGATCACTGGCAATTTCTTCACAGGCAAATGCCACACCTGGAGAATAGGCACGGGAAAGATCCCGGTTGTTGGCCAGAGGTTTGGTGGGGCGAATGGCCAGTTTACCTGGCACCGGGTCACTGTGATAGCGTAGGGCACTATCTTTAAAAGAGTCGTCTGACATGCTTACTTCCTTATTAGGTTCTTCCATATTCTGGTACGAATGGAAAAATACCAACAACGCTGAACTTATTCAGTTTTATTGACGATATTCCCAATTCAATATTAGGGCACATTATATCTTCTCCCTACCGCTAAATCGAATGTCGCAGGATTCCGACACCCTGGCGCGGATTCATTACCACTTACCGAATTTGCTGATCGACTGCATTCTTATTTCTATCTTTTACCTTTAGCCTAGCCCGGATTGCAGGATTTCAACTATAAAAAGAACTGGCTAGGACGTATCGCCAGGCCTGCTATCACACCGGCGGTGCGAGAAAAGATTCATCATAGTTGTCCGCAGCGTTACACAATAAAAATAGTAAAACGGAGAGGACTATGAAACCATCGCAACCAGCGAAGACGCTGCTGTTGACGCTTAGTATTATTGCCGCCAACCAGTCATTTGCTCAGCAGACACAGGAAAACAGTGAATCCGAAGGCGACATAGAGGAAGTCGTCGTTACCGGTTCGTTTATTCGCAACAGTCAGTTCACCAATGCATCCCCGATAGAAACCATTACCACAGACGACATCTGGCAGTCAGGTGCAGCCAACCTGGGCGAATACATCCGCGACCTGCCCTACATGGAAAACATCGACACAGTCGCCAACACCCTGGATGCAGGTGACGGTCAGCAGGATTCCAACTCTGCCCGGTTCAACCTGCGCGGCCTGGGTGTTGATTCCACGTTAACCCTGATGGATGGCCGTCGTACCGCCAATGCTGGTGCTGTTTCCAGCCTGTTGCCCAGCATTGCCCAGCAAACCATTGAAATCGTTACCGATGGCGGTGCCGCTCTGTATGGCGCCGATGCCGTTGCAGGTGTCGCCAACATCATCCCTTATAAAGAATTTGAAGGGGTCCGCGCCAGAACCTATTACAAACGCGACGGTCGTGGCGGTACCGAACAAAGCTCCGTAGAACTGATGACAGGCCTGAGCTTTGATAACATTGGTGTTAACTGGGTAGGTGCGTTTGAGTACTCAGATCGAACTGCACTGACTGCTGGGGAGCGACCTCGCTATCTCAGGATTGCTGACCAGGACTCCTCCTATGGCAACCCGGGTGCATGGCAAACCTGGAATAACTTTTTTTCCGGCCAAGGCAGTGCTCGTGACCCCAGCTGTGAAACCTTTAACGATGGCAATGAGGATTTAGGCCAGATTGGAGCCTTACCCAGTGGTACACCAGCTTCGTTGAATCGTTGCTTTCTATATTACGGAGAGTGGCAGGACTTCGCCCGCCCGTCCGTCAATTATACGCTGTTCAACAACTTCACCTATGAACCAGCTGACTGGCTGACACTGGAATTCCAGATGAGCCATAACTACAGAGAATCCCAGTTGGTCAGCTCACCCAGTAACGCTGTCACACCAAGACCAAACCAGCAACTGCTCCGAGTCCCGGAAAACCACCCGGCTAACCCGTTTAGTCGTGACGTCATGCCATATTTCTGGCGCCCGTTCACGAAAATTGGCACCTTGCCCAGCGTCACGGAAGGCAACGGTTACATGAGAACGGTTTATTCCTATTACACCGATTCCTACAAGTTCGGCGGCACATTCGATATCGCTGACACGACCTGGCAGGGTGAAAGCTGGGTCGGTTACCAGCAATACCGTCGTGACATTTACGATGATGCGTATTCACTGACCAGGATGTCAGCCGCATTGCGCGGAGAGGGGGGACCGAACGGGAACGAATGGTTCAATCCCTTTGGTTCAGCAGACCCCCGATCACCCGACTACATCGCTGGCGTAACTGATAATAGCCAACAGTTGGTAGACTGGCTGGTAGTGCCGAACTACTATGAGGTCGACCGTTCCCGCCTGGCTTACTGGGATACCGTTTTCAATGGTGAAGTCATTGATATTCCAAGCGGTACAATTCTGGCGGCTGCAGGGTTTCAATTCCGTAAGGAACGTGACTGGAGCAACAATAACCCGCTGGCCGTGGCGCGTGACAACCTGACTTCAGACATCACTGCCTATATTGACCCGATTGAGGCGCGCGACTCCAATGTACGCTCCGCCTTTGTTGAGCTGGAGATCCCTTTCTTCCAGGACACCTTCATGGGCTCCATGGGCCTGAAGGCCGCTGCCCGACACGAGGACTTCTACACCCTGGGTTACAGCACCACCAAGCCCAAAGCCTCGCTGCTATGGGAACTGCGAGACAGCCTCTCGCTGCGTGCCAGTTATGGTGAATCATTCCTGGCACCATCGGCCACACAACTGCGGCCAGCGATCCAGGAAAACTGTACCGATGTCCCTGATGATGACCCGGATCCGATTACCGGCGAATCCATGAATGGACGCCCTAGCTGTTCGTCAGGTAATCCCAACCTGTTGCCGGAATCGTCCGAGATCGTTAACTTCGGTGTGACCTGGGAGCCTATTGACGGCCTGAGTATCAATCTGGATTACCAGGAAATTGAATACGTTGACAAAATCGAGTCACTGGTCAGTGATGAGGTCACGGCTGTTCAGTTCCAGGATTTTCTGGCGGCCACTTCGTTTACCGAAGACACCTATGACACCAGCAACCCGGACCATGTGGTCCAGGGGGTCGCCTGGGTCCTGGCTAACCCCAACCCGCTGGTTGAGCGTTTTGCCGACGGCAGAGTTGATGCCATCATCCGGGCACCTGTCAACTATGCGGCCCAGTATGTGGAAGGCTTTGATCTGCGTATGCGCTACGGCTTTGACTACCGGGACTGGGGTAACTTCAGTGTCAGTCTGAATGGCAACTACTATACCCGTTGGGAATATCAGCAATCACCCACCTCACCGATTCAGGATGCTCGCGGATTCTCCAACTCTGCGACAGGGTTTGCGCCACCGATCTCCAAGTGGAAAGGCACCTTCAGCCTTAATTGGTTCAACATGAATCATTCTGCCGGTATTACGACACGTTACCTGGATGAAATGATTTATGATGAAACAACGTCAACCATTGGCTATGACCTGGCTGATTTTCCCAAGATTCGGGCTATCACCAAAATGGATGCACGCTACTCCTACCGTTTCTCAGTCGATCGACTGGTCGAAGCGGATGCGCGACTGACTGTGGGCATCAATAATGTGTTTGATCGCATGGCCCAGCGTTTGCCACAGGCAGGGGGTATGGAGACACGGGTTGATGATCCTTTCGGTCGACAGTTCTATGTGTCGCTGGATTTTGATTTGTGAGCTTAGCGCTGTAGTGGTCAGGTAGTCGGCGGTCAGGGCACAACCTCAAGTGTCGCAGCCGCCCACTGCCTAGCATCGCTCGCCAGGGGGTCGAAAACTCGGGTGAGGGGTGCGGTCAGGGCATCATAGACCAGAGTGCAGACGACCGCAGCACATCGGGCGTCGCTCGGCGGGCGGAAACTCAGCCTGACGGCTTCAGACAGTCCGCCCGCTTTTTCGAGCGACGCCCGATATGCTCAACGCGGTCTTACTGTCTGCACTCTGATCTATGATGCCCTGCCCTTGTGCCATGTTTGCTGTTTTCGCGCTCACTGGGAATAGAGCCCGACCTGGTGCACAAACAAAACAAAAAAGGGAGTCAGCTCTATGCTGGCTCCCTTTTTTGTGATTGTGTCATTTCTTGCACAGCTATGAATGCTGCATTTTTTATTGGCTTTGCTTTGGACTTACCAGTCCGTCGCCGCCGTATCAGGGTCAGAGCTCAGGAAAGCGACCAGGTCGGCGTGATACTCTTCCGGCAGATCCAGGTGAGGGTTATGTCCGATGCCTGGGTACTGGTGAATATCCGCGTTTGGCAGCGTTTCGGCAATGTATTGCGAGCGCTCTGCGAACCCGGGGGACAGGCGATCATCCTGGCCACCTAACAAGATGGCTTTTGTTTCGATATGCTGCCAGTCATAAACGACCGGATCAAAATACAGAATGCCTTGCTGCCAGGCGCGAATGCGAGCCAGTAATGGCCACTCTTCGCTCATCAACTGACCATACTGGATGCGCACGAATTCCATGTACTCCGATTTGATCGCGCCATTGTAGTAGCGCATGTGATTCGCCAGGATAGACTGATAGGAAGTGGACTCTTCCAGCTGCGCGGCTCGCTCATGGATGTCTGTCCATGGGCGACCAGGGCGAGAGTCGTTCATACCGATCTGGTTGACCAGCACCATATGTGTGGTTGTTTCGGGATAGGTCATGGTGAAGCGGGCTGCCAGCATGCCACCCATGGAGTGACCCACGATACCGGTTTTTTCAATACCCAGGTGATCTAACAGTTTCTTACTGTCAGACGCAAAAATATGCAGGTTATAAGGGATATCCATCTTTGAAGATTTGCCGTAGCCCACACGGTCCGGCACGACAACACGGAAGCCAGCTTCTGCCAGTGCTTCAATGGTTGGCGCAAACCCGATACCACCGAAATTCATGCCGTGGAACAGCATGACATTCAGGCCATTGGCTGGTCCGGTAGGCGCAACATCCATATAGGCCATTTTGCCGTTTTTACCAAAATGTGTCACATCCAGAAATTCAACAGGATAGGGGTATTCCACTTCCTCCTGCATTATCGAAATAGGACCCCAGTCATCGGGGGCTTCGCTGGGCGGTGTATAGTCGCTCTGCGCGCTGGCAGATACGCTTAAAAACAGTGTTAATGACAGACCGATACTTTGGCGCCATAGACTTGAGATCGACATAGATTATCCTCTTCTATTGTTATTACTGGTACTTATCTACAACTTACTTTCAACATTCAATTATTATTGTATGGATCATAGGGTAGTCGAGTTGGCAGTGTATCTCATCTGAAATACATTACCAGCATCATGAAAATCCCCTGTGCTACCGGGCCAGCTTCATCCCGATTTTCCGAACCTGGCCATCAGCCATATCTACCACTGTCCAGATAAAACCCTGCCACTCGAACTGATCTCCCAACACAGGCTTGCCTCCCAGACGACGTGTCAGGAAATCACCAATACTCAGCTCCACCACTTTTTCATCTGGCTTGAGGCCGTAAATAGGCACCAGATCACGGATTTTAGCCTGGGCATCCAGGACAAAGTCGGCAAAAAACGTCTCATCAACATCACGTGTTGGTGCTTCACTAAACAGTTTGCCTAACGCGGGCAGATCATACTCATGGCCAACAATACACAGAATGTCATCAGCCAGCAGCCGCGTGCTACCTGTGGGATGTAATAATTCGCGTCCACGGAACAGTGCTGCGATGCGGGTCCCTTCAGGCATTCGCAAACCTCGCAACTCTCGGCCAATACACCATTTTTCCGGCCCCAGGCGGTAGACAAACAACTCCCAGTCACTGGTTGGGTGTATTTCCAGCCCCGCGCGCGAAATGGGTTGCGGCTGTGAGGGTATTTTCACCCGAGCCAGTCGTGTCGCCAGTGGTATCGAACTGCCCTGTACAACCAGGGAGACCATCACCACAAAAAACGCCAAGTTGAAATACAGCTGCGCATCTTCCAGTCCTGCCATGACAGGATACACCGCGAGTATAATGGGCACCGCGCCACGCAAGCCCAGCCATGAGATATACAGCCGTTCCCGCAAGTTGAAGCGCTGAAACAGCGCCAGACTACCCAACACGGCAAGTGGTCTGGCAATGAGGATCATCCATAACGCCAACACCAGCCCGGGCAGCATGATTGGCAGCAGATCTGATGGTGTCAGCAACAAGCCCAGAATCAGGAACATGCTGATCTGGCTCAGCCAGGCCAGCCCGTCAAATACACTGAGGATGGATGCGCGACTGCGCAGTGGTCGATTGCCCAGATAAAGACCACAAAGATAAATCGCCAGGAAACCGCTGCCACCCAGCATAGAGGTTGTGGCGAAAACGACCAGCCCGCCACTCAGTGCCAGTAACGGATACAGGCCATTGGCCAGGACAGAGCGATTTACCAGGTGCAATAACAGAAAACCGGAAAGTCCACCCAGCAGAATGCCCAGGCCAAACTGCTGAACCAGCATGATCAACATGGAAATAAGATGACTGTCAGGGCTGCTTTGAACGCTGGCCAGCACCTCGATCAAGGCAACGGTCAGAAAGATCGCCATGGGGTCGTTGCTTCCGGACTCAATCTCGAGCGTCGCGCGAACCCGCTCGTTGATATTGCGCCCCCCCAGCAAGGAGAATACGGCAGCAGCATCAGTGGAAGCGACGATGCCACCGATCAACAGGCCCTGAATCCAGTCAAGGTTAAACAACCAGGCAGCCATAAAACCGGTCAGGCCGGCAGTAATGACAACACCCACTGTCGCTAGCGATAATGCTGGCCAGAGGGCTACCTTGAACGATGCAACCCGGGTACGCATACCACCATCAAAAAGGATAATGGCAAGGGCAAGATTACTGGCGATAAAGGCCAGTGAGTAATCGTCGAACTGGATGCCGCCAATCCCTTCCTCACCGGCAAGAATCCCGACTCCCAGAAAAATGACCAGGATAGGGATACCAAAACGGGAAGACAGGGCACTGACCAGTACACTGAATCCCACCAGCAAGGCGCCAATGAGAAACAGTGTATTCATTGTCAGTAAATCCATGGCAGCTCCTGAGCACGTCAAGGACTGGCAGGCATAAGGTTCACGCCCAGCGCCGATCCACGACCGGGCCAGTAATGATTAATCGAAAGGCTGTCTGAGAACGATTGTTTCATCCCGGTCAGGTCCGGTAGAAATAATGTCAACAGGCGCCTCAATGACCTCTTCAATGAAACGAATATAAGCCCTGGCGTTCTCGGGCAGATCATCCAGCGACTTGGCCCCTGCAGTCGACTCACTCCAGCCAGATAACTCTTTATACACAGGCTTCAGACCGGAGTACTGGTCCGTAGTCATCAAACCCGTAGTGGCGTCATCCTGTCCTTCATAGCCAACACAAACCTTAATCGTCTCAAGGCCGTCCAGTACATCCAGTTTGGTCAGACAAATACCGGATACACTGTTAATGCGGATGGCCAGTTTCACTGCCGCAGCATCGAACCAGCCACAGCGACGTGGACGACCGGTTGTAGCACCTTTCTCCATTCCCACATCTGCCAGGTGCGTACCGACTTCATCAAACAGTTCTGTCGGGAAAGGGCCTGAACCCACACGTGTTGTGTAAGCTTTGGTGATACCCAGCACATAATCCAGATAAAGGGGGCCGTAGCCACTTCCCGTTGCCGTACCACCGGCCGTGGTGTTGGACGATGTCACGAAAGGATAAGTACCGTGGTCAATATCCAGCAAGGAGCCTTGTGCACCTTCAAACATCAGATTGTCGCCAGTCTTGCGGTGCGCGTGTACCAGGTCAACTGTATCTGTCACCATGGGACGAATCTGCTCAGCATAGGCCAGCAGGCTGTCCAGGGTTTTCTGGAAATCAACTTCTTCTGCCTGATAGTAATTGCGCAGCATAAAATTATGCAGCTCCATCACATCACGCAAACGCTCAGCCAGGTGCTCTTTATCAAACAGCTCACCAATACGGATACCGCGACGTGCTACCTTGTCCTCATAAGCCGGGCCAATGCCACGACCGGTCGTACCAATTTTACCGTCGCCCAGGCGTTTTTCGCGCTGTTGATCCAGCTCCACGTGTGAGGGCAGGATGACCGGACTGGCGCCACTGATTTTCAGTCGCTCACGAACGGGTACATTCTCACTCTCCAGCTCCTGGATCTCTTTCATCAAGGCTTCCAGGCTGATGACAACACCGTTGCCAATGACACAGGTAACACCGTCACGAAGAATGCCCGACGGGATCAGATGAAGGACTGTTTTTTTGCCGCCAATGACCAGCGTGTGACCGGCATTGTGACCACCCTGGAAACGTGTCACAACGGCAGCCTGCTCCGTCAGCAAATCAACAATTTTGCCTTTGCCCTCATCTCCCCACTGTGTGCCCAATACAACAACGCTTTTACCCATGATTCAATTTCTCTGTTTGCAATTAAAAATCTCTTAACTTAAATAGTAACCAGCTGCCAGCCACCTTCCGGGGCCGCGACAATGCGCCGATCACAGCTCAGCTCTTTAAGCAGCGCTGCATCTGCCTCACCCTCATCCAGGTGAGTAATCACAACCTCGCCCTGTCGACGCAGGTCCTCGACCATGGTTTGCAGCGCAGCATCATCTTCATCCGGCGCAAGAATGGATGCCGGGCGACGCACCTCGAGCGAACTTAGCCGCGCCAGGATTTTGAGGTCCGCATCAAAACCAGACGCTGGCCTGGCTCGTCCGTAGGCCTGGCCGATTTCATCGTACCGGCCACCTTTGGCCACTGCACGGCCATAACCGGGCGTATAGGCGGCAAACACCGTACCGGTGTGATATTGGTAACCCCGTAACTCGGACAAATCAAATCCAAGTGAGTGATCTGGCAAGCGCTTTTGCACAGCTTCCGCCGTTTTCCGTAGCTCGTCCAGCGCCTGCCTGACTTGCGGCGGTGCATGCGCCAATACTTGCTCGGCTTCGTCCAGCACTGTTATGTCACCACTGAGGCGGCACAGTCCCTTCAGCATTCTCGCCAGATTAATATTCTCTACCTGCTCATCCAGCCAGATATCAATATCCGCAAAGGCCTTGCGTTGCACTGCATCAAACAGTTCGGCCTCCTGCTCAGCCTCCAGCTCAGCCGCTGCAACCAGGCCGCGAAACAGTCCCACATGCCCCAGTACAATATGCTGCGGGCCAATACCGGCCTGGCTTAATGTTCTCGACATCAGCACAATCAATTCAACATCCGCACTCACTGAGGCAGAGCCAAAAAGTTCAGCGCCTATCCGAATTGGTACACGTGAGGTTAGCAGGCCGCGTGGCCGGGTATGAACAACGCTATCGGCATAACAAAGTCTTGCCGGACCATTGCGATGCATGTTGCGGGCGTCAATACGGGCAACCTGTGGCGTAATATCCGCCCGCAGCCCCATCATGCGCCCACTCATCTGGTCAGTTAACTTGAAGGTGTGCAAATCAAGGTCATGTGAGGAGCCAACCAGCAGTGAATCCAGGTATTCAATCAGTGGTGTTACAACCAGTTCGTAACCCCAGCTCTGGTACAGGTCCAGTATATCCCTGCGCAACGTTTCCAGCTTAAGTGCCTGGGGCGGCAAAACTTCCTCGACCCCTTCAGGCAAAAGCCAGCGGTCAGCGCTTTTCATATCAATACCCTGTGTATTTTGGTTCTATGCGGAGGTCGCCCGACAGCGGTCGCTATCGGGCGGAATATCTTATTGTTGTCCCTGTCCCTGCTCATTTTGCAGGTAACGGAAGTAATCGCTATCCGGCTCCAGTAACAGGATATCTCCTTTCGAAGAGAATGATCGCTGGTAGGAGTTCAGACTGCGGGTGAATGAGTAAAACTCTTCATCCTTGGTAAAGGCTTCAGCGTATATAGAAGCTGCCTGAGCATCACCATCACCACGAATCCGTTCGGCATCGCGGTTGGCTTCTGCCAGCAGTACTGCTTCCTGACGATCCGCATCCGCCTGAATACCAATTGCTAGCTCATTACCGCGTGAACGTAATTGCTGTGCTTCACGCTGACGCTCTGACGTCATACGTTCATAAACGGAAGAGCGCACGTCGTCAGGCAGGTCAATACGCTTCACACGCACATCAATGACAGCGATACCATACTCTTCACCACTGTAGGTATTGAGCTCATCAGTCAGCTCCATCATCAATGCATCACGCTCACCGGATACCACTTCCTGCAAATCACGCTCACCGAACTTGTTTCGCAGGCCATCGTTGATGCGCTGCGATAACAGGCTTCGGGCCCGAGCTTCATCACCGGAGGTGGCTGTATAAAAACGCTCCACATCCGTGATACGCCACATGGCGTAAGAGTCAACCAGCACCGCTTTCTGCTCCAGTGTCAGAAAACGACGTGGCGTGGCATCGACGGTCAGAACACGACCATCGAATTTACGGACGGTATTCACATAAGGCAGCTTGAAATGCAGCCCGGGTTCAATATCGGCCCGAACCAGCTCACCAAATTGCAGCAATACAGCGCGCTCAGTTTCCTTGACCACAAACAGTGAGCTTGAACCCAGGATAACCAGAATCAGTACCAGTACGGCAGAAACAATACTTTTCATGATTACGGTCTCCTTGTCGAGGTTTGTGATGAACGCGAACGGTCGAAGCTGCTCTGGTTGTTCAACTGAGAGCTCAACTGATCAGCGATATCACGGATCTGCTGATCGTTCAGTTGCAGGCGTGAGCCCGCCCCGCTACCTGACTGGCTATTGCCGGTCTGCTGCATCAGCCTGTCCAGCGGCAGGTACATCATATTATTACTGCCTTCGGCATCAATCAGCACCTTGCTGGCGTTGGCGAGGACACCTTCAATCGCATCGATATACAGACGTTCACGTGTGACCTGGGGAGCCTGCTGATACTCAACCAGCAATTGGTCAAAGCGGCTCGCTTCACCCTCTGCCCGGTTAACCACTTCATCGCGGTAAGCATTGGCCTGCTCAATAATGCGTTGTGCTTCACCACGAGCTTCCGGAATCACCCGGTTGGCATAGGCCAACGCCTGGTTCTGCGCTCGCTGCTCATCTTCCCGTGCTCGAATCACATCATCAAATGCGGCCTGTACCGCCTCTGGCGGTTGCGCATTCTCGACGTTAACCTGGGTAATCATGATGCCGGTACCATAGGTTTCCATGTAGCTTTGTGCACGTTCACGGATTTCCGCAGCAACCTGGGCACGCCCCTGGGTTAACACCTGATCCATGGTAGTACCACCAACCACGTGGCGGACAGCAGACTCAATCGCCTGATCCAGCCCCAATTGCGGGTCTCGCACCTGGATAGTGTAATCAATGGGATCTTCGACGACATATTGTGTTGAAACCGCCACGGTAACGATATTTTCATCTGTGGTCAGCATATCATTCGAGTATGAGCGGGTATTGACCCGCGACACATTCACTTTTTCCACACTGTCAATCAATGGCGGGTTCCAGCGCAGACCTGGCATGACGACTTCGGGACGCAGTTCACCGAAGCGCATGACAACACCACGTTCGGCTTCATCAATGGTGTAGAAACCGCTTGCCGCCCAGGCAATAGCCGCCACCACGACGATGATCCCGGCCAGTCCTGCAGATGATCCTGACCCACCACTGGAGCCACTACTACCACCACCTTTACGACCAAACAGGCCACCTAGCCGCTTGTTCAGTTTACGTAGTACTTCGTCCAGATCCGGTGGACCTTGATCACCACCGCGACCTCCGCCCCCACTTCCCCAGGGGTCGTTGTCATTGCCCTTGTTACCTGGTTCATTCCAAGCCATTGTTTACTCCATAACCAGCAAATGCCGGCCAATTTTAACGAAATTTTATGCAATTACCCAGTGATTTCCACGCAAATTCCAGCGATCTGCCAATCGACATCAAGCATCTTGATGCAAGGCATCTTCAGCCAGAAGGCGTTCATAATCATTACGTGGCATTTTTACCTGCAACATCAACTTCCCAGTATCTTCGGTACGCTCTGATATGACCGCCCCCCGGGCATATAACCTGGCTCGCAGACGCCCCTGCTCCGGTGCCAAAGACAACCAGGTCTGAATAACGTCTTTCCCCAGACATTCACTCACTGCTTCAAGCAACAGGTCAAGACCAAGCCCGGCTTTGGCTGATACCCATACCCTGGCGGGGCTGCCATCTTCATGACGATCTATGCGAGGCTGCATCCCCTCGACACAATCAATTTTGTTAAGCACCTGAATACAGGGCACTTCATCTGCCCCAATTTCAGTCAGCACCTCATGAACCTGCTCAATAAAGAAGTCATGGTTGTCATTGGAGACATCCACAACATGTAGCAGCAAGTCCGCCTGGATGGTTTCTTCCAGGGTCGCGCGAAAAGCCTGAACCAGCTTGTGCGGCAAATGGCTGATAAAACCCACGGTATCAACCAGAATACTTTCGCCAAATGAGGGCACCTGAATACGGCGCAATGTCGCGTCCAGCGTAGCAAACAACTGGTCGGCAGCGTAAATATTGGCCTCCGTCATGGCATTAAACAGCGTCGATTTACCCGCATTGGTATACCCTACCAAAGAAACCACAGGCACTTCCGCACGTTTGCGCGAACGCCGCCCCTGCTCTCGCTGCAAACGCACTTTTTCCAGACTCTTGTTAATCTGCTTCATGCGTTGCTGGATCATGCGCTGATCCATTTCCAGCTGCGTTTCACCTGCGCCGCGCAAATTCACGCCACCTTTCTGACGATCAAGGTGAGTCCAGCCACGCTTGAGGCGGGTAACGGTATGTTGAAGCTGCGCCAGTTCAACCTGCAGCTTACCTTCGTAAGTACGGGCGCGCTGGCCAAAAATATCGAGAATAAGCCCTGTCCTGTCAAGCACCCGGCATTTCAGGGCTTTTTCGAGGTTACGCTCCTGGCTGGGCGACAGGGTGTGATTGAAAAGTACCAGTTCCGCCTCATGCTCGCGGACGGCACTGGCAATTTCTTCCAGTTTACCCTGTCCGGCAAAGGCACGGGCATCGGGGGAACGGCGGCTGCCTTTGATAAAGCAAACCGGGTCGGATCCTGACGACCTGACCAGTTCTTCAAACTCGACGGGATCTTCTTGATCCCGTTCAGAGTCCAGATCGAGGTGAACCAGTACCGCGGTTTCACCACCTTCAGGTCGTTCAAAAAACAATCAAGTCCTCACTCAGGCAATATTACCTGGCGTCGACGCATCATCGTCTTGGCTAAGTTCTCCACCCTGGGTCGGTATTTTTACCGTCCGGGCAGGAACAACGGTTGAAATAGCATGCTTATAGACCATCTGATTCACGGCATTTTTCAGCAAGATCACAAACTGATCAAAAGACTCAATCTGGCCTTGCAGCTTAATGCCACTTACCAGATAAATAGAAACAGGGATGCGCTCTTTACGTAGCACATTCAGGAAAGGGTCTTGTAGAGAGTGCCCTTTTGACATTGATATTCTCCTTAATTTTTCAGCAATTTACCGTGCAATCCAGAAAACTGGTTCCGTCCAGCGACTTCCATTGACAGATATCAGCCTGATTCTGTCAGTTATCTACAGCTTTTTACTTTATGGAGGCAGCTCGCAGCAATTTCAAGACTTCGCCTAAAGTTTCAGCACTTTCGCTGTCAAAATCCGAGACTGCCCCCCAACTCCGCAACCAGGTTACTTGACGTTTGGCCAGCTGGCGCGTTGCAATGATACCCTTTTCCACCATTTCATCATAGCTGTATTCACCGCAAAGATAGTGCCAAACTTGGCGGTAGCCCACACTTCTGATCGATGGCAGGCTCGGATCGAGGTCTTTACGTGCATACAGCTGCTCCACCTCTGCCACCAGGCCAGCATCGAGCATTAAATGAAAGCGCCGGGCAATTTTTTCATGCAACCGTGCTCTTTCTCGCGGCTGGACAGAAATATGACAGACAGGACCACAAGGAGTTCCCTGCGTTTGCTGCTGATGCCACTGACTAAGTGGCTGCCCACTAACCCGGTACACCTCAAGAGCTCGCTGTAAACGCTGCGGGTCATTGGGATGGATGCGTGCGGCAGAAACCGGATCCACTTGCTGCAAAGCCTGATGTACCGCCGGCCAGCCCTCGGTTTCTGCCAATGCTTCGATATCAGCACGAATGGCAGGACTGGCTTCTGGCACCGCTGCCAGGCCGTCACGAAGTGCTTTGAAATAGAGCATCGTGCCGCCAACCAGCAAAGGGATACTGCCTTGTGCCCGAATCTCGGCAATCTCCCGATGCGCATCTTCAACAAACCGGGCCGCAGAGTAACGCTCAACCGGATCCAGAATATCGATAAGCCGGTGTGGCGCACGCTTCAGCGTTTCTGCATCCGGCTTTCCTGTCCCGATATCCATGTCGCGATAAATCTGTGCCGAATCGACGCTGACAATCTCAAAAGGACCATAATTCCTTAATGCAATGGCCAGATCGGTTTTGCCGGCGGCTGTCGGCCCCATCAGACAAACCACCGGAACGTTTGCTGCTTCCACGTCAAAGTTCATCCCTTATCGACCACGCAAAAACAGCTTATCAAGATCAGACATGCTTTGATAAGCCCAGGTGGGCCGACCATGATTACACTGACCGCTCCTCTCTGTGCGTTCCATATCGCGCAGCAGTGCATTCATCTCTGCCACAGTTAACTGACGGTTGGCCCGCACGGAGCCATGACAGGCCATGGTCGACAGCAATTCATCGCGGTAGGCGGTGATGCGGTCGCTACGGCCATGCTCCTGAATATCAGCAAGCACGTCCCGCACCAGTTGTTCAACATTCGACCTGGCAAGTAATGCCGGCACCTGCCTTACCAGGATGGATTCCGGCGAAACGCGTTCAATGGTGAACCCCAGCTCTGATAACCCCGCCTGCTCAGCTTCCACACAATCGGCTTCGGCCGTGCTGACAGCAATCGACAGTGGCACCAGCAATGGTTGAGCTTTCATGCCCTGGTTGTCTGTTGCTGTTTTCATCCTCTCATAGGTAATGCGCTCATGTGCCGCGTGCATATCGACAATAATCAGACCTTCCGCATTCTGGGCAAGGATATACACGCCATGCAGCTGTGCAACAGCAAACCCCAACGGAGGAATTTCCGCGTCCTGACTCAGTTGTTGATAAACCGCCGACTGATCAGCCAGAACGCCCGGTGGCGCTCCTCTTGATTGGCCAAAACCGGAGACAGAAGAGCGGTATCCGCCACGATCTCCGGGCGAAGCATAACCACTCCCGACACCGGATGCGGCGACTTGATTGCCAGAAGCATCATGGCCCGGCAAACCATTTGTGGCCAGACCATCACCCTGACCAAGCAACTCTCCCGTTTCCTGGTCGACCCGTAACCCAAGCCTGCTCTGAACAGCGGCAGGTTCATTGCTAAACGCTGGTTCGACTCCCGGCGCAGCCTGATGCCCGTCTGCTGATGACATATTATGATCCGGGCGGACATCAGCCAGTGCTTTATGCAGGGAGCGAAAGAGAAAGTCGTGCACCAGGCGCTGATCGCGGAAACGCACTTCATGCTTGGTCGGATGCACGTTGACATCTACCAGAGCCGGATCGAGCTCAAGGTAAAGTACAAACGCCGGATGCCTGCCGCCATAAAGTACATCCCGGTAGGCCTGCTTGATGGCGTGCGAGACCAGTTTGTCGCGTATGACTCGGCCGTTAACATAGAAATATTGCTGATCAGGCTGGCTACGCGAGAAAGTGGGCAGGCAAACCCACCCCCATAACCGCAGCCCGGCCGCTTCTATATCGATATGCACCGCATGCTCCAGAAACGCTGGACCACAAAGCAGGCCGATACGGCGCTGCTTCTCCTGCAATGAGCTGGCGGCATGTAATTGGTGAACAGTGCGCTGATTGTGGCGCAGACTAAGATGCACATCGAAGCGACTTAATGCTATCCGCCTGACCACTTCATCAATACGATTGAACTCTGTCTGCTCCTTGCGCAGAAACTTCTTGCGCGCAGGCGTGTTGAAAAACAGATCTCGCACTTCGACACTGGTGCCTTCGGGATGCGCGGCAGGCGTCACTTCAGCGGTCATCTCCTGCCCGGCAACAGCGACTTGCCAGCCATTCTCGTCCTCTGCATCACTTCGGCGGGAAGTTAACGTCAAACGTGATACTGAGCTGATACTGGCCAGCGCCTCGCCACGAAAACCCAGACTGTTAATTTGCTCAAGATCATTCAGGTCGACTATCTTGCTGGTGGCATGCCGACTGAGTGCTAATGCCAGATCATCGCGATAAATGCCTACACCGTTATCACGAATCCGGATCAGTTTCGTGCCACCCTGCTCAACCTCAACATCAACCCGGCTGGCACCGGCATCCAGACTGTTTTCCAGCACCTCTTTCACGACCGATGCGGGTCGCTCGACGACCTCACCGGCGGCTATCTGGTTGGCCAGTCGCTGACTGAGAAGTGCAATCCTGCGCATGCTTGAACCTGCTGTCTTTTTGGTGGCTGATGTACATTAACCTGGCACTGAGGCCTGATACTGCTGTTTGAGTCACGCTGAGCAACTCAGGAGGAAGGGATAATCAACACCTGTCCAACTCGGATTGTATCACTTTGCAGATTGTTCGCCTCTCTCAAGCGGGCAAGAGAAACCCGATAACGCTCTGCAATTCCTGACAGAGTTTCACCACGGGCAATGGTATGCTCGGCAGCAGCCACTGGCATGCCTGGGGTGGCGGCAGGGATCACCAACCTCTGCCCTACCTGTATTACGTTACCTGACAGGCGGTTCCCAGCTTTAAGCGTAGCAAGCGATACGTTGAACCGCGCTGCGATTTCGGAAAGGCTATCCCCCCGACGAACAATATATTCACCCGTCGGCCACTGGCCTTTGGCTTTCTGCCAGGCAACCATCGTCCCCTCTGGCGGACGTTCGTAAAAATAACTCATCACACCATTCACAATCGCATCTGCAAGCCGGTTCTGGTAGCTGGACGAGGCAAGCTGCCGGGCTTCATCCGGGTTAGACAGGTAGCCGGTTTCAATCAACAGAGAAGGAATATCCGGCGAACGCAATACCCACAGATTGCCCTGCTGGGGCTCATCGCGGCGCAAACGGGCCACGCCGCCTACAGCTGATAAGATGTGCTTGCCTGCTATCATGCTCTGCTCGATACTCCATGCCATGGAGATATCAAGGAGTGTCAGCGCCAGATCGTCCTCGAACTCCCGCAAGCTGGTATCCCCGGCTACGCCCCCCAGAAGATCGGCCGAGTTTTCTTTCTCAGTGACCCGGCGAATATTTTCATCCTCAGCAGTCGTCTGGGATAGCGCATAAACGGTAACGCCCTCTGCGCGCTGGGTCCGGAATGAGTCAGCATGGATGGACAAAAAGATGTCCGCCCTGTTCTCGCGGGCCAATTGAGGTCGTTGCTGCAGGCGAACATAGTAATCGCCATCGCGGATCATGACCGGCTCATAACCAGGAACGGTCTGTAACCGCTCAAAAATTGCCTGTGAAATGGCAAGCGCTATATTTTTTTCCTGGAGCCTGCCGTCATAACCTATAGCACCTGGGTCATCGCCGCCATGCCCGGCATCAATGGCCACAACAATATCGCGTTGAGATACCGCATTGTCCGGGGCCAGTGAACGGTTACGCTCTGCCACCACAGGGATCTCAACCCCCGGCGGAAACATGTCAATCACGAGCCGGGGAGACTCTTCATTACCTGCCGCAACCTGATAGCTGCTGGGATTGAGCGGCTGGGTCAGATCAAAAACAACACGGGTATCGGTACCATTTCGGACCGCACTACGAACTCTGGAAACAGCAGTACCGCTAACCACTACACCTGCGGTATTTACCTGTGAAGTCGTGCTGGCAAAATCGATGACAATCCGGTCCGGATTTTCAAGGACGAAAACACTATATTCAGCGGATTCGCTGAGCTCAAATTCCGCCCGCGTAAAACCGGCTTCCGAGCGAATCGCCAACGCTTCAATTTCACTGGCCTGAAGCGGATCAGCCCATAGTTGCATGACCAGGAACAGGCCAAGTAATGTCACAATAGAAGGGATATTGATGATGCCACCAGTACAACGTTTCACTGGGTTCATTTTATCAGCCCTGATTGGTTCAATGTGGCGGCGAGTTTGTCTGCAACCACCTGGCCACGCTCACTTTTGGGTTCCCAACGAATAATACGTCCCCGATGACCACCGCTTGCTCCCTGCTCACCAGTAACGCGATGGACACCACTGGCATCCTGTAATTGTAATGACATATCGCAGGCAGGCAGGATACCAACACCCCGATCGGGCCATTCAACGAGACACACCGCATCGGGTTCAAAGTATTCATCAATGCCGATAAATTCTAACTCCTCAGGCTCAGATAGTCTATAAAGATCAAAATGATACAAAGGAAAGTCAAAATTTTCGTAAGGTTCGACCAATGTGTAGGTCGGGCTTTTTACAGCCCCCTGATGCCCCATCGCGCGAATGAAGCCACGGCTTAGCGTAGTTTTACCGGCACCCAGGTCCCCCTGTAAATAAATGACAATCCCGCCCCCTTTGACAGAACCTGCCAGTGCCGCACCGAAACGCTCTGTTTCCGAATCATCGGCCAGATAGCAAGCACTTACTCCACTTCTTTCGCTCACGATACTAAGACTCTTTCACATGCAACAAATATCGAATCATGGGGGGCAAATCGGTCGCCAGAAGACCAACCTGACCTTCCGTTTGCGTCAAACGATCGGCGGCCTCACTATGTAAACAGCAACCCAGCCGTCCAGCGTCCACGTAACTGAGTCCCTGCGCAAGCAGCCCGCCCAGAACGCCGGATAGTACATCGCCCATGCCACCACTTGCCATGCCTGGGTTACCCGCCAGACAAACCTCCACCCGCAGCCGCCCGCCCGCATCCAGCCACCCCACCAGGGTTCCAGCACCTTTCAGGATAACCAGCGCCCCACTTAGCTTAACGAGTTGCTTCACAGCTTCATAGCGATCATTCTGGATCTCGGCAACACTGACATGAAGCAGACGGGCGGCTTCTCCGGGGTGCGGAGTGATCACCAACCCAGCCGCATTAACGGAATGAAAGTACTGTTCAGGATTCGGTAGTGAGGCAATGATATTTAATGCATCTGCATCAAGGACCAATGGCCTGGTGCTGGCGGCTTTCAACCAATAGACCCAGGACTGCCCCCAGGCGCCCTGCCCCAGCCCCGGACCAAGTACCAGTGCGCCAGAAGCCTTATGCATGCTCTCCAGCAGGGCCGCCCCCTCAGAATCGGCAAATTGTTCTGATAAAACCGGATGCTCCACGCCACTCACCATCACAGTAGGACATCGGACCAGTGCCGAAGTAACATGTTCGGGGCTGGTAAAAAGATTTACCGTACCCGCCCCAACTCTGGACGCCGCTTCTGCGGCCATGATCGTGGCGCCCCCCATACCAGGGGCGCCACCAATAATCAGTACTTTGCCTGCCCGCCCCTTGTGAAAAGAGGGCGTTCGGCGAGGCCTAAGCTGCATTACATCCGGGAAATCCAGCGATTGAACCGGCGCCTGAACCGCGCCCCTGATGGCATCAGGTACGGTTAACGCGGCATATTCCAGTTGCCCGCAGTATTCCGGCCCGGCACCGGTCAACAGACCTAGCTTGTAACCAATGAATGTTATTGTCACTGCTGCCTGCACTGTATTAGAACTGGCAACGCCAGTGTCCGCATTCAGACCACTGGATATATCCAGCGCCAGCACCCGGGGTCGCCGTTTGGACAGCCAATCAGCGGCAATGGCAAATTGCTCATGAAGCTGGCCGCGAAAACCCGCCCCGAACATGGCGTCGACAAAGACCGTCTGCTCTGTGTCTGCTTGGGAATCCAGGCCCTCTGGCAATGCCTGTTCTACAACCCCTGCCGTCAGAGCGGCTTTCCTGGCATCAACCGCAGCGCCTTCCGTTGCCTTTTGTGGCGCTAATACAACCACGGTGCATGATAATCCGCCTTCAGCGGCCAGCCGCGCCAGCACATACCCGTCACCGCCATTATTGCCTGGTCCGCAAAGCACACATACCGCGGTTACTTTCGGCCAGTACCGACGCAGGCACTGGTAAGCTGCCCGCCCGGCCTCTGTCATCAAGCTTGATGCAGACGTCCCAGCAGCAATAGTTTGCTCATCCAGCGATCGCACCTGATCTACTCGATATACCGGGTAAGCCATATTTACTCCATGCGGTTGATCAAACGCTGCATGAGACGCAGCGCACTTTCCAGCTCATCAACAGAAGCATCATCAGCCAGACCGATTGCCCAGGGGTCCTGCACCGAACGCAAAGCGCTATAAATCTCTTGCCCATGATCGGTCAGTTGCACCAGCGGCGAGCGGCGGTGGCGTGGATTATCTGCGTAGATAATCAGGTCATCATCTTTCATCACATCAGTAATTCGCTGCACCGCCTGTCGCGACTGCCCCAGTGCCCGGGCAATCGCGGGCACGGTCATGCCGGCATGCGACAAGGCAACAACACCAATAACCTTCCAGCGAGCACTGGTGAGCCCAACACGTTCCGCCATTTTATCGCCATCAGCTAATAACAGGCTGTTTAGCCGAAAGATTGACCTTACAAGATCGAGAAACAATTTCCGTTTTGGTGAATGCACGAATAGACTCCCCCTGTCATTGCCTGATCTCAATTTGATTTGCTCCGGTCATCAGTATTGTCCTTCCAGCCGCAATAGACCTCATGTCCATACGGAACTGGCAAGCCGTCACGATTTTTATCGACGTCTCAGGCGTTTTTTCCATTTTTGGCGTTGCGTCTCTGCCAGCACGACAGGCAGGGACATGGGTAATGATGTTATACGCGCACTGGTGGCATCAGCAATGGCATTTGCGACCGCTGCCAAAGGTGGCAGCATGGATGCCTTTGTCAGCGCTTCTCCGGCAACTCCCGGTGTATCGCGATCGCCAGCAAAAACAGCGGCAACCTCTGGCATGTCGCAAGCCAGGGGCAATCGATAATCCAGGAAACTGGCATTAATCATTCTGCCATTTTCGTCAAACACGTATGCTTCATTCAATGCTCTGCCCAGCCCAATGCAAACACCAGCCTCAATGTTGCTGGTTGCCACGTTCAGGGAGTCAGCCTTGGCTGAAGATATGCACTCTTCAACAGATATGCACTCTTCAACTGTTGCCTGAACCGCTGTATAACGTAAAACCCTAACCTGCCCGGTTTCACTATCAACCTCAACGTCACAGATATGTGTGCAGGGAGCCACCACCTGGCCTTGATCACATATAAGATAGCCGGCAGCAAAGCCACGCCCCTGATTTTCTGCTAAAGCAGCTGAATAATGGGAGTGAGACTGGACTACCTGCAATGCTGCCGCCAGGTCACTGTTATGCCGATCCAGCACGACATCTTGAGTCGACTCCGATCTTGCATTGATCAGTCGTAGCTGTATCGGACACACAGCCAGTTTCCTGGCCAATTCGTCCAGCAAACTTTCCAGTGCAAACGAAACAGCCGCGACGGCAGAAGCAGAGCAATCTGTCACCATGGGTCGATTCACGACTACATCATAGGCGATAACACGGTACTCAGGTATCTGGTACGCAGCCAACACGCCTTCACAGGCCTTGCGAAGAGGGGCTCCGGGGAAAGCGCCTGCCTGCATGCAAATAACCACCTCTGCTGCTTTCAACGCTCCCTGGCGGTCGGCACCCAGGCGCATACTGATGTAGCTACCAGGCATTGCTCCGGTTGAGCGAAATACATCCTCGCGACTGGTCTGCATGACAACTGCTTGCTGGCTTTTCTGCGCCAGCAATATTGCAAAGGGCTCCAGGTTAACCAGATTACCGGTCGCTATATCACCTGGGTCGCCGGCCGAATCAGTGACAATCTTTGACTCAGGTATATCCAGCAAGGCAGCCAGCACCGGGCGCAAAATCTCGGGTGGCCCGCCATTACCAGTCACCCGGTACTGCCCCTGATTTTCAAGTCTCACTTCACAGAAAGGCAGTTCAACGCCACCGGAATAGACAGCCTCCGTTGTAAACTCCTCAGCGATCCGGATGTCTGCTTTTGCCAGGCCCTGGCCTGCCTGCCCCTGCGACCGCTCCAGTCGGGCAGCGACATTTGACGCCTGTCTGGGAGGAGGCTGAATTCCGGCGGTAAACAGCTCTTCATGTAATAAGGGAGCCTCAGGCTCCATGGCTCTTTGCACATCAATAACATGAGGCAATACCGCATATTCAATATCAATCGCCGACAATGCAGCGTGTAAAGCTGCTTCGTCCTCAGCCGCAATAGCGACAATCGGCTGTCCCTCATAAAACACTTTATCTTTTGTTATCAGGTTCTGAAGCAAATAGCTGAGATTAACCGAAACGTTTTTCGGCTGTTGCAACTGGCTTTTGTCCGGAAAATCACCAGCTGTCACGACGGCTTTAACGCCACTAACAGCCCAGGCCTTAGAGGTATCAAGCCGACTGATCCTGGCATGCGCAAAAGGGCTGCGCAAAACACCACCAATCAATGCATTTACAGTGGCAGCAGTTGAGATCATGATGTTTCAACCTTGCCACCGTCTGCCGCTGCCAGGACGGCCCGAACCACCTGGTCAGGGCCACTGCAACGACAGAGATGGCCAGAGATGGCAGCTCTTATCTGCTCCTGTGATGGAGCAGGTCTTTCACCCAGTAATGCACTGGCCGACACTAGCAAGCCCGGCCGGCAAAGGTGGCACAGTGTCAGGGCATGCTCCTGAAATGCGCGCTGCAGCCGCTGATATTTGGCATTCGCAGCGGACAGCCCCTGAGCGGTTTCAACGATGGACTGATCAACCTCGGCAGCCATAACCAGACAGGCATAAACAGGCTGACCATCCAGCATCACCGTACAGACGCCGCAGTCGCCTCTATCACAGCCACGGCGACACTCTGACAACTGCAAACGCTCCTGAAGCAAGTGTTGCAATGTTTCATGGCCGTCAACATCCACTTCCTGCGGCTGGCCATTCAGGGTGAACTTTCGTTTCAACAACTTCCTGCTTTGCGTCATGGCTTGCGCTCCAGAGCTCGCTGCAATGTTTGCTTAAAAGCTCTCACTGCCAGCACACCGGCAACATGAGTACGATATTCGGCGGTACCACGCAAATCATCAATAGGGCGACACGCTTGCCGGATGGCACGCTGCAACCTGGCCACCATCGCCTCATCAATGACATTACCCGTCATAATCTCTGATACTTCCGGCACCGCAAATGCCACTGGCGCCACGGCACCTAGCGCTACCGTGCAGCGCTCAACAACACTATCATCAGCAAGGATCAAATTGATTGCGACACCGGCAACGGCCACATCCATTTTTTGGCGCGGCGTTATTCGTAAATAAGCATCCGCTGATCGTGGCGGACGAGGCGGCAAGTGCACACTGACCAGGATCTCTCCTTGGCGCAAACAGGTCTTGCCCGGAGACGTAATCACCTCATTAACGGGCACCATGCGTTCGCCCTGAATGCTACAGATTCTGCACCTGGCGCCAGCCGCAATTAAAGCAGGGACAGTATCTGCCGCTGGCGAACCATGGCAAATGTTTCCCCCCAGGGTAGCCCGTGACTGTATTTGCCGGGACCCCATCATTGCGATGGACTCCACAACGCCCGGCCAGAGACGCTGCAGTGCCTGGTTGCCAGTCACTTTTATTGCAGGCAGTGCAGCGCCTATCACTGCACTGCCATCAGCATGCAGAGACAGTTCAGAGAGCTCAGCGATGGACTTAAGATCTATTAGCGTGGCAGGACGGCTGGAGACCTCTCTCATCAAAGGGATGAGGTCTGTACCGCCGGCCAGCAACCGAACCGGAGCCACTGCATCCCGCAAGAGCCTGAGTGCTTCTGCCAATGTCAGCGGCTGTCGATATTCCATTTTATCTCTGATTTAGAATCGTAACAGCAATGTAATTGCTGTTTCTGTGTCGGTTTTCTTGCGAGCAACAGGGACTTCGGTTTGATGACGTACCTTAACGCCAAACTTCATAGAAAGGTTCTCCATAATGTCTGACTCGATCGCTGTTTCCGATCGCGCTATGGTTGACCGGTCACCTGCTTCCACACTGAGATTCTGAATAAAGCGCGCATTGTCCGAAATATCCCAATTATACTCTGTGGCCAAACGCAGAATACCTTCTTCGAAATCATCACCACTGTCAGTTGCACCACGGGAAACCCTGACACCGGCACCCACAGTGTAACGCCAGGCCATATCTTCTCTGTTACGCAGTAATACCTGACCATAACTCACTGATGCATCAGACTGGCTGTCGTAACCACTAAAACGGTCATCTTCATGCGCCACCCGGCCCATAATGAAGTTGTCCGGATCAAAGTTATAGGTTGCGCTTGCTACTGTGTATAAACGCTGCGCAGCGAGTTCATCATTTTTCGAAGAGCGGAAACCATCCATGGAGAATGCATAGGCCCACGCATCTCTGACGGCATCAAATTCACCTTTAAAACGAATATTTTCATCTTCCGTATTACCGGATGTGAACACCGCACCCAACTCCAGTTGTGTGGTCAAATCCCAGTCCTGCGCCATACCATGGGAGGCATAGAAAGACGCCACAGCGGCTACGGCAGCAGTTCCCAGAAATTTACCCATCTTGTTTACCATGCAAGAAACCCTCAGTCTCTGATTTTAAAAGCGCAAATTCTGAGCAATTCATCCGCTAATGTCCAGCCAGGAACTGTTAACAGTGTCGCGATATTTCTCTGGTGTATTCGTTGCTAACGGTATGTTTTCTTAGCCGGAGCCGTTACAATGGCTGCAGTGGACAGCGGCAGGAGCCCGTATGAAAACGTTGATTCTGGTTCGACACGCTAAATCCAGCTGGAATGATCCGGCACAGCGCGATATTGACCGCCCGCTTAATGAACGCGGACGCAGTGACGCCCCCATGATGGCAGAAAGGTTACTTAAGCGCGAACTCCATCCCCAGCGTATCCTCTGTAGCCCGGCACTACGCACAGTCAGCACAGCCGAGGTTTTTGCCAAACACCTTGCCATCCCTCCTGGCCTCATCCATATGGAACGTCAGATTTATTTGGCAAGCAGCGGCCACCTGTTGCACCTGTTAAAGCACCAGGATGACAACATTGACTGTATTTTACTGGTTGGCCACAACCCGGCACTGACTGATTTTTTCAATGACCTTTGCACCTCTGCCCGAATCGATAACATGCCAACCTGCTGTGTTGCTGAACTACAGATTCCCATCGAAAGCTGGAGCAACCTGGAATTTTCCATGGCAGAAATGATCGACCTGGACTACCCGAAGCGACACAAAGCAACCTGATAAGATCAGGCATCAGGCCAGGCTTAAGATTGTTGGCGGGCGACTCGCTGTTTATCAGTGAGTTAATGAGTAGATCAGATAGTTCAGGCCCATCTGATAGGAAAGATTGGCGTATCGGGTCGGGTAGCGTGGGTGGTAAGTATGCTCCCAGCCATCACCCATATCTGTATTCCAATTGATCAATACCATAATCCGCCCGTCATCATCACGTATGGCAAAGACAGCAGTTGTATCGACATCGCGCTCAGCCATATTGTCGGGGTTGCCTAAAGCAGGAATCATCTGCGGACCCTGGGTATCGTAATAAATCCGGAATATCTCATGGTCCGGTGCCAGCCTCTCCAGTTCCCGGTCCGGAAACACCATACGAATGGAGTTTTCGAAAGCTTCCCACTCCCGGGTTCCCCAGAAATCATCAATCAGCAAAAAACCACCACGCAACAGATACTCTCGCAGGTTATTGATCTCGGGAGGTGTAAAAAACGGGCCACCATTACGCCCGACTTCCAGCGCATACAAAAAGGGATACTCAAAGATCTGGTCATCATCCAGTCGCAACACGATGGGCTCCGGCATTACCCTGACATGACTGAGTCGGGCGACTCCGCGGAGAAAGTTGCGATCCGCATCAGGAAAGTCGACAGACCACGGGCCATAGCCAAAACCACCACGAAAATAGGAATCGTACTGCACACGTACAAAAGCAAACTCGCCAGCCAGATCTACCTCGTCAACAGTCTGACCAGCAGCAAGTCCTGGAGCCGATTGGCGGGAAGTGGAATCGTTACCCTGTTGAAGGGCGCGAATGGGCTGGGCCTGCAAAGGCATAAGCCAGGCAGACAAGAGCCAGAGAAAAACAACCAGACTGACTGAACCCTGTTTTTTCTTCATGGACTGGGACACAGGCACCTGCCTTAGGGTAATACAGCAACACAGACTGGAGCGGCGTTGTTAGCGCTCCAGTCTGCTACAGTATTTACATGCGCTGACCCGTAACAGGGATAGCACCGAAATCTGTATCGAAGTTACCTGTGAGCGTATCACCAGCAACAACACCGCTGAAATCCAGAACCATGACTGTGCCTTGCGCATCAACTTCAACGGCAAAGCTCAGCATGTTCTCGTCAGCCAGGCTGACCTGGCTCAAAGGAGCCGTACCCAGATCCTGAGAAGACATCGTACCTGTCAGGTCTTCATGTACCGCCAGATCAGAGCTCATGGCACCCAGTGGTGTATCAATAGTCAGCTGCCAGCTACCTACAGCAGGGTGCGGGGCCGACATACCGGCACAGGCTCCGAGCAGTAGCGCGACGAGTGTGACTGCCATCAACGATCCAAATCGTTTTATCATTTTGATTCCTCTTCAGTTTCCTTATGATTTTCATGACGAACCTGCCCGTCTCAACTGACAAAACGGACCAAACCCGCCGACTGCAACAACCAGCTTTGCAACTGACTATTCTGGCTAACCGCTACCACGGCATGCAAGACGCATACTTTGAACCGGTTCACTTTTCAGGTCAATGCTCGATACGTCGAATGCCTGAATTAAACTGACGAGCGACTTCGACAAATCAGCTTGCCACAGCAATAACTGTGGCGATACCAGTAAAACTGTCGCATCATCACAGTCGGTTCACGGTATCGCCATTGCCTGCACTGACCTGGATCACTATGCTATCCGGCAGGCAACTATTTAAAAAGAGGAAAAAGTCATGATTGAGCTAACTGTCAACGGTGAAACCAGACGGCTCGACATTGAATCCGATATGCCACTTCTGTGGGCACTGCGGAACGAACTGGGATTAACTGGAACAAAGTTCGGTTGTGGCATTGCGGCTTGCGGCGCGTGTACGGTGCAGGTAAACGGTAACGCCATGCGCAGTTGCGTCACACCCGTAAGTGCTGTGCAGGGACAATCCATTACTACCATTGAAGGGCTGTCAGCAGAGGGTTTAACGGATGTCCAGCAAGCCTGGATCGAACACCAGATCCCGCAGTGCGGCTACTGTCAGTCCGGAATGATCATGGCAGTATCCGCCCACCTGGATAACAACGACTCAAGCTCTGCGGACGAAACGGCAAGGGCGATCAGTAATATTTGCCGCTGCGGCACCTACCCTCGTATCAAGCGCGCAATTGCCAGCTTACAAGAACAGCGCCGCTCTGGCGGCGTTCAGCAATTCGATCCCGCGGCAACGCCAGCGCAGGAGAACAATGTATGACTTCCATTAGCAGACGCGGTTTTTTAGTCGGCGCCACAGTCGTTGGCGGAGGCTTATTGATGGGCTACGCCGCCACCCGCCCCAGTCGACACCAGCAGGCCAATGAACAGTTTGGTTCCCCAGAGAGCCCATTCCTGACCACCTGGCTGCGCATTGACCAGGACAATACTGTTACCATTTACGTGCCCCATTCGGAAATGGGTCAGGGTGTCCTAACCTCTGTGCCCATGATGGCGGCTGATGAACTCGATGCTGACTGGGATCTGGTCAACGTTGAACAAGCGCCAGTTGACGATCAATTTGCCAACGGCGTGCTGGTTAAAGGGTTCGCGACCTCCATGGGCGTGACCATCCCCTCTTTCCTCAATCGCATGGCTGATTATGCAACCCTGAAAGCGGCCCAGATCATGAACATGCAAATTACCGGGGGCAGCAGTTCCGTGCGCTTCACGGGCGAAATCGGCATGAGAACAGCAGGCGCCGCCGCTCGTCAGATGCTGGTAGAAAGTGCTGCTGCGCAATGGGGTGTACCTGCAGCCGAACTGGAGACTGCAAACAGTTTTGTCATGCATAGTGGCAGCGGTCGTCGCATCAGCTACGGAGAGCTGGCTACCACGGCCTCTCAACTGGAACCACCTCGTGCCCCCGTCCTGAAGCGGCCCGATCAATTTACTCTGATGGGACGTTCAATCCCCCGGACAGATATTCCGGCCAAAGTCGATGGGACAGCGCAGTTTGGCATTGATGCGCAACCGGAAAACATGCTTTATGCCGCCGTATTGAACGCACCGGTGTTCGGAGCCACCCTCGCTGCAGTCAATAACAAAGCGGCCATCATGCAAAGACGTGGCATTCAGGCTGTTGTTGAGCTTGAAGATGCAGTCGCAGTAGTCGCTGATAACTACTGGCGCGCCAGCCAGGCGGTGCAGGCGCTGGATGTGAGCTTTGCTGGTACAGAGTATGACCAGTCGACCAGCGACTCAATTTTTGCTGGCTATGAGGTGGCGCTGGATAATGAAGAACGTCATGATGACGTCGTCGAAGGAGACGCTGATACCGCGCTTAGTGATGCCAGCAATGTGATCACTGCCAGCTATCGCGTTCCTTACCTGGCACACGCCGCCATGGAGCCGATGAACTGTACGGTCCATGTCACCGATAACGGCATTGATGTATGGACAGGCACCCAGGATAACCTGGGCATTCGCGGCCAGGTTGCTGGCGTAGCTGAGGTTGATGAGAATCAGGTTCGTGTTCACGCCTGTTACCTTGGTGGCGGCTTTGGACGCCGCCTGCCTACCTCCACCAACACCATTGAACAGGCAACCCGAATTGCCATGCAGTTCGATGTGCCGGTGCAAACGTTATGGAGCCGTGAGGAAGATACCCGACAGGATTATTACCGCCCGGCGGTCACCAGCCGGTTCCGGGCCAGCTTCGACAGCAACGGCAATCTGAACGCCTGGGAAAATATCTATATTGGTAAAAATGAGCCGGCAGAAGCAGCACATATCTCTTACGGTGTGCCTAACAAGAACATTCGCTATGTGGAAAGCCCAACCCATGTACCTTTTGGTGCCTGGCGAAGCGTAGCCCATTCCCAGCACACATTCTTCCTGGAATCGTTTACCGACGAACTGGCCTGGCAACAGCAAATGGATCCACTGGCATTCCGGCTGTCCTTGCTGGCCGACAAACCAAGACATCGCAGGGTATTACAGGAAGCTGCTGACCGGGCAGGCTGGGGACAGCCCTTACCCGAGGGACGCGCCCAAGGTATCGCCCTTCAGGAGTGTTTTGGCAGCGTTGTTGCTCAGGTTGCTGAGATCTCATTGCGTGACGATGGCAGCGTCAAAGTGGAAAAAGTCGTTTGCGCACTGGATTGTGGTCGTGTGGTTCATCCGGACAACGCCGCATCCCAGGTCGAAAGCGGAATTATCTATGGATTAACCGCAGCCCTGTACGGACAGATCAGCATCGAAGACGGTAAGGTCAAGGAAAGCAATTTCCATGACTACGAGATGGTCAGACTGTCAGAAACCCCCGACATTGAGAGCATTCTGCTGGAAAGCCCGGGAGCCCCTGTCGGTGGGCTGGGTGAACCGGCGACGCCACCAATTGCAGCCGCCGTGAGCAACGCTGTGTTCGCATTGACCGGGCAACGTATTCGGGAATTGCCGCTAAAGCGTTATCAGTTTCTGCCCACCCCACAGGAAGACGGCGCCCGTTCGGCCTGACGCCTGTGCGATAGCGCAAACTGCCTACCAGAGGTCGCTTGTGTGTGTCTGACGACAATAGGGCAATACCCTTGTCGTCAGACAACTCAGCTCACTTCAACCACGCTTCACACTGGACGATAGTGGTTACGAATAAAGTCACCCAGCATCTGAAACTCTGCGTGTCGGGTACTGGCCTTGCGCCAGACAAGGCCGATTTGCCGGTAGCTGTTAGGCTCCAGTGGCTCGGTCTTGATATGTGTATTTTTGAGCAGCGGTGACTGGATTGCCATTTCCGGCAGGAAAGTCACCCCAAGGTCGGCATCAACCATCTGTACCAGTGTTAGCAAACTGGTGGCAGTAATGCTGCTGACTTTATCTGCATGCTTGATATTGCATGCCGCCAAAGCGTGATCACGAAGACAGTGACCATCCTCGAGTAGCAATATGCTGTCAGAGGGCAATTGTTCAGTGGCGTAACTTGCCTGCTCTGTGGAAAATCTGCTGTGCTCGTGATGCGCAAGAAAAAAGTGATCGTCGAACAAAGGCATTTCGGCCACATTTCTCAGGTCATAGGGCAAAGCGATCAGAATCAGATCCAGTTCGCCTTCCATTAACCGTTCATACACCCGCTCAGTCAGATCTTCTTTCAGATACAGCCGTAATGAAGGGTAGGACTCCCGCAAGGCTGGAAGAAGGCTGGGCAGCAGGAAAGGGGCAATGGTAGGTATAACCCCCATCTTCAGCTGCCCGGTTAGTGGTGCCTGATTCCCTTTGGCCATATCCACCAAATCCTCCAGGTCGCGAAGTACAACACGCGCCTGCCGGGCCACATCACGCCCCAGACTGGTTATCGTGACGTTTTTATTGGTTCGGTCAACCAGCTGAATATTCAGCAGATTTTCTAATTCTTTGATAGCTACACTGAAGGCTGGCTGGGAGACAAAGCAGGACTCAGCTGCTTTACCAAAGTGCCCATGCTGTTCCAGTGCGACAAAGTAGCGAAGTTGCTTTGTTGTCGGTAAATGGCTCATTCAAACACCAAAGTACGATTTATTTATAATATCACTTTAATACATTTAATCCATTTTATCTATCTATCATTATCTAATAAGCTACTACCAACTTAATTAATCCCTCTTCGCCGGAACAGTTCCCTCCTTTCAGTTCCGGCATTTTTTTCCCTGCTGCTGACAAATTTCATTACACTATTATCTTCACAACTGTCACCATTGTGACTGTATCACTAGGCATGCTGGAGGAGTATGAAGCGGTTAACCTGCAAAGCCCCACTACCAAAGATGATCCTGGCTCAGGTGTTTTCAATCCTGGTGGTTTTAGGAGGTGGGTATTCAACCCTGGAGGCAAACGAGCCTGACTGGAATGGCTACTGGGCCATTGAAGCGTTCAACTTTATGATCGAGGTGGACGCCACAACAAACAGCTTTGAGGTGATACCGGTGCTGCCGGCAACACTACCCTGGACGCCTGGAGTTGGAGAAATTCGAGACGGAAAAGGTTATATCAATGTCGAATACCAGGGTGTCTCGGCCAATTTACTGGTACAGCTGACAGACCCAGACACGGCACTGGTGCAGCCCATTAACTGCATGCCCGAGTACCATATGTTATGCGCGCTGGCGCAGAGCCAGCGCGCGATTCTGACTCGGGTGGACTATCAACCCAGCATCAGCCCAGTTCGTTAAACTGACGGATGCATTTACCGACGATGCCATAATCAATGGCTTCCTCGACTGTCATCCAGTAATCCCGGTCCGTGTCTTTTGCGACCCGCTCGTATGGTTGCCCTGTTTCATCAGCAATCAGACGATTGATACGTTCACGCATTTTTACAATCTGTTCAGCCTGTATTTTTATATCAGAAGCACGGCCACGTGACCCGCCGGAAGGCTGATGCACCAGAAAGCGGGTATTCGGCAAAGCAAACCTGTGCTCTTTCTTGGCGGCCAGGTAGATATTCGTTGCTGCGCTGGCCACCCAGCCGGTACCCACGACCCGTACAACGGGCTTGATAAACTTGATGATGTCGTAAACCACATCACCAGACTCCACATGACCACCCGGCGAGCTGATATACAGGGTAATCGGCTCGTCACTCTCTCCCGCCAGGGCCAGCAGGCGCTCAGTGGTTGTTCGGGCAATGGTGTCGTTGATTTCACCAAAAATGGTCACCGCCCGGGATTTAAAAAGTTTCTCCTCCAGAAATTTCGCCGAAGATTTAGACGACTGTTCTGATCCGGACAAGACATTTGTCATAGTGAAAACTCCAATCAATATTCGGTTACAAAAAAACTGCTCGCGATAATATCACGAGTTGTGGCCGGGATAACTCTCTTTCCCCAGCGGCTGAAAGCTGATCAACAACCGTGGCAGCAACGTCAACGCGCCCAGCAAGGCCACCAGCATGGCAATACTGGTCAGCAGCCCAAACACCATCGTCGGTTTAAAGTTTGACAGCACCAGAATGGAGAAGCCGGCAACGATAGTCAGTGACGTGTAATACATGGCACGCGCAATACTGTTATGGCAGTAGTACATCGTCTCTTTATAGTTGCCCAGCCGGTGAAACTCGCGACGGAAGCGGTGCATATAATGAATAGTATTATCCACACCAATCCCGATGGAAATGGCGGCTATTGTGATGGTCATAATATCCAGCGGAATGCTTAACCAGCCCATCACGCCAAGCACCAGGGCTGCCGCGATGATATTGGGGATAATACAGATAATGGCAATCTTTAAAGACCGGAACAACAGCAGGAACATCAGCATAATCGCGCCCAGCACCACGCCAAGCGTCAGAATCTGGGACTGATACAGACTTTGCAGAACATTGTTGTACAGTACCAGCGTACCGGTGACATGCACTTGATCCGGGGCAAAACCGAACTCTTCCTGCAAGCCAGTTTCAATGCCTTCAATCAAGGCATTTCTGTTCAGGTTGGGGTCAGACTCAATCACCCGTACATTAAAACGAGCCTCATTGTGTTCTACTGACACAAAGGGCGTCAGCACCGTTTCTCGCAACGAATCCGGCAACATAGAGTACAGCAGTGCCCACAAAAAGCTGTCTACCGGTTGATCGCCATTGAGCTGTTCTGCTAACTGAACGACAGCACCGAAAGAAAGTACCTTACCGGTTTGCGGATTGTTATCCAGGTATTCGTGGATATTGCGCAGCTGGTTCATTTTATCCGCAGTGAACCAGTAGGCGTTATCCGCACCGTCATCTGCGCCAGCGTCATCGAAATCATCAAAGCCATCATCGAAACCGCCGTCGAAGTCATCGAAACCGTCATCAAATCCTGCATCTTCAGGTAACTGGACCACCACATCAAAGGCCAGCGTGCCACCCAGCTTTTCATCGAAAAGTTTCATGCCCTGGTAGATCTCGGTGTCCTCATCGAAATAGGCAATAAAACTGTTCTCCACCTGCAGCCGAGTCAAACCAACAGCACTTAGCACAAAGATCAGCGCAAAGACCCAAAACACGCCCTTCCCAGCATGTTCAGTGACTTTGGCAAGAGAGTTTGTGACATTGATCTTGGCGGTTTTTAAAGGTTGTACTTTTTCTGGCGGCAACAAAGACATCAAGGCTGGAAACAGCAGGAACACAATGATCAAGGCGGTGATAACGCCCATGACCATAATCCAGCCAAAGGAAATAATGGGACTGATCCCGCTCACAAGCAAAGACCCGAACGCCACGATTGTTGTCAGCGCGGTATAAAGGCAAGGCTTGAACATCACCAGTACGGCATGTTGCAGGATCCTGCGCTGGCTGCTGAAACGCCGGGTAGCACGTAATTCGCGATAACGGACAATCAAATGTACCGTCAGTGAGATAGTAATAATCAGCAGCAAAGACAGGAAGTTTGATGAAACAACCGTCACCCGCCAGTCCATGAAGCCCAGTATACCCACCACTATCACACCTGCTACAGCACAACAGCTCAATGGCAGAAATACCCAGCGAAAGCGACGGAATATCAGACCCAGCGCGACCACAATAAAGGCAAATACACCGATACTGAAAGTCGCCAGATCGCTTTGTACAAAGGTCACCAGATCATCTGCGATCATTGGTGCACCGCCTAAATACAGCGTAACTTCGTCCTGATACTCTGCCAGGATCTGGCGAATCTCTTCTATGTCCCGGTGCCGCCTCTCAGCTGATTCGACACTGTACTCGTCATACGTCTCACTGACCTGCTGCAACTCTTCGGCTTGCGCCTCGGTCAGCTCCTGCTCTTCTGCCAGGTTACGTAACTCTGTACGCCGGTTGACCAGTTCAGTGTAACGTTCATCTGCTGCAAAGCTGACCAGCATGGCCGATGTTTCGCCGTCAGGACTGATAATGGCATTGCGGAACACCGGGCTATTCATCAACTCTTGCCGAGCCGCTTCACGGTCAACACCTTCGTCAGCCAGCGTGTCGTAATCCTCGGAAATCCCGGTTAGGGGTGTATCACCAAACAAAGGTACATTGAGCAGACTGTCGACAGATTCAACCCGCTCCATGGCCAGCAAGTCCTGACGAATCTGAGACATGATGGTAAGTGAGCGATCACTTATCAAATCCATGTTCTTCGGTGTAAACGCAACAGTTACAGAGTCGCGCACACCGTATCGCTGGTTCACCTCACGTGAGTATTCCAACTCGGTGTCGCCTTCCATGAGCAGCGAGTCCGCTGACACATCCAGGCGGAACCGCTGGGCAAAATATCCCAGCGTTACCAGCAACACAGCCACCAGGGCAATAGCCAGCCAAGGTCGTTGAAATACCAGCGCAGAATAACGACGCGCGACAGTTGATCGAAGCATCTGTTTCAAACCATCCCAATCTGTGAAAAAAGATGCGGAAACTATACAGCTTTAGTGGAAAAAATGTCATAGCCGCAAGTCATACGGCATATCGCTTGTTATTCGACTGAAAAACCGAACACTTGCCCGATAACTGACAAATTGGCATTTACAATAACTATCATAGACTTACAATGCCAATTGCGCGTTCTTTCAGACAATACAATCACAATTCGTCACAATCTCAGACTTGCTATAACTGCGGATAATTGTTGTATTAGTAGCCAAGAAGGAAGAAGCCAATATTCGCAGCTGTTTATAACAAAGATAAAAAGCAATCAAATCCAGACTGACGTATCTGACCGTATTGGTGCAGGACATTCAAGGTTTGGGAGAGCAACACAGGAGTTTGCTATGTTGAAATTCAAGTCACTGATTTTACTTGCCATGCTGGCAAGTGTGTCCGTTTTCAGCCACGCTGAAGATTACTTGAAGTCCATTAAGGAATTTGAGCTTAAAGATCAAAACGGAAACATGCATTCGCTGGACGACTATGCAGATAAAGACTACATCGTTGTCTACACGCATGGCTCAGGCTGCCCGATTGCACGACTTTCGGTACCTGAATATGTAAAACTGGAAAAAGAGTATTCGCAGCAGAATATCGAATTCCTGATGCTGAATTCTTTTATCCAGGATGATATTCCACGCATCAAAAATGAAGCGGAAGAGTTTAATATCACCTTCCCTATTCTGAAAGATGCGGATCAGTCTGTTGGCCGCTCATTAGGGGCAGAAAGAACAGCAGAAGCTTTCATTATTGACCCAAGAACCCAGGAAGTGCTGTTCCGTGGCCCAATCAATGATGGCCTGGGTTATGAAACCCAACGCACAGTGGTAGAGAACCACTACCTGAAAAATGCGCTGGATACGATTATCGCTGGCGGCTCAGTGAACATGAGCGATATTCCTGACGCCAAAGGTTGCTTGATTGGTTATTTCCTGAGCTGATCAGACTCGACCTAACCATTAAAAAAGCCGCAATGTAATTCACATTGCGGCTTTTTTTTGCCTGGCTGAACTCGGATCAACACAACTTTCTGTCGATCAGTGTACAGACCTTCGTCGCTGTCCCGTTATTCAACAAATGCTCGCTCAATAACGTAATCGGCCTGAATGCCATGACGTGACTCTTTGAAGCCTGCCTCGTCAAGTATCGAAACCATATCTTTCAGCATGGACGGGCTGCCACAAAGCATAAAGCGATCATGTGCCGGGTCAATCTGCGGCTGACCAATCTTCTTGGCCAGGGTGCCGTCTTTCAGAATATCAGTGACACGGCCCTGATTTTCAAAATCATCCCGGGTAACGGTGGGGTAGTAAATCAGCTTTTCCTGAATCAGATCACCGAAAAACTCGTTGTTTGGCAGTTCATTGGTGATGTACTCACGATAAGCCAGGTCCTCGACTTTACGCACACCATGTACCAGCACAATATTTTCAAAACGCTCATACGTTTCAGGGTCACGAATGATGCTCATAAAGGGCGCCAGACCTGTACCCGTACCAACCAGGTACAGATTACGACCAGTCAGCAGGTGGTCTGCGATTAGTGTACCCGTCGGTTTGGCACTCACCAGCAACTCTTCACCGACCTTGATGTTCTGCAAACGGGAAGTCAGCGGACCATCAGGCACCTTGATACTGAAGAACTCAAGCTCTTCCTCATAATTGGCGCTGGCAATACTGTATGCTCGCATCAGCGGACGGCCTTCGACTTCGAGGCCAACCATGACAAAGTGTCCGTTCTCAAAACGCAGCCCCTGGTCACGCGTTGTAGTAAAGCTGAATAGTGAGTCATTCCAGTGATGAACACTGGTGACAGTTTGCTTGGATATTGCGGCCATGCGACACCTCTTTTTAATCAGTTTTTCAACATCTATCTCGAATTGGCAGGCATCATAACGCAGCCCTCTATACAAGCAAAACAAATTAAAGCAATATGTATTATCGATAAAACCGATATAGGACTCCTGCATGCATTACACATTGAGGCATCTTGAAGTTTTTCTGGCGACAGCTTTTCACGAAAACGTATCCATGGCCGCTGACAGCCTGGCGATGTCCCAGTCTGCCGCCAGCGCCTCACTGAAAGACCTGGAGCAACGCTTCGGGATTCAGCTTTTCGACCGGGTTGGCAAAAGACTGCAGTTGAATGACTTTGGCAAAAGCCTCCGCCCCCATGCCGAAGCGCTGCTGAGCCAGGCGAAGGAATTTGAAGGACTTCTCTTGCAGCGAGGCCAGTCGAGCCAGATTAAAGTCGGCGCCACGCTCACCATTGGTAATTATCTGGCAGTGCCTATTATGGCAGAGTTTATGAGCCGCTATCCTGGTTCACGGGTGGAGCTGACGGTTGAAAACACATCGTCGATCACGGAAAAGGTAAGAAACTTCGAACTGGATATCGGCCTGGTTGAAGGCGAACTGCAGGATACCAACCTTGATGTCATCCCATGGCGTAACGACGATTTGAGCCTGTTCTGCGCCCCCGACCACCCCCTCGCTGGCAGACCGACACTGACCGATGATGACCTGCTGCATGCTGAATGGATTATCCGTGAAGCAGGTTCGGGAACACGCCAGGCCTTCGAGCGAGCCATGCACGGACTGGCACCCAGGATTCAGGTCCGACTGGAGCTACAACACACTGAAGCCATCAAACGTGCAGTTGAAGCAGGCCTGGGCATTGGCTGTCTATCGACCATCACGTTGCAGGAAGCCTTTCGTCGCGGCAGCCTGTTACCGCTCTATGCCCCGCAGCGTGACTGGGTACGGCAGTTTTATTTTATTCTGCACAAGCAAAAATATCGCAGTGCCGGGCTGAGAAACTGGCTGGCACTCTGCCAGGAAGAAGGCGCCGGTCAATTTTCAACGTATGGCCCCGATGAATAAAGCAGTCTGGTAACTTGGTACCCGGAGGATGATCACTAGGGAATCAGCCGGCAGGGCAGGCCGAGAGCATGGCATGCGCCCTGTCAAACATGGCCTGGGAATTGGCAACCAGAATATGACGATCATGGAATTCCGGGTTCACCCCGGGTGGAATCTCTTTAAAGTGACCGTATACGGCCCCGGCCTCACGGGCAATTAACTGTGCCGCGGCGAAATCCCATACACTGAGATTTTCATAGTAAATATCAAGCCTGCCCATCGCCACCCAGCAAATATCCAATGCAGCGGAGCCGGCCCTTCGCAAGTCCGCACAGTTCGATAGCATCACAGACATTCTTTCCATAAGCGGGGCCAGATTATCTTTCTGATAAGGAAAGCCAGTAGCAAACAGTGCCCGCTTCATTTCGCTGACACCTGAGGGCTCGATCGCACGCCCATTCAGATAAGCCCCCTGCCCTTTGAGGGCAGTGAACATTTCGTCAGTAAACGGGTTGTAAACAACTGCGCTCAACACTTTTCCCTGGCAGGCCCAGGCAATTGAAACAGCGGAGTGTGAGTGGTCGTGGGCATAATTCACGGTACCGTCTATCGGATCAAGTATCCATAACGGCTCCTGAATCTGGCTCAGGCCTTGTGTATCCGGGGCGGATTCTTCAGCCAGAATACGATGGCCGGCAAATGCCTCCTGAATCGCCAGGCTGATTAACGCATCCACGTCTTCATCGACCTGAGTCACCAACTCACTGCCTGACGCCTTGTAGCGGGTTGCAAGCGACTCAGCACCTGCCTTAAGCCTCTCCACCATAAGGTGGCCAGCCTCTTTGGCAATGCGCTGACTGAATTCCTGTATGGCCGCGGCATCCGATTGCATACTTCACTCCTTGCATCTGGCGATTCGGTAATGAAGCCATACTAACATGCAGTAACACCCAATAAACGGCCTGGCGGATCAGACAGGTATCAGTTGGATTCACAACAGGGGGTATTAACCAAAGCACTTCCGGCGGGCTGTTACCTCCCAGCCAGTCTGGTAACGACATATTCTGCCAGCAACTCAATTTCACCATCTGTCAATTGCGACTCCAGAGCCGGCATTTCTACCCCGCCACGCCTGATCATTGCAGTCACGGATTCAACTTCTGTTTGCGAACCAAGCCCTGGCGCAGTGCCTCCTGAAACACCATTACCGTCATCGCCATGACAGCTCACACAATACCGGGCAAACAGCTGTCGCCCCTGCTCTTCCTCTTCACTAGATAGCTCTGGTTCCGTGGCAGCTTGACGTTGCTGGCTCCTTATCTCAATGACTGCAGGTTCACGATCCGCAGACCAGTGGCGGGGTGCAGATGGCAATGCCAGTGCAACCAGTTCGGCAGGATGCTCTGCCGTTGCCACAGCGATAACAATATACTGGTGCCCCTGGTACCAGTACGTCATGGGGGCACCACTGGCTTTACTTGGTAACTCAATCTCCGCTACCACTTCACCACTTTGTTTATCATAGGCGCGAAACATCGGACCGCCCGGATCACCACTAAGGTGCCCTGCTTCGGCTAAAAACAACAGCTCTGAGGTCAGCAAGGGCGATGGCCGGATCATAGGATATCCCATGCTGTCGAAGTCGAGATCCAGACCTTGCAAAGACGGGTGTGACTGCACTGACGCGGGAGCAGGGCCAATATTGGTTGACCAGACATGTTGTCCCCGATTCATGTCAGTAGCAGTGACCAGACTCCACGGTGGCCGCATGATGGGCAACCCCTGCGGCCCCTGTATGAAAATGGAGCGCCCGCGCAGATAGCGCCAGTCAGTCTGGGCTGCATCCGCTTCCCCCAGGCTGGCGATCATCGGAGCCTTGCGCAACGGGACATACATATGGCCAGTTTCAGGATCAAATGCTCCGCCGTTCCAGTTACTGCCGCCCTGGTACCCCGGGTTTACCCAGGTCCCCTGTGTGCCACCCTCACGTACTGGTGTTGGTGGCGTATAAAGTGGCCCTGTCACGTACTGTCCAGCAATCGCTAATGCCTCCTGGCGTAAAGCAGGCGTGAAATCAATCAAATCATCCTCGTGAAAGCCCAGGCTCAGATAAGGCTCCGGACGACTGGGAAAAGGTTGCGTCAACGATGACAGTTCACCTGGCACCTCGCTCTGAGGAACAGGGCGCTCTTCAATGGGCCAGACAGGCTCTCCGGTCTCGCGGTCAAAGACAAAACTCAAGCCCTGCTTGGTGAGCTGAGTTACAGTTTTGATGGGTCTGCCATTGACCGTCACATCACCCAGTATCGGTGCCGAAGGCGGGTCGTAATCCCAGAGCCCATGGTGAGTCAACTGGTAATACCAGACCAGTTCACCGGTTCGCCCATCCAGGCATACCAGCGACTGGGCAAAGAGGTTATTGCCAGGCCGGTGGCCGCCATAAAAGTCATTCGAGGCAGCCTCTACCGGCAAATAAATATAGCCGGTTTCAGGATCCACACTCATCATCGACCAGACACCAGCATTGCCTGTATAAGACCAGGCATCACCATGCCAACTCTCATGTCCGGTCTCCCCTGGCTGGGGAATCGTATTGAACCGCCAGCGCAGCTGTCCAGTACGCACATCATAGGCACGAATGTGCCCCGGCGTAGCTGTTGTGTTCGCGGCCGTAATACGGCCAACGACTTGAACGACCACCATATCGCCAACGACAGCGGCAGGTGATGAGGAACCGACCGAATCGGCATCACTGCCATCCGGGTATAACCCTTCACGCAGATCGATCACACCACCGTCTCCGAAATCAGCGTCAGCCAGCCCGGTCCGGGCGTCAATTGAGAGCAACCTGCCATCGAGGGTATTATGAAAAATCCGGGTTTGTCTCTGATTCTGGCTCTGCCAGACTGCCAATGAGCGGCTGCCTAAAGACAAGCCGCGTGGCGGTGCATCGTGGGGCGGAGGAGTATATCGCCAAAGTTCCTGTCCTGACCCGGGGTCAAGAGCAACTACCTGGTGCTCACCGGTCGGGACATAAAGTACACCATCAACCATCAATGGTGTTGACTTCATATTGCTATCAGGCCGGTTGCCAAGAGGCAAAGCCTGCCAACGCCAGGCAACCTGCAGCTCTGTCACATTGGTAGCAGTGATTTGATTGAGGGGTGAATAACGTGTGAACCCGGCATCTCCGCCCCAGGTATGCCATTCGCCGTCGGGGGCGCCATATTGCGCAAAACCATTGCTGGCTGACACGACACAACTCAATACCAGTAATAGTGTATGCAGCGGGCGTGTTGTCATTATTATTTGCATAGTCGCCAACCTGCTGTTCAAACATACTGCCAGTTATTCAATGTCCGTGAGGACTGTTATGCTCCCTAGTTCAAAGCACGCTCTTCCACCAGTTCCTGTAATCGACCAACAGAGGCCTCCAGGGCATTTCGTGCTTCCTCATCATGAGAGACCTTGGAAATGACAAAATAAGCTGTCCTGGCGACCTGTCGCCAACGAGGATTTGCAGGTAACTTGTCAAGGCTGAGGTACCGATTCATGGAACGTGTTCGCAAGCGACCATTATCTACACTGACGCTCCAGATGCGGCTTTTCTCTGCCAGGTCGATAATGGATTCTCCGGTCACTTTTTGCCAGTAGAAGTGACAATCCTGCATCACTTTTACCAGGGCCTCCCGATACATTTCTTCCATGTACTCGTCATCATCACCCTGAATGGTAGCTGAAAGCTTTCCGATCAAAGCATCAATATGTTTTAACTCGCCAATCAGTTCGCGATGATTTTGCAGATCTTCCGGTTTGATATGCGCCAGGTACTCACCGAGTTTATGTGTACGCTCTACATTGCGATTAATCTCACTGACAATCTGGGGCAGGCTGAGTGCTGCTGGCGGTAAAGGGACAGATTCTTCGTTTGAAGTCGCAGCACTATTACCACCATCTACAGTTTCAAGTGAGTCAGTGCGTCGGGTCGCCTCATCCTCAAACACCAACAGGAAGAATTCCTGGTCAGGCATGCTGATCGTAAGCAGGCAGTACCTTCCACGTTTCTCACCAAGTTCATAATCCTGATAGGCAGGATCGTCGGGAGAAGAAAGGACTTCATCCCGGAAGGGGAAGCGAATATTTCCGGCCAGGTCAGGCAACCGTTCCATCAGATGGTGAGAAAGCCTGTTAACTGACTGCTGCATAAATTCTTTGGCATCAATATCAAGTAAAACTTCAGTGGCGTGATTGCAAAAAATCAGCAACCCGGTTTCATCGATCGCCATAATAGGGTCACCTGTTACATCAAGCAACGCTGCGAGCCTTTGTTCCCTCTCTCGTAATTTATGCTCGCTTTCCTGATAACGTTTAAGCTGCCAGTTCAGCCTCAGGTAATCGCGCTTTACCTGTTGCAACTGCATCAATTCAAACTGTTTATTGACACGAATTTTCAGCTCTTCTTTACTGAATGGTTTGGTAATATAGTCATTCGCCCCCATGCTGAACCCTTTCACCAGGTCTTCCACCCGGTTTTTTGCGGTCAACATGATGATGGGCAATTCATCGGCATCGTATCGTTTACGTACCACCTGGCAGACCTGATACCCGGTCATTACAGGCATCATCAAGTCCAATATCATCAGATCTGGCTTTCTCGTCGACAGCACCTCAAGCGCATCAGCTCCGCTTAGTGCTGTCACCAGTTCATATTGCGGCGACAAATGTGACTCAACAATCCGCAGATTCAGATACTCATCGTCAACAACCAGTATCACGCCTTTGTTACTATTGGCACTGCCCTCATCGAGATCAGAGTCCGTGGCTTCCCGTGGTGTTTTTCGTCTGTCAACTTTGTGCAGGTCGCTTGCCTGTAAAGCTTCAGCCAGGCCTGCCTGCTGCTCTTCGGGGACGATAAACGACGGCTCGCCTTCTGTCTCCGCCACAATGTCTTTCGCTTCATCACGGTTTGCCCGATGTTTCAGGGGCAAATCGAAATAGAACAGTGCTCCTTCTCCGGGTCTGCTACGCAGAACAATTTCGGAATCATGCAATTCAAGCAGCCGCTGGGAAATTGATAATCCGAGCCCGGTGCCTCCAGCCTCCCTCGCACCATCAGAATCAACCTGGTAAAAGCGCTTGAAGATGTTACTTTGCTCTTCATCTGAGATGCCGATACCGGTATCGCGTACCGAAACACGAACATCAACATCCAGTCTTTCCACTGAAATGGTGATTGAACCATGCGGGGTAAACTTGACAGCATTAGCAACCAGGTTAAACAGCACCTGCTGCAGGCGGTCTTCATCGCCGGCAACCAGTAACCGTTCATTCGGATAGCGTTCAATCAGCTTGATGGGTTTTTCACCAATTAATGGACGCGTCATCCTGACGACAACAGAACAGACATTCTGGAGATCAACATCATGTTGCTTTAACTCTAACTGTCCATTCTTCATTGCTGAAAAATCAATAACATCATTGACCAGGCTGGACAGACGTTGTGCTGAAACCTTCATTAGCGTCAGGGTTTCTCGCTGGGTGACATTCAAGCCACTATCCTTTTCAGCCAGCATAATCTCTGCCAGACCAATAATACCTGTCAATGGTGTTCGCAACTCATGCGAGACATTCGCAATGAACTCTTCTTTGACGTTATCTGCTTCCTGCAAGGCATTGATCTTGGTCTGGTTGGCCAGCAACACAGCCTCCTGGGCGGAACGGTAGCTTTCCATCAGGTTCTTGAGGCGATCACTTAACCCCAGCGCCAGCACACTGATGGCAATCAGGCTTGCCAGCTGCAGCCCATTGTATGCCAGCAATGGCGGCAGAATGACTCCGGACCGGTGCGCGATCTCCAGTAAAACACCCGCCAGCAGTACCACCAGGGCGTACATAAAATAATTGGCGGCCCGAGTTTGTTGTCGTCTTGCCTGCAAACCCGACAACGCTGCGATACCAACACCAATGAAGGCAAACAACAAAGAGACACGATTGACAATCAAAGCAGGCATAAACAGACAAAGCACTGCGGCTGCCCCGGTCAGCCAGGTATAAAGACGGGCTATCTGATCCAGCCTGCGGTCCAAATGGTTTAGCGTCAGAAATTTCCTGAAAAAATCAGTAGCAGCACAGGCTGCCATCAGAGCAAATAAACTGGCGGCCTTATTACCCCAGCCCGGACTTTCAGGCCACAGGTATTGAAACGCGATTCCCTTTGATGACAGTGTGTACATGGCACCACTGATCATCAACATGGCAAAACTAAGATACGAGGGTTCACGGCTGCTAAACCAGACCGCCAGGCAGTAGATGCAAATCATCGCCAGCAAGCCGAAATACAGCCCGGAAGTGAAGAGTGACTGTTGCGCGGTGCCACTGAAATAATCACGGTTTCCCAAAGCCAGTGGGAACTGCAGTGACCCGTCAGAGGTTATCCGAAAATAAAGCTGCTGCGACTCTCCCGGATATACAGGAAAAGTAAAATTGATACTCCGGTGAGTGAGATCCCGGGCACGAAATGGCAGCGCACTGCCGGCCGTTTTTTGCTGCCACTGCTGATCAGCCGTGCGATAGTAAAAATCCACCTGGGAAAGCTGTGAAAACAGGCTGTAGGCAACCCATTGCTGTTGTTCGCGAAACTGATTCTCCAGTTCGACACGAACCCATATCGCACCCTGGCGATACCCCATGTTAGGTTGGCCTGGGGCAACCCAGCTCTGACCAAATGTTTGCAGCCTTTGCCTGGCCTCGGCAAAGGACAGATCCCCTTCCGGGTCATCCAGTATAACCATTTCGACACCTGGCACGGCGCCGCCAGGGAAACTGTTCAATTCCAGCGCCGATGCAACTACAGGTATGTGCAGCAACATCAGCAAAATGGCCACCCTTAGCCCCAATTTCATTGTGCAAATCCTTAGCTGACTGAAATTCATTGATGCCGTTTGTATGCATTCATAACTGAACACTTTCAAGGAATCTTCTCGTAACAAAGGCTCTGATTATCGTGTCTGATACCCTGCCATCTATACTCGAACCAGTGAATCATATAGAGTTTAAGACAACAATAAAACAAACGGTAAGTCAGATGCTAATGTTCAAAACTAACGGATACTCATCGAAACCCGCGCGTTACCTCTTATGCACACTCAGTGTCGCGACGGTTACCGCACTTGCAGCATGTGCTCCCTCTTCAGAAGACAGTTCGGACAGCGTCACCAGTTATACGCAAAACCAGGCCGATCAGGGATCGGCCCTGTATAATGCGCAATGCGCCTCCTGTCACGGTGACGACCTGCAAGGCGGTGGTGCAGGCCCCGCATTGCTGGGCACTGCCTTTGCTGACCGTTGGCAGTCACAGGATGTTCACGCACTTTATCAGCTTATCAGCACCAGTATGCCGCCTGCCGGCGGCGAAGCGCTATCAACGTCAGATTATCTGAATGTGACAGCATTCCTGTTACAGTCGAATAATATAGAGCCTGGCGATAACCCGCTAAGCGAAGAGACCCGCACCCTTGTTGCAGATATGCCAGCCAGTGCTCCTGCTGAGTCATCCAGTTTCCCGGCAATGGCGGAAGAACCTGAAACAGGCGTGACCGTCGCCGGTGAAGTCACAGATTTTGTACCGCTGACACAAAGCGAAATGAATAATCCGTCTGCGGAAAACTGGCTGATGTGGCGCGGTAACCCGCAAGCCTGGAGTTACAGCCCCCTGAACCAGATCAATCGCGACAATGTTGCAGATCTGCAACTGGAATGGGTATGGAACATGCACCTGGGCGACTCTGAGCCCGCACCGCTGGTCTACAACGGCATTATGTACCTTATCAATCCCGGCAATATTGTTCAGGCACTGGATGCCCGTGATGGTGAACTAATCTGGGAGTACACCGCCGGTCCGGACACCGGTGAGGACATGCGCAATGTGGCACTGTTTGAGGACCTGCTGATCCAGGCCACAACCGACGCACGGTTGCTCGCACTTGATGCGGCAACCGGCGAGCTACGCTGGGAAGTGGCAATTGCCGACAGCAGCAAAGGGTTTGAAAATTCGAGCGGCCCACTGATCGCTGGCGACAAGATTGTCATCGGCCTGGCTGGTTGCGCCAGCTACATTCCTGAGGATTGCTATATCAGTGCCTATGAAGCCCGGAGCGGTGAACTGGCCTGGCGCTTTAATACAATTGCCAAGGCCGGCGAACCTGGTGGTGACACCTGGGGGGAACTGGACAACCTGTATCGTGCTGGCGGTGAAACCTGGATAACCGGCAGTTATGATCCGGAACTGGATCTGACTTACTGGGGCGTAGCGCAAGCCAAACCCTGGGCACCACCGAGCCGCCACATGTCAATCCATGATGCCGGGCTCTATACCAACTCTACATTGGCTCTGGACGCGCAAACTGGCGAACTGGTCTGGCACTTTCAACACGTTCCCGGCGAAGCCCTGGATCTGGATGAAGTATTCGAACGCGTTCTGGTTGATAACAACGGTCGCAAACTGGTGCTGTCGGTAGGCAAACATGGCATTTTGTGGAAGAACGACCGGGAAACAGGCGAATTCCTGGGGTATGCAGAAACCGTGTTTCAAAACGTCTTTACTGATATTGATCCGGAAACCGGCGCAGTCACTTACCGGGATGACATTATCAACGCACAGCTCGATGAGTGGGTACCTGCCTGTCCGAGCAGTGCCGGCGGTAAAAACTGGCACTCAATGAGCTATCACCAGCCCAGCAACCAGTTGATCATGCCGCTGAGCCAAACCTGTCTAGACAACCGGGCCCGAGAAGTCGCACTTGAACCCGGCTCGGGCGGACTGGCATCAAACCGACGCTTTTACGAAATGCCCGATACCGAGGGACACCTGGGGAAACTGGCAGCATTTAATGTGGCAACCATGGAAGAGTCCTGGGCCTATACCCAGCGGGCATCATTTATCACTGGTGTACTGTCCACAGCTGGCAACCTTGCATTTGCCGGAGACCTGGACAGACGATTCCGGGCGTTTGATGTCGAAAACGGGGAAATTCTTTGGGAAACGCGACTTGGAACCGCTGTCCAGGGACATCCTCTGAGCTTCAGCATTGATGGCCAACAATATATCGCTGTGACGACTGCCAATGGCGGCACCAGCCCCAGAATGGTGCCACGTATCGTTGCTCAAGACCTTAATCCGCCACGTGATGGCAATGCCGTTTACGTATTTTCCGTGAACTGATACGTCCGCAACAGTGTCTGCTCCGCTTGCATGAGCCTGTCAATCAAGCGGAGCAGAGTGGCGCTCTGATTCTGCCTCCTGCAATGATCTTCTATCCCTGTCTTGTGAGCCAAGGCCTAGAGAGGATAGAGCAACACCAGTGAAATCAGCGCAGTCCCTCCCACCAGCAGGTTCATCGGCACACCCACCCGTAGGAAATCACTGAAACGATAAGCACCAGGGCCATAAACCATCAGGTTGGTCTGATACCCCAGCGGAGTCGCAAAACTGGCCGAGGCAGCAATCATGATTGCCAGCATAAAGGGCTCCGGATCCAACCCAGCCTGCTGAGTCACGGCTAAAGCCAATGGCACCATAATCACAGCGGCAGCGTTATTGGTGATGGTTTCTGTTAACAGCGAAACCGCAGCGTACATAAAGATCAGCAACAGAACCGGGTTGCCCTGGCTGATGAAAACCAGCCCGGCACCAAATTGCTGCGCCACCCCGGTCTTCTCCAGCGCCACACCTAAAGAGAAAGACGCGGCAATGGTCAGTAGCACCGGTAAATCAAGACTCTTCTCTGCCTCATCAACAGTCAGACAGCCTGTTGCCAGCATGGCACCAACCGCTATTAGTGCGGCGTTAAGCATACTGGTCAAGCCCAACCCAGCTGCAGCAACAGCCAGGATCAGAATTAACCACGCCAGGCCCGCTTTATTGTGGCGTGGCGTTTGCCGATCCAGATCACTGACCAGCAGAAAGTCTTTATTGTATTTTTGTCGGGTGACAAACGCAGGTCGGGCTTCGAGCAACATCGTGTCACCCGGTTTAATGATGATATTGCCAAGGTTCCCGGGTATTCGCTCGCCATTCCTGGCAACAGCCAGGACAACAGCACCGTAACGGTCCCGGAACCGGCTGCTGCGCACGGTTTCGCTGACAGCGGCACAAGATTGAGAAACCACAACTTCCACCAGTCGTCGTGCATCACGATGCTCCATCAAAGGCGCACTATCGCCGACTGATGCTGTAATGCCGTTGATACGCAATAAATCAGCGATAGCATCAGTCTCACCCGCAAAGACAAGGCGGTCACCCGCCAGCAATACTTCTTCTGAAGGTGCAGCTGTCACCACGGTTTCATCACGACCGATTTCCACCAGATACAATCTTTCCAGGTCTCGCAAACCAGCCTGCTCTACCGTGAGCCCAACCAGCGGCCCATGAGGGTCAACGGCGACCTCCACTGTAAATTCGCGCATATTCTCGAATGCTTTGTGTGGATTACGATCCGGCAGCCAGCGCGGCAGTAAAAATGTCATATACAACACAGAAACAATCACCACCGGAATACCCACCAGAGTGATCGAAAAAATATTGAAGTCAGCATTACCGGTTATGGCTTCGTACTGTCCGGCCACGACCAGATTGGTACTGGTGCCAATCAACGTGAGCGTGCCACCAACGATAGCGCTATAACTCAACGGTATTAGCAAACGGGACGGGGATATGCCTGTTTTACGAGACCAGGCAGCAATCGCCGGAATCATGGTTGCCACCACAGGGGTGTTGTTCAGAAAAGCACTTAGCGGAATAACCGGCAGGAACAACCGCAACAAAGCCGATTTTACACTCGTCGGTTTACCCAGAAAGCGGTTCACCAGCAGGTCGATACCACCGGTGGCATGCAAACCGGCCGCCACAGCAAACATGGCCGCCACGGTAATCAGACCGGGATTGGCAAAGCCTGCCAGCGCCTCATCAGGGGCCAGTATGCCGGTGGCACTCAAGACTGCCATGACACTTAACAGCACCACATGCGGCGCCAGCCTGGTCAGCATCAATGTACATAACGCGCCGAGGGTCAGCGCTAATGAAAGCCAGGCCTGCCAATCCACAAAAATCACCTTGGTTGTTTGTCAATGCAGGGAGTATACCCAAGGCTCAATATTCCTTAAAAGAATATTTATTGATAATTATATTCCATTAAAGAATTAAGGGAATTGCCCACTATTGTAATCACGTAGTGCCTGCTCGATCTCTTCACGCGTATTCATGACGAAAGGACCATACTGCACAATTGGCTCATTCAGAGGCTTGCCGGCCAGTAGAATGATCCGACTTCCCTGGCTGCCGCGAAATCGCAGTGTATCACCTTCTCGATCCAGCAAGACAAGCTCGCCGGGAGCCAGCAGCTTTTCGCTTCCCTCCAGAGATAACTCGCCTTCGTACACATATAACAGCGCTGTCTTGCCGGCTGACTCAAGAACCAGTTCATGCCAGCTGTCATCCGACATCATAATATCGGCAAAATCCGGCTCAGTATCCGAGCGCTGGACAACCCCTGATACCGGGTTGCCATCAACCGTGACTGCACCAGAAATAAGTTTGACGGACAGGCCGGTGTACTCAGCCAGAGAGAACTTTTCGGCAGCAATGTCCTGATAGTCTGCTTTTTGCATTTTGGATTTGGCCGGCAAATTAAGCCAAATCTGAAAGCCTCGCATGCGTCCTTCTGTCTGTTTAGGCATTTCCGAGTGGACAATACCGCCACCTGCCGTCATCCACTGCACATCGCCAGGCCCCAGATCACCAATGTTACCCATGTGGTCACGGTGCTCCATATGACCTTCCAGCATATATGTCATCGTTTCAAACCCACGATGCGGATGCGAAGGAAAACCGCCGATATAATCCTGGGCTTCATAGGAACCGAATTCATCCATCATCAGAAAAGGATCAAACATGTCAGGTTTATGCATGCCACCGCCAAAGACCCGCATTAATTGCACACCATCCCCATCTGAAGCAGGTTGTGCCCGAATCACTGTCTGAACACTTTTTAAAACAGTCATTGCGACCTCCCAATCGGCACATTGGCCGTTATCATCTGAATATAGGCCCATATTACAATCAATATATTGATACAATGACGCAATCTTTCCCTGCAAACAATCTAGAATTTTGATATGTACAGATCACCCAGAATTACATTGGACCAATGGGCAGCTTTCCAGGCCGTCGTAGAAGAAGGAAGTTTTGCTGGTGCTGCAGAACGCCTTAATAAAAGCCAGTCCAGCATCAGCTACGCCGTTGCCAAACTGAATGAACAGCTGCCCGCCCCCGTGCTGCAACTGCAAGGGCGTAAAGCTGTCCTGACCGACGAGGGTCATGTCATGTACCGCCGCGCCACGCTTCTGCTCAAACAGGCAGGAGAAACGGAGGACGTGGCTAATATGATTGCCAGTGGGCTGGAATCTGAAGTGACTCTCGCTGTCGACGGACTGATGGAACCCACAACGCTGGTGCCAGTACTGGAGCAATTTTCTCAGGATTTTCCCTCCACACGCTTGCGCATATTAGAGACCCAGCTCTCTGGCACTGTGGAAATGTTACTGGAAAAAAAGGCTGATCTGGTGATTGGTGGCCAGGTGCCTGTGGGTTACCTTGGCACCCCGGTCGATAGCTGCCGCATGATACCGGTCGCCCATCCTGAACACCCTTTATTCAACCGCGAAAATGGGGACGCTATCAATGACTATGAACTGAGAAGCTGGCGACAAATTGTGTTGCGCGATACCGGTATTCGACGAAACCAGGATGCTGGCTGGCTCGGCTCGGAACAGCGCTGGACAGTCAGTCATTTTTCAACGGCCGTGAAAGTGCTCAAGGCGGGGCTGGGGTTTGCTTTTTTACCACAAAGCTGGATAGAAGAAGAGCTGAATCATGGCTTATTAAAAATGCTGCCTCTGGCCTGGGGCGCAGAGCGCCACCTGACACTTTACCTGATGGTGGCTGCCACAGATGCGGCAGGCCCGGCAACCCGGGCACTGGCCGATATTATTGTGGCAAACTGCCCGAGTCAGTCGCTGACTGACTGACGGCGACGGTCCATCACCCTGTCCAACACTGCCCAATTATCAGGCAGCAAGTTCTGCCCGGCACTGACCTCCTTATCAAACTGCAGATAATGACGCGCCGCATTGGAATAAGGTTGCCAGGCTGGCTGCCCTGGCGATACTGGCTTACCGGTTCGGGCAAAACTCACCCAGTAGTCAGACATGATATCCGCCAGACGATAGTCAAATGCCGAGGTATCACCACGCAAGGTATGCGCATTATTGAATGTATAAGCTATCTCTGACGCATGATATGCACCAAGCCCGGACTCAGTGGCTCCTGGCGGGTGATGGGTGAAGAAGTACAGGTACGCGGGTTGATTGACATGCCGGGTCAGGTTGGCCCAGGTCACCATATTCCAGCCAAACGTCGTATCCCTGAAGCTGTCGAGTACGGAACGTCTGATGTTATCGGCAGGATACACATCCATCACCAACTCAGCCAGTTCACCATAAACAGCACGCATCCGCGCCTGGTATTCCGCTTCATTAGCTGGCAGGTTTGCTGCTGCACCCAGCGTTGTGCCTTCATCGCTGTTAAAGCCAAGCATAACGGGAACCGGGTGTTGCTGCCCCCGCGAAAAAAGTGAATACAGCTGATCGGGGATCACCCAGCCGTCAACGATACCATCGGTACGAAAACCTGCCGACTGACTGGCATTTAATAATTGCTCTGCCGGCATGGCGCGTAATTCTGCCAGGTCTGCAGCGCCGATCACACTTGCCAGTTCTTGCCCAGCAGAGATCGCAGAGGGACCGGCGCTGGTTTGCCGGTCGAGCTCCACCCGGGTATCAAGCCTGGCACCGCTTTGGGCAATCACTTTGTGAAACAGCCCTTGCGCAAGCGGTGAGGCTGTCAGAAAGTTCACCGACCAGGCGCCTGCAGACTCACCAAAGATAGTGACATTATCAGGATCACCACCAAAGGCAGCAATGTTGTCCTGTACCCACTGTAAAGCAGCAATCTGGTCAAGAATGCCATAATTGCCAGCAGAGAAATTCGGCGACTCAGCGACCAGTTCCGGATGTGCAAAGTAGCCAAACACACCCAGCCGGTAATTCAAAGTCACTACAACAGCACCTTTTGCCGCCAGTTCCGTACCGTCATAGGTAGATATGGCACCTGAGCCCCGCGTCAGTGCACCGCCATGAATCCAGACCATGACCGGTTTGCGTTCATCAGCCGATGCCTTGGACCAGACATTAAGGTACAGACAGTCTTCACTGCTCAGCCGGGCTGGCCGATAGAAAAAAGATCCCTCAGGATATGACTGCTGCATGCAGTTGGGACCAAAACTGTCCGCCTCACGCTCCCCTGACCAGGAAGCCGGAGCCTGGGGTGGCTGCCAGCGCCGCTGACCGACCGGTGGCGCAGCATAGGGTATCCCCTTGTAGACCGCCACACGTTGGTCCCGGTCAGAGCGCTCTCCGATCAAGCGACCCTGAGGCGGACTCACACGTGGCCGCTCGTCACCAGGCGGCTGTGCCATGGCAATCCCCGTCACGCTCATTGACAGAGCAACTAATAATAAAGAGCAGGTTCGAGCTATCATTTTCATTATCACATTCCCCGTATTGCGTATGTGATTGATCATCACTATCCAGTAGAATGCCTGCACTCACAGCCTATTTTAGCGCGAGGCAGGCCAGGAACCATGGAAACGAAGTATACACATCTGTTGTCCCTCTTGTTCGGGTTTGGTGTTGTAATACCGGTATCAGCAGATCAAACGTTCTCCCCAGCATCAGGTGACAGTCCGGCACTTCAAACCTGTCTTCAACAAGCTGTGCTGGAGCCTGAGAATTTGCAACTCACCATTGCAGAGCTGCACCAGCAATGCCACGCCCAGTTGCAAACCCAAGACACACTGATTACCACTGAAGTCAATTCAAGTGTAACGACCGGTGATGACCAGACCAGCTCCGAAGACAATTTCCCAGCCGACACTGCGCTCACCCAACGTACTGACAGTGAGTGGTTTTTCACTCCCTATAAAGATAATTATCTGACGTTTGGTCAGATGCGTATGGATGATGGTTCAGTACCTTTTAGCGGAGAACAACTGGATACCAAGTTTTCATTGGGCCTTTCTTTTAGTCTGTTTTCTCAGAATGAGTTGCTGGATTTTCTGGACCCACTGCGTTTCGGCTATTCGCAATTATCCTGGTGGAATATTGCAGACGACTCTTCACCTTTTACTGAGCATAATTACAACCCGGAAGTCTATTGGGATTTCACTCAGCCGGGGCGCCCTTTGGTTGGTGACTTTCCCTACGTCGACAGAGTCGGCCTGGAGCATCAGTCTAATGGACTGGGCGGGCTGGATTCGCGCAGCTGGGATCGCATTTATGCGCAGAAGACCTACCACCTGCTCCCGCAACTGCGACTCGGGTTCAAGTTATGGCAGGTCATCGGTACCGACTGGCAGAATGATGACATTGAGGACTACCTGGGTTCAGGCCAGGTCTCCCTGGAGTATGAACCTAACGACAGGACGCTGATCAGATTTAAGGTACATCGCGGTCATGACGTCAGCACCTACAGCTACCAGGCAGATATCCGTTATCGCCGCCCCTGGCTCAACTCCGCATTTTTTCTGAGCTATTACAACGGGTATGGTGAAGCCCTGATTAATTACAATCAAAAAGCAAGCAGCGTCAGACTCGGACTGTATTTCCCACTGGAAACTTTTTAATTTGCAGTGGGCTCATCAAGCTGCTGGCGAATTTGCTGTAAATTGTTCCGGGCGGGCTGGTAGTCGGGGTTACGTTGCAATAACAACTCCAGTATTTCAGCTGCAACAGCCAACCTGCCTTTGCGGTACAATAAATTACTGTACCCCATAGCCAGTAATTCACTTTCCGGCCAACGCTCCAACCCCGCTTTCCAGGCAGGTTCGCTGGTATCTTCGTTGATCTGTTCAAAGCTGGCCAGCGCCGTAAAATACTGTTGAGCAGTACTGTTCACTGGCAACGTTCCCGGTTCCAGCAAAACCACTGACCAGTGATCAGCCCTGGCCCAGGTGCGTTCGAAAACTGTCATTGGGGTTCTCAGCGTTTCTACCGTGCCAGAGCGCAGTAAAATCTCTTCATTTGCCAGGTCATACCCGACAGCGACTGCATAATGCCATTGCGGCAAGCTCTTCAGGCCCAGGTTCTGCATCACCAGTACCGGCCTTCCCTGCTCCAGCTCCTGCATCAGATCCGTGAGTTGTCCACCTAAAGGCAATGCGATGCGGCCATACCGCCGACTGGTCGCCAGCATTTCCACTTGCAGACTACCCTGTCTCTCCGGCAAGTAAACCTGTGAAACCAGTTCATCTGGTTCTACCAAGACACCCGACTCGATCAGCACTGTCGCTAACGCAGCCGGACCGCATTGATACTGTGATTGCGGATAGAAAACCGTGGAGGAAAGGTAAATTCGTGGTTGAACAACCGGCGTACCATCATCGCCCTGAAGCAAGGCATCGGTTTGCGGAGTTGCCACGCAGGCCTGCAGGAGGGCAAAAAGCAGAAGCAGGAGCGCCCGCTGCCGGGCGCTCCAGTTGAACCGCATGAATCAGACTCCGGGGAAGATGTCTGTTACACCGGCAATATCAAGCAGCATGAAGAAAACCAACAGGAATAACAGGAAACCCAGAGCACCCTGACCCGCTGGCAATTCATCGATTTGCAGAGACAGCTGTTCCAGCTCTGCACCGCTCAGACCGGCAATACGTGTCTTGGCATCTTCAACATTCACACCACGCTCTGTCAGCATCTGCTGAACCTTTTCCTGTGACATGAACGCATTCACTTTGGCGAGATTTTCGCTGTGCTGTTGCTGTGACAACAACTGCTGTGTTGTTACCATACCCTCATTAGCGGCCATGGCACTGGGCTGAAATGCGATGCCCGCGGTAAAGACAAGTGCCAACATCCATACTGATACAGAACGAATTGCTTTTTTCATAGTGTTTCTCCCTTCTCTAGTGGCTTAAGTGAACTAATTCCCAATTTCACTCGTTATCGGTCGCAGTGATCTGATGTATGTGAACGTCGCGCTGTGGAAACGGAATACTCAAACCTTCCTTGTCGAACGTTTTGTAAACCATCTCGTTCATTCGAAAGTGCACGCCCCAATAATCCGCGGCGTTTACCCAAACCCGTACCACAATATTGACAGAACTGTCTGCCAGTGCAGAAACCGCCATAAAAGGTTCCGGGTCTTTCAGAATACGTTCATCTTCATCAATCAACCGCCCCAGCACTTCGTATGCTTTATCGACATCATCTCCGTAAGCGATGCCGAAAGTCCAGTCGACACGACGTTGGGCTTGTGCAGAAAAGTTGGTCAACGAATCCGTTGCCAGTGGTCCATTCGGCAAAATAATGGTTTTGTTATCCGGTGTCGTTAAAATCGTAACGAAAATCTGGATCTCTTTCACCGTACCCATGTAACCTTGGGCATCAATAAAGTCACCGACTTTGAAATATTTGAAAAACAAAATCATTACACCACCGGCGAAATTCTGTAATGTGCCTGACAGCGCCAGGCCTACGGCCAGGCCGGCGGCACCCAGAATTGCCACGAATGACGTCATTTCAATCCCAAGCACACTGAGCGCGGTGATGTAGACCATCACTTTAAGCAGGATAGACACCAGGCTGCAGAGGAAAGAGCAAAGGGATTGGTCGACTTTCGAGCGATCCAGGATCCGGCGCACAACACCCAGGATAATATTGGCAATCCACAGACCAATGACCAGGGTGAAAATAGCACCTACCAGCTGTACGCCGTAGGTCATCACCATCGCCGTCAGCGCTTCGGTGGAAAATTCAAAGTTCTGCAGAAATTCCATAGTTCAACTCTCTTCTTATTCATTTATTCGCCCGTCCAGGGCTTATTCCATTAACCTATAACTTACCCACCAGTGTCAAATGGGTGTTTACAAAGCAGTGTAATTCTTCCATAACTTGTTATTATGACAGCTGAAACTCATAATCCAGCTTTAACCCCTGCCCAGGGATACAGGAGAGGGCTATGCTGACAGCCACCCCCAGTTGCCTCACCCGCCTGACAACGGCCTTGAGGGCACTAATTCGCAATACTTCACGTGCTCTGATTATTTCTGCTGGCGTTGCTTCCTTACCTGCGGACAGCTTCGCTCAGACCTCGCCGACAGCCATTACCGGCGCCAGAATCATTACCGGGCTGAACCAGCCCGCCATTGAAGATGGCACCCTGGTTTTTGAGCAGGGACGTATTACTGCGGTAGGCGAATCCGCCAGTATTACGCTGCCGGGCAACACTCACATTATCAACCTCAATGGCAAAACCCTCATGCCGGGACTGGTTAATGCCCATGGCCATGCCGGGAATGTTCGCGGCTTGGAAAACGGACACTACAGTCGCGAAAACCTGATTCGCCAACTGCGTCTGTATGCTGCCTATGGCGTCACCACGGTTGTCAGCCTGGGTGATGACCAGGCAGAAGGCTTTACCCTTCGTGACGAACAGGCCACACCGGCTCTTGATCGGGCCAGGCTGTTCGTGGCTGGTCCGGTCCTGTCAGCCAGCTCCCCTGAGCAGGCGATAGAACGCGTTGACGCAACAGCTGCCATGGACCCGAATTTCATAAAAGTCCGCGTTGATGACAACCTGGGCCGTACGCCCAAAATGCCTGCCGATGTTTACCGTGCATTTAGTCAACGTGCCAGTCACCACAATATTCCGCTGGCCGTTCATGCCTATTATCTGGAAGACAGTAAAGCCGTCGTCGAGGCTGGTGCTGATTTGCTTGCTCACAGTGTACGCGACACCAGCGTCGATCAGGCTTTTATCGACCTGCTCAATGAGACCGGCGTATGCTATGTCCCCACTCTCACGAGAGAGGTTTCTACGTTTGTCTATGAAAACGAACCCGCATTTTTCACTGACCCGTTTTTCCTTGCCAACGCAGAGCCTGATACGCTGACAGCTTTGCGCGACGAGGACCGCCAACAGGCCATCCGGAACAGTCAATCTGCGCAACATTATAAAACCGCCCTCAATACCGCCATGGAGAATCTTAAGCGCCTCAACGAAGGCGGGGTGACCATTGCCATGGGTACAGATAGTGGCCCACCTGCCCGTTTTCAGGGGTATTTTGAACACATGGAAATGTGGATGATGCAAGACGCCGGCCTGTCTCCGGCAGATATTATCCGTTCAGCCACGTCCCAGGCAGCAAACTGCACCTTTCTCGAAGGTGTCGGCAGCTTGCAGGCAGGCTATTGGGCCGATTTCCTGGTTCTTTCCGAAAATCCATTGCAGGATATCAACCTGACACGGTCACTTGAGCAGGTATGGATAGCAGGAAAACCGATTGAGAGAACTGGCTTTGCGACGCAACCTTAACTCCCCTGGCAAGATAATGGAATCACACCCCATGGACTCTTTCTGGAACAGTGACCGGGCTCAAAATCTGACTGGGGCTGCCGTACTGGTCATTGTCAGTATGCTCAGTGTTTACCTGCTCGGTCAGTCCAGTGAACCCTGGCCCGGCCATATGGCTCTGGCCACTTCGCTGTTTGGCCTGAACCTGGCACTTTTCTTTTTATACACTCAGCCCTGGGTTCAGCGATTCCGCCCCCGCAAACTACTTATGCTAAGCCTGGAAGCAGTGACAATTGTCAGCCTGTACTTCCTCGTTAACATCAGCTTCATTGCGATCCTCGGCATCGTCTGGATTGTTCAAGTCGCCGAAACTCTGCCGATTCGAACAACTGGCTGGCTGCTGGCCGGCGCCGTCAGTGTTTTCACTATTAGCCAGACTTTTCACTGGCAAGGCACCAGCCTGATGTTAGCGCTGACCGGGTCAGTCACATTATCCCTGTTCCATCTGTTTGCCGTTATCGCGACACACCGGGCAAGGCGAGAGCAAGTGCTGAGGGAGGAAACAGCAGCGTTAAACCGTGAACTTCTCGCGACACGCGAATTGCTGACCGAGCATTCCCGTCAATCAGAACGACTGCGAATTGCCCGTGACCTTCACGACCTGTTGGGTCACCATTTAACGGCACAAATTCTCCAGCTTGAGGTCGCTACACATATCACGGAAGGTGATGGCCGGCAAAAGGTCGAACAGGCGCTGGCACTGGGCAAGTTACTCTTGAGCGACCTACGCACAGCCGTCAGTGAGCTGCGTGAAGATGAACCGATCAAGTTTGAAGATGCTATTGAGAAACTGATCAGTGACTTACCAGGCATTCAGGTCCAACTGGATTTTGAAGCACAGCTGGAAGACATAAATCAGGCTGAAACACTGCTGAGATGCACCCGGGAAGCACTGACTAACGTGCTACGACACAGCAATGCTTCAGAATGCTTGATTACATTCAGCCAACAAGACAGCGATTTCCAGTTGCGCATCAGCGATAATGGCGTGGCCCGCGAAAAAGTAGAGCCAGGTAATGGCCTGAAAGGTATCCAGGAGCGTGTTGAGGAAACCGGCGGCAAGGTTTCCTGGTACACAAAAAATGGTTTCACGGTGGATATCCGTTTGCCCGTTACCGGGGATTAAGCAGCCACCAATCTACTAACTGACATGCCTTCGCACATTGGCTGATACCCACTCAGACAGCAGCACGGTAAGAAAGATCAACACAAAGACGGTTGCCACCTGAGCCCAGGCCAGATTGTTGATTGCCGCATTCATAGCCAACCCTATACCACCAGCGCCGACCAGCCCCAATGTCGTAGATTCACGAATATTGATATCCCAACGGTACACACTGATACCGGCAAAAGCGGGTTTGATTTGCGGCCATATAGCGACCTGAAGGACCTGCATCGGGCTTGCCCCAGTGGAACGCACAGCTTCAACAGGCCCCACCTCAACTTCTTCTATGGCTTCATAAAGCAACTTCCCCAGAAACCCGATAGAGCGCAGTGCAATTGCCAGCATTCCGGCAAACACCCCGGGCCCGACAATGGTAACCAGCAACATCGCCCAGATCAGCGCGTTGATAGACCTGGAACTAACGATTACCAGCAAAGCAAAGCCACGCAAAACCGGATGGGGGCTGGTATTGCGGGCAGCCAGAAACGCCAAAGGAAATGCAATGAGCAGTCCCAGCAAGGTACCAATGGTAGCGATATTTATCGTATCCCATAGCGGCGCCAGCAAAGATCCTGTCACCTGCCAGTCAGGTGGCACCATCCGTCCCAGCAAACTCAGTGCTTGCTCGTCAGCATCATACAGAAACTCCCAAATAGTATTTTCCGATATGACCCTCCAGCAAATACAGAATAATGCCAGACCTGAGAACCAGAGCCCCCAGGCGATCAAACGCTGCCTGCAGCTTTTAGGGTGCCAACTGACGCTACCGCTTTTTAAATAATTGACAGGCATCAGGCAGTCCACCGTCTGATATGGCCAGAGAGGTATTCACTGAGCAGTACAATGATAATAATCAAGATCAGAATGGCAGCAGAAGTGTCATAGTCATATCGGTTAATAGACGTATTCAACGTTGCACCAATCCCCCCCGCACCCACAATGCCGATCACTGCCGACTCGCGAAAATTAATATCCAGGCGATACATGCTAAGCCCTATCAAGCGTGGCATCACTTGCGGCTGCACCGCATAGTTAACCCACTGTAACCAGCCAGCACCGGTTGCTTTGACCGCTTCAAGTGCGTCTTTTCTGACATCCTCGATATCTTCTGCCAACAGTTTTGCAGTAAAACCCAACGTCGCAAAAGCCAGTGTCATTACCCCGGCAAGTGGACCAAAACCAAACATGGTGACAAACAGAATGGCAATAATGATTTCCTGAAAAGTGCGCGAAATGGCAATGACAGCCCGACAAAACAGGTACACCGGAGTGGGTGCCATATTTGCTGCAGCCCCCAGACCTACCGGTATGGCCAGCACGGTACCTATCACTGTCGCGACAAATGTCATGGTAAGACTTTCCAGCAGGCCCAGACCAATTTCATCCAGGCGAGACATAAAGTCAGGACGGGTAAAAGATGCAACAAAGTCCAGACCACGATCCATGCCCTGTGAAACACGGGCCCAATTGACCTCGATACTCGATGTTGCCAGAACAAGATAAACGAGCACTGCGGCGTTTAAGGTGAGCCGTTTCCAGCGTTGCCCGATAACCGGCAGAGGCCTCCAGACCCCTTGCCGGGCAGCGTTCAAGCGGACATCTTTGCCTGAGATGTCAGTCATCTGCGGGCTCCTGCCAGTCTTCCAGGCCATAAATGTCTGTTAACACCTGTTCTGACAAGGCTTCAGGTTTGCCGTCAAACACAACAGCCCCCTGCTGCAGGCCAATAACCCGGCTGACAAACTGTTGTGCCAAAGCCACATCGTGGATATTGATGATAGCGGCCAGATTCTGCTCCCTGCACAACTCACATAACAGCCTCATAATTTGCCGTGAACTCTTCGGGTCAAGGCTGGCTGTCGGCTCGTCAACAAGGAGTAAAGCAGGTCGCTGCATCAGTGCGCGGGCAATGCCCACACGTTGTTTCTGTCCACCGGAGAGGGCATCTGAACGTTTATCCAGCATCTCACTGAGGCCGACCCTGTCCAGTAATTGTGTCGCGTATTTGATATCGGCAGCCGGGTAGCGACGCAACAGGCTTTGCCAAAACCCGACGTAGGCAAGACGGCCAGACAATACATTTTCCATAACGCTTAAGCGCTCTACCAGTGCATAATTCTGGAAAATCATGCCAATCTGCCGCCTGGCCATCCGCAGTTGCCGTCCTTTTAACAATTCAAGACGGCTGTCGTTCAACAATACCTGACCATCAGTTGGCTGGACCAACTGGTTAATACAGCGAATCAGCGTGCTTTTACCGGCACCAGAAGGACCAATCAGGGCAACCACTTCGCCAGCCGCCACATTGAAGCTCACATTATTCAGTGCCAGTTCACCACCAGCGTAGCGTTTGGAAACGCCCTTCAGTTCCAGCATGCAGATTTCCTTATTATTTTGCACCGCTATAGCCGGTTGCCTTTCACCTGACTAATCACAATAATATGTGGTGTCGTTAACCCGGTCGATATCACGTATCAGCGACCAATGCTCCTGATAGGTCACAGGAATAAACTGTGACATGCCCGCATCAGCAAACTCTGCGGCGAGCGCACTGCCTTCCCAGTCGTAGTCGAAAAATGCTGCTCTGATCTTGCTGGCAAGTGCCGGCGCAAGATCGTGCGCAATGCCATAAGCTGTCGTCGGGAATGTCTGGGAGCGATAAACCATGCGGTATTGCGATTCGGAAACCACACCCCGTCCGACCATCCTTTTCAGTACTTCATTTGCTACTGCAGCTGCCGGGTAATCTCCGTTCACAACGCCAAGGATGGAATTATCATGGCTCCCTGAATAAGTAGATTCATAATCCACACCTGCAGTCAGATTAAATTCTCCCTCAAGAATACTCACTGGCGCCTTAAACCCTGAATTTGATGTTGGCGAGGTAAATGCCAGCTTTTTGCCACGTAAATCTTCGGGAGAGTTAATGTCACTGCCTGGATAGGTAATCAGCTCCATTTCATAGCCGTATTGCCCATTCTCACCCGCCATCATGGCAAATGGCACAAAGCCGGAGCAGTTCACTGCAACCGGGGTAGAGCCGGTGTTAAATCCGGCAATATGTAAACGCCCTGCTCGCATGGCTTCCAGTTGGGCAGCATTAGACTGGACGGGAAAAAAACGAATTTCCTTATCGGTGGCATCGCTGAGGTGTTGAATGAAGTCGTCCCAGACCCGGGCATAGAGAGCAGGGTCTTCCACCGGGGTATAGGCAAAGACCAGAATTCGGGGATCTCGCCAGTCCTCTTTTAAGGCCGGGTTATCAGCGACCAGGTCATCATTGGCATCCTGATACCGGGGGGACAGGCCACGTTGCTGAGCAACAGCGGAGCCAGCAAGAAGCATCAGGAAAAGCAGCAAGGCAGAGCGACTGTAACGCAGGGCGCTGCACCTGAGATAATTTGACAGACAGTTCATCGGAAAATCGCTGTTTATTATTTGTTTGATACGATCATAACAGCCTCGAGAGGCGCTGCCTATGAGTCAGGGCCTGTTCCCGCCATGGCGGCATGATGATGCCAGAGTGCCTGAAACTGGGCCAGCACGTGAGCAAAGTCAGCATTATTCAGCAAACGGTCTGCACCCTCTTCAGGTGGTTCAAAATCGCCCTGTAGCGCGCGTGCGCTGCTTAAACTGATACCTTCCTGACGGTTTTCAATCCGGCGTTCCCAAAGCGACACCGGTGAGTCTACCCACACAGCCCGGAAATTCGGTATTTGCGCAGCCAGATATTCTCTATGGCTCTTCTTATAAGCCCCCTGAGAAACAAGGATGTTTTGATGCCCACCAGCATCAGACAGCCGCTTTTTAAGCAATTTCGCCAGCCTTTCAAAATAGCGGCCACGCATGGCTGGCGTAAAAGGTCGGGACTCTGCCAATGCCTGTTGCATTTCCGCAGTGAGGTCAGTGTCGGCATGATAGACAGGCCAGCCATAGTATCGGGCCAGATTGTCTGCAACCCAGCTTTTGCCAACACCTGACAAACCGAAAAAGAACCAGACCACCGGCTGCGCTGCCTGATCTTGCCCCCCCCCCGAATGCTGACTGTCTCTTTGACTTTGCACTAGCACACCCTGACTAATTACCGGACTGTCGAGAGATATCTCTGGCACGCGAATGCCCGCCCGGACTTGCTGAATGACATGGATTTTACCAACCTCTAATGGGTCGTGGTGAAGAGATCTGTTGCAGAACTTTGCGCACGACCCACTAGCGTGTATTATTCGGCTTTTTGCAGCAACATTGTAACAGGTACCAACAATGGGCAGAGCTTACCAGAACAGAAAAGAGTCCATGGCCAAAACGGCCGCCGCGAAAACCAAGGTGTACAGCAAGTACGCTCGCGAAATATATGTGTCAGCCAAATCTGGCGGAGTAGACCCTGACGGCAACCTTTCGCTGCGCAGTCTGCTGGAGCGCGCCAAGAAAGACCAGGTGCCATCCCACGTTATCGACAAGGCGATTGAAAAAGCACAGGGTGGCGCTGGCGAGGACTTTTCCGTTGCCCGGTACGAAGGCTTTGGCCCTGGCAACTGCATGGTGATCGTCGAGTGTCTGACAGACAACCCTAACCGCACGTTTGGCGACGTCAGGCAGTGCTTCACCAAGACAAAATGTAAAATTGGCGCTCAAGGCAGTGTCAGTCACATGTTCGACCATTGTGCGATCTTTGCGTTCAGCAGTGATGACGAAGAAGGTGTGCTCGAGGCCATGCTCAATGCAGAAGTGGATGTCACTGATATTGAGAATGAAGGCGGCACCATCACCATCTTTGCACCTCATACCGAGTACGCCAAAGCGCGCGAAGCCATTCGTGACAATTTTGGCGACATTGAATTGGACACCGACGAGATCCAGTTTTTACCTCAAACCACCACAGACGTCGGCGGCGATGATGTAGCACTGTTTGAAAAATTCACAGAGATGCTGAATGACCTGGATGACGTGCAGAATATTTACCACAATGCGGTATTGCCTGAGGAATCCGACTAGTTTTACCAGCACTCTACTCTTTCAAATTCAGTGGCTCTGGTGCAAAACCTTTATTATCAATAATCTTTCTTTGCCACTCTTCCGCGGGTGCAGGACGTCCGTATAAATATCCCTGGAAGAGGTGGCATCCCATGGATTCCAGTTTACTGACCTGTTGACGGGACTCGACACCTTCGGCAATGACCCCCAACTCGAGACTGCTGCCCAGTGCCAGAATAGTCGTCACAATTGCCTCATCATTGTTGTCAGTCAACAGGTCTTTAACAAAAGACTGATCTATCTTCAGCAAAGCCAATGGCAGTTGCTTAAGATAACCCAGCGAAGCATAGCCGGTACCAAAATCGTCCAGGGCAAACTGAATACCGTGCTTACCCAGCGCTTTCATCCGAGACACAGTAATATCAATGTCTTCAATCAACAGGCTTTCTGTCACTTCCAGTTCCAGTTTGCTGCCATCAAGCTGATAGTGTTCCAGTTGTTTTTCTATGACGCTAACAAACTCAGCATGGTGAAACTGACGGGGGCTGATGTTAATCGACAGCTTTACACTCTTTAGAATAGGGTCATGCTTCCACCTGGCAAGGATTTCACAAGCCTGCTCTATCACCCATTCCCCCAATGGAATAATCAGGCCACTCGCCTCAGCAACAGGGATGAAGTCGCTGGGCGGTACAAATCCAAGTATCGGATCCTCCCAGCGTAACAAACCCTCAACCCCGAAAATGTGGCGCTCAATGTCAACTTGCGGCTGCAGATAAAGGGAGAGCTGATTGCTATTGACCGCTCTTCTCAAGGCTTTTTCAATTGTACTGCGACGATTCAGCTCAACCTGCATATCCGGATCAAAAAACCGGATAGCATTACGGCCGCCAATCTTGGCAGACTGAAGTGCCAGGTCAGCTGCTTTAAGCAGACCATCACCATCCCATTCGGCATCTGTGAACATCGCCACACCGATACTGACGGTATTATTATATTCGCCCCCCTGCAGCTCAAAAGGCTGATTTAATTGCAAACGAAGCGCATTAGCCAGTTCTTTAACCCTTACCTTGGCTTCTGCCGGGTTCTGTGCGAGATCTTCAATAATAATGACAAACTCATCTGCCCCGAGACGACCTGCGGTATCGCTACTCAGCAAACCACGCTCAATCCGGCGCGCTACCCGCTGCAGCAACAAATCACCCCGGTGATGCCCCTGGGTGTCATTCACAGTTTTGAAATTATCCAGGTCGACCAGTAGCAGCGCACCTTCGTGTCCACTTTTCTCATGTGTCTCAAGGGCATGCCTTAATCGATCCAGTATCAATCTGCGATTGGGCAGGCCGGTGAGCGGATCAAAGTAGGCGAGTTGGTGTAATTGGTTCCGAATCTGTCTGTCTTCAGTAATATCTGTTGATATACCACAGAGAGAGTACACCTGCCCCTCTGTATCGCGCAGCGGAAGTTTGACCGAGATCAACGTGTGAGACTGCTGATCCAGCAAGACCGCAGCTTCCTCCTCTGCTACACGTTCACCTTTATTGATAACGCGACTGTCACTGCGGCGAGCCCGGTTACAAGTGGCATCGTCGTAGAAAGCGTTATCGGTTCGCCCGATAATCTGGCTGGCCGGTTTGCCCAGCATTTCACAAAATTTCCGGTTCACATATTGATAGCGAAAATCTTTGTCTTTGATATAGATGTAAGCTTCTACACTATTGAGGATGGTATGCAGTTGCTCTTCACTTGTGGCCAACTGCCGACTTTTATCTGCCACCATTAAGCGTTGCGCAATAGTCACGGCGGTGGCTATCATCAGCAAAATAATCAGCCCCGAGATGACGACCCACTGAAGCGTCGTGAAACGCTGCCCCAGACTGGATGCCATCCATGTATTGATAATCTGATAATAAGGAGAGTTCTCATCCGCCCGCCATTGCTGCAAATAACCATCAATGATAGGCAGCAGGGCCTCACCCCTGCCTTCTCCAGCCGCATAGTACAACTGGCTGGGCAAAAAGATGATGGTAGTGGCCGTCAATTCTCGACGCACTGATTCAATCTGTCCAAAAAAATGATTGGATGCCACACCGTCAACCAGCTGTTCCGCAACCGCATCGAACGCCACGGAAAGGTCATCAAACAATACCCAGTCCACATCAAGCTCAAAGCTTTCTGCCAGGTTCGTCAGGTAACTTTGCTGAATGGAACCACGCAGCACTGCAATACGGTGCCCGTCAAGATCCAGAGGTGTTGCAAGAGATACTTCGCCGGTACTGAAAATTTGTGACCAGCTTAATAAGGCGGGTGTATGATGGTAGTCAAAGACCTGTTCCCGTTCTGAGGAACGAGCCACATCAGGCATCAGATCGATTTCTCCCGATTCCAGCATCAACAGACAATCGTTCCATTGGCAGGGATGAACCTCAACCTGCCAGCCTTCCTCCGCCGCAATGCGATGAAAAACATCCCCCAGTATGCCTCCCAGGGCTGGTTCAGCCTGGCTTTCCGTATCTAGAAACAGCTTTGGCGGATTCTCGTATACACCCACACGCACCAAACGGTTTTCACTGGCCAAGCCAGGCGAAACCGCCTGAGCATAGCTGACTGCCGGCAAAACAGAAGCCAGCAGTGTACAAACAAGCAGGACAAACAGCGTCAGTTTGCTATACATCGTAGTTGACGCGCCTTTGTACTGCATTGACTCCCCCAGTCTGGCTTGCAGACGAAATTCTTATATCCGATCCTGACACGAACGTGTTGAAGCGACTGGCAGGGCCGGTTCAGGCCGTCAGGGTGTGACCCGAAATTCTTCAAAAGAATCAACTGTCTATTGTTGATCCTGAGCATAGATTTGGCAATCTTGATGCTTTGGTCAGAGAACAATTATTAGACCGAGTTCACATTATTAAAAAATAAACGTCTTGTCACCTGGTGATGCATAGTTTTTGAAGAAAAATATCCTCGGAAAACAACAATAGTCCGGCTTATCATCGGTAGTTCTTTATATAAGTTATCGGTCCCATGCCCATTGCCTGGTAGTCAATCATGTAATCCATAGCTGCCAGTAAACGACGATATTGATCAAACCGAGGGCTATCCAGACAGGAAAGAGTCTCAACAATAGCTTCTAGCGTCGATAAGGCATTGCCAGCGGGTGACTTACGCAAGGTATACCGGGGACATGGCACCTGACCCAATTCAAATCGTGGCAATGCTTGCAAAACGGGCTGCTCCATAATCATTCTTTTGCTACGCCGCCAAGTGGCATCAATAAATACCATAGCATTTCCATTTACCTTAGCCGAGCCACATGACGCTACGACTTCAGCGTTATCACCCGGGTAGATCAAGGCCGCATTATCAGGTAACGAAGTCATCAATAATTCGTGACCTGAATCAATTTCACCCGGCTTGATCGGTAAAACTGTGCAGTTCTTCAATCCGAGGCGAGCAATATTGACGGTATTCAACGCATGGCGTGACTCCCTGGGATCCTGCAACACAATCACCGGCAGCTCATTATCAACCAAATGTACCAGGTGGCACAGGCAGCGACTTTCAGCTAGGTAACACTCTGGGCATCGTGCTCTGGGCATTATTCACTCATTTTGTTGCAATCAAGTGGGAGGCTTAATCCAGACGGTGGGAAGATCAGGGCATCATTTAATGTATCGCAGCCAATCAGACCACGCTTTGCCTGGCGCCGCTCAATCGAAAGCGCAGCCGAACTGTCCGAGCTTTCAAGCGAGTTTTCGGCTGCCGGTTGAGTGGCGCCAGGCAGTGGTCGGTTGCGATACATTAAATGATGCCCTGACCTTGTGCTATTCACCGGGCAAATAAAAACGGCCGCTTCAGGCGGCCGTTAATTTCAAAGAGAGACGAGTCTCACCTTAACAGGGAGTCGCGTGGCAAATCAGCCAGCTGCAGCCGCAAACTCGGCCTTTTCTTCGTCGCTGACTTCTTTGATGCTCAGTTTGATGCGGCCACGTGCATCCAGATCCAGTACTTTGACCACAACTTCCTGGCCTTCTTCCAGGTACTCGCTGATGTCTTCAACACGCTCACTGGAGATCTGTGAGATGTGTACCAGGCCATCTTTACCCGGCAGGATAGTAACGAATGCACCGAAATCTACAATACGTGCCACTTTGCCTTTATAAAGCTGACCCACTTCAGCTTCAGCCGTGATACGCTCAATCAGCTCGATCGCTTTATCACGTGAATCAGCGTCTTCACCATAGATGCGGATGTTGCCATCATCATCAATATCAACCGATGCACCACTTTCTTCTGTAATGGAACGGATCATGGCACCGCCTTTACCGATCACATCACGAATCTTGTCAGCATCCACTTTGATATTGGCCATGGATGGTGCATTCTCGGATACGGTTTCACGGGCCTTGTCGATCACCTTGTTCATCTCACCCAGGATATGCAAACGCGCTTCCAGGGCCTGATTCAGGGCAATTTCCATGATCTCTTCGTTGATACCCTGGATCTTGATATCCATCTGCAATGCAGTGACACCAGTCTCAGTACCAGCCACTTTGAAATCCATATCACCCAGGTGGTCTTCATCACCCAGGATGTCTGTGATCACAGAGAAACGCTCACCTTCTTTGATCAAACCCATAGCGATGCCGGCAACAGGCGCTGTAATTGGCACACCGGCATCCATCATGGCCAGAGAACTGCCACAGACCGAGGCCATGGAACTGGAACCGTTCGACTCCGTGATTTCGGAGACGACACGAATCGCATAAGGGAATTCGTCTTCTGACGGCATAACAGCCTGAACACCACGTTTGGCCAACTTACCGTGACCAATCTCACGACGCTTAGGGCCAGACATAAAGCCTGTTTCACCCACACAGAAAGGAGGGAAGTTATAGTGCAGCATGAACGCTTCTTTGCGCGAACCGTCCAGGCCTTCAATCATTTGCGCATCACGGACTGCACCCAACGTGGTCACTACCAGTGCCTGGGTTTCACCGCGTGTGAACAGGGCAGAACCGTGAGCTTTAGGCAGCACACCGGTTTCAACCTCAATCGGTCGAACTGTACGGGTATCACGACCATCAATACGTGGCTGTCCATCAATGATGCGATTGCGCACGATTGATTTTTCCAGTTTGCCAAACACAGCTTTAACATCGTCTGCAGTGACTTCGTTTTCTTCATCTGCAAATTGCTCTACCGCCTGCTCCTGAAGTTGACCCAGTGCGTCATAGCGCTGCATCTTGTCAGAAATCTGGTAGGCCTCAGTAATACCTGCCGTGAAAGCTTCAGAAACGGCATTGACCAGCGTTTCATTGCTGGCTTCTGGCTGCCAGTCCCAAACCTGCTTGCCAGCTTCCTGCTTCAGCTCGTTGATCGCCTTAATGACAGACTGCATGGCTTCGTGACCAAACAGAACCGCACCCAGCATCTGATCTTCTGTCAGCTGTTTAGCTTCTGATTCAACCATCAATACCGCTGACTCAGTACCCGCAACAACCATGTCCAGCAGGGACGATTCAAGGGCTTCGCTATCAGGGTTAAGGGTGTAACCCTCATCAGCATCAAAACCTACCCGCGCGGCACCAATTGGACCAGCGAAGGGAATACCAGAAATGGCCAGCGCCGCTGAGGCACCAATCATGGCGACAACATCAGGGTCATTCTTCTTGTCGGCCGAGATGACCGTACAAATGACCTGAACTTCGTTCTTGAAGCCATTGGGGAACAGGGGCCGGATAGGACGGTCGATCAGACGGGAAACCAGAGTTTCCTTTTCTGTCGGACGCCCTTCCCGCTTGAAGAAGCCGCCGGGAATTTTGCCGGCGGCATACGTTTTCTCCTGGTAATTGACTGTCAGTGGAAAGAAATCAGCGTTTGGATTGGCTGTCTTCTTGCCTACTACTGTTGCCAGGACCTGGGTATCCCCCATGGTCACGACAACAGAGCCAGTGGCCTGACGTGCAACTTTGCCGGTCTCCAGCGTGACGGTATCATTACCGTACTGGAAGGTTTTGCTAACTATATTAAACATACGTATTTCCTGCTTGTATGAGACCCGGGCAATCTGTCAGTTACATTCTCTTCACCAAGAGTCTCTTTCTTATTCGCTGCTCATCTGTCTCAGACGGCGCGTCGTTTTAGCGACGCAGACCCAGACGTTTGATCAGTGCAGCATAGCGCTCGACATCTTTCTTTTTCAGGTAGTCAAGCAGTTTACGGCGGCTGTTTACCATACGGATCAGACCGCGACGGGAGTGATGGTCGTGCTTGTGCTCACGGAAGTGACCCTGCAACAGGTTAATGTTCTCTGTCAGCAGAGCGACCTGTACTTCAGGGGAGCCCGTGTCGTTATCACCACGACCAAATTCTTTTACGAGTTCAGCTTTCTTTTCTGTCGTTAATGCCATGTTACTTTCTCCAAAAAATATGCATCTATTGAATTCGGCATCCCATGCCAGCCAGTATAACCGTGCATATTAACAGTTACCTGGGTTGCTCCTTCACTAAGCGGCGTGGTGACACACGACCATCGTCAAGCGCTTCACCAATGCCGAAAAACCTGTTTTCTTCATCATATAACCGAACCAGCGTACCCGGTTCAGGTAAACCTGTGACCATGACAGCCTGGCCATGTTTCACAAAACCCGCACTGGCCGCCGGCAAATTCACTGCAGGCCAATCACAAATCGCCAGGTCAGCGGGCTTTAGCAAAGCCTCTACAGCGTCACTACCCTGCTGCTCTGCCAATGCTTCAAGCTCTGCCAGCGTAATACAGTCTTCTAACTGGAAACTGCCCGCCAGCGTACGTCTCAATCGGGTCACATGAGCGCCACAACCCAGCGCCTCTCCCAGATCATCAGCAATGGTACGCACATAAGTCCCTTTGCTGCAACGGATATTCAGTGTTGCCGTGTCGCCTTCAAAAGCCACAAGCTCAAGCTCATGGATCGTAACCGGGCGAGGCTTGCGTTCAACTTCTTTGCCTTCTCGCGCCAGTTTATACAGCGGTTGCCCCTTGTGTTTCAGGGCCGAATACATCGGTGGCAACTGTTTAATATGCCCCCGAAACTGTGACAACGCATTGACGACTTTGGTTTCATCAAGATCATCTGTCGGGCGCTCAGCAATCACTTCACCCTCTGCATCCGCTGTGTCCGTACGGATTCCAAACCTGATATCAGTCTGGTAACCCTTGTCAGACTCCAGCAAATATTGCGAGACCTTGGTGGCTTCACCAAAACATAATGGCAGCACGCCAGTTGCTAACGGATCCAAAGCTCCCGTGTGTCCAGCTTTGGCGGCTTGCAAAATACGTTTGACCCGTTGCAAAGCGCCGTTCGAAGTCAGCCCTTGAGGTTTGTCCAGCAGCAATATACCGTCAACGGGACGCCCTTTTCGTTTTCTGCCTGCAGACAACTTAGCTTTCCCCGCTGTCGCCCTGGTCAGTGTGCTCTGTATCACTGGATACGGCATCATCAATCAGGGAAGACAGATACTGACCTTCACCAATACTTTCGTCATACCGGAACTTCAGGTTAGGTACCACTCGCAATGTCAGCGAACGTCCCAGTTGGCCACGCAAAAAACCCGCAGCTCGGTTCAATATCTGCAGGTTTTGCTTTATATCATCCTGGTCTTCCACCGGCATATCCTGCAGGCGGGTACCAATATTGTGGCGACCAGTACCAGAACTCATCACCGTGACATATACCGTCGCATAAGAGAAATCCCGACTGACATCAACGCCTGTCACTGAGATCATGCCCAGGCGTGGGTCGCGGATTTCTCGCTGAATGAGATCTGCCAGAATTCGCTGTATCTGGTCAGCAACCCGTTGTGCACGCGGCGTCATATTGGCCATTACAGTGTCCGTGCCACCTCGATGTTCTGGAACACCTCGATTTTGTCACCGACTTTTACATCATTGTAGTTCTTAACACCAATACCACATTCCATGCCGTTACGGACTTCATTGGCATCGTCTTTAAAGCGGCGCAGTGATTCCAGCTCGCCTTCGTAAATCACAACGTTATCGCGAAGTACACGGATTGGCTTACTACGATGCACAGTACCCTCAACCACCATACAACCAGCAACCTGGCCAAACTTCGGCGAGTTAAAGACATCCCGCACTTCTGCAACACCCAGAATTTCTTCACGAATTTCCGGTGCCAGCATGCCGCCGAGAATCGCTTTCACGTCATCAATCACATCGTAGATGACGTTGTAATAACGCAGATTTAGCGCTTCGTTTTCAATTACTTCACGTGCTGCTTTATCGGCACGCGTGTTGAAACCAATCATCATGGCACTTGAGGTTGCCGCCAGGTGAGCATCGGTTTCAGAGATACCACCAACACCGGCCGCTACTACATTGACTTCAACTTCATCAGTACCCAGTTTCTGTAGTGAGCCTGTAATCGCTTCCATTGAGCCACGAACATCGGCCTTAATGATAACGTTCAGAATGCTCTTACCTTCTTTGCCAATACCGGCAAACATGGCTTCAATCTTGTTACCTTGCTGCAGAGCGGCCATTTTGTCTTTGGTTCGCTCACGTCGGAACTCAGCCACTTCTTTGGCTTTCTTCTCATCAGCAACCACAACAAACTCGTCACCTGCTTCTGGTACACCGTTGAAACCCAATACTTCAACCGGAATCGATGGGCCCGCAGATTTCACTGACTGACCTGTTTCATCAATCAGCGCACGTACGCGGCCATACTCATGCCCGGCCAGAACAATATCACCGACACTCAGCGTACCGTTTTGAACCAGTACGGAAGCAACCGGACCACGGCCTTTGTCCAAGCGTGACTCAATTACCACACCGCGTCCAGGGCCATCAATATAGGCACTCAGCTCCAGAATTTCAGCCTGCAGGAGAATGGCTTCCAGCAATTCCGGAATACCCTGACCAGTATGAGCTGATACATTAACGAACTGAATATCGCCACCCCAGCTTTCCGGAATCACATCGTTCGCGGCCAGTTCACTGGTTACCTTATCGATATCAACATCTTCTTTATCGACTTTGGTTATCGCAACAACAATCGGGACTTCAGCTGCACGTGCATGCTGAATCGCTTCTTCCGTCTGAGGCTTAACGCCATCATCTGCAGCTACGACCAGTACAACAACGTCAGTCGCCTTGGCACCACGCGAGCGCATCGCACTGAATGCAGCGTGTCCGGGTGTATCCAGGAAACAGACCATGCCCTGTTCGGTTTCTACGTGGTAAGCACCGATATGCTGAGTAATACCACCAGCCTCACCGGTAACGACAGATGCTTTACGGACATAGTCCAGCAGTGATGTCTTACCATGGTCAACATGCCCCATAACTGTCACAACCGGTGCACGAGACACCATTTGGTCGCCAGCTTCATAGGCAATTGATTCGTAGAGATCATCTTCAATCGCATCCGAGGACACAAACTTGGCAGTATGACCCATTTCTTCAATAATCAGTGTCGCGGTATCCTGATCCAGGGTTTGGTTGATGGTTGCCATAACGCCCATCTTGAACAACGTCTTGATCAGCTCTGCCGATTTAATCGACATTTTCTGGGCCAGTTCAGAGACTGTATTCGCCTCGCCAATGATGACTTCCTTGGAAATAAACTCAGTTGGCTTTTCAAAACCGTGTTGCTGGGAACGCTGTTTTTTGCGCGGTCCGCCACGACGACGGCCACCGCGATCAAAGTCACCTTCGAGAACGAAGTCATCCATCCGACCTTTACCCGGCTTCTTGCTGCCAGCCGCTTTTTTGCGGAAGTTGGATTTCTTGCTGTCGTCTTTCTCGTCCAGGTCTTCCTTTCGGCTCTGTTTGCCAACTGAGCGCGCCTTGCCGGATTTGCTACGCGTCTTATCAGAGCGATCATCCGGTACGGGCTGTGGTTCTACCGGCACATCAGATACTGCCGGTTTATCAGCGGCTGCAGGTTTGTCATCTGCGGCAGCTACCGGCTTGGCATCACTTTCTGCCGCCTCTTTTTGCGCAGATTGATCGGCGGTTTCACTGGTTTCTGCCTGAGCTTCCTGAGCCTCGGCACCAGCCGCTTTTTGCTCTTCCGCACCTTCACTAACCGCGGGAGACTCTTCAGCTATGTCTGGCTTATTCTCGACAGCCGCTTCTGCGGCCACTACCTGTTCTTCCTGAGCCAGCTTTTCTTCGATCGCCTGCTCTGGAACTTCCTGTTGCTCAGGCTGATCCGATTGCAGCTCGCTACGCTTCACATAGGTACGCTTTTTGCGCACTTCCACGTTAACTGTCTTACCACGCCCCTGTCCGGAACTCTTCAAGGTAGCCACAGTTTTTCGTTTCAGTGTAATTTTACGAGGCGCCGAATCAGTAGACTGCGCCGTTGCCCCATGACTGCGACGCAGGAACAGCAACAACGTATTTTTATCTTCGTTGGAGATCGGTTCATCTGCACGCTTATGCGGCAATCCAGCCTCTTTAATCTGGGCCAGAAGCCGATCTTCAGTCACGCCAACTACTTTGGCCAGTTCACCGACTGTTACGTCTGCCATCTAGTTACTCCTGTCTGCTCTCGCCTTTCCGTTGATTACTCAAACCAAGGTGCGCGAGCGGTCATGATCAGTTTGCCGGCACGCTCTTCATCCATGCCGTCAATATCCATCAAATCGTCGATGGATTGCTCTGCCAGATCTTCCATACTCAGAATCTCTTTACCTGCCAGAGCCATTGCCAATTCGTCGTCCATACCTTCCATATTGAGAAGGTCTGCTTCCAGATTCGCACTGGAAAGTCCTTCTTCAGATGCAATTGCCTGTGTCAGCAGTGCATCCCGGGCACGATCCCGCAACTCTTTTGCGATATCTTCATCAAAGCCCTCAATTTCGAGCAGTTCATCCATGGGGACATATGCAATTTCTTCCAGGGATGTAAAGCCTTCCAGTACCAGCAACTCAGCAACATCCTGGTCGACATCCAGCGTCGCCGTGAAAGATTCAATGTAGCCACTGGATTCTTGCTGCTGCTTCTCTTCCGCTTCCTCAATGCTCATCACATTGATAGACCAGCCAGTTAATTCGGCTGACAGGCGGACATTCTGGCCGTTGCGACCAATCGCCTGGGCCAGGTTGTCTTCTTCAACAGCAACGTCCATTGTATTGCTGTCTTCATCCATAATAATGGATGCAACTTCAGCCGGCGCCATGGCATTAATAACCAGCTGCGCAGGGTTGTCATCCCAGAGGATGATATCAATGCGCTCGTTCGCCAACTCATTGGAAACGACCTGTACACGCGAACCGCGCATACCCACACAAGCACCGACAGGATCGATACGACCATCGTTGGTGCTGACAACAATTTTTGCCCGTGATCCCGGGTCGCGCGCCGCAGCACGGATTTCGATCACTTCTTCAGCAATTTCGGGGACTTCAATCTTGAACAGTTCGATCAGCATGTTGGGCGCTGTTCGACTTAGGAACAGCTGCGGGCCGCGAACTTCATGACGTACGTCCAGCAACAATGCACGGATGCGATCACCTGTACGGAACGTTTCACGCGGAATCATCTGGTCTCGTGTCAGCACAGCCTCGGCGTTACCACCCAGATCAACCAGAACATTCTCTCGGGTGACTTTCTTAACGGTACCTGATACCAGCTCGCCAACTTTATCCTGATACTCTTTAACAACCAGGTCACGCTCAGCTTCACGAACTTTCTGTACGATCACCTGCTTGGCAGTTTGCGCCGCGATACGACCAAACTCGACGTTTTCAATTTTCTCTTCCCAGGTATCACCCAGATCCAGACTGTCGTCACGCTCTTTCGCTTCACTCAATGGCAGCTGGCTCTCTGGCGACTCGACTTCGTCATCAGCGACTACCTGCCAAACCCGGAATGAATCGTATTGGCCGCTCTTGCGATCAATAGCGACACGGCAAACAACATCTTCATCGTCAAAGCGTTTTTTGGTAGCTGTTGCCAGCGCAGTTTCGATGGCCTCGAAAATAACATCCCGAGACACTCCCTTCTCATTGGAGACGGCGTCTGCTACTGCCAGTATTTCTTTACTCATCATAGTAGTGTCACCTTACTATCGAAACACACGCATCAATACGCAACATTGGCTTTCTCAATCTGAGAAAACAGTATTTCAACCGGCTGATTATCAACGGTCATGACTATCTTTTGCGGGTCAGCTGAGTTCAGCACACCCTTAAATTTACGCCGCCCATCGATGGGGCTGCTCAGACGTACATTTATGACTTCACCGACATAGGCTGTGTAATGTTCAGCCGCAAACAGGGGGCGATCCAGACCCGGGGAAGACACTTCGAGGGTATACTCACCTGCAATAGGATCTTCCACATCCAGTATGGCACTAATTTGACGACTGACTTTTTCGCAGTCATCAATGGTCACACCTTCTTCACTATCAATATAAACACGCAAAAGAGCCGAGCGACCTTTAGTCAGGTACTCAACTCCCCACAATTCAAGCCCCAGCACCTCAATAGCGGGCTGAAGCATAACCGATAGCTTTTCTGTTGCAGTTTGCACGTCTGCTTTCTGTCTCCTGTGCAATATTTTCGCTGCACAAACAAAAAGTGGGCCAATGGCCCACTACAAAATACGTTTGTATGGCACCGGCCTAACCATCTGCCTGTAATCACTGACAGATCCGGTACCCGAGCCATTCGGCAATCCTGGCAGTCTTTCAACTTTTCAACTGCCGATATTACTCGCCATCCTTTTTGGATGACCTAACAAAAAGCCCCATCGAGGGGGCCTTTCCAGTGCAGCCCGGTATAAACCTACTGCGACTTAATTGGTAGCGGGGGCAGGATTTGAACCTACGACCTTCGGGTTATGAGCCCGACGAGCTGCCAGACTGCTCCACCCCGCAACTAAACTGTTACTCAAAGAGCGAATTCTAAACGTATTGACGATCTGGCGTGCCGTCAATCGAGGGTCAGTATTGTATGTAATGATATGGCTTTCGTCAAGTTAAATCATGTGTCCAGGCGACTATTTACGCCACTACCCAGCTTTTAACATGAAAGCCCACCACGATATTTTGGTGCCGAAGGCGAGACTTGAACTCGCACGACCATAAGGCCACTACCCCCTCAAGATAGCGTGTCTACCAATTCCACCACTTCGGCAATTCAGATACCTGTATTACTCAGCGTCAGGCGCACTGTCCGGGGCCGTATTCACTTGAGGAATATCAGAAGCTGCATCCGCATCAGGCGCGGATACTTGCGGTATATCAGACTGCATTTCTTCCTGCAGCAAGTCCGGGTTTACAATCGGGGCCGCACCATCGCTGGCACCAACACTGTATTGCTTGGCAAATACTGCCAGCACCAGACTGGTGGCAAAAAAGACAACAGCCGCAAGACTGGTAGTCCTTGTCAGGAAGTTACCTGAACCACCACTACCAAACACAGTCTGGGAGGCGCCACTACCAAAAGCTGCTCCGGTTTCAGCACCTTTGCCCTGCTGCAACAGCACCAAACCAATGATCGCAATGGCTGCGATCACGTGCACGATTATTACCAGCGTCTCCATAATTCAGCTCACACTCTGACAAATTCGTATAAAATCTTTGGCGTTCAGGGACGCACCCCCGACCAAACCACCGTCAATATCCTCACAGGCAAACAATGCTTCAGCATTATCGGCATTAACGCTGCCACCGTAGAGAATCTGTACACCAGAGGCGACGCCTGCATCAAACTGCGCAACCACCTGACGAATAAACGCATGCATCAACTGCGCATCTTCCGCGCTTGCTGCCTGCCCGGTACCAATTGCCCAGACTGGCTCATAAGCAATAACCGCGTCTTCCAGAGCCTTAACACCACACTGCTCAATAATCGCAGTCATTTGCGTGGCCACGACATCCTCTGCATGTCCGCTTTGACGATGATCAAGCGACTCACCAACGCAAAGCACTGGAATCAGACCAGCTGCTTGTGCGGCAGCGAACTTTTTCGCTACCAGCTCATCACTTTCCCCGCAGCGAACCCGCCGCTCGGAATGCCCTACCAGCACAAATCGAACCCGGAAATCAGACAGCATACTGCCCGACACCTCTCCGGTAAAAGCACCCGATGCTTCTTCCGACAAATCCTGCGCACCCAGTACGATCTCACTACCAAATGCAGCTTCAGCAACCTGTCCCAGGTAGGGATAGGGCGGGCAAACCACAACATCAACACCATTGATGCCATTGGCTAACACCGGCAAAAGATCAGACACCAGACTTTTGATACTGGCCTGGCTGCCATTCATTTTCCAGTTACCTGCAACCAGAGCTCGACGCATCGTACTTGCTGTGCCTCTTATTCTAAAACGGCCGTCGACAAAACGGGGCGCCACTATAGCGATTTTACCCCAACCTTGCAAGCAAACCGAGCAGGGCCCCGCTGCTCATGCGCAAAGTTCTGAAACTTTAGCTTCCAGCCACTAGCCAGCGACTGACGCCACAACACTTGCCAGTGTTTCGGCCCGCGATTTCACATCACTGGCATCATCACCTTCAACCATCACCCTGACCACTGGCTCTGTTCCTGACGGCCGCAAAAGGACACGACCGCGACCGGCCATTTCTTTTTCGTGCGCAGCCACCGCCTTTGCAATACTGGCGTCAGTCATGACTTTCTGCTTGTCGGCCACTTTCACATTGCACATGGTCTGGGGCATTTTAACCATCTTTGAACGCAGATCATGAAGTGATGCATCACACTGAATCATTGCGACAAGCACCTGCAGCGCCGAGACAATACCATCCCCGGTCGTTGATACATCCAGGCAAACGATGTGACCTGAGGACTCTCCACCCAGTGTCCAGTCGTTTTTCTTTAACGCTTCCATCACATAACGATCACCAACATCTGTACGCACAAAAGGAACATCAAGCGCCTCAAGGCCCAGTTGCAATCCAAGATTGCTCATCAGCGTCCCTACGACACCGCCAAAAGAGACATTCCTGCGACGCCGGTCACGGGCAATGATGTAAAGAATCTCATCCCCATCTACCTCTACACCCATGTGATCGACCATCACAACACGATCGCCATCGCCATCAAAGGCAATGCCCAGGTCAGCTTTCTGCGACAGGACTTCTTCAATCAGCTTTTGCGGGGCTGTCGAACCACACTGCTTATTGATGTTGAGACCGTCGGGAGACGTTCCGATTGTCGTTACACTGGCACCCAGCTCTGAGAAAACATTAGCGGCAATATGGTAGGTCGAGCCATTGGCACAGTCGAGCACAATTTTAAGGCCTTGCAACACGATGTTGCCGGGAATCGTCCCTTTGCAATACTCGATATAGCGTCCGGCAGCATCTGTAATCCTGGATACTTTGCCGATATCTTTGGACTCAACCGTCGTGAGCTCTTTTTCCAGGTAAGACTCGATGGCCAACTCTGTTTCATCAGGCAACTTACGGCCATCCCCTGCAAAAAACTTGATGCCATTATCCGGATAAGCATTGTGCGAGGCACTAATCACAATCCCTGCCTGCGCCTGGAATGTTCGTGTAAGATAGGCCACAGCCGGAGTGGGCATTGGCCCTAACATGTGGATGTCGACTCCCGCCGAAGCCAGACCAGCCTCCAGTGCTGCTTCAAACATATAGCCGGAAATCCGGGTATCCTTACCTATCAGAATCTTGCCCCGTTTGCCGCCTTCAGCAAATACCTTGCCTGCAGCCCAGCCCAGCTTAAGCACAAAGTCAGGTGTAATCGGAAAATCACCTACTCTCCCCCGAATACCATCGGTACCGAAATAACGCTTTTGTGATTCCCTTTTTCCACTCATGACTGATCCCTAACTGTTCTAATAATATTCATATCCGGGGGCACCCTAAATCGGGTTAAAAGACACGGCATTTTCGCGCAACGCCGTCACTACCTTGGCGCAATCGACAGTTGCAGCAACATCATGCACCCGGATGATATCGGCACCAAGCCACATCGCCAATGAGGCACCGGACAGGCTGCCAGCCAATCGTTCTGACACATCCCGCCCGGTCACGGCACCAATCATGGATTTGCGCGACAGGCCTATCAGTAACGGCAGGCCCAATTGTTTTATTCCTGGCAATGCCGACAACAACTCATAGTTGTGGGCAACGGTTTTACCAAAACCAAAACCAGGATCAAGGCAGATACGCTCAGCAGCAATACCTGCCTCAACACAGGCTGCAACCCGCCCCTCCAGGAATCCAATCACTTCGTCAGTAACAGAGTCATACAAAGGCGCATCCTGCATGCTCTCAGGCTGACCCTGCATGTGCATCAGACAGACAGCCATGTCACTGTCTGCTACCGCACCGAGGGCGCCGGGGCGCTGCAAAGCCCTGACATCATTAATCATACCTGCGCCTGCCCGAGCAGCCTCACGAATAACGGCAGCAGTACTGGTATCAACAGAGACCAGTGCACCCAGCTGTTTACTGATGGCTTCTACGACAGGAACTACCCGGTCAAGTTCTTCCTGCTCAGACACAGGCTCTGCACCGGGTCGGGTTGACTCGCCGCCAACATCAATCAATGCAGCCCCGTCGCGAATCATTTGCTCAGCGCTTGCAAGAGCGCGATCCAGGGAAATACGAAAATCAGACTGGGAAGGAAAAGACGGTGACCGATAACGGCCACCGTCAGAGAAAGAATCGGGGGTGACATTCAACACCCCCATGATCTTCGGCTGTTTCAGCTCCAGCCATTGCCCGGCGCACCACAAGCGCTGCGCCGCCGAAATATCACCCGAAAAACTGCGGTGGCTGTCCATGCCGGTATCCCGCGCCTGCTCAGTGCTCACCTACCGGACCACCAATCGGCTTGTCCGATTCGGCAGCACCTGATTCGCTCTCACTTCGGGCAGAGCCAGCACCAGGACCATCATGATCCGACCAATCTGCTGGCGGGCGCGGTTTTCGCCCGTCCATAATGTCGTTAATCTGCTCGACATCGATGGTTTCATATTCCATCAAGGCATCTTTCATCAGCTCCAGCTTGTCGCGATTCTCATGCAAGAGACGCTCAGCTGTGCTGTAGCAGTAATCCACGATACTCTTAACTTCATCATCAATCAGCTTGGCAGTTTCGCCAGAGTGATGAGTCTGAGAGTGACCGGCAGAGCGACCCAGGAAGACTTCACCGTCATCCTCGGCATACATTAACGGCCCCAATTTTTCAGACAGACCCCACTTGGTCACCATGTTGCGAGCCATTTCTGTAGCACGCTGAATATCATTACTGGCACCTGTGGTGACACCTTCTTCGCCCAATGTCATGGCCTCTGCAATCCGGCCACCGTAAAGGCTGCAAATCTGACTGATCAGCGCACGCTTGCTCAGGCTGTAGCGATCTTCTTCTGGCAGGAACATGGTGACACCCAGAGCCCGGCCACGAGGTATAATACTGACCTTGTAAACCGGGTCATGCTCAGGCACCAGGCGACCCACAATGGCGTGTCCCGCCTCATGGTAAGCCGTATTACTTTTCTCTTTTTCAGACATAACCATGGACTTGCGCTCTGCGCCCATCATGATTTTGTCTTTGGCTTTTTCAAATTCTTCCATGGTCACCAGGCGTTTGCTTCCCCTGGCGGCAAACAGAGCAGCCTCGTTAACCAGATTAGCCAGGTCTGCACCCGAGAATCCTGGTGTGCCACGGGCAATAACTGCCGGATTAACGTTTTCCGATACCGGCACCTTGCTCATGTGAACCTTTACGATCTGCTCCCGACCTCTGATGTCCGGCAGCCCGACTACAACCTGGCGATCGAATCGACCAGGACGCAGCAACGCAGGGTCCAGAACGTCTGGACGGTTGGTTGCAGCAATCACGATGACGCCATCATTAACCTCAAAACCATCCATTTCCACCAGCAACTGGTTCAGTGTCTGCTCACGCTCATCGTGACCACCACCCAGGCCAGCACCACGGTGACGACCTACCGCGTCTATCTCATCGATAAAGATAATACAGGGCGCCTGTTTCTTGGCCTGATCAAACATGTCACGAACACGCGAAGCACCCACACCTACAAACATTTCCACAAAATCCGAACCGGAAATGGAAAAGAAGGGGACTTTTGCTTCGCCGGCGATTGCCTTGGCCAGCAAGGTTTTACCGGTACCAGGCTGACCAACCATCAGGATGCCACGAGGAATCTTGCCACCCAGACGCTGAAATTTGTCAGGCTCTCGCAGGAAGTCCACCAGCTCTTTAACATCTTCTTTGGCTTCATCAACGCCAGCGACATCAGAGAACGTCACTTTAATCTGGTCCTCACCCAGCAGCTTCGCCTTGCTCTTACCGAAAGACATTGGGCCGCCTTTGCCGCCACCAGCGCCTCCCTGCATCTGCCGCATAAAGAAAAAGAACAACGCGATAATAATCAGGATCGGGAAGCTCGCCACAAGGAGCTGAGTCCAGAGACTCTGGCGCTCCGGCTCGGAAGCTCGGATTTCCACGCCATTGGCAAACAGGTCATCCATCAGCTGAGGATCGCCAATCATGGGAATCGTGGTGGTGAAGCGGGAATTGTCTCCTCGCACGCCATTGACTGACACGCCGGAAATATTGACAGAGCGCACCTGCCCGTCACGTACTTCACGAATGAATTCCGAGTAATTGACCTGAGTGGTGGCCGGCTCCTGGTTAATATTGTTGAACACCGTCAACAACACTGCCGCAATCACCATCCAGAGTAATAAATTCTTTGCCATATCGTTCAAGGGAAACCCCCTTTTCTCATTCAAACTAACAAATAGACCGCCAACCTGGTCATTCAGTAGACCGCCAAAACGGTCGTTGCCATTCCCTCAAGCCCCGAATCATTGTTTTTCGTGTCTTGATTGTCACCGGGAAGGCGAGGGCAGTCGAAAGCTGACGCAATGTCTCTGCGTGACTGTCTGTTCTCACATCAAGATGGGGGCTGATTTCGATATTACAAGATAGAAGTCTTGATTGTCCAAGAAATGCTGTCCTACAATGCGCCCGCAACGGCGACCAATTACCACGTCAAGCCTCCCCCTGCTTCTTTCTACAGGCATCCGCACCATGAGCACCGACAAGAAAACAATGGACAATCAGCAACTTAAAAAACTCCGCACAATTGCACATCAGTTACGTCCGATACTGACCATCGCGGGTGACGGCGTTACAGAGAATATTATCAAGGAGCTAAACCAGGCGCTGGAACGCCATGAACTGATAAAAATCAAAATCCAGCTGGGTGATCGGGAACTGCGCCAGCAAGTCGCCGATGAGCTATGCCTGCAATCCAGCGCCGAATGTGTACAGCGTATTGGTAATGTTGCCGTCCTGTACCGGGCCGCTAAAGAGCCGAACCCCAAACTGTCAAACCTTCTCCGGCACCAATAGCAATTGCTGCCGGATCAGGGCGATATGAGCTAGATGTGCTCAACTTCGTCGATTTCGTACTCGATTTCACCACCTGGCGCATTAACGACGACTTCCTCACCGACCTCTTTGCCCATTATGGCACGGGCAATCGGCGAGCCAACCGAAATTTTTCCGGCTTTAACATCAGCCTCATCTTCGCCAACAACCTGGTACTTGACGGTTTTTTCCGTATCCAGGTTTATTAGCGTGACAGTAGCCCCAAAGATGACTTTGCCGCTGACAGGAATTTTGGTGATATCAATAATCTCGGAATCAGCCAGCTTGCCTTCAATTTCCTTGATTCGCCCTTCACAAAAACCCTGCTGCTCCCTGGCCGCGTGATACTCCGCGTTTTCCTTTAAATCACCGTGCTCGCGCGCTTCAGCGATCGCTTCAATAATAGCCGGACGCTTCTCGGTCTTGAGCTCATGCAGCTCTGAACGCAGGCGCTCAGCCCCTGCCATTGTCATTGGAACTTTTCTCATAGCACTCCCAAAATCCTTCGAATGCAAAAATCACCAAACAAAAAAAATACGGGCGGGACTTTCTTGCGAAAGCCCCGCCAGCACCAAAAAATCTATGTCTGACCCTATAATGCGACTAAACCCTGAACTTGTCCAGCCACCCGGGAGCTACAGGCTGCTCTCAACCAAACCCCCGGGCGGCCTCCAATTTACTGGGTAGCCACCTGCTTGTGCAGTTCCTGAAGTGTGTAGACGTTCAGCTGATCACCAAATTCCAGTGAATCGCAAACCGCACTGGCACTTGCCAGCGTAGTTGTGCAGAACACATCGTGGCGAAGTGCGGTACGCCGGATAGTCGAGGAATCGGCAATCGCCTGTTTGCCTTCGGTCGTGTTGACGATCAGTTGAATTTCTTCATTCTTGATCATGTCCACGATATGCGGGCGACCTTCCATCACTTTGTTAACCCGCTTCACCGGCAGCCCTGCCGACTCAATAATAGTCGCTGTTCCCGTGGTCGCAACCAGGCGGAACCCTAGTTCATGGAAGCGACGCGCCACATCAGCAACTTTCGCCTTGTCTGCATCACGCACACTGATAAATACAGTGCCTTCACGGGCGATTTCTTCACCTGCGGCAATCTGTGACTTGGCAAACGCTTCGGCAAACGTTTTACCGACCCCCATGACTTCACCAGTGGACTTCATTTCCGGCCCAAGAATCGGGTCAACGCCCGGGAATTTGTTGAATGGGAACACCGCCTCTTTGACAGCATATGTCTGAGGTATGACTTCCCTGGTGAAGCCCTGCTCTGCCAGCGATGTGCCGGCCATGCAACGGGCCGCCACTTTGGCCAGTGAGGTACCAATACACTTGGATACGAATGGCACAGTTCGCGATGCGCGAGGGTTGACCTCAATGATGTACAACTCACCGTCCTGGTAAGCCAGCTGAGTATTCATCAACCCGACCACACCCAGCTCACGGGCCAGGGCTGTGACCTGTTCACGCACCAGCTCCTGTACCTCTGCCGGCAGATTGTACGGCGGCAGAGAGCAGGCTGAATCACCAGAGTGAACCCCTGCCTGCTCAATATGCTGCATGATCGCCCCAACCACCACGTCTTTGCCATCGCTGACCAGATCAACATCCAGTTCGATCGCGGCATTCAGGAACGAGTCCAACAACACCGGACTGTCATTGCCCACTTTGACCACCTTGGTCATGTAGCGGTTGAGCTCTTCCTCGTTATATACGATCTCCATGGCCCGGCCACCCAGCACGTAAGAGGGGCGAACAACCAGCGGATAGGAAATGCGCTCGGCTTCCTCAATGCACTGTTCGACGCTGCGCACGATGCAGTTAGGCGGTTGCTTGAGATTGAGCTTCTGAATCATCTGCTGGAAACGCTCCCGGTCTTCTGCCAGGTCGATTGCATCCGGGCTGGTACCGATCACCGGCACACCCGCCTGCTCCAGCTGCGTAGCCAGGTTCAGCGGTGTTTGACCACCAAACTGAACAATCACGCCCTCAGGCTTTTCTATCTCCACAATTTCCAGCACATCTTCCAGCGTCAGCGGCTCGAAATACAGTCGGTCGGAAATATTGTAGTCTGTCGACACTGTCTCCGGGTTACAGTTCACCATAATGGCTTCATAGCCATCTTCACGCATTGCCAGCGCCGCATGAACACAGCAGTAATCAAACTCGATACCCTGGCCAATACGGTTGGGGCCACCACCGAGCACGATGATTTTCTTGCGATCAGAAGGCTCTGCCTCGCACTCCTCTTCGTAACTGGAGTACATGTATGCTGTGGTCGATTTAAACTCGGCCGCACAAGTGTCAACACGCTTGTAAACCGGCCTGACACCCAGACCATGTCGATGCTCACGCACTTTTTCTTCACTGACATTCAGCAAAGCGGCAAGCCTGACATCCGAGAAACCTTTCTGTTTGAGTGAGTACATAGCATCACGATCCAGCACTTCCAGTGCCTGGCCGCTGACTTGTTTCTCAGTTTGGATAATGTCTGCGATCTGGGCCAGAAACCAGGGATCAATACCTGTCAGTTCCTGGACTTTATCCACACCCAGCCCCTGGCGGAACGCATCACCGATATAACGAATCCGGTCACTGCCTGCGTCCATCAACTCACCACGGAGAAGATCCATGGCATCACTGAGACCGGTATCCAGAATCGGGTCCAGGCCGCTAATACCGACTTCCAGGCCTCGCAGTGCCTTTTGTAAAGATTCCTGGAACGTGCGCCCAATGGCCATCACTTCACCCACCGACTTCATCTGCGTGGTGATTCGGTCACTGGTCTCCGGGAACTTCTCAAAGGTAAAACGCGGAATCTTGGTAACTACGTAATCGATGGTCGGCTCGAATGAGGCCGGTGTCGCACCACCGGTGATTTCGTTGCTTAATTCATCCAGCGTAAATCCAACTGCCAGTTTCGCAGCAACGCGAGCAATCGGGAACCCTGTCGCTTTGGAAGCCAGTGCTGACGAACGGGACACGCGCGGGTTCATCTCAATCAACACCAGCCGCCCATTTTCCGGATTCATACCGAACTGCACGTTGGATCCACCGGTTTCAACACCAATTTCACGCAACACATCGATGGCAGCGTTGCGCAGAATCTGATATTCCTTGTCAGTCAGGGTCTGCGAAGGGGCTACGGTAATGGAATCACCCGTGTGGACACCCATGGCATCAAAGTTTTCAATGGTACAAACAATAATGCAGTTATCTGCCTTATCCCGAACCACTTCCAGTTCGTATTCTTTCCAGCCAATCAGCGACTCATCGATCAGCAGCTCATTGGTTGGCGACAACTCCAGACCGCGGCTGCAGATCTCAACAAATTCTTCCTTGTTGTAGGCGATACCACCACCGGTACCCCCCATGGTAAAGGAGGGACGAATAATGCAGGGAAAACCAATCTCTTCCAGCGTCGCAAACGCCTCGTCCATATTGTGCGCCATACCATGTCTTGGCGTTTCCAGGCCGATCCTTTTCATGGCCTGATCAAACAGCTCGCGATTTTCTGCTTTATCAATCGCCTCTGCGGTCGCACCAATCATTTCCACGCCATATTTTTCCAGTACGCCGTGACGCTGCAGATCCAGCGCACAGTTCAGCGCAGTCTGACCGCCCATGGTGGGCAGAATGGCATCTGGTTTTTCCTTGGCAATGATTTTTTCCACAATCTGCCAGGTCACCGGCTCAATGTAGGTGGCATCCGCCATGGCCGGATCCGTCATGATCGTGGCCGGATTCGAATTGACCAGAATGACGCGATAACCTTCCTCGCGCAGCGCCTGGCAGGCCTGGGCGCCAGAATAATCAAATTCGCAGGCCTGGCCGATGACGATTGGCCCGGCGCCAATGATCAAAATACTATTGATGTCTGTACGTTTTGGCATAAGTAAACCGTATCTGAGTTGAGTAAGCCCGGCAGGCGTGCATTAACGTGCAGCGCGCTGCGTCATCAGGTCGACAAATTTATTAAACAGTGGAGCGATATCATGTGGCCCCGGACTGGCTTCAGGGTGACCCTGGAAGGCAAATGCCGGTTTATCCGTTCGCTCAATGCCCTGCAGCGACCCGTCAAACAATGAACGGTGCGTGGCACGCAGATTGGCTGGCAGCGACGCTTCGTCCACCGCAAAGCCATGGTTCTGACTGGTGATCATGACCGTTTTATCATCCAGGTTCTGTACCGGGTGATTGGCACCGTGATGCCCCAGTTGCATTTTCAGTGTTTGCGCACCACAGGCCAGCGCCAGCAACTGACAGCCAAGACAGATACCAAACACAGGGATCTCTGTTTCCAGGACTTCTTTAATGGCAGCAATGGCATAATCACAAGGTTCTGGATCACCAGGACCGTTGGAGAGGAAAATGCCGTCCGGGTTCATCGCCAGCACTTCCGATGCCGGGGTCTGGGCAGGCACAACAGTCACGGTGCAATTACGCTCAGCCAGCATCCGCAGGATATTGCGCTTAACGCCGTAGTCCCAGGCTACCACATGGAAAGGTTTGTCATGCTGCATCTCCGCATAGCCTTCACCGAGCTTCCACTCGCCCTCATTCCAGGCGTACTGCTGAGTGGTGGAAACTTCTTTGGCAAGGTCCATGCCTTTCAGCCCGGGGAACCCCTTGGCCTTTTCAATGGCATAGGACTCGCCTTTTTCGACCAGTTCGGCGCCACTGAGGATACAGCCATTCAGAGGGCCTTTATCGCGCAACAATCGAGTCAAACGACGAGTGTCTATCTCGGCAATGGCGACAACCTGCTCAGCCTTGAGGAACTCATCCAGATTACTCTCACTGCGCCAGCTGCTGACCATCAAAGGCAGGTTACGAATAACCAGACCTGATGCCCAGACACGTTCTGACTCATTATCCTCTTTGTTCACACCCGTGTTACCGATGTGCGGATAGGTCAGTGTCACGATCTGTCGTGCATACGACGGATCCGTCAGAATTTCCTGATAACCGGTCATGGCGGTGTTGAAAACCACCTCTCCACTGGTTACCCCTTGCATGCCAAGGGCCTTGCCTTTAAAGATACTTCCATCTTCTAGGGCTAGAACTGCTGGACTGTTCAATGTGCTCTCCCGGGTGTTAAGACAGGCGAAAAAAAGCGGAATGAAAGCTCGCTCTCATTCCGCTTTTAGGTATTCTGTCTCATGTGTGCTCAGTGATATTCATACTGAGCGGAAATTATACGAAATAGACGCCCTCACTGTCTACGGCGGATTCGCATCAGTTGGCATCTAAGTCCAGAACATCATCGATGGAATACAACCCCGGCCCGCGACTACCCAGCCAGATAGCAGCTCTGACCGCGCCACTGGCAAAGGTCATGCGGCTGCTGGCTTTGTGACTGATTTCCAGCCGTTCGCCTTCTCCAGCAAAAATTACCGTGTGATCGCCAACAATGTCGCCACCCCGGACCGTCGCGAAACCGATGGTCTTACGGTCTCTTTCATCGCCAATGCCTTCACGCCCATAGACGGCCACCTCATTCAGGTCACGCCCCAGGCTGTCAGCAATGACCTCCCCCATACGCAATGCCGTACCGGATGGCGAGTCTTTTTTATGGCGGTGATGCGCCTCAACGATTTCGATATCGACATCATCCCCCAACGCCTTTGCTGCCATCTCCAACAGGCGCAGGGTCAGATTAACGCCCATGCTCATGTTTGGTGCCGTCAGGATTGGCGTTGATGCTGAGGCGCGCTCAAGCGCTGACTTTTGCTCGTCACTCAGACCCGTCGTGCCGATCACGATCGCTTTGCTATGCTTGCTGCAAAACGCCACATTCTGCATCGTTGCTTCAGGCGAAGTGAAATCAATCAGCACGTCAAAATCATCAACACAGGCAGACAGCGAATCTACTGCGATAACTTCCAGCGCCCCTGCACCAGCAATCAAACCGATGTCCTGACCACATTGAGGATCTTCCTTTAACGTTGTACCTGCTGTTACCTGCGCGTCACCAGAACGAGCCAGCACTGCCTGCACTAATGTTCTTCCCATGCGACCGGCTACACCGGCAATCGCGATCCTTATCATGACAACCCTTTTTTAAGCTAAGATGTATGGAGAGGATCCATGGTACATGAAACCCGACCAGACGATGAACCGGTCATTATAACGGCTATTCGTATTAGCCAACAGCTTTAGAGTTCGCTACTCTACCGAGCAACAGGAACTGCATTGAAATAAGATGGACAAGCAACCGGTCTCAACCAACAATCAGCGCCGACAGGCTTACGAGTCGATCGTCTCTTCCTATTACCAGGACGTTTATCGTTATGCATTCTGGCTGACGCGAAATGCCAATATTGCTGAAGACCTGGTGCAGGAGACTTTCATGCGCGCCTGGCGATCCTTTGACAGCCTGCAAAAAAGCAGCGCTGCCAAAGCCTGGCTGTTTACCATATTGCGGCGTGAGAATGCCCGTATGTATGAGCGGTACCGACCTGAACTGGTCGATATCACCGATGCCAGCCTGGCTGAAGATAAAGGCGGTGAGCCCGATCAGATCCGGGATCGCCAGGAATTGCACCAGGCTATTCTTGGGCTGGAAAGCGACTATCGCGACCCGCTTTTGCTGCAGGTTATTGGCGGATTCAGCGGGAAAGAAATTGCCAGCATTCTCGATCTTAATAGTAATACAGTAATGACCCGACTGTTTCGCGCCCGTAGCAAGTTGCGCGACACATTAACAAGTGAAACACCCAGTGATGCCTCGACAACCCAGCAAGAGAGTCAGTGACACATGAATGACCAGGAATTCAATCAACGCGCATACAGCAATCCGCGCGATGGTGGTGAGGATTTCAAGGCAGCATTAGATGCCAGCCCTGACAGACAACGTCTGGTCAGCGAGCTGCAGGCCCTGGAATATCGCCTTGAGCAGACACTGCAGGATATCGCCATTCCAGCCAATCTGGAGGATCGCCTAAAACGTAATGGCACCCAGAGCAGCAGTAATGGCGAAAACACGGCCGAGACGCACAAACCAGTACCGGCACCCCGGCGACACTGGCAGCGCTTCAGTCGCCCGGCAGCCATCGCTGCATCTTTGCTGATTGCCCTGTCACTGAGTTTCACCGTTCTGACCAGCAGACCGACTGCAGCAGATATGGCGCTGGGCAACTCACTGCTCAACCACGTCCATGCAGAAAGCCGGTTCTATAATGTCGATAACAATATCCCCTGGTCATCTGCCAGCGAGGTCATGCAGCAAACCGGGGCAAGCTTTGCCTCTTTTGCGGATGTGGCGAACGAGATGAACCTGACCTTTGCTGAGTTCTGCCGTCTGATGGGCAACGACAAACGCGGCACACACCTGGTGATACGTGGCGAACACGGACCGGTGTCTATTATGTTCATCAACCACCACCCGATCCGTGGCAAGGTGGAATTGCAAGATAGCGAACTGCGCGGCGAAGTGGTTCCCGTGGAAGATGGGTTTCTGGCAATCTTTGGCTCACCCGATGAACCTATAGCGCGCATTCGCACCCGGTTTCAGCGACAACTGACCTGGTCTATCTAAGGCTAAACACCTGATTCAAAACCTAACAGTTATCACCTTACGCCTTACAATACGCCTTATAATCAGAACAGTGCCGCCGGCATCGACATGACACTATCGCTGCCAGCTTCTATCTCTTTTCGCAGCGCATGTGTTTTTGGCATACAGCGTCGCAGGTAATAGTCTGCGACGTGGATTTTCGCCTGACAGAAATCACTGTCACCTTCACCACTATCCAGCTTCGACTGCGCAGTCATGCTCATTCGCGCCCACATGTAGCCGTACATCACAATAGATAACAGGTCCAGAAAAGGCACCGAAGCAGCGCCAACTTCGTCAGGCATTTCCACAGACGCCGAGCGCACATGAGCCACTGCCGCCTGTAAATCAGACAGGGCGTTTTGCAGCCCCTCTGCAAATGGCGCCTGACTGCCTGGCAACTCCTGCGCGAATGACTCAACTTCCCCAATCAGGTCATCCAGCATCCCTTGCCGGTCATAAACGACCTTGCGCCCCATCAGATCCAGCGCCTGGATCCCGTTAGTACCTTCATAGATTTGTGCGATGCGCGCATCCCGGACTTTTTGTTCCTGCCCCCATTCACGAACATAGCCATGCCCGCCGAGCACCTGCTGACCCAGCACGCACGCCTCAAACCCCCGGTCCGAAAAAGCAGCCTTGGCTACCGGTGTCAGCACTGCCACACGCCACTCTGCTTTTTTTCGTGACTCTGCTTCCGGGTGATAGTGAGCAATATCCAGCTGACTGCCCACATACACCGCCAATGCCCGTGCCGCCTCTGAATTGGCTCGCATGGTTAACAACATGCGCCTTACATCGGCGTGCACTAACAAGGAATCGCCAGCGTCATCCGGCGATTGTGTCCCTCTGGCAGATCTGCCCTGCCGCCTCTCGTCTGCATACCGGGCAGCCACCTGGTAGGAGGCATCTCCCAGTGCCAGGCCCTGTAAACCAATTGTCAGACGCTCGTAATTCATCATCGTAAACATACAGGCCAGACCATTATGGGGCTCTCCGACGAGAAATCCTTTGGCCTGGTCAAAATTCATCACACAGGTTGCCGATCCCAGTAAACCCATTTTATGCTCGATAGAACCACAACTGACGCCGTTGGTCTGATCTGGCGATTCTGGCAAATACTTAGGAACCAGAAACAAAGAGACACCTTTTGCCCCTGCCGGCGCACCAGGTAGCTTGGCAAGCACCAGATGTACAATATTATCCGTCAGATCATGCTCACCACCGGTAATGAACATTTTACTACCGGTTATCCGGTACGCCTCACCCTCTGGTTCTGCCCGCGTTTTCAACATGGACAAATCTGTGCCAGCCTGCGCCTCAGTCAGGCACATCGTGGCGGACCAGCTACCATCATAGAGTTTCGGCAAATAGGTTTGTTTAAGTGATTCGCTGGCGTGCCTGGCAATGGCCAGTGCACCGCCTGCCGTCAACACGGCATAAAGTGCCAGCGAGCTGTTTGCTGCCATCATCATTTCCTCAATGGAAACGGTCAGCAACTTCGGCATCCCCTGACCGCCGTATTCCGGATCCCCTGACAACCCGATCCAGCCGCCAGATGCGTACGTGCGGTAAGCATCGACAAACCCTTCAGGTGTAGTGACCTGACCCGCTTCAAACTGGCAACCCTGTTCATCGCCTGACTGATTCAGGGGCGCCATCAGCGTTTCAGCAATCCTGCCAGCCTCTTCCAGCACGGAATTAATGAGATCTTCACTGAGTTCATCATTGAGATTCAGGTCAGTAAAACGGCTGGAAATCTGGAAGACATCATGCAGGATAAACTGCATGTCTTTAAGCGGTGCGCGATATTCAAACACGGTCAGCTCCCTGTTCAACGGCAATCGTAATAGCGAGTGGGTCGTGTGCCAAGCTCGGTGACCACAGCTCACGTCCCACTAGCGTACCGCCAAAAGGAAGCAGATGGAAAGCCCGACAAACCTGCCAGGCAATGCGTTAATCGAGCAAGGCCCGAAGAGAGAGTGCTTGCGCTGCAGTTTCAACACTGGCAGCTTCCATCCAGGGCACCTCGCCCAGCAGTGGCCCAGGCATCATTGAGGTCAGCGTCTGCACATTTTGCTCGGCCACCTCATCAGGTGCTGACAGGTGGTTAGCCACCCATCCCGCCAATGGCAACCCGTCACGACGAATCGCCTCAGCTGTCAATATGGCATGATTAATACAGCCAAGCCTGATACCGACCACCAGTATGACGGGCAACTGCATACGTGACGCCAGCCCTGACAACATTTCCCGCTCATTTAATGGTACCCGCCATCCGCCCGCACCTTCAATTACGGTCAGATCTGCTCGTTGCATCATGATCGCCTGACAAAACCCCGTTAACCGGTCCAGGCTTAAACGCCTGCCGGCCTGAGCCGCCGCAAGATGAGGCGCAATAGCGGCTGGTAAAGCCACCGGGTTCACCTGTTCATAAGGCAACTCAAGTGATGCTGAGGCCATCAATGCCAGGGCATCTTCATTTCGCCACTGCCCGTCAACTGACTCACACCCAGCAGCCACTGGCTTCATCCCGACCGTTGTTTTGCCAAGCTGGTTAGCAGCCGTCAATAATGCGGAAGAGACCAGGGTCTTGCCTACCTCGGTATCAGTGCCTGTTACAAAAAAAGCTTTTCTTGCCGCCATTGCGTTAGATTCTCCCATTCAAATCCTCAACCACGCAGATCATCAGGCAATGAAGCCAGCGCATCAAGTAGCCGCTCATAATGCTCATCCGTGTGTGCTGCGGAAAATGTGACTCGTAACCTGGCGCTGTCGGCTGGCACCGTGGGCGGCCTGATGGCGCTCACTTGCACACCCTGCTCGCGAAGATACTCACTTGCCTTGACCGCACGATCGGCCTCCCCAAGAACGATAGCCTGAACGGGCGTCTGCGAAGGCAGAATGTTCAGCCCCAGGTTCGCAACATCTTGCTGGAAACGCATGACCAGTGACTGCAAACGCTGTTGCCGCCAGGTCTCTGAACGCAGACAGGCAAGGGCCGCTATCGTTGCCGCCGCCAATGGCGGTGGCATGGCAGTAGTATAGATATGGGTCCGGGCAAACTGGGTCAGATAATCAATCAACACCTCATCACCTGCCACAAAGGCACCTGCAGTACCCAGTGATTTTCCCAGGGTGCCGACCAGAACAGGCACATCCGAGGCGCTTAAACCAAAATGGGACAAGGTGCCAGCACCGGTATCACCGAGACAGCCAATACCGTGCGCATCATCCACAATCAAAGTTGCCTGGTATTTGTCCGCCAACGCCACCTGCTCAGGAAGCGGCGCCAGATCACCATCCATACTGAACACGCCATCGGTGATGATCAGGGCACGACTATCGCAATGATGCCGAATGAGCATGGCTTCCAGATCTTTGGTATCACGGTGGGCAAACCTTCGGCTGTCACCACGACTTAACCATCCTCCATCAAGCAATGAAGCGTGATTGAGCGCATCCTGAAAAATCGGCGCGCCCGGGTTGGTCAACGCATTAATCACACCGACATTCGCCATGTAGCCGGTGCTGAACAGCATCGCCTTCTGTCGGCCACAAAAATCAGCTAACGCTTCTGCCAACTCATCATGAACACGACAGTGACCGGTAACCAGGTGCGAGGCCCCGCTACCGACGCCATATTGCTCAGCAGCAACCTGCATAGCCCGAATAACATCAGGATGACTGGCCAGCCCCAGGTAATCATTGCTACAGAAGTTAACCCGTTTCTGGCCATCACCAAAAAGACTATCCGGCTGGCAAGGGCCGCAGCGCTGCAGCACCTGCCGAAGCAAATTCTGCTCAGCACGATATTGCAGCTTCTGCTGCAGTTCTGCCTTCAGTCGCTGACTGGCCCGGCTACCCTGGCTCTCCTGGCCGGTCTGGCTGGCTGGTTCTACTAACGACATCGTTTACATTGCCGAGTAGAAAGCAGAAGTGCGCGGTTGAGGTTGACACTTTCGCGCTTCAGGCTGCATCCCCAGGCGTTTAAGCAACTGCAGGTCATGGCTTTCCTCAGGCAGTGGCGTAGTTAACAGCTTCTCGCCATAAAAAATTGAGTTGGCGCCTGCCATAAAGCACATCGCCTGCATCTCATCATTCATTTCTTGCCTGCCTGCGGAAAGCCGCACATACGAGGCAGGCATCATGATACGTGCAACAGCAATGGTACGAATAAAATCAAAGTTATCGATTTCCGGCGTGTCAGCCAATGGCGTACCTGCCACTCTGACCAGGTTATTGATCGGGACGCTATCCGGATGTGCGGGCATATTCGCCAATTGTTGCAGTAACCCTACCCGGTCTTCAGCGCTCTCACCCATGCCAACGATGCCACCACTACAGACTTTCATGCCAGCGTCCCTGACATAGGACAGAGTTTCATGGCGCTCTTCATAGGTTCGCGTGGTGATAATGTCCGCGTAATATTCCGGCGAGGTATCCAGGTTGTGGTTATAGTAATCCAGTCCAGCTTCGGCCAAGGCTTCCGCCTGTGTTTCTGACAGGCGACCCAATGTCATGCAGGTTTCCATTCCCAGGTCCCGGACCTGTCTTACCATTTCCAATACAGCCGGAAAGTCTTTCTCCGACGGGTGCTTCCAGGCAGCTCCCATACAAAAGCGGGTAGCACCGTTATCACGCGCCTGCTGAGCCTGCGTCACAACCTTCTGCACTTCCATCAGCTTCTCTTTTTCCAGCCCGGTATTGTAATGGCCACTTTGTGGGCAGTATTTACAATCTTCCGGGCAAGCACCGGTTTTGATGGATAGCAAGGTACTCATCTGGACCTGATTGGGGTCAAAATACTGCTGGTGCACTGTTTGTGCCTGAAACAACAAAGACATGAAGGGCATATCGAACAACGCCTGAATCTCTGCCCGATGCCAATCATGGCGAATAGCCGGCTTAGCCGCTTCCTCTGGTGCAGGTGCGCGTTGAACACCCTCCTCCGGGCTATGAATTTCACTTAGATTCCTTTGCGCTAATGACATAACAACTCCTGGTGGCAATAAACCCTGCTATAACAACTGAGGCGACATTCTAGGCAGGGCAAGCACATTGTCAACTTATAAAACAATAATAAGTTTACATAAGAGCATCAAAAAGGGATACCGCTCACTTACCCCTCTGGCCATCAGCGCCCTGCAATCTGCCTGCCAAATCTGCCACCTGCCACATTCAGCCTCTTCCGGTATTTGCCTAAACTGCATGGATGAACTGCCCTGGCAGCCACCTGGCTGCAGGATTTGCCAGGACCAAATCAGTGAATTTTCTAATGGACTTTGCCTTCGGTGTCGCCAGTCTCCACCAGACTTTTCATTATGTCGTGCCGCATTATCCTATCAAGACTCTATCCCCGGCTTGATCCACAAAGCCAAGGATAACGGCAATTTTCCTGCGCTTTACAGCCTGGCCAAAATACTCAGCGACACTTTCTGTGCACACTACAGTCATCACACACACTACCCGGAAGTGCTCCTGCCAGTGCCATTACACGTTAGACGCCTTGGGTTGCGAGGCTTCAATCAGTCCCTGGAACTTTGCAAGATACTTAGCAAACAGCTAGGCACTCCGATCCTGTCCGACTCCATCATTCGCCGTGCCAGTCTGGCCCCTCAAAAGGCATTGAACCGGCGTCAGCGACTTAAAAATGAAGGCATGATGTTTTCACTTAACGGGTCGTCCAGGTTGACATGTTTTAAGCACATCGCCATCATTGACGATGTTGTAACAACTGGCAGCACGGCCAGGGAGCTTGCCAGCATACTGAGGCGCCAGGCAAAGGTGCCGTTCATAGATGTCTGGGCTATCGCTCGCAGTAACAGCCCGGATTCGCAATAACTCCTCATCAACTCAACGACACCAGCCTATATGCAGCAAGCCAGCCTCTCTTTACTCGACACCGATTATCATCACCTCCTGCACCCATACACTGACATGATGTCACCGCAACCAGTGGAACTGGTCACCTCAGCCAGCGGGTGCCGACTGACTCTGGCAGACGGGCGGGAACTGATAGATGGTATGAGCTCATGGTGGGCCGCCATCCACGGTTACAACCATCCTAGATTGAACCAGGCACTGACCGATCAGACAAAATCCATGGCACACGTCATGTTTGGTGGCCTGACTCATGAACCGGCCATCAGGCTATGCCGCCAACTACTGGAATGTGTACCCGAGGGGTTGGAAAAAGTTTTCCTCTGCGATTCCGGCTCCGTATCAGTCGAAGTGTCAATCAAGATGGCCATACAGTACTGGTATAGCCAGGGATTGACTGAAAAGAAGAAATTTATTGCATTGCGCCGCGGTTACCATGGCGACACCTTTGGCGCCATGTCGCTGTGCGACCCGGTGACCGGCATGCATCACTTGTTCGCTGAAACCTTAACACCCCAGCTGTTTGCGCCTGCACCGACGGTTGCTTTCGACGCCCAGTGGGATCCGGGTGACATCGCCGAGTTGGCTCAAATGCTGGAGACTCACCAGCAAGAAGTGGCTGCCATTGTGCTAGAGCCAATTATACAGGGCGCTGGCGGCATGTTTTTTTATTCACCACAGTACCTTGGCGCGGTACGCGAGCTGTGTAACAAGCACAACGTTCTGCTAATCGCCGATGAAATCGCCACCGGGTTCGGCCGCAGCGGCAAGCTGTTTGCCTGTGAGCATGCCCACATCTCGCCAGACATTATGTGCATAGGCAAGGCTCTGACCGGGGGCTACATGACCATGGCCGCCACTCTGTGCACAGAGAAAATTGCCCAAACCATTTCTGCCAGCGGGCTGCCACTGATGCATGGCCCCACCTTTATGGCTAACCCGCTTGCCTGTGCGGTTGCCTCGGCCAGCCTGGAAGTTCTGTTCAGCAGCGACTGGCAAGCGAACGTCAGCCGCATTGAACATCAGCTAAATCTGGAGCTAACGCCTTGCCGTCAACTCCCTGCAGTAAAATCTGTGCGAGTACTCGGTGCTATTGGGGTGGTGGAGCTGGAGAGCGAGCCTGATGCCGCCTGTCTTCAGTCAAAGCTGACAGAGCAAGGCGTATGGATTCGGCCATTTGGCAAACTGGTATACATCATGCCGCCTTATATCATCAGCCCGCAGGAACTCAGCAAACTGACCAGTGCGATTTACAATGCCTGCCAGTGAGACAGGTCGCGCACAATGTTGGAGGGTTTAGCGACTAAAAATATGGCAGCTAATCTAAGTAGCCGTTCAGAGTGGCCGTTCAGAATTGGTACTTGATCGTACCGTAAGCCATTCGCTCAGGCTCGGTATTGATGGCAGCATCTGCGGCAGGCACCAGACGTTGCTGGTTATCGAAGCGGTTGCGCAAACCAAAAGAGAATGAAGCACTGCTTTGATCACCTGTTTTCAGCTCATAGCCATAACGCAGATCCAGCGTTGCAATTTGACCTACCAGCTCATTCAGCTGTTCCAGATTCAATGAATCGAGATTAAGCCGACCCTGTTGAAGATCGGACTGATTGGCGTAGCTGGTCACAGCTGTCGCAGAGTGATTACCAAACTGCCAGGTAAAGGTCAGGCTACTGCTCAGTGAAGGGATATTACCCATCAATGCTGCTTCTGAGGGGGTGCTACGATTACCGAAGCGCAACTCCTGACTGTCACCCACAAGATCGCTGACAGGTGAGTACAGGTAGGTCGTATTGGTGCTTAATACGAATTGTCCGAAGCGGGGAGACTCCCATACATAGGAAGCATTAACATCGAGACCTCGCGAATCGGCCGGATTGGCCAGCACATCTACCATAGATTCACCGGAAAGGGATCTATCCAGCGACAAGGCATCAACAACTTCTTTCAGTGCCGGAAATGCTTCCAGATTCAACCCTTCAGGGGACAAGCTATCCAGCGCCAGCTGACCGGAACCTGCTTCCTCAACAGAATGCCCCTGAAACCCTGTGACCCGCTCCTGTGCTAAAAGCGCAGGCGCATACAACGACACTGTCGCTGTAAAAATACTGGCCGTGATGAGTCGCAAGGCTGTCATTGGTGGCGGTGTCCGTACGTCAATTCTTTATTTGATCCGGCCTTTCAGTATACAGCTTTAATTTGCCCGTTCAAGCGGCTCAAAGTGATCCAAGTAACGTTTTAACCGATTGAGTTTGCCCCGGAAACTGATAATCAGGCCAAATCACTGACAAGGGCTCGAGCACAAACCGACGCTGGTGAGCCCGAGGATGGGGGAGAGTCAAAAATTCACTGTGACAACACTCATCTGCAAAGGCGAGAAGATCCAGGTCAAGGACACGCGGCTCATTGCGCAGCCCGGTGCGCTTGCGGCCTAGCCTGCTTTCAATTTCCAGCAGGGACGCCAGCAATCCAGATGGCTTGATATCAATTGAGCAGCACAGTAATGCAACCGCATTCATAAACACCGGGCTGCCCGGAGGACAATCCTCAGGCTCGGTGACCAGAAAAGGTGAAACCAGCGGGTTTAGCAATGAGAGCGGACGCATTTCCGCCACGGCTTGTCGCAACGTCTCCGCCGGCCCAGACTGTCCGGCCGGCAAGTTGGCGCCAAGCCCCACCAGCGCAATATTGGCGCCAACAGGGCAATCTGACAACCAGTTACTGGTGGTATTGGGCAGAGTACTCATGCACAGCATCAACAAAGGCAGTCACGTGATCCGGGTTTACCTCTGGCGTAATACCATGACCCAGATTGAAGACATGACCATTGCCGTGACCAAAAGAGGCCAGAATTCGCTTCACTTCTTCCTGGATACGGGCAGGAGAGGCATAAAGGATGGAAGGGTCCATATTGCCCTGTATCGCCACCCGGTCGCCAACCAGCTCACGGGCTCTGCCAATCTCCATGGTCCAGTCCAGACCCACACAATCACAGCCAATGTCAGCAATTTCTGGCAACCACAAGCCACCGTTTTTGGTGAATACGATGACCGGGACCTTCCTGCCATCCGCTTCACGGGTCAGACCTGAAACGATCTTTTTCATGTATTGCAGAGAAAATTGCTGGTAGGCAGGCGTAGAGAGAATACCGCCCCAGGTATCAAATATCTGCACAGCCTGGGCGCCTGCAGCGATTTGGGCATTGAGATATTTGGTGACTGCGTCTGCCAACTTGTCCAGCAGTGCATGCATCACTTCAGGCTGGTCATACATCAACGCTTTGGCATTACGGAAATCTTTACTGCCACTGCCTTCAATCATGTATGTTGCCAGTGTCCACGGACTACCGGTAAAGCCAATCAATGGCACGCTGCCATTCAGTTCGCGACGGATCAGCGACACAGCGTTCATGACATAGGCCAGATCGGAGGTGACATCCAGCTCGGGCAGAGCAGCAACATCGGCCTCGGAACGCACAGTTTTGCGAAACTTTGGCCCCTCACCTTGTTCAAAATACAAGCCCAGCCCCATAGCATCCGGAATAGTCAGGATATCCGAAAAGAGGATGGCGGCGTCCATGGCGTACCGGCGCAGAGGCTGCATGGTAACTTCGCAGGCCAACTCAGGTGACTGACAAAGACTCATGAAATCGCCAGCCTGCTGTCGAGTTGCCCGATATTCAGGCAGATATCGCCCGGCCTGGCGCATCATCCAGATCGGCGTAACATCCACAGCCTCTCCGCTTAGTGCTCGTAGGAATCGGTCATTCTTCAGTTCTGTCACGTCTGGCTCCTGGTCTTAAACTGGCTGACTGCCCGAAATCAACTCTGCAGATTTCGCGGCGGCATCTGTCATGTTCGCTAAAAGTAGTGGTGCGTATGATACACGCAATTCACTGACAAAGCCGCTCACCGGCCGCTAAAGTTTCCCGTAGCAACACCTCATCAACCTTGGCATCAACATAGGCATCGCCCAATTCACGCATCAGCACAAAACGAATGTGACCAGCCTGAACTTTCTTATCGACTGACATCAGGGAGAGAAATTGCTCCGCATCCATATCAGCCGGCGGCACAACCGGCAGGCCGGCTCGCTCTATCAGGTGCTTAGCCCGCTGGGCGTCAGCCTGTGAGATGTGGCCGATGCGCCAGGACAAATCAGCCGCCATGACCATACCTGTCGCGACCGCTTCACCGTGCAACCAAACGCCGTACCCCATAGCAGCCTCTATGGCATGACCGAAGGTATGCCCCAGATTAAGCAGCGCTCGCTGCCCTCCCTCACGCTCGTCTGCTGCCACGATACGTGCCTTCTCTTCACAGCAGATTTTGACGGCTTCAGCCAGTTTGTCGCTGTCACCGGCCATGAGACTGTCAATATGCGTCTCCAGCCACTCGAAAAAAGTAAAATTACCCAACAACCCATACTTGATCACCTCTGCCATACCAGCCTGCAACTCTCGCCCGGGCAAGGTTTTTAGTGCGGCAATATCGGCAATCACGCACTGAGGCTGGTAGAAAGCACCTATCATGTTTTTGCCAAGTGGGTGGTTAACTGCTGTTTTTCCACCTACCGATGAGTCCACCTGCGCCAGCAAAGTCGTCGGCACCTGGATGTAGTTCACGCCACGCTGGTAACAGGCGGCGGCAAAACCTGCCATATCACCGGTCACACCGCCACCCAAAGCGATCACAGTCGTACTGCGCTCATGCCGATTACCGATCAGCTTGTCAAAAATCAGGTTCAGCGTCTCCAGAGACTTGGTCTGCTCACCATCAGGAAGCACCAACGTGTCCACATCGATATCCGGCAGGGCTGCACACAAATTATCCAGATACAAAGGGGCAACCACTTCATTACTGACAACCAATACCTGCTGACCACCTATAAAGGGCTTAAGCAGATCCTTCTGGCCCAGCAGGTCAGAGCCAATAAAAATCGGATAACTTCGATCTCCCAGATCAACTTTTATATCTAGCATGGTGGTTCTGTTTCCCGTATTTAGTCGGACGTTCTGCCAGTACTACTGATCACTGACACTGCTTACTTTGCGAATGATTTCCTGCACAACAGAGCGTGGCCCCCGGCGATTGGTATCAATCACAAGGTGCGCGGTCTCAATATAGAGTGGTTCCCTCAACTTCATCAGTTCCCGAATCTTGGTGAGAGGGTCGGCAGTTTGCAACAATGGCCGGTTCTTGTCTTTGCTGGTTCGTTCAAACTGTTGATTGATACTGGCTTTCAGATATACCACGAAACCACGCTCATGCAGGCGTTGCCGGCTTTCGGGGGCCAATATGGCTCCACCACCGGTTGCCATGACAATCCCGTTCATCGCGGATAGCTGGTCAATCATTCTTATTTCTCGCTGGCGAAACCCGGCCTCCCCTTCAACATCAAAGATCCAGGGAATATCTGCTCCGGTAACGGCTTCAATCTCACGATCAGAATCATAAAAAGGTCGCTGCAATGTCGTACCCAGCATTCGGCCAATCGTGCTTTTACCGACCCCCATAGGGCCTACCAGAAATATATTGTCAGGCTTGCTCATGCCAGAATTGTGCTCAAAAAACTGCGAGCGGGCAATCTACCGTTGAATCGCGGTTAAATCAATGCGCAGGTATGATTACGGGCGTGATAAAAATCAATAGTTCAGAGCGCTGGGTAGAATGGCGGGTTTGCCGAAACAACCGGCCAACAGCTGGCAACTGGCTCAAAACGGGTACACCGGCCTCATTTTCACGTAATTGATCGCTGAATATTCCGCCAAGCACCAAGGTATCATGATTCTCCAGCCTGACCTGCGTTGCGATGGTATTGGTATTGATAGCCGGAACCGGGGAATTGCCGGCGGCCACTGCATCCTGCCTGACCTCCAGTTCCATATGTACCTGGCCATCGGGAGTAATTCGCGGCAACACCGAAAGTGACAGGACAGCATCCACAAACTGCGTGACCGACCCGCCAGCTGTACCACCGGCCTGTGATTGATATGGCACCCTGACACCAGACTGAATACTGGCCTGCTGATTCGCTCGTGTCATAATACTGGGGCGGGCCAGCAGCTCAACTTTTCCGGCCGCCTGCATGGCGGCCAGATCCAATTCCAACCGAAAACGGTCAGTCGCAAAGCCACCCTGAAGCTGGAGACTGTCACCTAACCCCAGACGCCAGTCACCTGAAGGCTGACTGCTCTTTGCGGTGGCTGTCGTAGCTGCAGTGGCAAGGTACCGTTGCCCGGTCGAGCCAGCGGAAGGTTGCGCTGCGCTATCATTCAACTCAAGTGCCTGCCAGTGCACACCCAACTGGCGCGCACTATCCAGTGATGCGCTGATAATCCTGGCTTCCACCAACACCTGACTGACAGGTACATCCAGCTCTGACAGTAACACATCAATCATAGCCAGCCTCTCTGGCTCATCAGTTATGACCATCGTATTACTTCGCTCATCCAGCTGCGCCCGGCCCCGCTCCGACAGCCAGCCTTCTCCACCTGAGGTCTCTTTTATCAGCGCCAGCAAGGACAGCGCGTCAGCATAATGCACGCGGTAATAACGGGTTGACAGTGATACCGGCCTTTCCGGCACTCCTGGCTCAGCCGCACTACTCACCTCATTGGCGTCACCTTCACTTTCCAGCGTCACCAGCAAGTCAGGCGGCTGTAACTGAAATGCCAGTTTCTCCGCAGCTGAGTCGGGAATAGCTGAAAGCACCTGCTCCAGTTCATCCTCAAAAACCGCCATGCTGACCACCCGGCGCAGTTGGTGCTCGCTGATATTCAAATGCAGTTGCCAACCGAACTCTTCAGCAATGAAGGCCAGTAATGCACGTATTTCCACGTCCTCAACTTGCAGCGAAAAGCCCGGCTTGGCAAACAGCGGCTGCAAGACTTCATCCGGCCTGATGCCTGACTCTGGCACCGTATCTGCTGCCAATACGTCACTTGGGCCCAGGGTCACCAGAAGAAGCCCCAGCGCTAAGGAACAAATACTCAGCCAACCACCTGATTTATCAATGTGCATGATTTTGAAAACTCCCGCCCGGCTTTGCTGAACGCTGAAGGCGCCCATCCCTCAATAACAGACGGGTTTCACCATCACCTCCACCCACCTGCCCAACCACTGCTGCCGGAATATGCCCTATAAGGTGAGCCTGCAATGTTGCCTGACCGTCACCAGCCCACTTCTGCTGTTGTAATTGCACCCCTGGCAACATCGACAGGTCTGACAAAATACTGACCCAATTATTGGCATCAGCGTGAAACTCAAGTTGATACTTGCGCCTTAAGCCCTCGCCAGCCACCGGCTCAATTTTTAGTGATGTGACTTGATGGCGTTTAATCTGCCGGGAAAGGATTCTCATATCTGCAAAGCGCTCCCCCAGGCCCGGTACAGGCAAGGGTGAAGCGAGTGCTGGCATGACGGTTATGCCCAGCCAGCTGCCCTGCCCCAGCGCCGGCATGAGCTGTCCTGCAGCCTCCTGAAAATGCCCATGCTGCGCTTGCCACTCAACCTGAAATCGCTGCGTTTGCAAAATCATCAGCCCATAGCTTCCCGCGGCGGCACACAACAGGGAGACACAGCAAAGCGCCAGGGGCAAAGCCAGGAACGCCTTGGACGACAGGTGCCAAAGAGCGTCACCTCCCAGGAAACGGTTAAATAGCTCCCTGATCCACTGCCGGCGTCCTGATAACAACATTCATTACCTCTCCGTTGGTGTTGAATTCAGCCATTTGCCAAGAGAATTCATTGATTTTAGCGACTAAGCCGGAAAACGCCCGGTGATCACTGATCTGAAGGTGAATCTCAATTTGCCCCGGTGCCGCCAGCCAGCTTGTGATCTGCAGCCGCCGGTGAGCCAATCCATCGCGCAACCACGACAGCCAGACAGGATCATTTACCCGATTCAGACTGGCGTCATTCTCCCGTGTTTGTATCTGCCGTAGCAGGTTATCTTCGTTACTCTGTTCGGGTTGGATTTGCTGCCCCAACCCTTTAATGATGACAACCTTATTCTGCAACCTTTCTGTCTCTTCACCCCAGGCAGCTTCCTGCCTGGTCATCAAAACCCGGCAAACCAGCACAGCGAAAACCAGGCCGAGTATCGTTACAGTGAATACAATGACCAAGAACTGCTTTCTTCGGGCATGCAAACTTTCTCGCCAGGGTAATAGATTAATCGTCATTGGCTTTTCCCAGGGAACTAACCCAAGACAGCAGAAGTGGCCAGCAAGGCTTCCCCTGGAATACCGGACACCTCCTGTACCAGTCTAATATCAGTACCCGGAAGCATTGGCTGCAGCCAATGGCTCAACGCAGTTGCAACTGCCACCACACCTGCCAGCACAAGCGTTGCCGGTGAACGATTATGCGAAACAATGAGCCGCTGAAGACCCGCTTGAAATATCTCGACAGCCTCATGCTCAGGTCTGTTCGGCAGGGGTGACCTGATCGCTCCCAGCCACTGGCAGCACCCTGCTGAGATTGTGTAGATATGTGTGTCCCTGGCACCAATGTCTGCAAGCATGATGTCCCTCCAGACCAGATCAGAAAACAACCTGGGCAAAGTCTGCTCAGCCACTTCCAGTCGCGTGATGCTGAGGTGAGCATTGCGAAGCGGCATCAGACACTGGTCGACAGATGAGCGTTCGGCTGAATACAGAACGAAGTCGGTCCGGTTGTCTTTAGTCGCTGGCACATAGTCAAAATAACAGTCTGCAGGGGCTTCCCCCATCCAGGATTCGAGGTTCTGCTCTACCCAGGTATAGACATTAATTGCTGAAAATTCGGCAGGCACCGTGAATTCAAAACGTTTGACCAGACCTGGCCCCAGACAAAGAGAGGCCTTATTTTCCGGTCCAATCAAAGACAGCAAACACTTACTGACTGCAGGCAGGTCCGACTCTGAAACACCCACTTCACAATGAAAAGAACCGGACCCAGACTGCCGGAACGGCCTCCACCGACCCGGGGAACGCTTGCCGACCAAGCTGTACCCATCACCATCCAACTGAATACCTATCACTCACCTATCCCTTTATGCCTGACCTTCCTCAAGGGTTTAGCTTAAAACTGTCAACTTTGCCTGACAGAATTGTGAGACTGATACAGGCCACAACAAGCAATGAGATGGAATGCGGTATATACTTATTCGTCTGATACAGATGACTTATCAATACAAGCTCTGCGAGTGACATGAAAAAACTGTTTATCTGGATTACCTGGTTTGGCGTATTCTGCCTGAGCGGCGTCTTTATGGTAGCCTCTGCTGCCTATCTTTACCTGTCACCCCAGCTGCCTTCCCTCGACTCCTATCGCAATGTACAGCTGGAAACACCGCTGCGAATTCTGACGGCTGACGGCAAACTGATTGAAGAGATCGGTGTCAGACGGGACCCCGTTCGCTATGAGGACATCCCGCCTCTGATGATCAGCACACTGATTGCCAGCGAAGATGCCCGTTTTTATTCCCATCCTGGCGTTGATTTTCGCAGTCTTGTGCGTGGCTTTTACGGTTTCATCCGTGGTGTGAACCTCGGTGGCGGCAGCACCATCACCATGCAGCTGGCCAACAATATTTCCTTTGACAGCGACAATGTCTACGCCAGGAAACTCAAAGAGATTCCTTTTGCGTTACGCCTGCAACAGGAACTGAGCAAGGAAGAAATTCTCGAACTCTATCTCAACCTGGTTTATTTCGGTCAGGGCGCGGATGGCATCAGTGCAGCGGCCTCTGTGTATTACGATAAGTCGCTGCAAGAAATGACGCTGGGAGAAATGGCAACCCTGGTATCCGTCCTGCCCTGCCCGTCCATCTGTAATCCGGTCACAGATGCTGAGCGCGCCAAAACAAGGCGTGATGTCGTTATCAACAAAATGCTCGACCAAGGCATGATTGATCGCAGTCAGCGCGATAACGCACTGTCTGAACCCATCGTTGCGCAACGTCACTACCGCAACATTGAAGTCCCTGCACCTTATGTTGCAGAGATGGTGAGACAGGAACTGTTCCAGCAATATGGTGACGACATTTACCGGCTGGGCATCGAGGTCACAACCAGCGTACAGAGCGAACTCCAACTTGCAGCCAACCAGGCTTTGGTAGACGGCCTGGAGAATTACTATGATCGCCGCCACGGCTACCGTGGCCCTGAAACCAATATTCCAGCAACTGGCAGTTCGCCGGAAGAACGCTGGCAGGAAGAATTAAATGTCGTCCCGGTTTTAGGTAATCAGCACCCCGCCTTTGTCACAGCTGTCCATGAGCGCAGCATTGACGTACTGATGAAAAACGGTGAAACCATCAGCATCAACTGGGAAGGCCTGTCCTGGGCCAGACCCTTTATTTCCCGCAACAACGCCTGGCCACCACCCGAAGTCGCCAGCGATGTCGCTACCGTCGGTGACCTTGTACGGGTACGCGAGGGTAATAATGGCAACTGGGAACTCGGTCAGCTTCCCGAGATCGAAGGTGCCATCGTTTCAGTATCTCCAGACAACGGAGACATTCTTGCACTGGTTGGTGGCTATGACTTCAATCACAGCCAGGTCAACCGTGCATTAGCCGCCCGCCCGCCTGGCTCCGGGTTTAAAGCATTTCTGTACGGTGCAGCACTTGAAAATGGTTACACGCCGGCAACACTGATAAACGACGCGCCATTCGCAAGAGGCGACTATCGCCCACAAAATTACGAGCGCAACTTTGTAGGACCATTGACCCTTCGCAACGCAATCAAAGATTCCCGTAACGTTCCTGCGGTGCGGTTATTTGATCAATTAGGCTCACAAAAGGTCCTGAGTTTTGCCGGCCGATTTGGCTTTGATGTTGACCGCTTCCCGCGCAGTGACCTGACCGTAGCGCTGGGCAGCCAGGATGTTCAGCCTCTGCAAATGGCAACTGCCTACGGCATGATCGCCAACGGCGCACACAAACTGGAGTCGACATTAATCAAACGAATAGAGACTTTCGACGGCGTGATCTTTGAGGCTAACCCGCCTCGCGCCTGCGAACTGTGTACCGGATGGAAAGATGTCGATAGCGAGAGTCTCAGTCAGGGTCGGCAGTCAACAACAGATGGCGAAGGCTTACCTGCGCCGCAGGTCAGTAATGCCGAAACTGCAGCCGAAAGCGGCAATACCGCCCAGGCCAACGACATTATCATAGGCGAACAGGTCACCGATGAACGCGTGACCTATGTACTGAGCACCATGCTTCGCACAGTCGTGGAAGAAGGCAGTGGCCGACCGGTTAACCGTGCCTTCGACCGTACCGACCTGATGGGCAAAACCGGCACCACAAATGGCCCGGCAGAAGTCTGGTTCACAGGCTTCAACCGTGATATTGCCACCAGTGTGTTTGTTGGCTTTGATCAACCCGAATCGCTGGGTGAATCCGAACAGGGTGCAACGGTTGCCGTACCGATCTGGATCGACTACATGAAAGAGGCTTTGGCTGGCCGGCCCGAGCACGGCGTTGCCAGACCGCCCGGACTGGTTGACCGACTGATCGATGAGGATAGCGGCCAGCTTGCCCGACCCGATCAAAGCAATACAATGTTCGAGATTTTCCTGACTGAAACGGCACCCGGGAGCAATCAACGCAACACCATAAGCCCCAGTCGGAATGACCGGCAGGAAACAAACAGCAATGAATCCCTGTCGACAGAGATTATTTTCTAGGTCGGTTGGGCAGGACATCCTAGTTCAGATGGCAGGCGACCACAGCACCTCGGGACGGTCAGGACATCATTTCATGTATGAAGGTGTGTTGGTAATTGCGAGACAAAAAAAATCCGGTCAAGGTCGTCCTTGCCGGATTTTTCGTTGCATTCTGGTGTCAGCAATCAGCTCACCAGCAATGCTCGCTATCAGTAACAGCGGCCAGTTAGACCTTACGGTTACCGAAGCGCTTGTTAAAGCGATCAATACGACCTGCACTGTCAACGATCTTCTGCTTACCAGTGTAGAACGGGTGGCATGCAGAACAAACGTCCAGCAGAATGTCACCGCCCATGGTAGAGCGTGTTTCAATTACATTGCCACAGCTGCATGTCGCTTTTAAAGCTTCATATGTTGGATGGATGTCGGCCTTCATGGTATTACCTCATAAATGTGCGGCATCGCCACAAAGCCGATACTGAAGATTCGACTCTGCACCATACCTGCTGCATGGCCTGTAATAGCTCACTTTGTTATCTCAAAGTGGCCTTGACAGCACCAAGACTATGGAAAAAGGGGCGCTATTTTAACAGAGAATCGCGATTGTGCAAGCCTGTTACGCCCACAGACTGCTTAAATCAGGGCTTAGCCTGCAAATTGGATCGAATCTTGTCGTGATTCCTGACCGTTTCACGCATGATCTGCGCCAGGATATCAGCCACCAGTTCAGGGTTCACATCATGCTGGCCGCATAACTCACGTATGTCAGCAATTTTTTCGGCCTCTCGCTGGGGGTCAAATGAGTCCAGACCAACCCTCGCCTTGATCTCGCCGACACGGCGGGTCAACGCAAAGCGATTGGCCAGCATCAGCACCAGCCCGTGGTCCAGGCGGTCAATTTGTTGCCTCAGCGACAACAACTCTGCACGCCACTCTTCAGGTGACCAACGAACTGAACGATCGTCCGCTGCTACCGGCTTATTCCCTTGCGCCATTCCCTGGTCATTTTCCATGCCCGGTTGATCTCCAGACGATGTATTCGAATTTGATTGATCTGCCATTCTTACCCCGCCACTTGCATTTCTGCTGTCTGATGCAGCTTCAATGAGGCAGTATAATGCAAGCCGCTCCGCGCTAAAACCAGTTATACTGTTCATGCTGTTTTGTGCGCGCCCGCACCCATTCGAAAATCCCGGAAGTTTCATGCCAGCCAGGACACCGCAACAATCCCATCCCGCTTCAGGCATAGCCCGGGTTGCAGTCCCCTCACCACTGCGCAGACTGTTCGATTACCTGATACCCGCGAACACACACGTACAGCCTGGTATCAGGGTGCGGGTTCCGTTTGGCTCGCGTGAGCTCACCGGTATCATCGTCGCAATCGTTGACCAGTCTGACATTGAAACATCTCAACTGCGTCCCATCACTGAAGTACTGGACCACGACGAGTTGATTCCGTCTCATCTGCTCGACCTATGGCTTTGGGCAGCTAATTACTACCAGCACCCGGTTGGTGACGCCCTGCACAGTCTGTTGCCTGCCGGGCTGCGAAAAAAATCCGCAGCCAGCATCCGCAGTCATCACAGCGATCCGTCACAGCCGGAGATAACACCAACCGACACGGATATCCCCACACCTAACAGTCAGCAGAATGAAGCCATTCGGGCAGTCAATGACAGCAGCGGACAATTCAACAGTTTTCTGCTGGACGGAGTGACAGGCAGTGGCAAGACCGAAGTATATCTGCAGTGTATTGACCACATCCTGAAACAGGACAAACAGGCTGTCATGCTGGTGCCGGAAATCAGCCTGACTCCCCAGACCATTGAACGATTCAGGCAGCGCTTTAGTGCCGCCATCGCCATCCTGCATTCTGGACTGACCCCGCGCCAGCGACTCAACGCTTGGCTGGAAGCTGCCAGCGGTGTCGCACGCATTATTATCGGCACCCGCTCGGCCCTTTTTACACCGATGGCACAGCCCGGCCTGATTATCATTGATGAAGAACATGATGCTTCATTCAAACAGCAAGACGGCTTTCGCTACTCAGCACGCGACCTGGCTGTGCTCAGGGCGCGACATGAATCCATACCGGTCATCCTTGGTTCGGCCACCCCCAGCCTGGAATCGCTCTACAACGCCAACACCGGGCGTTACCGGCACATCCAACTGACCCAGCGCGCCGGTACAGCCAGCATGCCAACCTTTCAACTGGTAGACACGCGCAGACAACTCAGCGAGGCCGGCCTGAGTAGCGATTTGCTGCTGGCAACGGCCAGACACCTGAAACAGGGCGGCCAGGTACTGATCTTTATTAACCGTCGCGGATTTGCACCGGTTCTGCACTGTGAAGACTGTGGCTGGACATCGGAATGTCCATCCTGCGACGCACGCCTGACGGTTCACCGTAAACCCCCACACCTGTGCTGCCACCATTGCGAAACCCGCCAGCCCGTCCCCGACCACTGTCCTGACTGCCAGGGTAAATCTCTGGGAACTGGCGGCACCGGCACAGAACAGTGTGAGTCCGCACTTGCCACTGCATTTCCGGATACGCCCGTACTGCGCCTTGACCGGGATGCCACCCGACGTAAAGGAGAGCTGGAGCGTATCCTCAAGCAGATCAATAATGGTGAGCCCTGTATTCTGGTTGGCACGCAAATGATCGCCAAAGGCCATCACCTGCCCGGGGTCACCCTGGTGGGCGTACTTGATGCCGACAACGGCCTGTTCAGTGCTGATTTTCGCGGTCAGGAGTTCATGGCACAAATGCTTATTCAGGTGGCAGGCCGGGCCGGGCGCGCCAGCCAGCCGGGCGAGGTATTGATACAAACGTCCAACCCTGAGCACCAGAGCCTGCAAACGCTGGTCCACGACGGCTATCATGCCCTGGCCAGGACGCTGTTAAACGAAAGAGAGGCGGCAGCCATGCCGCCCTATGGCTATCTTGTCATCATCCGTGCCGAAGCTGTCAGCATGGCAGCACCGCAGCGTTATCTGACTCTCGCCAGACAGGTCATCAACAGCCAGATACATTCACAACAGCTTAATGACATTGAAGTTCACGGCCCCCTTCCCGCGCCAATGGAAAGGCGGGCCAACCGATATCGACAACATCTGATTCTTAAAAGCTCATCGCGGTCTGTTTTACAGTCGCTGCTGACGCCCGTCTGCCAGATCCTCGAAGGACGCAGCGAAAGCCGTCGGGTTCGATGGTCAGTTGATGTCGACCCGCTGGACATGCTGTAGACTTCGAATTGAAAAGGGTAATTGACCGCCTCATCAGGGGACAGGGATAATAGCGAACATGGATCAGGATTTTGCAAAACGCCGCAGCCGCACACCACTGGCTGAGAGTAACCCGCCACCGAAGTCTTCGGGGCTCGTCATATTAATGATCGGCGTCTTCACAGGTATTGTGGTTGGCCTATTTATAGCAATGCTCGTGTATATGAGTGGTCAGCTACCGCCCCCTCCCGGACAAAACTGGGCCAGCGACAACCAGCAACCCGGAAACTCCACCCAACCGAGCCAAACTGCCACCAGTGAGAGCGATGAACTGACTGACGAGTTACAGCGTGAAGCAGCTCGATTACAGCTTGAGTTCTACCGGGAGCTACCTGACTATGAGGTCGTTGTCGACGTCACCCCGGTCGAAGGTGCCCGACCCCGCGACCAACAAGCAGAACAGTCAGCAGAGCCAGGCAGCGCAGAAGTTGAGACCGAAACCGCTTCCTCGCAGCAGGAAACCGTCGCTACCGTAACGGCGACAGCCAGGAATGTACCCGCCTCCCTTAGCAGCGGCAGCTATATGCTGCAAGCTGGTGCGTTTCGCCAGCAGAACACGGCAACGGCCCAGTTAAACCGTCTGCTCAACCTGGGATTAAGCGCACAAATCCGGCAGGAAAGCATGCCGGGGCGAACCCTGTTTCTTGTTCAGGCCGGGCCTTATGCCTCACGCGACGACATGCTAAGAGCAGAGCAAATCCTGCGCAGCAACAGCATCGATACCATGCGAATCACACTGTCACCTCCCAGCAGCGAATAACCGCTGCTGGCGATCACCTTGAGAGCAAACAAACGCCCCCCTTTTAACAACGCATTGCCAAGCCTTGAATCTCCCAGGAATGCCCCAACCTAGGTATTCAATCCCCAAAGTAATTCGCGTTTAGCAAGGAGAAAGGGTTTGGAGCAATACCGCGGAACGACCATCGTATCGGTTCGCCGGGGCAACACAGTTGTTGTCGGCGGCGACGGGCAGGTATCTCAGGGCAACACTGTCATGAAAGGCAATGCCCGAAAAGTGCGACGACTATACAAAGACCAGGTACTGGCCGGTTTTGCCGGCGGCACAGCGGATGCTTTTACACTGTTTGAGCGTTTTGAAGAGCAGTTGGAAAAGCACCACGGCAAACTGGTCAAAGCGGCTGTCAGCCTGGCAAAACTATGGCGCACGGAACGTTCATTACGCCGCCTGGAAGCACTGCTGATCGTCGCTGACAAGGATGCCTCGCTGATCATCACCGGTAATGGTGATGTGATCGAGCCGGAAGACGGCTTGATGGCCATTGGCTCCGGCGGCTCCTTTGCACTTTCTGCTGCCCGGGCGCTCTACCACAACACAGACATGCCCGCCCGGGATGTTGTCGAAAAAAGCCTGGGTATTGCCGCCGACATTTGTGTGTACACCAACCACGAACACACCGTCGAACAACTGGACTATTGATGACTACCGCCAGCCTGAGACAGCTGGCTCAATCAAAAGGTATACAGGATTTACCGCATGAGTATCATGACACCGCGCGAAATCGCGTCTGAACTGGATAAACATATTGTCGGCCAGAAATCGGCCAAGCGAGCTGTTGCTATTGCACTGCGTAACCGCTGGCGCCGCATGCAGCTGGACGCCGACATCCGCCAGGAAATCACGCCGAAAAACATTCTGATGATAGGTCCTACCGGCGTCGGCAAAACCGAAATTGCCCGACGTCTGGCACGCCTGGCCAATGCGCCGTTCATCAAAGTTGAAGCCACCAAGTTCACCGAAGTGGGCTATGTCGGTCGCGACGTCGAATCAATTGTTCGCGACCTGATCGATGTCGCTGTAAAAATGCTACGCGAAGATGAGATGCGCAAGGTACGTCACCGCGCTGTAGATGCAGCAGAGGAACGCATTCTTGATGCCCTGCTGCCTCCCGCCAGCAACAGCAACACAAACAGCAGCGGCACTGACGTCAGCGAACAAGACGGCAAGCGCGACCAGGAATCCTCCACGCGCCAGATCTTCCGCAAAAAGCTGCGTGAAGGGGAACTGGACGACAAGGAAATTGAGGTCAATGTCAGTGACAACCCGGGCGGTGTGGAAATCATGGCTCCACCTGGCCTGGAGGAAATGACCAGCCAGTTGAAGAATATGTTCTCCAACATGAACACGGGTCGCAAACGTAACCGTCGCATGCCGATTAAAGCTGCCTTCCGTCAATTGAAAGACGAGGAGGCGGCCAAACTGGTCAACGAGGAAGAAATCAAAACCCGCGCCATCGAAGTGACTGAGCAAACCGGTATCGTCTTTATTGACGAGATCGACAAGGTAACCGAGCGTGGCGGCGAAGGCGGTGGCAGCCAGGGCGGTGTGTCCCGCGAAGGCGTGCAACGTGATTTATTGCCGTTGATTGAAGGTTCAACGGTGACAACCAAATATGGCAGCGTCAAAACAGACCATATTCTGTTTATTGCTTCCGGTGCTTTTCACCTGTCCAAACCTTCCGATCTGATTCCTGAGCTACAGGGTCGCCTGCCAATTCGTGTGGAACTGGATGCACTGACCGCACAGGACTTCGAGCGCATCCTGACCGAACCTCGCGCATCGCTGACTGAGCAATACCGGTCACTTCTTGCGACTGAAGGTTTGAGTGTCAACTTTACCGAAGACGGCATTCGTCGCCTGGCCGAAACAGCCTGGGAAGTTAACGAGCGCACCGAAAACATCGGTGCCCGACGCCTGCATACCATCATGGAACGCTTGCTTGAGGAAGTCTCTTTCAGTGCTGCGGATCTTTCTGTTGGCGATGACAAGACACTGGCTATCGATGCCACATATGTCGACAAGCAATTGAGCGACCTGGCTGGCAACGAAGATCTCAGCCGGTTTATTCTCTGATGACAGTGCCGTCTGACATCCGGCTGCGGCGCCGCACTGCGGTGCTGGAGCTGGATTACGCTGACGGCACTCACTTTCAGCTACCAGCCGAATTACTCCGTGTCCATGCCCCGTCAGCCGATGTGCAGGGACACGGCAACAGCCCGGGTGAACTGGTCAGCGGCAAACGCCATGTCACCATTGATGACATACAGCCTGTTGGCCACTACGCCATTCAGCTGTTCTTCAGCGACGGACATCATTCCGGTATTTATCACTGGGAATACCTGCACTCACTTGGCGAAAACCAGCAGCAACTTTGGCAACAGTATCTTGAACGCTTAAAGAACGCCGGCAAAAACCGTGATGACGACACAGTCGAATTGCGCAATGCCGTGCAAGTCATTAACATTGTGGATCCCCACAACAGGGATCAGAGATGAGAGAAGAAACCCCGACAGCTATCAATACCAATGCCGACAAAAACGGCGAAACCACCCACTTTGGCTATGAAACTGTGCCTAAGGGTGAGAAAGCCGAGCGTGTAGGCCAGGTATTTCATTCCGTAGCCAAACGCTATGACCTGATGAATGACCTGATTTCTATGGGCTCTCACCGGATTATCAAACAGTTCACCGTCGAATTAAGCGGCGTACGCCGAGGCCAACAAGTATTGGACCTGGCTGGTGGTACCGGTGACTTCAGCATGAAGTTTGCCAAACTGGTAGGTGATGAAGGGCATGTTGTGCTCGCCGACATTAACGCTTCCATGCTGGATGTGGGGCGCGACCGCCTGCTCGACAAAGGCATATCCGGCAACGTCAATATTTCCCAGGTTAATGCCGAATGCCTGCCCTTTGCCGACAATTCCTTTGATTGCATCTGCATTGCCTACGGCCTGCGTAATGTCACTGACAAAGAACAGGCATTACGTTCCATGTATCGGGTATTGAAACCAGGTGGCAGAGCCCTGGTGCTTGAGTTTTCCAAACCTGTGAACCCGTTGCTGGGCAAGGCCTATGACGCCTGGTCAAGGCTATGGCCTGTCGCTGGCAAAGCCGTGACCGGCGATGCCGACAGCTACCAATACCTGGTTGAGTCCATCCGCATGCACCCTGACCAGGCAACACTACAGGAAATGATGGAAGAGGCCGGTTTTGCTGACTGCCGCTATCACAACCTGATTGGCGGCATCAGTGCTATCCATGTTGGCTTTAAACGTTAACCCATGGGTTTGCTGAGCTTCACATTATTACGTCCCATTAACTTACTGCTGGCACAGTTTTTATCCCGTGACCCGGCCATCATTCAGAAGCTGCACAATGCCTGCGGTGACTATACCCTGCAGCTGGAGGTGCATAACACGTCGACGGTTGCACTATCCCTTGACGCTGATCGATTGCAGATTCTGAGTCATAAACCCGATTCAGCCGATACCGTTCTTTCCGGCAACGTAACAGCACTGCTGGGCCTGCTGTTTCATCCGGAGCCGGCATCAGCCTTGTACGACCCGGGGCTGGATGTGCGCGGCGATGTGCATCGCTTGCACGCATTCTACGGCGTACTGCGCCAACTCGACCTGGACTGGCGTGACTTTTTCGATCATCCGGCTGTCGAAGCCCTGAGTATAGTCTCTGCACCTTTCAGCCAGGGGCTGAAACAGGTGCAACGTCATGGCCCTGCCAACATGCGTGAATATTTCCGGGACGAATCCGGTCTTTTTCCGGCACGCGATGCATTCCGGCAACAACAGGAACAACTGACAGCCTTGCGGTTGCGGCTGGATCGACTGGAAGCCAGAACTCAACACATGCTCCACAAACATGTGACAAATTGACGCAGAGACTTGTTTTAACAAGTAATATATCGATAATCAGAGTCACATAACGTCATATCACAGCAATGCTGCGACCCGTCATGCGATTAAGCCGGGATTCAGTCCCGGGCATGCACAATGACAACTATGCAAGATCGGCCATACAGGCGGATCACCGGGAGAGTTTGCAATGAATAGCTTTGCAATAAAGAGGTTAGCAATGAAAAAGACGGATGGAATCTCCATGGCCACAGCGGCCGCCGCCCTGATGATGGCTGGGCATGCTGGCGCAGGCATTGATGTCAGCAACAACAATGCCGAAGAACCCGTCAAAATCAGCGTTTGTCAGGATTTGCATGGTGCAGGTCAAAGCGCCTGTAACGGCGTTGGCAACGCTGCAGGCGCCGGGCAAAACACCGATGGTAGCGGCTTTGTTGCTATTTCCAGCGGTAACGATGCTTTTTCAGCGGCACTGTGTCAATTCGCTGGTGGTACAGAAGCCACTGCAGCCACGGCACCAGCAGAAGCCAGCCTTGCAGGTGATGCGGTCAAAGTCACCTACTGTAATGACGTGTTCACCTGTGCGGGCCTAAGTGCCTGTAAAGGCAATGACAATCCGAATGGCGCTGGACAGAATACCTGCCATGGTATCGGATTTGTTGGCATTTACAGTGGCGAAAAAGCCCTGTCTGACCAGCTTTGTGAAAAGCTTGGCGGTACAGTTCTGTCCTCACTGTAATCTCAAGGCAGCCAGCCTGGCCAGTTACCCCTGACCAGGCTCATGCCTGGCGTTTTTGACGCAACTCCCTTCTCTATTGAGCATTCACATGCTGGGTTTCGGACTTGGGCTGCGCAGCCCGCATTATGATCAGGTACTCAATCAGCAGCCCACTGAAGTGGACTGGTTTGAGGTGATAACTGAAAACTTCCTTGCCCCCGGCGGACGCCCTCGCGCGATCCTGCGCCAGGTACGAGAACACTACCCCATCGTTTTACACGGTCTGTCCTTCAATATCGGCAGCGACGAAGCGCCAGATTATGCCTATCTTGATAAACTACGTGACCTGGCCCGGGAAATAGAGCCTGCCTGGATCTCCGACCATATTTGCTGGACCGGGCTGCACGGGCACACCTCGCACGATCTGCTGCCCATCTCCTACAACCAGGAAACACTCAGCCTGGTGGCGGACAAGGTATCCCGCATTCAGGATTATCTTGAGCAATCGGTGGTTCTGGAAAATCCTTCGATGTATTTACAGTTTCAGTCCGCCGACATGACAGAAGCCGACTTTATCAATGCACTGACGAAACAAACCGGATGCCGCTTACTACTGGACGTCAATAATGTTTATGTGAGCAGTTTTAATCTCGGCCTGGATCCGTACCGCGAGATAAATGCCATCGCGCCTGAATCCGTACAGCAGTTTCACCTGGCCGGTCACACGCACAATACAACACATATTATTGATACTCACGACCACCCGGTCAGTGATCCGGTCTGGGCGCTTTACCAGCATGCCTGTCAGCGCTTTGGCAAAACAGCAACCTTGCTGGAAAGAGATGATGATATCCCTGAGATGACCGAACTGATCAAAGAGCTTGACCATGCCCGGCAATTACAAGCCCGGGCCCTGCAGGAATTGTCATGACCTGGCAGGAAGAACAGGCTGCCTTTTGGCATTGGATAGTGGATACCCCCGGCTCTGCTGCTCCGACAGAAGCGGAAAAGCTGATGGCGCCGCACCAGCAGTTATCAGTCAACGATGCGCTGGGCATATACCAGAATGCCTACCGAGGAAGATTACTGCAGGCGGCCTCTGAACTCTACCCGGTCACTTATTACACGCTGGGCGATGCCGCTCACCAGCAACTGTGGCTAGGCTACCTTGAGAAGCACCCTCCTAAGCCCGGCCCCATGAGCCAACTGGGAGCATACCTGCTAACCTATTGTCGACAACATGACCCGTATCGTGGCCTGCCGGCATTACTGGAGTTGATAGCGCTGGAAACACGCCTGGTCGAACTTTTTGAGAACCCGGATTTACCTCACTACTCAAGAGAGCAGTTGCAAAACAACCCTGCAGAAGACTGGGCTAAGCTGAGTTGGACTGATACCGGAGACTGGACCTTGATGGAGGTAGACTTTGACCTGGAAACCTATTGGCTGAAGATCCAGGACTATCGCAAACAACCTGGCGCCAAACCGGGCGGCGCCGATTTCCCGGTGCCTGCTTTTACTGACCAGCACCCCCGGCACCTGTTAATTCGTCGCCAGAATTACAAGATGCACTTTCAACAGGTCAGCCCGACATTTGCCGGCTTCATTTCTCTGCTTAAGGAGGGCAAGAACTTTGCGGAGCTGTGCGAATACCTCTCACAGCATGACTCAGAAACTGACGTACCGGCCAAAAGCCTGAATTATTTGCTTCAGGCCATCGACCTTGAATTACTGCACCAGCAAACGATCAGGGCGTAACAATCTCAAAGCTGTGAGTCACCTTCACACCAGCTTCACCAAGCATAATCGACGCCGAACAGTATTTGTCTGCTGACAGATGAACTGCCCGCTCTACCTGCTTTTCACTCAGGTTATTGCCAGTCACCTTGAAGTGCATATGAATACTTTCAAAAACTGCAGGTACCCCATCAGCTCGTGTTGCCTCCATATCAACGACACAGTCGACGATATCCTGCCGGCTTTTACGCAAGATGTTAACCACATCAAACGAGGAGCAGCCGCCAGTGCCCAGCAACAGCATTTCCATCGGACGCACACCCAGGTTGCGTCCGCCACTATCTTCTGGACCGTCCATTACCACCGTGTGACCACTTCCGGATTCACCCAGAAACATGGCATTATTCACCCAGCGCACCGTAGCCTTCATGTATCCTCCTGGATATATAACTCATAATGTCTTTGAGGGAGCGCAAGACTACCACAGTCATGATGTTTGCTGTTAGCAGTGTGCAGCAAGCTGGGTTACAATCAAGGCCAAAGTCGTCTCGGAGCTGGATAACCGGGCCTTAGCAAGGAGATAACGCACATGGCATTGATGGCCATCACTCCGCACATCAAGGATTTAGACTCATTTCTGCAACAGTGTCACTTACGCCCCTATGGGCGCGGGCAGGCCATTATCAATGCAGGAGACGTTCCCCAAACGCTCTACTACATTGTTGAGGGCACGGTCTCTGTTTACCTGGAAGAAGAAGATCAGCGCGAGGTGATCCTTTCCTATCTGAATCCTGGCGACTTTTTTGGCGAAATGGGACTGTTCGACACCCGCAACTCGCGCAGCGCCTGCTGCCGGGCCAAAACACCTTGTGAAATAGCAGAAATCAGCTATGAGCAGTTCAACAACTATGTGCAGCAGCACCCTGACCTGTTGTTTACGCTGGGCCAGCAGATGGCAAAACGACTGCGCAACACCAGTCGTAAGGTAGGGGATCTGGCTTTCTATGACGTGACCGGTCGTATCGCGCGCACGTTGATTGACCTCAGTCGCGAGCCAAGTGCCATGACTCACCCGGACGGGATGCAGATTAAAATCACCCGCCAGGAAATTGGCCGGCTGGTTAACTGTTCGCGCGAAATGGCTGGCAGGGTATTAAAGACGCTGGAAGAGCAGCAGTTGATATCAGTTCACGGCCATACCATAGTGGTATTCGGCACACGATAACCGGTCAGGCATCATTGCCAGTCAACATCAGTAATCCTTTGCTGCGCTCACTGAACAGACGCTCCCGCTCCTGTTTAATATAGTCCAGCTTCTCCTGCTTTTCGGCAGCCGGTAAGCCACGCATACCCAGCAGACTTTCAGCACGGCGGAAACAGGCCATTGCCTTGATACCGTCTTCCTGGTCAACTGCACGCTGCGCCATTAGCAGCGAAGAGTTAACGGCAATTCTTAATCCCAGCAATCGCAAGTTATCCCTGGCACCTTGATACTGGCTGGCGCTGATTTTTTCGCCCTGATAGAGCTCCATAAATATTCGCAAGGCACGCTGAATATGACGCTGAGCCACCATTAACTCCTGCTCAGTCGCAACTGCTGCGCTACCCGCGCCATTGCTTTGCCCCTGCTGCCTGGCACCCTGTTCGGCTTTTTGCAGAGCCTCACTCAAATCGTCGCGACGTGGGTCCAGTCGCAGGATCTGACGAATATCATCCGCCAATGCCTGAAACAGCATAACCAGAATATCCGCCGGAATATCCATCTGCTGCAGCGCAGACACCGCCTCTGACAGCTGCCTGCGCCGACTGTCGAGAGAAATCAGCACCTGCAGGGTCTGGTAATGGAGTAGTTGCTGCTGCCACGCCCACTGCGCTACCCAAAGCCCGATACACATCAGGCCCAGCAGGAAAACAACAAGAAAATATTCGCTGGTTAGCATAGCGCAGCCGATTCAATTATCAGTCACAGTTATAGTGACGTTATCGGCGAATCAGCCGCGAAGTTTACGAGAACTTGAAAAATGTCATCTGATTGTCACAGGCGAGGACTTAATCGCTGAAATATCAACCAAATAAAGCCCTGAAGGCGTCGCGTGGATCTGGTACCCGCATCAATGTTTCACCCACCAGAAAACCATAAATACCTTTATCTGTCATGGTCTTAACATCTTCTGCAGTGGCAATTCCGCTTTCCGTGACTAACAACCGGTCGTCAGGCACACGCTCTGCCAGTCGCAAGGTAGTCTCCAGATCCGTTGCAAATGTGTGCAGGTTACGGTTATTAACACCGATCAGCTTGAAGCCACAATTCAAGGCAATATCCAGTTCAGCCTCATCATGGACTTCAACCAGCACATCCAGTGCCAGGTCGGCTGCTACCGCTGAAAGCTCACGAATTTTTGCCTCTGGTAATGCCGAGACAATCAACAGAATGCAGTCTGCCCCGATCGCTCCGGCTTCAGCCACCTGATAGCGGTCAATGATGAAATCCTTGCGCAACACTGGCAACTGAGTGGCAGCCCGGGCAGCAACCAGGTAATCATTGTGGCCCTTGAAATATGGCTGATCAGTCAGAACAGACAAACAGCAGGCACCCGCCTCTTCGTACTGGCTGGCAATGAGAGGTGGGTCAAAGTCCGGCCGAATCAGCCCCTTGCTGGGTGAAGCTTTCTTAACCTCAGCAATGACAGCGTGTTGCTGCTGACGAATCCGCGCATCCATGGCAGCAACAAACCCCCGCCGCTCATCCGCTTTTTTTTGCGCCATTGCTTCCTGGTCAGCCAGCGAAACACGGGATGTACTGGCTTGAATTTCTTCCTGCTTGGTCGCTAGGATTTTGTCTAGAATAGTCGTGCCTGTCACAACGGATCCTGTCTTTCTCTAAAGATTATTCGGAAAATGAACGGGTTAATGTCGCCAGATCATTCAACTTTTGTAACGCCGCACCACTTGCCAGTATGCTTTTCGCCTTTTCGACACCGGCCGACAAGTCATCTGTGAGGTTTGCAGCATAAATGGCAGCCCCGGCATTGAGAGCTACAATATCGGTCGCTTCCAGGTTTTCATTTGCCAGTGCCTGGCGCAACAGAACCAGGCTTTGTTCGGGTGACTCAACCTGCAATGCCTGATAATCAGACCGTAATGGCATGCCAAACATCTCAGGTGTTATCTCATAAGTTGAGATAACACCATCTTTCAGTTCACCAACATGGGTCGTGGCGGCAGTGCTGATCTCATCCAGACCATCCTCCGACGCCAGCACCAGCACATGGTCGCTGCCCAACCCTTTGAGCACCTCCAGCACAGGCTGAATCCACACAGCATCAAACACGCCCATCACCTGATTCGGTGCACCGGCCGGGTTAGTCAAAGGCCCCAGCATATTGAAAATGCTGCGCACGCCAATCTGCTTCCGTGGCCCTATCACATGCTTCATAGCGCTGTGGTGGCCGGGTGCAAACATGAAACCCACCCCTAACTCATCCAGGCACTGCGCCACTTGCTCAGCACTGATACTGAGATTCACGCCAGCCTGCTCCAGCACATCTGCACTGCCACTTTTGCTGGTTGCACCGCGGTTGCCGTGTTTAGCGACCCGTGCGCCAGCGCAGGCAGCAACCATGGCGGAGGCGGTAGAAATGTTAAACGTATTCGTACCTGTACCACCCGTGCCACAGGTGTCTACCAGATGTTCACGAGAACCAAGTTGTACCGGTGTCGCCAGCTCCCTCATCACTCGCGCCGCACCCAGCAATTCAGCGGTTGCGACACCCTTGATTTGCTGGGCAACCAGGAAAGCACCGATTTGCGCATCAGTACATTGTCCGGTCATGATTTCCCGCATCACGTGGCTGGCCTCAGCGTCGCTCAGATCCTGCCCGGCAACGAGCTGTCGAATGGCTGCTTGTATGTCCATGAATGCGTATCTCCTTGTTATCGAGACAACCTCAATCGTCTCACTTTTGCGTATCCAGAAAATTCTTCAGTAACTGGTGGCCTTGCTCACTGAGGATTGACTCTGGGTGAAACTGAACACCTTCAACAGCCAGTGTTTTGTGCCTGACACCCATGATTTCATCCACACTGCCATCTTCGCGCTGCGTCCAGGCAGTGACTTCCAGGCAATCCGGTAAGGTTTTCTGGTCAATCACCAGAGAGTGATAACGCGTCACCGTGACAGGGTTTTGCAGCCCTTTGAAAACACCGCTATCGGCATGGTAAACGGGCGAAAGCTTGCCATGCATCACCTGGCGGGCTCTGACAATATCGCCCCCAAACGCCTGACCGATAGCCTGGTGTCCCAGGCAAACGCCCAGAATAGGAATGAGACCGGCAAATTTATTAATGACTTCAATCGAAACCCCTGCTTCAGAGGGCGTGCAGGGACCGGGCGAGACTACAATTTTCTCCGGTGCCATTTGCTCGATTTGCTCCAGTGTAATCGCATCATTGCGAAACACTTCCACTTCTGCACCTAACTCGCCCAGGTAATGGACAATGTTATAGGTAAAAGAGTCGTAGTTATCTATCATTAAAATCATGGACGGCCATCCTCACTCGCAAGCGGCATATTCTCTCCGAATTTGCCCACAACTTAAACCATTGCTGTACTTTAACCGTACAATAATAGCGTCCCACAGGGGCTTCGTCTTGGAAATTCACCTCATTCAGGCAACCGCCCTGAGCAAATGACAGCACATGGAAAGCAGTTATGACAGATACCACCCTGGTCTGGTTTCGCCAGGATTTACGACTGGACGACAACCCTGCCCTCTATCACGCCTGCCAGCAAGGCAGCATTATTCCGGTTTATATACTGGATGACACCACCACTTTCCCCGCCCAGGGCAGTGCTGCCGCCTGGTGGTTGCAGCAGTCCTTGCTAGCATTATCGGCATCGCTTGATGACAAACTGATTGTCCTGAACGGGAACCCGGCTACACTGCTGCCTGAATTACTGGCTGCGCTCCAGTGCCAGCACATCACCTGGAACCGGTGTTATGAGGGCTGGCGAATCGAACGCGACAGTCGGCTGAAGTCAGCACTGAAAGACGAGGGCTACAGCGTTGAATCCTATAATGGCAGCCTGTTATGGGAACCCTGGCAAACCAAAAAGCAGGATGGTGACTATTATCGGGTTTTCACCCCATTCTACCGCCATGTCCGCAGTCAACTGGCGGTGTCACAACCGCTGCCCAGACCAGCATCGCTGGACATTGCTGCCTTGGTCAATGCAACTGTCAATCTTGGCGGCAGCCCTACCCGGTTAACGCAATGCCAGGGTAAAAAAGCTATCCAGGCCCTCCCTCTTGGATCAGCAATCGGCTGGGAGGCGAAATTACATGGCCTCTGGGACATCAGTGAACGGGACGCCGGGAAACTGCTGGAGACTTTCCTTGAGAAGACACTCGACGCGTATGAAAACGGCAGGGATGTTCCTGCTGACAATGCCACCTCTTTGCTATCGCCTTATCTTCAGGCCGGTTTGATTTCCCCCCGGCGTATCTGGCAAACGACACAGGCACATGCCCTGAGCGCGGGCAAGGAAAACGCCGCCGAAGCCTTTCTGCGCGAACTGATCTGGCGTGAATTTGCCTTCTGTCAGCTATACCGCCTGCCTGAGCTGGCGACAGAGCCCGTAAACGAAAAGTTTCGCTATTTCCCCTGGCAGAGCAATGCTACCCAACAAAAGCAGTGGCAACGTGGTGAAACCGGTATCCCCCTGGTGGATGCCGGGATGCGGGAATTGTGGGAGACGGGTTACATGCATAACCGGGTAAGAATGGTAGCAGCGTCGTTTCTGATAAAGAATCTGCTGCAACCCTGGCAGGACGGCCGCGCCTGGTTTGATGACTGCCTGATTGATGCCTGCCCGGCCAACAACAGCATGAACTGGCAATGGGTGGCGGGTTGCGGTATCGATGCCGCACCGTATTTCCGCATCTTTAATCCGGTTCGACAAAGCCAGCGCTTCGACCCGTCTGGAGATTACATTCGACGCTGGGTGCCAGAGTTGAGCAACTTGCCCGGCAAGTATATTCACGAACCCTGGCTGTTACCCGACCGTATTGCCAAAGAAACCGGCTTCACCCCGGGAAAGGATTACCCTTCACCAATGGTTAACCTGAAAGCGAGTCGCGAACAAGCCCTGGAGGCGTTTCGGCTGCTGCCCAACGTATGACGGCAGCACGCTTCAGATCAACCCCATGTTAATGGCACGTAATACGGCCTGGGTTCGGTCCCTGACACCCAACTTGTCCAGAATGGAGGAGACCTGATTTTTTACCGTGCCTTCAGATTTGTGGATGGTGTTGGAAATTTCCCGATTACTGAAGCCTCCGGCCATCAGCCGAAGTACTTCCAGTTCTTTTTCACTCAGATCTTCCGTAGCTGAACCTTCAAAGCGCCGCTCCAGACTTGCCAGTCCTTTTAGGGTTCGCTCAGTTATAGCCGGCTGCATTAGTGTGCCTCCGGCGTGAACCCTTTCAATGGCGTCCACCAGGCTATCCATGGAGACATCCTTCAGCAAATAGCCTTTCGCGCCAGCTTCTATGCCTTCCCGAACCAGTTGACTGTCATCAAATGTGGTCAGAATAATACTGGGTACCATACAACCTTGTCCCCGCATTGCGCGCAAAGCATCAATGCCAGTCATCTTGGGCATTCGGATGTCAATCAGCAGCACATCCGGACGATACTGCTGAATGCCATCAACAACCTGGCTGCCGTCGTCAACCTGACCAACAACATCAATCCGCTCACTGAATCCCAGCAGACTACAAATACCCAGCCTGACCAGGTTCTGGTCTTCGGCAATCATGACGCGAATTTTTTCCATGTGGCAGCTCCGGTTTTTGATGCTTTCATCATTATCACACAGGCCTGTGAATTGTCGCATAGGTCATAAGTCACAGCCGCACCGTAACAACAACAGCAAACACAGTAATAGTGTACTATGTTGATAAAGCAGCACTTAGTTCCGTCCAACATAATGTAAGGGGCCTGGCTGTCCACCTATGACCAGAAAAGATAACAATCATAGCCACCAGCATGTCCAGCTGTTTCGTCTGAGACGACTGCAGTGGGGCGTGGGCAGTCACCTTTGCACAACCACGATTGTCTTTGCCCTGTATCTGCTGGGACTACTGCCTGTTGCCCCTGCCATCATCTTTGCTTGCAGCTCTGTCTTGCTGAATGTGCTTTTCTACCTGATGATTCGCAGTGGCTTTAATGAGCATTTCAATGACCCCAGCCTGACCGGGCTACAAATTGTCTGCGCCTTACTGCCCGCGGTGTTTGTCATGTACTTCATTACCAACGCCCAGGCGCGTACCGTCTTCCTGCTGATTGCCACAGGCACCATGGTGTTTGGCATGTTTTCATTACGGCGCCGGGCAATAAGGAATGTTGGCTGGACCATTCTCGCCTCTTATCTGGCTTTATTGCTGGCTCTGCAAGTCGGTGCACCTGAACGTATCGACTGGCGCGTAGAGGTGGTGGTGATGTTTGCTTATGCCAGTGTGATTTACCTGGTGTCTTACCTGGGCGGCAAACTGGTCAATATGCGCAGTCGACTGAAAGCCCAGAACAAACAACTCGAGCGAATGGCATCACTGGACCCGTTAACCGACCTGCCGAATCGTCGGGCCTTGATGCAGACATTCCAGCGCGCCACCCACCAGGCTGACCGTCGTGACAAAGATCACGAATCGCTGTCCATTGGCCTGCTGGATATCGATAACTTTAAGCAGATCAACGACAGCTTTGGTCATGACATCGGCGATGCTGTACTCAAAAAGCTCAGTGCAAAACTGCGCCGCACACTACGTCAGGAAGACTTTATCGGTCGCTTTGGAGGAGAAGAGTTTCTGGTGCTATTGCCGGAAACTGCACTGGAGGCTGCCGAAGCCACAGGGCAGCGACTTTGCGAGGCGACCCGGCAGGCAGTGATAGAAGAGCTGCCTGTGAGTTACTCATTGTCGGTGTCGATTGGTGTAACGGAATATCGGCCTGGCGAGAAAATAGAAGCCACTATTAAACGTGCAGATCGCGCACTGTACGAAGCCAAAGCAGGTGGTCGCAACCGGGTAATAGCAGCGAACCACCTGTTACCGGAGTCAGGACAGGTGGTGTAATGGAATTCTGTCCGAATCCTCACTGACAGGCGCAGCATTGCTTACCGGCACTTCAGGCAAAGGCATGCCAAGGTTATTTTTTTCAAACACCCGGTCTGCACGATAACTGGAGCGCACCATCGGGCCAGATGCCACTTCCATAAAGCCTTTTTCCAAACCAATTTCCCGATATCGGTTGAACTCTTCCGGGCTGACAAAACGCTCTACGCTGAGATGATTACGCGTTGGCTGCAAATACTGACCCAGCGTTAAAATATCAACACCGATAGCACGCAGATCATCCATTGTTTTCAGGATCTCTTCATCCGTTTCCCCCAGGCCCAGCATCAGGCTGGTTTTGGTCAGGACAGAAGGACGGTGTTTTTTGGCGAAAGCCAGTACATCCAGTGTTTTCTGATAACCGGCACGCGGATCACGCACCGGGTGAGTCAGTCGCTCCACGGTCTCTACATTCTGGGCAAATACTTCCAGCCCGGAATCTACAACACGCGCCACGTACTCCTCAATACCATCAAAGTCGGGCGTCAGCGCCTCCACATTGACTTGCGGCGTTCGCGCCTTGATGGCCGAGACACAGGCCGCATAATGAGCAGCCCCGCCATCCTCCAGGTCATCCCGGTCAACCGAAGTCAGCACAATATATCGCAGCCCCATCAACTCAACCGACTCAGCCACATGCTCAGGCTCATCGGCATCCAGCCAGCCCCCGGGGTTGCCCGTATCAACCGCACAGAATTTACAGGCGCGAGTGCAGACTGACCCCATCACCATGATAGTGGCGGTACCGTTGTTCCAGCACTCACCAATATTCGGGCAATGTGATTCTTCACAAACCGTACTTAATTTGTGCTCGCGTACATTCTCCCGCACGGCATCAAAGCGCTCGCCGCCAGGCATGCGGGCACGCAACCACTTTGGTTTACGCAATACTTCATTGACCCCTTCCCTGGAGGACTGTTTGACACCGTCCTTGATGGCACGAATCCCATGGTCGCTGGTGAACTTGCTACCACTGGGAATGCGCTGTTGGGGTTTACTGCTCATAATCGTTCCAATAAATGTTAAGCGAAAGTTTCAGCTTCAACCATTACAACAGAAGCAACTGACTTAACTGAAAATTTAAAGTGTCAAACCACGCTGCGCCATATCCACTGCGCGGAAAATTGCCCTGGCTTTGTTCATGGTCTCTTCCCACTCAGAGCGTGGCACCGAATCTGCAACCACGCCCGCACCGGCCTGCACATACAAGGTATCGTTCTTGATCACGGCAGTGCGAATGGCAATCGCCATATCCATGTTGTCGTGCCAGCCTATATAACCCATGGCACCACCGTAGATGCCACGTTTGACCGGTTCCAGTTCGTCAATAATTTCCATCGCCCGCACCTTCGGCGCTCCACTCAGGGTACCTACCGGTAACGTCGCTTTCAGCACATCCAGTGACGTTTTGTCATCGCGAATTTCGCTCTCAACAATGGAAGCAATATGCATGACGTGCGAATACCGCTCGACAAACATTTTCCGCGGCACCGTCACAGTGCCGGTTTTGGAAACCCGGCCGGAATCATTGCGGCTCAGATCAATCAGCATCAGATGCTCGGCAATTTCCTTGGCATCAGCCAGCAACTCCTGCTCCAGCGCCAGGTCTTCCGCTTCAGTACTGCCGCGTTTACGTGTCCCCGCCAATGGGCGAACGGTGATATTGCCATCTTCCACCCGTGCCAGAATTTCTGGGGAGGCGCTGACGATGGCATGATCTTCCATGTTAAAAAACACCATGTATGGCGAGGGATTCAGGTAGCGCAGAGCCCGATAGGCCTGTATCGCTTCCCCCTGATAAGGAATCGACATACGCTGGGCCAGTACAACCTGCATGGTATCACCAGCCAGGATGTACTCTTTGATCTTGTCGACTGCCGCTTCGAAAGGTGCCTGTTGAAAGCTGGAACTGAAATCCTGCTCCTGAGTCGACGATTCCCGACTGTCCTGCTCTATCACTGGCAGGCTCAATGGTTTCGCCAGTCCGCCTTCTATTTCGTCAAGGCGCTTTTCCGCCTGCGCCAGCGCATCGGGTTGCGAAGGATCAACATGGCAGACCATGGCAATGGTGCCGCGCAAGTTATCAAACACAACCACTTCCTCGGAAAGCAGCAGCAGAATTTCCGGTGTACCGATTTCATCCGTACCAGGTGATGGCCCTAATGTCGGTTCGGCATAACGAACTGTGTCATAGCTGAAGTAACCAACCAATCCACCACTGAATTGCGGAACATCTTTGAGCGGCGCCACGTTGAACCGCTGCTTGTACTCGGCAACAAACGTAAACGGATCTGCCGATTCATGCTGCTCAATCACTTCGCCCTGACAAACCACCTCGACTGTCGTTTCACGAACACGCAGAATGGTCTGGCAAGGCAAACCAATAATGGAATAACGTCCCCATTTTTCGCCCCCCTGGACAGACTCAAACAGGTAGGAAAACGGGGCATCAGCCAGTTTCAGATAAGTACTCAGCGGCGTTTCAAAATCTGCCAGCACTTCACGAACCACCGGTACACGGTCATAACCGTCTGCGGCCAGTTTTTTCAGGTCAGCCTCATTCAATGAACGGGCCGACATGGAAATTTGCTCGGTCTGACTTCGGCTCATGCCTGACTCCCTGTCGTCTTATACCGTGCTGGCTGAAGCCAGCTGTTGCCGCATGGCATCGATCGTTGTTTTATAGTCGGGGCTGTTGAAAATCGCTGAGCCTGCCACAAACATGTCAGCTCCCGCAGCCGCAATTTCGGCAATATTGTCGGTTTTTACACCGCCATCGACTTCCAGACGGATATCAAGTCCGGAGCGATCAATCATCTCCCGGATTTTGCGCAATTTATCCAGCGCTGATGGCAGGAAGGACTGCCCGCCAAAACCGGGATTCACGGACATCACCAGAATCAGATCCAGCTTATCCATGACATATTCCAGACAGTCCGGCGAGGTAGCAGGGTTCAGTACCAGTCCGGCCTGGCAGCCATGATCACGGATCAACTGCAGAGAGCGATCGACGTGCAGACTGGCTTCGGGATGGAAACTGATAATACTTGCACCGGCTTTGGCAAAATCCTGGATCATCTGATCAACCGGCGACACCATCAGGTGCACATCAATAGGCGCTGTCACACCATGATCACGCAAGGCCTTACAAACCATAGGGCCGATTGTCAGGTTAGGGACGTAATGGTTATCCATCACATCAAAGTGCACAACATCGGCACCAGCAGCCAGCACCTGATCCACTTCTTCACCCAGTTTGGCGAAATTGGCAGAAAGGATAGAGGGGGCAATCAAAAAATCTTTCATACAGGTAGTCCGGCCTTACAGATCAGGAAAGTGGTCTAATCCCGCATTTTAACGCTTTTTCACAAAAAACTCATGTCTGTTGGCGGTTCAGTTGCGCCAGGCGCTCGGGAGTTCCAACATCTACCCACTGGCCCTGGAATAACTGACCGCTAACGCATCCTGCATCCATGGCCTGGCGTAGCAAGGGTGCCAGAGGTTGTGGCCCTGAGGGCAACCCGGCAAACAGGGCTGGTGACAGCAGGGCAATACCGGCATAAGTGTATTTGCCCAGACAGGTGTTTTCGACCTCATTCGGTCGGACAGAGGACAGCATCCCTTCTTGATCCAGCCAGAAATCCCCTCCGGGATGGTGTTTCGCATTCGGCACCAGAACCAGGTGAGCCAGTTGGCCGTCAGGGAGACTCAGACTCGCCAGCTTCTGATAATCAAAGTCTGTCCAGACATCACCATTACAAATAATAAAGGGCGCTTCGCCCAGTAAAGGCAAGGCCTGGTTGATGCCACCTGCGGTTTCCAGCAAGACGTCTTCTGTGGAATATTCAATACTGACACCCAGGTGCTCACCATTGCCCAGCCTGGCCTGAATCGCCTCACCCAGATAATGCAGGTTAACAACCAGATCCCTGACGCCGGCTCGCGCCAGTGACTGTATCTGCCACTCGATTAACGGGCAGCCAGCCACTTCCAGCAGCGGCTTGGGTACAGTCTCCGTCAGTGGCAGCATACGTCGCCCTTGGCCAGCCGCCAATACCATTGCCTTCATTCAGCAAGACTCCTGCTGCAAACGCTCACGAATCTTCGGTAACGGAACACGCTCAAACCAGTCAGAGAACGTCGCCAGCTCCGGATAAGCACGCGCGGTTTGCTGCACATAGTCCAGCACCACCGGCAAATCACCCAGATAACCGCGTTTGCCATCCCGCAATGCCAGACGACAAAAAATGCCCAGTACTTTAATATGCCGCTGCAGACCCATCAGTTCAAAGTCGCGAAAAAAATCGCTGAATAGCAGGGGCTTCGCTAGAAGTGAGCGCTCACATGATTGTCTATAATAGCGGCGCAACCAATGCTCCACTTGTGACCGGGACCAGACGATATAGCAGTCTTTCAGCAACGACACCAGGTCGTAAGTGATCGGCCCAATGACCGCATCCTGAAAATCAATCACCCCAGGACGAGCACTGACATCGCCACCAATCACCATCAGGTTGCGAGAATGATAATCCCGATGAACCCGAACCTGGGTTTGCGCTATTGCCGCCTCAGCCAGGAACCGCCAGGTATCATCAAGCATGCGCTGCGTCTCCGGCTCCAGGTCCAGCGCCAGCATTTCACCGCAAAACCACTGATCAAACAGGCGCATTTCACCCAGCAAACGATCATTATCGTAGGGAGGTAATGGCGAAGCGCAACTGTCCATCTGCAAATCCAGCAGGCTGGCCATCGCCGATTCATACAGACTGTTTGCTACATGCTCCTGACCGGATTGCCGGGCAGACTGCAACCGGGGCAGGAACAGACTGTCGCCGAAGTCTTCCAGCAGCATGAACCCCTGTTCAGGATCCGCCTCATAAATCCGTGGCGTTCGCATACCCGTCGCCTGGAACTCAGCCGCAACACGCACAAACAGCGCAACATCCTCATTAGGAGGCGGTGCATCAACCAGCAGAAAGGACTGCGCCGTATCGGTATCTATATAGCGAAAATAACGTCGAAAGCTGGCATCTCCCCCCAAACTTTGCGCTGCCGGCGGTGCTGGCAGGGTGCGTTGCAATAACGCTGACAGCACCGGTTGTGCCCATTCGCACAAAGCAGCCTGACGTTCATCACCAGACTGTGTTGCGTTTTTCATCACTGTTTCATTTTTTGACATGTCTGTTCCATACAACATTGACCCGGGTAATATCAGAGATACTGCCAAAGATGGCAAATATTCCACTCCCTGCCCGGCTCTGGCTTTATATCAAAACCTCAATGAATTATCATGCATTCGCCTGATTACGTGTTACCCATATCCGGATTACCCACCACATGCCGCGCCAACCCAAATTTGCTGATCGCCGCGCAGAGAAAACGATGCTGACTTATGAGGCTATTGCCAGCCGCAAAACTGGCCGTCTTGCTGTCGTCATCGCTATTCTGCTGGCTGGCGAAATGTTACCGAACCAACTGCTGGCTCAGCCTGCAGCGGCAACCCAGCGCACCGAACAACTGACGATTTTGTTGGAGGACTGGCAGAGCCGTGATGCCATGTCTGGGGAGGATGCTCAAGGGTTGCGCCCTGCCTGCTGTGGCGAATTTATCGAACCACCGGGGCTGGATTCTGCGGTTGAACCCGATCAAGCCGACACTGAAATTGATACTGAGTCACCGGTACGACAGCCGGAACCCGGCCAGTTTTATGTAGACGGCTCCGTTAATGTCCAGCAAGGCTACCGCTCGGTTCAAGCCAGTGATGGTGCCCACCTCAACCAGGATACCAACATCCTGACGCTGCAGGGCGATGTGATCTTTCGGGAACCCGGCTTTTTAATCACCGGCAACGGCGCTGAACTGGATCAGAACAGCGGCAACAACCTGGTTGACCAGGCGGCCTATGTAACCTATGAAACACAGATTCATGGCACCGCCAGCAATCTGGCATATAACAGTGAAACCGGCATGCTGACCATGGATAATGGCGAATTCAGCCGCTGTGAACCCTACGACCCGTTCTGGGTGGTCAGGGCACGCAGATTACAGCTGGATAATGCCAACGGTGTTGGTTACGCCTCAGCGCTGACCTTGCGCATCAAGGATGTACCTGTATTTTACTACCCCTATACATTGCAGTTTCCGATTTCAGATCAGCGGGTCTCGGGCATATTGCCGCCATCGCTGAGCAATAGCCGGGACAATGGTCTTGATATTGCCGTGCCCTACTATTTCAACCTCGCCCCTCACTATGATGCCACCGTGACCCCTCGCATCATGACAGAGCGTGGCGCCATGGTCAGCGGCGAATTCCGCTACCTGGCTGACTGGTCCATGAATACCGCGAACCTGGCCTTGCTGCCAAACGACAGCACATACGACGGTGCCACAACTGACCAGATTGGCGATGACACGGCCCCGGTCAAACAGCGCTGGTTTGCCGGTTTCGAACATGAAGGCCTGATCGGAGATAACTGGCGCAGCTATATCGATTTCAGTGCAGTCAGCGACTTTGATTATTTCCGCGACCTGGGCAGTCAGGACCTCAATGTGGAAAGCCGTACGCACCTCAATAAAGAAGGGGTGCTGGCCTGGCAAAACACTAACTGGCAGGCAGAAACACGTGTCCAGCGCATCGAAATACTGGACCCTTATGTCGCTTCCATTGATATCAACAAACCCTTTGATCGCCTGCCAGAACTCAGTGTTTCAGGCGACTTCGGCGGATACCAGGGGCTGACTTATGGTGTTGATGCCAGCCATGTCCGTTTTGATCGCTCCCTGGATCGTAGCCTGCTGAGCACGGAACAGATCAATAATGGCGCGCTGGTTTCCGGCGAACGTAACACGCTGGAACCCTGGGTCAGCCTGCCGATTCGGGAGCCCGGTTATTTTATTGAGCCCACGGCTCGGTACCGTTATGCCGACTGGCAGCTGGACCAGCAGGCTATCGGCACTCCAGGCAATCCGGATCGCGGTGTCGGTGTTTTCAGCCTGGACAGCGGCCTGATCTTTGACCGGCCACTGCAGTTTAATGGCAACGAAGCCACCCAAACGCTGGAGCCGCGGCTGTACTATCTATTCAGCGAGCGCGAAGACCAGCAGTTCCTGCCAACCTTCGATACCGCCCAGCTGAATTTTAACTTTAATCAACTGTTCCGCTACGACCGGTTCAGTGGCCAGGACCGTGTCGGCGATGCCAACCAGATCAGCGCAGCCGTGACCACACGTATTCTGGATAACGGCAGCCTGGAGCGCGCCCGTTTCAGCATTGGCCAGATATTCCATTTTGAAGACCGCACCGTTTCACTGAACAGTCCCTTGCAACAATGGCAGATTCTGCAACCACTGGACACGGACCGCTCGGCCCTGGTGATGGAAGGCAGTTTCCGACCCAGTGTTAACTGGCAGTTATTTGGCGACCTGCAGTGGGATCAGGAAAATGACAATATCGACCAGGGCAGTATCGCATTGCGTTATCATGGCGATGCTAACCACATTGTGAATCTGGCTTACCGTTACCGGGAAAAGGCAGACGTCTTTTTACAGGCGCCCCCGGGGCTTGACCCCGTCATCAGTCAAACAGATCTTTCAGCGGTTTGGCCGGTCAATGATAACTGGCGAGTGTTTGGTCGCTGGAACTACGATCACAGCAACAGCAGGAACCTTGAAACGTTCGCGGGTGTCGAATACAGTAACTGCTGCGCCATCATGCGCCTCGTCGCGCGTGACTGGGTCGATGAATATGAATTTTTCGCCCAGGATACCCGCCAAAACCAAGGTGTTTTCTTTCAATTGACGTTGTTGGGTCTGGGTGACCTGACTGGCGGCAGCCTGAGCAATCTGCTGACAAACGGCATCCCCGGATTCAAGGAGTATGGTATTGATGATTAAGCGGTTTCTTTCTTTCCCCCGACAGCAAATTGTCTGGTCGATCCTGTTGGCCTGTCTGTTTGCCAGCGGAACCGCACACGGCCAGCGCCAGGTCCTGGATCGTGTCATTGCCATTGTCGACGACGGCGTGATACTGCAAAGTGAATACGATGCCCGTGAGGCTGAAATGATTCAGCGTATCCAGGAAATGGGCGCCCAGATGCCACCACCTGAACAACTGCGCGAACAAGTGATGGAGAATCTGATTGTCGAAAACCTGCAGTTACAGATGGCTGAACGCGTTGGTATTCGATTTGACGATGACACATTGAACCGGGTAATTACTGATATTGCACAGTCCAACGGCATGACCTTCGACCAGTATGTCAACGCGCTGGACTCTCAGGGAATGTACCTCGAAACTCGCGAGCGTATCCGCAAAGAGATGTCCATCAATGAGGTGCAACGTGGCATGGTTAACCGTCGCATCAGCATCACAGACCAGGAAATCGAAAACTATCTGAATTCAGAAGCAGGGCGCAGCGCGATCGCCCCCGACTACATGGTCGAGCAGATCATGATACCGGCCAATGACAATGTCAGTGAGTCGATGCGCGAACAGCGTCTCGAACTGGCGGAATCGGTCACTGAACGCGCCAATAATGGCGAAACTTTTGCAACACTGCGCCAAGAATTACAGCAGCAAGGTATTGCTGTCAGTGGCGGCGAACTGGGCTGGCGTAAAGCCGATGCCCTGCCAACGCTGTTTGCCAGCGTCGTGCCCGACATGCGTATCGGCGAAACACACGAACCACTGCAAAGCTCTAACGGCTACCACGTGATCCGCCTGAATAATGTTCGCGGCGACGAAGGACGGCTGGTACCGCAGACTGAAGCCCGGCATATCCTGATCGCACCGAACGAGATTCGTACCGAAGAGCAGGCTCGCCGCCTGATCAACGAACTACACCAGCGCATCCTGGATGGCGAAGACTTCAATGTCCTGGCCCGTCAGTATTCCGATGACAATATGACCGTGGTTGGTGGCGGCGACATGGGCTGGGTTAACGACAACGGCTTCCCACCCGAGTTCGGTGAACGCATCTCCACCTTACCGGTGGGTGAACTGAGTGAACCGTTCCGTACCAGCTTTGGCTGGCATATCGCGGAAGTGACGGGACGACGCGAGCAGGATCTCAGCCGCCAGTACCGCCGCCAGCAAGCAGAGAACGCCCTGCGTAACCGCAAGTTCGAACTGGAGCTGGAAAACTGGATACTGGAGCTGCGCGACGAAGCCTACGTCAAATATATCAATTGATTCAGCGACAATAATGCGCATACTTGCTATCACGCCCGGTGAGCCTGCCGGTATTGGCCCGGACTTGCTACTGCAATATGTCAGCGATGGTTCTCTGCCCTCGCCAGACATCAGTCTGATAGCCATAGCCGACCCCGCCATGCTGACAGCCCGGGCGCTGCAGCTTGGGCTGACAGTGGACATTCGCACGCTGTCACCTGCTGACAATATCAGTGAGCAAATCCGGTCAAATGCAACAGACGCACCACCCGCGCTGTACGTCTGGCCGGTTGAGCTAAATGCAGAATCGGTTCCCGGTCAGCTCGATACCCGGAATGCGGCCTACGTTCTGGAGACACTGCGTACCGCGATCACCGGCTGTCAGAGTGGTCAGTTCACCGCCATGATCACCGGCCCGGTTCATAAAGGCATCATCAACGATGCCGGCTTCTCCTTTAGCGGACACACCGAATTCCTGGCTCAGCAGTGCCAGGTCGATCAGACTGTAATGATGCTGGCAACAGAAGGGCTTCGGGTCGCCCTGGCAACCACTCACCTACCCTTACGTGACGTTGCCGACGCTATTACCAAAACCTCACTTAGCCGAACCATCGAAATTCTGCACAACGACCTGGTCAACAAGTTCAGCATTCAGGAACCCAGGATACTGGTCTGCGGCCTCAACCCGCATGCTGGCGAAGGCGGGCACCTGGGCCGGGAAGAAATCGACATCATCTCACCGGTGCTGACGCAGTTTCGGCAGCGCGGCTGGCAACTCAATGGCCCCTTGCCTGCCGACACGCTGTTTACTAACAAATACCTGGCTGATGCGGATGCCGTACTTTCCATGTTTCATGACCAGGGCCTGCCCGTATTGAAGTACAAGGGTTTCGGCGCTGCCTGCAACATCACACTGGGCCTGCCCATTATCCGCACCTCAGTCGACCACGGCACCGCACTCGACCTGGCTGGCAGCGGTACAGCTGACACTGGCAGCTTAGTGACTGCCATTAATGCCGCCATACAGATGGCCAGACATCAATCAGGACAACCCTCATGAGTCAGTCCCCTCCAGCACACCGGGCCCGCAAACGATTTGGTCAGAACTTCCTGCACGACCCCGGCATCATCCAGCGCATCATCGATGCCATTTATCCCATGCCGGATCAGCTTATTGTTGAAATTGGCCCCGGCCAGGCGGCACTGACTGAGTTCCTCGTCGCCAGCGGTGCCAGGGTCAACGCCATTGAACTGGATCGCGACCTGGCCGACTGGCTGGAACCTCATTTCGCCAGCGCCAGCAACTTCCAGCTGCACCGCAGCGATATTCTCAAGTTTGATTTGAACACACTGCTACCTTCAGGTGACAGCAACGCCGGGCAGTCCATGCGCGTGATTGGCAACCTGCCCTATAACATCTCAACGCCCTGTCTGTTTCATCTGCTGAAATATGCGGATCGCATTGAAGACATGATATTCATGTTACAAAAAGAGGTGGTTCAGCGACTGGCAGCCGAACCCGGGACAGGGCAATATGGCCGCTTGAGCGTGATGATTCAGTACCACTGCCAGGTCGACGCTCTTTTTGATGTTCCACCCGGCGCCTTTAATCCGCCACCCAAGGTGACTTCTGCGATCGTGCGACTCAGGCCGCGGCAGCACATTACACACCCAGCACAGGATCCGGCTATGTTTCAGACCGTGGTACGCGAGTCATTTTCCCAGCGCCGCAAAACGCTGCGCAACTGCCTGAAACCTCTGCTCAAGCAGCACCCTGAAGCCGACCTCCCTATTGACCTGTCCCGGCGGGCAGAGACATTGAAAGTCGAAGAATTTGTCCAACTCAGTAACGCGTTTAGCCAATCATGAACAGTAATGACATCCACATTCAGGTCCGGACCCGCTATTTATCGGAGCAGTCCAACCCCGGCGAGTCGCAATATGCATTCGCTTATACCATTACAATCCGCAACCTTGGCGACCAGGCGGTCAAACTGCTCTCCAGGCACTGGATCATTAAAGACGACAATGACAAAGTTGAAGAAGTTCAGGGACCGGGCGTGGTCGGGTTACAGCCAACCATTGAACCCGGACAGGAATTTGTTTACAGCAGCGGGGCTGTTATACCGACAGAATTTGGTACCATGCAGGGGAGTTATGAAATGCAATTAACTGATGGCACCCGAATGCAGACACCGATCCCGGCATTTCTGCTATCACAACCCCATTCGGTACATTAATGTCTATTTATGTCATAGGTGACATTCAAGGCTGTTACAAACCGCTGCGTCGGCTCCTGGACTCAGTGGACTTTCAGCCCGATCGTGGTGATGAACTCTGGTGTGTTGGCGACCTGATTAACCGGGGTCCAAGATCTCTCGATACGCTGCGTTTCCTGCGCGACCTTGGCGATGCAGCCACTGTTGTGCTGGGCAACCATGACCTGCACTTCCTTTCGCTGTACTACGACTGTATCCCGGCAACCATGAAGAGTCGTCACACTCTCGACAAACTGCTCAAAGCACCTGACTGCGATGAACTGGCCGAATGGTTGCGCCAGAAACCTCTGGTCCACTATGACAGTCTGAAAACCGAGGCCGGCATACGCAATTACCTGATGGTTCATGCCGGTGTCCCCCCTGTCTGGGACCTGAAGAAAACCCTGGAACTGGCTGCCGAAGTCGAACTGGCACTGAGCGGACCGGACTTCCGTGAATTCCTGATCAATATGTATGGCAATGAGCCTGGCAAGTGGAAAGACTCTCTGGAAGGCTATGACCGTCTCAGGCTGATTACCAACTACCTGACCCGTATGCGCTTCTGCAAGAAAGGCGGCAAACTGGATTTCACCATCAAGGAAGGCCTTAACAAGGCTCCCAAAGGCTTCGAGCCCTGGTTCATTTTTGAGAAGCTGACGCCGGAAACCCATATCCTGTTTGGCCACTGGGCCGCCCTGGAAGGCATCACCGGCCACCCTTACGTTCATGCCCTGGATACCGGCTGTGTCTGGGGGCGCGAATTGACCATGATGCGCCTGGAAGACCACAAGCTGTTCAGCGTCTGATAGACTGATGACATGAACACATATCTTGTAGGCGGCGCTATCCGGGATGAAATGCTGGGGCTGAAAGGCGCCGACAAAGACTGGGTGGTGGTCGGCAGCACTCCCGAGGCCATGATCTCACTTGGCTACACGCCTGTAGGAAAAGACTTTCCCGTTTTCCTGCACCCGAAATCCGGCCAGGAGTATGCGTTGGCCCGCACCGAGCGCAAATCTGGCAAGGGCTACACAGGTTTCGTGGTACATGCCGCCCCGGACGTAACCCTGGAAGAGGATTTACAACGCCGGGACCTGACCATCAACGCCATGGCCAGAGCTGATGACGGCACCCTGATTGACCCCTATGGAGGCGCCAGAGACCTGGATGCTCGCCTGCTGCGTCATGTTTCTCCGGCATTTTCCGAAGACCCTTTGCGTATATTGCGTGTTGCCCGATTTGCCGCCCGCTTCCATGCCCAGGGGTTTGAGGTCGCCGCAGAAACCATGACCCTGATGCGCGACATGAGCCAGAGCGGAGAATTACAGGCGCTAACCCCAGAACGCATCTGGCAGGAAATGCACAAGACCTTGCAGCATGATGATTGTCCGGTGTTTTTCGAGGTCCTGCGCGAGTGCGGAGCGCTGAAGGAGATTATGCCGGAACTGGACCGACTGTTCGGAATCCCACAGCCGCCGCAATGGCATCCGGAAGTGGATACCGGCGTCCATACACTGATGGTCCTGAAACAGGCTTGCCTGCTGACCCAGGAGACCGATGTCCGTTTTGCAGCACTGGTTCATGATCTCGGCAAAGGCGAAACACCAGCAGAGATGTGGCCCAGTCACCGTGGACACGAGACGCTGGGACTCAAACCGATCAAAGCCCTGTGCCAGCGCCTGAAAGTGCCTCGCAGCGCCAGCGAACTGGCCTGTCTGACCTCAGAATTCCACACGCATGTACACCGGGCCTTGTCGCTCAAACCCTCGACTCTGCTAAAAACCCTGGAAAAGCTGGATGCCTTTCGGCGGCCGGAGCGCTTCCAACAATTTTTACTGGCCTGCAAAGCCGATTCTCGTGGCCGCACCGGATTTGAGCAAATACCCTACCTGCAAGCAAACCACTTCCAGGCAGCACTGGATGCCAGCAAAGGCATTGCCGTGCCTGAACTGCTGGAACGCTTCCCGGTACCGGAGGGCCAAGTGGCGGGCCCCCATATCCAGTCGATACTTCGTGAAGCACGGCTGTCAGCGATTCGTCATTATTGCAAAAACACGCCTTATAAACCTGATGCCGTACCAGCGCGCACCAGTCGCAAAGCGCCACCAGGGGACAAACGCCGAGAAGCGATACCATGACCACATCACAACCCTCTGACTCCCCCGTCGTACTTGTCACTGGTGCTGCCCGGCGTATTGGCGCTGAGATCGTTCGTCACTTCCATGCCCGGGGGTATCGGGTACTGATCCATTGCCGGCATTCACTGAATGAGGCCAGGGCACTGGCTGAGGCCTGCAATCACAGCAGGTCCGGCTCAGCGGCGGTGCTACAACAGGATCTGAGCTCAGCAGAAGATGCCAAAAAGCTGGCAGCGCAAGCCCTGAACACCTGGCAACGCCTGGATGTGCTGATCAACAATGCCAGTGCTTTTTTCCCCACGCCTGTGGGTCAAATTACCCAGGTGCACTGGGATGCGCTCATGGACAGTAACGCCAAAGTTCCCCTGTTCCTCAGCCAGGCATTAGCGCCCGCTTTACAGGCAAGCCAGGGATGTATCATCAACATCACAGACATCCATGCAGAAGCCGGACTGAGCGCCCACACGCCTTATACGATGGCCAAAGCGGCACTGCTGGCCATGACACGTTCGCTGGCCCGTGAACTGGCACCCGACATCCGGGTCAACGCCATTGCGCCAGGCGCCATCCTGTGGCCCGAATCGGCTGAGGATATCAGCAGCGAGTCACAACAGGCCATCTTACACGGCATCCCTATGGCCACACTTGGCCACCCTTCACATATTGCTGCTACTGCCTGTTTTCTGGCAACACAAGCTACATACGTGACGGGGGAAATCATTCGCGTTGATGGTGGTCGCCGTCTAACGGGCTAGAACCCCTTTCTACAGAGACGAATCACTTTGCTGCTACAAAGCGGCATGCTTTAAGATCAAAGCTGTTGTACCTGAAATAATACAAATAAAAAATAACACCAATAACAATAATATTAATAAAGGATACACAGCTATGCCTAGCAATCGGCAGGACGGTCAGATCCAACCGGGCTTGAAGTGGGGCCCCTTTGTACTCCGCATCCCATTTATCCACGCCCGGTTCGCACTACCTGAATTGCTACAAGGTATCTGTGTTGCCGGCGCCACAGGGCTGGCGCTGGTGCCGGTCATGACCGCATCGTTCGGATTAACATTCGAAGAAGCGGTCACCATGGCCATGTACCATACCTTGCTAATCTCCTCTGCCTGGTTTTTCTTCGGCGACCCGGTGGCCCCGGGATGGCTAACGCCCGCTTTGCCCTTTATTTTTGCCTTTGTGCTCGGTAGCGGCAACACACCGGAGCAACAGTTTCAGCTAATGACTGCACTATCGCTGAACTTCGCTGCTTTATTGCTGATATTGGGCGGTACAGGGATGGGCGCCAAACTGGTCGCCTGGGTACCCAATGTGCTGAAAGGCGGCATTATTCTTGGAGCAGCAGTCGCGGCTTTTCTGCGAATTTTCGATCCGGCCGATGCAGCCAGCGCGCTGAACAGCACGCCCATTGCTGCCATTTCCTCGCTGGCACTGTGCATGTTCCTGACCTTTTCCAAACCTTTCCAGCGAATCGCAGCACAGCGCCCCATGCTGGCCAAAATTGCCGGGCTGGGTTTGCTGCCAGCGTTTCTCGTCGCAGCCATTGTGGGTCTTATCACCGGAGAAATGGATTTCAACATCCGCAACGGCCTGCTGGATGTACCAACACTGACTGCATCTCTGTGGCAAAAGGCCAGCCCGCTGGTCATCGGCTGGCCAAGCCCCGCCATGTTCGTTGAAGCCCTGCCGCTGGCATTTATTACTTACATCCTGTTTTTCGGCGATGTGGTCACAGGCGAAGAAATGGTCAAGAATGCCCAGGACGCACGCCCCGATGAAAAGCTCGACGTCGACAGTAACCGTCTGCACTTATCCACGGGTATCCGCAATGCGATCATGGCAGTCGTCGCCCCTTTTTTTGGTACGCAAGGTGTCTTATGGACAGGCATTCAGGTGATTGTGCTGAAACGCTGGGCAACCGGCCGGCAACAAATGGACTCTATATTTGACGGCATCTCTGCCTATTACGTCTATGGTTTCCCATTGCTATTTATCGTGCTGCCGATTGTCACCACTTTACAGCCATTGCTGCCAATTGCCCTGGCAGTGACGCTGTTACTGACCGGTTTTGCCTGCGCCACGCTGGCACTGAACACAGTAACGGATCCCCAGGAGCGCGGCGCCATGGTGCTGACGGCCATTGCCTTCTCTATATTTGATCCCTGGACCGGGTTGTTGGCAGGACTGGCTACGATTGTCGTGGTGGTCGGACCACATGTCTTTTACGCGAAAAAAGCCGACCCTGAACACCCTGAAGTCATCGCACCTGAAGCAGAGAAGGCGGACTCAACGGCCTGACAGCGCCTGGTCATGCCAGTGGAATTCGATCGGCCACAGTCGTTGTGGCCGGTCATATTGCTGCCAGAGTGTGGCATAGGATTTACCACTAACGGGGTCAAGCTGTAAGGGACAGATATCAGCCAGTGGCTTGAGCACGAAGGCATTTTCTGTGATTTCAGGCCGCGGCAAGACAACACCATCGAACTCGCCTGACAAGTCATCGCAGGTCAGAATGTCGATATCGAGCGTTCTGCCTGAGAAGCGTTTCTGGCTCCGGTCCCTGCCATTTTGATCTTCAATCGCTTTGAGCACATCCCGTATACACCACAGGGGCATATCACTCTGCAGTGCGACGACCATATTCAGAAAGTTATCGCCGTCAAAGCCAACCGCCTCACTTTCATACACCGGCGACAGCGTTAACTCACCGAAATGCTCTGACAGGGCGTCCAGTGCCAGCGTCAGATAACGTTTTGGCTGCTGGTTACTGCCCAGACTGAGGGTGATAAAGGACATGCTGTTTGCCTGACTTGTTTGCTTAACGAATTGACCTGGCCTGTTTACCAGGCTGACTTGCCATCTCGGGTCTGCCTGCAATAACTGTGCATTGCACAGGTTACATTGGCAAGCGTGGCGGGCGTTCCCCACGCTCTATGATAACGCCGACATCTTTCGCTCCTGTGACAGCGCCAGGCTTGCCCACCCGAAGCCGAATCCAGGGCGTAGGAAATTCGGCCAACACCAGTTCAGCGACTTTTTCAGCCATGGTCTCAATCAGCAAAAATTCAGCCGCTTCAATATAAGCGATCAGCCGCTTGGATACCGCTTTATAATTCAGTGTCTGCTCAATATCTTCCCCCGCAGCAGCCGCACCAATATCTGTCACCATATCGAGATCCAGGCTGACTGTCTGGCGAATTTTACGTTCCCAGTCATAGATGCCAATGACCGTATTGATCTCAAGTTCACGGATATAAACGATGTCGCTCATACTAGATGCTGACTCCCGAAGAAGATGGTTGACAGGGTGGCAGGCTTTCCATATTCCAGCGCGCCTTTGCCTGGATGGTTAATGCTTCCTGCTGGCCGGCTTTGAGTCTTTGACACCCTGCATAGGCAATCATGGCCCCATTATCGGTGCAAAAACGCGGCTGCGCATAGAACAGTTCAGCGCGGTGTTTCTTGACCATGTCTCCCAACCCGGCTCGCAAACGCAGATTGGCGCTCACACCACCGGCAATGATCAATGATCTCATGCCACTTTCCTGCAAGGCACGGCGGCACTTGATAACCAGTGTCTGCACCACAGCCTCTTCAAAAGCCAGCGCCACATCCGCTTTGGCCTGATCCGTCAGCTCATTGGCATCAGACAGATCCTGCAGGGTATTGCGCACGAAGGTTTTCAGACCACTGAAACTGAAATCCAGCCCCGGCCTGTTGGTCATCGGCCGAGGGAAGACAAACCGCCCTGGTGTGCCCTGCTCAGCTAATGCAGCCACACGCGGCCCGCCCGGATATGACAGCCCAAGCATTTTGGCGACTTTATCAAAGGCCTCTCCAGCCGCATCATCAAGTGATTCTCCCAGCAACCGATACTCACCAATGCCTTTAACGCTGACTAATTGCGTATGTCCGCCGGATACCAGCAAGGCAACAAAAGGAAACGTTGGCGGGTTTGCTTCCAGCATCGGAGCCAGTAAATGGCCTTCCATGTGATGAACACCGATGGCCGGCACCTGCCAGGCCATGGCCAGCGAACGCCCCAGTGCAGCCCCCACCAGCAACGCTCCAATCAGACCCGGCCCGGCGGTGTAGGCGATACCATCTATGGTCGACTTGTCGATGTCATGACTCTGCATCAGCTCACGAATCATCGGCAATGCCTTACGCACATGATCGCGAGATGCCAGTTCGGGGATGACCCCGCCATAGCGGGCGTGCATATCCACCTGACTGTACAAGGCATCGGCCAGCAACCCCTGCTCACTGTCATAAATGGCGATGCCGGTTTCATCGCAGGATGTTTCTATACCCAATATACGCATGATTTCAGCTGTCGGAAAAAGATCAGAATGATACGGCAGGCAAGGCATTGACGCCAACTTTCCCGCCTCCGCTGATGGCTAAATGCGGTTTTACTGCCGACTTGTCAGCATTTCCTTGCAGTTATAAGGCCGCTAGCTGCTATAATAGACAGGATTAATACCTCCCTGGCTGCAAACGTTTACGGCTCAACACATAAATGTCTTTGCATTTATGTATAAGTCGCATTACCATATGCGCCCCTTTAAATTTGAATGGAAAGGTGTCTCTACACTATGCCAACGGTTAAACTGAAAGAAAATGAGCCGTTTGACGTCGCTCTGCGTCGTTTCAAGCGTTCTTGCGAAAAAGCCGGCATTCTGGCCGAAGTTCGTCGCAAAGAGTTTTATGAAAAGCCAACAGCTGCACGCAAGCGTAAAGCGGCGGCTGCTGTGAAGCGTCATCTGAAAAAGCTGTCTCGCGAAAACAAGCGCACTAAACGTCTGTACTGATAAGCGCCTGCACTGATCCAGTATCAGTACAGATTGCCTGTTTAGCAGACAATGCCAGGCAAGTCATAGCGAACCGGTCACGCGACAGCGAAACCTCAATCACGAGTCAAAACAGGATTCAACCATGGCAGAAAGCGCCCTGAAACAACAGCTGACTGAAGCCATGAAAGATGCCATGCGCGCCAAAGACAAGGCACGCCTGAGCACAATCCGCCTGGCTCTGGCAGAGGTGAAGAAAGTCGAAGTCGATGAACGTATCGACCCCGACGACGCGCGCGTGCTTGCGCTGCTGGACAAAATGATCAAGCAGCGCCGCGAATCGGTTCGTCAGTTCGAAGATGCTGGCCGCAACGACCTCGCCGATATAGAGAAAGCAGAGATAGAAGTCCTGCAAGACTTCATGCCTGCCGCACTGAGCGAAGCGGAACTCGACAGTATTATCTCCAAGGCCATCACCGACACAGGTGCTCAGGGCATGCCCGATATGGGCAAAGTCATGGGTGCGGTCAAACCCCAGGTTGCTGGCCGAGCCGATATGTCCGCCGTCAGCCAGAAAATCAAGTCCCGACTAAACGCCAACTGATACTTCACCGGAGTCCGCCATGGCTGGTCTGATTCCGCAAAGCTTTATCGACGACCTGTTGAGTCGTGTCGATATCGTTGAGGTAATCGACAAGCGCGTCAAATTGCGCAAAACCGGGAAAAACTACTCGGCCTGCTGCCCGTTCCACCAGGAAAAGACCCCCTCATTCAGCGTCGAACCTGACAAGCAATTTTACTACTGCTTTGGCTGCGGCGCCGGCGGTAATGCCCTCGGCTTCGTCATGGACTTCGATCACAAGGAGTTTCCTGAAGCTGTTGAGTCCCTGGCCAACGACCTCGGCCTGAGCGTCCCGAGGGAAAGTGGTAACAGCAATCAGCGCAAAGGGGAACGCGGCGAGCATGAGAAACTGCTCAGCGCGCTGAATCAGGCCAGTCTTTTTTTTCAGAAACAGCTTCGCCAACACCCCAGTCGCGAACGCGCGGTTAGCTATTTAAAAGCACGCGGCCTGACCGGCCAGATTGCCCAGCGCTTTGCCATTGGTTTGGCTCCACCGGGCTGGGAAAACCTGCTGGAAGCCATGGAACCTTATCAGCTCCCGGTAGAAACGCTGGAAAAAGCCGGCCTGGTCATCAAACGCGAGGCCGATCACCGGCTGGCTGAAAAATCACCTTACTATGACCGTTTTCGTGATCGCATCATTTTCCCGATTCGTGATGCACGCGGCCGAACACTGGCATTTGGCGGGCGCGTACTCGGTGATGACAAACCCAAGTACCTGAACTCGCCAGAAACACCGGTCTACCAGAAAAACCGTGAGCTTTACGGCCTGTTCGAATCCCGCCAGGTTTTGCGCAAACCGACGCGCTTTTTGCTGGTAGAGGGCTACATGGACGTGGTGGCACTGGCGCAACACGGCATCAATTATGCTGTAGCCACACTGGGCACTGCCACCAATGCCAATCACCTGAATCGGCTGTTCCGCATCGTACCTGAAGTGATTTTCTGTTTTGACGGCGATGATGCCGGCCGCAACGCGGCATGGCGCGCTCTGCGTGTCGCCCTACCGGTGATGGAAGATGGCAGGCAAATTCGCTTTCTGTTCCTGCCAGAAGGCGAAGATCCGGACACCCTGGTTCGCAAGGAAGGCGCCGAAGCCTTTGAAAAACGTCTGCTGAGCGCAAGCGCCCTGTCGGACTATTTCTTCCGGCACCTGGAAGAAGAAAACGACCTGAGCACACTCGACGGCAAGGCCAGGCTGTTCAAAGAAACCATGCCTTTGCTGAAAAGCCTGCCCAAAGGTCTGTTTCAACGGCTGATGCTGGATCGCACGGCTGACATAACTGACACCTCCAGGGACACATTACTGGAGTTGTTAGGCAACACGGCTCCAGCCAAGCCGCCAGCTATCAACCAGGGCGATTCCAGCCAGCCCGACACGCCAGAGCCACCTGCCTGGCTGGATGATGCAACCCATCGTTCCGGCCCGGCACGCGAGAAACAACAGGGCAAACCGCTGACGGTTAAGTCACGCGTACAAAAACCCGCCGACATGGTGGCCATAGAATTGTTGCTGCAACAGCCAGAACTGGCCCAACTGGACAGCATTGATATCGCCACACTGAAAGAAGTCGGGCTACCCAATATCAAATTATTAATTGAATTGATTGAATTCGCCCGCAGCCGTCCCCATATAGATACACCGACACTGGTTGGTCACTGTTATGGCTGCCAGGGCGGCAACCGGGTAACGCAATTGCTGGGAGATGAGAAAATCACTCCTGAAGCTGGTCGCCAGGAAGAGTTCATCTTTATCATCAAGACCATACAGGAAGAAGCCAGAAAGCGAGCGCAGCGTCGCCAATGGCTTGAACAAATTCGACCGAGAAGTCGGTCTTCTGATTCTGAACCGGAGTCCGGTCCGGAAGATAGGTAAATCAGGCTGGCAAGATAGCAGTTCAAACGCTATAATGCCCGGCTGATTTTTATTTTTGCCACCTTTTGCACACCAAATTACGGGAAGCTATGTCTGATTCGCGCCTGAGTTCTCCTCAACACGGCCTGAAAGCGCTTATTGCCAAAGGCAAGGAACAAAGCTATCTGACCTACGCCGAGGTCAACGATCATCTCCCCGATACGATCTCCGACCCGGATCAGGTTGAAGATATTATCCAGATGATTAATGACATGGGCATCAAGGTATTCGAAACCGCGCCCGATGTCGACTCTTTGTTGCTGAACGATGGCGACGACGAGAGTGGCACTGACGAACTGGCCGCGGCTGAAGCTGCAGCTGCGCTTGCTGCCGTCGAAAACGAAGCTGGACGCACCACTGACCCGGTACGCATGTACATGCGTGAAATGGGTACAGTAGAGCTGCTGACTCGCGAAGGCGAGATCGTCATTGCCAAGCGCATTGAAGAAGGCCTGCGTGAGCTAATGCATTCCATGGCGGCTTATCCCGGCGTGGTCGAGCACGTACTGGACGAATATGCCCTGGTCGCCTCCGAAGAGCGTCGCCTCACTGACATTATCACCGGCTACCTCGAAGTAGACGATGACGACGTGCCAGCCGCCTCTTCAGCCAGTGCTGTCAGCGACAGCAGTGACGATGATGATTCCGTTCCTGTCGACAGTAATGACGATGAGGAAGAAACAACCTCGGGTCCGGATCCGGAAGAAGCCCGTCTGAAGTTTGAAGAGTTGCGCAAGCAGTTTGAAAAAACTGAAGCCGCTATCAAAAAGAACGGTCGGGCGAACAAGAAAACCCGCGCTGAACTGGATGCGCTGGGCGAGCTGTTCAAAACCTTCAAGCTGACACCCAAGCTGTTTGATAACCTGGTTAATTCTGCCCGCGTCGCTCTGTTCCGTGTGCGTCGTCACGAGCGCACCATCATGAATCTCTGTATTCGTGAAGCCGGTATGCCACGCAAAACATTCGTCACCAGTTTCCCAAGCAATGAAACTGACGAAGCCTGGATTGACCCTTATCTGAAAAAGAAAGAGCCCTGGGCTGCCAAACTGGCAGATGTGGCTGATGAAGTCCGCCGTAGCCAGCGCAAACTGGCCGTGATGGCGGAAAACGCCGGCCTGTCGGTTTCCGACATTAAGGAAATCAACCGTGGCATGTCTATTGGCGAGGCGAAATCACGTCGCGCCAAGAAGGAAATGGTAGAGGCAAACCTGCGCCTGGTGATCTCGATTGCCAAGAAGTACACCAACCGCGGTCTGCAATTCCTGGACTTGATTCAGGAAGGCAACATCGGTCTGATGAAGGCGGTCGACAAGTTCGAATACCGTCGTGGATACAAGTTCTCGACTTATGCCACCTGGTGGATTCGTCAGGCCATTACCCGCTCTATTGCGGACCAGGCACGCACCATCCGTATTCCGGTACACATGATCGAAACCATCAACAAGCTGAATCGTATCAGCCGTCAGATGGTTCACGAAAAAGGCCGCGAGCCTACCCCGGAAGAGCTGGGCGAGCGCATGGACATGACGGAAGACAAAGTCCGCCGTGTGCTGAAAATCGCTAAAGAGCCCATCTCCATGGAGACGCCGATCGGTGATGATGAAGACTCACACCTGGGCGATTTCATTGAGGACACCACGGTTGAATCACCGGTCGACTCTTCTATCGAAGAAGGCCTGCGTGAAGCCACCAAGGAAGTGCTGAACAGCCTGACTGCTCGCGAAGCCAAAGTCCTGCGTATGCGTTTTGGTATTGATATGAATACGGACCATACCCTGGAAGAAGTGGGCAAGCAGTTTGATGTGACGCGCGAGCGTATTCGTCAGATTGAGGCGAAAGCGCTGCGTAAGTTGCGTCATCCAACGCGTTCGGATCATTTGCGTAGCTTCCTGGATGAGCAGTGATCGGTTGCTGATTCAGACATGGCGTTGAGTTGACGCTGAATGACAAAGGGGCCTTCTGGCTCCTTTGTTGTTTCTGGGCGGGTGGTTTGCACTTTGACGGAGAGCGGTCAGGGTGTCATGAATCAGGTTGCAGACGACCACAGCATCTCGGGGATCGCTCGGCGGTCGAAAACTCAGCCTGCGGCTTCAGACAGTTCGACCGCGTTTTCGAGCGATCCCCGAAATGCTAAGCGTGATCTGATTGTCTGAAACCTGATTCATGACACCCTGACCTTGTGCTGCGTCGGCTGTGTTTTTGGGGCCCCCATACCGTGCCCATAAATAATGGCAGTCGCCCAACTCTGATTCTTTTCCTGAGCCAATGCCACCTATTGACTCGAACGTCAATTTCCCTGATTCCTGGCACCCCAAGTCATAGTTATGCTGTGCAGACTCTGGGCAATCAGACCACGCTTTTCCTTTTGACGAACATCCGAAAGAGCGGGCGAATTGTTTGAGCCGCCAGGCGAGTTTTCGCACGCCGGATGTTGGGCTAAAGGAAGTGGTCGCACAGAGTCTGCACAGCATAACTATGACGTAGCCCAGACAGGTGGTATTGGCTCAGGAAAAGAATCAGTGCTACATTCAATGCATAAAAACAACAGCAGTGCAGGGGGTTCCGCCGGGTGGAAGAGATATTTGCAGGCATAGATTACCTTTTGGGGTTGATTGGCCCCTTCTCTGACGCTGTCTGGGCCTTCCCCACGCAATTTCCCTTCTATCAGCAGATTCCTGTTCTTGGCAACCTATCTCTGCCCGTGCTGATTCTGTTTGGTGCCGGCATCTACTTTACGGTTCGCATGCGTGGCGTGCAGTGGCTGGCATTAACGCGGGCGATTCCGATCATGATGCGACAGCAACAGCATACGACGGGCATTTCTTCACTGGCCGCTTTTTTGCTGGGGCTGGCGATGCGGGCGGGACCGGGCAATATTGTCGGGGTGACAGGAGCGATCAGTGTTGGCGGCCCGGGTGCGCTATTCTGGATGTGGGTGGCGGCGCTGTTTGGTATGGCAACGGCGTTTACCGAATCGGTGCTGTCGCAGATCTACAAAGAAAAAGCGGATGATACCTTTGTTGGTGGTATGCCGTTTTATGGCCAACGTCTGCTGGGCAATCATCGTTTTCTCGGCTATGTACTGGCGCTTGCGTTTATTACCTACGCCCTGTTCAACGTGCCAGCCCAAACATTTAATGTATTCACGGCGGTTGGCCTGGTGGCAGAAACCGGGTCGGGTATGGAAGTCTCCCGCCAGTCGCCACTATACGTCACCATTGCTATCCTGTTGATCGCCAGTTGTGCCTGGCTGATTCTCGGTGGCATTCACCGCGTGATCCGTTACACCAACGTCATCGTTCCCGTGATGGCCGTCATTTTTGCCGGGATCTCACTGATCATCATGCTGATCAATTTGACGACCCTGCCAGACTTTTTTGCTCTGGTCTTCACCCAGGCGATTTCCCCTGATGCCTTATTTGGTGGTGCCATTGGTGCTACGATTGCCGAAGGTGTGCGTCGCGGACTGATGTCTAATGAAGCCGGTCAGGGAACGATCACCATGGCAGCAGCAGCAGCGGACACCCGGCACCCTTGTGAGCAGGGGCTGGTGCAAAGCCTGGGCGTGTTCTTCGATACCATCATCATCTGTACCTTAACCGGGTTTATTGTTGTACTGGCTCATCTTTGGGCCGATACTGAAACCAGCGCAGCCTGGGCTTCACTGAGCGCTGATCGTTTGGGCACATACATCAGTTCGGTACAGGCGCTGACACCAGAAGGACTCATCTCTGCCATTACGATCATTCTCGCTACCTGTTATGCACTGTTTGCCTTCACAACATTGCTCGGCATGATCTCCTTTGCCGAAATTGCCGCCAATCTTATCTCGCGCTCGCACCGGTTTATTCTGACGATACGTCTGCTTGGGTCATTGTTCTTTGTGCCCTTTGGCGCTTTTACCGTACTCGCCGGTCTGGAACTGGGCAACCTCTGGACCATTACTGATCTGACCAATATCACCATGGTGTACCTGAACTTCCCTTTATTGTTATTGGGAGCACCGCTGGTGAGCAAGGCACTGGCGGATTATCGGCAAGCGCCTGAGCGTCGTTTTAATTCCGACGTCGCACTGGGGCTGAAAACACCCTATTGGTCAGCGACGCCAACCCCATGATCTGGCTGAGGAAAGCGCCATTTTGGTGCAACTGATCTTTGACAGCTGTTATTGCTCCTTTGCTGTAAAAAAGACTTTGTCTTCCAGAAAATTCAATTATATTATCCGCCCTTGGCGGCAACAGAGTCTGCAATGGGCAGACGGCCACAGACCAGTATGAATTATCCCGATATTTTTCAACCACACTCAGGGGTCGTTTATGTTGCTCACCTTGGTTGTCCTGTATTTGCTGTTTTCCATCGGCCTCGGTGTCGTCGCCGCCCGCCGCGTTCACTCCGCTAACGATTACATTACCGCCGGGCGCAGCCTGCCCATGTCCATGGTAATCGCCATGGTGTTCGCCACCTGGTTCGGTGCTGAAACCGTCCTGGGCATCTCGGCCACCTTTCTGGATGAAGGCTTTCGTGGGCTGATCTCCGACCCGCTAGGCGCTGCACTTTGCCTGGTGCTTTTTGGCTTGATCTATGCCCTGCCTCTGTATCGGCTGAACCTGCTGACCCTGGGCGACTATTTTCATGTGCGCTACAACAAGCGTTCAGAGATGATTCTGTCTTTCTGTATTGTGCTTTCCTACCTGGGCTGGGTGTCTGCCCAGATCACCGCCCTGGGACTGGTTTTCAATGTGCTCTCCGATGATCTGATTTCCATTCAGGCTGGCATGCTGATTGGCGCGGCCGTGGTGCTCACTTACACGCTGCTGGGCGGCATGTGGTCGGTTGCAGTGACCACCTGCCTGCAAATGGTGGTGATTGTGGTTGGCCTGCTGCTGGTGACAGCAACCGCCAGTGATATGGCTGGCGGCGTCAGCTACGTTATCAGTGAGGCGGCAGCGGCCGGAAAGCTGGAATGGTTGCCCACACTAGACATGGTGGACCTGCTGGGCTGGCTGGCAGCACTGTTTACCCTGGCACTGGGTTCGATCCCGCAACAAGACGTGTTTCAGCGTGTGAACACATCCCGTAATGAGCGCGTGGCGGTCTGGGGGACCACCATAGGCGGGCTGGGTTATTTCTTTTTTGCGGCCATCCCGTTAATTCTGGCATTCAGTGCCAGCCTGATTGACCCGGAACTGACCGCGCGCCTGATGGCCGACGACACACAACTGGTGCTGCCCACCTTTGTCGCAGTCTACATGCCGACCTGGCTGCAGGTGGTGTTCTTTGGCGCCCTGCTCTCGGTCATCATGAGCACAGCCTCCGGCACCCTGCTGGCACCGTCTGTAACCTTCACAGAGAACATCCTGCGCAACTTTCTACCCGAGATGACTGACAGCAAGCTGTTGCTCTACACGCGGCTCACCGTTGCGGTATTCACGGTACTGGTGGTCATCAATGCCAGCACCTCAGACGGCAATATCCACAGCATGGTGGAAAACGCCTATCGTATTACCCTGGCCGGCGTGTTTGTCCCGCTGACGGCAGGGCTGTTCTGGCGCAAGGCCAGCAATACCGGCTGCGCCTGGTCCATTGGTCTGGGCCTGGGAAGCTGGCTGCTGCTGGAGTTCACCTACCCGGATATCCCGTTTGAGCCACAGTTCGTTGGCCTGGCTTTCAGCCTGGCGGGCATGATTGTGGGTTCCGCACTGCGGCCCAACCCTTATGAGGAAAAGGACCAGGGGCTGGCGGTCGCGAGGAGTACCGGGGAATATTGAGCCAGGTCAGTTAACATCAGGATAATGTTGTGTTATTTGCTCTCGCACCTTGGCCGATGGAGGCAAACAGATTATATTTCCGGCATGACATTTCTGTTCCCCAGCACAAACCTTCAATGGGCAAAGACGCAGTTCTTACCGTTGCTAGCCCTGATGATTACCTTGCCGCAGGCGATGGTTTCTCAGGCTACAGAGCCCGATGATCCAGCATGGCGGCGCTTTCAACATGCACTGGGCGAGCCCGCTGCAATCGGAGTTAATGCCAGCCATAGCATGGCTGACGCCATCACTCGCCCCATCCCTGCTATCAAGCCGGATGACATTAATGCCGGGAAATTTTTACTGGGCAATGATCTTTTTCATGAAAACCTGCTGTCCTCAGACGGAACAGCAGCCTGCATCAGTTGCCATGCCGGCCCAATCAGCGGAACTGACGGCCGGCCCGTTCCTCTTGGCGTGAGCCGGGCAATGGGTCGGTTCAATGCGCTGACCACGTTTAATACCCTGTACAGCTTTCGTCAGTTCTGGGATGGCAGATCGATCACCTTGGCGGACCAGGCAATAGAACCGGTTATCAGTGAACTGGAGTTTGCCAGCACCCGGGATGCAGCTCTGTCATTCCTGCAGAATGATGATCAGTACGTTGAAGCGTTTGAGACCATTTACCCTGATGGCGTCTCGCTAGAGAACATGCAGGATGCCTTGGCACATTTTCAAGCTATCAACTTTGCTGTCACCAACAGCCCGTTCCAGCAGTACCTTCGCACCCAGCTCCAGCCAAACGGCCATTCAGCCTCAGGCTCCGAAACCCGTGCCATCACCGAAGAAGCCCTGCAGGGCTGGGAAACCTTTCAACGAGTCGGATGCACACAGTGCCATAATGGCATTAACCTGGGCGGTAATTCATATCAACGCCTGGGCACGCTACTCCCCTATTACCCTGAAGTGCGTGAAGCTGATATGAATGATGAAGGCCTTGCGGAACGCTCCGGGCGAGCAAAGGATCGTCACTTTTTTAAAGTCCCCGGCTTGCACAATGTCGCCATGACGCCGCCGTACTATCACGATGGCAGCGAATCCAGCTTGCGCACCGTTATTCAGGAAATGGGGCGTTTTCAGCTGGCCCGTGAACTTTCACCCCGGGAAGTCGAGGACATCGCAAGTTTCTTGAAATCCCTGACCGGAAGGCCCTATGGACTCACGCACTGGCAACAAATCAACGAACTCGTCACCACCCGAAAACACCCGAATTCAGATACCGCTACCGCAGCCGGCACGTCTCACCGCCAAGCATACCTCGAAGCAGCCCGCGCTCTCCGGCCATCGTTCCAACTGCTGCAAAACGAGATGCGGCAAGTCAGTCGCGGCAAGACGCCTCACTTTGATTTTCTCCAGTTCCAGCACCGAGAGCTAATCCGACTGGCCCGGGCATTGCGCCACCCACCGGCAGACACAGAAGCAGAAGTACAACGATGTCTGCAACCCGTTACGGGAAAACTGCTCCAGCAAGTGTTGGCGCTGGAGTGGCTAATTGCTGATTTTTTAAGCGCACAGGCCACGCTGGGCATTCTGGCAATCAATACTGAGATCATGGATACAACAAACGAGACTGCGCTTCTGACAGCAAACGCAGACAAAGATAACCTGGAAGAAATCAGGAGCGAAAGCCTGACAGCAGTAACATCGTCCGAAATTGGCCAGTTGACTGGCATGTTGCTGGATTGCACTTTATAATCCGCCTTCTTTTCGCGTTTGTGCATCACAGCTCAAGCACACAAAGGGCCCATAGCTCAGTTGGTTAGAGCGCTCGACTCATAATCGATCGGTCGCAGGTTCGAGTCCTGCTGGGCCCACCACACTCCTTTGGGGTCTAGCGAGAAGTCGGCTCTACCCCAGGCTCCTTATTCAGGCTCTACATCATTAACGGGGGACACCGGCATTACATTAAACTGATTTTGCGACGATCACTTTAATGGAGAACACCGATGTCCCTCGCAGGCACAATTATAGGCATACCTGAGCTTCAGATTGAACG